>Ga0315533_1000005_pt1 | contig 420988 bp, 381 predicted proteins | sample SalMarSW160130MG_FD_203081 | JGI IMG/M metagenome (GOLD analysis project Ga0315533, IMG submission 203081) | Salt marsh sediment microbial communities from the Plum Island Ecosystem LTER, Massachusetts, United States - Salt Marsh Sediment SW1601-30 ...
AGAAGCTTGGTGTTGAGATCCATCACCCCGAAGCAGAAAAGCTCCTCCACATTCTCAACAGGGATTGATTTCTTGACACCGTCCTCGCCCACGATCTGCAATGTGTTGGCATGTCTTTGAAGCCTGCCGCTCTTGAACAGGTAGTAGCTTCGTCCCATATTAGAAAACCTTGTGTGATTTTAGTCTTACACGGCGCTTAACTAAGATTTTCACATAATCTGCGTAAATCTGTGATTCCGAAGGAGAACGACTGTAAGGAGTTCCAATCTGTGGTTTATTCAAATGACCTCCTAACTCCAGCAAAGCTCGCCGTAACTGCACGCACGGCAGATTGTCCTGAACTCGGCCTCCGGTGCGCTCACTCGCGCCTCTATTTCGGCTATCCCTTCAATTACCCGCTCCACCTCGCGCTCTGCATCATCATCCAAAACAATTACCTCCTTGCGGCGCTCGGCGGGAAAGTTCAGCTCGCCCTCCAGACCCTCCACGCCAAGACGTTTAAGAAAGTAAAGGTAGTACAGTATCTGCATCCGATGTGCGGCAAGCATCTTCCTGGATGACTTGACCTCGCGCAGCCTGTGCCCAACCATGTCTATGTGGATGAGTCCTGCGATGTCAATCTCCCGGTCACGCTCCCTGGAGTAGCTCTTTTCGTGCAAGTGCTTGCCAAGCCTTACCCTGTCCGACGAGTGCTCCATGGTCAGATGCCTTGCAAAAAGCCACAGCTTGCGCTTGCAGATAACGTAGTAGTTCACCTTCGTCCCGGTGACGTGAAGCTCGGCTAAACGATCAGCGTTAAACATGGGTTAGTTACTCCTGATTAGCCCCCAAGTTCATAGACCGTCCAGTTTCCGCCTTCGCGCCTAGCCTTAAGCGGAAGCGCAGTGTAACAGGGAATGAGTGGCTTCTTGTTGTCCGGTTTCTTTACAAACGGATTAAGGTGAGCAAAACAGATTTCATCCTCGGGATTTATGTCCTTTAGCATAACGAGCCACTCACCTGCTTTCATTTCCTGAAGACGCTGTTGGAACCGAAGAGCCTGGTCAGGCGGCTCCTCAAGTCCGCTTTCCACACAACTCATAACGGAATCCGAAGTGCCTAGGTAATACATACGTTCTGCGACCTTGCGGATTTCTTCTGCGCCGTCCTCTACGCCAACGTAAATAGTCAAAGGCCCGCCGTAGTGAACGTAGCCGCGTGTCCCGAAGGTTTTTGTAAGTGGTGGGTGTTCATGGGCTATTTCCTTCTGCTCCTTAGTCTTGGGTGTCCATTTTTTTAATCGTTTCTGTAGGAAGTTACAGATGGACAAGCGTTCAGGTGGCAGAATCCTTATCTTGGCGGTTTTTAGAAGGTTGAAGAGCACCTCTCCGTATGATGGATCACCTTTACGTTCAATGCCTGTAGAAATCAACCCAAGCTTTACCGTAGAAGGTCCTGGGATAGGGGAGGTCAGCGCAAACTGAGAAGAGAAATCAGGTACACGATAGGAGAAGAAACCTGCGAAGCGGTATACCGCTTTTACCCATTTCATAGTAACCTCAAGTCAGGTGCAGTTAGTCTAGCTTAATCGTATATGGAGATTTCTTGCCTAGGTTCCCCAGGATTGAAATGAAATTATCCAGGGACTTGAACGGCTCTACCGTCACAAGTTTGACAGGTTCGTTAGGAGTATTTCCATTCAGTTTGTTCTTCTGTTTTTCTTTGGAGTCATCATCACTATTAGTAGCCGTATTGATCTTTTCGGCTAGAGTTTGTATGTCCTCCTTATAATTGTCGTGAAGCGGGCTGAGTATCGGAACGGGATGGTTGTCTGTAGTGTAGACTATTATCCCTTCAAATGGGCCAGAATGCGGTAAGCGTGTAGTGGTCATGGCTCCTTCTGGGTTGATGAAAAGCGCCCTGTACGCGGCTAGAGCAAGTTTGTACCGGCCATCGCGGTCTACCCCGCTGACGTAAGTCATATCTACGTTATTGAGACCGATTCGCCACGGACGAAAGACAGAGATAACAGCATACTGGCCAGAGCGCGTTGGACGGTGATAGATCATTTGGCTTGTAGCATCTTCTTCCAGCGGTTCGCTAGCTTCTGTAGTCGTATCGGCACTTCCGGTCGTTCCCTTTTTCTTTCCACCAACGGCGTGTCTGGCGTGGACATGAAAGCCACGATGAAAAACTCCTTCTTCAGGTAGTAATCCTACGGCCCACCCAAACTCAATAGTAGAAGGACGTGCAACAGGTCTGCCGCCTCTTCCACCGGGGATAAGAAACCCATGTAAGTCACAGAGTAAGCAGTCCTCAACGGCTTTTTCGACCTTTTTTCTCTCTTGGTCTTTTCCCGTGATTTTCTTCATGTCAGGGTTGTGTGCGGCTTTTGAGGGTTCCAACTCTCGACAGGGTTTACAGAACTTGCTTTTATCAGATTCCAGTTCCCACATTTTCATTGCGTGGATGTGTTTCAGCATCTCACCTGAGACAGCGTCTGTTTTTTTACCATTGGCTAAAACAACCGTGCGCGGCTCGGTAACGTTGCCGACGGTACCTTCGTTATTAAGGGAGTGCAACTCCCACGTAGCACGGCCCAGAATGGCCAGCTCATAAATTTGTTTGTTACTCATCGGTTTCCTCCTTTTCGGAGTCGGTTTTGTCCCAATACACCAGGGCATGGCTTATAAGAGCGGTTCGCACCACCCGAACTCCATAATCATCAACTACTTGAGCAAGCTCCTCAAGTATAGATTGAGGTGGTTTCCACCATTCGTATTTCCTCTGACCCTCAGAAGGTGTCCCGGCAGACTCAGAGGCTTTTTCTCTTTTACGTTTCTTCACATACCCATCGTAACGCCGTAAGAAGTCTTTTAGTGCATCAAAGAAATCTTCCTTTGTCTCAGCGTATTCAAGTGCAATAAGGGAAGCATAGTCCTTTTCGTCTTCGAGTGCTTTTCGCAGACATTCTCCGAATTTCCTTACCGTTTGATGAACGTAGACGGGATGAAGGTTTTTAGTTGAGGTTGACATACCTTGTTACCTCCTCTATAAGGGACTGGGGATAAGTCAGTCCCTTGGTTTTGGGGTTTAACCATAGTACTCTCTCCGACAGGTCTTTCACACGACCCCACCACTTTTTTTCCTCAACCTTTGTTGATAAATGGATACGGACGTATCTTTCATAAGTCTCAAACGATGGCCTAGCGATGAAATCTGCAAGTGCCATAGCTAAGGGTTCGTAGTCTACTAAAGTGCCGACACGAAAAACCTCGTCCCAGGCCTTGAAAAGCTCAAGGGCTATCTTTGGATTCGCGTCTGCGACGTTGTTCAGAAACTCTAAAGGGAAACAACCGCTTCCTAAAGGTTTGTATTTCCTAGCGCCCTTTGCAGAGGAAAAAAACAGAGAGGCAAAACTGCTCACGAACGGATCTTGCCCGGTTTTACGTTGAATAAGCACAATAAGTAGCCGTACAGCGTTATGCGCAAGACATGTGTTGACACTTGCCCGATTAGTGAAATCGGAAGCAACGCTAGAAGCGATGTCGCCAGCGTTTGAGACATCCACCCCTTTAGTGTCTGGTAATGGAATTATGGTTAAGTGTTTCCAAGGGCCTGTCCTTTTCTTGCTTTCACTCCAAGTTAAGTTTTGAGCAAATCTCATCAAACCAACTGCGGCTACAGCCCAGAATTCTTGTGGTACGTAGATTTGACTCCCTTCCGTGTAAGAAGTTTTGGCTCTAACCGGAAAACGAGTTCCCTTAAAAGCTCTCGGTTCTAAAGCTAAGGTTAGAGTTTCGTAGTTCTTCGATTTGCTACGAGAGATTGGAATTATAAAAGGCTCCGTGTGCCTGTTTAAGAGTTCAAGCATAATTTGCTTATTGCTTACAACAGCCTGAACCTTTCCAAGTGCTATCTCCTTACTTTTCGGAGGTTCGGAGAAAAACACTCCTTTCCACATTTCAGCATCAGTAGATATTCCTAGAAAACTCATAGCATTTAACTTTTTCGGCGGTGGCGCAGAGATAAGGTAGTGGCTTCCCTGGTCGCTGAGCCGCACATCCATATCCTCGGCACCGGCTTGAATTACTCCAGCCAAACCATAGGCCAGGCTCAAATCAAAGAGTTCTGTACCGCTCTTCAAAACAAAGTAGTGCATCTTCTTCTCCTTTTGTTGCTATCCAATCACTTTCCCGCAACAGCCTTGAAAGCAACGCATAGGTGCGATACGTCATCGGTTGCCCAACAAGTTCAGGACCTCTTAAAATGTCATTTCCATGGGCTTGAGGGATAATTATTTCAACTATCCCAGCAAGATTAGCAGCACTTACTGCATCCTTCCAGGCCTCTATCAGATTATAGTTACCAAAGCGGTGAGCTTTAACGCTATGGTGATGCCCAACCGCCCAATAGAAAGCTTTACCTAATTTTGTCCCTCCCATAAATTGTTGACTCCAATCGAAGAAGAGCTTGGAGAGTGCCGCAGCCGAGACTGTAGCGTGCGGAGGCCGCCTTTTCTTCTCACCACTGTCCGAATGTGCCAAAGGAACCTTGCCGTCCCAGCCGATCTTTTTCTGCCAGTATACGTTTAGCTTGCCGAGGTCGTGCAGAAGCAACATCACCTCAATCATCTTGAGAAACTCCTCCAAGTCAATCCCCCACGCCTCGGCGTAGCGGTTGATTACCCCTTGATAGTGTGGTTGCAGATGGTCTTGAAACGCCTTAAGTGTGCTCTGTGCGTGTTCTACCCATGTCTCCTTCCGATATTTGTACTTTGGTTCCTCCTTCTTTTTCTTTTCTTGGAACTCGAAGGTATATCTACCTGGGATTCCAAGACGCAACCCTACGCCTTCCTCGTAGCTTGCTTGTGATGGGGATAGGATATAGAAACCTCCTGGGCGGATTCGGTCAGGGTCTTGTATAGGACTTAATTTCCAAGATACACTCTCGTCATCAAAGATGTTCTCATCCACCAACTCAAAGGGCTGGACGTTATGCTCCTTCATCGCCTTTCGCAGTATACTAAGCGGGATGCGAATCCTCTCCAGCAAGCGCGCCTCGTCTGCTGAGAGTTCCTCAAGATCATGGATGCTTATCTTACAGGAAAGGTTTTGTTCTCTTACAGCGCTGGCGGCAAGACTGCGGTCGCGCTTAAAGGCCGCCTCGGAGAGTTTACTGAGAACCGCTGCACGCGCCGTTTGGTTCAGATAACGTTCTGCCTCTTCGTTCAATATTTCGTTAACCCACTCCTTCTCCGTCTCCCAGTCAAGCCGTGCGCCGGAGCGTTCCTGAAGGAGCTTGCGTGTAGTCTCTATGAGGTCTTTGCTGTAGGGAGCCGGATGCGGAACCTCGAATACCAGCACCTCACCTTGATTTCCCCAACGGGCGCAGCGTCCGGCACGCTGAATAAGGGAATCCACAGGTGCAAGGTCGGTAAGCAGAAGCGGAGCGGATATGTCGAGGCCCGCTTCGATGACCTGCGTTGCAATGAGGATTGCAGGTTCTTCGTTAGCATCTTTACCGAAGAGTTCTTTTCGCAACCGTTCTTCTTTTTCCGCACGATGCCTGGGAAGGAAACGCGAATGCACAAGCAACACTTCACAGGGCTTATCCTTCATTAACTCCTCATAGAGATTCTGAGCCCGGTCAACCGTGTTGCAAACTACAATCAACTTCTGCGATTTTGCATTGTATTTCTGTCTAATATCTTCCGCAGTCAGAGGAGAGTTCTTCCATGCAATGTTGACCTCACGAGTGCGCCTCACGGGTATGTCATCCTCGTTGCAATCCACCACTACGAGATTGTCGAACTCCTCAGCCAACTCCTCACGGAGTCGCTTAGGCAGGGTTGCAGATAGAAGTACGAAAGGAAGTCCAAAGCGATGCGAATGCGATGCGATTAGAAGCGCCGACTGAAAACCTAAATCAGGATCGAGCAAGTGAACCTCATCGAAAGCAAGCAAAGCAGAACTGATCGCACCAGCGGGAATGTTCCCATGCCGCAGCGGAGCGGAAAGGGGTGTGCAGGCGTAAGCGCCTACGGTTTGATCTATCGTGGTGACTACCACAGGCTTGCCGAAGAGAACAGACTCGCGTTTTTGTCCGTGCTGGATGGCTACAGCTTTCTCGTATTCCCTGAAGCGTTCTCCCAAGGATTCTACCAAACTTCTAAGCGGCAACGAATAGATTAACTGAGGCGGAAGTTGTTTCTCTCGACCAAGTAGAAAAGGAAATATCACAGCTTCAGATTTACCTGATCCGGTTGGGGCATGTAGGATTACGGACTTTCCTTCAAGTAATGCTTGAGCCGTTTTAATCTGGTGAGGGTATGGTTCTTTCTCTTCACCTAGTAGTCGTTTGAGTTCGACCTCTAACTGCTCTTCACTCAACTTTCCTCCTTTCTATTTGATTTTAGCGCCTCCACCATCCCGAAGCCTGCGGAGTTCTTCTCGCCTAATCCGGCCTCGTAGGCCAGGTGAAGTAATTCAGGGTTGCCCTCGGCTTGGATAGGCACGAGCCAACCCCTAACCTTGATCCCCTTGATGTCTATGAGCTTGGAGAGCCTGCGTCTTGCAGGCATAAGCTCGGAGGCAAGCCTGAAGCTCACTTTTAAGTCCTCCGGCGGTTTGCCGTTCAGGGCCTCGTACTTGCGGAGCAGATTGTTGGCCAAATGCTCAAAGAAGGCTGGCTCTTCAGGCGAAAGATAGGTCGCCCGCATCTTACCATCGGAGTCAACTCGCCCTGTGGATACGGTAATCGGCGAAAGCGGACGGAAGGTCATCTGAGAAGAGAAGTCGGGATCGGGTAGGGTCTCAACCTGGCTCACCGGAAGTTCTACTTCTCCTACCCTCAGCACCCCGACCTGCAAGGCACCCTCGGCCACAGCCCTTACGAACTCAGGTACCGGCGAAGAGCAAAGAAGTTCAATGGGAGATTCCATGAGCAGCCCGAAGCTCGTGCGTTCTAGAACCCGACCACGTAAAGACGAAAATGTGAATAGCCTGAATTGCTTCCCGTCAGCGATGAAACCTCGATCATGCAGGAAGGTTGAAAAGCCCGGAGAAGCATGGGCAATCGTTGCATAGATAGCACTGGACAACGCATACTGATGATTCCACGGCAGCCACACCGCGCCGGGTGGGGTCAATTCAAAACGGATACGCATTTAAAGCACTCCCATACTCTAAGGGAATTGACATCTTGAAAATATAAGGTAATTTTTGATGATTGTCAACCCCTGGCACCTGAATCTGTATACGAATGTCCACAAAACCGCAGCTCGGTGCGTCTTAATAATAGAAGGAGTTAAAAGACTGATGGCTCTGACGTGTAAACGCGTTTCAACCTGTCATACTCGCGGCGCCGCAGGTAGATTAAACACACCCATACAGGCGTACGTGATTATAGGACTATCTTTATAAACCTGACTCTTGGCGTGAGAGAAGGTAGTAGAAAGGAGGCCGTCATGAAACCGGTCGCATCACTTACGAGGGATATGGGTAGAGGAAAAGCGAGACCCATCTTGCTCTTCACCCTGGCGGTTGTAATTCTTCCGGCATTCCTGTGCGCCGCATCTTCTTCGAACAACTTTTTCAAGAAGGCCGAACGCTATACGGTTCGCGTCTATTCAAGCACCATCGTGGCTCTTGAGGGTGCCGAGCGAGGCTCTTGGGAAGGCTCCGGGTTCGTGGTCCACATCGATCGCAGGGAAGGGGTTGCCTACGTGGCCACAAACAAGCACGTTATAGACGAGGGCATCAGCTCCATCCAGGTAAGCTTCAAGGACGGCGAGCGCTTCCCGGCTACCCCTATCTATATAGATCCGGTCTACGACTTCGGGATGATCAGGTTCGACCTGGACGAGCCGGGAGTCCCGGCTAACGCAGCCTCTGCCGAGCTGGGGCGTTCAAGCACAGTCGAGGTGGGCCATCCGGTAGGCACCTTCGGCAACCCGATGTCCCTTGAGTACTGCGCTACCGAAGGGATCATCTCCAGCGTCACCAACAGCCCCTGGGGCTGCGACGGAGCGTTCCTGCAGACCGACGCGGCCATCAATCCAGGCAACTCAGGCGGGCCGCTTATCTCGCTTCGAAACGGCAAGGTGATCGGCATAAACACAGCCGTCAGCGACGAAAGCGAAGGCATCGGCTGGAGCCTGGCCGTGGATCAACTTAAGCCTGTCATCGAACAGGTGATCGCGGGCGAACTCCCCTACGCAGGCCGCATGGGCTGGCTGGGAGTCAACCTTGAGGAGATAAACCTTGACCGGGCCAGGGAAGACTTTGGCGCGCAATATGGTTTTAACCATCCTCGTAAGGCGCTCCTGGTGATCGACGTATTCCCCAAGACTCCGGCTGCGAGAAGCGGGCTCCAACCAGGCGACGTGATCTATTTAATCAACTGGATGATGCCGCAGGACTACGCGGACTATCTTGCTATGATGAGGGATGTAGCCGGGCAGAACTGCGAGATGGTTCTCTATCGGTTGGGCCAGGAGATCGAATTGGAAGTCGAGGTAGAAGATCGTGGCGAGCTTCGCCCCAAGGAGTATGTAACTTTTGCCGGGATGACCATTCAGTCCGCCTCACCAACCGTTTATGAAACCTACTCTTCTGTTTCGTCGCCTGAGTGTGTTTTTGTAAGCGACGTGCTGGAAGGAAGCTCTGCCGAGGCATGGGGTATGTACAGCGGCGATCCTATTCGCGGGGTGCTGGCCAACCTCAAATACCATCCTGTTCGATCCCTTGATGATTTCTGGAATGCGGTCAAGGATGTTGCACCAGGCCAGTCGGTGGAGTTCTTCGTGGGTCAACCAGACAACGGCTGGATAGTCAAGGTTGTCTACTACTACTCCAGCGAGGCCCCCTTGCGGGAAAGGGTAGAGCATTAATGGATGTCATCATCCTTCTATTCCCGCCAATCTCGAAAGGAGTGAGACATACGAAAGTTTGATTCTACGGATATCTTCAACAAAGCCAGTTTACATTAAGATGACATAACGAGGCCGCCTTTGGTTCTTGTGACCGAGCGAAGGGCGGCTTTCGGGTAATGTTTTTACGCATTAAGTTTATGTTGTTTTGCACTTGCCCCCCTGACATGGTTGGATATCTGTGTTAAAATCGACGGCTATGGGCGGAAACGACAAAAACAGGATGCGTGTCTCCCGGGTGACTAAAGACGTAATCCCCCCGATACTGGTGGCTCTTGCCGTGCTCGGCCTGTGGGAGCTTATTGTGCGCATGGCCCGGGTGCCCAACTACCTCCTGCCCACACCTTCACAGATATTTGCAGAAATAGTCAAGACCATCCTGCCGCTCTTAAAAGACACCGGGGTCACCATGCTTGAGTCGGTGCTCGGTTTCATAGTCGGCTCCGGGCTGGCAATCGCGGTGTCGGTGATATTCACCCATTCCAAGCTTGCCGAGCGCTCGTTCTACCCGTACGCGATCGCCTTAAAGACCATCCCCATCATCGCCATCGCGCCCTTGTTGATTTTGTGGTTTGGCAACGGCATCCCGGCAAAGGTGGTAATGGCCGCACTTATATGTTTCCTCCCGGTGATAGTCAACACCACCAAGGGACTGCAAACGGTGTCGCCCGCCGCGCTCGACCTGTTCGGCTCCCTCTCCGCATCACGCTGGCAGATGCTGTGGAAGCTGCGCTTCCCCATGGTCCTGCCCTACATCTTTTCGGCATTAAAAAAATCTTCAATATGCGGAATAAATTGTTAAAACTTATCTCAACTTAAGACGCTAATGAAAGGAGTAAGACATGAATAAAAGTAAAGGGCTACCTTGGGAAGAGGAAGTCACACCCTCACGTCGTGAAGATTACACACCTCCTCGTCATACACCAATACCACCACCACCTGTAGATGATGCAACTCACACTCAGATATACTATCGCGCAGAAGTAATCGAGTATGTTCTCAGAGCCTCATTCAGTACTATTTGGAAGAAATTAGAGGAGATGGAGAAGAAACTCAAATCTCTGGAAAAAGCTAAATAATCTGATCAAAGTGCGCCGGGGAATTCTCCGGCGCACTTTAATTCGCACTTGAAGGCAAAAGTGGCTGTATGAAAAAAGAATTCAATATATCATTATTCAATGAACTTAATATGATGGCAAGGGAAAGTGATCCACTCGTTTGGTGCTCTCAATTCTTGGAGAAACTCATAGAAGCGTTGGAAGAAAAAACCTGTTAATAAAAAAAGTTATAAAAAAATTATAAAAGCATATAAAAATTATCTCCCGAGATTCATCTGGTTGCCTGATTCGAGGCAACATGCTTCTTTAATTCTAAGAGAATACGTTGTAAGTATGAGGAAAGCCCGTGTGAAATTGTATGCTATAGCCCTCCGGTACTTACTTGAGCTTGATTATGTAATAATTTGTTGTTCAAAAGATTTCAATGAATTTTTCAGACTTGCCTTAAAGCTTTATGGAAGATACACCGGCCTGCAACTTCAATCACTGATTATAGAGCCGGATACTACTTTAGACGAAATAGAGCATTACATAGACGGAAGTCAAGAAAAATACCAATCAGCATCCAAGGGTGCTTTTCTAGTAGACGCCATTGGGAGTTACAATAATACGGTTTATTTACGTGATGAAAAAAGTGCAGCATTTGCCTTAACTTTATCCCAAAAAATCCCAACTCATTTAATGTTCTCAAGTTATCAGAAGGGAATCCCCAACGGTGAAAGTGGAACGCTAGAAATAGGGATACCGTTTTCATTGGCCCACTTTTCGTTTCTTATTTGGGAGAAAGGCATCCGTTCCATTCGTAGTGGAAGATATTTTGCCACTCTCTGCTTCGAAGAGATATAAAGATGACAGTTGATTTAATTATTCTTGGATTGGTTGTTGGTACTTTTTTCTTAGCAACCATTAAGTCAGCAAAAAGGATAACCATCCTCGCTATAGGGGGGTTAATTGTAGTGGTAATTTATGTCGTAAATCTACTAGGTAAAGAAACAGCACCCGCAGTGATCGAGAACCAGATATGGGGGTATCTAGAGTGGAGCGTCTTAGTACTGGTAGTATCTCTAGAGCTATTTTCAATAGTAGCTACAAATACTCATATTCTTGATCGAATTGCGATTCTCGCGGCGGCATCTAGACGAGACAGGCCACCCCGTGATAGAATGGGAAGAAAAAATGGAATTCTTTCCTTACCGGGGTACATTTTTAACAGATTCACAGGCTGGTTAAAAAAGGAATCTCACAGGATGGAACTACTTCTATTAATATTCACTTACATAATTTCGTTAACGATGAACAATCTTGCAGCTATAATAGTAATTACTCCAATCTCGCTCAGAGTTGGAATTCTCTTGGGATTCAAGGATTTGGAGAGATTTGTAGTATTCCAAGTGATAGTAAGTAATTTAGGTGGGGCTTCGGTTTTAATCGGAGATTTTCCTAATATATTTATTGCTACTCACACAGGCGCAAGCTTCATTGATTTTTTGCTAAATTTGGGCACCTTTATACTCGTGCTTACAATTGGCACTCTAGTAATCTACTATCTATTATCGAGGAGGAACTCGGAAAAATCGTTAACAGTTGAAGAACACGCTCGCAGAAAAATTGGCGAGGGAATACTGACGATAAGCCAAAAATCCATTGACATCTGGATGTCTATAGTGGTAGGGGTTCTTTTTATTGCGATGATCCTGATCTTCATTTTATTCCCTCGGATAGAACCCGCATTTGTTGCTGCTGCATTAGCATTAATGTTATTAATAGTTGTTTCGTTGATTAGATCGTATCGGGAGGAGGAGATACTGAATAAAGTAAACTTCAGAACGCTTTTAACATTCGCCCTTCTTTTTCTGCTTGCAGGTGTGGTTAAGGACCTTGGTTTAACTCAAATAGCAATAAATAAAATGACATCTCTTCCGCAGGTAGCTTCACTATTAGCAATGATGTGGACAACAGGAATTTCGACAGGCATTTTATCTGCAGGGCCTTCCACGCTAACTTTTCTTCCTCTAGCGGAGGCGGTAAACACCAATGTTCCAGGCAATCTTGCTTTTTGGGCTCTTTCATTAGGTGTATTGGCGGGTTCTTCGGCTAGTGCACTAGGCGCCACTGCTGGTCCTGTAGCAGCTGGAATCTACGAAAGATTTTTTGCCGGATATAAGCGGACATTCTCATTCCTTAGATTTCTTAAAATCGGAGTGCCGATAATGCTTTCTTACTTAGTATTATCGACTTTTTATATTTTCATCAGGTTAATGCTCATGAAATAGGCTTCTCCCCCCTGAGTGAGGTCTTTGAGGGGTCTGCCTTGACGTAACTCACGGGACAGGAGTTGGCTTTTCCCCCTTTCCCGGTAGTTCGAAGTTCGTACGGTCGCGGGTGATCTCGTCCAGGTCGCCGAACGGCTCGTCCATTAGCAAAACGTCAGGATTAAAGGTCAGCGCCCTTGCAATGGCCACGCGTGACTGCATCCCGCCGGAGAGCTCGTGAGGCAGGGCATTCTCGAAGCCGGTAAGCCCCACCAGGTCAATAAGCTCCTGGGTGCGGTTCTTTACCGAATCGTCCTTGAATACCTCGCCTGGAAGCTGGACGTTGGCTTTAACGCTGCGCTAGGGCAAAAGGGTGGGGTCCTGGAACACGAATCCGAACTTGCGCGCTTTCCGTGCCGCGATCGCGGTGAGGTGATCAATGTGGATCGAACCCTCGGTCGGTTCGAGCAGCCCGCCGATGAGCTTCAAGAGGGTTGTCTTGCCGCAGCCCGAGGGACCGATAACTGCAACCAGTTCGCCTTTGTTAACGGTGAGGTTAACGTCGCACAGCGCCTCGACAGGGTTACCTGTAGTGTAGGTCTTGCCCACGTGTTCTACGGAGATGATTGGCTGTATAACGGCCACGCTAAGAGTATCTATAAAAAACCATTAAAGTCAAGAAAAAAATCACCCCCACCTTAATCCTACCCAACGGGGGCACTTCGTCCCCCGTTAAGGGGGAGGTGATTATGGAGTCCCTCACCCCCAGCCCCCTCTACCCGATGGGGACACACGTCCAGAAGGGAGAGGGGAGAATCCCCCCGTGTCCCCGTAGTAAGGAGGGATCACATTCTAAAATGAAAGGAGAACGAAAATGAAGAAACTCGTCACAGGACTGCTCTGTCTTTTCGCCGTGGCAAGCGCACTGCAGTGGAAGGTTCTGGGCCATGCTGATGCATGGTACGTCTATTCCAACGCGTTTCGCGCAGAGTCGTGGAATCAAATCTGGCTCGGCAACGGTTTCGCTGAGACTCTGTTTCATTACGACGTTGCTGAGCAGAACGCGGTGTTCTTCAAGGGTACACTGGGCTACCAGATCAAGTGGGGGCTTACGCCGGTTTTTCAGTACGAGTGGGGTACGCAGGACTTCAGGGTAGGCCTACGCTGGTGCTACTACTTCTTCGGAGAGTTTTAGGCAGGGCTGTCCTATAGGGATGAGACATGCAAGGTTACAGTAGCCTTTTGAGAAACGGATTCATAACTTTCTACCTACTGAGCTAACGGCCCTTAAGTTATAATTCTAGGAGCCTGCGCCCCAAAGTCAAGCGAATTAAATGCTCCTTTTGCCCGAAGGGAAAAAGATCGCAAGGAACTTCTGCAAGATCGTAGTGGCGTACCTCAGCGTGCCCTTGGGATACCGTGTATCCCATAGGGTATTAGCTGCGCCCGGTGTTGTTATGTTCCTCTTGGGCGGACTTGACGCGAAGCGGCGTCTACGCCAAAGTCGGCCCCTACGAACCGTCATTGCGAGGAGCGAAGCGACGAAGCAATCTCATAGCCGAGGTCTTATGGCCTTAGTACAGTACTATGAGATGATTCCATGAACATCATCCTTCGGAGCCACGCCACCTTCGGTCGCTCGAGATGACGAATGTCTCTGCGAGAAAAGGAGCACTTGTTCCGGGGTCCACGCACGGCTACGAAGTAGACGTGTGGGGTAAAAGTTCCCTCTCTCTTTGTGGAGGGGGATTGAGGGGGAGGGGAAACTAAAGGGGGATTGAGCGGCCGGGGCTGCATGGGCCGACCTGAAGACCAGCTCCTACTACTTTCCCCCTCCTTGACGGAGGGGGGTAGGGGGCGGTGTTTGACCCCAAGCAAACGCTTCGTGTTTCCTTGGGGACCCCAGTGGGTGTCATTGCGAGCGGACGCAGTACGCGAAGCAATCTGATAGCAAAATGTATTAGCACGTCGTGCCATGAGATCGCCACCCTTCCTCGCCTCCTCTGGAGGCGGACGGACGGTCGCGATGACGGGAGAAGCGGGCCGACCTGAAGGTCGGCCCCTACGAGCTTTTAAGTGGGTGGAAGAAGTTTAAGCTCTGTGGCTAGAATTTGGCAGTATTGTAAGAAAAACTTAGAAGACGATTCAAGGGCCTTGAGTAATATCCGCCTATCGCACTCAGTCTGTTTTTTGTAATCAGCTTCAAATTGAGTGATGATATTGGCGGTTTTGGTTTCATCCTGAAGGATATTATCAATTATTCTTTTGTTCAACAGGTTCTTGTCTCGGAAGAAATACTCGTGGATATGGAAATTTCTTACACTCCTTATGTCAGTTAAGGAATTTTCTATTTTCTGTCGTACCTTTGTGAAAGTTTTCCTTAGGTTTCTAGCAGAGGTGTTACTTCCCCGGATTGTTTTCTCGAGTATCACAAAACATCGACGGATTCTTTCTCGGAACATATCAGCTTGGGTCAAATATAATGCTAACATAAGTTCGTACCATTCTGTTATGTGTTCAATCGATCTTCTATTTAGCTCTTCTTTTGTTATGGGATTGAGTAAGAGATCAGCCGCCTGGAAAATCTTAATCAAACAAGGAATAACTTGATCCCGCCATAGCATTGCAAAATTTATGAAAGCCATTTCTCTCTTATTAAATTTTGATTTCCACTCGTCGATATTCTCGGGAACAGTTTTACCAACCATAACTTCTTCTTCAGTGGGCTGAGGGAAAGGATTACTTGTATTGAAAGCTCTAAGTATGTCGATCAAATAATTGTTCAGCATCATTGTGGCTGGGAAGTTTTCTTGGTTCTCATTACGCAATAAACGCCCCGAGCTATCATCATATGTCGTCCCAGTAAATTCGTTTTCACTCACATCTCCACCTTTCTGTCTAAGCTGCGGTACTGGATGGCCTCGGAGATGTGCTGGGGTTTGATTGCGTCTGAGCCGTCAAGGTCGGCAATGGTTCTGGCAACTTTTAATATCTTGTCGTGCGCCCGTGCCGAAAGCCCGAAGCGCTCCATTGCGGTCTTCAACAGGTGCTCGGAGTCCGGGCCTATCTCGCAGAACTGCCTTGTGTCCTTTGCACCCATCTGTCCGTTGCAGTAAATCGGACGCTTGCGCTTGAGCATCCCGAACCGCTCAAGCTGAATCTCGCGCGCCGCCACGACCCTCTTTCTTACATCCTCGGAGCGCTCACCAGACTCTCTTCGCCTTATCTCATCAAACCTCAGCTTCGGCACCTCGATGTGGATGTCGATTCTATCAAGTAGCGGTCCTGAAATCCTTGATCTGTACCTTTGAATCTGCTGTGGGGTGCAGCGGCAGATGTTGACCGGGTCTGTGAGGTTCCCGCACGGGCACGGGTTCATGGCCGCGACCAGGGTGAAGCGCGCAGGGTAGGGGATGGAGATCTTTGCCCGGCTGATGACTACCCTGCCGTCCTCCAAAGGCTGGCGCAGAACCTCCAAAACGTTGCGCCGGAACTCCGGGAACTCGTCAAGGAACAGAATCCCGTTATGTGCAAGGCTCACCTCGCCCGGTCTTGGAATCTGCCCGCCACCTATGAGGCCGGCGTCGGAGATCGTGTGGTGCGGTGAACGATAAGGTCGGGTGGCGACTAACGCTTTACCTGTGTCCAGCAGACCGGCCACCGAGTGGATGCGAGTTGTCTCAAGAGCCTCCTCAAGCGATAGGGGCGGCAGGATTGTCGGCAGCCTCTTGGCCAGCATGGTCTTACCGGTTCCAGGTGGGCCGACCAAAAGGATGTTGTGTCCGCCTGCTGCGGCTACCTCTAAGGCTCGCTTGGCGTGCTCCTGCCCTTTGACCTCGGCAAGATCCACCGACCAGACCATCTCCTCCCGGAACAGCTCGGCAACGTCAACCTTTGTGGGTTCAATTCTTTCTTCTCCGTTAAGGAATCTAACCATCTCGATAAGGGAGTTGGCCGGGTAGCAGAACCCCTCGCCGCGTATGGCCGCCTCGGACGCGTTGGCTTTGGGAAGGATCAGGCCTTCGAAGCCTTCAAGCTCCTGCACCAGCGCGGCAATCGATAAAGCACCGCGCACCGGCCTTATAGACCCGTCAAGGGATAACTCACCCACGATCAGGTATTTGGCCAACGCCTCAACAGGAATCACACCACGACACGCAAGGATGCCTAAAGCGATAGGCAGGTCGTAGGCCGCACCCTCCTTCCTGATATCCGCGGGTGCCAGGTTCACGGTAATCCTTGCCGAAGGCAGTGGGAAACCTGAGTTCTTTACCGCTGCCAGTACCCGGTCCTTTGATTCCTTTACCGCGCCTTCGGGCAGACCAACGGTGGTGAACGCGGGCAGCCCGCTTCTTGCAGTATCTACCTCAACCTCGACCTTGTAGGCGTCAATGCCTAAAAGGCCAGCTGACGTTACCTTGGAAAGCATATATTATCCCTTTAAGGAGAATATACACATTTCCCCAGGTTTTTCAAGTGGACTGCGGAACTCTGGTTCGGAACTCATGAACCAGCCTTTTTATCTGCCGTGGGGTGTTGCAGATAAATATCTTTTTCCCGTCGCAGCCCTCATCCAGTATCTTCATAATCGTTGGTCGGATCTTTCGGGGGTAGTTCCATATCCATTTGATGAATTCGAAATCTATCTTCTCGTGACAACCGGGAATGGGATCAACTCGTTGCCGTGAGAACTGCCGCATCAAACCTCTCCACAAACAGAGGTATCTGGGGTAATTGAGAAAAATTACCGTATCGGCAACTTTTAACCTTTTTTCCAGAGTACTTCCGTAGTTGCCGTCCATGATCCATTCCTCTCCTTTGATGAGCTCTCCTACCTTCCTCTCCCACTCTTGCTTAGGAGTCTCCACCCAGCCCGGGTTCCAGTAGAAGGCATCGAGATTAATCACCGGCAGCTTCAGGATATTACCAAGGGTGCGGGCCAACTTCGATTTACCTGAGCCGCCGGAGCCGAGGATCAGGATTTTTCGCATACTCATTGGAAGGCGTCGCGGAGGTGCTCTATTTCATGCTCGTTGTCTTTCTTGATGATTACCGCTACCACATCGAACCGGCAGGGCGGAGGTTCAAGTAAGTAGTTCTTTGCAAGCCAGATTTCAGCCGCTTTTCTTAGATGGTCTTGTTTCTTGAAATTGACCGCTTCTTCAGGCCGTACGAAGTCGCTTGAGGTGCGGGTTTTAACCTCCACAAAGACAACCTCTGCTCCGTCCTGCGCCACGATATCCAGCTCCCCCCACCGTGTGTGGAAGTTGCGGTCGAGGATCGCATAGCCTTGTTTTTTGAGGAATCTCTCCGCTATCTCCTCGCCACGGCGACCCAGGTATTTCCGATTCATCACATTATCCTATCTCAAGTAATCAGATAGTCAACCGATCCTATTCTTTTTCGATTACCTTCTCTTTCGTCATGGTTGAGAAGTTATAGGTGTAGCCTATACCTAAGCAGATTTCGTTTTCGCCGAAAGCGGCGAAGAGGTGGGAGCCGCGCAAGGGGTGCAGGTTTATGAATGCCCCCGTAGGCGCTATACCGAAGGCGGTTTGGATTCCCAGGGTGATTATCTCATGCCCCTTACGGGTGGAGAAACCCATCATCGGAGTCAGGGAAGCAAGTCGGGGCCAGTCGGCCTCAGCCCTAAGGGCGAGGTTGATTATCTTCCACGGGGTGGAGAACTTGACACCCAGGTCGAACGAGGGTTCCTGTGCAGGATTCCCTTGCGGTATGTCCGTTCCGATTATCACCCCGGCGCGACCCACCACGCTGAACCAGTTGGTTAAGCCGTAACTTAGCGCAATATCGGGCCTGATACCTTGCATACCGTCGTGGATATGTATGAAACGTGAGGAGCTTTCTACCTCGTACTGATGATAACCGATACCGCCGCCTACAGTTAATCCTTTGTGAGTAATGGCGGTGTCGTAGATGGTTGCAAGGCCGGTGCAGGAGGCAAGGACTGCCGCCAGCAGGAATCCTGGGATCAATCTAACGGACTTCATTTCCACTCCTTTCCTATTTACTCAAGACGGTATAGCCAACACCGGCGTGTACCTCTCCGCCTACCATCCAAAGAGCTGTTCCCCCTGCAAGAATGTGAAGTCTTGGCGTGGGGTGTACTGTTATAAAGACCGAGGAAGGGATAATAGGCAGAAAATCTACTGGGCCCGGAGTGGTCTTGATGCCGATGGTTACTATCTCGCGGTTGATCTGGCGTGAGTTGATCCCGGCAAGAAACGTTAAAGAAAGCAAGGTGGGGAACTCGGCTGAAAACTGAAGCGCTAGGGAGGGTTTTTCCACTAACTCCGCCTGTACTCCGATTCCGCCTGAAGGCCAGAATGAGATTTTTGGATCATCGCCCCAATCAAACAACCCTAAGTCACTTCGATTGACTAACATACCGGCATACCCGAACACAATTAGAGGAGCTACCTTACCGAACGTATAATGACACGATATTTGTGATCTTACCCCCGTTCCCTCAACGTACCAACCCATAAACCCGTAGTTGAAATATTCGCCCATAGTGCTCGTGGTCAACGAGGCCGAGCCGCCTTCAACCTCCGCGGTTTGAAAGGTCTGTGGCAGGAAGGCTATGAGTCCTGTAGGAAGCAGAAGTATAACAATCCATTTAACTACCTTCACACTTATCCTCCTTTCGGCTAAAAAGTATACCCCTGATTTTGATTTGTCAATAGGGAACAAAGGAGCCCCCTCTTGCAAGATGTTAGCTTTTCGCCCTTGACATTCTCCCTCAGTGGCATAGAATACTTTAGATAGCACCAGGCAGATCCCATTCTTATAGAGATCTCAATATCAACGCAAGGAGGCTGCGATGGCTAAGAGCCCTTCTGTGATCACAAGATGGAGGCAGCGGTTGGGATAGAAAGCGGCAAGGACAAGGGTAGCCGGCAAAGGCTTACGGTCAGGAAGGTAGTCATCCTCGCTGCCGGTAGGGGGAGTCGGCTACGAGAGAGAAAGAATGAGTTGAAACCGATGCGCAGGGTCCTCGGATTGCCGCTCCTGGAACGCGTGGTCCTGGCATGTAAGGCGGCAGGACTCTCCGACTTCCTTGTGGTAACCGGCTACAAACCCAAGCCGATGCGGTCCTTTCTGGCACGGCTGGCGAGAAAGAGATCAGTTCGGATCGAGGTGGTCGAAAACCCGGACTGGGAAAAGGGGAACGGAACCTCACTGCTTGCCTGTCGCGGCAAACTCACCGAGTCTTTTGTTCTCGTGATGGGCGACCACCTCTTTGAGCCGGAGCTGCTTGCAGGACTCTTGCGTGTGGGGTCGGAGGACGATTCCTGCTTTCTGGCGATAGACAGGCGGACCGAGCGGGTCTTCGATCTTGGGGATGCGACCAAGGTTGCGAGCAGATCGGGCCGCATCAGGGCTATAGGAAAGGACTTAACAAGCTACGACGGGATAGATACGGGTATCTTCCTTCTTACCCCTGCGATCTTTACGGCGCTGGCCAGGGTCCAAGCCAAGATCGGGTATGAACTCTCCGACGGGATCGCCGAGCTGGCCGCCGAGGGACGCATGAGGACGTATGATATCGGCAAGCGCTTCTGGCTCGACGTTGATACCCCGCGGAGTCTGAGGGATGCGAAACGTCACCTTGCGGAGCAAGTTGACAAACCAAGCGAGGACGGCTTCATCGCCCGCTATATAAACCGCCCGCTTTCAATCCGCCTCTCGCGGTTACTCGTTCACACCCCGGTTACCCCCAACACCATTACCCTCGTCTCCTTCGTCATCGCCCTCCTGGGAGCCTGGCTCTTTACGCGCCAGGGTTATCTCCCGGTGCTATTTGCCGGGGTCTTGATTCAAGTCTCCTCGATAATCGACGGCTGCGACGGGGAGATCGCTCGACTTAAAGCTCTCGGTAGCCGCTTCGGGGCTTTTTTTGATACGATCCTCGACCGGTATGCCGATCTTGCCATCGCAGCAGGCGTCACCTATGGATTCTGGCTTACTCATCCCGAGTTCTGGGTATGGTTGGCCGGGATCGGCGCACTATCCGGCTTCCTATTGGCAAGCTATTCTAAGAAGGAGTACCAGCTTCGGTTCCAGAAACCGCCTCCCCTCTCGTTTCTGCCAAGGCTTGCCAAGAGGGACCTCCGGCTCTTCGTCATCTTCCTCGGGGCCGTTGTTGGTCAGCCCTTCTTTGCGATGCTGGGTGTAGGGTTAATCTCACATCTGGCGGTGTTTTGGATTCTCGTTCGTGGCAGGAGAAGGTGATGCTTCAGGCTTGGATAACTGATTGCTGGTATCCTCTCTGGAGTACTCCAGCTGGCCTTGACATAGGCGCGCTAATTTATAAACTTACATTCTCTAGTCATAATTGAAAGGAGTGGCAATGAGTAAGATTCGGGTTGCGATCATCGGGGTGGGCAACTGTGCGAGTTCACTGGTGCAGGGGGTTCATTACTACCGCAACGCGAAGGAAGGTGAGATAATCCCGGGCCTCATGCACGTGAACCTGGGGGGCTACCATGTTTCGGACATTGAATTTTCACTTGCTATAGACATAGACAAGCGCAAGGTCGGCAAGGATTTATCGCAGGCGATATATACCTATCCGAACAATACCCAGGTGTTTTGCCAGGTTCCCAAGTCGGGTGTCAGGGTGGTGAGAGGTATGGTCCACGATGGTCTGGGGAAGTATCTTTCACAGATTATCACCAAGGCGCCTGGCAACACTGCGGACATCCCCCGACTCTTAAAAGAGACCAGGACCGATGTGGTAGTCAACTTCCTTCCCGTAGGATCAGAGGAGGCAACCAAGTGGTACGTTGAGCAGGCGCTTGATGCAGGCTGTGCATTCGTGAACGGGATTCCTGTTTTTATCGCCTCAGGCGGCTACTGGCCGCGCCGCTTCCGCTCCAAGGGTCTGCCCGTACTGGGCGACGACATCAAGTCCCAGGTGGGCGCCACAATCGTTCACCGTGTCCTTACCACCCTGTTTCACGAGCGAGGGGTAAAACTTTTACGTACCAGTCAGCTCAACGTGGGCGGCAACACCGACTTTTTGAACATGCTCGAGCGGGAGAGGCTGGAGTCCAAAAAGATCTCAAAGACCCGTGCGGTGACCTCGATGCTGCCCTACGACATTGGGGCTGAGAACGTCCACGTGGGACCCTCGGACTACGTGCCCTGGCTCAAAGACAGAAAGTGGTGTCACATACGCATGGAAGGCCAGACCTTTGGTGACGTGTCCTTAAATCTAGAACTCAAGCTGGAGGTCTGGGACTCACCCAACTCTGCCGGGGTGATGATAGATGCGATCCGGTGCGCCAAGCTGGCTTTAAATCACGGCCTAAAGGGTGCTATCACCGCTCCGTCAAGCTACTTCTTCAAGTCGCCGCCTATCCAGTACCCGGACTACGTGGCCCGCCACAAGACCGAGGCTTATATTCGCAGATACTCTCGCAAGCCTGGAAAGAAAGGATAGTGCCACGCTCTTTATCGCGTCAACCTTGACGTGAACGCAATGAGGTTTATAATAGGTGCACTCACCGGTCTGGAGGGATCGATATTATGAAGAGGGGTGTGTTCATAGTATTTGAAGGAATTGAGGGTTCAGGCAAGTCCACTCAGGCCGAGCTCCTGGCCGAGGCTTTGCGTCGGAACAATATAAAGGTGGATCTTACCCGTGAGCCCGGTGGGACCCAGGCAGGGGAGTGCATACGCGCGGTGCTTTTGGATTCCTTACTTGAGGATATGCACCCGCGGACCGAGCTTTTGCTTTACCTTGCGGCGCGTGCTGAACACGTTGCAAAGCGCATACGCCGCAAGCTGTTTGTAGATAAGGCGGTTGTGATCTCGGACCGCTTCACCCTCTCCACCCTTGCCTATCAGGCGGGCGGACGAGAGCTCGATTCAAAGACCGTCTCCAGGCTCTGCAAGTTTGCTTCAGGCGGTCTTGAGCCTGATCTGACGGTTCTGGTCGATCTCGATGTGGATGGAGCCTTTGCACGACTTAACCGGCCCTACGATCGTCTGGAGCAGGCCGGCAAGGAGTTTCACGAGAAGGTGCGCGAGGCTTACCTTTACTTTGCACGCCGCGCACCGAAAAGGATCCGCGTCTTTGACGGCGCAAAGGAGAAGATGATGCTTCATGAAGAGATTAAACAGGTTGTCTTAGACCTTTTGAGAATTAAGGGGATATTATGAACAAACGTAAACTTACACTGGGCCTGCTTGCTATCTCACTGCTTGCAGCTACATGGGTGGGTTCCCGTCTGTGGGCTGGCAAGACAAACATCTACACCTCGCTTGAGACCTTCCAGCGGGTGCTCCAGATAACCCGCGACACCTATGTGCGTGAGGTTGATTTGGATTCAATGGTCCGCGACGCTATGAACGGGATGCTGCGTGAGCTTGATCCCTACAGCATGTATATGAGTCCCAAGGATTTCGAGAGCCTGAATATTTCGATGCAGGGCGAGTTCGGGGGGTTGGGCATCACCATAGCTATCGCCGACGACTGGCTCACGGTCATCTCGCCCCTGGAGGGTACACCTGCTGCGGCTGCAGGCCTGCAGGCAGGCGACAGAATAGTCGAAATAGAAGGCGAATCAACCGAGGGGATAACTGCCGACGAGGCGGTTTCCAAGCTTCGAGGCAAGCCAGGTACGGATGTTACGATATCGATTTGGAGAAACGGTTGGGACGAACCGATGGAGCTTACTATCACCCGTAAGATCATCAAACTCAACGCTGTGAACTACGTTACCAAACTAACCCCTGAAATCGGTTACATTAAGTTTTCCAAGTTCAGCCGGACCGCTCGCGAAGAAGTAGAGGAAGCCATTGACTCCCTATTCCAACAGGAGGGAGTTAAAAAGCTTATCCTTGACATCCGTGGCAACTCGGGTGGCTATCTGGGTGAAGGGGTTGATGTTACGGATCTATTCCTTAGACGAGATCGCGAGATAGTGCAGACCAGAGGCCGAATCCCCCAGAGTTTCCGCGCCTACCGCGCACACGAAGATCCCTTGTTTGGCGATTATCCTTTGGTTATCCTTGCCGACCGGGGATCGGCATCCGCTGCCGAGATACTCACCGGAGCCTTGCAGGATTGGGAACGTGCCTTGATAGTAGGCGACACAACGTTCGGCAAAGGCTCGGTGCAGACGCTTTATCCGCTTGCCGACTCAGGACGCCTTAAGCTTACCACCGCCCACTGGTACACGCCTTCTGGCCGCTGCATAGATAGACACCGCGCCAAGATCGAGGGCAAGGAGAACGAAACCCCTACGCTTCATACACTTGGTAAACGTAAACGCCCTCTTTACGCGGGTGGAGCCATTGCACCGGATATCTACGTTGAGACTGAAAAGTTGAGCGAGCTTGCGTGGAGATTCTGGATTAAGCGAACCTTCTTTGCGTATGCGGTTGATTATCTTTCCGCCAATCCTGAGATTGCCCCTGATTTCTCTGTAACCGACGAGATGCTTGCGGGTCTGGTTCGTGAAGCCAGAAAGCGTGAGGTTGAGTTCACCGATGCCGAGTTTGAAGAGACAAAAAAGCAGCTTCGCTATTACTTGCGTTTGGAGATCGCTAGCCAGAAATGGGGCGAGGAGGGTCGTTATCAGGCCATACTTGCGGAAGATCCGGTGCTTAAGAAGGCGCTGGAGCTGCTTTCAGAAACGGAGAGTACCGCAGAGCTCCTCGGTTACGCTCAATAGGGTATCGCTCGTTCCTACTCTGGGGGGTGTGGTCAATGAAGGTCGCGCTGAAACACGGTAGGGTCTTGACGCATCAAGAGAATAAAGAAAATCTCCGAGGATGAATCTGACCCTACCTGAGAGATGGGCGATTGGTGCTGTAAGGAGGTCCTGTTTAAGGCACTTACCTGGTAAGTATGTACCTGATTCCCAAAAGGATAAAGAAGATACCGAACGCACGCTTCAGCCAGACCTCGTTCAGCTTCTCGGCCCAGCCGGCTCCAAAGTAGGCCCCAACGAGAAGTCCACCTGCCAGGATCAGGCCGGCTATCCAGTTCACGTCACCTGCTTTCCAGTAACGGAGCACCCCAAGTATTCCCACAGGCAAGAGCAGGGCGACAAGCGAGGTTCCCTGGGCATTGTGCTGGTTGAAGCCGAGGATGAAAACCAGAGCCGGTATGATCAGCGTCCCGCCCCCTATACCGAAAAGGCCGGAAAGCATCCCTGCAGCAACCCCAACTGCGACCACGAAAAGATATTGCCAAACGTTCATGACACTCCCAGGTTTGAATAAAGTTACGGACACCCGGAATATTTATAACCTTAGGTGTCCGTAAACTATATCCAAGACTGGGTTTTTGGCAAGTCTATCAGAGCAGGTAGGTCTTTATAAGCACCCACGCGCCGAGCAGAATAATCAGGGGACCGAGAATGTAGCGCCACTTCATTTTGCTGATTTTTTTAGTCAGGAGCGGACCCAGAGGGGCAACAAGGATAACACCTATAAGCAGGGCGACTATCAGATCCCAACGCAGGATTGAGGTGGAGAACACAGAACGGACAATGTCTCCTACAGGCCTGGAAAGAAGTGGGGTCGGGTCTTGTTTGATCAGTTTAACCACGACATAGGTGATGAATCCGATGATGCAGACAGGGACTTCGGCAAAGGTGGTTACCCCGATGGCACGTTTGGCTTTGTGGCCGGCGATTATTTGTCCGCCGGTCACAACTGGACCGAAGCCGCCGCCTGATAAAGCTTTGTTGAAGCCGCTTATGATTCCCACGCCGATCATCTTCTTGAAGGAGAAGCTGAAGTGCAGATTGATAAGTATAAAGACTCCCATGGCCAGTACCAGTACGCCGATGTAGGTCTTGAGCCATACCTTGGGGACGTTGAGGGCCACGATGGCGGCAAATATGGTAGCCAGTACACCGGCTCCGGTGATTGCCAAGAAGATCTTCAGGTCCTTCGAGCGGGGACTGAAGCTGACGTTGCGGTTGCGCTGATGGAAAAGGGACGCGGCAAATCCACCCACCGCCTGGGAGATGAGTATAGCCGGGACGACGAACAACGGATCGAAACCTATCACGATAAGCACCGGTGCACCGATCGTTCCGTAGCCCATCCCCACCGAAGCATCGATAAACTCGCATGCAAAGGCGAGTGCGATGATTATAAGGAACAATCCTAGCGACATGACCATCATATCCTCCGAAAACGCTCCCTGTCCTTCAATCTACGAACAGGAAGTACATCCCCATAAGACTGCGTTCAGTCAGCCACGCCTGTCCGCAGGGGACGGGTATGTATGCCGCACTCGCCGCCGCACTTCGAGGTATTGAGCCAGCGTCCTGCGCGTTCGTCCTCCCCATGGGTGATGCGCGTGCACGGTGCACACCCCAGGGAACGGTAGCCCTCTTTATATAAAGGGTTGACCGAGACGTTGTAGAGAGCAAGATACTGCCAGACCTCGCGTTCTTTCCACAAAAGGAGGGGGTTGAGCTTTATAAGACCCTTGTCGCGCTCCTCTATTTCCTTGTAGTCGGTTCGCGTGCGGCCTTCGGTACAGCGCAGACCCGTTACCCAGCAGTCAACACCCATCTCATCAATGGCCCAACGAACCGGCTCAACCTTTAGGATCCGGCAGCACTCGTCAGGGTCGGTCTCATAAAGCCGCTCCGGTATCTCCGCATCGTTTGCATAAACCTTAATCTCAGGGTATCGCTCCACGACCTTACGCATGAACTCCTTGGTCGCTTGAGGCTTGTAGCGGGTCGTTACGATGAAGCCGCGTATCTCTGGGACTACTCGTTTTGCAAGATCCCACACCGCCATCGAGTCCTTACCCAAACTGTTGGCTACTACCATTCTTTGGCCGTAACGCTCGTATGCCTCTTCGATCAGGCGCATGGAGCGATCGGTCTTTTCCTTGAAGTTGAGTTTCTCGACCAACCCCTTCACGTCATCGTTGTTGTCAAGCAGACTCATCCAGCCTCCTTATTTTGAATTTCTCTCGATTTAACTCCGCCCCTCTCATCGTTTGCATATGGTCTTTGATCCCTCCTTAGCGAGTTGAAACTGCCCATGCCCAGAATTATATGCTCCCAGCGAGCCTTGTCAAGAGCTTAAAGGGTGCATCAGTTGATTTAATAAATTGTTCGTTAGATTTACTTTTAAATCCAATAGATAAATTTTCGCCGCTCGAAATCGCATCCACCCGCGCCTACGAGGTAACGTTTGCTCGCAGAGAATACGTCAGGATTGATCCTTAAGGTACAGATAGGCTATACCTTCAGGGGTAGATTCTGTCGATCAAACGTGGGTAGGGAATCGTCTCACGGATGTGGTGGACGCCGGTGATCCACGCCAGGGTCCGTTCCATTCCTATCCCGAATCCCGAGTGTTCGAATGTTCCGTAGCGCCTGAGATCAAGATACCACTCCAAGGGCTCGCGCGGCAGCTTTTGTCTTTGGATCGCTGCCTTTAACTTTTCAAGATCGTCCTCGCGTTGCGAGCCGCCGATGATCTCCCCGTAGCCCTCAGAGGCCAGAAGATCGAAGTTTAAGACAACATCCGGATCGGCGGGGTCCTCCTTCATATAGAATGGGGCGGAGGCCTTCGGGTAACGATGGACGAACACCGGTCTATCAAACTCACGAGAGATTACCGCTTCCTCGTCCGCCCCGAACTTTTCGCCCCACTGCATCTTAATCCCATTATCGTTAAGCATCTTGACCGCGTCGGTGTAGGAGAGGCGGTAGAAGGGCTTGTCCAGACCCTCTAAAAGCTTGAGGTGCTCGTCGGATCCTTCCACCTTCTTACCTAAAAGCTTCAGCTCGTCCGGTCTGCGCTCCAGGAGTCTTTTGACCACGAATAGGAGCATATCCTCGGCAAGCTCCATGTCGCCTTTCAGATCGAGGAACGCCACCTCGGGTTCCAGGTGCCAGAACTCGGTAAGGTGGCGGCGGGTCTTGGACTTCTCCGCCCGGAAAGAGGGGGCGAGGCAGTAGACCTTGCCGAACGCAGCGGCTGCAGGCTCCATGTAAAGCTGACCGGACTGTGAAAGATAGGCTACATCGTCGAAATACTTGATCTCGAACAGCGTTGTTGCACCTTCGCACGAGGTCGGGGTGATCATGGGAGGATCGACAAGTATAAAACTCCTATCTCCGAAGAACTCGTGGAATGTGCGGATCATGGTGTCCCGGCATCTCAGGAGTGCGTGCTGGCGGCTTGAGCGCAGCCACAGGTGCCGTCGCGACAAGAGGAAGTCTATCCCGTGTTCTTTCGGCGTGATCGGATAGTCTGCGGAATCGGCAATAAGCTTCAAGGATCTGGCGGTAAGCTCCACCCCGCCTGGTGCCCTGGTATCCTCTCTCACTAGCCCCGACACCTCCACCACCGCCTCCTGGTTCAAGGAGTCGGCAAGACCGTAAGTCTCTTTGTCAATCTCGGTGTCTACGAACACGCACTGCAGGATTCCTGTTCCGTCTCTGAGCAGAACGAAGCGAACTTTTCCTGAGTCCCTTTTGTTGTAGACCCATCCCTTAAGGGTTACTTCTTTCCCCACATGTTCTTTGAGTTTTTCTATCCAGACCATGGGGAAGTCTACTCGCTTCGGTTCGATTTGTCAAACCACAAATCCCACACGCTCCATTACGCAGCCCATGAGCGCAACGCGGGTGTTGACCAGGCGGCGGGCAACCACGGCCAAGAGCTGCTGCAGGATGCGGTAGCCCATCCCGCAGTTGCGCAGCAGAAACTCGTGCAGCTTTTGTGCGTTCCATACCAGTACCTTGGAGTTCTTGGCCGCCTTGATTGTGGCGGTCAGCTTGCCGTCCTTATACATAGAAGACCACCCCGAGATCTGCCCCGGCCCTACGGTGGCGATTGCTACAGGCATCGGCTCGGTAAGCGCCGCGTTGATACTGATCTCGAGTTGACCCTCGATCACGAGATAAAACTCCTCACCTTTGTCTCCCTCTTTGCCGATGATTGAGCCCCGACTGACCTTGCGTTCCTCGGCCAGTTCGGCTATGGCCTTACATTCCGGTTCCTCAAGAAGATTGAAGACCTCGCTTTTCTTGAAAAGTTGACGGTAAGACATATCTCCTCCTAGGATTCTTTACTTGACTTGATATGAATATAAGAATAAACGCCTGAACGTCAAGTCCTGGGAGCATGTGTTGTTTGATGGTGGTGTACGACTATTTGGAAAGGTTGCTGAAATCTATCTTTTGTATTAGATGGAACAGTCTTATTAGAGACCTTGGCCCTTGCGAGATCTATGGATATCTGTGGACGGCTTTCGATTAAGGAGCAGGGAGGAAACGTAGCAGGCGAAGTTCCTTGATGAGCGTTTCGTCGCAGGACCATTTGGTTATATAGACAGGTCCGACCTCGGGAGCCAACCAAGCATCGAAACGGGTTCCATCAACATCTTTTTTGCCCTCGATAAAGATGCAATCCTCGAAAGTCCCCGCAGGTGTCTTGACGGTGTAGCTCGCTTGCTCAACAAGTTCCACCTGGTTTATGGGTATTGCCCATCCCCACTGGGGTACGTTTAATGCGGAATCTATAATTACCTTTGCAGAGTCGCTAAAGGGTTCGGTGGCCTCGGGGCCATCTGCTGCCATAATAGAGGATTGATCAGTTTGTATGTAGCTGTGGTATCCGAATATCCCTGCTTCGAGTTCAATCATCTCGCAGACAAGGGTATAGGCCGCCCCACCCGTTTGCACTTCGTAAACCCAGGTGTTGCCGTCGTCGAGCGGGAAGTAATCGGGTTTCTCTGTCCCGAACTCGTTTACTGAGCATCCCAGGAGGATTACAAACGCAACTACACCGACACTCCAGATTTTCTTAATCACCATATCATCCTCCTTCATAATTTAATCATAGGTAAAAATATGCGTTTGTCAAGGGGTTAAATGTGTCGTTCCCGGAGTCTGCTAACCCCACCGTTGCATCTAAATTATGCAACATCGCCCCGTGCGTTGCGTCTCCTAGAATAGGGAAAACGAACAACCAAAGATTCGGAGGATCTATGTCACAGGCGTTAATTCTCTTAACAGCAGGGTTGGGATTCTTCAGCTCCTCATCGGTTAGCTTCGTCGAGCGCTCGGACGCTATCTGGACGAATCCTGCAGGTCTTGGGCTGCACTCAGAGGGTGTAGAGCTTCAGAGCGGATTCAGTCTATTCGAGGATAACCCGAACCTTCGATTTGGTCTCAGTGCTGGTGCCGGTGGATTTGGCTACCGTAGGGGCGATTCCACCGGTATGTGGTCTGCTGGCCTGGCATTACCTTTAGGAAAACGCTTTCGTTTGGGCGGAGCCTACTTCTGGGGCGAGCAGAAGTTCTGGAACTTCGGCGTTCAGGCTAACCCTTTGAACTGGCTTGCATTAGGTGGGATGCTCCGAACAGGTGATACTTTGGGTACGACGATCGGCCTGGGCGTTCGCCCCTTCACCGATCGGGTTACCCTGTTCAGCGACCTCTCCTACCGTGGTGGTTTCGATGATCTGAAGGTGGGATTAGGGGTCGAACCGGTTTCGGGCATTCTTCTCTCCGGCACTGTGACACAACCGCTTAGCGGCGAAGAAGGGCTTTCCTGGACGGCGGGTGCCGAGTTCGGTCTTACTTACGTCAAGCTTGGAGCAACCTACAACTCGGATGGCGCTTTGGGCATCAACCTCGGATTCTCCTTCCCGCGCTATCCCGGAATCCGATTAAAGAGGCCCGGACCCAAGGTCGTGGCCTGGGTGCCCAAGGGACGTCCTGAGGGGCCTGAAGCCAAGGGCTTCAAGTTCGCCTTCATCTCCTTCTCTATGAAGAAATCCAGGATCTTCTACGACTTGCTGCGTGAGCTGCGTGCACTGGGCGAGCGAAAGGACGTAAAGGGCGTCCTTTTGGACTTCCGCGGCGCCAGCTTCTCCCTTTACCAGGCAGAGGAGATCCGAGCAGAACTGGCTCAACTGAAAGAGGGTGGGCTCAAGATCGTGGCCTTTGCAGAAGGCTACGGCATCGGTTCATACTATCTCGCATCTGTGGCGGATAAGATATGGATGGTCCCTACCGGAGAGGTATCATTTGTCGGCATGTACGCACGAACCATGCACGTCAAGGGAACGTTGGATAAGCTGGGTATAGAGCCGGACTTCTACAGGGTGGGCGAGTACAAATCTGCCTATGAGCTATTTGAGTTTTCCCAGCCCTCGGATGAGGATAAGGAACAGCTTGAGGCCTACCTTGCTTCACTGTACGATGAGATGCTGGGTGCGACCGAACGCGACAGGGATATCTCTCGCGTCGAGTTCGAGAAGTTCATGAACGAGCGTATCATGGTCTCTGGAGACACCGCCAAGATGCTCGGTCTGGTGGATGATTTAGGCCTTGCTTTGGATCTCGATAGCATCATCAAGGAAGAGTTTGGTGAAAAGGCTGAACGCATCAAGTTGGCAAAGCTCAACAAGAAGCCGAATGAGGTGCCTCGTTCGTGGATCGGGGAGGAAGAGCAGATTGATTTCCTCAAGCGGGGCAAGGTGGCCATCGTCGTTGCCGAAGGCTCAATCGTTACCGGCAAGTCCAGCAACAATCCCCTGCCCATCCCCCTTCTCGGCGGCAAGTACATGGGATCAACCACGATGTCTGAGGTTCTCGATAAGGTGAAGGACGATAAGCAAATCAAGGCGGTGGTGTTCCGCATCAACTCAGGCGGCGGGTCCGCACTTGCCTCAGAGATCATAAACCGCGCGCTTACAGAGCTTGCAGCCTCCAAACCGGTCATAGTGTCCATGGCCGGCGTGGCTGGCTCAGGCGGCTACTACATCGCCGCTCCGGCTGATAAGATTTACGCCGACGCGACAACGGTAACCGGTTCCATAGGCATCCTGGGCGGCAAGTTCGTGACCAAGGGTTTGAACGAGAAGCTGGGCATCAACCGTGAAACCATAAAACTCTACCCTCACGCCGATATCTTCAGTCCCGACCGTCCGTTTGACGAAAAAGAAGCAGCCCTCATGCAGCGGATGATGGATGAAGGCTACGCCGAGTTCGTGGGCCGGGTTGCCGAAGGCCGGGGCATGACCTTCGATGAGGTAGATTCGGTGGCACGCGGACGCATCTGGTCAGGCCCTGATGGCGTTAAAGTCGGTCTTGCAGATGAGGTTGGCGGTCTCATGGACGCTTTAGAAGAAGCGCGCAAGATGGCCGGGCTGCCTGAAGACTGCAAGGTAGTCATCTATCCCAGGCCCGAACCCATGATCGACATTGAGGAGGTCTTGGACGAAACCTCGATTCTTAATCTTAAGATACTTCCTTCCTGGCTCTCCGAGAACCTTCTTTACCTCATGCCCTACCAGATCGAGGTGCCTATACGTTAGAGTCCGCTTTAGATTCTGAGACAAACAGAAGGGGGAGATCGTTCGATCTCCCCGGGGGTTGAATCCCTTTAAGGATCACCTGACATAGATGATCTTTACAGATTCGGCATTGGTTTCCAGGAGCCGGGCGAAGTAGACGCCTGCCGGAACCAGCTCTCCCGGCTGCCATGTGGCCTTGTACACATCGTCCTTGATCTCAGGTCCAAGCACCGCGATCATTCTGCCTGCCGCATCGAAGATGCCGATTCTTACCTCGGTATCTTCAGGGATGGTAACGCTGAATATGACGTGATCGCTGAAGCAGGAGGCACGAGCGGTGAGATTCAACGATACGGGATTGGGTAGACCGGATTCCTCAATTCCTAAAGTAAAGCCTTCGATAATCGTAAGGCAGGTATCCACGGGTGTTGCGCTGTAACGCTCCCGGAGTCCTGAAGGCCAGCGGATTACAACGGAGTCTATCTTGTCATGTTCGCACAGCCCGAAGTGAATGAAGTGATTGAAGGGCGAGCCGTATCCGTTGCCTGCCGAAGGCGCCAGCTCGCGCATCACCGTTAGGTCGCCGGCCTTGACGGTAACACGGGTACCTATCGCGGAGACGTTGCTCGTGGTGTCGTCTGATTTCTGGGGGGATTTTATCCCCTTAAGATTCAGGACGAGCCAGTGGTTGCCGTTTGCCGCGTCGGAGATAAAGAATTTTTTGCCCTCAGAGTGCGGGATGTAGGCGTCAAGGAATCCGTCGCCGTTGATGTCGCCCCACAATGAGTAACTCGTGCCTTTCCACGTCTTGATGCCTGTGGCCGCCGATACGTCGGTGAACTTGTTGTCGCCGTCATTGCGGTAAAGCCAACTCTGTTGCCCCGGACTTCCGTAAAGGTTCACCCAGTAGAGATCAAGGTCGCCGTCCGAGTCGTAGTCGGCCCAGGACGGGGCCGAACCGATCTCCGCATTTCGGATGCCGCTCTCCCAGATGTAATCGGTGAATGCCCATCCAGGCGGGCCGTCGTTGGCCCACAGATGGTTGGTTGAATCGCCAGGGTAGCCGGGGTGGTGGGTGATCGGGGTAAATAGATCCAGATACCCGTCGTTGTTGTAGTCGCCCCAGCACGCCCCGATGTTGTGCCCATTGTAGATGAGAGAACCCTCACCGATTACGCCTTTCTCATCGGCCACGTCGGTGAACGTTCCGTCGCCTTGGTTTTGCCAAAGGATGTTTCGCTGAAGCCGATACACGGATACGAAGATATCCACCTCACCGTCGTTGTCGAAGTCTCCAACGCTTATTCCCCTTGAACATAGAGCCCGGATGGTCACTCCCGCTTGCACGGAAACGTCACTGAACGTTCCGTCGCCTTGGTTGTGATACAGGTAATCCGGGTGTCCAACGGCGGAGTTGACCGGGAATTCGTAGCTTGAGACGTAGAAGTCCAGCCAGCCGTCCGAGTCGTAGTCAAGCCAGGCAACGTCCACCAGATCGCGGTTCAGGATCGTATCGGTGAGTCCTGCCCCCAGGCTCACGTCCTCAACACCGAAATCCGGCGGCCCCTGGTTGCGGTACAGGAGGATAAAACACGTATCCAGTGAGTCACTTACGGAGATACGCCGTGTGGTCAGTATATCCGGGTAGCCGTCGTTGTCGTAGTCGCCGAAACAGACTACACGACCGCCTCCCCAGCGGCTTTCAGGGAGCTTGGTGAAGTTTCCGGTGCCGTCGTTTATGTAGGCGTATCCGGCCCAGAAGTCCAGGATTCCGTCCGAGTTGTAATCTGTTAATTCCATAAACTTTAACCGTAGAAAGGGAATCTGTCAAGTATTTCGGATTTCTTGACATTGCCAAATCCATCATTAGGATTGAGTCTAAAAGAGATTAAGGAGGTACCTGATGCGCGAGTTGCAGAAGTATCTTGAGGAGATAGCCGAGTGGCTCGGGGAGGCGTTTTCGGTATGCGTTGTCGGCGATGATGGGTTGGTGCTTGCCTGCAAGACCCGAGAGGGCGGCGAGAACGTCGAGCTCACGAGCGCAGTGCTAACCGATGTCATGCACAGTATCTCAAGGATCGTTGACGAGGTAAAGAAAGGGAGGCTGGTGGATAACCTTCTATCCACGGTGGATGCTCACTTCCTTACCAAACAGCTTGATGATGAGGGCAAGGCGTTTTTGGCGATAGGCGTGCCCCGCGGCTCAAATCTGGGTGCCGTCCGTTACGTAAGCAAGGTCTACGCGGAAAAGCTGAAAGCGGCGCTGCCTGAGGCGTAGAGGTCTGCCTGAGTTTTGTGCAGCCTTGCGATGCAACGTCCGCGGGGTTCACTTGTATCTTTTGGTGAGGCACTATTTGGGAGCGCTTCGATCTGTAAAGTCTTTTCTCAGCGATCAATCTTTTTTAAGATTTACGACCTGTGTTCCGGGGTTAAATTCTAGTTATTATCTCGGGATGATCCCATCTGGACCCATGGAGTCGGGTGGGGTTTCCCAAAAATCAGCCTCCTCCTTTCTTCTTTTTCCACGGGTTGGGATAAACTTATTAAGCTCATAATCAGACACACACTTGCGTTCGTTTTCGTTCAGGTATTCGTAGAGTTCAGCCATATGATCCTGCAGCTCATTACGGTTGAGTCCAGCCTGGACCGCTTCGTACAGCTGTTCCAGCGCTTGCCTATAGGCTATAATCTTGTCGTCAAGCGGCATGTCGTAAGGGATGTTGTTGATCACCCCGGCGCCGTCAAGCAGTCGTATATCAAATCCCTTGGAGAACGTCCACTTGTTGAAGTCGATCAAGACGCGATTCTTTACACGAGACTTGAGGCGAGTATCTATCAGGTGATAGAGCACTTCAGCGGTTTTACGAAAGACGGTCCGTAGTATTGCAGAGCCTTCGTCTTCGGTTGTGATAAGCCCCTGGCTCTTCAGTGCAGCTATGGTTATGGCTACCTTGGTCTTGGGTTGTGCAAGCAGACGTGCGATCTCGGCAAATGGGCGGCGTCCATTGATATGGGAGGCTATGGCCCATTCCAGGGCATTGAAGTTGAATTCCTTCTCGGAGTTAGGGTCCACCGATGCAAGAACCAGCGCCGCATCCTCGAAGGGCAGCTCTTTGCATGCGGCATCCCACTGTGTCGCCTGCTTCGAGGCCGCCATGAGAAGGTCGGTTAAGGACTTGGTGATGCATTGCTCAACCGGGATCTTTTCCTCGTGGAACTCGAAGTTGCCGGCGACGAGTATGAAGAGTTCTATAAACGCCTCGTCTCCTGTCAGCTTGCCCATCTGGCAGTCGAGCAACTCCCCTTTAGAAAAGAAAAGCGAGCCTTCGGCGGCTCCCGTGACCTCGAGCCGACCTGTTTTGCGGCTCATGGTCAAAAGCTGGATTATATCCAGGAATCCTTGTCGCTCTATCTTGCCTTCAAGCATCCAATCCAAGCTCCCGGCTTAGAAGGTTCCTGGCCGGTGTGAGGTAAGAATCCTTTATGAGCACGCTTATAGCGGTAAATGAGGTGCTGATCATATCGATGTTTATGGCTTCCTGGGCCAGTATAGAGAATATCTTGCCAGCGATCCCCGGCTCGTGCGCAAGATTCTTTCCGTAAACCGTCAAGATACCCCTTCCTTTTTCTATCACGAACTCGCTTCTCTTTAGAACATCAAGACTCTTGAGGTGCGCCACCGCCTCTTTTACCTGCGATTCGTTTAATGCGAAAGAGATCTCAGCCGATCCACCTGATATACTGCTTTCGGATATCATCTCTATGTTGAAGCCTGCTTTACCCAGCTGCGAGAAGAGTTCGCCCGCTATTCCGGGTTTGTCCGGGACGGATTTGGCAATAACCATTGCCACGCGGCGTTTGGTTTCAATCAACTCAACGGGCCCAGCCATATCTTCCTCCATGTAAGTATATAGAGCTGCCTCGGCTTGTCAACGCCAAAACACGAGGGTTTTCTTACTCCATACGTTCCCCAGTCCAGAACTCGCAGATCTGACCTTGATCGTTCATAAGGAACGACTCCACAGGTCCCCATCTGAGCCATACCGTCCTGTCTACCAGCTGCCTTGTCCAGAAGCATGTGGTCTTTGATTCAAGAACCCACTTTTCGTCGTTTTGCCGGACGACGATAAGTTTGAATCCGAACTCGTCCTCTGTAAGGGTGGCCTGTTCCCACTTGCCAGGATAGCCCGTTTGAACGTCATTCTGGTCTGGCTGTTGGGTTTTCGTGGTTGCCATGCAACCTGCTGCGATGAAAACCACTACGATCGCGGCACAGAGCCGCAGGAACCTTTGCATGTCTCCCTCCAGTATTTGAAACAATATACCACTCCAGGTAGGTTTGTCAAGCGAGAGGGACTTGCTCGTTGATCGAGTACACCTACATGGTGGAACAGTCAGGCTTTTAGGATTGAGGATATTAAGGCCTAAGCTGCTATTTCTTGATTTCTTTGATCCCACTGAATTCCTCTTACTAAGTGGGAACTAAAGGGGGATTACCACCCTACGTCGTTGCTGTGCAACACCGCTTAACTAATTCCTCTCACCTGGTTGGAGGGAACTGAGGGTAGTGGGCAATTTCGATTGTCGAGGGAAAGGAAACCTACTTCAACCACGGGAGAATCCTCGATCTGATTGGTGTCTTGATATCGATGGCTAACGGCAGTTAAGTTCGGCAAGAAGATCCTTCAGTATCCCCGCTGCCCTGATGCGGTCGGAAGGAAAACAGGTAAACGTCTTTACGTCCGGCATATTCTCTTCAAGTGGGATTTCGTAATGGACAGGGTCGGTGTTGACCAGTATTGCCGGGCTCTTTACATCCTCGCGCAGGAGGGAAAGCGCGTAGTTCAGGTTACTTATATCTTTCTCGGAACCGGCGCCGCCCAGAAGGATCATCCCCTCTACCTTGGGGGCAAATGCCTGCCATATCTTGGCAAAGCGTGGGTCCGCCGGAATCCCATACAAGTTGACACTGTAAGGTCCCGACTTAACCTTGCCGAAGTTCAACAGCGGGAGCCCATTTTCTTCCTCCATATTATTTTCGCCCAGGAGTGACTGAATGAACGCGTTGCGCGTCCTGCGGTCGGCGCCTATGATCATAAGGTTGAAAATCCTCTTCGTTCGCAACCGCGCCCTGGCGTTTGCCATAAAAACTCCTCCAGAAGGTTTAGATTCTCTCAACGTCTCCAGTATACGAAAGCAAGAATGTCAAACACCGGCTAATTCACTCGACGTCGATTTTAATCCAAGCTTTGCCATCCTCCGATAGTAGATTACCGATGCTCTCCTCTTTCTGGAAGTATAGTGTGGATTTCGAACAAGTCAAGGGGGCGACGTTGCTTCCCTATCCTTTGAGTGATTTATTTGTTGCCTACAGGTAGTTGGAGAATGTTGTCGGACATGATCATCCCGGAGATATTTAAAAAGCCCCCTATCTCCCTCAAGGAGATAGGGGGTAGGCTATTGACTTAATGCTTTTTAATCGATTCTCAGTTTTTTCTCCCCGAACATAAGTCCCCATGACTGGAGGGTTTCGGAATAATGAACCGCCAAGTAATAGGAATCAAAAGCATCGTACCCTTCGTAAGAGTATACAGCCACGTAGTATGTCTCGGAGGCCGAGACGTCGAACTCTATCTGCTCACTCTCAATACCTTCATTCTCTGATAAAGCTATTCGATTGTAGGAGGAATCATGCAAGGCGAGATCGTAATTTGCAGGCAGGGTGTAGAGATCGATTACTATCCGGCCTTCAATGGGGGGGACGAAGTAGTAGATGTCTACATCGTACGGGGTGGATATCCATGATTGGTAGGTAATATCAAAATCCAGTGGACCGTAGGCCTCATCGAAGGAGTCGTTCGGTTCGAAAGAGTCGTGGCCCTGGATGTAGTCTACCTTCAGGAGATAGGAGTCCGTAGAGTCTGCAGGACCGTATTGAAAGACTCCTACGTAGTAGATATCCGACTCGATAGCGTGGTAGGAGATTGATTCACGGATGTTTGCGTAGTTCATGGACCAAGCAAGCCTTTCCTGCCTCTCATTAAAAAGGACCAGATTGTAGTCTGCTGGTAGGTTGTAGAGATCGATTTTAACGATACCACTGGTATCCGGAATAAAGTAGTAGAAGTCATAATAATCCTCCCAGTCCCAGATCCAGGATTCGTAGACGGCTCCGAACACCAGAGGGCCGTAAGCGGAGTTAAAGCAGTCGTTAGGCTCGTATGAGTCGCCTCTTGTGGTGGTAAACGACCATATCGGCCCGGCAGCGATGTCGCTCTGCTCGTCCTGGGCGACGATCATCCAGTAGTAGGTGGTGTTGGTGTCGAGGTCGGTGATCTCGCAGTGTCTTTCCAGCAGGTTAACCTCTTTAAGGGGCGGGGGTGTGGAGTTTCCAAAGTAGAGGTCGTAGTAGCAGAGCTCCGGGTCCGGGTCCCCTCCGCTCCAGTGAAGCGTCAGGCTCCTCGGCTGACCACTGGCACCGTCGCTTGGCCAAGGATTTGACGGAACCAACGGCGGGTTGTTGCTTGTGCAGCCTAAGGATAGAAGTAGTCCCCCTAAAAGAAAGATAGATGCTATCACTAGCGGCAGCTTTTTGGATGGTCCCATTACTCCTCCTTGGTTGATTTGCAACGAGTGCGGCTGCTTCTCAATCTTCAGAAGAAACATCCGATCCATCAATGCTATCCAGTTTTTGGAGCCTTGTCAAGTGGTTGGTTCAGTTAAAGGATGGTCTCAAAAGTTGACACCTTTCAAACTCTCGGTATGATTTAGCAAACAAGAAAACCCGGAGGTTGATCGTGAAGAAGTTTCTTTATATGGCGTGTCTTTTAGCCGTTCCCCTTACGTTACTCGGCTGCACCCCGCGGTTGATCCGCGATGGTGATGCGGCTCTAGAAAAGGGTGACTACGCCAAAGCCGCCGAGCTGTACAAGGGATATGCGGAGAAGAAGCCCCAGAAGCCCGAGCCATTCAACCGCATGGGGCTTTGCTATGACGCGCTTTCCGACTACGAGGCCGCAGCCGCCGCCTTCAGTAAGGCGATAGGGCTTAGCCCGAAGGACGCGGTCTACTATCACAATCGCGCCACCACCTACGTGCACATGGGGGCATTAGATCAGGCAAGGCTGGACTTCGAGCAGGCTATAAGGCTCGATTCGACAAGGGCCGACTACTACAACAACCTGGGCAACGTCTACTTCAAGAAGGAGAACTACAACCAGGCACGACTGATATATGAGAAGGCTCGTGAGTTAGATCCCCTGAACCCGGAGATATACCTTAACCTTGCCTTATGTGCGGACTATGAAGGGGCAACCGAGGAGGCCTTGGGGTTCTACGATCAGGCCTTAGAGCTTGATTCCAACTCGGCCCTGGCCTACAACAACAGAGGTGCCCTGTATGCGGATGCAGATCGTCTCGAGGAAGCCGTAGCCGACTATACACATGCGATTGAGCTGAGACCGGACTACGCCCTGGCTTACAACAATCGCGGCACCGCCTACTACAGAATGGGTAATCTGATCAGAGCAGAGGCCGACTACACCAAGGCGTTGCTCCTCGATCCAGGACTTACCCGCGCCTATCTGAATCGGGGAAGGGTATACCTTGACCAGGCCGAATACAGCGCCGCGCTTGACGACTACAAAAAAGCCCTAAAGAGGGATCCTGAAAACGAACTTGCCCGCTCAAGGATTGCCGAGGCCTATCTTGAGCGCGGTAAGACGCGTCTTGAGCAAGGCCAGAGTGATGCCGCACGCGGTGACTTTGAAGCGGTGCTTGAGATAGACCCTTCTGGTTCCTTTTCCTCCGCGGCTCGCACCTATCTCAAGAACCTGAGCGCCGAGGCTGAAGAATCCCTGGAATAGTTCATTAAATGCATGGCTGCCGATTGAATCCGGGGGAGACGTTAAGGAGCAATCGGTGGCTGGTTTTGCTGCTGGCGGCTTCACTGGCGATCCACTTCCTTCTACTTATCCCTGCAGTCAAGAACTCCTCAAGACTCCTTATCTGGCCGGATAGTGTGTGCTATGAACGCCTGGCGCTTAACATGCTCCAGGGTAACGGTTACTCCCTGGCTCAAGCCTCTCCTTACGAACCGAACTCGAGCATGGTACCCGGCTATCCACTGTTCATCGCCGGAATCTATGCTGTATTCGGGCAATCGCCCTATGCTGTTGTGATAATCCAGGTTATCCTGAGCCTTGCGCTTATTGCAGGGATTACGTGGTGGGGAATTCGGCGGTTCCCGGCAAGAGAAGGGCTGATCGCGGGGGCCTTCCTTTTGCTTAATATCTGTCTTGCTTTCTACTCCACTCAGATAATGACCGATGTGCTTTTTCTTGCGTTTCTTGTGCCTGCATTATGGTTGGTGCTTCGCCTTTTTGAAGGTCGCCGACCTGTATCCTCCGGTCTTGGTGCGGGTCTGCTTCTGGGGCTGGGCGCTTTAACACGCCCGATTGGACTCTACTTCCCTCTTATCCTCGCCTTTCTTTTCTTCATCAAACCCTTCGGTAAGCCTGGCCGATCTCGTTTGTTCGGCTACGGGGCGCTGCTTCTGGTCTGCATCGCGGTTGTCTCTCCCTGGTTTATTCGAAATCGGGTAGTATTCGGGCACTTCTTCTTCTCTACCGTTCAGTCCTTTAACCTGTCGCATATTCATGCCGCACCCATAAAGGCCAGCATTGAGGGCAAGAGTATCAACGAAGCAGAAGCCGATCTGGAGCGGGCCGCCTTTGCAAGATACGGCGAGCCGTGCAATGAGGCGGAGGGGTTCATCTTTACCGGGCGGGAAGCCGTGCGCTACATCCTGAAGAATCCCGGCCGATACACAGTGCTCTACGCCGCAGGTGTGGCCAAAACCCTGCTCCCCTTGGGCTTTGCCGAGTTCCTGCTTTTTTACGCTTCCCCTGAGCAAGGGATCAGAAACCTTACTCCCCCCGTCCAAAAGGCTATTCTGAAGGGTGATGTGAGGGAGGCGCTAAGGGTGATCTGGCAGGAACGTATAGCACCCACCGGCTGGGTGTTTGTTGTTTACGTGCTGGGGTTGCTGTTCAATATCTTCATTATCGTACTGGCGATAAAGGGATTCGTTAAGAAAAGCTTCAAGGTATCTTTTAACCTCCTCGCTTTCCTGACGGCGCTGTATTTTTTAGGCGTTACCGGCCCGGCAGGACAGCCTCGTCACTTCCTGCCCTTGCTTCCTTTTGTCGTGCTTCTGGCCGCACACGGATTGGCCATCGGTATACCTTCAGAAGCTAAGAGTTCGCCTCATGACACCCCCTCCTGATATGAATAAGGGCCTTCCTTTGAAGGAGAGCAAGACCAATGAAGAATTGCCGATTTGATCTCCGCTCTACCTCAGTGAGACATAGATGGTTAATCGTATTGCTTGGTGTCTCGTTGGCGGTGTATTTTCTGTTGCTTATACCTGGACTGGTTGATCCATTGCGTGTTTTTGTAACGCCTGATGCGATGCGTTATGAACTCTTGGCTAAGAATCTCCTGAGTGGTAACGGATATTCCCTGGCCACTGCTCCACCCTATACTGTAGACTCTGCTTTCGTCCCGATTTATCCTTTACTTTTGGCAGGAATTTACGCAATCTGTGGCCGTGTATTCTATGTGATGGTTGTCATCCAGATTTTGTTGGTTCTTGCTCTAGTAGCGCTGATGATACGTTGGGGGAGTGAGAGGTTTTCGATAAAGATAGGGATCATCACTGGGATTTTTCTTCTGTTCGATATGGGTCTTGCTTTCTCCTCGGTTCAGCTGATGCCGGATGTGCTGTTCCTTGCATTTCTCATCCCGAGTTTATGGTTTGTGTTACGGCTCTTCGAAGAGAAGGCGTCCATAAGATCAGGCTTGGGGGCAGGTGTGTTACTGGGGATAGCTACCCTCATCCGTCCCATAGGATTGTATTTTCCCCTTCTCGTTCCCTTTCTTTTTCTGACTAAAAAACCTACACGAGCGCGTCTTATGGGATACGGCGTGCTCCTATTATCCTATATTCTTATCGTCTCACCCTGGTTTGTTCGCAATCGGTTGGTTTTCGGCCGGTTCTTCTTATCCAGTGTCCAGTGGGTAAATCTTGTGGAACGGCACGCCGCTCCTGTGAAAGCCGCGATTGAAGAGAAAACCCCGCTGGAGGCGGAATTTGATATAAAGGAGAGGGCATTCGAAAGACATGGGCGGCCAATTGGCCATGCGGATAGCTTTTTCATCGCCAGCCGGGAAGCTATACGTTATGTGATCAAGCATCCGGTTCGTTACGCAGGGATTTACTTTGCAGGGATTCTTAAGACTTTTTTGCCTCTTGGATTGATTGAATTTCCTAGATTTTATACAAATCCTCAATTGGAATTTAGATCCATCGGTGCCTTAATTCACACAGAGATTCTTCTTTTGCGTTTTGGTGAAGCCCTTCGGTTGATATGGGAAGAGCGTGTTGTGTCTACAGGGGGTATCTTCTTCTTGTACGTGGCTGCGTTTCTTTTCAAACTTTTTATCATCGGTTTGGCACTCAGGGGATTCTTAATCAAGGGTTTTCGATCACCCTTCAATCTTTTGGCATTCATGGTAGCGATCTACTTTATAGGTGTTACCGGTCCGGCAGGACAGCCTCGTCACTTCCTGCCATTGTTGCCGCTTGCCGCGCTTCTGGCCGCACACGGATTGGCATCCGGCAATCTTAAGAAGACAAACACGCTACGTCGGCTATGAGTAGGGGATGTTGCCTCTGCGTGCTGGGCGCAGGCACCGCCGGCCTGGGTGCGGCTTACCTCGCGGCCAAAACGGGTGTATCTGCACAAGTCTTGGAAAAACGCAGCATACCCGGCGGACTTGCCCTTACCCGCCGTACCGACGACGGATACTACCACGACCTTGGCGGGCACCGATACTACAGCCCCTCGCGCTATCTTGCAGTGTTCCTAAAGAAGCTTCTGGGTGAGGAATTGATCATGACCCCGCGCAAGAGCCGTTTCTACCTCGACGGCCGCTTCTTCGATTACCCGGTTCGTTTGGGTGATGTGGCCCGCAAGCTTCCCGTAACACACTCTTTCAAGATGCTCACCGATTACCTGATCGAAAAGATACGAGGTATCAGAGACAGGAAAGAGTATTCCTTCGAGGATTGGGTTACCCACCGGTTCGGCCGCGCGCTATACGAGTTCAACTTTGAAAACTACACCCGGAAGGTGTGGGGGGTTGAGCCTTCCGAACTTTCAGCAGACTGGGCAGCACTCAGAATCAAGGGGCTTTCCCTTGGAAAGGTTCTTGCCGAGTTCTTCTCCCGAAAGGGGGATATCGCCACCCTGGCTGACCGCTTCCTGTACCCGCGTCACGGGATCGGCCAGATCGCTCGTTATCTGGAAAGGGAGGTAAGGAAGCGTGGAGGAGGGGTTCATCTTGGGCATGAGGTAGTTAAGATCGCCCACGACGGCAAGCGCATCACGAGAATCATCAGCCGAGACCCAAAAGGCAGGAGAAAATCCATCGGACCCGAATGGGTTGCCTCATCAATAGACCTTGACCTTCTGGTCGCCGCACTTGACCCCTTGCCTCCACCTGAAGTCCTTACAGCGGCCTCTAAGCTGCGATACCGCGACCTGGTGATCCTGTTCATCCGCATCAACGCGTCCAAGGTTACCGGTGATTCATGGATATACTTCCCTGACGAGTCGGTTCCGTTTAGTCGCTGGCACGAGCCACGCAACTGGAGTCAAGCGATGGTTCCTGATGGAAGACACTCATCACTGGTGATTGAGTTCTTCGCGAACCAGGGAGATCGGTTCTGGAACGCGCCGGTTGAGGATCTTTTGGATCTTGTTCTCAATACAGGACGTCGGTTGGGGCTGCTGGAGGGCTCTGAGATAGGTAAGGCCGAAAAGGTGTTTGTGCCGCACGCTTATCCTGTATGGAGAGTTGGCTACCGTGAGCCGCTCGAGCTGATCCTTGATTACTTAGATCGGTTCCAGAACCTCTCACTGATCGGCCGCAACGGCAGGTTCTACTACTGCACCATAGACGAGTCTTTAATCTCCGGTTTTGCCGCCGCCGCAGGCTTCCTTGAGGGCAAGCGCACCGGGCCCAAGCCTTTACCTATTGAGATTCCGGAAAACGCCCTGTCCCATCTCGGGCTGGAGCCCGCCGATCTGGAGGAGGTCTCTCAGGAGAGATACTGGTCGCGCAACGACTAGCACCCCAGAAGAATACTCCGTTCCATTTTGGGAACCCCTTAATGCTCCATTTACGCTTTGAGCAAAAGGAGTATTAAGTTCCGCAGGCGGAGCAGTTGCTTGATGAACAGGTAGAACACCCACTTCCCCCGGAGGAAGTCCGGGCTTTCTCGACCGCGCCTGCTATCCCGAATACCGAGAATAACCTCTCAAGATTGCGAGACTTGCATTTCGGACAACTTGCCTCATCCGATTCCTTCAGGATCAGAAACTCGAAGGTGTTGCTGCAGTCGCGGCATCGAAACTCTCTTACAGGCATATTCTAAATTATAGATTTTATTCGGATGGAGTCAAGGTATAGGGATTTTGAAAGACGCAAAGGTTTTATTCTTTGGGCAGACGGGCGATTACCTCTATGCGGCCGTGATGGTGCGGCTCGCCGTGGCCTATGTCCATCTCGTAGCCTTCTTTGAAGGCGATCTCCTCAAGGCCCCCCAGAAGCGTCTTGACCTCCTCCGGGAGGAAGTAGTGCATGGTCATCTTGCGTTTGGGCACGAAAAAGGTGCGTTCCTCGATCTCCTCGAACTTTTCCTTACACAGAGCGTATCCTGGGTCATGGGTAGAAAACACCCCAAGGTAGATGAACCCGCCAGGAACAAGCCCTCGAATGGCCATCTTGACTACTCCATCGCGTTCGCCGCGTCTTAAAAACATCAGCACCCAGGCGATTACGGCGAGCGAGTAGCGTTTGGGTAAAATAGTCAGTGTGGTGACTTCGTTCCTTATCGCCCTGATAGGCAGATTTCGCTCCCGGGCTGCAGTCATAAGTTCTGCTACTGATTCGGTGCCGCGGTCAAACGCATCCACCTCAAAGCCGTGCTCGGCGAGGAAGATCGAGTTGCGACCGTTGCCCGCGCCCAGATCGAGCGCTACCCCGCGGGGAATGATGGGAAGATACTGCAGCAGAAAGAGATCAGGGATGGCTCTTTTTTGCCTGCTGGCTTGAGGGTCGGGATCAGTTCCGCTTGCCGTATCACTCATGAGGCATCCTATTCAAAAAACGGGCGTAGTCAAGCCCTTAGCGACCAAAAACTTACCGGATTACGATCCTCTTACCTTGACAAGAGCCGGTTTTTGTTTAGAGTAGATTGAAGGAGAGCACACGATCTCCGCCGGACAGTCGCTTAGCTTACGCCAACCGGCTGGTTACAGGTAAGATAAGAATCGAGGCAACTTAGAATTAAAGACAAGGAGGATCCAATGGCCGAAGAAGGAAAGACCTACGTCTGCAACATCTGCGGACAGGAGGTGAAAGTTACCAAGGCGGGAGCCGGGACGCTCGTCTGCTGCGGCCAGGATATGGAGCCCAAAGAAGGCCCGTAACACCCGTAACACGCCCGTAACACGTCCGTAACCCATCCGTAACACACTCATCCTAAACGGTTGGATGTCGCAAAACGGGACTGAACTTGCAGGAAATAGTCAAGTAAATTAAAGGAGGTAAAGTGGGCATCAAGTTCTCAGGCTACGAGATTGGGGAGATGGCCGTTCAGATAGAACGCAACGGCAAGGCGTTCTACTCCGAGCTTGCCAGAAAATCCAACGATGCTGATATGCGAACCTTCTTCAAGTACCTGGCGGATCAGGAAGATGCTCATCTCGAGCGGTTCAAGGGGCTGCGCGACAGGCTCTCAAAAGAGGGCTACGTTGCTCCCTACGACTGGGACGAGGCGCGTGACTACCTTTCGGCACTGGTCTCCAAAGAGGTCTTTGCAGATGAGAACATGGGAGCCAGGATCGCAGAGGAAGCCGCGGACGAACGCGCCGCATTCGACGCCGCCATCGGTCTTGAAAAGGATTCGCTTCTCTTCTACCACGAGATGATGCGGTTCGTGAATAAACAAGATCATCCCCTTATCGAGGCAATCGCCGAGGAGGAACGCAAGCACATCGCCGATCTTTCAGAGAAACGCAAGGAGCGCGGTATTTAGATACCCCAAATCAAGTGCTCCTTTTTGCTAACGCAAAAAGATCGCAATATAAAAAAACGGTAAGAAGTGACCTCAAGGTCGCTTCTATCCTTTTCTAACTCCGATCCTTTCTCCGAAGGAGAAAGGGAGGATTTTATGAAACCTTAGCCTATCCCTCTGCGTCTTTATGAATGAACCCTAAACTAAAGGAGCGTTCATGAAAAGGTGTGCTGTTTTTGTTCTCCTTCTCTCTGTAGCCGGCCTTGGTGCGGTCGAGATCAATCCCTGGGAGTTTGCCTCCGACAAGGCGATGATCGGTGCAGCCGTGCGCATTGATTCGAGTCAGGAGATATCAGACGACCTCGTTGCTGGAGGTGCCTTTGTTGAAGTCGCGGCACCCGTTCCAGGAGATGCCACCCTGGGAGGAGCGCATGTGCGTCTCTTATCGGATGTGGCAGGCAACCTTATGGCTGCAGGAGCGGCGGTGGAGATCTCAGGTGAGATCAAAGGTAAGGCTGATGTCATCGGGGCAAGTCTTCAGCTTGACGGAACCTTCAACGACTCGCTTGAGGCCGGTGGAGCGGTAATCTTCCTTCGAGGACACGTCAAGGGGCCGGTGAAGCTCTCAGGGGCGGAGATATTCATAGAGTATGGCGCGATTATCGAGGATACCCTGCGCTACAGTGCAGGCAGGCTTCATATAGCGGAGGGCGCCGTGCTCAAAAGTGGCGCCAGGGAGTTTGTTCCTGAGCCTAAAGAGAAACCTGAAGTGGAAAAGAAACTGCCCAGGCGTACCTTTGGACGCTGGTTGATCGGGACTATCATCGGTTTCCTCTTCTTTGCCGGCACAGGCCTCTTTGTCTCACTGGTTTTCCCTCGCCACTTCAAAAACGTTACCGGCAGACTGATGGTCAACCCCGGCCTTTCTGCCTTAACCGGCGGCATAGCACTTCTGGGTCTCCCGCTGGTGCTTTTCATAGTGATACTCTTGTTCGCCTCCATTGTGGGAATAGGTGCTGGTCTGTTTATCGGCGTTCTCTACCTGACAGGTATCATTTTCTCAATAGCTTACGCAGGAACGGCTATGGGACGCTGGATACTTTCCGCGGCCAGGAAGGGCAAGGAACCACACATCATCCTCTCCATGCTTCTGGGTACCTTCATCGCGCTGGTGCTGTTCCGTATCCCTTACGTAGGATGGGTATTCAGGATCGCCGCCTTCATCTTCGGATTCGGCGCGTTCCTTATCTCCCTCTGGTTGGAGATCAAACCACGCACGGCGGCTACGGGCTAACGGCTAACAGCTGACAGCCAACCGCCGTCCGTCGTCAGCCGTGAGCTGTTAGCTGTGAGCCGTTCTCAGCTTCTTGTATAGTTGGGTAAGCATACGTTTGACGCCTGCCTTCGTATTCCCGCTCGATCGATGCGTACTCTTCTTCATCAACGTAGGAGAGGTCCTTGGCAAGGAGTAATTGATATCGTAACTCCTCGCAGGAGCCGATAGCGATATTCACAAACTGCGCGAACTCCTTTGCGCCTTCACGAGCAGCACCTCCAGCAAGATTCATGGGTATTGAGTATACCGCGCGTCTGGTCTGCGCCACAAGGCCGTAGATCTCCATCTGTGGGAATGCGGCAGTTACTCGATATACATCCAGATTGTAGGGGCAAGGCATGCCTTGCCCCTACCTTGATCACCCACCCTGTGGGTGAGGGATCGGCTTTTGTCCGGAAGGACAAAAGGAACACATTATTCGGGGTCCCTGCGCCGTTACGAAGTAACGGTGTGGGGTGAAATTATTTCCCCACCACCTGCATCTCCTCCACCAGCACGTAGGGGTAGAAGCCGCCGTGGCCTTGCTCGATCTCTCTGGAGATAGCACGCACATGTTTGAAATCCTCGTATATGTTTCCTGAGACCATGGTGTTCTCAAGCCGCCCGGTGATGCGTCCTTTTGCGATCGCAAAACCTATCGCCCGTACCGCGATGTGCCCCTGCGAGTAGTTGGAGGAGTGAAAACCCATCCCGCCGGTGAGGAAGATGCCTTCATCTAAAGAAGCAATCATCTCCTCGAAGGAGCTCTCGCCCGGCTCAAGCCAGAGGTTCGCCGGCCAGGGGTTGGGCATCGAACTCGTGCCGCCGCCGAACAGAGCTTTCTTGAACCCGTTGCCTGAGGAGCGCGCGCCTAGTTTCGCTCCTGTCCGAAGATCGAGAAGGAAACTCTTGAGCACCCCTTTCTGGACCAGCGCTCGCTTCTCGGTAGGTATGCCTTCGTCGTCGAAACCCCTGGCACCCACGCGAGGCGAATGGGGATCGTCAATCAAGGTGATCTTATCCGAAAGTATCTTTTGATCGTGTTTGTCCATGAGTGGAGAGGTTTTCTTGACCAGCTCCTCGCCTGAGATTCCAGCGCAAAGGGCCAAGGTGAATATGTAAAGAACCTGAGGTGTCCAGATCACAGGCATACGTTTCGTCTGGGGAGTCTTGGTGTTCTCGGTCCACCGGTAGCGGCGTATGAACTCACGCACTACTTCTTCAGGATACTCGAACGGCGCTATCTCAGTCTTGAAGCGGTAGACCGACATGCCCGCTCCTCTTATGGGTGCGGAGACCACGAAACTCAGACCGGTTTCCATCTGTTGGGCCCGGGTGCCGCCCGAGGTGGCGATCTGGATATTCTCCTCTTCCTTTTCTACCGTGATGTTGACGGAGATGTCGGGCAGTTCTTTGAGAACGTCGGCTTTGGCCTGCTCGCACATCTCGATCATCTTTTCCGTGGGATAGTCGGAAGTCTCTTGAGAGTAGGGTTTAACCTCGGGGAACTCGGCAGCGACGGAGAAGGAATAAGGTATCTCGTCGCCGTGTTTTGCCGATTCCGCCGCCTGCTCTAAAAGGCTCAGAGGATCATCAAGGGTGGTGGCCGATGCGATGCCCAGCCTGCCACCCCTCTTTACCCGCATCATCACGCCTGAGATCCGGTTGGAGGAGATATTCCTTAAATCCCCGTTCCCGTAGCGAACGCTGGTATTCACCTCTTCTTTATAGTATATCTCCGAGTCGTCGAACAGTTCGAGGGATGCGTTGAGTAGTTTCTCTATCATCTTGCACCTCCGAGGGTAACCTTGTTGATCTTGATGTGTGGAGCACCTTTGCCTGATTTTGCATTGAGCTGCATGGGGCCTCCTCCGCCCTTGCCGCAGCCCCCGCGCTCTGAAAATCTTAAATCGTCGCCGATGATGGAGATGTTTTGCAAAGTCTCAAACAACTCGCCGGACATGTTAGCATCGCGAACCAGCTCGCCGAGCTTACCGTTCTTTATCTCGTACCCGTACTGTGCGCCGAAGGTGAACTGATCGCCCGAGGTCTGGCCGCCCTTGGCTCCAACAAGGTAGTAGCCGTGATCTATAGAAGAAACCATCTCCTCAAAAGTGGAAGTTCCACTCTCGATAAAGATGTTGGACATGCGCACGATTGGCGTAAACCGGGGTCCGACCGCCCTCATGTTGCCTGAAAGCGGCTCACCGAACTCCGCCGCGGTCTCCCGGGAGTGCATCCTGCCAGCAAGGACGCCGTTCTTGATAAGCTCGGTTCGACGGGTCCGCACTCCTTCATCGTCAACCAGATGTCCACCCGGCGCGGTAAGTATCGTGCCGTCGTCCGTTACGTTCAGAATCTCGGAGCCTAACTTTGCGCCGATCTGAAGCTTGGCCAAAAACGCGGGGTTATCCTGAAGACCGTCCGCCTCTGAAAGATGCCCGAACGCCTCGTGGATGAATACCGCGGCCTCATCAGAATCAAGGATCACCGGGAAGTTGCCTGCAGGCAGTTGATCTGCGGTGGTAAGCTCGGCCGCTATCCTGCCGCGCTCCAGGAAATCTTCCTCTCTACCCAGAAGTTTGCCGTAGTCGTCGGAGCCGCCCACCGAGAGACTAGTCCACTGCACCACGTTCCCGTCCTTGGCGGTGATCTGAAACCCGATGTTTGAAATCAGAAGATCGTACTCGATAGCGGTGCCTTCCGATGAGACGAACCAGCGATGCGAGTACCACTCGGAGTATGATCCGTTGACTACAACCACCTTGGGGACATCCATCAAGAGGTTTCGATAGTGCTTGAGTAGCTCGTGCTTCTCCTCAAGCGGCCAATCGCGTGGATCCTTTTTCGGCGAAACCATGAACTGGCCCCGCAAGACCTCGGTTGGGGCTAATGAGAGCTTGCGCTTGCGGTGCGAACCTGCGATCTGTGAGTCAGCCGCACACTGCTTTATTCCTTTCTCAAGATCTTCCAATCGAGAGAACGAATGTATAGCCTTTCCGCCTTTCGTGTAGCAGCGCACGTGACCGCCTCTGCTGGTGGTTGCCGAAAGCCTGCGTAGCTCACGGTTCTCGTAGGAGATGTTGACACTCCGGTTATCCTCGTAGCGAACGTCGGTGTAGTCGACCTTTGAGGAGCCTAAAGCCGCCTCTAGTTTTTCAAGCATATTACCTCGCTTTCGTGGTGTTCAATTATTCTGTAACAATAAGAAAAAATTTATCCATGTCAAGTAAATTGAAGCCACTTGTTTACGTTGATATTAAACCTTATAGGGATGCTTTTAGCCGCAGGTACTTTGAGGAAGGGTGGTCCGTTGAATACGTTATCTACGTATGGGGATACATGAGTGTCTTTTTGTCCGCTCTCGATTTTTTTTAAGACCGGTACTCAGTTGGGTCTGGTAAGCAGGTGATTTTAGGCCTGTCGCTTATGATGGACAAAGAAAATTGACTTTTTGTGAAACTTTCACTTGACAAAGGCCGACCTCAGGCTATACTTCAGGTTATGAGAAAAATGACATTTCCGATCCTTTTTATCTTGGTAAGCGTTCTGGCATGCGGGACGCAGGAAGAACGCATCCTGGTGCGTGTGGGAGACGAGACGGTCAAGGTGAAGGACTTTCTTGCGGTCTACCGACCACAGTCTTACCCCAGCGAGGAAGCCGAGCTTGAGGCAAAGAAAAAGGCTCTGGACAAACTGATAGAAGAGAAACTCCTGGTAGCCGAAGCCAGAAGTCGCGGATACGAGGAGGATCCGACCATCAAGGAAGGTCTCCAGGACGTTGTTGACAGAGCCTTAATCAACACCCTTTACATGAAAGAGGTCGTTGAGAAGGGTAAGGCTTCGCGTTTGGATGCGAAACGTTTCTACGAGGCGGATAAGATCCTTCTTACGCTGAGTATCATTCATATCGACTCGGACACGTTGGGCTACTTGATCCTGGAGGAGTTCTCAGTTGGTGTGCCGTTCGATACCCTGGCGGTACGTTACTCAAGCCATCCCACTGCTCGCAGCGGCGGCAAGGCAGGTACCATTCCGTTATCCACCTTCTTCGAGGACCCGGCGTTCAGAGAGCTTTCCAGTCTTAAAGAGGGACACACCACCTTACCGATAGAGAATGAATCCGGCGGCTACGACATATACTATCTTGCCGAACGCAGCGAGAAGAAGGATCAGCCGCCCTTCAAAGAGATGGAAGCCTCCATCATCAAGCAGATCGAGCGGATGCGTCAGGGCAAGCTGAGTTATGAGAGTCTGGAGAGGCTGCTTGAAGAAGCGAAGATCGAGTACAATAACGCCGGTCTTGCGCTGCTTTCCAAGCCCAGTTATGCTTTGAGTGAGGCCGAACTTGCAGTCTGGACCATTAAGATCGACGGAAAGGTTACAGACAGCGTTGGTTCTATGCTTGAGGTATACAACCGGTTCCCGGAAGGCGTTCCACCTCAACAGCTTCAGGCTTTTGCCGAATACGTAGCTCAGAGGCCTGCGCTTATCAGTGTTGCCCTCAAACGCAAGCTGGATCGCGATCCGGCCGTCAAGGAAGCGATTGATGGCTACATAGCCTCTCAGCTACGGAACAGGATATACGCTGAAGAGGTAGCCGCAAAGATCAGGATCAGCCCTGAGGAGGTGCGCGCTTACTACGATGAACATCCTGACGAGTTCTTTGTCCCTGAAAGGCGCAAACTTTCAATCATCCAAACATCCTCCTACAGCGATATCCAGCAGGCTTCCTCCCTTCTGCATCAAGGCCAGCCTTTCGAAGAGGTCGCCCGTCGCTTTTCGGACCATCAGTCTGCCAAACGTGGAGGCTCGATAGGCTTCAGGAAAGCGGACGACGTTTCCTTCAAACCCTTTGTGGAACAAGGGTTCAAACTCGCAAAAGGTCAGTACTCAAGATCCTTTGAGGTCCACAATGGCTTCGGGATTGTCAAGGTGGATGACGTTCAACCGGCCTATACCAAGGAGTTCGAGAGCGAAGAGCGTCGTATCGAACGCAGACTGCGAGGAGAGAAGGAAAAGGAAGTTAAGGCAGCGTTTATCGAAGAGCTGCGCAAAAAGATCAAGGTGGAGATTGACGAGGGATTGCTTCTGCTTATAGGCAGGGTGGAAGAGCCGGAGGGCGAGTCGAGTTAAGAGTTTTCGAGGAAATAAACCAATCAGAGTCTTCTGGATAGAGGAGTAGAATTCATGAGGAAGGAATCGGCGAAGAAAAAACCGGTGAAGAACGAGTCAGTAAAGAAGGAACCGGCGAATAAAAAGAAATGGGTGCCGTGGGCCATCGTTATAGGCGCGGTTGTGGTGGTTGTTGTTGTGCTTCTTATATGGCCCCGACCCTTCGTTCAGAGCGTAGTCGGCGGATCCGCAGGCGGTGATGGGACCGATACAAAGATTGTTGCCAGTGTCGGTTCATCCAAGCTTACCCTTAAGGATTACCAGACCCTTGTTACCCTCTACGTTCCGCAGGAGAGCCGGGACCAGGTTGATCCAATGGAGATCATAAACGCCTGGATAGAGCAGGAGATAGTGTACCGGGAAGCTAAACGGATGGGGCTTGAGAAGAAGGATACTGTTCGTGTAGCCCTTGATCAGCTCAAATTCGCATACGGGATGAATCGCAAACAGCTTTTAACTCAGGCATGGCTGGCTGAGGCAAGCAAGAATATAACGGTCTCTCAGGATGAACTCAGGGGTTATTTTAATGCCCACAAGGAGGAGTTTCTGTACGAGGTGAAGGTTTCTCAGATTGTGGTCGCCGATCCGATAGTTGCCTCTCAGATTCACCAGCAGCTTAAGGGGGGTTCCGACTTTCGAAAGCTGGCCGAGCAGCATACGCTTGATCCGCTCAAAGGCGAGCCTAGTTCCTACATCCCCAGGGGATCGGGACTTCTCACGTTGGCGATGGAGGATGCTGTCTTTGTGCTTGGACCCGGGGAGTTCACCAAACCCCTCATGACCCCTCAGGGACTTAGCATGATCTTTAAACTCATAGACAAGCGAAAGGTTCGTAAGGATATAGCGTTTGAGGAGGTAGCTTCCTACCTTCAGGCTATGCTTTCCAACGAACGGGCTGAGCGGGTTATTGTACAAAAGGTTGATTCCCTCAAGAACGCAGCTCAGTCGGAGATCGAGATCCGTGTAGAGAATCTTTTTTACTAGGGTACTGTGACGGTTTTATTGGCCTTGGCGCTGGTAGCGGGGAGTGCTGACCGGGTGGTGGGCGTGGTAGATGTTGACCCTATCCTTTTAAGCGAGGTTGAGGCGATGGTGACCCTTGGCAGACTTGAGGCTCCGTTCCTGGAAGCCAGCGAAGACTCGCTGAAGCTTGTATTGCTGGATCGTCTTATCGCTCAGAAGCTCATCTTCAAGAAGGCCGCACTTGACTCGACGATAGAGATTGACCGCGAGGATATAGCTAAAGGCGTCGAGCGTCAATTGCAAGCCTTTTACGCACAGCTTGATTCATTCCCCGAGACTCGAGCCGAGTTACAAGAGGCCGGATTGACTCGTGATCGCCTGCGCCAGTTGCTTATGAATCAGGGGCGGTTTCAGGCTATTATCCAGCAGATGTTTGCCTCCCGTGGTAAGATACAACCCTACGTCTCGCCTAACGAGGTCAGGGAATACTACGAGCGGCACAAGGATTCCATAGCTGTGGTTCCCGGCTACATCAGTATGGCTCACATCGCCTTCAGCATAAGACCTTCGGCGGCAGAACAGGCCCGCATAGAAAGGAAGATTCTGGAGATTATGGATATCCTTTCCCGTGGCGGCGATTTCGATGTCCTGGCCGAATCGTTCTCAGAGGATCCCCGCACCCGATCGCGAGGTGGCTCGCTTGGTTGGGTAAAGCGTGGGGATCTTTTCCCCGAGATAGATTCGGTTATCTTCTCACTGCCTGCAGGTCGTGTTTCGCCTCCGGTTCCCTCCCGCGAGGGTTACCACCTTTTTCTCGTTGAAGCCCGTTCAGGGGATAAGGTCTATGTACGGCACATACTCTTCAAGCAGCACGTAACCAGGCAAGATACCCTTCGGGTTCTCGAGCTTGCAGACAAGATAAGGGAGGAGATAGTTTCAGGCGAGCTGACCTTTGCCGAGGCGGCACGAACCTACTCCGAGGACTTTACCACAAGCGAACAGGGCGGCTTTATTGGTGAGGTTCCGCTGACCGCCCTTACCCCTCCTTTTGATTCGGTTGCCGCGACCGTTGATTCAGGCGAGGTAAGCAAACCCTTCGTCTCGGATATGGGCGTTCATCTTTTGTATGCTGCGGATAAGCACGAGGAGAGCGTGCTTTCCTTTGATGAGATGCAGGTGGAAATTCGTAACTACCTTGCTGCGTTAAAGCAGGAGGAGTGGCTTGAGGATTTGATTGCCGAGGCTCAAGAGGAGTTCTATGTCGAAAAAAGGCTCTAAGTCGTCCTTGCCCGTAGGCGCGATAGGCACGGAGGAGTTACGCCGGCTGGTAAAAGTTACCGGCAAGCTGCTTTCTACCATAGATTTCGATCGTCTCCTTGAGATCATCCTGGAGTCGGCTAAATCCCTGACCCAATCGGGTGCTTCATCCCTTTTGCTTCTCGATGAGAAGGTGGGTAAGCTGCGTTTCGCGGTGGCTACGGGGGCGGCCAAGGCCTCACTCGGGTCTCTTTACGTTCCATTGGGCGAGGAGAGCATCGCTGGTTATGTGGCCCTGCACGGTGAACCCCTGGTGGTGAACGACGTAAAGAAGGACGGTCGCTGGTATTCAGGAGTAGATGAGGTTACCTCCTTTGAGACTCGTTCGATTCTCGGCGTGCCGTTGAAGCTTGAAAACCGTACTGTAGGGGTCATTGAAGTGCTCAATAAGGAGGTGGGAGCCGGGTTCACGAAAGAAGACATCAAACTTATGGAGCTTCTCGCAGGTCAGGCGGTCCAGGTTCTGCACAATGCCCAGGAGTACATGGAGCTTCGAGCCTCCAAGCAGGCGATCGAGGCGGCACAGGAACTGAGATACAAAATCGTAGGTCGTGCTCCCAAATTGCTGGAAGCGATCGATCTTGCAAAGCGCGTGGCGTCCTCGAACACAACGGTTATAATAACAGGGGAAAGCGGAACGGGTAAGGAACTACTGGCACGCTACATACATCTTGAGAGTCCGCGTAGGGACGGCCCTTTCCTGGTGGTCAACTGCGCAGCCATCCCTACAACCCTTATTGAATCGGAGCTCTTCGGCTACGAGAAGGGTGCGTTTACCGGAGCTACCTCCCGAAAGGAGGGCAAGTTCGAGCAGGCACACAAAGGAACACTCTTTCTTGACGAGATCGGAGACCTTGGGCTTGAGACCCAGGTCAAGATGTTGCGTTTCCTCGAGGACAAGGAGTTCGAGCGTCTGGGTGGCAAGGAGAGGCTGACCGTAGACGTGCGCGTGATCACCGCCACCAATCAGAGTCTTCCTCATTTGATTCGCGATAAGAAGTTCCGCGAGGACCTTTACTACCGGATCGACGTCTTCCCCATAGACCTTCCGCCTCTCTCGGAACGAAAAGGCGACATACCTCTCCTTGTCGAACACTTTGTTAAACTCTTCAACATGGAGATGACCAAGTGCATTGAGGTGATAGAAGTGGATGCCTTGGTCAAGCTTGATGGCTACGATTGGCCGGGCAACGTCCGCGAGCTGAGAAACGTGATTGAGCGCGCATTCGTGCTTTCAGCAGGGCCGACGATCCGGGCCGAGGATATTGTTACAGGCAAGGGTCCGCACGAGGAGGAGCGTGCAGATATCTTTGCCGAAGATAAGCCCTGGCTTGATGCGGTGCAGGATTTCAAGAGCCAGTATCTCTATCACACCCTCAAAAAAACAAGGGGCAACCATAAAAAGGCCGCAGAGATTCTCGGTATTCAACCCAGTTACCTCTCGCGGCTCAAGAAGGAGCTGGGCCTTGAAAAGGAGGAGTTCTGAACGAGGGCAGGCGTCTTCTATCCGTATTTGTGGCCCCAACCACTTTGTTTGAGGATTTGAGGGAGCGTCCCAGCTGGCTTGTGCCGTTCCTAATCCTGATAGTTGTGGCCGCCGTAGGCAGTGTTTTGCCCCGTATTTTGCTCCCCACTGACGTGTGGCTGGATGCCATACGCCAGAATTTGCCGTCAGGCGTCCAGATGGGCGAGGAGCAGATGGCGGCAGTCATGACAACTATGCGCTCGCCTGTGACTGTTGCATTAAGTGCTCTTGGAGGAATCCTTATAGCCGGCGGCGGCGCCATCCTAGCCGCACTCTTCTTCTGGATGCTTTTTTCCATCTTAGGCGGGAAAATCAGTTTCACCAGCTCCTTTGCGGTCGTTTCTTACAGCAGCCTGATAAATGTCTTGGGGATGGTTATGATCGTTATCCTTACGTTGATATTGCAACGGCTTGACATTCAAACCTCTCTCGCTCTTATACCTGCTCTCCAACCGAACACCTATCTCTATCGTCTTGCCGCCCAGATTGATTTCTTTACCGTGTGGCGTTTAATCGTGATGGGATTTGGTTTCGCAATCGTTTTGAACGCCTCTAAGGTCAAGAGCTATCTTTCTGTGTTTGTCCCGTGGATACTATTATCCGTGGTGCTGGCGGCGGCGATGTTGTCTCTTTCGAGATTCGGCCTTGGTCGGTGATCTGTTCTGATGTCTTAATCCTGGGTGCAGGCCCTGCGGGATCACAGGCGGCGTATCAGCTATCGGAGGCCGGGCTCAGGGTGGTGGTTCTGGAAAAGGCAGCCCTCGATCGCGAAAAACCCTGCGGGGGCGCTATCCAGACCGGAGAGCTCATCGAGTTCGGCAGCCCTCCTCAGAAAATTATCGAACGCAAGATTTCGGCGGCCCGGATCTTTGGATCAGATGGTTCGGCACTTACCATATCCATCCGGCATGAAAACCAGTCAGGGATTACCGTCAAGCGTTCAACCTACGACCGCTGGCTGCAGCAGAGAGCGGAAAAGGCTCAGTTCATTGAAGACGCCGAGATCGCAGTCCTCCTCAGATCGGGTAACCGCTGGCAGGTTATAGCTAACACCCCGCAAGAACGGATCAGCATCGAAGCGCCTCTCATCATCCACGCAGCCGGAGGCAACGCGTCCTTACTTGAGCAAAAGCTGGGACTCGAACCGCTCTCCTATGAAGGCATGGGCATCACCTGCCAGTTCTGGCTCCAGTCCGACGAAGCGACGCTCGACAAAGCTTTCGGTAATACTATCGAGTTTCACTTCGTTCCCGAGCGCATCCCGGAGGGCTACTTCTGGCTCTTCCCAAAGCGCGATGTTCTTGTCGCCGGGGTGGGCACTACCATGGACGTGATACGCTCCCGCCGTATCTCCCTCAAGACCGAATTGGAATCCTTCCTTAAGCACCAACTCCCCCGACTCGGATTGTCCGAATCCATGCCACGTATCCGCCAGGACGGTGGCAAGGTGCCGATGAGACTCCGCAACCCTCTTTACGGCGACGGCCTTTTAGTCATCGGCGATGCCGCCGGTGTTGGCTCAATCATCCACGGGGGCGGCATCTACCAGGCGCGAAAGACTGCGATGTTCGCGGCGGAGGCGGCCCAGCGCTATCTTGACGGTGATAAGAACGCGCTCTCCGACTACCAGGAGCAGGTACACTTCTACTTCACTGAGCGCGAGCGCAGATGGGACAGGCGTCTGCGACCTTTTCTCACTGACGAGCATCTTGTTAAGCTGATCCTGGAGAAGGGAGCCGAGGATGGATCGATACGTGATGGGCTGGGTATACTTCTTTCCTCAACCGAGTCTCACCGTCGGGCCTACGAACTTATCGAAGAGGCATCCTTCGCACTGATTGCGGATGAGCTGGATTCCATCATCCAGGATGAACGGGAATTGATCAACCGCGAGCTTCGTAAGCTCTTTGTCGGAGACACCGAGCTGCACCGGATGGTGAATGAGGTTCTGCTTCAAGGAGGAAAGAGACTCAGGGCCGTTCTCGTGCTTCTTGTAGGGCAGGCGTTGGGAGCCAAGAGAGAGGAGCTGCTTCCGATCGCCCTTGCCTACGAGTTGAGCCACACAGCGTCCCTTGTTCACGACGATATCATAGACGGGGGGGAGTGGCGCAGGGGTGCCGAGACCCTGCACCGCAAGTACGGGGTGGGGCACGCCATTACCGCGGGCGACGCACTCCTTATAAAAGGCTTCCAGATGCTTGTTTCCTATCAAGAGCGCGAAGGCGTGGACAAAGATACCCTGGTTCGACTCATTTCGGTAGGTTGTCGTTCAGGTCTGGAGGCATCGGAGGGCGAGGTGCGAGACATCAACTTCTCGCCAGACGAGATAGTGGATAAAACCGTGGACGATTATGTCCAGCTTATCCGGCTCAAGACAGGTGCGCTTCTCGAGGCTGCAACCGAGGCAGGGGCGGTTCTGGCTAAAACCTCACCTGAGATGATCACTGCAATGCGCGAGTTCGGGCGTGACCTGGGAATAGCTTTCCAGATATACGACGATGCCAAGGACCTCCTGGCGGCGTCTACGATCAGTCTCAAATCCCGCTTCACCGACATCAAAAAGGGCAAACTCACCGCCCAACTCATACACACCGTTCACTCTGCGTCAGATGAAGACCGGGAACGCTTGCTCCATCTCTTATCCATGGGAACCTCTGAAGGCGCAGAGGAGATTTTAGAACTCTACCGCCGCTACGACGCGTTACAGTTCAACCAACAGCTATCGCGTCAGCATCTCGATCTGGCGGCGAAAAGGCTTGAGCTGTTGCCGGAATCGGCCTGGAGAGAAAAACTTGAAGGCATCCTGCGGGTGCTTGGCTACTGGACGCGTTTTGCACCCCAGGATGGAGGATAGGTTGAATCAAAAAAGCCGTAGGGGCACGGCATGCCGTGCCCCTGCCATCTGATACAAAATGAGTGGGGAGAAAGTAATAATCAAACGGGTTGAGCGCTACGACACAACGGCCATTCAGGATTTTGTCTATAAAGCGATCAAGACCTTGAACATTGACCCCAAACCGCGCGCTTTCATAAAACCCAACGCGGTACAGGCCACAAGATACGCAGAACACGCATACACCCATCCGGAGTTCCTGAGAGGCATTTTCAGAGGACTCAGGGAATCAGGTGTTGCCGAGCAAATACTCTATGAGGACTGCGGGATTGCCGTACCTCTGCGCTACGTTTTCCGCGGGTCGGGCTACAACAGGCTGTGCAAGGATGAGGGGGTCCGGTTTCTCAATCTTGCCGAGGCGGTGCACGACGCCCGGGTAAAAATCGATAGAGGCGAGATTCATGATGAGCTTCCCCTGCCCTCCGAGTTGCTGCGTGACGGCCTGCACGTCTACGCCCCAAAGCTCAAGGTGCATTCCCAGACCGATATTACCGGGGCCTCGAAGCTGATGATCGGAATAATCAAGCGCTCCGTCCGCCTGCACCGTCACCACTACGATCTTGGGAAAAAGATAGTCGACGCCGTATCCGCCTATCCGCCCGATTTGGTTCTTGTCGACGCGGTAAACATCGGCATCAACGGGGTAGGTTGTCCTGATCCGGTCAATCTCGGCGCTCTCATAGCTGCCCGCAACCCGGTAGCTGCAGACGCGGTATCGGCGTGGCTGCTGGGTTTTGATCCGGCAGAGATCGAGCACCTGCGACTCGCATCCCGGCGCGGCCTGGGGCCGGTTGATCTTACAAAGATAGAATTAATCAATCCAGATCGTGTCCAACCGGCAAGACCCGGTCAGTACAAGGAACGGAAAATCAATGGCCTCAATCCCCATATCCGTTACTTCGAAGGGGATGTCCACGACGGAAAGCGCTGTCGCGGCGGTTGCATCGGGTTCGTGGCAGAGTCCATCCATTACCTCAACCACTACCACAACTGGCGAAAAAACGAAAAGGTCAACTTCGCCGCCGGCGCTCTTTTCTGGCTTCTCGGACAACTTCCATCCCAGGAGCGGCCCCGCAAGCTGGGGGTTGTGGTGGGCGATTATAAGGGCGATATACCAGATGAGTACCGGTCCAATCTTGTCTTTGTGGGCGACTGTACCCGTGCCAAAGATGTAAAACCCCGCGTCCACCTGAAGGGCTGCCCGGTGTACATGGCGCGCCAGACGTTTGAGTTTGCACGGCACTCAGGTCAGCTTAACCCATACCTTGACGTTATTGAAGGCTTGCCTTTCATCCGGGCGTTTCTGGAAGAGAAGTTTATGAAGGCATGGAACATTTTAACACATTCCTTGAGGAGGAATAGATGATAGAAATTATCCTGGGTGTTCTGGGAGGAGCTGCTGTTGTTGTTCTCTTGGTAATCCTACTCCTGATGCTTTCCCGACAACGCAGAAAGCAGGAAGAACTTGAGCGCGTTCGTAAGGAAGAACAGCAAAAGATTACCGAAAAGCTCATAAAACTCGAGACCCTGGCCGAAAACCCTGCCGAGATCAAAACCCTGGCTGAGATCAATAAGCGACTGGAGGCGACTACCAACCTGTTCGGTGAGATTCGTAAGGACTTAGGTTCCATGCAGGAAGCAGCAAAAGGGATGCAGGATGTGGGAAAATCCATATCCACCTTCCAGGAACTCCTTTTATCACCTAAAGTCCGGGGCGGTTTCGGCGAGGTGCTCCTCAACGAACTCATCAAGGACGTGCTGCCTCGTGCCAACTACGCGTTTCAGTACAGGTTCCGCGACGGCACAATCGTAGACGCGGTCATCAAGACCGAAGACCGCATCATCCCCATCGATTCAAAGTTCCCTTTGGAAGAGTTTCAGCGCATGGTGGCCGATGAGGTCGATGAAGAACACTTCAAGTCGCGCTTCAAGCAAATCATGAGGCCGCGGGTGAACGAGGTGAAGCAGTACATAAAGCCTGACGAGGGCACGGTTAATTTCGCCCTCATGTACATCCCATCGGAGAAGCTTTACTCCCGGTTATCCGGTATTGACGAACTGATGGTTGCCTTCCGACGTGTCCGTGTCTTCCCGGTCTCTCCCTCCACCTTCTACCAGTTTTTAGAAACCATCATCCTGGGCCTGCGCGGATTGGCAATCGGGAAGGAAGCCCAGCGCATCCTGGATACCCTGAACCGGCTGGCCAAGGAGTTCGATACAGCGCGCGAGGAGTGGGAGGTGGTGGGCAAACATATAACCAACGCTCGCAACAAGTATGATGAGGTTGCCAAACATCTCGAACAGATCGGCACGGACATCAAGGCCCTGGAAGTAAAAGATGAAGAGCGGCAGAAGGAGATCCCGCTGTGAGGATATTTGAACCGTTGAGAATTAAAACAGATACGAAGGAATAAACTAACGGTGAAAAGAAGGCTTACGCCGTTTGCTAAAGTGCATAGAAAAAATCTGACCAAAGCTGAAGTTAAATTATGGGTATACTTGAGTGGCAAGAAACTTAACGCAAAGTTCAGGAAGCAATGTCCAATCGGTAACTACATTGTAGATTTTGTCTCGTTTGAAGCAGGATTAGTAGTTGAAGTCGACGGTAGTCAACATATGGAATCAAAAGAGGATAAGTTAAGGGATGCCTGGTTAAAGTTACAAGGATTTAAGGTTTTAAGATTCTGGAACAAGGAAGTTATAAGGAATATTGAAGGAGTCCTAAAAGTAATTGAGGACGCTATTTCTACATCCCCACCCTACCCTTCCCCATCAAGGGGGAGGACTGGATTTGTGGAACAGTACGGAGAGAACTGAAGGTAGAAGAGATACTGTGTATTGAACAAATGGAGACGATGTGGCTAATTCGACATATTATGTCCCCTCCCCTGGTGGGAGGGGTGGTGCTCTAGCACCGGGGAGGGGGAATAACTGACGTATCTTATGGCAAGGAGGCAATTAGTATGAAACTAATAGAGATGAACACTCACGAGTCCGCAAAGGCCGAGCCGAGGCTGTGCTTTTGGCCTGTGGGAACCATTGAAGCCCATGACCAAGGGCCGCTGGGCACCGATGCGATCGCGCCTGAAAAGCTCGCCACCGATCTGTCATCTGACTTCAATGCTTTACTCCTTCCCACCCTGCCCTACGGCCTGGTCTCGTCCCTTTCCGGCTATCCGGGCGGTATGTGGGTGGCTCAAGATACATACAAAGACCTCGTCTTCGAGCTTCTGGCATCACTTGCTGTATCCTGTGTGGAGTCGGTAATCATCTTCAACGGGCACGGCGGCAACACCCAGGCACTATCCGAGATTCTGCCCGAAGTGTGGAAAGAGACTGGTCTCAAGACCGCTTTCATAGACTGGTGGACGGTAGGCTCCGAACTCTCCGAAGAGCACTTCGGCTCAGCGGCAGGGCACGGCGGGGCAGATGAACTGGCCCTGGTCTACGCGGCCAACCCCTCTTTGGTACCAAAAACCTGGGACGGTAGCCGTGCGTTTCTCTATCGACCCGGCGTCAAGGCTTATCCCTCGCCCCGTTCCGCAATCCGATACTCCGAGGAGCAGGCAAAACCATTCACCCCTGAGAAGGCAGCGGCATACTACGAGGAACTCAAGAAGAAGATTTCTGAAGCAATCAAAGACATACTTGCAGGCTGGGAAGCCTTCAACCAACCGGGCAAGAAGGAGGCGTAGTGGCCAAGTATAAGATTGCGGTGCTTGCAGGCGACGGGGTAGGAAAGGATGTCACCGAGGCGGGGATGATCGTTCTTAAAAAGATCGGCCTCGATGCAGAATACATCTACGGCGATATAGGCTGGGAGTTCTGGTGCAAGGAAGGCGATCCCCTGCCCCCGCGCACTATCGATCTCCTTAACTCCACTGATTGCTGCCTGTTCGGGGCCATCACCTCCAAACCAAAGCAGGAGGCAGAGGCAGAACTCGCACCTGAGCTTAAAGGCAAAGGTTTAGTCTACCGCTCGCCAATCGTGCGCCTGCGTCAGCTCTTCGACCTCTACACCAATCTGCGGCCTTGCAAGGCTTATGAGGGCAATCCACTGGTCTACAAGGAGGGCATTGACCTCGTTATCTTCCGCGAAAACACCGAAGGGCTGTATTCAGGCATCGAGTGGCATCCTATCCCTGAGAACGTCCGCGCCGCCATTGATTCGCATTCCAACGCCAAGAAATTCGCAGATACGTCCAACGACGACATGGCGGTTTCCTTACGTCTGTTTACCCGCAAGGGCTGCCAGCGCATAATTCGTGCCGCGTTCGAGTTCGCCAAGCGCTACAACAGACGTTCGGTCACGGTGATAGAAAAGCCGAACGTGATTCGGGAGACCTCGGGCCTCATGGTACGGGAAGCCCGTAAACTCGCCCAAGAGTATGAAGGCATCCCTCTGTGGGAGGCCAACGTGGACGCCATGTGCATGTGGCTTTTGAAGAATCCCAGAGAATACGACGTGCTGGTTTCATCAAACATGTTCGGGGACATCATCTCAGACCTGTGCGGCCAGCTTGTGGGCGGACTTGGTTTTGCCGCGTCTGCCAACATAGGTGATTCATACGCTTTGTTCGAGCCCACTCACGGCTCTGCACCCAAGTACGCGGGACAGTATAAGGTGAACCCTACGGCGATGCTCATTACCACCCGCTTGATGCTTGACTGGCTTGGCGAGAACGACATGGCCCAAACCCTTGACAAGGCCATAGCCGCGGTCATAGCCGAGGGCAAGGTACGCACCTACGACATGGGCGGGACGAATACTACATTGGAGGTCGCCCAGGCGGTGGCGGAGAGACTGTAATCTATCCGCAGATTACACAGATTACTACCACAGATTAACGTAGGGGCTGACCTTCAGGTCAGCCCGCTTTCTTTTCGGGCCGACTTACGCGAAGCGGTGCATAAGCGCCAAAGTCGGCCCCTACGATGCTTTATTTAGAAGCTAGGCCAAGAATATTTCTTATCTGGCCGTAGATTTTCTTCATCAAAGGACGGGACGCTTTCCCCAGCCTGTCTACTATTCTTTCTAACGACAAAGTGGTGATGAGGTTCGGTCTCGCAACAGATTCCTTGATAAGTCCACATTTAACGCTTTCTTGTGTGCTTATGTGGACATCATAATTATCCATTCGGTCTATACGCGAACTGATAGGAACCACTACAAAAGCAGATTCTCTGGTATTGAATTCTACGGTCGAAATGACTAATACCGGTCTTTCTTTGACAGGAACAGTTTTGATATATCCCTCAGGGATGTCTCTGGTATAAGGCACCTTCGCTATAAGGACATCTCCAGGGGATACGTTCATAGGGGTCTGCGTTTTTTGTGGTCAATAATGTCTTCTTCTTCTAGCCAAGACTCATAAGCTTTGCTGCTGATTGCGGCAATGAAAAACTCCTCGTCTGTTGCTTCCTCATAGATGACATCCTGCGAGAGTGTGATTTGAAATTCATAATACGCGTCCGCCGCCATATACTGAGGTTCATTTTTCTTATCTTCTGGAGATTCAAATGTTTGATTGACGGCGGGTTGAGTTAGAACCCCTTCGGATGGAGTCATTATGTCTTCCTTTCCATTACTTGGATTTTACGTGAGCCCACTAATTGATGAGCAACTAAAAACTCAATCGTATACACACCCGGTTTTGGAAAAACCATGCCATTGATAATAATGTTAAGTTCCACTGTCGCAAGTTTGTCGTTGAATGTGATAGGTCCTTGGATTTCAGCGATAGTATTCCCTTCTGGGTCTATAAACTTTAACTTTCCCTCTGTTTCTCCTATGTAATTTGTTAGTGAAACAAAGACGTGCATCCGGGCGTGACGTGTGGGGAAGGAAGGTACAGTTATCGAATTAAATAGCCCCATCAGAGATAGCTTGTGAGTGTTTTCCTCTCTAATAATATTATCACAAACCACGATCGCCTGGCAAATCGGAGCGAGTCTAGACCCTTTTTTCAGCATCGTGAAGAAGTATAGTAGCTTTGGTTCCACTGTCAAGCTCCAAAAAGTAATCTATCATGGGTATAAATTAACCTAGATCATGGCGAACACAATAGAACGCTGACGAATTGATTCCCTATTGACTCCCGCCTTTCCATCCGTAAACTGCGTGCGTGAAGCCTTCAGTCCTCCTTATCGAGTGTCATCACGATCCGGAGGAAGAAAAGGATAAGCTGCAAGCCTACATAGACTGGCTTGAGCCTTTCTTTGAGATAACGCACGTCTACGTTGCCGACCTGACCTCGCCTGAGGTTAAAGAGGATGGGGTCGTTGTCACAGGCTCCCGCTGGCAGATTGCGAAAGACCCTATCCCTGAAATAATCACAAAGCTCTACCTTGAGACCACCAAGCCACTCCTCGGCATCTGCTGGGGACATCAGACGTTGGCTTACGCCTGGGGTGCGAAGGTCATCCGCAAGAACCGCTTCATCGAGCGCGACGAGGTCATCCGGGTCCTGAGGACTGAGGAGCTGCTTGAAAACATGGGGCTTTACTTCACCGCACATGAATCGCACTATGAACATGTGGTTCCGGACAGGAATCTAAAAAAATACTTCGAGCTTCTGGCATACTCCTCATCGTGCAAGGTGGAGGTCATCCGCCACATCGAGCGTCCCCTGTGGGGTGTACAGTTTCATCCCGAGCGCTCGGGTGCAGCGGGCAGACGGCTTGCCGCAAACTTCGCCCGGATCGTGGCGAATCCACCCGGTCTCTAAGGGACAAAGAAACCGCAGATTACTTGCCACACAAATACGCTACACCCGACTGGGGTGCGGGCGCGGCTTTGTGGGGACCACGAATAAACCTCAGATGACACAGACCAGGTGCGAAAGCAATTTGATCCTCTGGTTAATCTTAATCCGTGAAATCTGTGTACTCCCACGGAGAGAACGACTCCCAGGAGTTCTCATCCGCGGTTAAGAATCAATCTGCGGTTTGCCTTGACACGTCCCAAGTCGCTCATATACTCCTGAATGCACAAGAGATTCATCGCTGTAGCACTTCTTCTGCTGGCCTGCGGGGGCAAGCAGACGTTCAAGAAGGTAGATGTCAGCGCTTCAGAGGACTGGATGGGGATATATATAAATAATGCCAAGATCGGCTACGTCTACTCCAGACAGGAGATCAAAGGAGATAGCTACCGGTTTATCCAGAAGTCGACGATGAAGCTTGAGCTTTTAGGCTCGGACGAGGAGTTCGCCACCAATCTGGTGGCTGTGACCGATAGGGGTCTGAACCTTGATGAGTTTACCTTTGACATCTCCTCCAGGAAGCACACGTTCTACGCGGAGGGCAAGCGTGAAGGCGAGGTGATAAAGGTGAAGATCGAGACCGCCGGCCGGGTAGAAACCAAGGAGATCAAGGCAAAGGACGCCCTTATCTCGCCTGCGCTTGCCTCCTGGGTTGCGGCGCAGTCGCCAAAGCCAGGGGATAAGCTGAACGTTACCGTATTCGAACCTACCCTCTTGAAGACCCTGCCGGTCTCGATCAAGGTTATTGCACCAGAGACCCTTACGGTTGATGGAAAACGTATCCCTGCCCTTAAGATGGAAACCCACATGATGGGGTTAAAATCCGAGGCCTGGGTGGATTCCACAGGCTCAAGCGTGAAGGAGATTCAGCAGCCAGGGATCGTTATGATCCGTGAATCCCGCGATAAGGCGCTTGAAGCGGTATCCGGCGCGGCAAAGCTCGATCTCTTAAGCTTCTTTGCCGTGCGATCTGATTCGACTATCCAGAATCCGCGTGAACTGAAGGAATTAAAGCTGAAGGTCAAAGGACTCTTCGCAGACGAGGGGTTGAGCATATCTTCGCCCACCCAGAAGGCCAAGAGGATCAACGGGGGAGTAGAACTCACCATAACCTCGCCCGACACATCGAGGATCAAGCGTTCCAGCTTGCCCATGAGCGAACCCGCTGAGTTTCTCGCTTCAAGCTTTTACATACAGACCGGAGATCCCCAAATCAAACGGACGGCGGCTCAGATCGTTGGCGATGAGACTGATGCGATGAGTGTTGCTCTGAAGCTCGTGAACTGGGTCTATTGCAATCTCAGAAAACGAGCAACGGCATCGGTTCCCTCGGCGGTCGAGGTATTAGAAACTCGTGAGGGCGACTGCAACGAGCACGCCATACTTCTTGCAGCACTTGCCCGGGCCGCAGGGATACCTACAAAGATCAACGTCGGGCTTGTCTATCTCAACGGAGCCTTCTACTACCATGCCTGGAACTCGTTCTTTATCGGCGGAACCTGGGTCCCTGCAGACGCCACGTTCGGCCAGCTGCCTGCCGACCCCACCCATGTTCAGCTTCACGAGGGCGAACTGGACGAGCAGGCACGGGTGCTCTCGGTAGTCGGCGAGATTGAAATAGACGTCGTCTCTTACAGGTAGCCTTGTTTCTCATACTTTTCCTTTTAGCTCAGCCTCTGCAAAAACCCATACGGCAGGAGGTTGTGAGAGAGGCGGTTCAAAAGGATTCGGCCTATCAAGATACAACCTATCAGGATACGCTCAGGGGTGGAGTGTCCCAGGTTAGGTTCGAAGCGGATACGATCATCTTCTACACCGATACGAAGGACGTGCTCCTGTTGCATAACGGTGAGGTAAACTACGGGGATATAACTGTTTATTCAGACTCCATTCGATTTTCAACCCGGAAGAAGTTGCTTTCCGCATACAAGGGAGCAAGGCTTAAATCTTCTACAGACAGCTTGATAGGTCAGGAATTGCACTACGCGGTCCAAACCCAGAAGGGAGTAATGCAGAAGGGGCGCACGCAGATAGAGAAGGGTTATTTCGCAGGTCAAGGCGTCTGGCTCGTGGAGGAAAACACCATCCACATAACCAACGGCTACTACACGACCTGCGAGCGCTACCCGCCGCACTACGATTTCTATGGTAGCGAACTCAAGGTGATTCTCAATGATATGGTTATCTCCAGGCCGATCGTGTTGCGTGTTCGGCGTATCCCGGTGCTGGCCGCACCTTTCTGGTATCTACCCATCGGCAATAAGCGTAAATCAGGACTTATGCCTTTCAAGTTCGGTCACAGCGATGAGGATGGCTGGTTTGCGAAGATGCTTCGCTACTACTGGGTAACGAACGACTACTCGGATGCGCTTTTCAGCCTGGATATCATGACCCGTAAAGGTTTTCGTCCGGGGTGTTACTTCAACTGGCGTTACGGCCCCAGGGGAGCTGAGTACGCTTCCGGGAGCTTCAACCTAAATTACATCAACGAGATAGATACCCGCAAACAGCGCTGGAGGCTTGGTTTAAACAACACAAGCTACATACCCGACGGTACGAGGATTACTGCCGACATAAACTTTCAAAGCGACCAGCGCTATATCCTCGATTACATAGAGGACGAGGATAGCCTTACCGAGTTGCTTGATCTGACTCAGACTACCCGCTCCGATGTTTCGGTATCAAGGCAGATTTTCGGTAGACTCACGTCCATTTCCGCCTCGCGCAGCGACGATCTGACAACCGGTTCCTACACGATGACCCTGCCTGTGTTCAACTTCTCGTGGCCTACCGCAACGCTCTGGGACTTCTTTACCGTAAATTTTGGAAGCTTCGGCGTCAATAACCAGTATGGTCATGACGTAACCCGGATTATAGACACCCTTGGAGATACGTTGGAGACCATCCAGGATACCCGCACAACTAGCTTCAGACAACCTCTTTCACTTTCCTGGAGCTATACGTTTTTCAGTGCTTACAGGTTTTCGCAAAACTGGGGCGCAGGACAGAATCTTACATGGACCCAGGATACCCTTATACGCGGGGCAAGTTACTCTCTGACCAACTCGATAGGAACCGATATCTACCGCATCTTTGGGATCAGCATCCTTGGTATGAACGGGGTACTCCACACCGTAAGCCCCTCCATCAGTTACACCACAACCCCGGCCACCGCCACGATTCATCCCTGGCTGGTGTACCCGCGCTTTGATACCACACTTGCCGGGCATAGAGTTAATCTAGATGTGGTTCAGACTTTTCAAGCCAAGTTCCGTGACCCCCGGGACACCACGAAGTTCCGGAAACAGAACCTGTTGAATCTTACGACAGGTATCGGCTACAACCTGCTGACCGACAGCCTGACTCCGGTAAATGCATCCATCGAACTCCCTCACGGATTACCAGTTTACGCCAACATCTCGATGGATTATTACCTTTACACAGACAGCTTCTCCATCAGAACCAACGCGAGCGCCAGCCTTGATAAGCTGCTGTTCCCTTTATTCGGGTTGCGGGAGCGGGGAGTAGTAGAAGAAGATACCATACCCTGGGACAGCCTGGGGATTGAACGTGGGGATACGGCAGCATTCGACAGCATTGTGAGGCTGCAGCCCCCTGATAGTATGGTCATAAGTGAGGATTCGTTGTATCGTCCTTACAAGGAGAGGGAGACCTTCCTGGAACGATTCTCGAAAAGCAAGCTTTCCCTTGAGAATAGTTGGGGCGTTCGTAGCGACTCCCTGGGAGGGGTGGGCAAGTCCGACCACATGGTATCTGCCAGAACCCAGTTGTTCTTGCCCTTTGAGATCGAGTTGAACCTGAACGTGGCCACGAATCTATCGAAACCCAAGGAACGCTGGCAGGACTACATCGCAAGTTACAACCTCTCTCTGGTCAAGGGGCTCCACTGCTGGGAGGCGGTGTTCGAGGTCACACCCCAAGATGCGTTCGGCTGGGGGTTGGATAACCTCGAGTGGAATCTTTACGTGCGCATCAAGGAGCTGCCAGACATCCAGTTCGGCAAGGGCATGCTCAGGCGGCTGGGTGAGTAGATAGCGTTACCAAGCAACGCCGCGGGAATCCCCGAATTCAACACCTCTTTGCCACTGAGTAAAAAATCGCAAAGAAGAAATCTCAAGGCATCGTTGTCACGCAATAAAGAGCAGGTCGGGGAAGAGCAGCGAGTTCTGTAATAGAAGAATAAAGGGACAATCTCGGGTGTCATCCAGTTCACATCAGTAAGCAGGATCGCTTCAGTTATTTCTTGACACCATCAATCTGGCACCTATAATCTAGCCTCATGAGCATAAAGATCTATGGAGTCCCGATACTGCGCTCCAAGACCAAGCCGGTGATCGAGTTCAACGCACAGTTCGAGCGGATCGTGGCTGAGATGAAGCAAAAGATGGCCGAAGCCAGCGGGATAGGCCTTGCCGCAACTCAGGTCGGGCTGGATATGTCTTTGTTTGTAGCCAAGTTGGGCGAGGAGGTGTATGCTTTTGTCAATCCTGAACTTACGCCGTTATCGGCTGAAACTGAGACCACTGAGGAAGGCTGTCTCTCCATCCCCGGGGTGTGGGTGGATGTCGAGCGCTACCTCAAGGTGCGCCTGCGCGCCCAGGATGTAAGGGGCAACCGTGTGGAGTTGGAGTTGGAGGATTTTCCTGCAAGGATAGTCCAGCATGAGGTAGATCATCTTAACGGGGTGTTAATCATAGACCGCATCCCGTCCGAAGAGCGGCGCAAGATAGCCGGACAGCTGGAAAAGATTCAACATCAAGCCTTATAACAGGATGGCGTGTTGATGCGCGCATTTCTGTTTCCAGGTCAGGGTTCGCAGTACGTAGGGATGGGTGCCGACATCTACGAGGCGCACGAATCCCTGAGACCGCACTTTCACCTGGCAGACGAGGTAAGCGGGCTTGAGGTTGCTAAAACGATGTTCGATGGACCTGAAGAGAATCTGAAACAGACCCAGATCACCCAGCCTGCGCTTTATGTGCACTCGATCGCGGTCTACAAGATTGTGTTAGAGAAAGGCTTTGATGCCGAGGTCTTTGCCGGCCACAGCCTTGGCGAGTTTTCGGCATTGGCGGCGGCAGGGGTCTTTTCTGTCGAGGACGGTATCAAACTGGTCTCCAAGCGAGGTGCGCTTATGACTCAAGCCAAGGAAGGCAGTATGGCCGCTATCATAGGTCTTGCCGATGATGCGGTTATATCTATCTGCGAGGGGATCGAAGATGTCTGGCCAGCCAACTTCAACGCACCCGGTCAGGTGGTGATCTCTGGTTCTCCCGAAGGTATCGAAAGAGCCATGACAATTGCCAATGAGCAGGGAGCCAAAAGGGTACTGCCTCTGGTGGTATCCGGCGCCTTTCACACCCCTTTCATGCATGAGGCGGCGGGTGAGTTTCGCGCCTTTCTCAATCAATTTGAGTTTCACAAACCCAAGGGCACGGTGATCCCCAACGTGACCGGTGAGCCGACCGATGACCCTTCGAAGATCAAGGAGATGCTTGCCCGTCAGCTGACCTCGCCCGTGCTCTGGACCAAAACCATGCAGACCTTGGTCTCGCTCGGTGTTACTGAGCTTTACGAACTCGGTTCGGGCAAGGTGCTGTGCGGTCTGGCCAGGCGGGGGCTTTCCGGAGTCACTTGCGCTTCGGCGGGTACGATTGACGAAATCAACGCATTAATTGGATGAGGGATGCTCTGTCCGCGATGTAAGATAGGGATGCGTGAGGAGAAGCGTTCGTTTCACAAGAAACGCAAGTGGCGCTGTCCACGGTGCGGCAGGGTGAAGATGCAGGAGGTGGGTTCAAGAGGTGAGAGAAAATCCAGACGTAAGGAGTAGGGACGACGCATGCATCGCCCCTACGATCCCTTTAAACAGGGTCCCCAAAAGAATACGAGGTATTCTTTTGGGGTGTCAAAACTTGCGAATTACCGTTTTGGCAATCTCCTTTAAGGTGTCGAATACGCCGATGCCCTGGGTGGCGACCGACTCGAAGTAAAGCACCCTTTCAGGATTCAGGAGTCCCTCCATCTCCGCGACGGTCATGAGATTGGGCAGATCGCGCTTGTTGTACTGCATCACGTACGGCGTATCGGAAAGCCTGAGGTTGAAGGTTGCGAGGTTATCCCTTAGATTCTCGAGGCTATCGATGTTGTCCTCACGCCGCTCCCTCTGCGAGTCGGCAACGAAGATGATGCCGTCAGCACCCCTAAGTATGATCCGACGCGATGCGTTGTAGAACACCTGTCCAGGAACCGTGTAGAGATGGAAGCGAGTCTGGAAGCCGCGTACTTTACCCAGGTCTACAGGAAGGAAGTCGAAAAAGAGTGTCCTGTCCATCTCTGTAGCAAGGGTGATCATTTTTCCCTTGGTATTCTGATCGAGTTTTCCATAGATCCATCGCAGGTTGGTGGTTTTACCGCCTAGCCCGGGACCGTAATATACGATCTTTACGTTGATCTCTCGGGTTGCGTAGTTTATAAGAGCCATCTGGTGTTAGCCAAAAAGTCGGTCGAGTTCGTCTTCGATGTCCTTTGAGATGTCCTCGATTCTTGGTTCCTCCCCCGGCACAGCCTGTTCTTGGCCGCCGAAGATGTCCTCAAGTATCTTTGAAAGGGTCTCTGCGGCGTGTTTGACCCGCACGCGGACAAGACCCAAAGTGGTGCGTTGATCGAAGATTACGGCGATGATGATATTCCGTACAAGAGCCTGGAAGTAGAGATGATCGCGTTCGCCCTGGTGGTAGAGCGTTCGGAATTGAGCCTCTCCGATAAGCTCTGCCAGTTGGGACGTGGCTGCAAAATCGGCTGCGGCAAGTGTCGCAAAAGGCTCGAGATCGATCTTTTCCGTTTCGCCAGAACACGTAATGAGGTTCCCGTCGCGATCTACCAAAAGAACCGCCTTGGCGTCCGACTGCTGCAGGAGCTTCTCGATGTTCTCCTTGATCGCCTGGAATCCAGACTCAAACAGCTTGATGCGATCAATCAACATGTTTAGGCGCTGGTTGCCTGCTCTTTTCGCAACAGAGCTTCCCACCGGCGATTGACCTCGGCCTGGAACTCCTCAACCAGATGTTCGTTGCCAGACTTGAACAGGTGGCGGAAGCGCGCCTGTAGCTTTAGGAAATCAACCAAGGGCTTAGGCTCACGCGGCTTCATGTTGATCTTGTAGGAGCCGTCCTGCCACTCGTAAAGAGGCCAGAAGAGGGTTTCTACAGCAAGCTTGGAGATGTTCACGGTCTGATCGGATGGATAACCCCAACCGGGAACGCACGGCGAGAGCACGTTGATGAACGAGGGACCGTCCGCAGTCAGCGCCTTTTCTACTTTTCTAATAAGATCCATGTAGTAACCGGGTGTGGCCTGTGCAGCGTAGGCAGGATCGTGGGCGATGACGATCTCGGTCAGGTCCTTTCGCCACTGCGCCTTGCCCGGTATCTTGGTCCCGGCAGGGGAGGTGGTGGTGTGCGCGCAGTAGGGGGTGGCGGATGAGCGCTGATAGCCTGTGTTCATGTAGGCCTCGTTGTCGTAGCACACGTAGAGCATCTTGTGGCGGCGCTCTATGGCGCCTGACAGCGCCTGCAGACCGATGTCGTAGGTCCCTCCGTCGCCTCCGAAGGCTATGAACTGGATGTCGTCCTTTATCTTGCCCTTGCGCTTTAGGACCTTGTATGCTGCCTCAATGCCTGAGACGGTTGCCGCCGAATTCTCGAAAGCGTTGTGCACCAGATTGACGTTCCAGGCGGTGTAAGGAAAGATGGTGGTGACTACCTCCATGCATCCGGTGGCGATGCCTGCAACCGTAGGTTTATCGCCTGCAGCCAGCAGTACCTGGCGGATAGTGGCTGAAGCCGCGCAGCCCGCACATGCCCGATGACCGCCTACCAATCCTTCCTTGCGTTTTGATAGTTCTTTAAGTGTTGCCATCTTATTCCTCCCCGCGAACGCCGAGATAGGTTATTAACTTTTCAATCTTTCCAGCCTTGGTTACCTGCTCGATATCATCGTAGACCCTTGCGATATCGGTTAACTTTATGTTTCGTCCGCCCAGACCGTAGACGTAGTCGGTGATCAGGGGTTTTTCCTCAGAATCGTAAAGCATGCCCCGGGTCTCAAGGAACACAGGGCCGCCGAAATCGGCCATGGTATCGGAGCGATCCATAACCGCCACCGCCTTGAACTTAGTCAATGCCTTTTTTATCTGCTCTACAGGCAGGGGACGCCACATCCTCATGCGCACCAGGCCAACCTTTCGGCCTTGCTCGCGGAGCTCATCCACCACTTCCTTTGCGGTGTCGGCGGTGGAGCCTGCGGTAAAGATCGCTACATCGGCATCCTCTGTCTTGTACTCTTCTAAAGCAGGGTAGTAGCGCCCGGAAAGCTCCGCATACTCCTTGGCCACTTTTTCATAAGTCTCAAGCACCTTGCTGAAGTCATCTATCTGCGCGCGCTTGTGCTCGAAGAAGTAGTCCTGCAGGTCTAAGGGGCCGTAGGTCTTTGGATTTTCCAGGTCAAGTGCTGAGAACCGCGGCTCGTATTCACCGATGAAGTTCTGGACATCGGAATCCTCCAGCACCTCCAATCGCTCCATGGCGTGGGAGATGATGAAGGCATCGGTGGAAACAATAGCGGGAACAGCCGTTTGCTCGGCAACCTTCAGGGCTATGATCAACGAGTCGTAGGCTTCCTGGGAGTTGGCGCAGTAAAGCTGCATCCACCCAGCTTCTCTAGAACCCATGGTATCCGAGTGATCGCAGTGGATGTTGATAGGAGCGGAAAGCGAACGGTTTACGAGAGCAATAACAATAGGGAGACGGTTGCCGGCTGCGATATAAAGGATTTCGTGCATGAGTGCTAACCCCTGGGAAGAGGTCGAAGTCATAACCCTGCCGCCTGCAATCGAGGCACCCACGCAGGCCGAGAGCGCCGAATGCTCGCTCTCTACGGCCACGAACTCGGTGTCAACCTCGCCGTCGGCCACATACTGAGAGAAGATCTGCACGACCTCTGTGGCAGGTGTGATGGGATATGCCGCGACCACGTCAGGGTTAATCTGTTTCATGGCGAAGGCCATGGCCTCGTTTCCGGTCTTGGCTACAGTCTTCATTTCTCCTCCCTGATCATCTCGATAGCTGAGGCCTTTGGCGGGCATACCTCAGCGCATATGCCGCAGCCCTTGCAGTAGTTGTAGTCAATACCCGTGATCTTCTCATTTTCCACCTTTATTGCTGAGTCAGGACAGTTTATCCAGCAGAAAAGACAGTGGATGCACTTCTCGGAGTTCCATAAAGGACGCATACTGCGCCAATCGCCGGTCTTGAACCGCAGGGAGGTTGAAGGCTCGTCTATTAGACAGCCTGCTGGGAGTTCTTTCCATGTCATCAGCTTGTCGAACTTCATGCTCATGCGACCTCCACCTCGTCGTAGGCCTTTTTGATGGCCTTCACATTTCCTTCTATGATCTCTTTACGACCGCGGAACTTCTCAGAGAGTTTGGCCTCAATAGAGGCGAGCGCTGAGTCCCACTCCAGCGCTCCGGTTACCTTAACCATCGCGCCCAGCATAACCGTGTTAGGAACGTTGCGCTTGAGTATCTCGACCGCGATCTTGGTGGCATCCACAACGGCGACCTTTGCGTCTGTAACGCCCAGCTTTTTCTTTATAACCTCTGCTTTCTCCTGGGTGTTGACCAGAATAGCACCGCCTTTCTTGAGGCCTTCGGTTACGTTTATGGACTCCAAAAGGCTTGCGTCAAGCACCACAACTACGTCCGGATCGGTTACCTGAGTATGAATACGAATCGGTCCGTCTGAGAGACGGTTATACGCCTTAACCGGCGCACCGGTGCGCTCAGGGCCGTATTCCGGGAATGCCTGGATGTATTTGCCGGTTTCCATGGCCGCTTCGCCGAACAGGAGCGCTGCGGTCTTTGCGCCCTGCCCACCGCGACCGTGCCAGCGGACTTCAAAGTATTGTTGCATGCGACCTCCGAACAAGATTGTAATAAAATTCTACGCTAACCGTTGCCATTGTCAAGCAAATAAAGTTCGTGCGTCAGTACATCGTTACTAGGGTGGGAAGAGGGGGGAGGCTGTGATGGATATACAGTTGTCAGGTTGGAGGTCGTGGAGTGCCACGATGGATCGGCCGCAAAGTTTCTTTCGAGACACTCGGCATTCCTTTGGGTGCACTAAGCGAAACCTCCTGAACGGATGATGGCCAGGAGATCCACGGTGAACGCCACCGCCCAGTGAAGGAACACGCATGGCAAGAAACTCCGTGATCGTAGTGCAAGCCATCCCAGGGCTATCGCCGCAATGAAAGATCCATACGCCTCAAGTTCAGGCTTGCCTATGTGAAGCAACGCGAAGGGGATGGCGGTGGCAAGGATGGCCCAGTTACCCATCTTTTCCTCAAGTCCGAACAAAAGAAAACCGCGATTGAGAAACTCCCAGCCGAACATGTGCAAAAGGTGGATGCCTTCCCAGATGATAAATATCCTCAGGCTTGTCCGGGCAAGCCGGAAAAGGGGGTATGTTCTCGCAAAGTCCTTCTGGAATACCGCGAATAGCACGAATCCAAGCATAATAGCGAAGAAGATTGCGGCATCGCGCCAGCCCACACCTCGCCCCAGCCTGAAGCCGAAGTCGCGGAAACGGTGCTGCGGGAAGGTCTCCTTTATCTTGGGCCAGGCGATGGAGATTAGTCGAAGTATTAGGATTATTACAACGGGCAGAAGCAGGAACCATAACCCGTCCACGGCCATCTTTTCCGGCAAACGGAACTGGTGCTCGAACAGGTTAAGCCGGAAAAGCCTGCGGTGGTAACGGGGGAAGATCAAAACAAAGCTGTAGACGGCGCATACCACCAAGGGGCCGGCAGGCCTGAGAAGTTTCTTGAGCTCTTCCCAATAGTAGGGAAGAAACCTCTTAGACGTGGTGGAATTCAAAGTGCCCTTCTCCACAGGATCAACCTGGGTCCTTACTAATGCCTTAGAAGAAGCGGAAGCTGATTTTGCTTGAGATCTCGGCGGAGAGGCCTTTCACCTGTGTGGAGTGGTTTAAGACCAAGGTGTTCGAGATCACGAGGTGGTCTACTATCAGGTATTCGAACCGTCCGATCAACTGGTTGTGCAGGGCAAAGCTGTAGTCTTCTGTTTCTTCCGGCCTTGTACGGTCAACATTCAGCTGGTAGGTTCCGACGATATCGACCACTGAGCTTACCTCGTAAAGAACTGAAAGCAGCAGGCTTGCGTGTATTTCCTTACCGAACTTCTCGCCGGTGAAGGGTAAGCGCAGATTTGACTTTTCAATGAGCTGGCTGCGAAAACCAAGGGGATGGGCGAAGTCAAAAGCCAGACTGGCGAACGCGGCGCGGCCGTCAGCTTTGTATGCGGGAAGCAGATCGTAGCCTACCCCTAGGTTTACTTCATATCCGTAATAACGCGGGGAGATGTATTCCTCAAGCACGTCCGTGATGATCAGGGAGCCTGCGCTGCCCAACTCCCCGTTATGCAGGAGATTGGACTTGTTAAGAATGCTTTCAAGTGATTTGTAGTACTCTCGTTCCCAATAGTAGTGCCTCTCTTTGTAGGTTCGTCTGGCTTCGGGTGCCAACTCCCTTGCTAAACTCATTAATGTTCCCAGGGGCAGGCTATCGAGTAGCACGCCTTGAGCCAGCATTCCTTCTTCGATCCGCAGAGCGCGGACGAGCGGGGTGGCGCTGACGAATCGGCCGTAACCCAAACCGATGATGGCTTGTGTCGCAGGATAATCGTAGGTGGTCAGCACATCGCCTTCCAGTTTGGCGAAAGCCAGGAAGTCCTTGCCGGATATGAAATACCTGTTGTATTTCGCCCCCCACCGACTCTGGTAGCTGATCTGTCGAGTGCTGTCTGTAGCCGATGTATCGCTATCTAAAGTATCCTGCTCAAAGTTAACGCTCAGGTTGCCGAAGAGGTTGACGTTGTAACTCGAGGGGAGTGTGGCACGGAACCTTTCGAAGTTGAGGGAGACGTTCCCAAAGTTAGAAACAACATCACCTCCAGTCATACCGAGATGGTAGTTAAATCCAGTGGAGATGACCTGAGCACTGCTCTGGTCCACATCGTACTCGGTTAGTTTCAGAGCGAGCAATAGGCAGGGAAGCAACACTAGAACAACCGTTATTCTTTTCATGCATCCTCCTTGGTGGGTGAAGGATTATACGAACGAGGCAATCGCTGTCAAATAACTTGTAAGATTCAGCCATTTTGTTGGCTAATCGCTTGACTCTTATCAACTTAGGGGTAAACTTTATTGTATGTTGAGCCTTATTTGTCTCGTGGCCGCACCGTTAGAGGTCCAGCTATCTCGAGAGACGCTGCATCAGGGAGAGATTTGTTACCTTTCGGTGCAAACATCCGAGCAGGGGCTGCTTTCCCTTTCCTACCGCGGTGAGCCCTATCCTCTGATTCCGTGGGACGATGGCTTTGTATCGCTTATCGGTACGTCCTACAAGACATCGGCGGGTCGCAAGTCGATCCGAATCACCCTCTCTCAAGGATGGAACATTGAGATTCTTGACACGGCGATTCTTGTGGTTCCTAGCGAGTTTCGCAAGTCGGTTATTACCTTGCCTCGCTCCAAGCAAGCTACAATAGATACCTCAAGGCAGCGCCGCAAAGCCGAGGAGTACGAGGCGGTAGTCGAAGCGATCAACGCACCGTCTGGGGAATACTACTCAATTTTTCCTGAGATATTTCCTTGTCCTAAAAAGATATCTGGCACATATGGTGACGAGCGCTGGATAGGAGGCCGCAAGGCCTGGCACCATGCAGGTCTTGATTTTGCAGTGCCCAGCGGAACCCCGATCCTTGCACCCTGCCCGGGCAAGGTTGTGATGGCGCGGGACACCTTTATTCGTCAAGGGACTTTTGTTATCCTTGATCACGGAGCCGGATTAAAGACACTTTACTATCACATGATCGAGAGGAATGTTGAGGAAGGAGAGGTTGTTCAGACCGGTGACACGCTGGGATTCGTTGGTTCAACAGGCCTTGCCACCGGACCTCATCTGCACATGAGCGTCTACATTAACGGGATTGCGGTGGATCCTCTCTTTTGGCTTGAACGAAAGGAGCCTTTTTGAAGAAAAGCAAGTGCCTGTGGTCGATTCTCGCGGCAGTTGTAGTAACTGCAGCCCTGGGCGTAACAGGTATAGTGCTCGCCTCAACCGGTGTGGTCGGAAGGGTGCAGGATGCCTCCGTGTCCGTGACCGATACCTTACCCCCTCCCCGTACCGTAACCATCGCGGCGGTTGGCGACATCATGATGGGCACGGATTACCCCGCCACAAAACTGCCTCCTCAGAACGGTGCACTCCTTTTCGTAGACGCCGCCCCAATCCTGCGGGCGGTAGACATAGCCTTCGGCAACCTTGAAGGTCCGATCACAACAGCAAGGGCATGTACCAAGAATACCTCTAATCCACGCACCTTCGCTTTCCGCTGTCCGCCGAAACTTGCCAGTAACCTGGCGACCGCGGGATTCGATGTGATGAGCCTTGCCAATAACCACGCACGGGACTTCGGCTATGCAGGGATGACGGAGACTAAGAAGATACTTGACAGTCTGGGAATTCAGTACTCGAGTAAGCAAGGCGAGGTTGCAGAGTTCGTTATAGACAGCCTTAAGATCGGCCTGATCGCCCTTTCAACCGGCTCGTCCCCGCGTTCCATCCTGAATATCGAGATGTGCCGCAAGGAGGTTGAGGAGTTGGCACCTCGGTTCGACATCCTCATCGTAAGCTTCCACGGGGGTAGCGAAGGAACCAAGGCCCTGCATACTACCTACAAGTTCGAGAACCTCTACGGCGAGCCGCGCGGCAACGTTATCGAGTTCGCGCATACCATGATTGACGCAGGAGCCGACCTCGTGATCGGTCACGGCCCCCATGTGCCGCGCGGTATGGAGGTATACAAGGATCGCCTCATCGCCTACAGCCTTGGCAACTTCTGTACCTATCGTTGCATGCAGCTTACCGGAGAACTTGGCTACGCGCCGCTTCTTGTTGTCGAGGTGGATTCTATCGGTAACTTCCTTCGCGGCGAAGTACACTCGTTTTGCCAGTTTCCTCCGGGAGGGCCGACAAAGGATACCACCGAAGCGGTTTTCAATCTAATGCGGTCGCTTTCAATCGCTGACTTTGAAACTTCAGCCCCCTCTTTTTCCAAAAACCTCTCGTTCTACCCTCCTGCAGACTCAGGTCTTTCAGTCGAAGAGATCGAGGCCGTGCGTGATTCACTTGACGCCTTGAGCATAGTTGAACCGGATACAGCAACCCCTGAGGTTACGGAAAGCGTGGATTCCTTCATTACAGTCATCCAGGAGGAACAGGATACCTCAGATGTATCTGATGAGGATTTACCCCAGACTACTTCATCAGCGCAAGTCCCCAGTACCCCGGAAGATGCGGACTCGGTTGCGGTCCCGGAACCTGATTCAGCTAATCGGTCTGAGGGTGAGTAACTTTTAGTTTGGTGATTTCCCAAGATTCTATCCTTGTGGTAGGGGGAGGATTGGCCGGGGCATCAGCCGCACTTGAGGCGGCAAAACGCAGAACTCGAGTAAAATTATATGAAATGCGACCAACTAAGAATACTCCGGCACATACCACAGACAAGCTTGCCGAGCTGATCTGCTCCAACTCCCTGGGATCGATGCGAACAGACCGGGCACAGGGACTACTGAAGGAGGAGCTGAGGCTCTTGGACTGCGAACTTCTCAAGATCGCACAGGAGTGCGCGGTGCCCGCAGGGACGGCTCTTACAGTTGATCGTCAATGCTTCGCCTCAAAGGTAACTCAGAGGATAAAGGAGCACCCGCTGATCGATGTAATCCGAGAGGAGGTCACGAAGATTCCGGATGGGGTTGTGATTCTTGCCAGCGGCCCCTTGACCTCCGATGCTCTTGCCGCTTCACTGAAGGAATTCTGCGGTGAGGATTTCCTTTATTTCTACGACGCGATAGCCCCGATAGTGAGCCGGGAATCCCTTGACAGCACCAAACTGGTTCAAGCCTCCCGTTACGATGCAGGCGAGGCCGGGTTCCTCAACGCATTCATGGACAAGGAAGGGTATCTGGATTTTTACAACGCACTTATCGCGGCCCAGCAGCATCCGCTCCACGATTTTGAAGACAGTTCCTTCTTTGAAGGTTGCCTGCCTATAGAGGAGATCGCGAGAAGGGGGGAGAGGTCTCTGGCGTTTGGACCATTACGTCCAACAGGTTTTAAGGATCAGGATGGCCGAAGACCATACGCAGTCGTCCAGTTGCGGCCCGAGGATAAAGCAACCACAATGTATAATCTCGTCGGCTTCCAAACCAACCTCAGAAATTCCGAACAGGAGCGGGTGTTCCGTTTGATCCCCGGACTTGAGCGGGCCTGCTTCCTGCGCTACGGACGCATGCACCGCAACACATATATCGAAGCCCCCAAGCTAATCGAATCCACCTTGCAGTTCCGCAAACGCCCCGATCTTTTCGTCTGCGGCCAGCTTTCCGGTGCTGAGGGTTATCTCTCGGCAATCGCCACCGGGTTTGTGGCAGGCTTAAACGCATCACGGTTGCTTAAAGAAAGGCCTCCCCTCGAATTCCCGCAGGAAACCATGCTTGGGGCGCTGCTCGTCCGTCTGGCAGGCAAGGGTGAATACGCTTCCCTTGCCGATCGCTTTACCCCGATAAAGCCTATCTTTGCCCTGCTTCCTTCACTCTCGCCTGAACCCAAAGGAAAAGAGGTCCGCCGCAGGGTCTACGCCGAGCGCAGCCTGGAGGCTTTGAGGGGCTTTCCAAAAAGCCTCGACTGATTTCTATCTCTTTAGTTCGCAGATTATCTCTTCTACCTTGAGTTCAGTGAACGGAGCCTCGGTGGTTTCTTTGAACTCCGTTTCTATCTTTTTTGAAAAGCCTTCAAGTTCCTGCGCGTGCGAACGACTTGCTATTGAGCAGCCTCCTCGCCGCGAGAATTTCAATAAAGATTCGTAAGGCTTGTCAGAGGTATAGCGCTCAAGGGTGTAGCGTGCAACGAAGGCACCGCATTCGGAACAGCGAACATACACCCTGACAGGGCAGCCCGGTTCGACACGTACCAGATTCTCGGTTTTCCTTGACCTGCATTGAGGGCAGGTTTCTATCTTGACGGCAAAAGACATACGATCTCCTCTTAGATTATGCCTAGGCGAGGCCAGATAACCAAACCAAACATTAAGATGACTCCTATTGCGATTACGGCCACGATTATGCCGGTGCGGAACATGTGCTTGACCTTTAGGAGTCCTGAGCCGAACGCGATGGCGTTTGGCGGCGTGGAAACTGGCAGGAGCATTGAGGCTGACGCGGCAAGTGCCACACCGACAACAAGGCTGTTGCTTCCACCTGCGAACCCCATGGCCAGTGGAACGATGAGGGCAGCAGAAGAGGTATTCGATATAAAGTTGGTGAGAACCACGGTGAGCAGGATGAAACCAACAAACAGGGCCACAGGTGGCAGCCCCTCCATACCCAGAGACGTAACCAACCACTTGTCCAATCCTGATACTGCCACCGCTTTTCCAAGCGCGAGTCCGCCGCCCATAAGTATCAAAACGTCCCATCCCAGTGAACGGAAATCCTTGCGTCCCAACAGTCCCAGCGAGAAGAAGATAAGGGCGGGCAGAAGCGCCACTATGGCGTCAGGGATCCGGTGAAACCTTCCCGTAAGCCAGCCTAGAACCGTCACCAGCAGGGTTGCCAAAACCACCCACTCCTTCCATCCCAGCTTCTTGGCCTTGTGAAGGGAGAAGGAAAGCACCTTGGTTTTTGGACGAAAGAGGATCAGGATGAGTATCCAGGCGAGCACAAGCAGGATCAGCGTCGCGGGTAAAGCAATCCCCATCCACTCCAGGAAATTTATCTGTACACCTGCGTCACGCATGGCGGCGATGGCGATGGCGTTGGGTGGTGTCCCTATGGGGGTAGCCATTCCTCCCAGGTTGGCGGAGAAAGGAATACACAAAAGAAGCCCGATCCGCATGGGGTCTTTTTCATCTATGGAACGTATGAGTGGAAGCGCGACCGCGATCATTAAAGCGGTTGCCGCTGTATTGGACATCCACATGGACAGAAGTGCAGTGACACCCATGAAACCCGCAAGGATGGCTGCTGGTTTTTTGCCTACCCTCCTTAAGATTGCGGATGCCAGAACCGAATCCAGGCCGTAGCTCTCAAGGCCTCTGGCCAGAACGAATCCACCCAGGAATAGAAGAATCACGGGTGAGAAGAACGGCGCGAGGAAAATCTTGTAGTCTGCGACGGGAAGATGTTGAGCTACGAAGATTGAAAGCAATGCTGCGATTACCAGGGAGGCGATGTATAAAGGTATAGCTTCGGATACCCAGAGGATCAAAGCCAGAACAAAGACCGCAAGCGTAAGCCGCGCGGCTGTATCCATCCCCGGAATCGGGGCAAAGCATATCCCTGCAAATGCCGCTGCCGAAAGCGTGACAAAGAAGATTCGCCAGCCGAGCTTCAACTACCCTCCGGTTATTATCCGGGAGATGTCGTTGTAGAAAACAAGTATCACAAGCGCTGCGATGAGAGCCACGCCTATGTAGCTGGTCACCGTCCACACCATCTTTCCCAATCGGCGCCCGCTTATCTTCTCAATCGTGAACATAAGGATCCTACCACCGTCAAACAGGGGGATAGGAAGCAGGTTGAGTATGGCAAGACTTATGGAGAGAAAGGCAAGAAAGCTTAAGAGGGCGTCGAATCCCAGGCTTAAGCTTTGAGCGGTAAGCTGGTATATCCCTACTGGCCCGGCCAGGTTTTTGACTGACTCCTTACCTGTGAAAAGTCTGCCCACCGTGACCAGAATACGTGCGGTGACTTCTCCGGTGCGCACAAGCGGCAGCCAGATGGCCTCCTTAAATGTCAACGCTCGTGAAGGTAGAGCAGCCACAACTCCAACTTTAGGTGAACCGGTGGTGTCCATCACTTCGGGTACAATACCTGTCCTAAGGGTATCCGATTTGTGGATCCATGTAAATTCAATCGCCTCTCCGCTATCCGCGGCACTGATTGCTTTGACCAGCTCATGCCAATACCGGACGGGTTTTCCGTCGATCGCTATTATCCTGTCCCCTGGTTTAATCCCTGCGCGGTCAGCCGGACCCTTAAGAAGCACACGTGCCACCACCGCATCAACCAGATAATCTACCTCGGATCGATCGGATGGCGCAAGCAAAAGGTTGTGCTGGCCGTCCGAACGAACAACGGTCACCTTTAAGGTATCGGGGTTGGGAATGAAATCTATGAAACCGTAGAAATCCCTCACCTTTTTACCGTCTACAGTCACAACCCTGTCTCCTGCCTGAAATCCGGCCTGCGTCAAGGAGGAGCCTTCTGGTAATTCAAGAACAGCAGGTGGTGTCTCAATCCCATAGGCTATTCCGATGAAGAAGTAGACAATCACGGCAAGCAGTAAGTTGGCCACTATCCCTGCGGCGGTTGTTGCGGTCTTGCGGCCGAATGGAAAGGAAAAGAACCCCTCAGGGTCGTCAAAATCCTCACCCTTAAACTTGACGTAACCCCCAAGAGGGATAACCGAAAGCTGGTAGGTGGTATCTTTCTTCTTCCACTTCACTATGGCCGGGCCGAAGCCTATTGAGAACTTTTCAACAGGGATCTTTGTAAGCTTGCCCACAATAAGGTGGGCGAATTCGTGGAAACCTATAAGTACAAGAAGCAAGGCTATGAAAGCCAAGATGTTAAGGATTGTATTCACTGGACTCCTTGTTTAACAAACTCTTTAGCCAGACGCTCCGTCTGTCTCGTCTCTTTGATCGAAGGCGTCCGGCTATATCTGTGCACCTCAAGTGCGCCTTTTATCAACTCAGGGATACGTTCGAACTGCAAGCGTCCGGCAAGAAACTGATTGACCGCTTCTTCATCCGCCGCCTGCAGCACAGCCGGAGCCGTTCCGCCTTTCTTGAGGACTTCATAAGCAAACCCAAGGCATGGGAAACGTCCAAGGTCCGGTTTCTCGAACTCAAGCGACCCTACCTCGGCCAGATCGAGCTGGGATACAATTCTGGGGCCGCGTTCGGGGTAAAGAAGGGCGTATTCGATAGGCAGCCGCATGTCGGGCACTGAGAGTTGGGCAAGCACCGAGCCGTCGGTAAACTCAACCAGCGAGTGAACAATCGATTGCGGATGTACCAGAACCTCGATCCTTTCAGGTTCCACCCCGAAAAGGAAGTGCGCCTCGATTACCTCGAACCCCTTGTTCATGAGCGTTGCCGAATCTACCGTTATCCGCTCGCCCATCTCCCATGTGGGGTGAGCAAGCACCTCTTTAGGCGTGGCTCCTTTATAGTCACGATCGCGGAAGGGTCCACCAGATGCGGTGAGTATCAGCCTCCTAATCGTTGACGGGTCCCTTCCGTCAAGACACTGGTGCAGGGCGTTGTGTTCTGAATCTATGGGCAGGAGTTCCCCATTACCTTCCTGTAATGCTTGTTGGATAAACTTCCCGAAGCTTACCAGAATCTCCTTTGTGGCCAGAGCAACCCTTTTCCCCGCTCTCAATGCGGCAAGCACCGCATCCAGGGCCGCAGTGCCCGTCATGGCTACAACAAGGATGTCAACTTCGGGATTGGACGCGAGGTTAACAAGCGGTTCACTGCCGCAGGTAATCTCGGTATCTGCACTGCCGGATAGCTGGATGCACCTCTCCTCGTTCAGCACTACAGCTTGTCTCGGCGATAACTCAGCTATCTGGGAGCGGAGCAGTTCTATGTTCTGGTTGGCTGCCAACCCGATTATCTTCAGGCGATCTCTCAATGAATCAATCACCTCGACGCTGAGTCGTCCGATTGTTCCGGTCGATCCAAGTATGACTACGTTTTCCACCGCTTGCACGTCAGGGGCAGGTACCTGCAGTCAGCAGGTTCTCTGCCAGTTCAAGGTCTTGAGGGAAGGTGATCTTGATGTTCTCCTCCCTGCCCGGAAGTATATGGATTTTTTCTCCAAGCCGCTCCACGTAGCTTGCCTCGTCGGTGCCTATAAATCCTTCGGCTTCAGCTTTTGCTAAAGCCTGTCTCAAGATCGGCAAGTCGAAGAACTGCGGCGTCTGCGCCCGGTACAGACAATCTCTGGGAACGGTTTCGAGGATCACGTCGCCATCAACGCACTTGATCGTGTCCGTAACAGGTATTGCATAGATCGCAGAGCCCTTTGTCTCCACCACTTTGAATCCTTGGGTTATTTCCTGGGCACGAACAAAGGGTCGGGCGGCGTCGTGGACAGCCACGAAGCCTTCCTTGGGCAGGGCCTTTAAGCCTGCACGCAGGGAGTCAATGCGCTCTGTTCCGCCCGGCACCACCGCTTCAATCTTTTCGATAGCGCGTTCCCTTATCTCGTGTTCGAAGAACTTGACACTATCCTCATTGGTAACCATCATGATGAGGTCAACGGCAGGCGACTGTTCAAAGGCGAGGATGCTCCACAGCGCCAAAGGATGCCCGCCAAGCATCACCCTTTGCTTTGGGGAACCGAATCGCCCGCCGCGTCCTGCGGCCAATATGAGACCGAACCTCATTTTATGCTCCTTTTGCCCTGCGGGGCAAAAGATCGCAGGGAGAAACAGCTCTCAGTAACATCATCAGTAATCCTTCGAGAAGGAAGCAGGAAGGGACTTTTTGTTGAAATCATCATAACAGTCATCTTTTACGTCTTCGATGAAACTCGACTTAGAACGTTCTTTTTTGGATCAGGCATCCTGAACGCAGGCACGAAATCAATCAACTCGCAGCGCGTGCACTCAAGGCATCTTATACAGGCGGTGCTCTGGGGGTTCTCGTACGGCCTGATACCCATCGGACAAACCCTGTAGCACATATCGCACTGGTTGCAGTTTGCCTTATCAACGCGCAGCCGCATGAAGCTCACATGATTGCCGAGCGAGAAGATAGCTCCCAAAGCACAGATCCTGCAGAACGGCCTCTTGGTAAAAACGGAAAGGGTAAGGGTTAGGGCCAGGATGGCAAGCTTGGTGGTAAAGAGCCATCCCAGGAGACGCGGCAGCTGGGGATCCAGGAGCACCTGAGGTATTCCGGCTCCAAATATGCCCGCAGGACACAACTTGCAGAACCACGTCTCACCGGTAAGAAAGACAACCAACCCGGCTATGATCACCAGAGAAGCAAACTTGAGATAGTGGGTCCAGTTGGGAAGCTTGAGCTTGAAGGTGCGTATCTTGTACAAAAGGTCCTGCAGGAATCCGAACGGACAGAGCCACCCGCAGGGCAAACGTCCTACCAGGGTCGAGATCGCAAGCATGGAGCCAGCGGCAAACCAGGGAACCTGTTTCATCGCGATGGCGTGCTGAATCGATCCCATTGGACAGGCGCCGGTCGCAGCAGGGCACGAGTAGCAGTTTAGACCGGGCACGCACACGCTCTTGGTGGTGGTTTCAACCACGTTGTTGGAGGCGGCGATTATCTTTGTCATGAAAGGCGAGGACATCTTGCCCAGCCTCTCCAAAATCCTGCCCCAGAACCCGGCCAGGTTGGCGTTCATCGCCAGCGCGGAGAATATCTGAACGATAATCCTTTTCATCACCCGATACCTATGCAGGATAAACACAATATCACGGCGTTGCGCAGTATCTCATCCAGATCATCCATCTTGACACCAATGACACAGGCCGCTATCATTAAAGCAAGTAGCGGCAGCCATAACCAACGCAGTACTCTTCGCATTGCGAAGCTTACAGAAAACAGGGCCGGTTGTCAAGAAAAGGTATAAAGACCCCTTGACAGGGGTTCATTTCCTTCTTATAGTATTCAAGTAAACCAAAAGTTAAACCCTTCAACATGAAGGAGGAGGATATGAAGACTATAGGATATCTGGAAGGCACCGATCCCGATCTTTTATCCAAACTGGTTCTGGAAGGTCACGGCACCCTTCCCCTGGGTAACGGCTGGGACGGTCACGGTAAATACATAAATCATCTGACCAAGGAAGATAACGTGGACGCAGTTGTCGGATATCTGCACAAAATCTTCCCGCCCGAGGGTTCGGCTGAAGGTCCTCGCGACGTGCTCTTCGCATGCCGAACCCACAAGATTCCGGTGTATCTGATCGTGCCCAAAGCCAAACACGAGTCGGCCAGATCGTACCTCAGGCAGATGGCTGAAGGGGTTACGCTGGTCGATCCTTCGGAGGTCTACGAGGCTATAACGAAATAGAATGCTCCTTTTATTCCTTCGGGATGAAAGATCGCAAGAAAATAATGAAGGTCAGCCCTTACATTCAATTTTTCCCCTTGACGAGGGGGAATTGAAAAGAGGATGAGTTAAAGGTCGGCTTAGACTATAGCTGAGTTATCAAAACGGGATTTCAGCTTTGTTTTGCGCGCCTAGGCGATTTCCTCAAGAGAAGTTTGCGCCGATTGGCGTAAACTGCACCCCACACCGACCACATAGCAACATTCACAAACACCCTGGAGAGGTAATAAATAATCTGCCGGGAGCGTAGCTTCCAAAACAGATCCCCTCCACGCTCGGTCGCCAGCCAGTCAAATAATAACTTCATAAGAAACCAGAAAATCTCCACCGGCATGACCAGAATAACACATACCAGTGCGATCCTCAGGATGTTGTACTTTGTTAAGGTGATGCTTTCCCCAAACGCCTGGAGGATATCTTTTCTTTCAACCGCCATTGCAAAAGGCATGATTATGAGCCAGATACTTACCCAGAAGGTAAGGCCTTCGAGTATCCGGCTAAAATTAATGAGAAGAAGAAAACTTCCAGTTAAACGGATAATCTGGAATAATACCCATGATCCTACCCAAACTGCTAACCTACATAAGAAGAAACGACCGAGTACCTTCCAGGGAATATTAAAAAGATAACGAGTCTTGAACTTGCGTCTTGTGATTACATAATGCAGAAAAAGGGCAAGTGCGGCCGCCGCCCAGCTTGCTATGAAAATCCAGGCCAGGTTGAGGAGAACGTCCCGGGCCGCTATTTTGAATGTTTCATCGGCAGAGGCAAAGTAGCCTGGGGGGAATCTTGGCACGTAAACTTTGACTCGTAAAAACCATTCTACTGCTACTGGCATGACAGTTAGTCCAAACAGAGTCCACATCTCCTGCCTGAATATCTTCCATGCATACTTCACCGTTGCTTTAACCGATATACGAGCGACTGAGGAAGGTTCCTCCATATAGAAGATTTGCTTCAGCTGCTCCTTCAGAGTTAGCTTCTCTTTCTTCATCCAGGATTCTCCCTGCTTGGCTCAGAGATGAGACCGTCGGGGCTAGTCACTCAATCTTTACTCATTACGGTAGAGGAACGAATTGCCCTCTCTTTTAAAATCTCGGATTCAGTCCTCACGACGTTCCGGCGTCGGTACATCCGCAGCACAGCGGAAGCCGACGCAAGGGTAGCAGGCATCAGGTGGGCCACCGATGCGGGCGTAGCGGTTCTGCCAGTCCTTTGAATACTTATAACAACCGCCCCGATGGACTTTGTCCTCACCATCCGTAGGCCCTTGGGGATTGATGGTGTCAGCCGGGTCATAAGGCGCTTGCCAATCCTGAACCCATTCAAAAACGTTACCTACCATGTTACAGCAACCATACTCGCTTCTTGCATCGTAATACAGAAAGACAGGAAGTGTGAATTCACTGCCACCACGGTCGTCATATTTTTTATCTCCACTCCAGTTGCAGTAATCGTCGTGCCACTCGTTGCCCCAGGGGTAAAGCGTAGTCCCTTTATTTGACGCAGCAAACTCCCATTCAGCCTCTGTAGGAAGGCGTTTGCCAGACCACTTTGCGTAAGCCGCAGCGCCGTACCAGCTTACATGGCAAACCGGATAATCCTCACGCCTCTTTCTTACGTAGTATTTCCCATTTTCCGACAGGATGTCCGGATTGCTGGTTTCATCCAACCAGTACGAGCCACCTTCCTTCTGATTACCCCGCGCATTCAAGAACTCACAGAATTGCCTGTTGTTGACTTCGTATCTATCAAGGAAGAAACTAGAAAGATAGACCTTACGAACAGAAGAAACACCAGAAGAAGAGTCACCCATATAGAAAGAGCCGCCTGGAATCAAGGTCATATTATCAGGGGTTGCTGCGGCAGGCCAGTAGCGCGCTACGTTATTCAAATACTCCTTGCCGGTAATTATCATTTCCTTATTTATATCAAGTCCGCTCAGGCGTGAAAGAAGTTGAATCGCTGCTTCCTGGCTTTTATCCTCTTGCCTTTTATATTCTGAAAGGAACTGGGCTATTATCTGGGGATTTCCTGACTTTTCTACCACCTTTGCCCAGAAGTAAGGCGCAATGGCGTAACCACTTATCCCTATTGTTTTCCTCGAGAAGAAATCCTTAGGCGATCCAGTATGCCAGGTCCTGAGATCGTAAACCTTGTTTGAGTCTGAATGTGTAATATGATACATTAATTCAATGCAACTAATTGGATAGAATTCATTACCAATGACGTAGGACAAGTAGTTTGCTAAGCCGTCGCCTATCCAGCGATTGTTGGGGTCAGTATAGATTTTGTAGCAACGACTAAGAGACCTTTCGACCCACTCGTGCGGCCAAACCTGGTATTTACTACCCATATCAGGCTCAAACGATGAGCCCCAACCGCCGATCGTCCAAGCATCAGGTTTATCGGTCATTATTATTTTTAACGGCTCCAAATCCATACTTGTCATACTTTCTATGATTCGCTCGCTTTCTTTGAGGGCATCCAGTATTTCTTTAGCTTTGGCCTCTTGACCTTCTGGATAAAGCACCTTTACCCACCCGTCTCTCATAGTTTCTGAACCCTCACCCGTTTCAAAGCCGGCACGAGGGTCAACCAAATCATGACCGGTTCCACTTATTTCAAAAGCGATCGGTTGATCTGGTGAAATCCTGAGTTCGTATTTGCTTTTTAGCCTGGGTGGTGAAACCCAAAAGATCAACTGACCGAAATCATCGGAGACTCGTTCCAGGACCAATGTCTCTTTTGATTTGACGAAAAGGGTACATGTCTGTCCGACCACCGGTTTTCCTATTGAGTCGTATAATTCTAAGCCAAGGGGTATGCTGTCATGGCGAAAAAACAGATTCCGCAACGGCAAGGAAAGCCCGCCATCACCCATGGTATTACTTCGCGGACGCCAAGTATATTTGTAAATCTTGTTAATTATTTTTACACCTTTTGTAATATCTGTGGTGGTTGAGTCAGGTGTGAAAAAAAACTGTTCAGAGTGTGTGATTGAGTCAGCCTGCGAAAAGGAAAGAAACACGAGCCAACTTACGACTATTGAAACACTGGTTTTATATCTCATCTTTTTTCTCCTTTAATAACAAACTGTGAAGAGGGGAGTAGTATTACTCCCCTCTCAGTGTTTTACAGTGTGTTTTTTACCGTGTCCATCTAAAATAGAAGTCCTTCGTGTAATCGCATGCTGGGAAATGGTGCCAACCGTCCCATCTCTCTCTATACTTCTCTTCGCAAGCTTCAGCCTTATGTACGGTTTTCCATCCAAATTCTATGGTCAACAAGCAACCGTCTTCAGTTCCATCATCGATTACTCCAGCATCTGCAGGGCTAGTCGTGGTACACCAAAGATCATCTGGATCCCATTCGTATACATCAGCGATTGCCCCTAACACAACGGCAACGTTACCGGTAACTACTTCCGCCTCGATATATGTATCACAGTTGCCGGCCAGAGCGTCTGCGGCAGAGGCTGCATTTGAGTACTGCCCGAGATCCACGTAATCATAAATGGCATTGATTGCAGTGAGCATCGCTGATCTGTATGTGGATGAGGTAAACGTCATGTCGTTATCAAGGATGTTGGCTTTGATTATGTCGAGTGGGGGACAACCAGATTCAAAGTCCCAATCGAGAGTTTCCGCTGTCATTACCGCCGGCAACACCATTGCTAACGCAACGGCGATTAGAGGGATTAGTTTTTTCATCGCTTCCTCCTCGCGATTTTAAGCATTTCAAGGAGGGCTCACCACCTTATTGGAGGCTTCCGCCACAATCTGAATAAATTATAGTGCAAAAAGTAGCCTTGTCAAGCGCTACATAAAAAAGTAGGATTTTATGCTTTTCTTTAGATCATTTCCTCTGTCTCAGCCACCTTGTTCAGTTCTTCAAGTAGCTTTTCAGGATCAGCCACCTTGTGACGGTTCATGTTTTCACCTACGGTTCCCCAGGCCGGCTCACCGCACACGAAGCAGGGCATCCCGAAGCGGATGAAAACCTGAACCGTCTCAGGATAGGCTGTAATGATTTCTTCAAGCACGCTTTCTCTGGTTATTTTCACCGTTCTCCTTAAGTAACGATTTTATGTGATTCACCCCTTGACACAGACCTGATTTTGTGTAATAATTAAATGTTCTAAAGGAGGAAGTGATGAACCAATCGCGGGCAGAGAAGATACACGAGATGCTTGAAACACTAAGGACGATGGATACGGACATCCAGGGTACCGCAGTAGCTACAAACGAGGGTTTGGTTATCGCTTCCTCGCTTACCGCCAATCTTGATGAGGAGCGTCTCTCTGCGATATGCGCAGCGGCTGCTACGGTGACCTGCCGCACCTCCGAGGAGCTTGACAAGGGGGAGTCTACCGAGGTGCATATAAGAACACCGAAAGGATATATATTAATCATGCGGTCGGGGGCATCCTCGCTTCTTGTAGCCATAACCCGTCACGGTGCCAATCTTGGATTGATCCTCCTTGATATGCGCGGGGCCGCAAGCAAGATTGCATCCATCTTAGAACAATAACTTCCACCACTACCTGCTGACCTCCATGCGGAAGTAAACCTTAAGATCGCTCCAGTCATGTTCGGTTATCTTCGGGGCGATTGTATCTATTGTAGTCTCACCCTCTTCTGTCTCGTGCTCCACGAATAGGGTTTCGCCTGCTACGTCCTGCCAGTTGGAGATGTACCAGTAGTTCCCTCGCTTTCGGATTTTCAGCTCGAATCCGCCGGACAGGGTATCGTAATCCACAAGAGGCGTAATCAGGAGGTAGTTTGCGTGCAGGGAGGCGAGGGTGTCTGTGGCGAAGAAGCGAGTGGTATCTATCTGAAGGATCAGGGGAGGGATCCGACGCTCGTTTTTAAATTCCTCGAACATAGCGAAGGTCAGCACATCCTCCTTTTCATAGTCCCACGGTTTATAGTACGTACCCTGAGTGGTATCTTTTGGCACGAAGCAGAAGGTGTCCGGGTCAAGGCATAAAAGGAACGCCTCGTAGTCGAGTGTATTGTAAGCGTTAACCAGATTGTGGAAGACGGTCATGGAATCTACAGGGCTGAGACCCTCGGCGTAGTCTTCGGGATTAAAGAGATTGCATCCTGCCAGCAAACTAGAAAGAACTGCTGAGGAAGCAAGAAGCCTCAAAAGGCACTTCATAGTCGCTCCTTGTAAATTTTATCCTGCCGTTCAATGAAAGATATGGCCAGGGGCGGGCCGAGGTTTCTATTCCAGCAAACCGGCTTTGTTGCCACAACCCCTGGGGTTCGGCAGGTGTTATTTCCATCCTTATACCTGCAAATCCTGTGATCCTTAGCCACTCCTGTTCCCAGCAGGGCTGCCACCACCATTTCGGTGTCTCCTCTTTGCGTTTTTGGACGAAAGAGATGCTGTAGCGCTGTTCAAATATATCCTTGAGCCCGCTGCGCACCAATGCGCCTGAGAAAATGCGCCAGTTTTCGTAACGCTCCCAGTTCACATTGGCACCCGGCTGGAGCGTGGCTTGGGGGAACAGGGTCGCAGAGATTCGTTCACTCCAGGTTCTGTCGGCTCTATTCAGGGTGGAATCGTTATAGTATCTTGCCCAATCAAAGGAGAGGTCTGCCGAGTTTGAGATAACCAGGTAGCGGGGAACCTCAAGGTCAAGATGCCACGATGCATTGCTTGATTTGCGTTCGTTTGAACTGACGGCGTAGCTTGTATTGATTGTGTCCGTGTAGTGTGTGCGCTGGATGTAATGACTCAGTGTAAAGTATGTTGAGAGATATTCCTGGGGTCTGAGGGTTGCTGAAAGGCTTAGACGCTCCCTGAAGTTATCCCGGTCAAGGGCGTTGGCCGAATCCGGTGTCGAGATGCGCTTAAGTGATAAGCTGTGAGAGAAGTAGATGTAGCCCGGTGATATCATGTTGATGGCACTGGTCCATAGATTCTTCGCATGATCGGGACGTCTGTAGAAGTTGTGCGAGATACTGCCTGTGAAAGAATTCTCAAATGATTCTTCATCGTAGTAGTCGTTGGCCTGATCGTGAGAGTTTTGTTCGTTTGCCAGCTCAAGTTTGAGGTTTGTCTGTTTGAATGGGGCATAACTTACGCGTGCGCTCAGGTTGCGTTCGTTCTCGCTGTACGTTAGATCTTCCTTCAGGTTGTTTGTGAGCGTGTCCAGCATGTAGGAGCCGCCGATAGAGAGTCCTACATGTGGAGTAATCCTCAGCGTATCCCTGACCCAGAACTTAGTCCCCAGTTCCTCGTAATCTGAGTAGCCTTTGGTGCGGCGGCGGCCGAACTCGGTTCCGCTCAAGAGGTATCCTTTAAGGAAAGGGATACGGGCAAGCGCCGCTTTCAGCGTATCGCCGCCCTCTGACCAGCTGGTGTGGCGATCCAGATGATGGTAGACACTCAATGTGCACGGGGCCATACGTAGTTTTACGGTGGCTGCGTCCTTTCTTATCTCATCTTTGGACCAGCCTGCCGCGGGTCCTGAGACGGCTGAGCGTTCCTCACCGTATCTTACGTCGTAATAGGAGTATATGAGATCGGTGGACACGGTAGTCTTCAGAAATCCCTGAGAGCTGTAGCGGGTGTAGCCCTGGATGCCGTCTGCCTCTTCGGTTATGGAACGAGAACCGGTGAGGCCGCTTTTGATCGCGAGCCACCGGGCAGGATTGTAGATTACACCTACGGTGTTATACGCGCTGCGACGAAGGTCCTTGGATAGAGAGTCCCAGCTTATTGAATGCCACTCATTCATGGTCAGTGAGAGTTCTTTTCCCAGTTTATGCTCGAGGTAAACGCTGTTCCATACCCCGCGTTGCAGCACGTTATTATACCCGGACGAGTAGACGATCACCGTGTCCGAGCCGAACGCGTTAAGCAAGAGAGCCAGTAAGCTCAATGTAGTCATGGGATGAGAGCTCCTGCGGGCGCACGGTTGGCGAGTGCCCCAGTTTTCCCAACAGCTTGTCCGGCGAGGGTATACCCATTATCTTCAGATTATTAGCAAGCCTCTTGCGGCGATGGGTGAACGAGGCCCTGACGAATTTAATGAACCTGTCCTCTGACACGGGTAGCTCAACCCCTTCCAATGGCTTAATTCTGATGGTGGTAGATTTAACCTTTGGGGGAGGCACGAATGCAGAAGACGGGATATCAAATAACTTCTCGACTTCAAGAAACGTCTGAGAAACCACGGACAGCGCGGAGTAGTCGTGCGAACCCACCTCTGCAACCAATCGATCCGCGAACTCGGCCTGAACGGTCAGAACCGCTTTCTTCCAGTAATCCCTCTGATCCAGAAGCCAGAACAGTATCTCTGCCGAGAGGTGATAGGGTAGATTGCCGAGTACGCCAGTAACACCCGTAACACACCTATCCGTAACACACGCATAACTAGATAGCTTCAGCTTCCTCACGTCCTCAAGGAAAAGCTCCAGATTGTCGTGGAGATCGGCAAGCACCTGGAGTGTGGGGAAGCAGGTCTCGTCAACCTCAACCGCCACTACCTTTCCAGCTTTTTTAACGATCAACCGGGTAAGTTCGCCTGTCCCAGCGCCAACCTCGATCAGGGTGTCCTCGGCACCGACCTCGAGAGCGTCCACTATCTTCTGCGCAATCTCTTTGCGTCTAAGAAAATGCTGCCCCAATCTCTTTTTAGGGCGCACGTGGGTTATCTTAGGCTTCGATATCAAAAAGATTCCTCCCATTGCTTTCAGTTAGCTCGGCGATCTCCTCAACTGATGTTTCCAGCACATCCGCCACCGCCTCGGCCACGTATCGCACGTAGCCAGGCTCGTTGCGTTCGCCGCGATGGGGGACAGGGGTCAGATAGGGGCAGTCGGTCTCTATCAATAATCGCTCTCTCGGAATCAGAGGTATCCACGACTTCGCCCGCTTGCCGTTGTAGGTGATCGTCCCGTTTATCCCCAGGTAGAAACCCATCTGGACGATCTTATCTGCCTGCTCTTTGTCTGCCGCTGCTGAATGGAACACCCCCCTCCAGTAGCCGCGCTCTTCCACGATGGGCAGAACCTCATCCATCGCATCCCTGCAGTGGATTACCATGGGTAGCTTCAACTCCCCGGCCAGCTCGATCTGCTCTGCAAATACCCTGCGCTGCACATCCCGAGGCGAAAGGTCGCGGTAAAAATCCAGACCTATCTCGCCTATAGCCTTTACCTTTTCGTGTTTACTGAACTCTTCAAGCCTCTTTAGATAATTAGGTGTGTTACGGGTGTTACGGGAATCATGAGGGTGATAGCCCACAGCAACCCATACTCCGTCGTGATTCTCGGCAAACCGGATGGCGGCCTCGCTTGAGCGAAGGTCCCAGCTTATCTCAAGCATAAGCGTTACGCCTGCCTCGCGTGCTCGCTCGAACGTCTGTTCCCTGTCCTTGCGGAACGAGCGGTGGCAGAGGTGGGTGTGGGTGTCGAACATCGTCAGGCTTGAGTCCCCTACGTCAGTTTCGATCCGGGTTCTGTTTCGGCGTCCATGGTGGCCAGGATTATCTTGCCGCCGCTTATTGCGGCTAAAAGCATACCGTTGGACTCGACCCCTCTGATCACAGCCGGCTCAAGGTTTGCGACAACAATGATCTGTTTGCCTCGAAGCTCCTCCGGGGTATAGTCCTGGGCGATGCCTGCCACAAGCTGGCGCTCCTCGACACCGAGCGTTACCTTGAGCTTTAAGAGTTTATCGGTTCCTTCAATCCTCTCAGCCTCGGTAATCTTAGCTACCCGCAGGTCCAGCTTCTTGAAATCGTCAATGGTTATGGCCAATTCTCCTCCTTATGGTTGATTTTTAATCGTAGGATACGCATGATAGGGGACGTGTCAATGTGATTTGGGGTTTCTTCAGCATCCCCCTACCCCCTCCCGTCGAGGGAGGGGAACCAATGCTACGAGCTTAATCACCCCACAAAGGGACTGCGTCCCTTTGTGGGGACCCCTTAAGAAGGCTTCAGGTTCTTGTTATGTAATCCTGGATGATTTTGCGATGATCGAATGGAATTGTTTCAGGTAAGTCGTCTAATTGGAAAACCCTGGCCACTTTTGCGTCGCTGCCGCCCCGTAACACACCTTTGCCTTCGGCGGTGAAGACTGAGATATGATATGAAAGCGTGGCTGGGTTTACTTGACAGGGAGTAAACCTGTGTGTATACTTCATGAAAACGAATATATAAGGAGGAATCTTGAAGACGGGTAGTCTCTTGAAACAGGTGGCATCCTTCACCTTTGTAATTCTTTCAGTAACATCATTAATCAGGTGCGGAAGACAGGTTCAGCAAGAGGAGCTTAATCAAGAGGTGAAGCTTCTTCTTATCACTAACCAGGGCAAATTTGGGGTGGTGGAGGATGTTTCCGATTGGAAGGTTGGAGAAGATTATCTAGACCTTGGTTTTATGGGTTACCCCTGGCAAGGTGAAGAAAGGATTGATTATCGCTGCGAGGGAAACGACCTTTTATGGGTTAATGGAGAAATCGTTGGAGCTCAGATGCGGAAGCCGGAGCTATATGAAGAGGCGCCCAACTTAAAGGTGGTGTTGTCTTACCATGGCCGTAGGGAAAGTTACGTAGAATTCCAGAAATCCCATCCTGATGTTGCGGTAAATGTTATGTACATAGGGGGTGGTGATGAGGGTATTTCGGCCAGGCGGGTTTTGGAGGAGATAGAAGAAAAGCGTAGAAGGCGGTATGGGATAGAACCTGAGTCTCTTTTTGATGATTCGTGCAATGTTCAGGTTATGCAGCTGGTCGGTTTATCTAAACGAGAATTTAGCAGGTCAGTTGAAGGAATTACAACCCTCAGATGGTTAACCCTTCTGGGAAGGAATGTTAAAGATAGTGACTTGAGGAAACTAAAGCAACTCGATGAATTAAGAGAGATAAGGTTGAATTCTGTCCGGGTCAAGGGCAGGGGATTGAAACATCTGGCTGAGCTCGATAGCCTGAGAGAGTTAGAGCTTATGATGATGCCTTTGTCAAACTCCAGCTTACGTCACCTCAAGAAACTGGATAGACTGACTACGCTGAGTTTTAGACATGTTTACATCGGCAACTCAGCTTTAAGGCACTTAGGAGGCATTAAGAATCTCAGGTGTCTAGAGCTGTTCGTAACTGAAGTTACCGATGCGGGCTTAAGGCATCTGAGAGGGCTTGACAATCTGAGAGTATTAAGATTAGGGTCACTGAAGATGACAATTACAGATGCAGGGATGCGATATATATCGGAGCTCGATGGCTTGCGCGTATTGGATATACCCGGCTCAAATGTTACGGACTCGGGTTTGGTTTATTTAAAGGAGCTTCCCAACCTGACTGCACTGGATATTCGCGGGACCGAAATTACACCTGCAGGGTTAGCAATACTTAAGGATTTTCCAAGCTTGAAGATATTGCAGGTTGATGATGATTTGGTAACTGATGAAGGTGTAGAGCATCTTTGTACCCTTTCCGGTTTGGCCTACCTGGAGTTAGACTTGCACTCTACCGATACCCAATTCACCGAAGAACAGCTGGAAAGATTGGAACAGAGCCTGCCGAAGTGCGAGATACACGTGGTGAAGGATTAATTCTTGGTATAATCCTCAATGATCGTCCTGTGATCAAAAGGTATTTCCTCAGGCAGTGCATCCAATTTGAACACCTTGGCTTTCTTGGCGTCGCTGCCGCCCCGTAACACACCTTTGCCGTCGGCGGTGAAGACGACCGACACCGTGTGGAACCGGGGGTCTCTTTTCGGGTCGGAGTAGACGTGGAACTGCTTTAAGTTCTCCAGCTCAAGTCCTGTCTCCTCACGCATCTCGCGCTTTACGGCCTGCTCAACGGTCTCGCCGATCTCCACGAACCCTCCTGGCAGGGCCCATCCCGCAGGCGGGTACTTACGCTGGATCAGCACAATCCCGCCTTTGTATCGGATGATGCAGTCTACGGTAAGATACGGGGTCTTAGGCGGCAACCAGTTCATAAAGTTTTATGGAATGTTGCGCAACGAGACGCTCGTTGCACTCCAAGGTTTAATCCGCTTAATCTGTGTAATCTGCGAAATCTGTGGTTCAATGCACCTCCTAGTGCGCCTCGGCCCAGTTATTCCCTACCCCTATCTTCACCTCCAGCGGTACCGTCAACATCCACGCCGACTCCATGTCCTTCTTGATTATCTTCTTCGCCTCTTCTACCTTGCCTTCCTTGACCTCAAAGAGCAACTCGTCGTGGATCTGGAGAAGCATCCCTGGCTCTATCCCCGTCTTTTCAAGGTTCTTCTCCACCGTAATCATCGCCTTTTTTATGATATCCGCAGCCGACCCCTGTATGGGTGCGTTAAGTGCGGCGCGCTCTGCGATATCCATGCGGTCGGAGATCTGGGGCACCCTGCGTACCCTGCCCGCTATGGTGGAGACGTAGCCCTTCTCCCGTGCTTCGACCAAAATCTGCTCCCGCCACGCCGATACCTGGGGGAAGGAGGCGAGGTAGCGCTCGATAAAGAGCGAGGCCTCTTCGGTGGTTACCCCCATGCGTCGGGCGAAACCATAGGGACCCATGCCGTAGATTATCCCGTAGTTGATCGCCTTGGCCATGCGGCGATGGTCACGGGTGACGTTTTTCTCATCCACCCCGAAGATGCGCATGGAGGTTTCGGTGTGTACGTCCCTTCCGTCGTGGAACACCTTGGCCAACGCTTTGTCTTCTGCGATGTGGGCCAAAACGCGGAGCTCGATCTGGGAGTAGTCGGCGGAGATGAGTTTGTATCCGGGTGCGGCCACGAATCCCTTTCTCACCAGTGGTCCCCGTTCTCCCCTTATGGGTATGTTCTGCAGGTTGGGATCATGGGTAGACAATCTACCGGTGGCGGCACCGGTCTGGTCGAAGAAAGTGTGTATCCGACTCTCATTATCCACCAGGGTAACCAGTGGTCTGAGATAAGTCGTGAGCATCTTGGAGAAGGTGCGCCACTCGAGAACCTTGGGGATTACGGGATGCTCGTCAGCCATCTCCTCAAGCACCCCGGCAGCGGTGGAGTAGCCGGTCTTGGTGCGCTTGCGGGGGCGAAGGCCAAGCTCGGTAAAAAGCACCTCTGCAAGCTGCTTGGGCGAACCGATTGTGAACTTGCGCTCGGCCAGCTTGTAGACCTCTTCCTCAAGCTTAGCTAACTCGCCTTCCCACTCCTCTGTCAGTTTGCCGAAGTATGAGGTGTCCAGCCTGACACCGCGCTGCTCCATTCGGGCAAGTACTGGAATCAGAGGCACCTCGATCTCCTCGTAGACCTTCCACGCGCCCACGTTTCGAATTTCCTTCTCGTAGCGTTCACCCGCCTGGTGCATCGTAATGAGCTTGTCGGCGTCCGAGGCGATGGGTCTGCCCGCGGAGTGAACCAGCACCCGGTCCAGGGTCCTGAGACTGAGGTCCGAGTTCTCTATGAACGCCATCAGATGCAGGTCCCAAAGCTTACCTTTGATCTCATACCCTTTGCGCAATAGCGGCTTGGCCGCCCACAGGATCTTGGGATAGCTTTTGTCGGCAAGCAACTCCCTTGCTCTATCATCCGAAATCTCGGCGAAGGTGAAGCCGTTAGATGCAAGTATCCGCTTCCACCCGTAACACTCGTAACACCCGTAACACTCCTCCTCACTTTCATCGAACATATCGCCATGTCCGGGTTTCTCCTCGAATATAAAGGATATGGGGTCGCCCTTTTTGGGTTTAAATTCGCCCTTGGTGATTTCCAGCTTCGCTGTCTTATCCCTTACCTTCATCGCCGAAAGCCTCGAGGTAAACCCAAGCTCGTTATAGATACTCTGAAGTTCAGCCTCGTCAGGCTCGGTGCGCCTGAGTCCGTCTGCCGATACCTCCAATGGCACGTTCTTGTGAAGCTGAACCAGCTCCAGGGACAGTTCGGCAACCTCACGGTGATCTTTCAACTTTTTTTCCTTCTCCAGAGCGGTCTTCAAGTCGCCGTACTTTTCCAGAAACGCCTTGGCTCGTTTCGGCCCTACGCCTGGCACGCCTGGAACGCCGTCGGTGGAGTCGCCCATAAGCGCCAGGTAGTCCGTTACCCGCTCCGGAGGCACCCCCAGCTTCTCCTTCACCGCTTGCGCGTCAAACTCTTGATCCTTGTAGGGATCGTACACCACCACATTCCCGCCCACCATCTGCATCAGGTCCTTGTCGCCTGAAACCACCACGATCTTGGAAAACTTCTCCTTGAATCTCTCCACGATCGTCGCCATGATGTCGTCGGCCTCAAAGCCTTCCTTCAAAAGCACCGGCAGGCCCTGCAATCTCGCAATGTCCGAGATCATGGGAACCTGCCATATCAGGTCGTCAGGCATGGGCTTGCGGTCCTTCTTGTAATCGGCAAACTTATCGTGGCGGAACACTTGCCTGCCTGCGTCGAAGGTTATGACCATGTGGTCTGTCGGATACCTGTCCTCAATCTTGTCCAGGGCCTGCAGAAATCCGTATACGGCTGACGTGTTGCGTCCATTGGTGTCTCTGAGGGGGTTGCGGATCAAGGCGAAGTAGGAGCGGTAGGCGATGGAATGACCGTCTATAAGAACAAGAGTCACGCCATTCTCCCTCTATTTCTTTTTTCCCGCAAGCCGGGTTTTGCGGACAAGCTCCGTCGCCCTGTACAAGGATTCGAACGTTCCTGCGTCGGTCCACCAGCCGGGGAGGCGAGCCCAGCGCATCTGACCCCAGCGGATGTAGGTGTTGTTCACGTCGGTTATCTCCAGCTCATCGCGGGCCGACGGCGAAAGGCCCTTGATTATCTCAAACACCCTTCTGTCGTAAAAATAGACGCCGGTCACCGCAAGGTTCGACTCCGGTTTGGCAGGCTTCTCGACTATCTTCTCAACCCGCTTATCGTTAACGGTAGCCACTCCGAACCGGCTGGCGTCTTTAACCTCCTTAAGGAGTATCATTGCGCCTGAGCTGACTGCGTCGTATTTCTGAACGAAAGGCTCAAGCGATGCGGAGAAGATGTTATCTCCCAGTATGATCACCATGGGCTCGCCGTCTGCAAAGTCCTCTGCCAAAAGAAGCGCTGCCGCTATGCCGCCGTGGCCTTCCTGATAGGTGTAGTGCAGTCGCTTTATTCCCCATTGCTTACCGTTGCCCAGAAGCCTCAAGAAATCGCCCGCAAACTCGCCGCCGGTCACGAGTAAAATCTCCTCGATGCCCGCCTGGACCATCTTCTCGATCGGGTAGGTGACCATCGGTCTGTCATATACCGGCAACAGATGCTTGTTGGTAACCTGGGTCAGGGGAGCCAGCCTTGCGCCCATGCCTCCTGCTAATATAACTCCTTTGCGTAGCTTCATGATTTATCATACGGGTAAAGTAAAAAGAGTCAAGACGCTTGACAAAACCTGTCTAAGCCATTAATGTAACAAGTAAACTCAACAATGGAGGAGAAAATGAAATACCTTTCGATTATTATGTTGGGATGCGGGTTGGTTTTATGCTCATGCGATATTTTTACGCCTGAGTACGATGTGGTTTGGAAACTTAAAGCAGATGAGCACCTTGACACATCACCGGCAATAGCAGATGACGGAACCATCTACATCTGCTCCCATTCATATCTTTACGCGATTGATCCACAAGGTAAGATCAAGTGGGAATATGATACCGAAGATCAAGCTATTACTTCTCCTGCCATCGGTTCTGACGGAACCATTTATTTTACCTCTGCTTATCTACATGCAGTAAATCCTGGCGGGTCATCGAAGTGGAGGACTGAGGTAAATGGTGGTACCTGGTACGGGTGTCCAGCCATAGGTCCTGACGGAACAATATACTGCAACGGAACACAAAGGATTTACGCGGTAGGAAATGACGGTGAAATCAAATGGGAATTTGAAAATGCTAGCGATCCGGTAGTGGAATCAGATGGGACAATCTATGTAGAACTCTACGATAGTGGTGGTTATGCTCTTGCCGCTTTGAACGTCGAAGGCGAGTTATTATGGAGCTATCCGGTTGGGCATCAACGAGAGGGTGAACCGGTCATTGACTCGGACGGAACCGTTTATTTCGGGACTCACGCTTACGATGATGGAGAGGAGGGGGGAGATACGGCTTCGTTCTACGCCATTGCTGCAGATGGGAATCTGAAATGGGAATACCGGATGCGGGGCGGCTTTCTGGGAGCGCCGGCAATAGGTCCTGATGGAATCATCTATGTAGGAGCGAGCCAGGTTTATGAAAGAGGAGTAGAACATAGTATTGATACCAGTTTCTTTATTGCTTTTACCCCAGATGGTGAGATCGAATGGAAGCAACCCTATGATTTTTACTGGATTTCGACACCAGCCATAGGATCCGATGGCGTGGTGTATTTTGCCTCCCAGTTCGATGGTTTTTACGCCATTAATCCGGACGGTTCAGAGCAATGGTATAGTAAGAATTACGGTTCAAACTTTTCGTCTCCGGCAATAGGATCGGACGGGATTATCTATTTTGTTTCAGGCGGAAAACTCTTTGCCCTTAAGGGCTCATCCGATGGATTAGCCTCGTCCCCCTGGCCCAGGTATCATCACGACAATCAGAATACGGGAAGGGCGGGAGGATAATTCTTTAATCCGTTCATCTTTGTTAGGATTGTAGGAATGCTTTATTAAGGTTGCAATAGGGCGGACTTAACTGCCTTGCGGGGACGTCCTCGGGCTGGTTGAGGTCTATCTTGTTTTTTTCACAGGGGCGTTGATTTGTTTTTCCTTTATAGCGGCCTGTGCCGCGGCAAGGCGTGCGATTGGAATCCGGTAAGGCGAACACGACACGTAATTCATGCCTGCGGTGTGGCAGAACTCGATTGAACGCGGATCGCCGCCGTGCTCACCGCAGATGCCGAACTCAAGCTTCGGTTTTACCTTCCTGCCGCGCTCGATCGCTATCCTGATGAGCGTGCCTACACCTTGCTGATCCAGGGTCTGGAACGGATCGTCTGCGAGGATCCCTTTGTCAATATAGTCCTGCATGAACTTGACCGAGTCGTCGCGTGAGAATCCAAGGGCGGTCTGGGTAAGGTCGTTTGTTCCGAAGCTGAAGAAGTCGGCTTCGGCAGCGATCTGGTCCGCGGTCAGCGCGGCGCGGGGTATCTCTATCATGGTGCCTATCATGTAGGGCAGGTCAACGCCTTGTTCATTGAGGACCTCGTGGGCGGTGCGCTCGACAACCGCACGCTGGTTCGAGAGTTCGGTAATGTTGCCGATCAAAGGGATCAACACCTCCGGGATTACCTTCTTGCCTTCCTTGATCACCTGGCAGGCGGCTTCGAATACGGCCCGGGCCTGCATCTCGGTGATCTCTGGATAGCTGATACCCAGTCGGCAGCCGCGGTGACCGAGCATGGGATTTAACTCGTGCAGTTCTTCCGCCTTTGTTTTGATCTTCCTTGGCGAGGTCCCGAGTTCTAAGGCCAGTTCTTTTATGGTCTCGGCATCGTTCGGCAGGAATTCGTGCAAGGGGGGATCGAGCGTGCGTATAACCACCGGCAGGCCGTCCATCTCGCGGAACAGACCCACAAAATCCTCGCGCTGCATGGGCAAAAGCTTGTCCAGAGCCTTGCGTCGTCCCTTCTCGTCATCGGCCAGGATCATCTCGCGCACCGCATCGATGCGTTTTCCCTCAAAGAACATGTGTTCGCTACGACACAGACCGATACCCTTTGCACCGAATCGGCGGGCGATGCGCGCCTGATCTGGCCTGTCGGCGTTGGCCCGGACGTTCAGTTTAGCCGCATCGTCAGACCACCTCATCAGCTTATCGAAACGCTCGTATACCTTCGACTTCCCGGGCTTGAGTGAACCTTCGATCAGCACCTGGATTACCTCTGAAGGACGGGTTGTTACCTCGCCTTTGATTACCTGGCCTGTGGTGCCGTCAATCGAGAGAAAATCACCCTCCTTGATTACGGTATCGTTGACTGTCATCCGTCGTTTGCCGTAGTCTATGGTTAGAGCACCGCATCCTGCGACGCATACCTTGCCCATCTGTCTGGCGACTAATGCTGCGTGGGAGGTCATGCCACCGCGCTGGGTGAGTATTCCGTCAGCGGCGGCCATGCCCCGGATGTCTTCTGGAGAGGTCTCGATGCGAGCAAGAATGACCCGCTCACCTTTTCCGGCCCATTCCTCAGCGTCCTCGGCATTGAACAGCACCCTGCCTGTTGCCGCGCCAGGTCCTGCAGGCAGGCCTTTGGCCAGCACGCGGCCTTCTTTCATCGCTTTCCTCTCCTCCCTGTGATCGAAGACCGGCTGAAGAAGGTGGTTGAGCTGTTCAGGCTCGATGCGCAGTAACGCCTGGTTCCTGGAAATCAGCTTTTCTTCAACCATGTCCACCGCGATCCTTACCGCGGCGAATCCGGTGCGCTTGCCTGTGCGTGTCTGAAGCATCCAGAGCTTGCCCCGTTCGATGGTAAACTCCAGATCCTGCATATCCTTGTAGTGACGCTCAAGCTTGGCCTTGATCTTATCAAGCTTTCTGTAGACCTCAGGCATCTCTTTTGCGAGCTTTGCGATGGGCTTGGGGGTACGTACGCCAGCCACCACGTCCTCCCCCTGCGCGTTTTCAAGATACTCGCCGTAGAAGCGTCGCTCCCCGGTTGCCGGATCACGGGTGAACGCCACGCCGGTGCCGGAATCGGGTCCCATGTTCCCGAACACCATGGCCTGGACGTTTACCGCGGTACCCCAATCGTCAGGGATGCGGTTCAGCTTACGATAGGCGATGGCGCGGGGATTATTCCAGGAACCGAACACGGCCTCGATGGAGCCCCATAACTGATCATGCGGATCGTCAGGGAAGATAGCACCGCTGCGTTCCCTGATCATCTCCTTGAAGAGGGAAATCAGCTCCTTCCAGTCTTCGGCGCCAAACTCGGTATCGAGTTTAACATTGCGGCGTCTCTTAAGCTTATCTATCAACTCCTCGAAGGGATTTTGTTCATCCTTTGATTGACGCTTTACACCTAGCACCACCTCGCCGTAAGTCTGCACGAAGCGGCGATAGGAGTCGTAGGCAAATCTGGGATTGGAGGTAAGCTCTGCTAGTCCTTCGACCGTAGTATCGCTCAGACCCAGATTGAGGATGGTATCCATCATTCCGGGCATTGAAACGCGGGCGCCGGAACGAACCGATACAAGCAGGGGATTTTTGGCATCGCCGAAGCGCTTACCGACCAGCTTTTCGATGTGCCGCAGCTCCTTCTGAACTTCACCTTTCAATCCATCAGGATACTTGTTCGTCCGCAGGTAGTTCATGCAAAGGGCAGTAGAGATGGTGAATCCTGGGGGCACAGGGATGCCGAGATTCGTCATCTCCGCAAGATTCGCGCCTTTACCTCCCAGGATGTTCCTCATCCGGGCTGAACCGTCCGCTTTTTCACCACCGAAGCGGTAGAGAAATTTCACAAAGCCTCCTGATTGTTTCCGTTTAGTTACACTTTGAGTTTAGGACTTCACCTTTACACCCTGTCCGGGATTTCCATTACTCGTCGGATGCCGTTTCGTCTTCTTTCGAAGAGGCGGCGTTTCCACCTGCGTCCGCGAGAAGATCCCCGATTACCTTTCGGGCACGCTCGACGTCCTCTTCCAGTACCAATATCTCCCCCCAGGGCCTTCCTTCAAGCCAGGAGATCTCCCAGGGGTTATGGAACTGCCGTAGCTCCGCGCGTATACCTTCAGACTCCAGTGCCGCAAGTAACGCTCTTGCGGTTACTTCGTCTAAGGCACGGTATACTACAACAACTGACATCCAACGCTAATTATAATAAATAATGCGGCCTGCGTCAAGCGTATTAGCGGGGCTTTTAGAATGCAGGATACAGCATAAGACTGAGCTTATTTTGAGGGTTGGATAGACAGCTGATTCGTTTAGTTTTTCGGGGTCCCCACGAAGTTGCGAAGGAGCTTCGTGGGGCTTAAAAATCGGGTTCCCTGGAAAGTCGTGGAGCGACTTTGCAGGGTGTAAAAAAGGCGGCACCCGGATTTGAACCGAGGAATAGCGGTTTTGCAGACCGCCGCCTTACCACTTGGCTATGCCGCCTTACGGCTAACTATATGAAAGAAGTGAGGGTTGTCAAGGTTGCTCCCGTCGCACGAGGGAGACGTTGTTATCGAGTGACGATTCTTCAGGTTTCTATTGCACTCTTCACATATTGAAGCAGAATCGAGATATGGCTGATAAAGAGTTCGTAAACGAGCCTGGTGACGCCGACCTTGATCCCGAGGTCTACGGTCTAGCATACAACCAGGAAACTGTGATGAGTCCGTGGGAGTTCGACCGCTTCATTGGTTACATCGGAGCTTACTCTTCGAATCAGGGGTATTTTATCAACATACTGTGCCTGCAGGGTGTTAAGGTCACCAATCAAGACGCCTACCTGCATAACAAGGGTGGAACGCTGCGGCTTGTCCATAATAGATTCGGTCAGTTCGACGACATTGTAATCTTAAGATACAATATACCCAGCTCGGACGAGATTATGGAATGGGTAAAGCAGTGGACATCACCTGAGAAGGAGAAGCCTAAGCCCGGCGAGCTTGCAGAAAAGATAGGGCTGCTCAAAGAAAACCTTGCTCTTCCAGTGTGGAATGATACCAGCTTAAAGGTATCCGACACCGTCAAGAAGCAGTGGGAGGAGAATTTCCTCACCCCGGGCGATCACATCCACATCTTCCCAGGGACGGTAAACCCCGGTTATGATCGCGCAGACAAGAAAACCGCTCAGATGGGCCTGGGACAACATGCCTTTCGTCGTGGAACGCATAGAAAAAAATACAGGGCTCTTAATCCTTACACAAAGGGAAAGGGCAAAACTCTAGGCTGGCGTAAACCGGCCGAACAACTCCATTACGTAGACGAAACGGCTCAGATATACGAAGATCTCACCTACACCAATATACATTACGGTCAGAATACCCGTGTTGGCAAAGGTTCAACCGGGAAACATCCGGGGGTGGCAGAAGGATCGTTACGAGTATTTCATGCTTACGGCATACATCCACGGCGGGCCGAAGAACCCCTCGACTGAGATTCCGGTTACCATCTGGCCGGGTGTGGACTTCTTCAAGTTCAAGAAGAAAGAAAGGGGGGAGTATATCGGTCAGGAGCACATGGGGCTGCCCGAGCTTCATTTCGCCAGCTTCGATACCAAGTAGGCAAGGCCTGGTTGGCGTTCAAGACCCGGCTGGGTGGAGAAGATGCAGCGTATCCTGTGGGAGTGGAGGAATCGGCCATCACCTGAACCTAACTGGGGCCTTTTTAACAAGGATACCGTTCACCGGCTGCTTTGGTTCTTTCAGGACTACGCTATTAAAAACCTCGAATCTCGTGACACATCTCAGCACTATTACAGGAAACTCTACTGGACCCTTTGGAATTGGCTGAACCCGGAAGATTGGGACGCTAAAGAAAAGCAGGCACTCGATCAACTGCGAGAGGAAAGGAGAGAAGCCATCTGCGGGCCTGCAACCTGGGAGGCGATGAGGTTCTTCTGTCCTAAGGCTTACCAGAAGTGGGTGTATGGACAGTGAGAGATTACCGGATGCTGTAGACCGGCAATCACCTCTTGACAGGGAACATATCTGGTTATAATAAACAAGTGAAATCTACAATTGGTTTTTGGTTGGCTTTGGCTCTTACTATGCCTTTCGTGATGTGCAAGGCACCTAAGCGCGAAAGTGCCGAATCATCCCGGGATACACTTTTCGTAACGATGGATTCACTTCGGAAAGAGGAAATCATCCCAGGCTTTTCATCCGCTGAATACGAGCTTGATCCAGAACACGAAGAATTCTACGAGTTTATGCATGCTCGTCCATTCTGGATAAAAGACACCGACACCTTAGGCATTATGCACCCGGTTGATATGGAGATTCATGCCTATTTTGAAGTCGCTCCTTTTCTTGTTCCTGAAGCGATAGCTGGAACCCCTGAAAGGGGAGCGGTGGAATACATCGTTGACTGGATGCCTCCGGGAGAAGGTCACTGCATGCCTGACGGCAGCATAATCATTTTATGGGATTCCCTACCGACGGATAGTCAGGGCCTTAAAGCGGCGTTTACGCCAGGCGAAGGATTGATAGCAAAAGATGCTAGATGGGATACCACTTTTACCGCTGTATTCAAAGCACGTCCTGCACGTGTGTTCAGTCAGTACGTCCAGTACGAGTGGGGAGGCGCCAAGCACTGGTGGGAGTATCGTACCGACGTTTTCTTCGAACGCAAGGGTGTTGTGTTCCGCATACATGCCATATGCAAGGCCAAGCCTCAGTTTCTTGGCCCGAAATCCGAGTGGTGGCGCTGGGTTGAACGTCACTGGTACTGGCTAGACGAACCGCACCCTAACTGGTCGCGGTATCCGATTCACTACGATTCGATATGGTACGAAGGCGTGGAAGACGAACTCCCACCGGAGGAACGAGACCCAGAAGACCCTTGACGCTTGGTTGAGAGGTCATCTGCGGTCCTGCAACCTGGGAGGCGATGCGGAGTTTGTCGAGCCCGGCCCACAGACAGGCCTTATCGATTCTGCAATGGTGGTAATCATTAAGGGTAGATAACCTACTAATCGGGAGTTAAAGACAGGGGAGTGGTTCAAGCTGCGGGTCGATCTCAAGGAACGTTCGTATCTCTACGTGATCGGTTTCGATACCGAGACCCAGGATTTTTACTTTATCTACCCAGGGATTGACGAATCGGCTAATCTATATTCGGGACGGGTAATCATCCCGCGAGCAGAGGACGTTGCCTTCCAGGTCGTGCCCCCTGCAGGATTCAACTGGACCAAGGTCATCGCCACGCGCAAACCGGTGGAGTGGAAGGGCCTCTTATCCATGCGGGAGGGGGTCTCGTGGCTTACTTCAGACAAGATCGAGCGATTCATCCGCAACCTGAACGAGCAATCAGGGGGCTGGCAGGGTGTTTTGACCGAGGTCTTTATCGTTGAATGAAACGGCAAACAGCTGACAGCTTACGCCAGAAGGTTAGGATGCGAGACGTCAGAAATTACGAAGCGTTTAAGAAGATAAAACAGAGAAAGGCTGACGGCTGTCAGCAGTGGGCCGTCAGCCCTCAAAGGAGGTCATAAGTGAACAGGAGAATCGTAAAGCTGTGGCTTGTGGTTGTCCTGTCCCTTCTTGCGCTGCCCATGCTGCTCGGCCTTGAGTGCTACACGAGCGACGTATTCAAGACTGGCGGAGACAGCGACACCATACCCGACGGCGGCGAGCGCGTGCTTTGGACGTTCGACGCCAACACCTCTCCTGAACCGATGGAGTCGCCTGTGATGTATTCTTCACCTGCTATAGCATCAGACGGCACCATATACATCGGTTCTTACGACAACTACATCTACGCGATTGACATCGAGGGTAACCGGACGTGGGGATTCAAGACCGGCGGCGACGTACTGACCTCTCCCGCAGTAGGTCCTGATGGGAGTGTTTACGTGGGTTCCGCTGATGGCTTTCTCTACGCGTTTGAGTCGGGCGGTTCGCAGAAATGGAAGGTCTCTGCCGAAGAAGCTGAGGTCGGATCAGTAGCTATAGGCTCGGATGGGACAGTTTACTTCGTCACCGACGGCGGCTATTCGGCAGACTCCTACTTCTTCTCGGTGACCCCACAGGGCGACACCAACTGGCGAATCCCCTGCTCAGGCTCTACTAAATCTCCGGCCATCGCCTCGGACGGAACCATCTACTTCTACGACGGCGACATCCACGCGCTTGATCCTGCTAACGGCAATGAACTATGGAAATACGACGTCCCCTACGCCATCGCCGGCGCGATGGCTGTCGGCTCGGACGGCACCATCTACTTCAGCGACGGTGTTGACGCAAAGCTCTACGCCGTGAATCCGGCAACTCAGACCGTGAAATGGAGTTATCCCTTCAGCGGTTACTTCCCGGGCGGACCTGCTATCGGATCCGACGGAACCATATACGTGGGTTGCACCGACGGCTCGCTTTACGAATTCAGTCCTTACGGAGAGAAGAAATGGGAATACGAAGCCTGCTCAGGTGCCGATGGCGGTGTTGATACCCGCGTTACCCCTGCGGTGGGATCCTTTACGCTCTGAAGGATTCCTCCAACGGCCTGGCTTCCTCCTCCTGGTCCAAGTATAACCATGATCAGCGCAACACCGGCAGGCAGGGAGGCTAGAGATGGAGACAAAGAAGCCCCTCAAGAAGGCTTACATGAAGAGAGGATTGATTCTCCTGGTTCTTTTAACGGGCTTGGTTCCCGCGGCAAGTGCCCAGAGCTTATTGTCGGGCGGCTACTTCTCGAACATGGAGTTTAAACCTACCTGGGGCATCTATATTCCACTGGGATCAGGACTGGGGCGATCGAGTAGTTCTCGAAGGCGGCGCAGGCCCTATACGATTAAGCTACGGGCTTCACAAATATACAATCACCGATTTTTCCCAGCCCATGTTCCACGGCCTGGGTCTGAATCTTGATTTCAAGCTAGGTGTTCGTCTCAACAACGTCTCCGAGATAAAAGTCGTCTCCTGTAAGATTAAAGCCACGTCCATCAACGCCCAGGGACACAAGATAGAAGCATGGCCGGTAGAGGTTGTCAACATCCCGGCGAAGAGCTACAAGGACACCCTCATGGTCATTCGTTCGCTGGACGGGCTCTACAGCGGCCAGGCTCAATTCACCATTCAATTCACCGTGGTTGATCAGTCGGGCAAGACCCACACCGGTCAGTATACCCTTACCGTGCCCACCAAGGAGCAGGACAGGCCAACCATGCCGCCCGATCTGGCGGCTGGGCTGAGGTGAGTTTCGAGGACGCTGGCGATCGCGACGGCTTCCTGGACGGCGGGGAACAGGACTACGTGGTGGTCAAGGTGCATAACACGGCCAACACCAGGGCATATAACCTTCAGGTGATGCTTAGCCTTGAGAGCCCGGTTGCCGGCGTCAGGTTCCCTCAAACCACGGTGATCCCGATGATGGCAGCGGAACACGTTCAGCGGATTCCTATCAGTGCGGACCGCAGTGTGCAGGACGGGCAGATTAGACTCCGCGTTGATGTCAAGGAACCCTTCTTCGGTGCGGACGCCGATCCCAGGATTTTGGTATTCGAGACCCGCGAGTTCGAGCCTCCGGCGCTTGCCGTGGTTCAACACGGGGTCCAGGAGGAGATCATCAAGGGCGGCGAACACTCCCACGTCTCTATGGTAGTCCAGAACAATGGCACCGGCAACGCTCAGGCTACCAGGGTATCTATTACCCTGCCCGAAGGTGCAAATCTTGTGGGCCGTGAAAACGCTGAATGGAGCCTTGGCGATCTTGCTCCAGGCGAGTGGCGCCGTATTGACTTAACCATCTTTCTGGCCAAAGGTTATACCGCTTCATAACTGCCGCTCAAGGTGGCGCTATCCGAGTCACGCGCGGGCTTCCGGGACGAGACCACCGTTACCGTGCCGGTAGGTACCTACGTTGCCAAGGTGGACGTTACCCACATCAAGGGTTACGAGGAGACACCGAGCAGTAAAGGCGCGACTCTACCTGTTTTCACCTCCGATGTGGATACCCTTTCGGTGAAGGGCAAAGACCGCAAGCCCGACGCTATAGCGGTTATCGTCTACATCAAGGACTACAAGGCGCAGGGCGTGCCCGGCGTGGCCTACGCGGACCGCGACGCACGTGTGATGCGCAAGTACGTGACCGAACTTCTGGGTTACAGCGACTCAAACGTGATCTTCCTTGCAAATCCGACCAAGGGCGAGCTGGAGCAGGTGTTCGGACTGCCCGGGCAACCTGAGGGCAGACGTCTCGACTCGTGGATAAGACCAGGCACCACACCCGAAGTCTTCATCTACTACGTGGGTCACGGCGCGCCCTCCAAGAGCGGCAAGGCATACATCGTCCCCTCAGACTGTGCGCCCGACGCCGTTGAGACCGGAGGATACTCCATAGACGTCCTCTACGACAACGTCGTTGCCCTGCCGATCTCAAAGGCGACGGTCGTAATCGACGCCTGCTTCTCAGGTCAGACCCAGGAGGGGATGATCGTCTCAGGGGCATCGCCCATCATGATGAGCAAGATGCCCGAATCCCATCTCCGCGATGAAAGCAAGCTTACCATCTTCGCTGCGGCCAAGGGCGACGAGTTCGCCTCCTGGTACGACGAACAGCGCCACTCTATGTTCACCTACTACTTCCTCAAGGGACTTAACGGTCAGGCCGACGTAAACTCGGACTGAAGCATAACCGTAGGCGAGATGGATGCCTATCTCACCAAGGAGATTCCCTACATCGCGGCAGGCAAGTTTCCGGGCCGCAAGCAGAGCCCGGACGTCCGCGGCCAGAAGGACGCCGTTCTCGTACGTTACAAGTAGGTAGGGTTGTTGATGAAGATTAGCTAACGGACTGACTTTCGTAATCTTTGCAGTTGCGTGTGGGGTTGGATGAGATAGATAACCCTATCTAAGAGCAGCTTGGGAATACGGCGGTGCTCACTTGGCAATTTTCGACGATCACCGCCATCTTTTAAGCTTCAGCCTCCCAGATTATCTGTCGAACTCCGAGGGATCAGGCAAAAGTTGAATGACCTCCTAGGACTTCTTGAACGCTCCGATGGGTAAAACCGTTTTACCCAGGTTTTCGTTTATGACCTCTGCCATCGCCCGATAAATCGCGGAGAGACCGCAGGCGATACCCTCCTCCCAGCCCCCCTCCCCGCCCTGCTCCCTTCCCTCCGGCGTCTATTTCGCCCGGGTTACAACCGGAGGTTACTCGGCAGGCACAAAAGTCGTCGTGCTACGCTAACGGTCGGGTCCCCGCGCGGTCGTGGAACGGACGCGTGGGGTGAAGGCGTCTACTTCGCCCGGGTTGAGGCTGAAACGTCATCCACGACTCAGAAGGTTATTCTCATAAGATAGTAAGCGGGCCGACCTGAAGGTCGGCCCCTACATTCTCAGCCGTCGCTTTGCGATCATTTCGCCGCAGGCGAAAGGGAGCATTAAAGATCGCCACGCTCACTCCGTTCGCTCGCGACGACTGAGTGTTTTGCGATCTTTTTAGCCTGTCAGGCTAAAAAGGAGCATTTATCCCGGGTGCATTCAAGGTGATGTCTTCTTGACGTCTAAGTAATCACGCTGTATACTAATCTGTTGAATAAGACCAAGGAGAGTGTCGGCTTTCGCCGAGGGGTGGCAGGATTTTCCCTGGCCACCGGGATCTCACGCCTTACCGGGCTGGCGCGGGAGGTGGTGATGGCTTCACTCTTCGGCGCCGGGTTCGCCAAAGACGCCTTCGAGATCGCCTTCCGCATCCCCAACCTCTTACGTGATTTTTTTGCCGAGAACGCGCTGGCCGCCTCCTTTGTTCCGGTCTTCGTTGAGAAGATGCAAACCTCTGATCGCCGCGATCTGTGGCGGTTGGCCAACAACCTTTTCAATACCCTACTGATAGTGGTGGGTGGTTTGGTCGTGCTTGGTATAATCTTCTCACCACAGATCGTCTCGGTGATCGGCCACGGGTTCAAGGGTATCCCTGGAAAGATTGAGCTCACCACCCTCCTCAACCGCATCCTATTCCCATTCCTTCTTTTCATCTCGCTCTCGGCCTGGTCTGCAGGTGTGCTGAACGCTCACAACCGCTTCTTCCTGCCTGCGGTAAGCTCGGCGTTCTTCAACCTCGGCTCGATCGCCCTCGCGTACCTGACCTACAACTTCTGGATATCTAAGGGCTTGGACCCGGTTACAGGCATGGCTGTGGGCGGTTTGGTAGGCGTCTTCTTCCAGTTCCTTGTTCCCTACATCGCGGTCTGGAGGAGGGGCTATCGGTACAGGCCTTATATCAATTGGCGCTCGCCTGATCTGGGTAGGGTGCTTAAGCTCTGGGTTCCGGTGGTTATAGGTTTAGGTCTTGTGGAGATCCAGGTGGCGGTGGACACCTTTCTTGCCGCACTTCTAGAGCAAGGCTCGATCTCATGGCTTTCATACGCCTACCGGGTGATGCACCTGCCCCTTGCTCTGTTCGGCGCGGCGGTGGGAACCGTGAGTCTAACCCTTTTTTCCAAGCAAAGGGCGGAGGGCGATCTTGCAGGTCTTGCCTCATCCATCCGGCGGTCTCTCAGAACCATCTCGGTCCTCCTGATCCCCACCCTGTTTTTTGTGATCGCATTCGCCCAGCCGATCGTCCGTGTGATCTATCAGCGAGGGGAGTTCACATCTTTGGACACCAGCTATACCGCCCAGGCTCTCATACTGTACGTGGCCGGTATATGGGCCGCCGCTTCTGTGCGAACACTCTCGGTCGCGTTCTACGCATTCAAGGATTCCCGCACCCCCATGTTCGTGAACCTGGCAAGCGTTGTGCTCAATATCAGCTTAAACCTGCTCTTGGCCTTTGTAGTTCTTAGGACTCGGCGTTTCCGTGCGTTTGCCTTTGCCACCACGTTTTGCTCCTTCTTCTCCATGAGCATCCTTATGACCCTCTTGAAACGTAAGTTGCCTGGCTGGGAGGCATGCGACCATCCGCTTTACGGTCTGCGGGTGCTTTCCGCCGCGGTGCTTGCGCTACTGCCCATCTATCTGGGATATCGCTTCTACTTTATTGACAGGGTTGAGGGATTTCTTCCTGTTCTCTTAATGCTTGTGGTGGGATTCGTGCTTTTTGTGTTCATCTACTTCGGACTCGCCAGGCTTTTCGGCATCAAGGAGCTGGGAGGTATCCTGAGGCGCAGATAGTTTGTCTCTTTTCCACGCTTCCTTAAAAAACGGATTTAGGCCTTGATGAAGTTAGAGTTAAAGTTATATTACTGGTATGGGTAGAAAGATGTGGCCGACATCAGGGAGGACGTCATGTAGAATGCCTAAGGGAATGGAGAATATATGGCTGGTTTTATTGAAGAGGTAAAAAAGTACGAATAAGGATTCTAAAATGTTAATTGTTAATATGTTAAATGCACAAATTCATCAATTAAAAAAGCCCATAGGCTTCTATCCGAGGCCTTAGAAGGACGATAAGTTTGGGGCATTTTGCCTAGCAGTTTATTTGGGGTTCACTTAACAATCTCTCATGTGTTTCTTCAGGAACGAATGTGTGGAGTGTAAATGAGTAGGGGCGCGGCATGCCTCGCCCATACAATTATTTCCCGAATGGATACACAGTGATCGTGGCGGGTGATAATCCTAGCGTTCCTTGATCAGCGGCACGATGCCCGGCAGCTTGTTGCCTTCCATGAACGCAAGGCACGCGCCCCCGCCGATGGATACGTGGGTCAGCTTGTCCTTGAAGTCGAAAGCCCGCAGCATGGCAAGTGAGTCTCCGCCGCCGGTGACCGTGATTGCTCCTCGCTCGGTTGCCGCAACCACCGCTTCGGCTATCTGGCGGGAACCCTCGGCAAAAGCCGGCTCTTCAAAGGCTCCCAGGGGACCGAACCACAGGATGGTCTGCGCCTTGGAGACGAATTCGGCAAACGCCTTTCGGGTCTGGGGGCCGATGTCAAAGCCCTCGAGATCGTCAGGGAAGGCGTCGGCTCGAACCACCTGACTCTTCTCCGGCTCGGCATAGGTGGGCGCGGCCACGTAGTCTATAGGCAGTTTGACCTTGGGCGAGTCGGCAATGTCGTCTACCTCATCCACCAGGTCCTCGTCCACTATAGATTGGCCCACCGACAATCCTCTTGCCACCTGCACGGTGTAGGAAGAACCTCCGCCGACAAGAACCTCATCAACCTTATCCAGAAGGAAACGGAGCGAGCGAACCTTATCCTGGATTTTTTTGCCGCCTATGATTACGATGAACGGTTTCTCCGGGGCGTGCAGCACCTTCGAGAAGTAATCGACCTCCCGTAAGAGAGAGAACCCTGCGGCAGGGTCATTGAACAGGGTTGGCAGGAGCGAGATGCTGGCGTGTTCACGATGCGATACCGGGAAGGCGTCATTAACGTAGTATGAGCCGTAGGAAGCCAATTTCCTGGCGAACTGTGGATCATTTTTTCTCTCACCGGGATGGAAGCGAAGATTTTCCAACAGGAATATCTCACCCGCGTGAGCTGCATCGATGCTTGCTTTTGTTACGTCATTTAAGGATTCGGAAAGGAAGTTAACCGGGTGGTTAAGAAGGGTCTGGAGCTCCGGCAGGACGCGTGCTAAACTCATGTCAGGCTGAGGACCTCCCTGCGGCCTGCCCCAGTGCGAGAGGATGATTGGCACAGCCCCGCGTTCAAGCAGGTACTCCAAGGTATCAAGCGTTCCCTTGATACGGGCGTCGTCGGTAATCAGGCCTTCGGGGTTGACCGGAATGTTGTAGTCTACGCGAACGAGAACCCTATCGCCTTTCTTTATGGGCAACTCGGCTACGCTACGTAGAATCATAATCTTTCCCCCATGTAGAGTACTAGATCTTTTATTCGGTTGGCATAGCCCCACTCGTTATCGTACCAGGCAAAGACCTTTATCAGATTACCGTCTACCACCGAGGTCAGGGGAGCGTCAAATACGGCCGACGCAGGATTGGTGGTTAGGTCTACCGATACCAGTGGTTCGGTGCTGTACTCCAGAACCCCTTTGAGATTCCCATCGGCAGCTTTCTTGAAGGCGGTGTTGACCTCATCCACTGTGGTATGCTTCTTGACCACCGCCGCGAAGTCAACGATGGAGACGTTAGGGGTAGGAACACGAATGGATATTGCGGATAGCTTGCCCTTAAGATGCGGCATCACCTTGATGATCGCCTTGGCTGCACCGGTGGTTGTGGGAATCATTGAAAGAGCAGCGGCCCTTGCTCTCCTTAAATCCCTGTGCGGCGTGTCAAGGATACGCTGGTCAGCGGTGTAGGCGTGTATGGTGGTCATAAAACCCTTCTCGATCGTAAACGTCTCATCCAGTACCTTAACCACAGGAGCCAGACAATTGGTTGTGCATGAAGCGTTGGACACGATGTGGTCGGAGGCCGGATCGTAGGATTCGTGGTTTATTCCCATGACCAAGGTAGGCACCGGGCCCTCACCCTTGGCAGGCGCCGATATTATAACCTTCTTTGCACCGGCCTCAAGATGGGCAGAGGCCTTCTCGTATGTCCGGAACAGCCCGGTTGACTCGACCACGATGTCCACACCCAGCTCTTTCCAGGGCAGGGCGGCAGGGTCCTTTTCTGCAAGCACCTTTACGTATCGTTCCTCGATCGTGAACCCGTCGTCTTCGGAAACTGCATCAAGATGCTCGCCGCGGTGAACCGAGTCGTACTTCAAAAGATGCGCCAGGGTCCTGGCATCGGTGATATCGTTGACCGCAACGAACTCGAGTCCTTTGTCCCTGAAAGCACTTCGGAAGAACAGACGTCCTATTCTACCAAAGCCATTGATGGCTACTCTCACCGCCATGTTTCCTCCTAGTTTTTCTTTTTCGCGCCTCTCAAAGCGCGAAGTACTTTACGAACTCAGCGGGAGTAGGATAGGACTCGATTTCTTCTATCTCTTTCTCCTTTGTTTTGATCCACTTATGGATTAACTCTTTGGGGAATAAGCCTTGCTCGGTGAGGAACGAGGCATCTACATTGAGTGCCCCAAGTGCTTCGGCAAGGCTTGCTGGCAACCGCGGGAACCGGTCGTCGTCGGTCTCTGGCTGGTTTTTGATCAGTTCGCCGGGATTGAGGGCCTTACTGACCCCATCAAGCCCTGCCAGAAGGATTCCTGCAAGGGCAAGGTAGGGATTCGAGGTTGCGTCGGGCACCCGGTACTCGAAGCGCAGATCCTTTGCTCCCCTCACGTATCCTGGTACCCGGAGAGCGGCCTTGCGGTTGGCACGGGAGTGGAACACCTGGGAGGGTGCCTCCATCCCGCCTGTCAGCCTCCGGTAGGAATTGGTCGAGGGGTTGGTAAAAGCGCACAAGGCCCTTGAATGCTGGATTATGCCGCCCAGAAACATGAGTGCTGTCTCAGAAAGTTCGTTTTCGTCTTTCTCTGATGAGAACACGTTGCGGTCGTCCTTCCACAGCTGGATGTGGACGTGCATGCCGTTGCCGGCTTCATGGGCAAGGGGTTTGGGCATGAAGGTGGCGTATATCTCACCGGCTCGAGCAGCGTTCTTGATAAGATATTTGACGGTTTGAATCGCATCCCCTGCTTGCGAAATATCAAGCAAAGCCGTTTCTATCTCTGCCTGAGCGTAGCCTCCCACCTCATGATGATGATACTTTACCTCTATCCCCGCTTCCTCGAGAAGCTTTACCATCTCGCTGCGCAGGTTGGCAAAGGCATCCGTTGGAGGCGTGATGTGGTAGGCGTTCTGCAGTCCAGAAGGTGGCTCTGCCTCGCACGAGGAGACGAGATAACCCGAGGCGGTGGTTTCCACATAGAACTCAGCCTCGTCAAACAGATAGAACTCAAACTCAGGCAGCACTAGTATGCGGTCGGCCAACCCTTCTTGGCGTATGAGAGCCACTGCCTTTCGGAGTATGTTCCGGGGACAGGCGGAAAAGGGAATTTTGCCGTCAGGCTCGTAGATGTCGCCGTAGAGGCTTGCAGTGGGTCGCTCGTAGAACGGATCTATGAAAAGGTGCGAGGTGTCCGGTTTCACCACGAGGTCGGATTCGGCAACGTTACGGAAGCCGCCGAGTGAGGAGCCGTCGAACCCCACCCCCTGGGCAAGAGCCGTCTGGAGCCTCGCAAGGGGAAAGGTGATGTGATGAAGTCTGCCTGAGAGATCTGAAAGTTTCAGATCCACAAACTCAACACCGCCTTCTTTCAACTCGTTCATCAACTTTTCCATCAGAACTCCTGTGTGATTTGAAACCGCACGCTTCTAGTCCAGCCTTCGACCGGGCCGGTTAAGATGTCTGCTAAAAGGAACTCCGCTCCCGTGCCCTCGTAGATCTCCCAGCCTAAGGCAATCCCGAGATTTACTACGCTTGTATCCCTTTGAGGATAAACGGTCAGCTCCGGTGTTAAGCTGAAGGCATAGCCTAACCTGACTCCACTCACAGCATGAAGATGAAAGGCATTCTCATTCAGTAGATCGTAGCCCGTGCCAATGGCAAGATCAAATGCTACCCATCCTGCTGGAATCAGCTTCCCTGCAACGAGGTAGAACCCGGCCTGATTTATATCAACCGATCCTACAGGGTCCTGGGAGTCGAATCCTACAGCGAGTGAAAGTGGGAAGCTTGCCTCATCAAGTATGGCTATCTTGACCTGCACCCCGGGAGGTAGTGAATACCACTCGATCGGCCCTGAGCCGATTATGTTTCCGCCTCCGTACGATAGACCGATCTGGAAGCGGTCGAAAAAACCTACACTTAATCCTGCAAGCAATCCACCCCCAGGAGCCAGATGCAGACCGACGCCGTAAGAGCCATGGCTAGCAACCCTTGCATCAGGACGGTGTACATAGGACTGCCCAAATGCCACACACCCCATTGCAAGGAGCAGAAGGGGAATAAAGATAGGCCGTTTCGCTTGGGGGTTCTCTGTGGCGAAGCGCTTACGGTTCATACCCCTATCTTATCCCTCCCTGTGACGATGTCAAGCTTTGGGTCAGAATGAGAAGATGAAATCTACAAGCGCAAAGATTATTCCTATCCCTATGATAAGAAGGATGAATAAAAGCACCGCAAGCAAAGTGTTCCTGCGAGATTCCCTCTGTTTTTCTTGAGAGTTTTCTTTCATAATTCTACCTGAGGCTGCAGATGATTACGAAAACAAGCCAGATGACCACTGCGAGAACAACCCAGACTATTGCTTTCCTGGCAGACGATTTCTTTTTTTGGGCAGGAGCCTGAGGTCTTACAGCGTAAGTTTGCGCTTGTCTGGTTTGTCCTGCTTTCAGGTTTGCGTAGAACTCCTCGAACTCACGGGTAGCGCTCGCCTCAAGTTCTGCGGTTGCGTCTTGGAGAGCCTCTGTCGGAGCCTCAGGCTCCGAAGGGATTTCTGATCCTTCCTCCGATACCAAGGAAAGCTCATCCTGGCGGTCGTATTCCTCTTTCGCCTTTTCACGGTCTGCGCGTAAGGATTCAAGAAACTCTTCGGCGCGCTCTGAAGCGCTTTTTAAGCTGTTTTCCCTATTCTCGATTTCCTCTTCCGTGACGGCGAAGACCTCGTGGCAGCGCCGGCACATCCTTCGGTTTGTTCCCCAGTCTATCAAATCCTCTGAGCCGCACTTGGGACACGTGAGCACTTCGTCGTCCATGAGGTTATTCTACATGTGTAAACCTCAGCGTCAAGTGTTAATAATCCGACCCCAGGTGTTTGACGTACCGGAGGAACTTACAAGTATCAAAAAAGCTAAATCCGAGCGGTTGATTCCTTTGCTCGGAGATAGCTTGACATCCAATAGAAACGCTGTATTATAAACATACTGGAATTAATTGTAAAAGGCGGCTTGATAGCAACTATCAAGTCACCAAACCAACCAAGGAGGACGGTATGAAAAAAGCGTTCCTGATGTTCCTCGCGACAAGCTTTGTTCTGGTGACCGCGGCCTTTGCCGGGCCACCCACTGAGGTTTGGAACGTGACCTACGAGTCAGGCGGCAATGACCAGCCCTTGGCCATAGCGGCTGATGCTGCGGGTAACGCCTATGTCACAGGTTACTATGGAGATATAGGCACTGCTGCTTGCCGCACGATCAAGTATGATACGGACGGCAACATCGTATGGAACAAGCTCTTCGAGGATCCCGACATTGATATCGGCATCGGCTGGGACGTAGACGTAGATGCTTCGGGCAACGTCTATGTCGCAGGTTGGGCCTGGAACGGAGCCAATTGGGATTATCTCGTCATCAAGTACGATGCTGGCGGCAGTAGTGTGTGGGCAAAACCCTGGGACGGCCTGGCTAATGATCTTGCCTCTGGCGTAGCGGTGGATGCTTTGGGTAACGTCTACGTAACAGGCGGCTCCGATGTCGGTGGTGTGGGTTTCCGCACCATCAAGTATGATTCAGGCGGTAACCTCCAGTGGTCCCACCCTTACGACGAGTTCGGTAACGGATCAATTGGTTACGACGTGGCGGTAGATGCTGCAGGTAACGTCTACGTTACGGGTCTCACCAACAATGGAAGCAATAACGATTATCTCACCATCAAGTACGATACTGACGGCAACTTCCAGTGGAGCGATGCTCGAAACGAGAACTACAATGACGAGGCTTACCGTATAGCGGTAGATGCTGATGCGAACCTGTACGTTACAGGCCGCTCTTGGAACAGCGGCGGTGACTACGATTTCTTTACCGTCAAGTATGATACGGACGGCAACTTCCAGTGGAAGGAAAGGTATGGAGCTAGCGAGCATGAGGGAGCTTACGGCGTAGCGGTTGATGAATACTTTGTCTACGTTACAGGTTACCGCGATAATGGTGTTGACGTTGATTTTCTTACTGTTCGCTATGACAAAGAAGGCACCTTCAGCTGGGAGAAGGATTTTGACTCAGGTGATGATGAAATGGCTCGAGGTATAGCGGTGGATGGTTCGCACTACCTTTACGTGACAGGGTTTTACTACGACGGCAGTGACTACGATTTCCGTACCATCAAGTACGAACAGGACGACATCCCGGCGGTAGCAGAAATCCCAACGGTTTCCTCTCTCACTCTGGAAATAGTCGGAAACCTTTCGGCTACCCCTACGCTCAACTACAGCCTTCCCGCCGGTATGCAAGGTAGACTAACCTTCTACTCGGTTGACGGCCGTGCGGTCAGAACGTTCTCGGTTAACTCATCGCACCCCACTCTCACATGGGACGGCCATGATGCCGCAGGTAAAGCAGTCCCGGCAGGGGTCTACTTCGTAAAGCTTGTCGTCGACAATGAATCGGTTACCGTAAAGGCTATCCTGGCGAGATAAGAGATCTTCAAGAATAACAATAAGGGGTGCCAGCAGCACCCCTTATCTTTGATCATTCAATCTATTTCTCAGACCACAGGCCGAGCTTGTTGCCGAATACGTCGAGGAACTCAGCGTAGTAGCCCCACTCATCGGAGATCTTTGTTTTAGGGGTTAGGGTTTTGCCGCCTGCGGCCTCTATCTCTCTAAGCTTGGCCTCGATGTCGTCCACGCCGATGTGAAGCAGAACGCCGTCGGTGGCGGGCTTTGCGGATTTGCTGAATCCGCCGCCTACCGCATCTTCACCCGCAGACCACATAGCGTAGTCCATCTCAGGTGTCACCTCAACCTTCCAGCTGAAGACCCTGGAGTAGAACTTCTTGGCCTTCTCCAGATCCGGGGCAGGGATCTCGATGTGAACTATCTTGGACATCAATCCTCCTTTACGCTTTCCAGCGCTTCAGGTTTGAAAGTATCCCGCGGACTTCAGGCTTTGCCTGCTCAGCGGTTAGATCAGGCCTTTGGGTCCATTCTCCCCAGTTGGGAGCAAGGTAGGCAATCATATCCTCCATGCTCATCTCAGGATTGGTGAACTGGCCCTTCTGGTAGCAGTGGGTGCAGTATTCCTTGCTCGCCGAGCCGTCCGCTTCGGTGCCGAAATCCTCCGGTTTCCCCATCGGCATAAAGCAGCTCTGGCATATCGCTCCTTCAGGCATCTGCATGCTATCTCCTTTGGTTAGGATTTATCTGCTTAGAGCCTCGGCGATTATTATGCGAAGATGCTGGGGTATGTCAAGCTTATCTCTCGATCGGCTCTGAGCTCAAGTCCACATCTTTGTAGTTTGCCAGCGTCGCAGGCCGGAGATGAAGTAGTTGGCTTCAATCAACGCCTCACGATAGGTCAGGTTCTTTTCTTTCATCCATAAAGGGACGATCCTGGAGATTATCTGCCAGCGTGTGAGTCTCGGCTCAGTAAACCAACCATCTACGTAGCACTCTCTGCAGAAATCATGATTTAAGGAACCATCCGCTTCTGTACCCCATCCTCCCGGATTATTTATGATTCGCCCACAGCTTTGACAATACTCTTTAAGCATTACGCCTCCTCCTGGCAGCCTTAGTATATACAAATCACCGGTGGTGTCAAGTCTTTGAGTCTAGATATTTGTGGTCAGTGCATAACCCTTACGGATGGTTTTTATCGCAAGAAAGAAGCTGTGGTTGTCAGGTCGATCCAGATGATCCCAAAGACCTTGACGTTTCTGAGATATTGAAGAGAATTAATCTAATGAAGCCTGATGTGAACTTCACTCCAATAAGAGGGAGGTCGGTTGTGCTGCGCACGCGCGATCCCAGATTCCTGCGTGAGTTTTACGCCAAGCGGTTTCAGGATGAGGTGTTACGGTGGTCGGACGTCTGGCCTGCGAATCCCACATTCGAGGAGGTCAGGCTGCGGTTTGCCGAGCAGGAGCGCTCGCCTGCAGAGTGGCGATTGTGGATCCACACCCTGGAAGGTAAGCTGATAGGTGAGGTGAGTCTTACTGACATAGACAGGCTGAAGCGGAAGGCAGAGCTTTCCATCGTTCTTTTCGATCCCGCTTACTGGGGACAGGGCTACGGTAGCCAGGCGGCCCGATTGTTCCTCCAAGATGCAGTGGAGCGTTTTGATCTGGAAACGATCTATCTCTTTACCGCTTCGGCAAACAAGCGGGCAATAAGGGCATTCGAGAAGCTCGGCTTCCGTATTACCGAACGGTTGAGGCTGGATGGGGAAGGTTTCGTGAAGATGGCGGCAGAGGCCTAGACTTTTCGCTCAAACCGATTCTTCAAGGTTTTCCTTGAGATAGTCCTTTAATCTTCTCCATGAATCCCTGAGCTTTTCCTGATTGCACCACGCCGTGTTGTTGGAAAGTAGGGGATCTGTGTCATCGCCCAGTCCGCTTCTTGTAAAATCCGGGGTGCCCGGCACAGGAGAGAACTCGGCAAGATGAGGCTTGACTCCCTCCGAAAGCGCAAGATCGAGGGTTCTTTTTACGCTATCCTCCGATTGTCCGGGCAGACCGAATAAAACGTAGGCTCCAAGCTCGTCACTAAAACCTGCATCCTTAAGAATCCTCACCGCTTGCGTGAAGGCATCAGGCGAGAGCTTAGCGCCGGTACTTGCCAGTAGTTCCTCGTCAACCGTCTCAAGGCTCAGGTACATTGAACGGAAATCGGCTTGCTTCATAAGTTCAGCTCTTTCGGGCGTTATCTGGCTCACGTGCAGACCGTTGGGTGTATGGAGCTCCAAGCCGGCATCCATCTTGATTATCTGCCGCATTATCTCATCAAATTGCGGATGAAACAGCATCGCGTCGTCGTAAAAGGCGATTCTTCGTATCTTGAGATCGGCAAGGTACTTTAACTCCGCAGTGATATCCGCCAACTTGCTGGGAAGGTAATGGGGTTCAATCCGGTGCGAGGCGCAGTAGGTGCAGCGGAAGGGACATCCTCTTGATATACTCATCACCGCGTAGTCTAGTTTTGGATAGAGGTCCCAGGCGGGAAAGGGCGTTTCTTCGGGCAGATGAAGACCCACGAGATTCTCGAGCCTCTCTTTGATCTCCGCAAGGCTCCCTTTAAGGACTATATCCGTCCCTGAGTTGGCACGGGCGTGTTCAGGCAAAAGCGTTGCATAGATTCCGCCAAGGATTATCGGCACCCCATGGTATCTCTTGTGAAGGACCTCGATTGTTTCTCTGATCCCGGTATACCAGTAGGTCATGGAAGAGGTTATGAGGATGGCATCTGCGTCCGGGAGATCGGAGAGCCTTTGCACAAGTGTCGAATAAGGCAGACCATATCTTCTGAACTTACGGGGGACGTATTCAAGTATCCCAGGTTTGCCTATCTCCTCGGCAAAGAACTTGCCCCTGCCCCACTCGTCGGTCTTGGTGCGCTTTTCAAGCCAGGGGTGGTTACGATTAAGTAGATCAAGAAGATATACCTCTGCCCCCGCATTCCTTAAAGCACCGGCTATCCTTAAAAGCCCCAGCGGCTTGAGCCAGAAATCGAACGCGGCAAAGTCGTGTATCCATGGATTAACCAGTAGTAATCGCTTCATCTTTTAGCCCTCGAAAAGGCCCCGATTGCGTCCAGTCCTTCAATCCTGTTTATATTTATTCTGAAGGCTGTCCAACTTGCGTAACTATGCTATCTGTGATGTGTTCTGTGTCTACGGGTGCGAAAGTAATACCGCCATCGCCCCGCAACTTCTATGATATCCGAATCTCGGACTACTGCATTAAATCCCCTTACATAAATAGTCGTAACACACCCCGCTTTCTTTTAAGGTTTAATCTCTAATCTCCCTACTCGTGCTTGAACGTTTGCCTGTTCAACCCGTGAAGGAATCAAAAAAAGGTCTATAATCCAACCTATTCCGAATAAACTGCCTGTAAAAAGATAGAGTATTCCCATTCCGATATGGCCAAGATAGAACCGGTGCACTCCTAAGAGGCCTAAGAAGAACCAAAGTAAATAAGCTACCAAAGTCTTCTTCATGTTATCCTCCTTTGCTTCCTTCGCGCTCACCGGCTTAAATGTAGCCTAAGATTTCCTCTGACTTAGAGAGCTTTGTCCATTTTGGACCGGGAGGTTTTCTTCTTGAGGAGTGGGCGTTCTTTGCTGGGTTTTGAAGATTTTGATCTTGCTCGTCTGTGGTCTTTTCGTTCTTTATCACCTCGTGAGCGTTTTCGTTTTGAGGAGCGCCTATCGTAAGCGCCGGGTTTCTTCATCGTTGGTGTCCAGAACTTCTCCAGTTCCAGGAGATGGAACACCTCGGCACCGTCCTTTGCCAGTTCGGCGGCGATTAAACGTCGGTTGCACCTTTCGGGTGTGCGTTCGGAGCACAGTATCAAAAGTCCTCGGGTACGCGCCAGGTTTTTAAGGAGGGCGGTCCCTCGTTCGTAGAGTTCGGGGTCCAGGTTATCCACTCTTCCGGTTTCTCGTTCAGATCCCAGTTCGTTGCCCAGGTATATGTACTCAACCTTGTCGTTTTTGCAGATATTCTGGATGTTTTCTCGCCTTAAATGTTTGAGTGGAGAGGCGGTAGAATGGCGGATATCTGCCAAGACCTGAATCTGATACTTGGAAAGGATCTTTACGATCTCCAGTTCGGATCGGTTTTCGGTCCCAAGGGTGTAGATACGCACTTGGTTAACTTACCCCGCTTGGTGAGTCTGGCGTTTGGGGTCCAGAAGAGGAGTCTAAATCATCCCGTTTTGCTTGTAGCCATCCGGGAAGATCCGGTCTTTCTTCTTCCTTTGGTTCGGGGGTAACAGGAGGCCCTTGTGGTGTAGGTTTCTCTTCTTCGGGTGGGGTTTCTTCCGGCTTCCCAAAGGAGGGCGGTGGGTAGGTTGGTGCTGAGAGTGGAGGTTGAGGGGCGGGTTTTTCAGGTGGAGGTTCCACAGGGGCTGCAGGAGTTTTCTTCATGCTTCCTCCTGCAATAGCTGCGTGAAGTTCTGCAAGCAAGGAATTGATCTTAATCAGTGCTTCGCCGGTCTTCTCATGGGCTTGAGCCTGACTTTCCAGGGCTTTGAGGATGGACTCCTGGTATGATTTAAACGCGTCGTTAAGATGCTGGATGCTTGTTGAGATAACCATCGAAAGCATCTCCGCCTTCTCGAATACGATCTGGTCCGAATCTTTCTTGATACGGTCGGGGAGCTCTTTGGATACAACCTCTATCAAACGCTGGGTCTCCGGACTTCCTGCGACGGCTTCACGCAGTTCTGAGCCAAGCCTGGTGGGAAGGGTGGATGAAAGAATGCCTAAAAGTTGATCCAGCTTGTCGTTGATGGCAAGGATTGCACTTTCGGTTTCCCTGCTGCGTGCCGATGTTATTATCTTCTTGCCAGAGGAGTCGTAGCGCACTTCTCTGGGCTGCTGGACTGTCGTCTTTTCTTCCTGTTGCATACAACTGCCTCCTAGAATCGGCGGATCAGGGCCAGTATGGCCTTTAGCCGCTGGTCTGTTTCACGTAAACGTTGTGATAACTTCTTTGCCAGCCCCCACAGAATCCAGTAGGCGGCCGGATTATTATGATCAACTAACTTGTCAAATTCGTTCTTCTGGATAATCAAAAGCCCTGCAGGGGTGTGGGCGATGGCCGCCGCCGCACGCGGCGCATCGTCTAAGAGCGCCATCTCACCGAAGAAATCGCCCTGATACAGGATCGAGAGCGACTCCTCGCCTACCTCAGGGATAAGCGTAGAGATGCGGATCGAGCCAGAAAGGATGATGCAGAAGTAGTCTCCGACGTCTCCTTCGTTGAAGATCATCTCGTCCGCGGAATATTCCTTGATCTCGCCCGATTCATAAAGAGCCTCGAGTTCTTCTTTCTTCAAACGATCGAAGGGGAAGAATCTTTTCAAGGTATTAATATCCCCGGCATGATCCGCACTCATTTCGCATCCTTCGATTGTTTGACGGCCTCCACGTATCTCAATCTTAACTGATGCAGCATCTCTTGCAGGAATCTTTCCTCCTCCGCCTCCAGGTTGCCCTTGGTTTTGAGCTTCAGAAGCTCCAGCATGTCTATCGAGTAGCGGGCAAGCTCCAGGTTGGGTTTTTCTTTTTTTCCCTCCTTGTCCGGTACCCCTAACTCAAGGGCCTGCAGTGCACCCGCAGCCACCGATAGCACAAGCTCCAGAAATCGCGGAGGTTGATATCCCTTCTCCTGTTCTGCAGAGCCTTCCTGTTCTTCTTTATGTTCTTTCTCTTCGCTCATAGGCCTGTGGTTGATCCAAGGAGCGTGCGTGCTCCAAGGATGCGTTTAGAGGTTTTATAGATGCGTGGTACTCTTGGACTTATACGCGTGGTTATCTCGTAAGAAATGGTATCGGCCCAGCCTGCAACCTCGTCTGCCGAAAGCACCGCCTCACCATCCCGACCGATCAACGTTACCTCGTCGCCTATCTTTGCACCTGAAGCCTTTGAGAAATCCAGCATCATAAGGTCCATGCATACCGCGCCGATGATCGGGTAGCGTTTGCCGCCATAAAGCACCTTCCCTTTGTTGGAAAGCGCCCGTGGGTAGCCGTCGCCGTAGCCCACCGAAACCGTCGCCACAAGGGTCTCGTGCTCCAGAACATACGTTCTGCCGTAGCTTATGCTTGCGCCTTCAGGCATCATGCGGAGGTTCACGATCCGCGTCCGAAGCGTCATAACCGGCGCAAGGTCGAGGGAACCCTCCATTGTCTCAGGTTCGATTCCGTAAAGCGCAAGTCCAGGCCTTACAATGTCATAGCGGGCCTGAGGGTATTTGAAGATCGCCGCAGAATTCGCCGAATGCAGCAAAGGCACCTCGATCCCTTCGTTGCGCAACCGTTCGATAAGTTGATCGAAGATCGAGAGTTGTTTCTGGGTAAACTCCTCATCCGTTTCGGCTGCAGGGAAGTGGGTGAACACCCCTTCAAGTTTGAGCCCGGGTTTGTTGATGACAAGCGAGATGAGCGCGGGCGCCTCTTTCGGACTGACGCCTGTCCGGCCCATCCCCGTATCCACCTCTACGTGGACGGCCAGGTTCTTGCCCCTGCGGTTGGCCTCCTGCGCCAGGGCCTTGGCAAAGCCCTCTTCAGTAACATTCGGAATCAGGTCGTAGTCGAATATCATCGGTATCTCGCGGTAGGGGATAGGGGAGAGGATAAGTATGGGTCGCCTGATCTGGCCGTTGGTTCTGAGGTCAATCGCCTCCTCAGTGCTGGCTACACCGAAGTACTCGGTGCCGAGGTTCTCAAGCACCCTGGCTACCTCGCGCCCGCCGTGACCGTACGCCTCCGCCTTTACCGCGGCAAGCACTTTGGCATCGCCCACCGTGGAGCGGATAAGACGGTAGTTATGCACGAGGGCGTCGATATCTATCTCAGCCCACACGCGTCCTCTCTGTGGCATAATCTATTGTATACGACGTGTAGGTTGTGTCAAGCGTAATACATGCCCCAGGAAGGTACTTCGTTCCTCCATGGGGACCCCTACGACTTTCGAAGAAAGTCGTTAAGAAGTTCTCTCCCGAATTAAAATCCCATCGAGAACTTCACCGAATCACTCAGGCATTGAATACAAAATTGAAAGGGACAGCGTAGCTGCCTCTCGTTGTCTTTCTACGACCTTTTGGCCAAATAAAGGTGTGGGCAAGGCATGCCTTGCCCCTACTCAATCGAAATATGACGAATTGCTCAGATCCTTTTTTTCCAAAAACACTTTTGGTCAGCTTATCAAAAGATTGCAGAAGTCAAAGAATGCCCCAGATGATCTGAAAGCGGATTTGAAAAAGCTCTGGAAAGAAGGAACTTTTCAACTCACCACTACTTTTGGGAGAGAGCTTCTCATTTTGTCAAGGAGGAGGATAGGGAGATCATGCTCATAGAATTAAAAGAAGGGACGCAGAAGGCGTCCCTTGAGATTCGTTCTCCAATCTTTCGCCCGTCAAGGGCGAAAGGAGGATTTTACTTTTCCTTCTTTGCTTCAAACCACGGTTTGGAGCGCTCGACCTGCTCTTTGAGTCGGTCGTAGCGCTCGTCAACCTGTTTGTCCATCTCGTCAACCTGTTCTTCAGTCAGATGGCGGAAGCGACCCTGCGGTTTTATGTAGTCTATAAGGGGTTTTTTCTTTGGATCCATCGAGAGTTTGTAGTAGCGCCCTTCGTAGATCTCGTACAGGGGGAAGACGTGAGTCTGGACAGCGAGCCTTGCAAGCTTGATGGCGAGTTCAGGTGCGGTCTTCCAGCCGGGCGGGCAGGAGGCAAGGATGTGGATGAACTTCGCCCCTGGGGTTTCCTTGGCGATATTGAGTTTGCGGATGAAGTCTTCTGGATAGGCCACTGACGCCGATGCGGTGTAGGGGATGGAGTGTGCGGCCATGATGCCTATCATGTCCTTCTTGCGTTCCTGCTTGAAGTGCCGCGCAGGGGTGGTTGTTGTCACCGCGCCCCAGGGCGTGGCCGAGGAGCGCTGAATACCGGTGTTCATGTAGGCCTCGTTGTCGTAGCAGACGTAGATGAAGTCATCGTTGCGTTCCACCGCACCTGATAAGGCCTGGATGCCGATGTCGAAGGTTCCGCCGTCGCCTGCCCAGGCCACCACGTTGGTTTCGGTATCGCCGCGCATCGCCAGCCCGGCACGGATGCCGGATGCCACCGCTGCAGCGGTCTCGAACGCGGTATGGAACAGAGGAACGCCCACCGAGGAGTAGGGGAAGGGGCCGTCTATAACCGACCAGCAGCAGGCAGGAATGGTGAGGATCGTCTTAGGCCCGAGCGCCTTGAGCGCGTACCGCATGGCAAGGGTCGCGCCGCAGCCCTGGCACGCCTTGTGCCCTGAACACATTATCTCCTGTTCTGGTATGGTGTATCTCATCTCTTTACTCCTATCCAGATGATGTCTTCGGCAGGATGATCCTCGGCAATGGTCTGGGTGATCATTCCCTTGATTACGTCCATGGGTACGTCTCTGCCGCCTAAGCCGGCGATGTAGCCCCACATGGGAGGCGCTTTCTTTTCGTTATAAAGCGCAGCCTTGGTCTCTGCATAGAACGCACCGGACATGCCGAAGCTTATGTTGCGATCAATCACCAGAACCTTCTTGCGTCCACCGAGCAGCTTGCGCAGCAGGTCTGCCGGGAAGGGACGGAACACCCGAATGCGAACCAGTCCCACCTTGTGATCCTCTTCTCGCATCTGGTCTATGACCGGACGTGCAGTGGAGGCGATGGATGCGGAGGCGACGAGCACGATATCGGCGTCGTCCAGCTTGTAAGTTTCAACCAGGCCATATTCCCTGCCGAACATCTCGCCGAACTCCTTGCCGGTCTCGGTGAACAGGGGGATGGCCTTCTGGATGTCTCGCTCTATCTTGTAGCGGAGCTCGTAGTACCAGTCAGGACCGGTGAGCCCGCCGAATGCGGCAGGTTTATCGGTATTAAGTCGGTAGGCGTTTTCGAAACGGGGCAGATAGGCGTCCACCTTGTTCTGATCTGGGATGTCGCAGTTCTCGTTGGTATGGGACAAAACGAAGCTGTCCAGTACCACCATCACCGGAAGATAAATCTGTTCTGCAACCTTGTATGCCTGGATTACCGAGTCCATTATTTCCTGGATGGAGGAGGTATAGATTTGAATCCATCCGGTATCGCGCTGGGCAATGGAATCTGTCTGCTCGGTCCAGATGGTCCATGGTGGAGCCATTGCGCGGTTGATGTTGCCCATCACGATAGGCAAGCGTGCGCCAGTAGCCCAGTGCAGTACTTCGTGCATGAGGGCGAGACCCTGGGAGGAGGTAGCGGTAAATGTCCTCGCACCTGCGGCGGCGGCACCCATTGAGGCCGCCATGGCCGAGTGTTCGCTTTCAACCTTGATGAACTCCGCGTTAAGATCGCCGTCCGCGCACATGTTTGATAAAAGCTCCACAACCTCGGTCTGGGGGGTGATGGGGTAGGCGGCGATAACCTCGGCCCGTGAAAGCTTCGCGCCCCATGACAGGGCGTGGTTGCCCATCATTACCTTCTGCATCATTTCTCCTTAACCATCTCGATGGCGTCCTTGGGGCACTCTGTCGCACAGATACCGCATCCCTTGCAGAAATCAAGATTCACAACCGGGTAGTCCTCTTCGTCGATGGAGATGGCAACGTCGGGACAGAACTTCCAGCAGATGCCGCACTTGATGCATTTTTCTTTGTCGATAACCGGTCTCAGGTTTCTCCATGAACCCGTCTTGTTGACCGTCATCCGTCCCAGCGACATTGCCATCAAGGGCATGTCGGATTGGCTTTCCCATTTGATCTCTTCGCTCATGATTGCTCCTTCGGGACTTCTGCGGTGTCGTAGGCTTCCTGGGCGGCCTCGACGTTCTCGTCTTTCTTGACCGGCGAGAGCTCATGTACCGCCTCGCGTACCGCCTCGATGCCGACGAATCCGGTGATCTTGGCGAACGCGCCCATGATGGCACTGTTGACGATGGGGGCCGCCGCAGAACCGAGCCGGTGCTTGATGGCGATGGAGGTTGCGTCCACAGTCGCTACCTTGAAGCCGGCGAACTGGGGGAAGTCTTTTGTAGGTTTGTCGGAGTTGATAATGATCCAGCCCCCGGGTTTTAAACCCTCGGTGACGTCAATGGCGCCGATTAACGTAGGATCGAGCACCAGCAGATGGTCGGGCTCGTAGATCTTCGATCGGATGTAGATTTTTTGGTCGTCAATACGCGTGAAGGCGACCACCGGGGCTCCCCGGCGTTCGACGCCGTACTCCGGGAAGGTCTGAACGAAGCGTCCTTCACTGGCTACGGCGAACGCCAGCACCTTGGAGGCGACTACCGTCCCTTGGCCGCCCCGGCCGTGGAAGCGGATCTCTAGCATCGATCCTCCTAATTTATGTGGCGAAAAGAATCGGAGATTCTTTCCGCCACAGGTTACAATCTTTTCAACTAAGATCCTCTTGCATTTCATTCACCGATCTACAGAGAGACTAAGTGTAACCCAGATGGCTTACCTTTTCTAATTCATGTTAATCTGCATAATCTGCGGTTCGTTAATCATTACGATAGCCTTTTAGAACCTCAGCACCGAAGCGCCCCAGGTAAAGCCTCCTCCGAACGCCGCGAACAGCATCAGGTCGTCACGTTTAACTAAGCCTTTAGAAATAGCATCGTGGAAGGCTACCGGGATCGTTCCAGCCGACATGTTGCCGTGCCAGCCGATGGTGATATGAGTTTTATCCAATGGCACCCTGGCCCGCCTGCAGGTTGCTTCGATTATCCTCGTATTGGCCTGGTGGGGAATGAAGAGATCTATCTCCTCCGGGTTAATGCCGGCTTGCTCGATGGCGGCAACCGCTGCGTCCCCCATGGTCCGAACCGCGTACTTAAAGATCTCGTTGCCCTTCATCTGAATGGTGTGTAGTCTCTTGTCTACGGTTTCGTGGCTGGCAGGCATGCGGGTTCCGCCTGCAGGCTGAACCAGAAGTTCCCCTAATGAACCGTCGGCTCCTAAAATCGAAGAAAGAAACCCGCGATCCTCATCCGTAGGAGCTATGATGACAACGCCTGCGCCGTCGCCCATGAGGATGCAGGTGCCGCGATCTTCCCAGTCGGTGATCTTTGATAGGGCATCTGCGCCTGCGACAAGGATGGGCTTCGCGATTGAGGAGAGCATTAAAGAGCCTACCTCAAGCCCGTAAAGGAATCCTGAGCAGGCCGCTGAGACGTCGAACGCAGGGATGCCGGGAACATCGAGTCCTTTCTGTACCCAGCAGCCGGTGGAGGGGAACATGGTATCCGGTGAGATGGTTCCCACTATGATTGCACCGAGCGCCGATGCGGCAAGCCCTGCGTTTTTCAATGCCTCCTTGGCAGCCTCGATTACCATATCGGATGTGGCTTCATCATCACGGACGATATGGCGCTTCTCAACACCTGTACGGGTCCTTATCCATTCATCCGAGGTGTCAACCATCTTTTCAAGATCGAAATTGGTCAGTACCTTCTCGGGCAAGTAAGAACCCGTCCCTATGATCTTGAATCTTCGGAAGAACTTCATGGTAGGCTATTCTCCTTTACCGGCCATCAGCGCCGCCAGTGCTATCGAGTAGAACTTTGAATCCTCGGAATCCGCTCGCGAGGTTAGAACGCAAGGAACCTTTGCGCCGACGACAATGGCTGCCAAACTGGCGTTTGCAAGATAGGCGCATGCCTTGTAGAAGATGTTGCCCGCTTCGATGTCCGGGAAGATTAAGACGTCCGCGTCACCGGCTACGTCACTTTCCACGCCCTTGATGCGTTTGGACTCTTCTGACACCGCAAGGTCCATGGCAAGTGGGCCGTCTACAATGCAACCCTTGACCTGGCCGCGGCGGTTCATCTGGGTAAGAATAGCCGCATCCATGGTGGCGTTCATCTTGGGGTTAACCTTCTCTACCGCGGCAAGGATAGCCACCTTGGGACGCTCTATCCCCAAGCGGTGGGCGATATCAACCGCGTAGCTTATCATGGCGATCTTCTGCTTAAGATCAGGGGCTATAAGAACAGCTACGTCTGTGGCTACGAGAAGCTTGTGGTATGAAGGAACCTCGAGAACGGTAACGTGGGAAAGGGTTTTGCCCGGGGGGAGAAGTCCTTTTTCCTTATCCAGAATGGCGCGCATGTAGGTTGCAGAACCCATAAGACCTTTCATCAGGAAATCTGCCTGGCCGGAATTGACCAGTTCAACCGCCTTGGCTGCCGCGACCTTCTCGTTAGGCGTGTCAATAATCTTGAAGATAGCAGGATCGATCTTATACTCAGAGGCCACCTGCTTGATGCGGGTTTCATGCCCCGTGAGGGTGGCGTCGATCATGCCTTCGCTAACGCCCCGGCCTACCGCCTCGATGGTATGCGGGTCTTCTCCCGCGGCTACGGCCACGCGCGTTCGGGGCAGACTCTTCACCTTCTCAACAAGTTCAGCTAGTTTCTTTACGGGCATCAAGCCTCCTTGGATTCATCTTTTCTTTTTAATATTCCTGAGCAGTTTCTTCTTCCTTGAGAACCCGCAGCGCCCCCTCGACCAATGCCTGCATCTCGTTCTCTCCGGGATAGCACTTGACTGGTGCGATGAATTTAACCTTTTGCGTTACCCAATTCACGAAAAGCTCGTCGTAAGCAAGCCCGCCGGTGAGCACTATGGCATCCGCCTTGCCCTCAAGCACGGCGGCGCGAGCACCTATCTCTTTCGATACGGTATATGCCATGGCACCCAGCACCTCGGTTGCCTTCTCGTCCCCTGCCTTGACGCGCTCTTCCACATCCCGCATGTCGTTGGTCCCCAGGTAGGCAACCACCCCGCCCTTTCCGGCAAGCATCTTCTTCATCTGATTCTTGGTGTAGCCTGAGTCTAATACGAAGCACACCAGATCCCAGGCGGGAAGCGAGCCTGCACGTTCCGGAGCTATCGGTCCGTCGCCGTTTAAGGCGTTGTTCACGTCAACCACTCGTCCTTTTTTGTGCGCGGCGATGGAGATGCCACCTCCCAGATGGGCTACGATCAGATTTATCTCTTCATATCGCTTGCCCAGTTCCTTGGCCGCTTTGCGTGCGGCTGCCTTGTGGTTCAGGGCATGGAAGATGCTTCTCCTTTTAATCTCCGGACGACCGGTATACCTGGCAAAGGTCTCCAACTCGTCCACCACCACCGGGTCCACGATGAACGCCGGGATGCCAAGCGGCTCCGCGATCGCGTTGGCGATAAGTCCGCCCAGGTTGGATGCGTGCTCACCCTGAAGCCCTGCGCGAAGGTCACGAAGCATTGCTTCGTTTACCCCGAAGGTTCCGCCAGGGATCGGGCGCATGAGTCCTCCTCTGCCTACCACTGCGGAGAGCGTGGAGGTATCGATATCCTTCTCGGCTAAAGTCTGCAGTATCACGTCGCGTCTGAATTCGTACTGATCCATAATCTTTGCATACTTCGCGATCTGGTCCGCAGGGTGAGTAAGATTTACCGAAAAAAGTTCCTTTTCTCCTTCATAAACGGCAATCTTCGTAGAAGTTGAACCTGGATTTACTGCAAGAACTCGAAACTCTGACACATGTTCCTCCTTCGCTGAGGATACGGATTAAACTCGGAATGTCAAGTAAATATCGCCTCTTTCTTCTTTTTGTAAGATGCGTAAGATCAAGATTTAACAACCCCCCCAATCACAGCCAATACCCGTGAGGCCTCATCCGGGGTGTTGTAGAAGTGAGGGGAGAGCCGGATGGCACTTTTTCGAAGAGAGACGATTATGCGGGCATCACTCAGTTCCTCGAACAGCGTTTTTGAATCCTTGTCAGGGATACGGAAGGTGAGTATGCCTGAGGTGTGATCCTCGTTTTCGGGCGAAATAATCTCCGCATCCAGTTGCTTTAGACCCTGCAACAGGAATCTGCGAGTCTGGAAGATCCTCTCATTAATCTTTGCTATCCCTACCGAGTTCAGGATCTTCAGGTTCTCCACGAAGCCTACGAGCGGCACCCCAGGATAGGAGCCGGGCTCGAACCGACCCGCTCCCTGTTTGACAGGAGGAAGTGGATCGAAGATGTTGAACTCCTTCCAGGAAAGGCTCATCCATCCCGCAAATGCTGGCTTAAGTCGAGACATGGTTTTTCTATTTACATAGAGTATCCCAGCACCTACCGGGCCCAACAGCCACTTGGCGGAACCGGCCGCAAAGAAGTCCACGTGGACCTTTGAAAGATTGAGTTCAAGCACACCACAGCCTTGTATCCCATCCACGACCAGAAAGATGCCTCTACCCTTGCAGAAATCCCCAACCTTTTTGAGATCAACCCTGTAACCTGTAAAGAAATCCACCCAGTCTATGGCCACGGCACGGGTGTGTTCGTCTATTGCATCCAGGATTCTGTCCTCAAGCGGTCTGTCGCCTTCAATCTCTATCTGACGCTTCCCTATCTGTGGCAGATTATGCATCCACGGTACGATGTTTGCAGGAAAGCCGTCCTTCATGCAAACGATGTTGTCATTCTTCTGCCAAGGAATAGAATAAAGAGCGATCAGGAGTCCGGTAGATGTATTGGGGATGAAGCCGATTTCTCCAGGCTGCGTTCCCAGAAGTCCAGCCGACTGGCTGCGGAACTCGAAAAGCTCGGTGCTCCAGAAGTTCCAAGGCCTGTCGCCTGAAGCCAGCTCATCTATGAGCGTTTTCATCCTCTCGCGTGCAGGCAGGGGTAAGGGGGAGCTGGATGCGTGGTTGAAGTAGATGATGTCCCTGGTGCGGGGAAAGAGCCGCGGGATATCCATACGCAATCCTACACCTCTATGGGGTAGAGTCAAGTGACCAGTTATCTTGACAATTCCCGATTCCCGATTAAGCTTCTCTGATATGAAAATCGCTCTGTTTGCGGACTATCATGGAGGAGATCGCGTATGGCCTCTTCTTGAGGAGGCACTGGAGGACCAACGTTTAGACCTGATTGTTTTTGCCGGTGATATCTTAGATTCAGCGGAACGCGAAGCCGAGTGGCAAAAGGTTCGTTCAACCGGTAAAGCCTCGCGCAAGCCCAAGGCGGAATCGGAACAGGACGGTGTTATAGATGAGCTGGTCTACCGCGAGTTCTTCATCAATCTTACCGGATTCGGGGTGCCGATTGTGTTCGTTCCCGGGCATCTGGATGCCCCTACCGTCCGGCTTAACGAAACGGTGAAGGGTTTCCCCAACGCGCATAACGTTCAAGAGAAGCCCTTCGAGATGGCGGGCTACACCTTTATTGGTTGGGGTGGAGCCGTTGGACCCGTGGATACGGATTACGAGTTCTACTGTTCCAAGGAGCGTGCTTTTAAGAAGCGTTTGTCTTCCGGATTCGACCGCGATCCTGCTCGAACCATATTACTTGTTCATACCCCTCCTATCTCAATGGTTGACCTTGATCCCGCGCTCGACGATCATGTGGGAGCAAAGGTAATAAACGAGGTGATAGAGAAGCATCAACCTGCGTTCTGCTTCTGCGGTCACGCTCACGGTACGCCCGGACAGGACAGTATAGGTCCCACGGTTATAGTCAATCCAGGTCCCATGTTCCGAGGCCGCTACGCCCTCATAAACACAGAACAGCATCGGGTGCTATTTCCTACCCCGCTTAAGGTGTGAACGAATCAGCTTGGGAGGCGCTTGAACATACAAGCGACCTGGAGCTTGTTATCCGCGGAGCAAGCGAGGAGGAGCTTTTTGCCAACGCAGCAGAGGCGTTGCTTGCACAGATAGTCGAGTTAGAAGACGTAAGGTGCGTAAAGGAGCGCAACTTGCGTATTAGGGCGGAAAGCTGTGAGGAGCGTTTCCTCAACTGGCTGCGTGAACTGTTGTATTTGAATCTCACAAAGGGATTCTTGGTGAGACGGGCGAAAGTAAAGAGGCTTGCTGAAGAGGAGGGTGAATATATTGCTGAGACGGTGGTTTGTGGCGAGAAGCTGGATGATGCTCGCCATAGGCTGCTTCATGAGGTTAAGACGGTGACCTACCAGGATTTCCTCTATGGGAAAGAAGGGAATCTTTGGCGGGCACGCGTAGTCTTTGACGTGTAGGAGGACGTATGAAGAAGGTTATCTGTAAGGTGCTAGCAGGTCAGTGTAACGAGGGGTTGCACAAGGTCGGGGATGAGTATGTGGTCGGTAACTGTACGCCTGAAGGAATATGCACCTCGGCGTTTGCCTCGATCTTTCCCCTGATCCTTACCCTTCAGACCGGCGGTAAGTTCTTTTGGGAGAAGGACAAACAGGTTACCCGTGCGGCCTGTCCTGACGATAACGGGGTAATATTTGAGATCCGGCCGCTTGACTACGAACCTTAAGAAAGGAGATAAGCTCATGCGTAGATTGTTGCCGGTCTTAGTGTTGGTGGCTTTGGCTTGTGGATCTAAACCGTCTGCGAGTGAGACCGAATCGGTGAGCCTTCCTGAATCGCAATCCAAGGTTCTTTTTGTGATCGCCCACCAGGGATTTCGAGACGAGGAACTTGCCACTCCCAAGAAGATTCTGGAAGAGGGTGGATTTGCCGGCGTAATAGCGTCAACCGATACCGCCTTCGCCACCGGCATGCTGGGTGCCAAGGTGAAACCTGATCTTCGTATATCCGATGCAAAAAGTGATGATTACGTTGCGCTGGTGATCGTCGGCGGGGCGGGTGCCAAAAAGCTCTGGGCGGACACGACCCTTGCTCGTCTGGCACGCGAGTTCAAAGAGGCCGATAAGATCCTCGGAGCTATCTGTCTTGCTCCAGTCGTCTTTGCACGTGCAGGTATACTGAAAGGCATAGATGCGACCTGCTTTTCCTCGGTTTCATCCGAGCTCGAGGCAGCCGGTGCACATTACGTAAAAGAGGACGTGGTATGTTCAGGTAAAATAGTTACCGCATCAGGTCCTCGTGCTGCCGAGGCTTTCGGGCACAAGTTGTTGTCTCTTCTTGAGAAGGAAGAGGAGTGAGGGCGGTAGTTCAGCGCGTAAGCCGGGCAGCGGTCAGTGTAGATGGAAACCAAAAGGCCTCTATCTCGAAGGGTTTCTTGGTTCTACTTGGAGTGGAGAAAGGGGATAGCAAGGCACAGATCGTCCGCTTCGCCGAGCGACTTCCACGATACCGTTTCTTTGAGGACGAGAACGGCAAGATGAATCTTTCACTTAAAGATGTCGGCGGTAGCATTCTGGTTGTGTCTCAGTTTACCTTGGCCGCCAATCTTGCAAAGGGTCTGCGGCCCTCTTTCGATCCGGCGATGGAACCGGATAAGGCACGAGGGTTCGTGGCGCTCTTTGTGGATACCCTTCGGTCAGCGGGGATAGATGTTGAAGAAGGTATTTTTGGTGCGCATATGGAGGTCGAATTAGTCAATGATGGTCCTGTAACGTTCGTATTCGAAGGGGCCTTGTGATGGTCAACAGTATGACAGGACAAGGAAGGGCCGTTGCTCTTATCAAACCTGAAGGTCTGTGCCTGACCGTGGAGGTGCATTCGCTCAACCACCGTTACCTTGAGGTAAGCGTTAAGCTGCCTGATCAGCTGGTGGGTTACGAGGAAAAGATCAAACAGGTGATAAAAGAGAACTTAAACCGCGGGTCGGTGAGTGTCGCCGTCCACCTTGAAGAGTCCAACGGCAAGCAGCTGGTTCTTACCCCGGCAGTGCTTGACGATTTTCTGCGTCTTCTAAAGGAATTGCGAAAGCGGGTGTCTGTATCTGAAGAAATAACCCCTGAGCTGCTCTTGCGAATCCCCGGTCTTATCAAGGAAGAGCCTCGTGATGTAGAGACGGCTAAGCTCTGGGAATACACGAAGCGCTTGGTTGCTCGTGCGGTTAAGGATTTAATAAGGATGCGCCGCGCCGAAGGAAGGAACCTTGAGAAGGATCTAAGAGGACGCCTTAAAATCATCAACAGCAATCTGAGTGCTATCAAGCGCAGGATTCCAGGCCGAATCAAAGAGAAACGCAGAAAGCTTCTGGAGCTTTTAGAGGAGATGAAGATCGAGCCAGACAGAAACCGGTTGTTGCAGGAGGTTCTTTACTTCTCGGAGCGATTCGATATCCACGAGGAGTGCGTGAGGCTTTCCAATCACATCAAACTTTTCAGGGAAACACTGGACGAGCCTAAATCCAACGGCCGAAGGCTGAACTTCATCACTCAGGAGATGATGAAGGAGACCAACACCATCGGATCAAAGGCGAACGATACCGCGATTACCCACTTTGTAATATCTATAAAAGAAGAGGTGGAGAAGATAAGGGAGCAGGTTCAGAATGTTGAGTAGAGATCCGTTTTTGTTTATACTTTCGGCTCCCTCAGGCGCGGGGAAAACAACCCTGTGTCGCTCGCTTGTGCGGCGCGATGACAAGGTTCGCTACTCGGTTTCGGCGACCACTCGGCCGAGGCGCGGCAATGAAGAAGACGGCAAGGCCTACCATTTCGTAAACGATGCCGAGTTCGACCGTCTTATCAAAGAGGATGACCTGCTTGAATGGGAGGAGGTTTACGGTTATCGCTACGGTACCCCTAAAGTCCAGGTCGAGGAACTGCTCTCGCAAAGGTTTGACGTGGTGTTGGATACGGACATTAAGGGAGCGCTCCATCTCAAGAAGCTTTACCCTGAGAGCGTAACCGTCTTTTTGCTGCCGCCCAGCCTTTCCGAGCTGCGCCGCAGGCTCACCGCGAGGGGGCGGGACGATCGCGAGACGATCGAGGCGCGCCTTGCGCGGGCCGAGGCCGAGATCGAGCTGGCAGGGGAGTTCGATTACGCGGTGGTGAACGATTCGCTTTCTGCAAGCCTGTGGTTGCTTCGGGCTATCCTTGACGCGGAACGCGCTCGCATTGCGCGAGCGAAAAAGATTAAACTGACGGAGGATTGATGCAAGAAATCTCTCTTGAGAAGATCTGGGAACGTTATGAAAACAAGTATCGCTTCCTGGCGATGGCCTCAAGGGAAGCACGCCGCCTGATCGAGGAGGTGGCAGAGGGACGGATTGATGTGGTAGAAAACCCCTATAGCTTGGGGCTGGCACGCACCCTGCGTGGAGAGGCTGAAGAGAAGCAAGAATGAACGAAAGAGTTCTCCTTGGAGTAACCGGGTCAATAGCCGCGTACAAAGCTCCTTTGGTGCTGCGGGCTTTGAGGGGGAGGAGTTTCCGGGTCCCGGTGGTACTCACAGAAGCGGCACAGCGCTTCATCGGCCGGGTTACCTTTGAGTCGCTGACCACCGAAGGGGTTTACGATGACCTGTGGGCGCGGCGCGAAGCGCTTTCACATATCTCACTCCTTGAAGGCACCCGTCTTGTACTCATAGCTCCTGCAACCGCTGACATCATCGCCAAGGCTGCTCATGGTCTGGCCGACGATCTGCTTTCAAGCCTTCTTCTGGCAGCAGATCCGAAGCTCCTGCTCTTTGCACCGGCCATGAACGCCGGCATGTGGCGGAATCCGGCGACCCGTGAGAATATAGCTATACTCAAGGGGCGCGGTGCAGGATTTGTGGAACCCGGCGAGGGCGAACTTGCCTGCGGGATGGTCGGTAAGGGAAGATTGGCCGAGATCGAGGAGATAGTGCTTGCCGCGGAGAGGTTGATTCGGGCGCATCCGGCGCTCAAAGGCAAACGGGTGGTGGTTACCTGTGGTCGTACAGAGGAGGAGCTCGATCCGGTAAGGGTCATTACCAACCGCTCATCCGGCAGGATGGGAGTCCAGATCGCTCAGGCTTTCGTCCGTGTGGGAGCCGAGGTGACGCTCCTCGCAGGCGAGATGAGCGTTCCACTGCCCTGTGGCATCCAGATCGTCAGGGTGAACTCGGTAGCCCAGATGCTTTCGCAGCTTACATCCCTTATGCCTTCTACAGACGTATTGCTCATGGCGGCAGCGGTCGGAGACTACGCACCGAAGAAGAGCGCCGATTACAAGCTGAAGGAGACAGAACTTACCCTATCCCTTATAAGAACCCCAGACATTCTGTCCGCATTTGCAGATTCATCAACCGTTCGTATCGGGTTCTCTGTTGAGACCGGCGAGGATTGGGAGCAGGCAGCGGTTGAAAAACTCCATCAGAAGAATCTCGACGCGATAGTGGCCAATCCGGCTGAGGCCATAGGTAGTGAAAAAACCCAGGCTGTGATTATCTATGCTGACGGTAAAAGAGTCGAGGTTCCACGTACGAGCAAGGAAGAGCTGGCGGAAAGGCTGGTTGAGGTGACCGTCGAACTACTGCAGAGTAAGGAAAGCCGTGGCTGAGCCCTCAGCAGGAGATGGGTTGCGTGTCCCGCCTCACGCGGCGGAGGCTGAGGCGGCGGTTTTGGCAGCGATGCTTATCTCTCAGGAGGCGATGTACAAGGCGTTCGGGACCCTTCGCTCCGAGTGTTTCTACGACCGCAAGAACCGGCTTATAGCCGAGGCGGTGCAGGGGCTCTTCGAACGCAACGAGACTGCCGATCTCGTAACCGTAAGCGAGGAACTCAAGCGGCAAAAGAAGCTTTCCGATGCTGGGGGGCTGGGGTATCTTTCCTCCCTTGCCGAGAACGTGGTGGCACCTGCGCATGTCGAGGAGCACGCCCGCATAGTGTATGAGAAGTGGGTTCAGCGCCGACTCATAGGTATTGCCACCCGGATCGTTCAGGACGCATATGACTCCAGACAACCTGTGGACGAGATGCTGGATAAGGCCGAGAATCTGATCTTCGAGATCAAGGAATCCAAGCTGCGCGGCGGGTTTGTGGCGCTCAAGGAACTCCTGGTCCCTGCCATGCGCGCTATCGACCGTGCAAAGCAGGAGGGACGTCACGTCACCGGGGTCCCTACAGGATTCGTTGACCTTGACAGCATGACCTCCGGTTTGCAACGGGGCGAGCTTGTGGTTATCGCCGGACGTCCTTCTATGGGCAAATCTTCGCTCGCCCTCAACATAGCACTGGAGGCGGCTAAGCGTGAAGGGACAAAGGTTGGTCTATTTAGCCTTGAGATGACCACCGAGATGGTGGTGGAGCGAATCATCTGCTCGGAGGCGGAGGTTAGTCTTTCCAAGCTGCGTTCAGGTAGATTGAGCATGGAGGACTACGCCAGACTCTCCAACGTAATGGGGGTGCTTAACGAGCTTCCTGTCTACATAGACGACACGCCTTCGCTTTCCATCCTGGAACTCAAGGCCAAGGCCCGCAGGCTTCACGCCGAAGGCGAGCTGGGGATGGTGATTGTAGATTACATGCAGCTTATGGATGCTTCAGCCGGTTTTGCAGCCCAGCGCAACCGGCAACAGGAGATAACCGAGATCAGTAGATCTCTCAAGGCCCTGGCCAAGGAGATCAACGCTCCTGTGGTGGCCTTGTCCCAGCTTTCACGTCGGCCTGAGATGCGCGAGGATAAAAGGCCCCAGCTCGCCGACCTCAGAGAGTCGGGAGCGATCGAGCAGGATGCGGATCTCGTGCTACTCATACATAGACCTGGGTTCTACAATCCTAAATTGGAGGAGGGGTATCCAGGCAGTCCTGCGAAGATAATTATCGCAAAGCAACGAAACGGTCCCACGGGCGAGTTGGATCTTGTTTTCCGCAAACCGATCATGCGTTTCGAAAGTTACGTCGCTCGTGTGGAAGAGGAGCTGGGCGAAGAGATAGACAGAGTGACAGAGGAGGACCTCTAGTGGTCCGTCAGCTTGGCCGGTATGTGCTTTTTACCCTGCGTGCCTTCGGTGGGATGGGCTACGTTCTTCGTCGGCCCAAACTTGTACTTAAGCAGGTTTACACCATTGGTCTCCTTTCACTGCCGGTAATCTCCTTCGCTTCGATATTCCTGGGGATGGTCACGGCACTTATGGTATCGTATCAGTTAGAATCCGGGGTGCCTAAATTTTACGTAGGCGCTACCGGCGGTCGCAGCCTCCTTATAGAGATTGCACCATTGGTGATCTCGCTCTTGGTGGTGGCCAGGGTTGGTTCGAACATCACCGCCCGTATCGGCACCATGAAGGTCACCGAGCAGATAGACGCCCTGGAGACTATGGGTATCAACTCGGTTCACTACCTCGCCTTGCCAATAATACTTGCCAGCATTGTTGTGGTGCCTGCACTGGTGATCTATAGCGATCTCATATCGCTTGTCGCGGCCGCGGTCTCGGCCAAGGTGATCGTCAACGTTCCAATACCGCAATACATATTTGGTCTTAAACGATTTGCAACTCTCAACGACGTGCTTGGGGGCCTGCTTAAGACCCCTTTCTTCGGACTCGCCATGGGTTCTATTTCGGTCTACTACGGATTCCAGACAGAGCTTGGCGCGGAAGGTGTTGGTAAATCCGTTACCGCTTCCGTTGTCACCTCCGCAGCCCTGATTATGATACTTGATTTCATAGTTGCGTTCTGGATGTTCAGATGATAAAGGTCTCTGGGCTATCCAAGTGTTTCTCGCAGCAGAAGGTGCTTGAGGGCATCGATTTTGAGGCGCAAGACGGTCGAAGGGTGTTCATACTGGGCAAGTCCGGATCAGGCAAGACCGTCTTCCTCAAGTGCATACTCGGGTTGCTTGTTCCTGATACCGGGAAGATCTTCATAGACGAAATGGACATAACCCCCCTTATGGTAAAACCTCGCTTCAAAAGGAAGCTTACCCGCATACGCCAGAAGATAGGCTATGTGTTCCAGGGATCGGCGCTTCTGGATTCCCTTTCAGTGACCGACAATATCGCTTTAGCCCTTGACAGTAAAAAGCTTCCTTGGGAGGAACAGAATCGGATCATTGACGAGAAGCTTGAGATGGTAGGGTTTGATGGTTCGGTAAGGCGTAAGTATCCGGCACAGCTTTCAGGTGGAATGAAGAAACTTGTGGCCATCGCGCGGGCGATTGCGGCTGAGCCTCGTTACATATTCTACGACGAACCCACCACAGGCCTTGATCCTGCGATGGTCACACGCATAACAAAACTCATTATTGAACTCAGCGAAAAGCTGGAGGTGACATCCCTTATTGTCACTCACGATATGGGACTTGCCAGGCGCGCCGGACAGGATATTTACTTCCTAAAGAACTATACTTTGAGCCGTCCGCGACGTATCACGCGATTGGAGGAACTTTATGAATAATGAACGCCGTCGAGAGACAGCAGCAGGACTCTTTCTTTTCTTCGGGCTCTTAATCCTACTCTTCGGTGTCAGCTGGCTTAAGGATTACTGGTCGTTACGCAAAACCTACGAGGTAAAGGTGCGCCTCAAGGATGTAGGTGGACTGCGCATGAGCGATCCGGTGGACGTGGCCGGAGTCGTAAAGGGAAAGGTGACGGATGTAGAGATCGGCAAAAATGATATAATGCTCACCCTGAACATCGAAGAAGACATCGATATCCCAATAGACTCCCGCATTACCATGCGTACTCGTTCGCTCTTTACTGGAGAAAAGTATATTAAGGTGGATTTAGGTGAATCCGACATCATGGCCAGGGACACGAACATAGTGTTCAAAGGGATGTATATAGATGACTTCTCTCTGGAGCACCTGCAACGCACGCTAATTCGGATAGAATCCCTGCTTTCCGAACTGGAGATAGAGGGCATTCAGACGGCTGTTGAAGAGGGGATTACTGATCTGTTTGATGAGGCTAAACGGGGTATCAAACCTGTGGTCGAGCGCGGTGAGGTGATGGGCGAAGCCATAGACGATCTGGCCTCTGCCGCACAGAGTCTTGATTCTATCCTTACGAGGCTCCAGCGCGGCGAAGGATCTTTGGGAAGGCTGATGGAAGATGATACGGTGTACGTGAACCTCAGAGAGGCCTCAGAGGAACTGAAGGTTTTGATTCAGGATATAAGAGAGCATCCTGAGCGTTACTTGAACGTAGAAGTAAAGGTATTTTGAGCAAACGCGAATCGATCTTTATCTGCCAGAACTGCGGGCATGAAAGCCCACGCTGGCTCGGGCACTGCCCGTCCTGCGGCGAGTGGAACACCTTTGCCGAGGAACGTGCGGTAACAAAGCGGAGCACAGGCAAGCCAGCCAAGTCCGCAGCTCAACCTGTACTGCTGGATGATGTTGAGCTTGGGGCAAGGCCGCGCATCCCTACCTCGCATCCGGAGCTGGACAGGGTTCTGGGTGGAGGCTTTGTTCCAGGATCGGTTGTACTCCTGGGTGGCGACCCGGGGATAGGAAAATCGACCCTTGCCATGCAGTTGGTTTCCCAGCTTTCATCCACAGGTCGTGTACTTTACGCCTCGGGTGAGGAGTCGCTTTCACAGCTCAAACTCCGGGCCCGGCGTCTGGAGATCGGCACAAACAACCTGTATCTTTTGGCAGAGACTGAAGCCGAGGCGATTGAGGAAAGAACTCAAGAGCTTAAACCCGGCTTCCTTGTAGTTGATTCCATTCAGGCCATGACTACGGCTGCTCTTGCTGGGGCCGCAGGAAGTGTTGGTCAGGTGCGTGAGAGTGCGGCACGATTCCAGAGGTTGGCAAAATCCGAGGACGTGACCACGTTAATCATAGGTCACGTGACAAAGTTCGGGACCCTGGCAGGGCCCAGAACCCTGGAACACATTGTAGACACTGTGCTCTACTTCGAGGGGGATAGGTTTCAGCAGTATCGCATCCTGAGGGCCGTGAAGAACCGATTCGGCTCAACCAACGAGATAGGACTGTTTGAGATGACTGCCAAGGGCCTGGCGGATATCGAAAATCCATCGTTTATCTTCCTTTCCGACCAGGAAGAACGCGCCCCGGGTTCTGCTGTGACCGTTGTCATGGAAGGGACAAGGCCTCTTTTGGTCGAGGTCCAGGGGCTTACAGCTCCCACACCCTTCCCGTCGCCCCAAAGGGTCACTACCGGCTTCCCGCGCCAGCGATTCGCCATGCTTCTCGCCGTACTTGCCAGAAGAGGAGGCATCTCCGCTCTTTCCCTCGACACCTACCTGAATGTTGTAGGCGGTATCTTTATAGAGGAACCCTCATGCGACCTGGCTGTAGTGCTGGCTATAGCCTCCTCGCTTGCCGATCGCAAGCTTCCCAACGATCTCGTTATCTTCGGCGAGACGGGTCTTGGCGGAGAAGTCCGGCCGGTGGCCCAGGCCGAATTGCGTCTCAAGGAGGCGGCGCGCCTGGGATTTACCACCGCTCTGATTCCGAAACGCAACTCAGGCGACTTTAAGGGTATCCAGACTATCGGGGTAAGATCGATTCGCGAGGCCCTCGAATACATTCGAAACTCGTGAAGGAGGATCGATGTTTGCAAGGAAAGAAAAATACGTAATCGAACGAGACGCACTGGTGGATGGACGTGTGCTTTCTTTGTTCGAGATGCAGCTTTTAAGGGGGAAGGTTTATGTTTCTCCTCTGGACGATGAAACAGCCTCAGGTATAGAGCGATTAAGTAAGTGTCCTGACGTTAAGATCGAGTTTGCTTCTGATCTGGATTCAAGCGCGAAGGCAGTTGCTTTAACCCGGGCTAAGAAGGCGGTGCTCCTCAAGCTCTCAAAGGAACTCAACGCGGAGAAGCTGCGCCGGAAAGGGATGCGGGTGGTTGACATAGACGCACTATTCGAGCGTTTCGTGCCGCATTTCAAACCTGGGGACGAAACCGTGGTGCGGATCGTGAAGAAGGGAAAGGGACAGGATGAGGGGGTTGGTTACTTCTCCAACGGGATAAAGGTTGTTGTTGAGGAGGGCGCAGAGCACATCAACCGCTACCTGGAGGTTGTAATCAAAGGAGTGGTGAACACCCCGGCGGGACGTATGGTGTTCGCCCGGCCCAAATACCGATCCTAAGTCACTCTGACAATACAAGAGGCCGGGGTCTGTGACCCCGGCCAATCTCTTTTTCCCCGCGCCCCCAAGACATGGATGGGGAAGCCTAGGTGATCTGGCTTGCCAGTTTTGCCTTAAGTCTTGAGGCCTTGTTGCGGTGAATTACGCCTTCGCGGGCGGTTTTATCTATCATGGCCTGCACCGCAGGATAAAGCTTTGCCTTATCCTTCTTGGCCGCTGCAGTAAACTTCGCGATCTCGGTCTTAAGACGAGACTTGCGCGCCTTGTTTACCGCTCGCCTCTTGGCGTTCTGCCGCACGTTCTTCAATACGCTTTTCGTTACAGGCATTCTTCTCCTTTAAAGTTAGACTCTAATTGTATCCGATAAAGCGGGGTTTGTCAATCCTCTAAGGATGCCTCGATCCGAGGGAAGAGTGCTTCACCCTTGGTAACCTTCGTACCGTCCTTCAGCCTTTCCCACTTGACCAGCTCCTTGTAGTGGATGGTATTATCCAAAGCATCAAGACCCAGCTTGGCACGCAACTTCTCGCACGTCTCAGGCATGAACGGGGCAAGGAAGACCGAAAGCAACCTTAAACTCTCCAGCAACGCGTAAAGCACACCGGCCAGCTCATCGGTCTTGCCTTCCTTGTCGAGCACCCACGGTGCGGACTCTTCCACGAACGCATTTGAAGCTGTAACAAGCTCCCAGATCTTTAAGGTAGCCTTTCGGAACCGGAAACCCTCCATAAGCTTTGGCAGCTCCTCGGCAATGTCGGCTGCCACATCCGGTAGCTTGCCTCCATACCCTTCCATCTTCTTTACGATTCCGTCCTGATACTTTTCGGTCATACCCAGAACTCTCGACACCAGATTGCCGAAATCGTTGGCCAGGTCGGAGTTGATGCGCTCCACCAGGAGCTCCTCACTGAAAGAAGAGTCCAGCCCGAAGCTCATCTCCCTCAATAGGAAATACCTGAACGCCTCGAACCCGTACTTGCGCTTCATATCCAAGGGTCTCACCACGTTACCCAGCGACTTCGACATCTTCGCCGCCTCTACCTGCCAGTAGCCGTGCACCCTCAGTCCCTTATACGGCCCGGCCCCCATGGATTTGAGCATAGCAGGCCAGTAGATGGCGTGGGGAACAAGTATGTCCTTGGCTATCAAATGATAACAGTTACCCCAGTAGCGGCGAAAGTCCGGGCCGTCCGGATAACCGATTGCGGTCAAGTAATTTATGAGCGCATCGAACCACACGTAGGTGACGTAATTGGCATCGAACGGCAGCGGGATGCCCCAGGACAGCCGCTCCTTTGGTCTGGATATGCACAGATCACTCAGCGGGTCTTGAAGGAACGAGGCAACCTTGTTGCGGTGGCGCTCCGGCTCGATGAAGGAAGGGTTCTCCTTGATGTATTTGATAAGCCAGTTCTGATATTTACTCATCTTGAAGAAGTAATTCTTCTCCGAGCGGTACTCTAAAGGCGTCTGATGATCAGGACAGCGACCGTCCACCATCTCCTTCTCCGTGTAGAATCGCTCGCAGCCCACGCAGTAGTAGCCACCGTATTCACCGAAGTAGATGTCGCCCTTATCGTATACCCTCTGCAGGATGTCCTGCACCACCTTTACGTGATCAGGGTCCGTCGTCCGGATGAAGCGGTTGTAGGTGAAGCCCAGCTCTTCAAAGGTAGAGCGGAACATCCCGGCGATGCGGTCAACGTAGGCTTTTGTCTGGACACCTTCAGCTTTAGCCGCTTGCATGATCTTGTCGCCGTGCTCGTCGGTGCCTGTCAAAAAGTAGGTGTCACAGCCGTAAAGGCGCCAGAAGCGCGCGAGCGTATCGGCCAGAATGGTCGTATACGTGTGGCCGATGTGCGGCTCGGCGTTCACGTAGTAGATAGGCGTGGTTATGTAATAAGGCTCTTTCTGCAAGGGTTTCTTCATCCTTAAGTTTACGCAGATTGGGGCTTAAGGCAAGCCTTGGGACGCATCTTTCCCTTCATATTTGAACCCAACACGTCACCAGATGCCTTCAAAAAAACTCCCCAAAAGCCGGTCAAAAGCTGGTCAAAAGCTGGTCAAAAGATGGTCAAAAGGGGGACAAAAGTAGGACACGCCAAAGAAATTATGCTGGTCAAAAACTGGTCAGAAGTTACCCGAAAGCTGGACACGAGGAATGTATGCCGGGTTGGACGTAAAGGTGACGGGGCAAGCACTTCTTTATTGTCATTGCGAGGGTGTCGGAGACACCCGAAGCTCCGGAGGACGACGCTTGCGGAGTTCCGGAGGGCGAACGAAGGGAGCAATCTCATACGCCTGAGAGAATGCAATGAGATTATTCCTTAATGGTCATCGCAAGCGTGCTTCGTCACTTCGTTCCTCGCAATGACGGAGTAAGAAGACTTGACAACGCCCAATAAGATAATATTATAACGTGATTTGGAGTTCGTAGGGGCCGACCTTAAGGTCGGCCCGATTCATTGAAATTTGGCGGGCCGGTTTAAAAACCGGCCCCTACGTCTGGTAAGGTAAGGAGCATTCCCTTCGGGAATAGATCGCCACGGTCGCCTTCGGCTCCCTCGCGATGACATCCCTATGGCTTGACTTGAAAAGAAAAAGGTGGTAATATTCCATGAGTGATTATGGAAAGGGTAACCAAATGATGGGAAAACGGATCTTGAACTACACTGTTTCGATAACTATATTCCTCTTCGTTTTGTCTTTAATTAGTTGTCTAAAGAACAAAACATCTACTGGAATTGCTGTCAGTGAATTCCTGCCAGACTCTGTATATTTTGAATTTAGCAGAGTTTTCAAGGTGGAAATCCCTCCAGATTTCTCGCAAAAGAATCCTCATCATGTAGCTCAATACTCTGTATATATGTGTCGAGAGGGTTTAACCAACCAGCTTATCCAAGAGATAGGGCATGTCGAAGAAGATACGGTATTAGGGAATATTTTTGTGTCCTTTGTTCGAGATTTCGGACCGGATTTAGAGCTTTTTAAAAACAACTCCTTGTGGTTAAGGTTTGAAGCTTACGCAGACTACGAAGACGCCAGTGTATGGTACTATTATTTAGTTGACAGCACAGGGAATTGTTTGACGCGAAATCCTTGGATATCTCTCCATCGATCAAAATCGAACGGCAAGTGTGCCTTGACAGGGATATTTGTTAACTTGCCAGACGAGGGATTGATGGATATACCTGGAGGCTTGAGAAGAAAGTGATGCTTGTAAGGGCTGACCTTAAGGTCGGCCCGATTCATTGAAATTTGGCGGGCCGGTTTAAAAACCGGCCCCTACGTCTAGTAAGGTAAGGAGCATTCCCTTCGTGAATAGATCGCCGCGCTCACTTCTTTCGCTCGCGATGACATCTATCCAATCTGCGTAATCTGCGGTTAGTTCCCCCTGCGATCTTTTTGCCGCAGGCAAAAAGGAGCATTTATTTTTGGGATCCACGCACGGATGCGAAGCAGACGTGTGGGGTGAATATCCTTGACAATGCAAACAGACTGGGGATAATGCGATATGGACAAACAAGATAAGATGGTGTTCTGCTTCCACGGTGACCACACCCCCGCACTGGAAAAACTGGCATACAAACTCAAGGAAGTTATGGAAGCTTCGGGCTACCACTACCGATGGTACTCCATTTCTCCCCGGCTGGTGCTTAACTTCATCATGGAAGGTGAGGTCAAGCCCTACCGGCGCAGGGCACAGGCTACTTTTGTAGTTTCACTGCTCGAAGCTTCACAGTTACCCCAGGACCCTATCAAGGAGTGGTACCCATATCTCGTGCGCGGTCTTTCCAACATGCTTCTCGTGTATATCCCGGGCAGCCAGGCCCACTTCCTGACCCTCGATCTGGCTCACTTTGTGGAGCCGGAAGGGGAGGGATTCTATGAACGGCTGTTTGAGCGTATCCATCCTATGGCTTCCTCGGTACTGGTGGTCAAGAATCGGTTTGAAACCGATCTGGAACCTGAGCTTTGGCAAGGGGACGAGCAATCAAGCGCGCTCAGAGAAGCGGGCCGCAAGCTGGGCGAATGGGACCTTTTGCCCGCCGCCTTTCCCATCGATAAGATCCTTTCAGCGGAGGATTTTCGCCACGTCAAGCGTCTTTACGGGATCGGAGGACTCTCCTACGGGAACCTTTCGGTGCGCAAGGATGGAAGCCGTTTCTGGATGAGCGCCTCCGGAGTGGACAAGTCGAAGCTCTCTGAGATCGGTCGTGATATCCTTCTGGTTAAGGATTACGACTCGACGGCGAACGCCATCGTTCTCTCGGTGCCCCCGAACGTTGAACCGCGCAGGGTCTCTGTAGATGCCATCGAACACTGGCTGATATACAAAGAGCACCCTGAGGTAGGGGCCATCATCCACGTTCACGCCTGGATGCAGGGGGTGCCCACCACCCAGTTCCATTACCCCTGCGGAACCTACCAGCTGGGCCGGGCGGTTGCGGAGAAGGTACGCCAAAGCCCTGATCCGGCCAGCGCGGTGGTAGGCCTCAAGAACCACGGCCTGACCGTTACCGGACGAAGCCTTGCCCACATCCTCGACCGCATTGACGGCAAGCTCATCAAGCACGTTCCTATGGAATGAAGGCGCTTCGCTACTGGCCTTCGGTTCCGCGTTATCTTCTGGCAAGGATTCTTAAAAAACGCTACCCGGTCTTCCTGCTTCCTCTTCGTCTGGTTGACATAGCGGAGCCTTGTGCTCCCCCGGGTTGGAAACGGGTTAAGGTGCGTCTTTGCGGGGTTTGCGGATCGGATTTAGCCCTTCTATACGGCAAGAACTCGCCGCGATTGTCGCCTTTCTTTTCCTTTCCGGCTGTCCTTGGTCATGAGATATTGGGCGAGTCGGACGGCAAGCGGGTGGTGGTGAACCCAAATCTCGCCTGTAGAGAACGGGGGTTAGAACTGTGTGCTGCGTGCGTAAGAGGCGAGGAAGGTATCTGCCAGAATACTTCCGATGGAAGTATAGCGCCCGGCATGTTGGGTTTCTGCCGCGATCTGCCCGGCGGTTGGGGAGAAGAGATCGTAGCACATCCTGATATGATACATCCTGTCCCGGACGGTGTGCCCGATGGGCGGGCGGTGCTTGCAGAACCCTTGGCTGTGGTACTGCGGGGACTTCGTAACCTTGACTTCTCAACCGACCTCAAGACGCTGGTGATAGGTGCAGGTACCATCGGACTGCTTGCGGTGAAGGTATTACGGATACTCGGCTATAAAGGTGAGATTCACGTGGCGGCGCGTTATCCTATGCAGGCTGAACTGGCTGGTGAGTTTGGAGCGGACCGGGTGCACTGCGATGTCCGGGAAGCGGCCCGTGAAGTAGGGGCAAAGTCCTACAAAGCCGTAATCGGACCGCCGGGCTGGCGTGGCGGTTTTGATGCGGTGATTGATGCCGCCGGGAGCAAAACCAGCTTAAAGCAGGCCTCTTGGGCGACAAGGGAGGGAGGGAAGCTCTTGCTCTTAGGTTCACCAGGCGAGATGAAACACGACTTCTCTCCCCACTGGTTCGGAGAAGTGAAGCTTCTGGGAACCTACATCTACTCCAATGCCGATTTCAGGCGGGCAGTAGAGCTTCTATCCAAGATCGAAGGCATCGAGAAGCTGGTTACTCACAAGTTTCTGTTGTCCGATTGGCGCAAGGCCATTCTCACCGTAATCGGCCGCCGCGGCATCAAGGTCGTGTTCAGGCCTTAATGCTCCTTTTGCCCTTCGAACACTTGCGCCCTTCAGGGTAAAAGATCGCAGAGGGGAAACTATCCGCAGATGAGAATTCCTGAGAGTCGTTCTCCTTCGGATCGCCGATTATCGCAGATTGAAATCCCAAAATCCGTGCAATCTGTGGATGAATTTAACATTGACACAGTGACATTCTCCCATTAAAATCAGCCTTAGGCCGGGATGGTGAAATTGGCAGACACAAGGGACTTAAAATCCCTCGGAGGAAACTCCGTGCCGGTTCGAGTCCGGCTCCCGGCATTGTGAAAAAACTTCAAAAACGGCTCAAGGTCTCCTTTCGCCGTAAGGATCTCTTGGAGCGTGCGTTAACCCATCCATCATACGCACATGAGCAGACCGGCGACCGCCATACATCGTATGAGAGGCTCGAATTCCTGGGCGACGCGGTTTACGAATTGCTCCTTCGCGAGTACTTCTACGAGGCTTTGGATCAAGCAGATGAAGGGATGCTTTCCAAACTCAAGAACCGCTATTCCTCAGGCGCGTTCATGGCCGAGCTTTCACGCAAGCTTGGATTAGACCATGCTCTTCGTCTTGGGCGCAGCGAGGAGAACGACGGCAGGGAAAAGACCTCCATACTGGCGAGTACCTTTGAGGCTGTTATTGGAGCGCTCTATCTTGACCGGGGATTACGTGCCTGCCGCAGGTTCTTCGCCAGCCAGGTAAAACCGCACATTGATCTTTCGGTGATTCCATTCGATGCCAAGTCCAGATTGAACATACGTCTTTCTGGCGTTTCGTTCGAATACCGGGTTCTATCTAAGGAGGGCGAAGACCATTGTCCGCGCTTCCGCATAGGTCTGTTTGTTGAAGGCGAGCTCGTGGCTTGTGGTGAGGCGGGGAGCAAGAAACGTGCCGAGGTAAAGGCGGCAGAGGTCTATCTGGAATCGTTTAAGGAGAAACCATGAACATCTTTGCGCTGGCGCTTGGGCCGGTGGTGGCGATTCTTTTCTTCTTATGGATTAAGGATCGTTATGAACGGGAACCACTCAAATATCTTCTTATTACGCTCGGTGCTGGAGTGGTTGCGGCCATCCCGGTTGTAATAGTTGAGATTTTATGGGTGCATATATCTTATGACATCTCGGCCCTTACCGCGGGTGAACTTACATTCATGACGTTCATAGAGATAGGACTGACCGAGGAGTTTTTCAAAGCGGTTGCGTTCTTTGCCACGGCTTACTGGAGCAAGCACATGAACGAGCCTTACGACGGGATTATGTACGCGGTTGCCGCCGCCTTAGGGTTCGCAGCCATAGAGAATGTGATGTATGTGTTGATGGGAGGAATCCCTGCCGCCTTTGTAAGGGCGATAACGGCTGTGCCTGCTCACGCGATGATGGGGCTTTTCATAGGCTACTTTGCCGGAAGGGCCAAGTTCGCAAAACGTAAATGGGCCAAGCCGTTTCTGATACTTACTGGGTTTTCCATCGCTGTGTTCTTACATGGACTTTACGATCTGATCGCGATGTGGCCCTATCACCGTCTTGCCTGGTTGTGGCTGTTTCCATTGCTCGCCGTCATGGTCGTATCATCGCTTTTCCTGATGCGCGACGCACGGAGTCGTTCGCCATTCAAACCTGCTAAGGACGAGTTCGGTCGCTATACCGGATACACAGTCTCGGGAAAGCCTCTTTCCCCCAAAATCGCAGCCACGCTTGGGGTCGAGCCTCGTCTTCCTCCGGCGGATTTTGTGCCTCGGGAATCAATACAAAAACCCACTAAACCCAAACCTGAGGTGCGTACGCAACCCGCCAAACCTGAAACCAAGGCCGGAACCCCCTACTTCCTTGACGAATACTTCAAGCCGGTTAAAAAACAAGAGCCTCAACCGCCACCGCCTCCTGTCCCAGAGCCTCCTTCTGAATCCAGCCTTGGTTACGAGAGGCCGAAAGAACCCACACCTGATCAGAGAAAGGGTCCGGATATGCCTAGGGACTACTCGCTGCCGGAGAAGGATGAATGATTTGTCTTAGCGATTTTCTTGATGTCCTTTGGCGGTTGGGTTTAGCCCTTGTTTTGAGTGCGGTTGTGGGGTTTGATTTCCTGGAGAAAGCGCTTGAACGCTTATGGGAGAGGCGTAAAAAAGAAAAAAGCTGACCTCAGTTTCGTCAAAGGCATAAAAACCGATCCATAAGCTGTGAATTTAAGCGGGGTTAAGTATTGAGTAATCCCTGATCGTCCTTTGTCATCGGCTACGTTGACAAGCAAGCCCCTTTCCCTATTATTCACCTTGTGAGTCTAAAGATTAAGCTTCCTCTGGTGGTGAGTCTTCTCGTTCTCCTAAGCGTTGCCGGGGTTGGCTACTTTCTTATTCGTTATGAACAAAACGTTCTTCGTGGCGAGCTTGCGCGCAGGGGTGAGTTGTTGGCCAAGCAGCTGGCCGGTGTTGACAGGGTAGCGTTTAATCTTATAGCACGTGAGTCCGAGTATCTGCGTCTTGCCGATTCGATCCTCTTGTTTAAGCGTCCTTCATCGTCCTTTGAGAAGGAGCGCGTCCTGAGCGCCGCTTTAAGCGAGACTGTTGAAAGCCCTGGGGTTCTGGAGGCCGTTTTTTTTGATTGGAACGGATTCCCGGTACTCTGCCTTGACGCGGTTAAGGCCACAAGGCTCAGGGAAGAAATCGAGGATGACGATGGTCCAGAAAGGGTCTCCCTTTTTCAACATCCCGACTCTATCCATTCAGTCTTGGGCGCGCCGGCGGACGGATTTACGTTTACCTCGCCCCTGCTTATAGGTTCCGATACCCTGGGTTTCGCCCAGGTGCGTATCGATCCCAGTGTTCTTGACCGCGCGATCCGCGACGCCTTAATGACGGTTTTACCCATGCTCGGCGGTATCCTGGGGGTAAGCGTGCTCTTATCCTTGTTATTCAGCATGTTCTTTACCGTGCCTGTATCAAGGCTTAAGAAACACGCACTTGAGCTTTCAAAAGGAAACCTCGCCGCCCGTGTCAAGGTGCGTTCACGGGACGAGTTGGGTCTCTTGGGTGAGGTTTTTAACAAGATGGCCCATAACCTTCAGCGTACCTACGATGAAATTCAGGAGAAGCTGGTGGAGATAAAACGGCTCTTCAAGATGGCCACCGAGGACGGCCTGACCGGGCTTTACGTCAAGCGTTACTTCCTTGAACTCCTGGCAGGCGAGCTGCGCCGCTCCATCCGCTACGAAAGGCCCCTCTCGTTTTTGATGTGCGACGTAGATTACTTCAAACGAATCAATGACACCTACGGCCATCCCGCAGGTGACGTGGTGCTGCGTTCCATAGCTCGCCGGCTGTCGGTCGCTACCCGCGAGGGTATAGATATTATAGGGCGTTACGGAGGCGAAGAGTTTGCGGTGATGCTGCCCGAGACTGACGAGGAGACGGCGTGGGTTATCGCAGAGAGGGTGCGCAAAGCCGTGGGATCGGAACCGATTTCCCTGGACCGTATCGAGGGGGCGGGAGAGAACCGGATCACGGTAACAATTTCAGTTGGTATAACGACCGTGAGGGGAGAGACGAGTCTGGATCGTCTGATAGCTACCGCGGACCGCGCCCTTTATCTGGCAAAAGAAAACGGCCGCAACCGCTCGGCTGCCCTTGCCTTAGAAAGATGAGTATCCTTCTAGCGCTCCTCCTGGTTAGCTATCCAAACGGCTGGTTCGGAACCGGCCCTGCATCGGCCTCGGATGCCGGGATGATGCTTGAGCAGGGGGTATTAGCCGTTGAGTATAATCCTTCAGGGCTGGCGTGGCTGGATTCGTTCCAGGTCGGTGTGGCGGCAGAGGGTTTGTTCCGTTACAATCTCGCAGGGGTCGCATACAGGTATCAAGACTGGCCCTTGGCTTTGTCTCTACACAAGAATATCCATGACTGGGGTTTCTCGCTCGGTGCCGGTCATCTGACACGTCCACTTGCAATGGGAGGTGCCTTCAGCGCTTCCTTTGATACCCTGGGTCATGATCAAACCTTTTCTTTGCGTTTTGGGCTTCAGTGGAGGGAGTACGTGGGGCTATCTCTGGGGCCGAAGCTCTGGAACGCGCAGGATACCGGTCACTTGAGCGTTATTGCCCAGGTGGGGGCCGCGGTGCCGATCCCGATCCCACAGGTTGAAGGGTTGGATTTTCTCCTAGGTGCCGCGGGCGAGATCGGACCTCCACATTTCCGCATAGGCGGCGGGCTGGCCTACGAGCCATTTGAGTGGATAAAGATACAGAGTGTTGTTACAACCGAGGAGTGGGGGGCAGGTCTTCTTTTAGACAACCTGGATGACCGCGGCGGTCTGTGGGTTCGCAAGGGCTTCATGGAGGAGACCTGGCGGTTCGGCATCGCATACGTGAGAAACGTACGCACTCAAAGAACCAGGGAGGTAATTGTATATCGCAACCTCCCCGGACGTGTGGATACGGTCTATCTTACCGAGGCTGAACCTGTGGACCAGGATACCACTACCCATGTAGTTTCGCCTGACGTTCGGAGGAAGCAGGAGCGTCTTATGGCCCAGGCGAATCGTTACTACGCGGCCCAGCACTACGAGGATGCAATTGCGGCCTGGAGGGAGGTGATCCGGCTTGATCCTTCAAGCGATCTTGCAGCCCGCGCCAGGGAAGACGTAGAAGAGGTCACCGCATTGATCGAAACCCTGGAGCGTATCCGCTCCGGCAGAGGGCGCACCACCAGGAGTAAGCCCCAGTAAAATTTTGCGCTGTGTAAAAAATCAGATACACCTGCTTTCCCTCATCGGGCCAGACAATGAAACCTATCAACTTTTCCTCTGCTTTGCATACTTAAAAACAAAATAGTTGATGTCCTTCAGAGGGTAAAGAAAAGCGATGAAGAATGTAAGTTGTTTATTAAATGGGGGTTAAAGACTTAGTTGCTGGATATTTCGGAGATCGGGAGAAAGGTCCTGCTATCGGTGCTTTCAAAGAACACGCCGTTGTTGTCCGAGGCCACGTAGACGTTGCTGGCATTGGGTGCTTTTATGTCCCAGTACCAGTCGCCGAAGTGGTTGTAGTAGTGCTGTTCTAAGGCCATATCGCGCGGTATAGAGCCTATGGCCCAGGCCACACTGTCCCAGGGCGGCTTCTTCTCCAAAGTAGTATCACGCAAAGCACGCCAGCTTACGCCGCGGTCGGTTGACCACAGCACGTATCCACATCCGCAGCCTACGTAGCAGTGCATGTCGTCGTAGAAGTCCACGCTAAGGCAGGGGCGGGGCGAGAGGAAGTGATAAACCGCAATGAGTTCGATACCAAAGTAGATGGCGTTGGATCCCATTGCAAGCCATAATTCCTTCTCTCATTTTGAAGGCATCCTCTTGGAGTTCAAGGACTTAGTTGGCTTGACACAAGTCCTAGATCGTGTAAACTTACGATAATGGTTAAAGTAACGCTTGATGGTGTTGCGCGTGACGTTGAAGACGGTGTTCGTCTTCGCGATCTGGCCCCCGATGGGGCATTTGCCGCCGTGGTGAACGGCAGGCCGGTGGATCTTGCCACGTCGCTTAAGGAAGATGCCGAAATTCGCTGGCTTACGTTCTCCGACGAGGAAGGACGCGAGGTCTTCTGGCACTCCTCCTCGCATCTTCTGGCGCACGCCGTCAAACGGCTCTTTCCTGGTGCTAAGCTTGCGATTGGTCCTCCGATCGAAGAGGGATTCTACTACGACTTCCAGGTGGATCACCCATTTACCGAGCAGGATCTTCGCAGGATCGAGAAGGAGATGCAGAGACTTGCCACACAAGGTTTGCCTATCCGGCGTCGTTTATTCCCAAAGGCAAAGCTTGAGCACTACTACCAATTCGTGGGTGAAGACCTCAAGCTTGAGCTGCTTTCAGAGATTGCCGACGAGGAGGTGAGCCTCTACGAGCAGGGTGATTTCCTTGATCTATGCCGGGGTCCGCATCTGGACGATACCTCCAAGATCGCCGCGTTCAAGCTCCTTTCAGTCGCGGGCGCTTACTGGCGTGGGGATGAGACAAAACAGATGCTTCAGCGCATCTACGGTATATCCTTCCCTACTCAAGAGGAACTGGATGCCTATCTTGTGCGTCTTGAGGAGGCCAGAGCTTCAGATCACCGCGTGCTTGGTCGTCAGCTTGGTCTTTACGAGATATTTGAAGAGGTGGGGCCAGGGCTGGTCCTGTGGAAGCCCAAGGGTGCCATTATCCGTCGTGTTATCGAGGATTTCTGGACCACTGAACACATCAAACGCGGTTACCAGCTGGTTTCCACCCCTCACATCGCTCGGGCAGAACTCTGGAAGATTTCAGGTCATTACGATTACTACAAAGAGAACATGTTCTTCACTTCGATAGATGAACACGAGTATGCCATCAAGCCCATGAACTGTCCCGGACATATGATGCTTTATCAGGCTACCAGGCATAGCTACCGTGAGCTTCCCATACGCTACGCCGAGCTCGGCACCGTATACCGAAACGAGCGTTCAGGCGTTTTGCACGGTATGCTTCGCGTGCGAGGTTTCACCATTGACGACGGTCACATCTTCTGCACGCCCGAGCAGATTTCGGATGAGATCACCGGTGTCCTTGACTTTTGTTTGTATATGATCAGGGCGTTCGGGTACAAGGATATCAAGGTCGAGCTATCGCTCTGGGAACCTGGGAAGCCGGGAAAGTACGCAGGCACACCTGAAAAGTGGGAAGAAGCGCAGGGAATCCTTGAGAAGGTGCTTGAGGACAATGAGGTTCCATACAAGAGAATGCCTGGTGAGGCTGTGTTCTACGGGCCGAAGATCGATATAAAGCTCGTGGATGCCCTGGGACGTCCTTGGCAGGGATCGACCATCCAGTTCGATTTCAACCTGCCAGAGCGCTTCGGATTGGTCTATGTGGGAGAAGACGGTCAAGAACACGAGGTCAGGGTTATCCATCGCGCGATACTGGGTGCCATGGAGCGTTTCGTGGGAGGTTTGATAGAGTTCTACAAAGGGAACTTCCCCCTCTGGCTCGCTCCGTATCAGGCAGCCGTTCTCACGGTTACAGATGCAGCTGCGGAATACGCATCCGAGGTGGCAGCCGAGCTTATAGACGAAGGGATCAGAACGGTAACCGATTTTTCAGCTGAAAAGATAGGTGCAAAGATACGTAAGTTCGAGACCGAGAAGGTTCCCTACATGATCGTGCTTGGCGCACGAGAGGCTAAAGAAGGTACCCTTACCATGCGAAGGCACGGTGAGGGTGATCTGGGAGCGTTTTCGCTGTCCGAAGCGATTAAACGCCTCAAGAAAGAAATCAAACAACGGAGGTGATAGATTAGAAGACGCTTTACCGGGCCGCCGCCCAAACCAAGACGTCGTCACCGCATAAATTACGAAATTAGAGCCAGCTACGTACGAGTAATCGGCATAGACAAGAAGATGATTGGTATCCTTCCCATTAAGGAAGCGATGCGGATGGCTTCTGCTCAGGGGTATGATCTGGTAGAGATTGCTTCCGACGCCGATCCCCCTGTTTGCCGGATACTTGATTATGGAAAGTTCCTCTACGAGGAGAAGGCTAAGCAGCAGGCGGCTAAAAAGCATCAACATACCGTGTCAGTACGGCAGATGCGGCTCACGTTAAAGATAAGCGGGCATGACTTCGATACCAAAATACGCAAGATGAGTGAGTTCCTCGAGGCCAAGGATCGCGTTAAGGTAACAGTCAGACTGCGAGGACGAGAGGTGGTTCACAAGGACCGCGGCCTGGAGATGATAGAACGCATCCAGGAAAGTCTCTCAGACATCGCTGTGCTTGAAGGGAAACCGTTCCTTGAGGGAACCACCAGGTTTTCCTGGCAAGCCATGTTCGTTCCGCTTAAGGACGTGGGTAAACGAGGCGTCAAGGAAAAGAAGCCTGCTGAGAGTGAGAAGAGCAGTCCTGAAAAGAAACTCATCGCCGTGAGCGAAGAAGGGAAAAGCTGAAGAAAGCCGAGATTATTAAGGAGAGATAGGATGCCGAAGATGAAGACAAAACGCTCATTGGCTAAGCGTGTGAAGGTGACCGGCAGGGGTAAGTTGAAACGTTACAAGTCAGGGCACAGCCACTTGCTGGAGTCAAAGAGCAAACCTCGCAAACGAAAACTGCGCCAATCCACTATCGTCGAGGGTAGGAACGAGAGACGTATGAAAAGGCTTCTGTCCAAGGTAGGACGAAGTAAGTGAAAAAGATTTAGGAAGAAGGAGAAGGAATGCCACGAGTGAAAGGCGGACCTGCGGGCCATGCTCACATTAAGAAGTGGCGTAGCTATTCACGAGGCTATTGGGGTGGTAAGCACCGCCTGACCCGCAGCATACGCAACGCGGTTCAGAAGGCATGGGATACGAGCTATCGTGATCGCAGACGCAAGAAGCGCCAGATGCGTGCGCTTTGGAATATCCGTATCAACGCAGCCTTAAGGCCCTTGGGCCTTAACTACAGCCGTTTCATCTACGGCCTGAGGCAAGATAGGATCGAGCTCTCACGCAAGGTTCTTGCTCAGCTTGCAGTTGAGAACCCGGAGGATTTCGGTGCTCTCGTCGGGAAGGTGAAGGAAGGTCTTGATGCAGGAAAGGCTAGCTCTTCTTAAAAAGCAGGTCCTTGCCGAGATAGCTACGGCAAAAACCCCTGCTGAACTGGAGAGGTTGAGGGTTCGCTATATGGGGCGTAAAGCAGGGGAGCTTACCTTGGTGCTGCGTTCGCTTAAAGGCTTATCCGAGGAGGAACGCCGCAGCGTGGGTCAGGCGGCCAACGCATTGAAGGATGAGTTAACTGATGCGCTGGTGAAGCGCCAAGCCGGACTGGAGACTAAATCGGCGAACGAGGCGATAGATCTCACCCTGCCGGGACGCAAGCGTTTCGTTGGGTATAGGCATCCCATTACCCTTGTGACCGATCGGATCGTAGAGATCTTCGTAGGTATGGGTTTTGAGGAGATACTCGGTCCGGAGATAGAAACCGACTGGTATAACTTCGAGGCCCTCAATATCCCCCAGGGTCATCCGGCTCGCGGCGAGATGTTCGGAAACTTCTATCTCCCCGGCGGCCTGCTTCTGCGTTCTCACACCTCCCCTGTGCAGATTCGCGTGATGGAGAATATGCCTCCTCCGGTCAGGGTAATCGCACCGGGTCGGGTTTACAGGCGCGATGCGTTTGATTCCTCGCACTCACCTGTTTTCTACCAGGTGGAAGGGCTCTATGTGGATGAGGGTGTGAGTTTTGCAGACCTCAAGGGCACCCTTGAGGTCTTCTCGCAGGAGATGTTCGGCTCGGATATCGGGGTTCGGTTCTCGCCCTCCTACTTCCCATTTACCGAACCTTCGGCCGAGCTTTCCATCTCCTGCGTCATCTGTGGCGGTGCAGGATGTAAGGTCTGTGCTCATACCGGCTGGGTTGAGATCCTTGGCTGCGGTATGGTTCATCCACAGGTCTTACGCAATGTAGGCTACGATCCAGATAAGGTTACCGGTTTTGCCTTCGGTATGGGGGTAGAACGGATCGCGATGATACATTACCGTATCGATGATATCCGCTACTTCTACTCCAACGATCTTCGTTTCCTCAGGCAGTTCCGCGAGACATGAGCGGATTTGCTTGCATATTAGTAGGGTGTAGGAATCCTCATGCCCCCTCATGGGTGAACCTTAAATCTGTACGTAATCGTTGCTCATCTCTATGATGTCGAGCTCAGGATTACGCAGGGTGGTGAACGCCCTTAAGACCTCTCTCTGGGCAGGAGGCATTCTGGCCCTGCTTTCAGGATGCGCTTACTTCAACACGTTTTACAACGCCCAGCGTTATTACAAGGAAGGGTTGAAATATGAGGAGTCAAAAAAAGGCACTGGTAAAGCTGAGTTCAAGAAATCGCTTGAGAAGGCGGTGATTGTAGCCCGTGATTATCCGGATTCCCGCTGGGTAGACGATGCCTTCTTTCTCATTGCGATGAACTATTACTGGATGGAGAATTACGAGAAGGCTCGCAGCCAGTTTGAGGGGTTCCTTGAACATTTCTCCGATAGTCCATTTACTGAGGAAGCCCGTTACCATTACGCTTTGACGCTTACAGGGCTTAAACAGTACTCCGAGGGGCGCCTGGCTCTTCAGAGAATGTTTGATTCAAAACGTTTCGGGCGCGGCGCTCGTTTCAGGTGGGCTTTGGTCTTCAGAGAGGAAGAAGATTGGGATGGGGCAAGTAGCGCATTTAAGGGGTTCCTCGATCGTTACCCGCGAGGTGATCTTGCCAGTGATGCGCGACTTCACCTTGCCGAGATAGAGCTTGCAGGCGGGGATACCCTTTCGGCTATCAAGACCTATGAACGTTATCTTAAGCGTGCCGGGACGTCAAAGGAGAACTTCGGACGCTTTCTAACCTTGGCTGAGCTTCACTATCTCGAGGAAGATTACGTTGCGGCACGTCGAACCTTGCGGAAAGTCAAGGGCCAGTACAGGGATATCGACGAGAGAAGCGATCTTTTGACGGCCAAGATCGAATTAGCTGAAGGAGACAGCAGTCAGGCAGAAAAGCTTCTTGCCCAGATTCCTTCCGGCAACTCCAGGGCCGAGGCGTTCTTTATACTGGCAAATCTCTATGAAATTCAGCAAAGATACGATTTTGCCCTTGCTTACTACGATACAGTCACAACTCGTGAGAAACGCTCGGACTATGCCGCGCTTGCCGAACGTAAGAAGACGTTGCTCCAAGCACGAGTTGTTGAACCTGATTCTGCGGATACGGTTAAGGTTGATCCTGCCAAGGAGCAGTTCCTTCTGGCGCAGACCTACCTTCTGAGTCTTAGCGATTTCGAGCGAGCGCTTGAGGAGTATGCGAAGGTAACCGAGGAATATCCTGAAAGCGAGTACGCTCCCAAAGCGCTTTACGGGATGGCCTGGTTGCGCAGATATCGCCTGAACGATACGCTCTGGCATGAGGTGTTCGAGCGCCTGCTTGAGCTTTATCCGGAAAGTAAAGAGGCAAAGGACGCCCGCAACCTTCTTGGCGATGAAGAGGCATCAGGCGACTCTACTTGAGAACCATAGGCTTGGCCCAGGGCTTTACTCACTTCAGGTTGAGTTTGAAGACCTTGGGGATGTCGAGCCGGGCCAGTTCTTCGAGTTTCTTACAGGTGCGAGGTTTTTAAGAAGGGCGTTTTCCGTGGCTGATCGGGACGCTATGCGGTTACGATTCGTTCTGCGAGTCGTCGGAAAAGGTACGGCCTGGCTCTCTCAACTCACTGAAGGCTCAAAACTTAATCTTGCAGGACCATTAGGGCAAGGGGTAGCTATGCCTTCTGAAGGACCGGTCATGCTTCTGGCCGGTGGGATTGGAGCAGCGCCGCTTCTTTATTTGGCTCGAAAGCTTAACGAGCAAAGAATAGAGGTTGACGCCTTGCTTGCAGCAGGAACCAAGGAAGAGCTTATCCTTACCGAAGGGTTCGGTTCCCTCTGCCGTAAGGTGATACTTGCCACAGACGACGGCTCGTGCGGCCGCAAGGGCCTTCTGACCGATATACTGCCTGCGCTTCCAGGAATTAACGACATCCAGATATTCTACGCCTGCGGACCGGAGCCGATGTTTGCAGCGCTTAAACGCCTCGATCTCGGAAAGCCTTTATACGCGTTCCTTGAATCCCGCATGGGCTGCGGAACAGGTTTATGTATGGGGTGTGGGGTTCTTGGCCGAGACGGCCGCTACCATAGGGTCTGTACCGAAGGACCTGTGTTTAACCTTGAGGAGATCGAGCTGTGAGCCTTGAAGTCTTCCTCGGTAAGGCACGTTTCCGTAATCCCCTGGTTCTTGCATCAGGTACGTTTGGATACGGCCTCACCCACACCCATGTTATAGATCGTATGGGTGCATTCGTTACTAAGGGGATCACCGTCCAGGAGTGTGTTGGCAATCCGCCGCCGCGTATCTGGGATACGGCCGAAACGGTCATCAACTCGGTGGGGCTTGAGAACGTCGGGCTGAAGCGTTTCAAGGAAGAGATTCTTCCTGAGATTGACATCTCAACACCCCTTTACGTTAATCTGGCCGGGGTGGACCTCGATGATTTTCGTATCCTGATCAAATCCTTACGTGATGAGGAGAGAGTCGCAGGCTTCGAGCTTAACCTTTCGTGTCCTAACGTCAAGGAAGGCGGCGTCGCATTAGGTCAATCGGTTGATCGGGTAAGAGAGGTCACCTCACTTGCGCGCTCCCTTACCACCAAGCCCCTATGGGCCAAGCTCACCTCCAACTTCTGCGACGTGCGTGGGACCTCAAAAGCTGCAGCTGATGCCGGAGCCGATGCTTTGGTTCTAATAAACACCCTTAATGCACTCGTCATCGACATTAAAGGAAGAAAGCCATTCCTGGGTGCCGGCTCGGGCGGACTTTCCGGCCCTGCTATAAAACCATACGTTCTCTACATCGTTAAAGAGGTGTCTCGACAGATAAATATACCTGTGATCGCATCCGGAGGGGCTACGTCAGGCACCGATGTGATCGAGTACCTTCTGGCAGGGGCAAGTCTGGTCCAGTTGGGCAGTATCAATCTGGTTGACCCCGAAGCTGGCCTGCGTATCCTTGAGGAGTTGAAGCGCTACTTCGAGCAGGAGGGAATCTCCTCTCCTGCAGGGATTATCGGTCAATTGGAGGAGAGATGACCGATTTGATTGTTGCGGCTAACCTGCCGTCCCTGGCGGAGCTTGCCGCATTCGTTAAGAAAACCTCAGGGCACCTTAATTGGTACAAGATTGATGCCGGCCTTTACACCAAGACAGGTCCTGATGCCCTAAAGCTCATAAAGGACGAGGGCAAGAAGGTATTTTTGGATCTTAAGTTTCACGATATCCCCTCAACGGTTGCCCGGGCAGCCGCCTGCTGCATAGAGCTTGGGGTGGATATGTTCAACGTGCATGCCATGGGTGGGTTTGCGATGATGGAGGCGGTCGTAAAGGAGACCTGGAGTTTTCACAAGGGTGTGCCGCTTATCCTCGGTGTCACTATCCTTACCTCGATCGACGAGGCGGCATTCAGGGATCTCTTCGGTTCACCGTCCAACAATCTGGACGAACACGTTCTTCTTCTGGCCCAGCTTGCCAAGAGCGCCGGGCTTTCAGGGGTGGTTGCCTCGACTCAGGAGATCAAAAAGATCAAAAAGGTCTGCGGTGATGATTTCGTTGTCGCTACCCCCGGGATAAGGTTGCCGGATGAGGACGTCGGTGATCAGATGCGTGTTGATACCCCGGCTGGTGCTGCTGCGGCAGGTGCGGATTTCATCGTGGTAGGCCGCCCGATAGTCCACGCGGATGATCCGGTTGCGGTGATCGAGCGATATAAAAGGGAGCTTAAGGGTGAGTCCGGCTGACCTTTTAATGCTTGCCAAAGGTTGCGGTGCTGTAAAGGAAGGTCACTTTCTATTGAGGTCCGGATTGCACTCCGGCGTGTACGTGGAGAAGTTTCATCTTTTGGAACGTCCTGAGATACTCTCCGAGTTCGTTAAAGTACTTCTAACTAAACTTGAAGGACCATTCGATCGGGTGGTAGGACCTTCCCTGGGCGGGATGATCGTGGCCTACGAGTTGGCCGGTCAGCTGGGAATACCTGCCAGCTACGCGGAAAAAGGCCCGGATGAAGGATTTGTAATACGTCGAGGTCGCGGGGTCTCTCAAGGTGAACGGGTGCTGGTAGTAGATGACGTTATGACCACCGGTGGGTCGGTGCGCAAAACCATAGCTGCGGTGCAGGAATGCGGCGGTGAGGTTGTGCATGTTGCCGTCCTGGTAGACAGGGCGGCTGAGCCTCCTTCAGATTTCTCCTACGTGTCAGCGCTGCGCTGTGTTCTTCCCGTCTACAAACCGGAGGAATGTCCCTTATGCGTCAAGGGTATTCCGTTCTTACGCCTGGGCGGATAGATCTGTATGGGTCTGTAGCTGCCATATTAATCCTTTAACCTTGCTTCTCTTGTCGGTCTTCTATTGATTTCGTCAGTTGTTACAGGAACTTAGGGTAGGAGCTTAATCCAACCTACGTTAAATGACCACCTCGACCTGTGAGTGAACAGAGGGTGTTAGCGGTAATCCTACTTTTTCTTCGGTTTTGCTTTAGTCCTGGCGGTTGTCTTCTTTGTCGAAGAAGGCTTTTTACCGGAAGCCTTGGTTGCAGATTTCTTCGCTCCCTGCGTTTTCTTGGCTGCTCCAGTAGTTGTCTTTTTGGCGCGCAGTTGAGCTTCCAGCCTGGCTATCTCGGCCACGAGCTTTTTAACCTTGGCATTAGCCTTGATGGAGCCGCGTCCGGGTTTTTTGATTATCTCATAGACCACACCGCCTAAAGCCGCGAACTTATCGCTGAGTGCGGCATTGATCCCGAGGAGTTCCGTCTTTACGCGCCCACGGCGCGCAAGGTCCTCTGTTTCCTTGATAGCAGAGCGGGTAGCTTCCGAAAGCCACGTTGTAACCTCTTTCCACAAATCGCTCATAAACCCTCCTTGTAAAGGTTTTGCTGCCTGATGTAGATCTCCACCTTTTGCGGCACCCAGTTGTGGATAGGTTTTCCGCCTGCCACGCGTCTGCGAATGTCAGATGAAGATATATCCAGAAGTGGCAGATCCGGGAAGTGAATGCCGGGCTTCGAGCTTGTGCCTCCCTTCATCCCTCTGGGTAAAACCACAAGCTCAGCCATCTCGATGATACGTTCCGGTTCATGCCATGTGTTCAGGCACTCGTACTCGTCCCGGCCGAGGATTAAGAAAAGCCGGGGTCCCGCGAAAAGCGTTTTCAATCTTCTCAATGTATCGACGGTGTAGGAGATGCCTTCTTTCCACTCGATCTCGGAGACCTCAAAAGAAGCGTCTCCTTCGATTGCCAACCCGAGCATCTGAACTCGATCGGTGAATGATGCATATACTTTCTTGTGAGGCGGGTTCGCGGCGGGTATGAATAGAATCTTATCAAGTTCAAACATCTCAAACACAAGTCTTGCATGTATGAGGTGAGCTGCGTGAGGTGGATCGAAGCGGCCCCCGAGTACACCAATGCGTCCCATTATTTATCTTTAGCCAGACGATCCAGGGCTTTTTGAGCTTTTTTTGACCACTTGGGATTCTCAAGCAGTTCTTCAAGTATGGCTTGGGCTTCTTCCTCTTCTCCGAATCTGGCTTTGGAAAGGGCGAGATAGTAGTTTATTTCGGCGTTCACCTCACTGGCAAGAGGATAAGTGCCTACCGTATATTCAAGCATCATTATGGCGGCTTCGTACTCCTTGAACTTGAAGTACAGCTTGGCCGCCTCAAGTTCCTTACGCGCGAGTTTGTTTTCAATTCGAGCCAACAGGTCGCGTGCCTGAGAAGAAAACTCGGAGTTGGGATAGCGCGCCAGGAAATCCTCGGCCATGCGCCTTGAGTCCAGGGTAAGGTGTTGCTCGCGGTAGTAGGGTTCGGATATCTCAAAGGTGGCCTGTGCTGCTTTAAGCTGGGCTTCTTCTGCAAAGGGGGAGTTGGGAAACTGTTTGTAAAGGAACTCATACTCAACCGACGCCTCCTGGAAGCGCTTGAGTCTGTAGTAGGAGTCCGCCAGGTGGTATTGGGCCAACGCTACTTTTGCCTTGACCGGGTAGTTAAGGACGAAGTGGTTAAGATAGGCGACCGCTTTCCTGAATCTACCTTCTCTATATAACTCCTCACCTACCAGAAACACGCTGTCTGCTGGGAGTTTCTCAGGCTTGGGTAGCTTTGCGTATCCGGCGGCAGGAAGAAAAACAATAACCAGTATAAGTGATTTGATAGATCTACTCGAAGTCATGAGGATTACTGAACCTCCTCACCAAGCAGTGCAAGTCGTTCACGTGCTCGTTGAATGAGGGCGCTGGACGCATTCAGGCTGAGTTTAAGCACCTCACGGTAAGCGGCACGTGCACCTTCAATATCTCCATTCTTGAGTCTTATCTCACCTGCGAGAAAGTAGATATCATCCCGAAGCATAGGGGAGAGCGGGACCTCGAGAACCCTTGTAATGATCAGGTCTGCGCTGTCCGTCTGGCCGCGGTACAGAAGGTCCTGGGCGTAGCGGTAACCGTTCTGGCAATAGCGGGGTTCAAGGTAGTAGTGGTGTTCGTGCATGGCCTCCTCAGTGGCTATAAACGCATCCCCTGGATCGCCAAGCCGCTCAAGGATAAGTATCAACTTCTCCCAGGTCAATGCGCGGGTAGTGGAGTCGGAGAGTGTGGCAAGTGCCTTGCGATAGTAGTAGACTGAGCGGCCGAGTTCCCCGTATTTTGAGTAGAGCTCACCCATAAGGACGTACGCATCGCTCATATCTATGGCAGTAGATATTCGCATCGCCTCCTCGAAACACTCGAGCGACAGCTCGCGCTCCCCAACCTTGCCCAATTCAAGCCCCCTTTGTTTGTAGGCCAAAGCGACGCTGTCCTGGTAGGTGGTGTCTTTAGACAGCAGTGCCTTGAAGTGCATCTGGGCTTCCGCAAGATTCTTAAGCCCCAGATATGCACGGCCAAGCATGTATCTCGCTTCCAAAGGCAGCTCCTCCTCACTATTGCGCAGAGCCGCCAGTTCTGCAACCGTACGTGAGAAGTCGCGGTTATTCAAGGCCTCGCGGGCCCTGTTCAGCGCCTGCTTCTCGTCGGAGGCGCATGCAAGCAACAAAAGCAGTACTGCGGGCAGGAGTCTTTTAAGTTCCTTCATTTGCCAGTTCCTTGAAGAAGTGTTTAAATATACGGGCCAGAGAACTCGCGGTCTGAGTCGCCGTGAAGGTAATCTCTTCCAGAGTCTCGCCCTGAAGAGGCTGGGGAAGAAAGAGTGCTATGTTGGAGACAACAGAGATGCCGAGAACGCGAACGCCAAGCTGGACTGCGACTATTGCCTCCGGAACGGTGGACATCCCGACCAGATCACCTCCGATAGTATGCAGGAATCGGAGTTCGGCAGGTGTCTCAAGACTGGGACCGGCAACAGCTACGTATACCCCGGAACGAGGAAGTACCTTTTTCTTAAGACATGCGGCGGTGAAGATATCCATAAGTCCCGGGTCGTAGGTTTGAGTCATTACAGGGAATCGTGATCCGATATCGTCATTCATTAATCCGCGCAAGGGGTTCGCCCCCATGAGGTTAATGTGATCGGATATGATTACTATGTCTCCAACCTTGAAGTTGACGTTGAGCGCTCCGGCTGCGTTGGTCACGACAAGGGTTCTTACCCCGAGGGTGTGCAGCACACGCAGAGGGTACGTGATCTCGGCCATTTGATAGCCTTCGTAGAAATGCATCCTGCCGCGCATCACGGCGAGCGGGTAGTTGCCCAGGCGACCGATTAGTAGTTCGCCGGGGTGCGAGGGCACGGTCGGGGTGGGGAAGTGGGGGATGTGAGAGTAAGGGATTGTCACGGCTTCATCCAACTCGCCGATTGCATCCTGCAATCCGGTGCCCAAAACCACTGCACCTTTAGGGACAATATCGGTTGTGGAACGGATAAACTTCAGGCTTTCTTCAATTTGTTGTTTCATCTGTAACCGTGTCATCCTTCAACCTTTCAAGTATCCTTCTATAACTGTTAATTGTGGTTTCCATCTCTTCAAGGAAGGCAAGCTTCTGGCCGTTGAGACTGCGGATAGTGGCTCTGATTCCTTCGAGTTCTTCTTTGGCGTGATTTAAGATTGTTTCCGCCTCCTTTTTCGCCTGTGCTTTGATTCGTTCAGCATCCTCTTGGGCACTTTTTCGCAGTCTTTCAGCTGTCTCGTGGGCTTCTTCAAGTGTTTGTGTCAGCACTTGCTCCATCTGACGGAACTCGGTAGCCCGTTCCTCCAGTTCGGAGACCTTGCTTTTAAATAGCTCTCTCTCGGTATAAAGCCCCTCAAGCACAATCGCGACTTCGTAGAGGAACTCACGAACCTCCTTGGGATCTGCCCCACGCAATGTGGAACGGAACTGTTTTTTGCGGACATCAGCCGGTGATATTTCCATCTCTGGAGTTTACCGACAAGAAGGCCTGTGTCAATCCCGTCTTGAGTTTGGATACCCGGCGGGTTGTAAGAGCTGCCCATTGCAGGTTTCGTTGAATAAGGTTTTGGGGGCTACATCTCCTGCCTTGCCAGGTCGGCGTATAGCGAGGTAGGGTTGCGAAGGATCAGATCTTCGAATATCTCTTTAGCCCTTAACGGATCATCGAGCTTCTCCTTAAGAAGCATTGCTCTTTCGAACTGGGCACGCGTGTTCAAAGGGCTTTTCGGATGATTCTCAATGACCTTAAGATATGTTATCTCCGCTTCTTTCCACCAACCAAGCAAGGTAAGACTTTCTGCCGCAAGAAGCAGGGCTTCATCGGCAAGCTCTTTGTTTTTCTCTGCAAGCCTGATCGAGCGGTCGTATGCATCTTCGGCATCACCCCAGTGGTAGGCTGCAAGAGCCAAAGCATACTGCCTTAACCCTTCTTGCGACTGCGTGAGCGCGATTTTATAAAGGAGAATCAAATCGTTCTCGTAAGCGTTGCCTGGGAAGCGAAGGATACAACGATCCACTGTAACTTTAATCGAGTCAAGCTCCAGCTTGGCTGCATGAATGGTTCCTTTCAGGAATAAAACCGCACTGTCTGATGGAACTCCCTCAAGTACTGCATACGCGTTGCGTTCGTGTCCCTGCAGAAACTCCAGCGCCGCAATTCTCAAACTCCATTCAGGGCGTGAGCCGTACCTGCGCTGTAAATCCTTAAACTCGGCTATAGCGTCCTTGTAGGTATCTGCTGATCCTGCAAGCAAAAGTGCGTGTTGTTCTCGACCCTTTCGGCTGTTATCGGTCTCAAAGATCGCTTGTGCTTCCTTGCCGCGTCCCAAGGCAACAAGCATTCGTGCCGCATCCGTCCTTCTGCCCCCGCGTTCATACGCCCAAAGGGCCTCTTCAAGGTATCCTTCACGTTCGCACAGGTGAGCCATCATTGCAAGCTTTCGCTCGTCGGTGGTCGAGTTGATAGCCTGTTCTATTTCCTTTGCATCGCCCAGTTCAAGCGCGAGTTGGAAGTGCAGTTCCTCCGATGCGCCTTTAACACCCTGCAGAACCTTATCCTTACCGAGTCTTTCTGAAAGTACGTCAATGGATTGCCTGAAGTTCTCGGGGTTAGCGCCTGCCGAGATCGCCGCAGCCAGCTCCGAAAGCGCCTTTCGCTCATTTTCGTTTTCAAGATAATACTCGATCATTATCCTGGCGTGAAGGGTAGGATTCCCTAAGCGTTTGCGCTCCTCGGCTATAAACCAGGTGACCTCTTTGTTTTCCACCTCGTTAAGGGTGAAGATAATCTCGTTTGCCCACTGCGGGGAGTCCGCGTAAAGCTCGCGGAACTGAACTATTCCTCTTCGTTCCTCACCGGCCATGAGCAAGCCCTCACCGATGCCGAAGCGTAGCATCTCGCGGTCAGGATATTCCTCAAGCCATCTTTTACTCTGTTCGGCCAATCTCTGACCCTGATCCTGCTGGCGGCAATAGTAAAGGTAGCGGCGGTAGGTCGCTTCGTTGAATCCGGCGTCCAGTCTTTGTTCAAAATCCAGAAGTATATCCGATGTCGAAGGGTTCAACAGGAGAATCAGCGCTAAGATAGCGTTCATTCCTGCTCCAGAAGCGCTTCGAGATAGGCTCGTGCCAGACGCTTGTACTCTTCAGGGTAATCCGACTGCAAAAAGCGCAGGAGTTCCTTCTTCAGGTACAGTCGTCTTTCCCCGGCGTCTTCGGGCAAGGAGGGAGAGACGAGTTGCTCCCAGACCGTACCTATCTCCCGTTCCCGTTCGCGGGTTTCGTTCTTCTTTCGTAAAACGTTGCGTGCGTCAAGCAGACGGCGGAAGACGTGTTCTCCCCTCTCCACGAGTTCGCGTTCGCCGACGTAGCGCCCCATATCCTTCTCCAGGGCTTTCATCTCTTCGATGATCCCTTCGATCATACCTGAGAGTCCTGGTTCCTGCCCGGCTGCCTGCAGCATCTCCTCCAACTGTTGACGAAGGGCTGATTGTTGTGCCAGAAGCTCGCTCAGTGCCTGGCGCTGGGCCGCGGTCATGCTCTCGGCAGAGATCGGTAAAGGCAGAAGCCCGCCCATCTGCTGGTTGATTGAAAGCTGAGCCAAGCTCATTGCAGAAAGCGACTGCATGAGTTGTTCAACGCCGGTTGATGAACACTGCTGGCCGCTGCACATGGCAAATGCATCAAGAAGAGACGACGCCGCGCGATCAATCCCGTACTGAACCGTTCTTCCCTGCTGGCTGGCCGTTCCCCTGCGGTCTTCTATAAGTGACTGCTTGAACTCACCGGCGCTTCGCGAGGCGGAGGCAAGGCTGTGCATGGCATCGCGGGGGAGCTTGAAGCTTTGGCTTGCGAGTTTGAATACGTCTTCCTTCTTGCGTTCGAGCGCGCGCTCAAGCTCGGTGGCGCGTGCAGCGAGTTCCAGATTGTCCTCTGTTCCTATCCTTCCCAGGAGGTCCTCCTGCTCTTCACTTAAAAGTAGAAGTTCGCGGGTGAGTTTTGCCATCTCCGTCTCGAACGCCTGATTCCTTCTTTGTTGCAGATTGGCAAGCATCATGTTCAATTGCTGCCCGGCTTGTTTAAGATTGTGCGCAAGTTTGCGAGCGTCGGAGCGGTTCATCTTGCCCTGGTTAAGGCTTTTTTCGACGTTTTTGCTGAGTTCGGTGTTTTCGGCGGCCATCTGTGCCGCGATCTCCCTGAGCTCAGGTGCTATATCAGAGTCTTCAAGCTCGTTAGCCAGTTCTGCGGCCTCCCTGGCAAGCTCTTCCAGTCCCTTCTCGATTTGTTGCTGTCTTGCGGCTGCCTCTTCGCTGGAGAGTTTTTCCGCTTCCCGTATAAGATTTTCCTGCATCCGGGCGAGGGCTTCGGCCTTTTCCGCGAGTTCTGCCAGTCTCTGCTCCTCGAGGAAGCGTTCGAGCACCCCAAGGGCCTGCTCAAGCTGGATCTGAAACTCCATACCAAGATCGGTAGTCCTGTGCATTGCTTCGGCAAGACGCTGCGGGTTTTCAGCCAGCGCTCTCGCAAGATCTGTGAGCTTTTGCTGAAGCTCGGGAGGCATCAGCTCGGCAAGCATCTCGCTGAGCGCCGAGAGTTTTTGGATAGTCTCTGGATCGCTTGCCATGCCTTCCTCTAAGCGCTGTAGGAGTTCTTTTGTCTCTTGGGTAAGGCTGTCAACCGATGAAAGCAGTTCCTCTTGCTGCCTTATAAGCTCTCGCAGGCGTTCCTGCTCTTCCGGTGAAAGTGCCTGCTCTGCCCGCAGCTTCTCTTCGATACGGGATAACTCTTGCGAGAGATTTTCCTGTTGCTCGCTGAGCTTAGTTAATCCTCCGGCGGTTTGTTCCCCGTACTCGGTTACCTCTGAAAAAATCTCCGAGATATCAGGGAAGCACAGCCTGTAAACCTTGCTTCGTCCCCATTTAGGGCCAGAGACCACGTCGTTATCCGCCGCCTCCACGTAGTAGGTAATCTCCTCGCCTGGGAGGAGATCGAGCTCGCTTAGATCCCAGCGATAGAAGACGCTATCCTCCGACTGTCCCTCAGCACTGCCGATTCGGCGTTTTAGTCCACCGGCCCCTTCAGCCACAAGCAGAATACTGCCAAGACCGTAGTCGTCAATTGCATGAACCCCCAGGGTCAGGGTCATAAATCGGTTGATTTCCGTGTCCCTGCCAGGCAGAAACACCTCTACCAGGGGTGATTCGTCGTTCCGTGCCGCCACCTCTATCCTTTGTTCAAGCTGGGCACCAGAGCGATCCTTTAATATAAGCGTAAGATCGTCCTGGCCGCGAAACTCAAGCGATCCCGCAAACTCCTTGCCGGTTGCTTCAAGACAAATCAGGGAATCTCCGACAACGAGTGATGCCTCGGAGAGTTCGGCAGAGGCGCTTCCTTCGATCTGTATCCTGCTGCCGGGCAGGGCCGAAAACCGCATACCGCTTGATGTTCTTGGCTTCTCTCCTGTATATGCAGGCGGTGAAACCGTAAACTCAACCCGTCTGATCTCAAAAGGACGCAGCAAGCCGATGTAAGTTTCGTCAGAACGTCTGCCCAGCCGTTGGAAGTAAACCTTTTCCTCTGCATCTACCTTGATACGTTGGCTGACCAAGCCTTCTTTGAGGTTTACCTTTCTACTTTTCCTCTCCCCTTCCTTTTCAATTATCAACTCTACGTAGCACAGATTAACCGGAGCGTGAACCCGTGCCATTACCTCAATTCGATCACCCGGATTAACCAATGTATCGGCTGTCAGGGCCTCGATACGAAGGTCAAGGTTATGTGGAGCGAAGATCGCGTTGAACCCAAAGCTCAACCTGGCCGGAAGCAAGAAGATACCGAGTACTGCGAGGAGGATTATTCCACTCAGCATTCCGAGGGAGGCGAAGAAGGTCTTACGTGTATCGGCAAGAGAGAAAGAAGCAGAATCCAGCCGCTTTTCTATTCCTTCCACGTAGCCGGTGACAAGCTCTTGCGAGTAAACCTCTTTGGGGTTACGTTTGGCTGAAAGATCAACCGCGGTTGAAAGACGGTCTTGCCAGCCTTCATCCCCCTGCTCCAGCTTTCTTGCCAGGGCGTAAAGGTTGGGACGGCGCAGCAGGTAGAATACCCCCATACCTAAAGGCAGCAGTAACAGCAGGTAGAACCAAGGGGAGAAGGCAAGGAAGGCGGCAAGGCTGGCCAGGATGCCTGCGGCGAGGAAGAGTAGAACAAGTGCCGCGGTCGCGAGCCAGTCCCTTTGTCTTTGGTGTTTTGCAAGCCATGCGTAGAGCTTTTTACCTATCTTTCGATCCATTTACTCCTCACAGCACTGCCAGGTATCCCACTCCTTTATTAGACGAAAAATTCTCGCCCCACAGCGCACCCTTAGAAGCCGGTGGTATCCCTGCGTCCCCTGGTCGAACACTACCGCCCGCTCAATGATTTCATCCACGTCAAACCCCTCCTGGTCTACCATGATCCTCTGCGGCGTCTCTTCGGCTCTTGAACCTTCATACCACTCTATCTTGATCACAAGAGATTATAGGTTCTCAACGCTTACGCGTCAAGTAATCACCCCAACCGAACACACAAATGTCGTCGTGAGCGAACGGAGTGAGCGTGGCGATCTATTCCCGAAGGAAATGTTCCTTAGATTTCCCCCTCCCTTGTGGAGGGGGATTAAGGGGGAGGGGATAACTTCCATGCATTCTATCTTGACCTACCTCTATTCTAACTTTCCCCTTCCCCCGACGCTTCGCGTCGACCCCTCCCACCAGGGGAGGGGAACCTTGCTCCTTGAATCCCCCTCCTTAATGGAGTGGGGGGAGGGGGAGGAGTAGCGCTACCTAATCAGCACGACCTTTTGAGATGGTGCTTCGCTTCCTTCAGGCACAATGAAGTATACTCCAGGGTTATGATCCTCGCCCCACTCGATTGCGTCTTGCGTCAGGTCTGAGTGCAGTTCGTCAACCTTGCGGCCTGAGGCGTCGAAGATTGAAGCTCGAAAGCCATCGGGTCTATCTTGATATCGCAGCACTATTTGAGAACCGATGGAGGTTATCACTTCCCAGTCAGGCGGCTTTTCAACAATCGGTTCCGCAACCCCAACCCCCATGTCCCAGTCGGTGATCATGGCATAAGCCTCGAAGATGGTGTCGGTGTTAAGGCGGGAGTACACCCATACGAGGCGGTCGTTGCAGCAGGTCACCGCAGGAGGTTGAACACGAGGATAGTTGTTGATAAGGCTATTAACAGTGTCCGCTCCCCAGGCCGGAGTGTACTCAAACAGGTTGGTGCGGCGTATCGGCTCGTTGTCTTGGATATATCCCAGTATCCCTACCCCATGATCCCACCAACGTAGCTTGGACGGATCAGATGTATCAGGATAGTCAGTGTAACTCCTTATGTGCGTGTAGGCAAAGCTGTCGTTAGGGGAAACGGCCGTGGAGTAGTAGCCTTCTGGACCGCCATGATAAAGCCACAAGGAATCTTCCGTTATAACCGCTCGTATGGGATGGCGCGTCAGACCACGATCGCTGAACACCCGACCCACAGTAATCGGATAACCACTCCAGAACATCACGAAGCGGTCGTTATCCAGCCAGTAAGGCTCAACCCGGGTGCCACCAAGGCTATCATCAGTCACCAGATGCCCCATCGGCTCCCAGCCAAGGATAGGCTCATCCTCGGCATCAAATACCTGAAACTTGATATAACCATCCCCATTCGTGTGAAATTCAAACCAGGTTACCACCAGGTCGCCTGCATCGTTCAGCGCCACACCAGGATAGTAGAAATAGACATCATCAGGGGGATCATCGTGAACCATGAATGAATCACCCTGTGGACCACCCTGGAAAGAATAACGTCTGGCAAAAATCTTCCCTACATCCCAGGCTATGGCAAACTCGCCCTGGTCGTTAAGACTCACCGCAACCGATCTGTTTTTCCAACTGACATATCCCTGATGGTCTGTCTGAGGTGAACCCAGAGGACTGCCGCTCGGGTCAAAAAGCTGTAAACGTAAAAGATCCTCACCAAAAACTTCTGTCCAGAGCAGGACGGTGTTGCCTGCTGAATCCATGTCAAGATGGGAACCGCCGATCTGGTTGGTGTCCGCCGCCTTGGTTATCTTGTAGGCGTCGGTTAAGGGGTTGCCGTCTGGGTCAAAGAAACGAACGAAAAGCTCCAATTCACAGAAGGGGGGGTAATCAACCCGCAGGCTGTCCAACCATGCTACGGCAAAATGCCCGTCAGAAGCCATTGCCGCGCGCAGGCACCCCTGATGATGGCCAGGTTCAGCCTCGGCGATGCGAAAGGGTTCTACCAGAACACCACCGCATAGGGTTAAAGCTAGAAGAGTTATATTGATCATCTCGACCTCCTTTTTGTCTGATTATAAGCAATTCTCCGGCAATGTCAAGGTCAAAAGGAGGAGGGGCAAAGCCCCTCCTCCAAGGGTTAAGGTTTACTCCTGCAGCTCGCCTGCACTGCCGCCTTTTCCTCCTGTAATGATGCCCGCAGGAGTGCTGCTACCATAATACCAGTGTGCGCTATAGGTAGGTGTATCAGGGTCGTAGTCGAAGTACATGCCATCGTATTCGGTTCCTGTATCCCAGGTGCCCCAGACGTCGAAGTCCTCAGGGTCCTGATAGGGTCTATAGAGCCTCGCCTTGCCTGTCCATCCACCGTTATAGGCTTCCTTATGGCCGCTTTGACCTGTGTCTTTCCAGCCGGTGGCCCCTGGCCAAAGCCTGATGTAGTAGCCAGCATATTCGCCACTCTCGCAGGTGAAGGTGGAAGGAGTTACAGCGTAGACAAAAAACGAATCGACGGAACCATAGGTGTGGTCAAAAAGCCGGCCTTCACCACCCGTATACTCAAAGCGGGCGCCAAGGCATTCGAGCCATCCTGAGTTAAACCAACCGTCCCAGGTTTCGTGATAGCCGTAAGCGCTTGTAGCGCCAACGAGCATCACCGCAACCGCGGCGATGACGAGTAAGGTCTTTTTAGGCATAATGTCCTCCTATGTTTAGGTTTGTTTCGTTTACGGGAATCCTTCGGAGATTCCCCATATCCAAATATACGCAAAAAAAAAACATCTTGTCAAGTAGTTTCTGGTCAATTAAAATCTTTTACAAAAAAGTAGTATCAAATCTTGGGAGCTAGAAATGGTCTCCGAATCGCCTGCCGCACACCGGTGCACTTGACTTTTCCTTATTCATAACTAGGATGGGGCGATGAGGCAACGCTGGGTCAGGGGTTGCGTCTGATGCGTAGGCGACGGCGGATTATCATCTGGAGCATAGCAGGCGGGCTGCTGGTGCTTGCCGGTATCGCGGCGTTGTTCCAGTGGCAGGGGTGGGTTCCGGCATGGTGTCTGGTTCCCATGGTTGTCTCGGAAGGGCTGGGGGTGTGGCTCCTTGTCTATACCCTGAAGAAGAATATCCGGTTTGCGCGCGAGGGGCGCAGCACCCGGTGGATAGTTCGCTTCGGGGTGGCGGTATTCCTTATCCTTTTCGGTGTAGGGTTGGGGCTTGCCGCATTTAACGTTATCCCTGACCCCTATTCGCCCTGGTGGACGACAGGCGTTTTGCTGGTCTCGCTGGGTGCCACGTTCATCTACCGCGCGATTGTCTTACCGAATACCAACGAGGAGGAAAAGGACTCGGATGAAGGCTCCGGCTGAAGCGCCAGCATCTGATCTTTGGGTGCGAAAGCCGGGGGAGAGGCTTCTCTTCGTTGATCTTTACCGCCTCATCGCGCTCTTCCTGATGGTTCAGGGGCATCTTTTCCGTGCATTGGTGGATATGGAGCTGACCGAAAGTTTCTTCTGGCTTGCTCATGAGACGGTTCACAAGTTCACCGCGTCCATGTTTCTCTTCGGTGCCGGGATGATTTTCATGATTGTTACCCGGCGCCGGTGGGACGAGTACAAGCGTTTCGGCAGGCGCACCTGGCGAAGACTGCGGCGCTACATTTACTTCCTCCTGATAGGTTACTGGCTGCACCTGCCCTTCTTCAGTCTCAAACACACCATCCGCGTGATGGACGCAGGGCTTCTGGCAAAGATGACTGCGGTTGACGTTCTGCACGTGATTGCGGTGGGGCTTATTCTGCTTCATCTCTTGTGCATGCTCGCTGGTAAGCCAAAGAGATTGCTGTGGATATTCCTGCCCTTGGGGATCGCTTTCCTGGTTTTTGCTCCGATTATCCGTTTTTTGGATATCTCCGGCCCTGCTCCCCTTGTTTCCTGGATCAGCGGTGAGTACGGTTCCCAGTTTACGATCGTCCCCTGGTGGGGGTATATCTTTCTTGGAGCGGCATTGGGTAGTATCTTTCCCGACTCAGGCAAGCTTGCCGATGAGCGCAAGCTTATGAATATCATCATCATAGTGGGAATAATACTCCTAGGTATAGGCATATGTCTGGCAGCGCTCCAGAGGCTTAATTTCGTCTACGCCCCGGCTTACCGTCCTGACCAGATGATCGCGCAACTGGGCGTGATAACCTCGCTTATGGGGTTCTGCTGGTACCTGGAGCGCTGGGGTCTGGCACGGAGGCTGAAGGGCGCGTTCTTTCTGAGCGAGGAATCACTTATCGTCTACGTGGTTCACCTGCTCATCGTGTACGGCTCGGTGCTTGCGCCGGGGATGGCAACGATAATCGGACACAAGCTGCGTCTTCCCGGTTTGATTCTTGCATTCATCGGGGTCGCCGCCGTAACTTCAGCCTTCACCTGGGGATGGCATTGGCTCAAGAAACGTAACCTCAATGTACTCAAGATAGTGCAGGCTGGGATGGTTGTTGCGTTCATCCTCGCCTACATAATAAGGCCTTGTTGATTATGACTGAGAATGCCCAGATCTGGCTCGGCAATGGTTGGAGCGTCCAGGTTCTTTTCTCCAGAGGTGGGCTATCTACCTCGATACTTGTATCTCTGGATTCAGGCACGTTCCTGTTGCTTGACTGCGGGGACGGCTGCTTACGCGATCTCGTATCCCAGGGTACAGATCTTCACCGTCTGGATGCTATCTTGCTAACACACGGCCACTTTGATCACGTTGGCGGACTTCACTCATTGCTTGGTTACATGCGAATGATCGGCCGTAATACACCCTTTATCATACTTACCCCGCATAAAGCGAGAGAAGATAAGCTTATTATTGACGCGTTTACGACCGTCTATCCGGATTCTATTCCTTTTGATATCCTACGCAGAGAGGTTAAAATGGGTGAAGAGATCAAGCTGGGCGATATCAAGGTTACCGCTTTTGATACAATCCACTGCGGAAGCACCAAACAGGGTGGGATAGGTGAACCACTGCCTGCTCTGGGATATTTGCTTCAATATCATGGAGAGCGAGTTGTCTACACCGGTGACTGCGGGCTGGATTCAAAGCTGGAGCCTTACATTTCCGGAGCCGACCTTTTGATAATCGAGGCTACATTGAATGAGCCGGGAGGCGAGATGGAAGAAAGGGTGCATCTTTCCCTTGAGAGCGCTCAAAGATTTGCTGCGTCGGCAAAGAAGGCGTTCATCATCCACCGCCCAGGTGGCCTGCCGCCTGTCGAGGTCGGTGGATGATCAGAATAGCTGTGCCGATACCAATCAATTAGCAGTTCCCCAAAGTTCTTGCCTGATTTTGTTTGATGCGTCGAGTGCACTCGAGTAGCCTTGACTCGTCGGTTAACGCGATTAAACTACTCACAGACAGCGAAGTGATTTGAAGATTCACTATTGGTGGAGGAATTGATGTTCGCAAAGGTTTTTTCCTATGCGTGGCGCTGGATTGTGAGACCTGGGAAGGCTGCAGAAGATCAACTTTACGAAGAGCGCAGCGTCTGGATCGGCTTCTGGACGGTTGCGATCTTCGGGCTGCTTTATTCCATTACTGCGATCCTTCTGTGGCTCACTGGTTTCAAACCCGCATTTGCAACGATTCTTCCTATCCCTCGCGATTCATACTACCTCTGGCAGACTTTTTTTACCATACCCTGGGCTGTGCTCACGTGGTTTTTTGCAGGGGCGGTGATCCACCTTTGGAACCACATCTTTTCAAGAGAGCGCAGGTTGGCCGATATTCTTGGTCCACTTGGATTTGCGTTAAGCGTGCCGTGGTTCTTCTTTACCTGGATACCTGAGACTTTTGTTGCGCCTGTGCTTGGCCCGTGGGGATTCCCGCCATGGCCTGTTTGGGCGGAGATGATTCGTCTGGCGATAGGGGTGTTGTGGATGGCGGCATTGATCTATATCGCCGCGCGCAAGGTCTATGAGGCTAACTGGCTGCGTGCCGCAGGCTCTGCGATATTAGGATTGGCGGTGTTTGCGGTTATGTTCCTGATCTTCTTGCGATAGAAGATAGTCTCCGGGTAACCTTTCTCTCTGTCAGGAGACGTTGATTGTTGAGGAGGGGAAGGGCGCGTCTTTTATCAGCTTATCCGGTCGGGCCTTTTTGTGAGGCGAACAGGGAGTTGATCATGCAATACGAATCCCTGGCCTTCATCTCTATATGACGCCTCTCCTCCGGGTCTGAAACGACCGCAACGATCAAACCAATCCTTGTGGGTACAGCGGATGATTCCCACAACGGACAGATAATACCTCTAGTTGGGCTGTTCCTTGAGTATGATTTGCTTGTCGATCTTCCTGAACTCGGTTACCACGTACTCGAACGCTTCTATCGATTCGTCGTAGGCTTCTTTATTCTGAGCCGACAGCGATACTATGGCAACGTTTTCCCCGATATCGATGTAAGCTATGCGTTCGTAGAGACCGTAGCGGCTCTCTGCAGGTTCGAATTCCCGCACCACAGCGGTCAGGGTGTCGGCAGTCATCAAGCCTGGGTGTTCCTTGACGACTATTCCCGGAAACTCTTCCTCCAGGTTGACTATATCCTGCTCGATCCACTCTTGAAGGGTTAATTCATTCAATGGCAACGCGTTGGCATGGATGATTACCTGGGTATGATTGAGGTCTGTTCCTGCAGGATACATCACCACCCTTGAACCTATGGAGGGAGCTCGCTCGGAGTCGAATATCCAATTTTCAGGTGCACCCATAACGAAGGCGAATCCGGGGCCGAAAATTACTCCACCTGCGCCTTCGCGTGGATCTTTCTCCGTTTGCGCGGCTGCCGCCGCTAACCCTCCTGCCATCAAGATGGTCAGGAATCGTTTCATGCCCCATAATATCCGTTCCCCGGAACAAGTCAAGGGCTTGACAACCCCCCAGAGTATCTCTATCCTTTAAGGATGGATCAAGGAGTAACTGGAGGATAATTAGATGACTCGCAATTTGCGTTCCACCTCGTTGCCTCGCGCCGCCGCAGAGGGTAATCTGATAATCCGTTTAGCCATTTTGATGATTATTCCTCTCTTCCTTGCGGGCCGGCGCTTCAATCCCTTAAGGCAGCATCTTCCCCGCGAGCAGGCCGCGTATCTTACCGGGCGAGTGATCGCGCTGGCGGATACTTCAGGCGAATTCCTGGGCAGCGGGTTCTTCGTTGGTTTTGGAAGGAATGAGAAGGTCTATCTTGTGACCAACTTCCACGTGGTAGGTAAACGCACGTGCCTCATGGGTTTCAAAGAAGGGCAGGCCTTTGAGGCCAGGGTGCTTTCCCGAGACCGGGATTATGACGTCGCCGTTCTGGGAGCGGATGTCGCGGAACTTCCATCTTCTTTACAGACCGTTGCGCTGAAAGACTTTGTAGTCGCCCATGGGATTTTGTGGCCGGGCATGCTTACCGTCTCCGCTGCTTACCCTCTGGGGATAGATTGGCCTCCGGCTTCCTCTCCGGCGGTATCCTTCAGCCACATCGCTCAGCTTGACGGCGCCGACTCCCTCATCCGAGTCGAAGGCCTGCTCGATCTGGGTTCAAGCGGTGCACCGGTATTCACCTGGATCGAGGAGGACAGGGGGCGCAGGCTCCATCTTGTGGGTATGGCTCGCAGCTTTCAGGTGGCACGGTGTCTCTCTGATGTTTCGGGCGATACCCTGGTACTTCATTCTCGTCTGTATGAGATAGTTCCGGCCAGCGCAATTAGAGAGGTGCTATTGGTTACCGATTCCCTGTTGAACCTTAGGGTAGATTCTTTAAGAGAAGTGGATTAAGGTTTAGAGAGACGAATCCAGAAGGAAGTGGGTCTTATCGGGCTCTGCCCGGCCCTGGCTCTGCTCGATTACCTCGCCTACCAGAAAGTTTAAGGTCAGCTCGCGGGTCTTGTAGCGAACGTTTTTAAACTCGGTTACGACCCCCTGGCATAAAGCCTTAAGTTCGTCCTCGGGCAGAGGAGAGGGTGGTTCCGCATCCTCTCCGTAGAGCAGTTTTTCGAATGCATAGTAGAGCGCACGGCGTGGCGTTTCTCTATCTGCGGCGGTCTTAAAGAAGCTTTCCAAGGACTTCTCATACGGGGGATTGATATTTAACCCTACCTTTCGTTTATCCCGTTTGATTGCCTTCTGCCATTGGACCAGAGCTTCGGCAAGCAATGTCGGATTAAGCGATGTGTCGTCAGCCAACCGGTCGAATAGTCCAGCATTGGGATGGATGGCCAGATCGGCTGCCAGGTATTCAGGGATCCCCATTTCGCTGTAGCGCTCCTCGCGCTCCCAGGGACGGGGAGCCGTAATCTCCTGAATCCTTGCCACCCTTTCCTTGGATATCGCCACCGGCGGTGAGTCGGTATCAGGATACATCCGGTCGGGTCCGGGCAGGATGCGTTCGAAATCGGTGCGGCAGGCATCCGGCATGTGCTGCCTGCTCTCCTGCGGGACGCCCACTGTAGCCTCTTTTGCGCGAATCGCTATCTCCTGGGCACCGGTCACTGCGTCCTCCGCCGGTCCCCAGACGAGTACCAAGGCGTCGGCTTTACCTGCTCCGACCGCTTTTCGCAGATGCTCTTCTGCTTCCACCGCCAGTCCTTCGCCCCTGCCGTCCAGGACGAAGATGTTGGGCATCTGGTCCAGGCAGGCGATGACCCTTACTCGTCCCGCAAGCTCATCAGCAAATGTAAGTGCAGGCTGGGTCTCGTAGCGCACCAGTTCACGCCAGCCTTTCAGGTTGACCGCGTGTATTACCTCCCCTTTGTTAATCAAAGCACGGAGTCTGGGGTTAGAGGTGTTACTAAGCAGATCGGTTACCTCGTGATCTTCCGCCTTGAAATCCTCAGTTGTTATCCCTCTCTTGCGAAGTTCATCCTTCAACTCAAGCAAGGCCTTGTGGCGAAGCGCTTCGTAGTGGGTGAGGGCACGTATGTCCGGAGTGCGGGGCACGCCCTTTATCTCCACCCTGTCCGAGCCGTTGATGGAGACGTTCACGTCCTGGCGGACAGTGCCGATACCGCGGCGAACCCTGCCCGATGCACGCAGCAGTCTCCCCAAAAGTTCGTCTACCTCAGCGGCCTCGTGAGGGGTAAGCATGTCCGGCCTGGTTACGATCTCCACCAGTGGAATTGAAAGTCTGTCTGTCCGGAAAACAATCGTATGTCTTTTATCCTCAACCTCCCGGCAGGCATCCTCCTCCAGTGCAAGCTGCTGGATCCTTATCTTCCTGCCTCTATAGGGAATCCAGCCGTCCACCCCGATTATTGCCGTTCTCTGGAATCCAGTTGGAATCGAACCGTCCAGGTACTGCTTTCTCGTGATGTGAATCTCGTCCACTAACTGACAGTTGAGCATGAGGGCGATCTCTATCGCGTAATCTAAAGCCTTCTGATTGATGGGGAAGGGCGGGGTGTCGTCCATCTCATAGGTGCACACGTTCTCCCGGTAAAGCTGGTAGATCACCTGTTTCTTTGTCTTGAACTCCATGAGCGCTGTGCCGTCGTAGGTTCCCATCTCCGATAGCGTCGGTCTCATGTGCCTTAATATTATCGCATCCGGCTCGTCGTTGCGGTAACCTACCGGGCAGTGGCAGAAGAGCTTCTTTTCGGTATCCAACTGCTGGTGAATCTCCAGCCCGCACTTGAAGCCTAGCTTTTCGTAGAACTCTCGGTCGTCGAAATCAATGCCCTCGATTAACTTCTTTCCCCGGGCATCCATTACCTCAGTCCCCGCTTGAGAAACTCTTTAATCTCAGGCAGGCCGCCCTGGAATACAAGATATCCGTCATGCGGTTCGCGTTCGGTAATCTCTTCATTTATCGGTGCAAGCATCATCTTGGCCACTTCCTCTCTCTCATGGGTATGTGCCAGCACCCAGCCCAGCTTGATGTATGCCACCTCGGGCAGCATGTTTGAGCAGGGCACTATGCCAAGCTCCATAAGATCACGCCCGGTATCATACACAAACATCTGAACGTAGCCCCACAGCGTCTGAACGGTCATCATCACCGAGATGCCCATCCTGCAGGCCTTGCGCAGCGGCTCATATAAAGGCTTGTTGACGTGCCCCAGACCGGTTCCCGCGATAACTATCCCCTTGTAGCCGTTGTCTATCAGGGATTCGATTATGTCCGGCTTCATGGCCGGGTAGTAGTAAACGATGGCCACCCTGTCGTCGAAGCAAGCATCTATCTTGACCTGCCTGTCCTTACGTCGAGGGTTGAAGTCCTTACGCAGAGGCTTGACTTCGGTCGGTGTGCAGGTGGCTACCGGTATATCGGAGATTGTGCGGAAGGTCGATCTGTAAGAGGAATGCATCTTGCGAACACGGGTGCCTCTATGTAAGAGATTGTATGTGTCCGACGTAGGTCCGAACATGCAGACCATGACCTCGGCAATATGGCCGCGGGCCGCGGCATTGGATGCGCATCTTAAGTTGAATGCTGCGTCCGATGATGGCCGGTCGCTTGAGCGCTGCGAACCTACTATGATGATCGGCACCGGAGGGTTCTGAACCATGAAGGTCAAAGCTGCCGCGGTGTGGTGCATGGTGTCGGTTCCGTGGCCTATCACGATTCCGTCCACCCCGGCCTCAATCTCCTTTCCGATCGCCTTGGCCGTGGTTATGTATTCATGCGGACCCATGTTCTCCGAAAATACACCGAACAGCTTCTCGGTCTTTAAATTGCATATATCGGCCAGCTCAGGCACCGCGCCGTAAAGCTCTCCGGGAGTGAACGCCGGGATCACCGCGCCCGTTCTGTAGTCCAACCTCGACGCTATCGTACCACCCGTACCCAGAAGCGTAACGTTGGGCTTTCGAGGATCGTATGGGAAATCCTGTTCCGGGATCTTGTAGTGCGCTTCCTTGAATCCCTTCTCCTTTATTGATTTTATCCTGTCCACTGCCAGCCCTATGTTGTAGCCGGTAAAAAGCTTTAGGACCACATGCAGGTCGTCGGCCTGCTCGGCGCGTGGCAGGATGATTCCCTCGTAGATACCCTTGTCGGTCTCAATCTCAACCTCGGCCCATACCCTTGCACCCATCCTTTCCAGCACTTCGCGGGCACGTCCTCGGTAGCCTTTCAGCTGATCAGAAGTATCACTCATATCCTTTTCTTTGTCCTCCGGGTCTTGGCACTGGGATTGATAATAGGCGAATGTAGGGAAAAGTCAACTATTGGTTTGGAATAGTGTCCCAAACCGTATTAGAGATTGTAGAGCAACGCTTCGTAGCCCCACTGAGTTCTCCAATGGAATTCGTTTGAGATTAAAACTTGCATAGTGAGTACAACCCAGTAGACTTTGCTGATGATCTGGCTCTGGTTGCAGTTTCTTGTATGTGTGTGGGTGATCGTTGCCGCCGGGGTCTACCTCGTAAAGTTCGGTGATGTCATCGCAGAGAAAACAAAACTGGGACGGTTGTGGGCGGGTGTGATTCTCGTGGCCACCGCCACCTCGTTACCTGAGCTCTTCACCGGAGTCAGCTCCGTTCTCATATTTGACGTTCCGGATATCGCGGTAGGCACCCTGCTCGGCTCCTGCGTCTTCAATCTGCTTCTTCTGGTCATCCTTGACTTTGCCTCCAAGAAGACATCGTTCTTTGACGGGGTTAATCCGGCATACATAGTAGAAACATCTTTCTCGTTGGTTATGGTAGCAATCGTTGCTCTGGGGTTGTTCTTGTGCAATGCTTTGGAGTGCTTCCCTTGGGTTTGGCCTGGGAGCTTTCTTATTCCGATTATATACGTCTTTGCTGTACGCGTCACTATGAGGGAAGGCAGGTATCCTCTCTATACCCAGGAGATGGTTGCCAGAGAAGAACCCAAGCCGAAGAACCGCTCCAAACGGAGACCTGTCAGTTTAGGCAAAGCCATACTTGGCTATGCGATCTCGGCTGCCCTGGTTATCGTTGCTTCCCTGTGGCTACCCGGTGTGGCCGCGCGGATCGCCGCCCGAACCGGCATCGGTACCAGCGTCATCGGCGGCATCCTGGTGGCGCTCACCACCTCCTTGCCCGAAATCGTCACCACCCTGGCCGCGTTACGCATCGGTGCGGCTGACATGGCATTCTCCAACGTGGTCGGCTCCAACATGTTCAACATGCTGATACTTTCGGTGGACGACATGCTCTACTTCAAGGGACCGATCACATCCCACGTGTCCTCAATCAACCTCGCCACCGCCGTCATCGTTATGGGTATGACCGGGGTGGTGATCACCGCGCTTGCCGTGCGCAGACAGCGCAAGTTTCTCAGACTTTCCTGGGCAAGCTGGGCGCTGGTGGCAGGGTTTATCATAAACATCATCCTGGTAGTTTCCTCAAAGTAAGCTGCACGCGGGCTCAAGCAGAGGGTAAGTTTGGGTATTAAAAATGACATAAAAGCCTTCCGTATCCGCGCCTGGTTTTGTCCTTGACAAGGAATGTCGGGTGGGTATCATTAAGTTCAATGTGTGGATTCTTCGCAATCTCCTTCTCCAGCCAACGTGCCGATCTCGGTAAAATCCTCTACCGGGCGGGAACAAGGCTTGCTTACCGTGGATACGACACTGCAGGGGTGGCGACTATCTCTGAAGACGGGAGGCTTGATCTCAGAAAGGACGCAGGAGAGGTTGAAGAACTCAACGAAAAGCTGGGGTTCTCGCAGATGCAGGGTCAGCGCGGGATAATCCAGCTTCGCTGGGCCACGTTTGGATTTCCTAATCATCAAAACTCCCAGCCCCATCACGATTGCCGCAGGTTCCTCGTGGGGGCACACAACGGGAACATAATCAACACCCGCAGCCTGCGCGATGAGCTTTCCTCAAACGGTCATATACTGCTCGGTGAGAACGACGGCGAGGTGATACTGCATCTTTTGGAGGAACCTTTCTATCGTAGCAGGAATCTTGTCTATGCGGCCAAGGAGGCCGCTGCCAGGATGAAGGGTGCCTATGCTTACGTAACCACCTCCCTTGACGGCGACGGGTTCGTGTCGGTAAAGAACGGTTCTTCGCTTTTCCTAGGAGTCGGGGATGGATTCCGCTGTGTTTGCAGCGATCTGGTTGCCATCCTTGACCTTACCCGAAACGTGATACAGCTTCAGGACGAAGACCTTGTCCACTTCACCTCGGATTCCCACAGGGTTTACAATATCCGAAATATAGATGACCCGATCGAGCGGGAAGTGCGGACTCTTTCCATTACCCCTGAGGAGATAACCAAGGGTGACTACCCCCATTTTATGCTCAAGGAGATTCATGAGATTCCTTCGAAGGCTCAGGAACTCATACGTTATCTTCCCAAAGCAGAACATACTTCCACGGTAATTGAGAAGCTTGCATCTGCGCGAAGGGTTTTCTTCGTGGGTGCTGGTTCATCGCACTTTGCAGGGCTTTTAGGTTCCTTCTACTTCGGGCGCCTGGCCAAGATTCCGGTTACGCCCGCCTTTGGCAGCGAGTTTCTGGAGAAGTATCAGGACTGTGTTGATGAACGAGATGTAGTCCTCCTGATCTCACAGAGCGGGGAAACCAAGGATATAAAGAATGTTCTTGATGTCATAGAGAACCGCACCCAGGTAATCTCCCTGGTTAACAACATCGGTTCAACCCTTGCCATGCGTTCGCGTTACGTTCTGCCAATAGCCTCCGATCTGGAGATAGCCGTGCCTGCGACCAAGACATACGTGAACCAGGTGATAGCCCTGCTTTACCTGGCGCTCAAGATTGCGCAGACTAAAGGTACGAATGGGCTTTCGGCGCGTGAGTTCCTCGCTTTGCCCGATATGCTGCAGAACGTTCTCGACGATGAAGAGAAGATAGCACCATTTGTTGATTCCCTTATCAACTGGCCTGATGCTTACTACCTGGGCTACGGGATGAGCTATCCGGTAGTTATGGAAGGGGCGCTCAAGATGAAGGAGATAACCTATCTCCATGTGGAAGGGATGTATTCCGGGGAGTTCAAGCATGGTTCTATCTCGCGGCTTGAGAAAGGCTATCCAGTGCTATTTGTGGTTTCTGCGCCTGAGAAGTACTACGTGCTTTCTCATGTTAACGAGGTCCGCACCCGCAAGGGTAAGGTTCTGACCATAGGTCCACCCGATGAGGAGCTTGAGGCGGAATCGGATCTCTACTTCAAGTTGCCCCAGGCTCATCCGGTACTCATGCCCATCCTTTCGACCGTTCCCCTGTACATGATTGCCTATCGAACAGCGGTGGGTAGAGGGTTTAACCCGGATCGGCCTCGCAACATCTCAAAGACCATAACAGTGGATTAGATTATGAGATTTTTGAAGGTCGTCGGGCTGTTGTTTATTTTCGCCGGGGTTCTTTCCGCTCAGTATTACTACGGCAAGAACAAGGTCCAGCGAGAGGTTGAGCCGACGTATACCTATGAAACCGAGCACTTCTCCATCTACATCCAAGAGGGGGGAGAACCTCTGGCCCGGTTCGCCGCCGAGGTGCTTGAGGAGGCCTACAAACAGCACTCATCTGATTTTGGGTTTGATCTCGGTGTAAAGATCCCGGCGATCATCTATAAATCCCAGCCTGACTTCGCCGCCACAAACATCATCCTTGAGCCGATTGAGGAGTCCATAGGCGGGTTCTCAGAGCTTTTCAAGAACCGAATCGTGGTACCCTTCACCGGCTCCTACAAGGAGCTGCATCACGTGCTTTACCACGAGCTTACCCACATCTTTCAGTTCGAGCTTTACTTCTCCCTTACCATCTCGAACCTTTTCTCGCTAGTCCCGGGCTTTATGCCGCCTCTCTGGGTTATGGAGGGCTCGGCGGAGTTCTGTTCATCCCACGGCGGGGAGGATGCAGACGCCTTTATGCGCGACCTTCTTGTATCAAATAACGTAATCCCTTTAGAGGAGTTTGAGTACTGGGGCGGCTACGTCGTCTACCGGCAGGGCGAGAGTGTGTTCCTTTTCATCGAGGAACGCTACGGACGGGAGAAGGTCTTTGAACTGCTGCATGCTATCAAACTCAGAAGCAACATGGATGCGGCTTTTAAGAAGGTCTTCGGGATGAACGTCGAGGATTTCGGCAAGGAGTGGCTTAACTGGCTCAGGATGCGTTACCTGCCGGATATGGCCAAGCTCGATAACCGAAAGACCCAGGCACGACTCCTTACCGATCACGAGAAGGACTTCAGCTACTACAACGGCAGCGTGGCGCTTTCGTCTTCAGGAACCAAGATAGCCTACGCCACCAGCAAAGGCGACTACATCACCGTAAATGTCATAAGCGCCTTTGACGGCAAGCATCTGAAGAGGCTCATCAAGGCAGGACGTTCCGCCACCTTCGAACGCCTTCCCCTTCTGCGCAGGAGCCTTGCCTGGTCGGCTGACGAATCTCATCTTGCCGTAGTTGGCTTTTCACGAAGCAAGCCGGTGCTCTTATGGGTTGACTATGCCTCGGGAAAGACAGAAAAACACTACGAGCTCAAGGTAGACGACGCCTATGCTCCGGCTGTCTCTAGAAACCGCGTTGTCTACGTAGGCGTAAAGGAAGGGCAGAGCGATCTATATTCCCTCGATCTTGCCTCCGGTCGTATCGAGCGTCTGACTTATGATTTGTACGAGGAGGCCGATCCTTCCTTTGACGGGGACCTCATCCTTTACGTTTCGGACAGGCCCGATGCCGGTGAAACCTGGGAGGTGGGAAGCTATGCTGTATGGGAACTCCTTCCATCCGGACGCACGAAACGCATCACTCCCCGGTTTGCGAATATTGCTTCCCCGTATCGAATAGAAGAAAACCTTTACTTCATCGGCCCGGGTTTTCAGCTTTATACCTTTTCTCAAGACGAGCAGACCCTTACTGCGCTCACCAACTGGTTCGAGAAGATCGAGGAGTTTTCCCCTTCCTCAAGCGGCAAGACGGCGATGCTTGTCTACAACAACACTGGCTGGGACGTGGCCATGCTTAACGGTCAAATTACCTCGTTGGTATCCACACAGGAGGCTGATACATCAGAGGTTACTTCCGAACCTTACCTTTACGAGGAGGAAGAGGTTACACTCGAAGACTTCTCACGCTATCGCGTCTCATTCTCGCCCGACTACATCTACGGTTCAGGGGCCTACTCCAGTCTTTACGGGGCAATGGGAAACTTTAGTTTAGGCATAAGTGACATGCTTGGGGATCATCGCATCTACATAGATGCAAATCTCTACGGGGACATACTTTACTCCGATATAGCGGTCTCTTACTGGTATCTCAAGCACAGGGTAGATTTCGCAGTAGGTGCATTTCAGTTTGCCGATTTCTTTATGTACTGGACCTCGGATTCAACCTTTAATTACATTGAACGAGCCCGCCGCGGTGTAAGCACCCTGATCTCCGTTCCTGCAAGCAAGTTCTTCCGCGTCCAGACAGGGGCGGATGCGATGGCGGTGACTCAGCACGAATATCTGGACTGCCGGTTTGTCAGCTACTCGCAGTTTGAGCCGACTTACGACACGGTTTACACCCAGCCTTTATTCCAGACCAGCGGTGCTATTATCTTTGACAACGCCTTGTGGAACTATGCTACGCCTATGCGTGGCTTAAGGTTGAGGCTCGGCGGATACTCCTCCGTATTCTCCCCGCTTAAGTATCAAACGGTTATGACCGATCTAAGGGGGTATCTGGGGATCACCCGTAGTGCCTCGTTCGCCATTCGGGGTTTTGGTGGCGCAAGCTTTGGTAAGGATAACGAATACTTTACCCTGGGAGGAGCCTATGACGTTCGCGGGTACAGCACCTACTACCCCGACTTTGGATCGAAGGTGTTTTTTTCAAATCTAGAACTGCGAGTGCCGTTCGTTGATCAGTTGGATATTGCCTTTCCGGTTCCACTCACCATTAGCGGCATCCGCGGAGTAGTGTTTACCGACGCAGGTTTCATCTGGGATGAGGAATCGCCTGTGTTATGGGAGAACGGCGATCTTGTTGATCTCAAGGCTAGCTACGGGGTCGGCGTACGATGGCTTTTCGGCTACTGGATGCTCAAACTCGATTTTGCAAGACCGTATCAAACAGAAGAAGATAAACCATGGCGAGTTCACTTCAGACTGGGAGCGGATTTTTGATGAGAAGATTGGCTTCTTTTGCGTTTTTTGCGGTAATCGTGGGTGCAGGTTGTGTTCGGGTTGTAAGGCCGCCTTCTGATCTGATCTACGAGGATGTTCCGCAGTACGCATGGGAAAGCCTTAAACAGCAGGGTTCTTTCAGGTTTGATTACTACGTGGCTCGCAGTTCCATGCAGTTTAAGGTTCAGGGTTCAGGCGTCGTGGTTTTGCCGGATGCCCTGCGATTTAAGGGTACATGGCGGTTAGGCGAGGAGGAGCGCGTTCTCAATCTGGCCGCTGCCGGAGACTACCAGCTTGAGAGACAGGGCAGCGAATGGATTCCTCGTCAGAAGAGCGAGGAAGCTAAGATTCTGGAACAGGTCGATCGAGTTATCCGTCAGGCGCTTCTCCGCAGGAAGGGAAGGGGATTTGAGCTGGTTGAAGACGATGGGGAAACGATTACTTACTCATTCCAGCCGAACCTCTTTTATCTTGACCCCGGCTTTGAGAAGAAATACACCGCCGAGCTTGTGGTGGATGGACGCACGCTTCTTCCTAGAAAGATAAACGCCCGCTCCGATGATGACGACATCCAGTTCAAATTCAGCGTCTCGAGTGTCAACAGGCGCAAAAAAATCAGGATTCCGTTTTCGGAAAACTTCAAACTCACCTATGCTCTTGAAGAAGGTAGATTTGCCAAGGCGAAGTCGGTGCTTCGCAAGCGCCTGAAGGATGTGGGCCGCGCATCGCGTATGCGCATCAAAGCAGGGAACCTCGAAGCAGCACTTACATTTCCCGTGGACAAACAAGTGGCAGAGATCCTTGGCGAACCGGGCCAGCTGGTTATTCTGGGTCTTAACCTTGAAGGCGCAGGTCCCCAGATCAACACGCGAGGGGAACTCTCGGATATCTTCCACATCGCCGATACCGTAGCCGTGCCTGTGGTGCGATCCGTAGGGGTTGGTTTCGACTCACTCAGTCGGCCACTGCTTGAGTTAACCATTACAAACCCAGAGCCTCGATCACGTGCCTTTGACTATCTTGGGGTGGCGGTCGATGGGGTGCTTTATGAGGTCCTTCCGGTTGACAATCCCACGGATGTCCTTAGGATTGCTAACGTGACCACCTACGAGGAAGCCCTTGCATTGAGCATAAAGTTGCAGAGGCCGTTCAACGGGCAACTGCGGTTCCTGGATCAGGAAAGGCTCAGATGAAATTCGATTTTGTTCTTGCACTCTACGCAGTCGTTATCATGATACTTACAATGTATGCCGTGCATGCCTGGATTATGTTTTTCTACTACATCCGTTCTCGCCACAAGAGGCCTCTGCAGGCCAAGGCCATAGAGAAGTTCACTCTGGTGTGCGTTCAGCTGCCGATGTACAACGAGAAGTATGTGGTTGAGCGTCTTTTGAAGTGGGTAACCAGGCTGGATTGGCCCCGTAATAAACTGGATATTCAGGTGCTTGACGATTCAACAGACGAGACCACTGAGATATGCAGGCGTCTGGTTAAGTATTACCACGCCCAGGGTTTTAGAATTCGTCTCCTGCACAGGACAGACCGTAAGGGCTACAAGGGCGGTGCGCTTACCGAGGGTCTTCGTAAGACCCGCGCGTCATTGGTGGCGGTTTTTGATGCCGATTTCCTGCCCCCACCGGATTTCTTGAAAAGAACCATTCCCTATTTCTCTGATCGGAATGTTGCAGTGGTGCAGTCGCGCTGGGAGCACATAAACCACGACTACTCTATACTCACCCGCGTACAGGCCATCCTTTTGGATCAGCATTTCACCATCGAGCAGCAGATGCGCAACCGTTTTGGCCACTTCATGACTTTTAACGGAACCGCCGGGGTGTGGCGTAAAAGCGCCATCGAGGACGCAGGCGGCTGGGACGGCAACTGCCTTGCCGAGGATGTAGATTTAAGCTTCCGTGCCCAGCTGAAAGGGTGGAAGTTTGTCTATCTCAACGACTTGAAAAGTCCCTCAGAACTTCCCATTGATGTCGCCGGCTTCAAATCACAGCAGTTCCGCTGGGCCAAGGGAACCATTCAGGCCGGTAAAAAGCTCCTGCCCTCTATCCTTTCAAACAAACTGAGTTTCCTTTCTAAGTTCGAAGCGGTGGTTCACGTTACGGCACATCTTGTGTACCCTCTTCTATTTATGCTTGCACTTCTCACCTTGCCGCTTCTGTTGGTTCGTAACTCGGGTGTAGATTACCGCTCCTACTTTGTGTTCATGAGCATCTTTTCTGTTGGTGCTTTGCCTTACTTTCTGCTTTACTTCTTTGCCCAGAAGGATTCCTATCCGGATTGGAAAAGTCGTCTGGGCGCCATTCCCCTTGTGATCTCGGTGGTGATGGCGCTTTGTGTGAACAACAGCATCGCAGTGATTGAAGGTTTCCTGGGCAAAGCATCTGAGTTCGTGCGAACCCCCAAGTACAACATTACGGCCCGGGACATGGCTAATCATAAAAGGGGATATCGTGCCAAGCTTAAGCCGTCGACATTTGTCGAGCTTGGGCTGGGGATCTATCTTACAGCGACCGTCGTCTACGCTCTTGTGACCATGCAGTTTGCCATACTTCCTTTCATTGTACTTTACGCATTCGGCTTCCTTTACTTCAGCCTTTCTGCGATCTCGACTGCGCTTAAGAAAGACCGGGTGAGTGTAAGGGTACCAGTGTATGATAGAGCTGAAACTCCTTGAGGCTTTTCGTTCTCCTTGCTGCGGCCTCAAATTAAACTATAATCGAGAGGAGTTGTTTGTAAAAAATGCAGACTGGTTTACCCTTTAGAAAACGGTATACCTGTTATACTCAGAGAGGAGGCCAGGGAGAAAAAATGAAAAGAATCGCTATCTATCTTTTGTTGACTGCCTCTGGATTGTGGGCGCAACCGCGAGTTGTTTCAACCTCCCCTGCAGGGGTTCAGGTTAAGATTGACGCTCCCGGTGAGATTGGGCTTTTGCACTCTCACGGCAGGATAAATCTTGCCTCGCTTTATCCAGATGCCTGGGTAATCGGTGAGCCAGGAGGTCCGGCGTTGCCTCGTTATCGAATCATACTTGGGGTTCCGACCGAGGGGGATGTGCATTTTAGCTACTCATTCGGTCCCTCCCGTGAGCTTCGTGGAATCGAAGTTTCCACCTACGAGGTCCCGGCGATCGGCCCTGAGCCAAAACCGGCGCTCGATTGGGCCGACGACCTTGAGCCAGTGAGTTTTAACCTCACGCGATGGCGCGGATGCCGGGTGGCTGTTATTGAGGTTACCCCCTTGCGTTACGATTACGACGAGCGGCGTCTTATTCTCTACGATGGGATAACCATTAACCTGACCTTTGAGAATTCTTCGTCGACCGGGGTCCTTCCCGCGCGGAATGATCCTGCGGAACGCATCTATGAGGCTGCGCTTTTGAACTATGATCAGAGCAAGGGTTGGCGTTTTTCTCCCCAGTCCGTTCCTTCAAACCCCTTTGAAGGATCAACCAACTGGGTCAAGGTAACCGTTTCAGAAGACGGTGCCTACAGGATTCGTTTCCGAGACCTTAAAAAGATCGGTGTCGATCCAAAGAAAATAGATCCACGAACCCTGCGGTTGCTCTACCCTGACCAGCGAGGCCCTGAGGAGCCATTGCCCGATACGTTGGCAGAACTGCCTGTCTATGTGCATGGGGAAGCCGACGGGTCGCTTGATCGCCACGATTACATCGTTTTCTTTGCACGCGGTGCAAATCATTGGGACTTTGATGAACGAAGCTTTAAGGTCAACCCCTTTGTTCGTGAGAACGTCTACTGGTTAACCTGGGGCGGTGAGAAGGGACGTCGCATCCGGACTCGCGCAGCTTATCCATTATCTGAGGATGCTGTAACTACTGCCCAAAGCGTGCTTCACTTTGAGGAAGATCATGAATGTCCTGGTCGTTCCGGGCTCCTGTGGTTGTGGAAGGCCATTACGAAGAGCACGGTCGCCGCTGTAGATACGTTTCTTCTGGATTTCTCAGGCGTGACTCGGATAGATACATTTATCTTTAGAGCATACACTACTACTGAGGAGACGGGTTTTCGTTTGCTTCTTGAGGGTGATACGCTTTATTACAGGGATGTAGCCGGATGGGGTACCAATCCGCCATACTATACCGTTGTTTCTCCGGATGTGGTTATAGATGAGGAGTCGCTTTTAGAGATAGAGGTATTCGGACCCGGACAGCAGGAGTTGTATCCTGACTGGATACGTGTGGTAGCAGAGCGTGAGCTTTCATTCAAGCATGGGTCGTTCTGGGTCCAGCTGGACGGACAAGGTACTTATCTTTTTACCAACCTCAGATCGGCTCCGTTCATCTTCGACGTCAGCGAGCCTTCTGATCCTGTAATCTTGACGGACTGGGAACTTAGCCGTGGAAAGCTCAGGATGAGTGCTCGGACAGTGAAAGATGTGCCGATCTGGGTAACTGAGGAGCGCAGGTTGCTGACTCCAGGTCTAGAGAAGGCCGAACCAGGAAAGCTTTGGAACGAGGACTGGTCGGTTGACTATCTTGTACTCTCCACTAACGAGAACCTGGATGCCGCTCAGGCTTTTGTGGAGTACCGCAGCCAGAATCTGAAGATGAGTGGGGTAAGTTCCCCAAGGGCAAAGGCCGTTGCCTTGGCAGATGTAGTTCAGGACTTCGGCTACGGATTGGCCCAGCCGCAGGCAGTACGCCACTTCCTTTCCTACGCCTACGAGAAAGGTGGTGGCCGTCCGTTCTACGCTTTGATCCTTGGCGACGGAACTTATGACTACAAGAACAACCTGAACTATACATCGAGGCCCGAGTATTTCCTCATCTACACCTCGGGTTACGTAATTGATCCCAACGTTTACGCGTCTCAGTCTGCCGCTAAGGAAGGCTGGTTTGTAGAATTCGATGAGGAAGGGAAGTTTTTCCCTGAGATGTCTATAGCAAGGATTACCGCACGCGACCTTCGAGAGGCTTACGCGGCGCTCGATAAGATAAAGGCCTACGAATCCGCCCCACGTGAGGCTTGGAGTACACGGGTACTCTTGCTTGCCGACGATTACTACAAGGGCACTCCTTCGGAGATTGACTCAGGGATGAATCATATCCCTGCCAACGAAGGTATTGCCAAACTGCTTTCCCCGGAGTTCGATCCGGTCAAGGTTTATCTTTCCGATTACGCACTCGTCGGTGGAAAGAAGCCCGACGCCGAAAAGGCGCTGATTGATGCGTTGAATCAAGGGGCGTTGCTTTGGTTTTTCTTCGGACATGGTAACGGAAGCCAGCTGACCCATGAGAAGGTGTTCATGAATACCGACGTTCCAAAGGTACGCAACGGCAGCAAGCTTCCTTTCGCAATGTTCTGTTCGTGCGGGGTGGGTCGTTTCGATGATACCCGTTGGGAGTGTGTTGCAGAGGAGCTTTTACGTAGCGAAGCAGGAGGCGTGATCGCCGCCATTGCGGCTACCAAGGGAACCGGGGCCGGTTCTAACAAGCTACTCGCGGATAGCCTGGCTCGCGCGTTCCGCAACGTAAAAAATTTGAACGTTGGGGATCTCTTTTTTGCCATGGGCTATGCGCCCGATTCATTTGGCAATCCTAGTAAGGATCAACTCTATGTCCTGTTTGGGGATCCGGGCATCCCGTTGCTATTCCCGACAGCGCAGAGTTTTGAATCGGAGGTGGAGAGCTTCGCCACTGGAGATACCGCAGTGATTTCGTTTGAGCCACCGATGGCTTCGGGGAAGTGGTTTTCTTCAGCCTATGGGAGTTGGGTGAGAAAGACATCTTCTGGAATAACTGAGACTTACTACGCTAAGGGAGAGGTGCTTTACCGTGCCCGTGGTGAGCTTGATGGTGGAGAGCGAACCCTGCGGTTTCTTGTTCCAGCAGGAATAAGGCAAGGGGATTCCGCCTACTGGCACGTGGCTTGTGCTGACGGCGACTCAATCCATACCTACCTTCTCGACGGAATCAGCGTGGACAGTGTACCCTGGACAACCACCGACTACGAAGGACCTCAAGCTCGGCTTTTGGTCAACGGGCTTGAGGTCGCCGACAGGGACACGGTGCCGCCGTCTTTTACCCTGACGGTCGAGCTCGAGGATCCATCAGGGATAAATCTCACTGGCTTAGCCGGCTGGGAGAGCGACTCACTCAGCCTTGTGATTAATAACAAGGTTATCGATCTGGCCTCATACTTCGAGTACGAGGTGACTAGTGACGGGCTTGCAACGAGAGGGGCTGCAGACATTCCGGTTGACCTGACCAGCGAAGAGAATTCACTTACCCTCCACGCGGTTGATAACCTGCTTAATTCAAGAGACTACAATCTTACCCTCTACACCTCTTTTGTGCGTGAGCTTGAGATCGCGGACCCTTTGGTTTACCCCAATCCTGTTTCTGCCACAGCCGAGTTTACGTTCGAGTTGAGCGCCGCCTCAAGGGTAACCGTACAGATCTTCACGGTAAGCGGTCGGCTGGTTCGGCGGTTGCCTGCGTTTTCTTACCCGGCAGGGTTCGGTACCTACTTCTGGGACGGCCTTGATGCGGAGGGCAGGCCTCTGCCCAACGGGGTCTACATCTACCGTTTGAGTGCCGAAAGCGAAGACGCGTGGCTGCCTAACGCACGTATCGCGGTTACCGGAAAGTTCATCGTCGTTCACTAACGCTGGTGGCAGAACTTCTTTGGTTGGAGCCTACCCGAGAGACTAACCTGCCTCCCACCAGTATCTTCTTTGCTTCAGGTAGATTTGTTCTTTCCACCTTTGTGCTTGGTGATCTCGATGTGGATAGACGAAGTAAAGCCTACCGGAGGGTTGTTGAGGTTATCCTTAAGCGATCCCAAGAGCTCGCTGTGGGTGATGTCAGAGTGAAGCACTCCAGGTTGTCCAGCGAGATAGTAGGTTCAGTCTTCCCCCCCTATTCTTTTCCTAAACCCCCGAACGATCTTTTAGCAGCAACATCCTTTCCAGATATTATTGCGGAACAGGAATTACTCCATGGGAAGCTGGAGGAGGTCGACAAACTCAAACTTATCTTCCAGGCGGTCTACGGCGGTGAGCATCTTTTATCCGATCCTGAAGAGGCGTGGAGGTGTCTTCAGAACGAATGGGATTTTCTAAGACCGGAAAGCAAGGCAGGGGAGAAGTGTGTTACGGGTGGGTGTGTTACGGGTGGGTGTGTTACGGGTACGGGTGAGCCGCTTGCAGAGCGCATCTCGCCCGAGGGTGACCTTTACCGAATCAATCTAAGGCCTGCGAAGGAACTTGGTATCGATCTGCGCAGACTATTTGAAGCGGTGAAGCGCTCAGTAGAGGTCGTTACCGCGGATCGCGCAAGGCGTGAGGCTCGCATACTACCCCAGTCCCGGTCGGTTGGAATAGAGCCGGATATGGTCACTAACGGTCCGTTTCACCACTCGAAATCCTATAGAGAGAGGGTTTCGCCTGCCTACCGTCTGATCCGCGCCGCCGAGATCGGGGGTCTTTTGATCAAATGATTGACAAGCGGGAGTTGTTTGCTATAGTGAGCAAGAAGGAGGATAGATGCTCGTTCGTCACTTTACCGAGGTAAAACAGGACAAGGTAGATACTGAGGGTGCGAAGGGTGTAAAGATCCGCTGGCTTATATCCAAGAATGAAGGAGCACCGACCTTCGCCATGCGTGAGTTTGAGGTTGAACCTGGCGGTTACACCCCTTACCATTCCCACGACTGGGAGCACGAGGTGTTTATCCTTGAAGGCGAGGGTGTAGCGGTTGGTGCCGACGGTGAAACACCTATCAAACCTGGCATGGTGGTTTTCGTGCCCGGCGGCCAGATACACAACTTCCGCAACACAGGTACCCAGACGTTACGTTTTCTATGTCTTGTTCCGCATAACCCGTAACACTCGTAACACCCGTAACACCCGTAACACACCAACCAGTTACTTCAACGTGGTGGCAGGTTGTGAGTTTTAAGAACCTTGTAAGGATCAAACAAGGAGGAGATATTATGAATCAATCCCTCGAAGATTCCCTGGTCGAGTTCTTCAGGCATACAAACGTTTCTTGTGCAATTTTAAAGACCCTTTGCGAGTTCAAGGAGCCTGTTAAGTTCGATCAACTGGTGGATATGGTAGGCTCAGTCATGACCGACCGCATCCCGGATTACGCGATTGAAGGAGCGGTTCGGGCGGCTTTAAAGCTTCTGAAAACCACAGGGTGGGTTCACAAGTCCAACGACGGGTTCAGCCTGACCGATTTAGGGCGCGACCTGGCATCAAGGATCACGGAGTGTAAACCGAGAGGGTTTTAGCATTAGAAGTCTTGAGGTGTAACGTATCCTTAATCCGTAGGGGCCGACGTTGGCGTTTCGGATGCCCGTTTCGCGTCAGGTCGGCCTACAATCTTATTATTGAATCGAGGACTTATCAACTCGGTCGGGTTCCCTTCTTGAGAATCTCCTTGTCGATCTTGAGCTTGAGTTCTGAAATACGATTGCGGTAGACTACCGCCTGCTTAAACTTCGGGTAGAATGTAAAAATCAAATAATACCATCCGGCAAAATATACGCCATCTTCCGAGTATAAGACGTGTCCGCCCAGGTGACCGAACCTACGACGATCCCATAGCTTGTTCCCAGCAGTGTCAAATTTCAAGAAAAGCAACGTAGAATCTGTGCGGTGGCCGATTACATAAACATTTCCTGCTTCGCCGATGGTAATATCCTTGCCCATCTCCTTCTTGCCTTCGTCATACGTATAGGCTAAGGCAAGATTTCCATCAAGATCAAGTTTCAAAACAGCCAGATACAAATCGTCAATGCTATTTTCTCCCACCACATACAGAACCGAAGGATACTGTAAGGTCCATCCCGTGAAGAGCCTCATTGGCGTCTGTGTCCCCCAGAACTTGCTGCCAGACAACCTGGGGTTGGGCTGCCTTGCCTGTTACTAAGGCTGCAAAGACCAAAACAACATATCTATACACAACTCCTCCTTAAAGGGTTTAAGAGGCGGCAGATTCCCCTTGCCGACTCAACCTGCGATAGAGTATAAGGCCTTACTCCAGAATTACAAGCTTCTGAGTCTTGTTAAAGCTGCCTGCCGTAATCCGGAAGAAGTAGATACCCGAACTTAGTTTTGCGCCCTTTGCGTCGGTTCCGTTCCATTGTATGGAATACTTGCCTCTGGTAATTTCCTCTTTAACAAAGGATTTCACCAACCGTCCGCTCACGTCGTAGAGCGCAAGGGAAACGTGAGTGGAGCGTGGAACCTGGTAGGAAATGGTTGCGGTTCTGGAGAACGGACGCATTTATTTAACATTGAAAGCATAGGTGAACACAGGTTCTTTTTCTTCTACGCCCGGACTTCCAGGTGGAATTAGTTCTGATGAGTAGACGCCATAAGACTCCAATACGTAATCCCGAACCATGCTGGTGTCGCGGTGGCTGGGAACAACGGAAAAAACTACGGGAAGCTGCTCAGACGGCTCCAAAACACAGATAGTATCGTCAACCAACGACAGCTCAGCCGTTTCGTCGGATGACTACCATTCTCCTCCTTGTCCACCGACTTGATACCATTGCAGGGCCATAGTCGGGGAGATCGTGGTATCTGTCCAGCCGGAGTCAAGAAGAGAAACAAGCATGATGTAGTTGATGCAGGCAGTGTCCTCACCGGCGAACTGAAGCTTGAAGCTGGGAAGCATCGCCGCCCCGGTATCTTCAACTGCCTTGATGAGCCACTCAGACGGGTAGCCACGGGTATAAGCTTCACCGATAGGAATCCAGTTACCGCTGGTATCTTCCTGGAAGGTGCAAACCTTGTTCCGTTTCGGGTCAATGTAGTCTTCCACTGGTTCCAAACCGGTGGACATAAGCAAGCCCGAGCCAGGGCCCCAGCATGGATAGTCAAACTTCACGAAGTTCTCCTGGCCTGCTACTGCTTTTAGACTGTTATCGCTTCCGGCATGAGGAAGAACTTTATAGAGGTAGTCGTTTTCAAAAGCGTCGAAGCAAGCCCAAGGTTCAACCACGTTCTTAAAGCAGTAGACGTTACCGTCTGAAGAGGTGACAATCCCCGTTCCCTTTGGATGATCCACCGCGTGGAGCTTAATCCCGTCAAACACCGAGACCTCGGTGTTACGTTCTATCATGGTGATAGCAGTGAATCCCTGGTACTCGTAAAGCGGCCAATCAAGTAGGAGCAGGTCTTTTGCCATTGCCTGGATAGTTGGCGAATGAGCAAGGACGGTGTTGTTAGTTACAAATTCAAACTCTCCGGATGTAGAATCGTAGCCAATGCAGCTGTAGGTTTCCTGGCACCTCCTTCAGTTTAAGATTTTGTAACCTACACCTATAGAAGCAAGAGGATAGTCGCTATAATCAGCATTGAAAATAGAAAACACGTTCGCACCTGCAAAGAAAGACCATCTTTTACTGGGGTGTGCCGTAACAAATACATCAACAAGATGTCCACCTACTCCTATAGTGAGCCATTCATTTCGACCTAAACCGAAAAGTAAAGTAGGAGCAACAATTTGCGAATGAGGATATATTAACTCAACTCGAAGTGAAGGTGTTACCGAGCCAAGTGGAAAAGACCCTTGGATACCTATCGCGCCGTCAAGAAGAGGATACATATCCTTTATAGGCGGGGGCGGGAAACCTTCAGATGGAAGTCTGTAACCCAGACCAGCTCCTATACGACCGTTCACTTGTAGATATTGGTTGAAGCCGTAACGGATTTCATAATCCCCTCTGCCACCTATGCACTCAGGAAACCACTCGTTAGCAGGGCTTATAAAAGTTGTCGCCGCCACCCCAGCATCCATGTGCCAGCCGGGTTCTATCCTTGCTGTGCCGTAGAACGGCGAGACGCAGGAGAGCGTAAACGCCCCCACCACAAGGCTGATTACGGTAAAACCGACTCCTTTTTGCATCACGACCTCCTTTATGATAGAGTATAGGTTTTTTTAGGGCTTGTCAAGCCCCTTGTATATGCACTGCCCTTTCTCAGACAGAAGGTGATATTATCAAAACTTGACATGGCCCCTCTTAACCCTAGAATTATGTCATGAAAATTTTGTCCGTGTTCATGCTTTGCATTACGTCGCTTTTTGCTTCAGGCGGCGCGGTAAAGCAGGGGCCGATACTCCCGATGCCGCTGCATCCTGACATGGTAGAAGAGTTGCGCGCCACAGGCGAACTTGCAAAGGTGGCCCAGGCCTGGAAGGATTTCAACGCACGAGCCGTCTTCCACTCCCTTCCCATTCCAGCAGCACCGGTGACCTCAGGCTCAGGCATCGCCATACTTGTGGATTTCTATGATAACAAGGCGGACACCCTACATCATCCACCTGCCGCCTACGACACCCTGCTCTTCAGCGAAGGCATATGGCCTACCGGCAGTATGAAGGATTTCTACATCGAAAACTCCTACGGCCAGTTTGAGTTTTCAGGCGAACCTTCCCCCCATCCTTCGAGCGGACGCACCTGGCACCGTCTTGCGGGCAGCTACGACTACTGGTCAGAAAACCACGGTTTTGACCACTCTCAAGAGATGGCCAAGGAGGCGGTCAAGGCTGCCGACCCTTACGTTGATTTCGCTCGTTTCGATAACGACGGCCCTGACGGTATCCCGAACTCAGGGGACGACGACGGTGCCATAGATGCTCTCTACGTTGTTCACGCCGGACCAGGGTATGAGGAGAATCACTGCGGCAAGATCTGGTCGCATATGTGGTCGACTTACTACGAAACCAACGATGCGTCAGCAAACGGGGGGAAGATTCGACTTGAGCGCTACTCGATGCAGCCTGAGGAACGCTGCGACGGCTTGCTCATCAACATGGGGGTTTTTGCCCACGAGTACGGACATATTTTGGGATTGCCCGATCTTTACGATTACGATTACGATTCAAAGGGTGCAGGAAAGTGGAGCATTATGGCTGCAGGTTCATGGAACGGCGGGGGTGCTTCGCCCGCGCATTTTGACGCCTGGTGCAAGTCCAAGCTGGGATGGGTGCAGCCGGTTCGCGTAACCGATTACGAAACCAACGCTGAACTTCCGGCGGTTGAGTTTACCCCCGTAGTCTATCGGCTCTGGACAGACGGGGATACCGTGGGCAGGCAGTACTTCCTGGTTGAGAATCGCCAGAAGCTGGGTCTTTTTGACGCTAAACTTCCCGGCGAAGGCCTCCTCGTATATCACGTGGACGAGGCAAAACGCAACAACAACGACCAGTACATACCAGGGGAGCACTCCTCCTATCATCACTACCGCGTGGCGGTCGAACAGGCGGACGGACAGTTTGGTCTTGAACGCAACTTGAGCTCAGGTGATCCGGGCGATCCGTTCCCCGGTACGTGGAGGCGCAGGGAGTTTTACACCCACCTGCCCTACCCAACGAGCCGCGACTACTTCGAAGAAGATACGAGGGTCGGCGTACTTGACATAACTGACTCTGATAGCGTGATGTATGCTCATTTTGATGTGGGCAAGAATCTTCCGTACTTCCGCTTTATCTCGACCAGGCAGTGGGGCGGGGACAAAGCCAGGATCGAACCGGGAGAGGAGGGAACGCTCGTGGTTACAATCAAGAATCTCTGGGGTGCCGTTGATAATCTGGAGGGTGAGCTTTTTGTAAACAGCAAAGCGGTAACCGTTACAAAGCCTATGGTCTCCTTTGGTTCGGTCGGCGAAGAGGAGGTGGCTTCCAACGCGTCGGATCCGTTTACCCTGGCTCTCTCTTCCGAAGCCCCGGGTTGTCTTGAGACCGAAGCAAGGCTTACCCTGCGAGAGCAAGTGACCGGTTTCGAACAGACCTTCAGCTTTGTTCTGATGCTGGGCTGGCCGGGCCTGCTCGTGGTCAACGACTCAGAGGATAAGAACCTAAGCTCGATCTACGAGGAAGTCCTCGACTATTTAGAAGTCCCACATGAGCATGCCACCGCTGAGGACCTCGCTGCACTTGAAGATATGCTGCTTGCTTCGGGGACGCACGATTCGGTACTTGTCTGGTTCACGGGTCAGGAATGCGCTACTCTGAGTGAATCAGAAGAAGGACTCCTGCAGAACTTTCTTGCAAGTGGCGGTAAACTCGTCATTTCCAGCCAGAACCTGGGCGAGGACAGGGCAGGCTCAAGCTTCTACCGCGACTTCCTGCACGCACAGTTTGAAACCCCGAACCAAAGCGAAATCCTGATCAATGGCGCCGGGAATAATCCCCTTGTAGAAACGGATGAGCAGGTCGCTGTTGCAGCCGCATACGGGACCTCAAAGGACGGCATCTATGCCACCGGCGATGCGTTTCCCATCCTTCTTTACTCCGACGGCAACGCCGCTGCTATTGCCTTTGAAGATACCACTTACCAGATTGTCTATCTTGCTTTTCCTTTCGAGGGGCTTACAGGGAATCCTTACATGGTACTCACCAAGGAGGCGTTCATGGGACGAGTTCTTCGTTGGTTCGGCTACGATCTGGGTATCGCGGAGCAGCCTTCCAGACCTTCTGTCTGGGGGATCGAGATACTGTCTCCGGTGGTTCGCGCAGGGGATGCAGCCGTTATGTACATATCACTTGCCGAGGGCCGGAACGTAGAACTTGCCCTCTACGATGCTCTGGGGCGCAGGGTGAGCGCGAAATCGCTGGGCTTTCTTGAACAAGGCGAACACACAGTCCGGATCCCAACGACAGGCTTAACATCAGGTATCTACTTTGTTGGAATCAAGACGGAAAAAGGAAACTGCACTTCCCGTTTCGTCCTGCTCAACCCGTAACACCCGTAACCCGTAACACCCGTAACACCCGTAACACCCGTAACACCCGTAACACTCGTAACACTCGTAATACTCGTAACACCCGTAACACCCGTAACACTCGTAACACCCGTAACACTCGTAACACTCGTAACACCCGTAACACCCGTAACACACCCAGAATGTGCGGGAATCATCTTGATACACTGAAAGGATCGTGTGGCTCCTAATGGGTCAATCAATCGAACCTTAGGGATGAAAGGTATTGATAAAGAAAGAGTGATGGCGTAGGGCTGAGTGCCACCCTGCCCGACATCCGTTCGGTCAAAAGGATGTTATGGACAAGTGCCGGTCGTGAAATCCTGGTAGAAAGCCTGTCCACGAGTTTGGCCAGGCGTTTCCAGCTGGGGCGTCTGCCTGAACGGGCACGCATCACCCACCGAAAAACAAGGCTAAAGGATGAAAGAATCTTATCCAGACCTACCCGGTAGCTGAGCCGTTCTATCAGCCGCACCAGATCCAGATCCGAAGAGGCAGGATGCTGGAGATACGAAAGCACCTCCTCGGAGATAAAACTCTCCTTATCATCAAGATAAAGGTATGCCTGCTTGAGGCTGCCGAACGCGACGTCCACGGCGACGTCTACCTCTTCTTCAGGGTAGCCGTCATTAAGCAATTTCTCTCGTATCACCGCCTCATCCAGTGCCTTGAATCGTACCAGCTTGCAGCGCGAGCGGATCGTTGCGGGCAGGGCAAAGGGGCGTGATGTGGTAAGCAGGAGCACGGTCTGCGCCTGCGGCTCCTCAAGTGTCTTGAGAAACGCATTCGCCCCCTCCTCCCTTATCAGATCGAAGTCAAAGAGAAGCGCTGCCCTGTGGCGCAGTATACGAGGCGGGTATTTCATCTCCCTGCGCAGATCGCGTATCCTGTCGATCGAGATCACCCATGAAGGGTTGGGATCCGGTGAGCGCTGGTCAAGTACGTATTTCTCACGCTCCTGCCCCAACTCCTCGATCCACTTCTCACGACCGCTTGCAGGCTCGGCTTTGAAGGGAAAAAGCGGAACTATGTCGGGATGCGAGAGTGCGAATATCGTCTCGCTGAAGGAGGGGGGATTTACGGCCGCCGCAAAAAGGATGGCCGCGGTGCGCTTGCCAACCCCGTCTGGCCCGAAGAAGATGTAACCGCCCTGAGGGTTCTGTGCGGCCTTCTCCAAAAACTCAACCGCCTGCGGTTGTCCCTTGAGCATACCTAAAACGGCTTGATTTACCTGCGCCATCTACTTCAAATAGTTTATTGGATTGCGGAACTCGGTCCCCTTGCTTATCGAGAAATGCAGATAGTCTGATGCCGTGCCCAGCGCCTGCCTCTGGGACACGGTTTGTCCCTTCTTGACACTTATCTTATCCAGGTTTCCGTAAAGGGAGTAGTAGCCATCCTGGTGATCTATGACCACAAGAAGGCCGTAGCCTGTAAGGTGCTCTGCGTAGGCGACCTTACCTTTGTTGATTGCCTTAACCGTCTGCCCGCCTGAACAGTCTATATCGATTCCATCGTTAAAGGTCCTGGTCTTATATCGTGGATGAACTATCGTTCCAAAGCTTGCGAGAATCTTTCTCGTTGCCACCGGCCATGGAAGATTGCCTCGTCCCTTTTCTATAACGGTGCCTGTGGGTTTACGGTCAGCAGAACCGGCACTCTTTTTATCCATTGACGCGATCAGCCTTTCCAGCTCTCGCCTGCGCGCATCCAGCTCTTTGCGAAGTTTCTCCTTGGACTTCTTTGAGGTTTGTATCTGATTTAACCTTTTCTGCTTGCTTTGTTTCGCGGAAGTAAGCGAATCCTTGGCCGTTTTTTGTTCTCCAAGAAGCACTGAAAGTTCATTGTTGAAGAGCTCGAGGCTGTCCTTCTTTTGCTCGACCTGGGCTTTTGCACCAAGCAGGCTTTCAAAAAGCCGTTCCTCTGCACGCGCCGCGTAGCGTGTGAAGTAGACGCGGTCGTATATTTCGGCAACCGAGCTGGCGCCGAAGATAAGCTCCATATCGTAAAACTGCCCCCGCTTGTAAAGTGAAACGAGCCTTTTGCGCAGATTTTCCTTGCTTTCCCCAAGCCGGGTTCCCAGCGAATCGATCGCCTCCTCAAGCGAATCTATCCCTGTCTGAGTTGAGCGCTGCGAATGCCTGAGCTCGGATATGAGCCGCCGGGTTAAAGAGACCTGTTCCTCAAGAAGGTCAATCTCCCTGGCTATGCCTTTCTCCTGTTTCCTTAAATCACCGATCTCTTTCTTTACCTCTGAGAGGCGGGAACGGATCTTTGCAAGCTCCCTCTGTCGCTCGGTCTTGGACTGCGGCAGCATAATAAACGGGACGAGGATAACTAAAAGCCAGGGCAGGATTCGCTTCACGTTCTTTTCAGCTTGAATGCATCTATCGCAAGGCCTGAGCCGAGCCAGCCGAAGAGAAGACCTAAACCTACAAGGATCGCGGCAAGCTCCCAAGCAGGGAAGCCCATCGAACCGAGAAGCGGAGAAAGTACGAGGTGAAAGGCAAAAACGATCCCGTATGCCACGATGCTGCCGAACAGGCCCTCGAAAAGCCCCTCGATCACGTAAGGCGCTCTGAGTGTGCGTGGGTGGACACCCATCAGCCAGTAGAGGTCTATGATTCGCCTGCGGTCGAGAATTGCAAAGCGTGTGGCGAGCATGGTTACGAGCACCGCCGAGAACCCGACCAGAAGAAGCACGAACGCGTCCGCACCGAGAAGTATGTAAAGAAACGTATTCAGCTTGCCCAACAGGTTGCGATCCACCCATACCTCCTCGACCCCATCGAAGAGCAGAAGCTTGCGCTCCAAAGCATCCAGCTGGGCGCGTGAGCGGTACTCCGGCGTGAGCTTTAATCTGATTGATGGCGGGAGGGGATTCTCATCAAGTATGTCCAGAAGCTCGGCGTCTTCCCCCAGGTCTTTACGAAACTCCTCAAGCGCCTCCTCGCTTGATACCGCAGAACCGGCAACGATCCCCTCAAGGGTCTCAAACTCACCCACGAGTTCTTCTGAGTTTGCATCGGGAGAAAGGAAGGCAACGACCTCAAGCCGGCTCTCTATCTCGTTCTTGAACGAGAGAAGATAGAACGTCCCGAGTGCAAAAACCCCTACGATCGAAAGGACAACGGCGAAGATCGCAGCCGCTGCAAACGAGATGCGCCTGCCTTTGAAAAAGAGCTTGGAACCCTCTTTCAGTACGAAACCTGTGCTCACTGTATGCCTTCCCCGGTCAACTGAAGCACCCTTCCTGGAAGGAAGTGCAGTATCTCGTGGGTGTGGCTTGCCGCAAGGATCGTGGTTCCTTCGTGATTTACTTCACCCAAAAGCTTCAGCATCTCGCGTTCCTGGGCCTCATCAAGTGCTGAGAATGGTTCGTCAAGCAGAAGAGCCTCCGGCTCCTTGGCAAGCGCCCTTGCCAGAGCCACCTTCTGGCGCTGTCCTATGGAGAGTTCATAGGGACAGCGTGAGGAGTGATCGCTCATACCTACGCTTTCAAGCCAACGCTCTGCGCGTTCGCGGGCATCGCGTCCTGATGCCCCTAAGGCCTCTAAGACAAGAGCGACATTTTCAAGAACCGGCCGGTCGTCGAGCAGGCGTATGTCCTGGAACACGATACCCACCCTCCGGCGAAGCCTGGATAGTGCTGTCTCGTTGAGCGAGCCGACATCCTCGTCAAGAACAAAAATCCTGCCCTGGCTGGGGGGCAAGGCCCCGTAGACTATTTTCATAAGAACGCTTTTGCCTACCCCGGTGGCTCCAAGAAGCCACACCCACTCACCCTTCTTTACATGAAGGTTGATCTCTCCAAGGACATCCCTATCCGGAGCAAAGCTCTTGGCCACACCCTCCAGTCGAATCATAGCGCTTCCTTGATTTCCTTGGCTATGGCCTCAGGGGTAAATCCGAAGAAATTCATCAACTCGTCGCATGAACCGGACTCGCCGAAGCGATCGCGAATACCGATCCGTTTGATCCGGGTTGGGTGATGTTCTGCAAGTAAGGAAGCAACCGCCTCGCCCAGACCGCCTATAACGGTGTGCTCCTCAGCGGTGACGATGAAACCGGTGCGCTCTGCCGCCTCAATAACAGGCTTTGAGTCCAGGGGCTTTACCGTGTGCATGTCAATTACACCAATGGATATCCCTTCCTCAGCGAGAATGTCCGCGGCTTGCAAAGAAAGCCACACAAGCGAGCCTGTAGCAACGATCGTGGCCTGAGTTCCCTTTTTGAGTACCTTGGCCTTGCCTATCTCGAAGGACTCACCTTCGGGGTATATTCTGGGCAGGTTAGGCCTGGTCAATCTCATGTAGGAAAGGCCTTTATGCTCTGCAAGCTTCATCACGAGCGCGTAGGTGGCTACATCGTCTGCAGGAGCGATTACTGTTGTTCCAGGGATGATCCGCACGAGCGCCATATCCTCAATGCATTGATGGGAGGAGCCGTCTTCGCCTACAGAGATTCCGGAATGGGTCGCAACGATGTTAAGCGTCGCTCCGGAGTAAGCGGCGGAGTTGCGTATCTGCTCCCACGGCTTGCCCACCGCGAACATGGCAAAGGTCGAGACGAAGACAAGCTTGCCTGTGGTTGCCAGTCCTACAGCGGTATCTATCATGTCCGCCTCGGCTATCCCCATGTCGAAGAAGCGGCTGGGGAAGGCCTTGCGGAACCGGACGGTCTGGGTGGACAATGCAAGGTCCGCATCCAGCACCACCACGTTCTTGCGCCTGCGGCCCAGCTCCAAAAGCGCCTCTCCGTATGCACTGCGCAGCGAGAAGCGCTCTACTCGCCCAGTTCCGCCAGAGCCCATTTCAACTCCTCTTCGGTCGGCGCACGACCGTGAAACTCAAGGTTGTTCTCCATGAACGATACACCTTTGCCCTTTACGGTGTTTGCAATGATAGCTGTAGGACAGCGTCGTTCCTGTGCGGCGAAACGAAACGCGGATAAGAGCTGCTTGAAGTCGTGTCCGTCGACCACAAGAACCTGCCAGCCGAACGAGCGGAACTTCTCGTCCAAAGGATCTATGTTCATCACCTCTGAGGTCGGGCCGTCGATCTGAAGGCGGTTCTTGTCCACTATAGCGGTAAGGCGTGAAAGCTTGAAGTGCGAAGAGCTCATAGCTGCCTCCCAAATCTCACCCTCCTGGCACTCACCGTCGCCTAAAAGCACGTAGACCCGTGAGTCTCTGCGGTCGATCCGCAGACCTAACGCCATCCCGTTGGCGAGCGAGAGCCCATGTCCAAGAGAACCGGTACAGATCTCTACACCCGGGGTACACAAACAGGGATGCCCCTGCAGTGGCGAGCCTAACCTCCGCAGGGTCTCAAGATGCTCTTCGGGGAAGTAGCGCCAGTCTGCCAATACCGCATAGAGCGTGGGTGCGGCATGTCCCTTGGAAAGGACGAAACGGTCACGGTCAGGCCACGAAGGTTCGTCAGGACGGTGATGCAGCACGTGATAGTAAAGGGAGGTGAGTATATCCACTGCTGAAAGCGAACCGCCCGTGTGGCCTGACTTCGCCCTCGCCAGCATCACGAGCACGTCCTTACGCAACTGACGCGCTTTGGCGGTCAACTTGCCGATCAACTCCACAGGCGGCTGGATAGGTTTAAAATCAAAATCTTCTTTTTCCATCTAGCTCCCTGTTAGGCGATCTGCCATGCGGATGGCCGCTATCATACTTGATGGATCGGCCTCACCCTTGCCTGCAATATCGAAAGCCGTTCCGTGTAAAGGCGAGGTACGCACAAAAGGAAGTCCCCAGGTTACGTTAACCCCCTGGCCTCGGGCCAACATCTTGGCAGGAATCATCCCCTGATCATGATACTGGGTAAGAAAGCCGTCCACCTCTTGTATATGACGATGAAACGTGTCTGCGGGATAGGGACCTTGAACATCAAGTCCCTCCTTGTTGGCTGCGGAGACGGCGTCTGCAATCTTTTTCTCCTCTCCATACGAAAACTCTTCGCCGTGCGGGTTAAGTGCGAGAACTGCCATGTTTGCCTCGCGGCCATGAAGGGTTCTTAAGAAATCGGCATAAAGTTCAAGCTTGCGCAAAACGCGGTCGGTCGTGATGAGTCCTGGCACGTCTTGAAGCGGGTGGTGGGTTGTCACAAACGCAAAGGATGCGTAAAGTGAATGGGCAATCATGAGCACCTCGTGGGCACCGAACTCATGTGCAAGGAACTCGGTGTGGCCGGTGAAGCCAGGCACCGAAAGCCCGATGGCTTCTTTACTCACAGGAGCGGTAACCAGAGCGTCTATTTCGCCCTCCTTGAGGAGCTTGACAGCTTTCTTTATTGCTTCGAGCGCTGCTTTACCTGCCGAGTGCTGCACACGGCCGAACTCGAACTCCACCTCGCCGGTATCGGCTACTCGGGGCAAGGAGAAGTTCATCTTAAGCATCATCTGAGCCGCACTAAGGATACTTACGGAACCTATGATTGTCAAGTGAATCGGTTCCTTGCGCAGCCTGGCTAAGGCTTTGACCACGATCTCAGGGCCTATACCTGCCGGATCACCGAGGGTTATTCCGATCCTTGCCACGCTGTATTTTAATCATTTTCATGCTGAGAGCAAGCTAATTGACCTTGGTTAATGAAAGATTATACTTGGTTGATGAAGAGGTACCTTTTCGAATCGAAGCCCTTGAGTGTTCTGGTCCTCTGGGATAGGGGAAAGGCGCAAGGGATATTGATTAACCCTGGCGCTGATGTCGTTCTGGATGAGGTTCCTCCGGTGGAAGTCGAAAGATTCTTTGCAGAACTCCGCGATTATCTGGCCCGAAAGGCGGTGGGCTTCAGCCTGCCTGTTAACTGGGATAGGCTTTCTCCTTTCGCAAAAAAGGTATCACGAGAACTTGCAAGGACCCGCTGCGGCCAGATGCTCTCCTACGCAGAGCTTGCAAGAAGGATAGGAAATCCCAAGGCGGCACGCGCGGTCGGTCAGGTGATGGCTCGCAATCCCTTCCCTCTGGTTGTACCCTGCCACCGGGTGATAGGCTCAAACGGCTCGCTCACCGGGTTCGGCGGCGGACTAAAACTCAAGGCCGGGCTGCTTGCACTGGAAAGAAAAATAGCTGTTTCCTCATAATTCTTGACATGATTCCGGCCAAGCGTACACTTCTCATGATGTAAAAACCGAAGGAGGAATATAATGAGAAGGTTGTTGTACCTGCTTTTGGGCGCTGCTTTCTTATTTGTCTCAGGAATGGCGTGTCAAACTACAAGTTACGCTACTTTAACCGCAACCAACCCGGACGACCTGCCGGTATCCTTCTGCATCGGCTCCTTCACCAGTAGCCTGGATACCGTCTCGGATGTCATAAATTTCGCAGCAAAGACCTACACAATCGAAGTAGACCCCAACGGAGATAAGATTAAGGCCATGGTATGGAAAACCTCGATTGATACCAACGAGTTAAGGCTGGAACTCTACTACAAGGACGAGATACAGGACATCGGCAAGACCGACAATATTATTATACCCGCCTACGTGGAGTGTGAAATACCTTGAAGCTAACCTGTCAATATCCTGGAGTATGGGAATGGAAAGTTTGCAGATGGCAGCTTAATTAAAGAAAAAGGTTGATAAATAAAAGCCCCTCGCGGAAGGAAAATCTTAGTTTCTACTAAACCTATTCCCCGATAAGGAACCTGGCATATATGTGAGAAGGCAGGCTAAGTCTACCGAGTACTACAGGAACCGACCTATGAACGGATCGTAATTCTTGCGGTGCTTTTTTAAGATCTCTGGGTTGCGGTATTCGGGGATAAGGATAGGCGCGTGGCTGGTCTCCGGGATTCCTGTGTCTTCAAGCTCGGCGCGAAACGCCCGCACGTGATCGAGAGAGAGTTTGGCTTCGCGTTCAGCCAGAGTCTTGGCCCTCTCAGCCGCTGCTTTACCCGCCCTGCGTCCGAACACGTTGTAGTCTAAAACCGAGTTGCCCATCAGCCGGTTGCGGCCGTGCACCCCGCCTGAGACCTCGCCTGCAGCAAAAAGACCGGCAAGGGTGGTCCGGGTATCCGTGTTGATTTCTATGCCGCCGTTCTGGTAGTGCAGGGTAGGGTAGACAAGCATGGGCTCTTGCGTGATGTCTATGCCGAAACGCTTGAACTGACGCACCATGGCGGGAAGTGTGGTCTGGATGGTGCCAGGACCTGATAAAAGATCGATGAGGGGCGAATCAAGCCACACCCCGACGCGACCGGCAGGGGTTTTCACACCCATGCCCCGCTTGGTGGATTCGCGGATAAACGACGCCGCCTCGACATCGCGCGGTTCCAGTGGAAATACGAATAGTTCCCCTTCCTTGTTGACCGGCTGGCCGCCAAGACCTCTGACCTTCTCTGTAATGAGAAAGCCCAGGATCTGCTCAGGGTATACCGCGCCGGTGGGGTGGAACTGCACCGAGTCCATGTACAAAAGCTTTGCTCCGGCGTGATAGGCCATCACCAGGCCGTCGGCGGTAGCACCGTAGTGATTGGTGGTGGCAAATCCTTTTATGTGCAGGCGTCCGAATCCGCCGGTGGACATGATCACCGAGCGGGCGCGAACCACGGTATACTCCTCGGTCTCCATGTTGTAAAGAAGCGCGCCTGCCGCTTCGCCCGACTCGTCAAGGAGAAGTTCGACCGCCGGAGAGTACTCCACGATGGTAATTTTATCAGGGTGATTCTTGACCTCGTCGCGCAAAACGCGCTGGATTTCGGCTCCGGTGTAGTCGCGGCAGGAGAGCATGCGGCGTCGGGAGGTGCCGCCGCCGGACTCGGTGTTGCAGATGCCTTCGGAGTTCTTGTCCCACATCACTCCCAGCTCCTCGAGATAGCCGGCGATCATGGGTCCGTCCATGGTCAGGGCTTCAACCAGCTCGGGTTTGTTGTCGAAGTGGCCGCCGCCGATCGCATCAAGGTAGTGGATTGCCGGGTTGTCGTGCGGATTAACCGCTGCCTGCATCCCGCCCTGAGACATCATTGAGTTGGAGTCGCCCACGCGGAGCTTGGTAGCAAGCACCGAGTTAAGACCCGCGTTGGCCACCTGGATGGCGGCCATGCACCCGCCTCCGCCCGCGCCGATGATCAATACGTCGGTGTCAAAATCAGGCTCGGAAAGATCGAAGTCGCCCGGGTTAATCGAAGGATAGGATTCGAGCAAATCAACCACCCGCGAAGTCATCTCCTCGCCCTTGTTATGGCCGATGCGGATGGGCTTGCGCGCATCGGGCTGGTAATCGGGATGAAAACCGGATAGAACCTCCTCGCGCTCGGCAAGACTCATCCTCTCAATCACCTCTCGGCCAGCCTTCGCCTTTTCCAAACGCGCCGGACGCGTGGCCTTGACCTTCTCCAAAGAAGCCTGCATGTATTCAGGGTATCCGCTCATCATATCTCCTAGAAGACCTTGAAGTCCAGCTTGCGCTCGGTGTAGCGCTTGGTTAACTCCTCACGCGAGAGACCCTTGAGTTTTTCAATTTCCTTTTCGTAACGGCCTTCCTTCTGCTCGGCCAGGCGCTCGGCAAGGTGTGCCGAGCGAGGCAGGAGGTAGCGTCCTGTCAGCCGCCGGGCAAGGAGCGCGATGTTGTACTGCACCATCTCCGCAGGGCAGCGCACGGCGCAAAGGCCGCACATGATGCAGTCGAACGAAAGGTCTGCGGCTTTGGCAAGGTTACCGCGTTTGATCTCCTGGATGTAGTCCATCACCTCGATCTCCTGGGGGCACGCCTTGGTGCAGGAGTTGCAGGCCATGCACCGGAACACCTCAGGGTAGTAGCGCTGGATGGACGCAAGCTCAGGCTTGAGCTTTGAGATGTCGTAGACCGCCTTGACCGCCGGTGTAAATGGTATCTGCACCAAATACATGTTGGGTTCAACCACGGTCTGGCATGCAAGGCCGGTGCGAAGCTTGTAGTCGCCTTCCAGTCGGTAGATGGTGGCACACGCCCCGCAGAACCCCTCGCGGCAGCCGATTGCCTTTTTGAACTGGAAGCCCACGTACTCCATCGCGGTAATGATGGTAAAGCTTTCGGGAACGAAGAAGCGCTTCCCGTAGATGAAGACCGGGATCAGATTTTCTTTTGGTTTGTCGTCCGGATAGGCTGGCCCCGCCTGCGCTTCCGGCCCAGGCTCCTTGACTTCTACTTCCTTTTCATCCATAGCCGTAATGATAGGCCGGGTGTTTTAAATGTCAAGGTGAATACATCCCGCGCGCCTGCTTCGCATGCTTGAGCTTCCTCGCAACGACAGTTCAGGTCGACCTGAAGGTCTGCCCCTACTTTCCATTAATCCCCTTCCCCCGGCGTCTCTATGAGACGCCGATCCCTCCCACCAGGGGAGGGGAATTTACACCCCACTCATTCACTTCGTGTCTGAGCGGGGACCCCGAATAGGAATGGATATTGCGATCTTTTCTCCGAAGGAGAAAAGGAGCATTAAGAATTCCCCTCTGATGGGGGAGGTGGCCGTTTCGAAGAAGCGAATGGAGGAGGGGCATCCCCCTCCTTGATGGAGGGGGTCGCTTCCCTTAATGGGAAGAGGGGGGAGGTGATTTACTTACCCGTCAGCACCAGCCGGTTTCTTCCGCCGGTTTTTGCTGTATATAGTGCGACATCGGCGGCGCGGACCAGATCCTCGCGCGTGCGTGCATCTTTGGGATAGAGGGCCGCACCTATGCTTGCCGTAACCTGTATTGTTCCCTCCCGGATGCGCACCATGGCGCGGCGGATCGCGGCCAGCACCTCCTCTCCCCGGCCAATCATCTCCTGGGAGGAGATGTTGGGGATGATCAAGGCAAACTCCTCACCGCCGTAGCGCGCGGCTGTGCCCTTGTCCTTTATAACCTCGGCGATCTTGAAAAGCACCATGTCGCCCACCGGATGGCCGTAGGTGTCGTTGATGCGCTTAAAGTGATCTATATCTATTATGAAAACCGCCACCGTGCCCGATTTCCGGATACACTTCTCAAGCTCCTCCTGGAAGGAGCGGTGGTTGAGAAGCCCGGTGAGGCCGTCCATGCGCGCAAGTCTGGCAAGTTCCTCCTGGTAACGAACCCTAAGGAATGCGGCGGATAGGAGTGTTGCGATGAACCCCAGGATCTTGCCCTCCCGCTCACTGTAGGCATCGGCCTCTGACTTCTCGATCCATAGAACCCCGTGGGTCTTTTTGTCCTCTTCAAAACCGATGCCAAGAAAGGTTTTGTTGACAGCAGGCCTCTCTCCAGGTCCAAGCCGGTACAGACCCGGTCTGGTCATGTCGCGCTGCTTTAGAAAACCCTTGTGCTTGGCAGTCATGGCCACCAGACTGCGCTCGGGATCAAACCTGAAGCCTGAATCAAATCCGTTTGTACCATCGTATCTGAGAAGTTTTACACCCTCCTTCTCCTGCAGCCTGACAAAGCCCACTGCATCAGGGACAAAGAGTTCGCGCATCAGATTTACGCTTCGGTCTATTAGCTCCTCCTCCGAGAGACCTGTGAGCAGATTACCTGCCAGTTCATAGAGACCTGAGAACCGCAGCGCCTCCCGGTGCCGCTCCTCGTAGGCTCGAGCGATCTGGATGTCGCGCGCCAGGAGCGAGGCAAGGCGCACAAGAAACTCCTGATCGGCAGGGGTAAGAACCCTGTTCGCATCAGCTACCAGGATTCCGTAGTTTATCTCGTCACTTTTAACAGGGGCCGTAGCAAGTGCATGCACCAGAACCTGACCATGATAGTAGCCCAGCTTTTGCACATCAGCACCGAGATCGTTTATAAGCGATGGTCTCTGTTCACGCGCCAGATAGCCAATAAGCCCCTCTCCAAGATCGAATGAGACATCCTCATTGACCGTCTCGCTTCGTGAACGAACGGCGGCAAGATAGAGCTTTTCCTCGTTTATAAGGAAAAGGGCAGCGGTATGGATATTGAGATTTTCGAAGGCAAAACCCACAAATCCTTCATAAAGTGCGTCTACATCCACCGAGTACGTCTCCTCCTTGAGTGAGGCGAGACGCTCGGAGCGGGGTCCGGTAAGGGGATCGATGCTGCGGTACTTGGCGCGCTCACGATCAAGGCTCCTTGCAAGCGTCCGGGTGCGCTTTTCTTCCCTTCGAAGGAATAGATAGGCCAAAGCGGCAAAACCCACAAACGCGGCCAGAGGACCGACGGGAAACGGGATAGCCTTGAGATGGAAGAGCGCTGATCCCACCTCAAGTATAACTATTGCCCCGACAGCAAATAAGTAGCGCCATGGACCTGTGCGAAGACCCTCAAGGAACAGGATAAGGAAGTAGAAGAAGAAAAGCTGGGAGCCGCTACCTCCTGTAAGCTGCACCGCTGCGTTGGTTGCGGCAAGACAAGCCACAAAAAGCCAAAGATTACTGGACAAAAGAAGCACGAGCCCTGCAACTATAGGTGCCGCTATCAGGTAGAGTGGATTTAACTGCCCAAGCAGCTGACCCGTAGAGCTGAAGTAGGCGTAGACCAGGAAGGGAAGGCCGGAAAGCAACTTGAGTATATCTCGTCCGCGCATGACCCTAGTCCTCCTCAGATACCTTTAATAACGTTTTTAGCGCGTGCAGATGACTGAAGGTGTGATAGATAGTCGAAGCTCACGTGCTGCAAGCTCCCTACCAATGAACGAAGTGACGTACCCCGGTAAATACCATGGCCAGGTTCTCGGCGTCTGCTGCTGCGACAACCTCATCGTCGCGCATAGCCCCGCCAGGCTGGATAACCGCAGTAACGCCCGAGCCCTTAAGGACTTCAATCGAATCGGCAAAGGGAAATAAACCATCTGAGGCGCAGACACGGATACCTTCATGATTTTGCTCTGCGGCCAGGCGCAAGGCGCGGCGGGTTGAGTCCACCCTATTGGGCAGACCGCCGCCTATGCCCAGACTGGTGTCCTTGCCGGTGATCACTACCGCGTTGGAACGGGTGTGCTTGACAACCTTCCATGCGAATAGGAGTGCGGCTTTCTCTTCCTCGCTTGGTTCGCGCTTGGTGAGGACCTTCCACTGATCCGGGGGTTCGATACTTTCATCACGATCCTGAACCAGAACACCGCCAAGGGTGGAGCGGATGGTCACATCAGGCATCTTACCGGAGTATTGAACGAGACGAAGTTTGCGCTTCTTGGCAAAAAGCGGCATGAGGTCTTCAGGCACCTCCGCAGCGGCCAGTACCTCAACGAACTTGCCGGAGAGAAAGTTGACGATCTGCTCGGTCAGTGGACGGTTGAGGGCGATCACCCCGCCCCAGGCTGATAGTGAGTCGGCGTTGTAGGCCCGGGCAAGGGTCTCGACGTATGCCTCTCCTTCACGCTGTTCGGCCACCCCGCACGGGTTGGCATGCTTGGTTATCACCGCAGCCGGAAGCTCGAACTCCTGGGCCGCAAAGATAGCCGCCTCAAGGTCCATAAGGTTGTTGTAAGATAAGGGGTGATCCAGTAGCTCTTTGAACTTGAAATCTGCAAGCGGATAGCGGTAGTAGATTCCTTTCTGATGGGGATTCTCGCCGTATTTGAGCTGCATGGGATTTGTGGCATAGAGTCTGACCGCGTCGGATGTGGCCGCGATCCCCATAGATGAGGCCCCTGAAAGATAACAGCTTACCGCAGCGTCGTAGATAGCGGTGCGTTCGAACGCAGCACGGGCAAAACGCGCACGAAGTTCAGTAGATGGCTCACCCTTGGTCTTTATCTCTTCAATTAACTCATCGTACTGATCAGGAGAAGAAACGACAGTAACGTGGGCAAAGTTCTTGGCAGCGCCGCGCAAGAGGGTCACGCCGCCGATGTCTATGAACTCGATCATCTCATCAAGCTTAAGCCCCTCCTGCATCTTCTGCTCGAAGGGGTACAGGTTCACCGCCACGATCTGGATTCCTGCTGGCTTGCCGAGTATATCGGTATAAAGCTTTGTGTGCAGGGTTTTTACACGACCGTCTGAGGTCTCGGTGAATCCGGTGTAGTTGGAGATTTCTATGACACCTATTCCGGAACGCTCCAGGAACGCGGCGGTACCCGATGTTGAAAGTATCTCGTAGCCGGCGTCAACCAGAACCCGTGCCAGCTTATCTACACCGGTTTTGTCTGATACCGATATCAAGGCTTTCTTCACATCTAAGCTCCGAACTTTTTGAGACGCCTGGCATGAGCCAGGAGTAAGGGCATCACGTCCAGGCTGTTAAAGTGTCCTAGAACTCCACGTGCGCAGCGCCGTTCGGAAAATCCAGGCTTTCCTTCGGTCCGGGCAGTCTGGGGGGCATAGAGCATGAATGGGTTGGGATGCCAGGAGTGTGAACCCAGCACCGCAGGGGTAGAATGATCACCGGTTATGGCCACCACCTCGAATCCGAGATCCAGTATACGAGGAATCAGCTTGTCAAACTCCTCGATGAGCTGGACTTTTTTTGTGAAATCGCCGTCCTCTCCGGCGGCATCTGTCTCCTTGAAGTGCAGGAAGAAGTAGTCGAAATCCTCTCTCTGCTGAGTTAAAGTATCAAGTTCCTCCTCCCAGGTAGACCCGGTCTCAAGCACCTTCATTCCTACCAGCCTGGCCAAGCCACTGTACATGGGATAGGTGGCTATTGCTCCGGCCTTTACGCCAAACTGTTCAGGGAACGGTACCAGATCGGGCAGAGACGCAAACCCACGCAAAAGCAAGATGTTGGCGCGTTCTTCGGACTCAAGAATCTCCTGTGCCTGAAGCACGAATCGGTTTACTATCCGTGCGGTCTTGCCTGCATCCCTGGCCAAAGGCTGGATTACGATAGGCGGCTGACCTTCCTTTTGCGGATCGGATTCGGTAAGTTCGTGGCTCAGGCCTTCGCCGTCCAGGATCAATACGAAACGGTGTCCCTTGCTTGGCCGGATGTGGATCGCTACGTCCTCTATCTCGTTGATCTCAGCGCTCAAACGTTTGCAGAGACGCTCGTTCTCCTCGGTAGGGATGCGTCCGGCCCGGCGGTCTGTGATCATCCCGTCCTTGGCTGTGGCAAAGTTGCCGCGCGCCGCTACGTCGCCGCGCTTTAAGGGATAATCAATGCCCAAGGCCTCAAGTACGCCGCGACCGATTTCGTACTCCAAAGGATCGTAGCCGAAGAGCGCTAAATGCGCCGGACCTGACCCAGGGGTTACGCCCGCATCAACCGGGGTGGTAAGACCTAAAGAACTCTTCGCAGCTAAGGCATCCAGATTCGGGGTCTTAGCGGTTTCAAGCTCGGTCTTACCGTCGCGCTCCAGCCCTCCCAGGCCGTCAACTACAACCAAGAGTATCTTACTTTCGGAAGGAACAAGTAAGTCGCTCAAAAACTCCATTAGGCCTCCATTTGGAACTTATCTGTTGGCGCTCTATTATAGAGGGAATTGGGCAGGCGTCAACTAATATGCTCCTTTTCTCCTTCGGAGAAAAGATCGCAGAGAAGCGCCTTTTCTCCTACCCACTTACTCGACGGGAGTACTAACGCCACCAGAGAGGGGGACTTTCCTGCTCTTTGATGGTTCTAAATTGTAGGGGCACGGCATGCCGTGCCCCTACGGAATACCCACCTTCTCTCTTCAGGAGAAGGTGGCCGTTCTGAAGGAGCGGGCGGATGAGGGGAGTCGTGATTAGACAAGGGGCTTAAGCCCCTTGTTTCCAACCCCCTTGACTTTTTACGTTTTCCTTATACGATGTTCACAAGGAGGAATGATGAGTGATGAAAAGAACAAAGAAAAGAAACCGGAAGAGCAAGCGCCGAAACCGTTCTTATTCATAAAAATAGAAGAGATTGAATCGGCTGTCAAATCAAAGAAAACTCGTAAAGAAATAACCAAGTTGTTATATGAATTACTGAATCATTTCGTTAAAGAAAAAGTAAAACTGGAACAACCCACGGAAGAACAACTTACGATAGATGTGAGTCAGAAAATCGCTCTAGGGACTTACCTTTTTAGATTGTCTGAATTAATAAGAGAGGAAAACCTTCTCTTGGATCTCTGGAATGTATGGGGACAAACTCGAAAGTATTTGGAAAATCCAGAATTTAATGTGGCAGATTTTCTTGCTTGCACTCAATTGATCTCTAGGGATGATAGAGATATTGAAATTTTAGACCTGCATACGATGGAAAATGATTGGAATTTCAGTCGAATTCTTGAGCTAGCTAAAGCTGATAAACCTCTTAATCCAAGCAAATTGGAATACTTCGGAGCTTTATTAGAGAAAGTAAAACGGGTTAATTGGTATCTGGGACATGAAGGTAGAAATCTTAGTGCCCTCGCTCAAGCTCTAAAAGTTAACCAACAACTTGAAAAGGAAACCCTTGAACCTTTCAGAGAAGAAACAGATAAGCGAATGAAACGATTCGAGGGAAGAATTCAAGGCGTCGAAGCTCGCTTCATCCAGATCATCGGGATATTTGCGGCGATAATTGCGTTTATCGTTACGATGGTTCCCACGGCGGTGCGCTTAGGCGGGGCTAGCATACCCGTTGCCCTGGCCGGGCTGGCAATTGTCACGGCTGGCATCATCATCCTGCTTGCCATGATCTTCGGGAGGGGCGATCGAAGGGAGAAGTTAAAGAAAGGCTTCCGGGTGGCTATCGGAGCTTTTGCTGTGTGGTTTGCGATAACAATCGCGCTATTGTTTATCAAGCCGGAATCACTCAGGCCACCACCTGATCCTAACCGAGTGGATACCACTCTTCAGATAGACACTATCTACCGGATAGATTCTGTCTACGTAGTCGACACCACGAAGTAACCCCTCCCCCTACCCCCTCCACTGGGGAGGGGGATTAAACGTATCCGTCCCCGGTCAAGGGAGAGATATTGAAGGTATGTAGCACAGGCTCTCCAGCCTGTGCCGATATTATTGAACGGACTAGAGTACCCCAAAGGGCACGCTGTCCACCAGGGAGGGGATTAAACTATGGAGTGCAATGACCGCGTCATTGCCGCATCAACACGGTTGGATGCACTCCAGATAACCATGAGATTGCCACGCAAGTCTTCGACTTGTTCGCAATGACGCAGGCTCTAAATGAACCTACGCCACCTTGACATTGCCTTGAAATTTCCTATAATAAAGGTAGGATAATACCTCTTCCTTTGGCTAGATTGATGACACGCCTCCTCACTTGCGCGGGGAAGAGCCACAACTCTTGCTGATCCAATCGGCAAGGGTGCCAGGGTTTACTCGTCTCCTCCTCCACTGGCAAGGCTCCGACCCTCGCATGTGGGGGGTGTTATTGCTCTCTTTAGCTGAAGGCTAAGAGATCGCAGGGTTCCTTTATATCGAGCGCAGACAAGAGTGTCTACGCCACACGATAGTCGTTTACGCGCCTTTTGCCCAAGGCAAAAAGGAGCATCTTATTCTGGGTCCCCGGCCAAACACAAAGTGTTTGGTTGAGGTAAAACCACCTTGACAAACCCGTCTCAGACATTATAATCAACATACAAGAGGAGGATTATAGGTCGTAGGACGGTTCTTTAAACACAAAGGACTTGACAAGAGGCGAAAGTAGGTTATACTTTGGTCTTTGGGTTCATTGGAAAATTTGGAATTCTTCCAGCCCCTTTTTGAGTTTAGTCGTATCAACCCAACAAGTTTTTGCTTGGAGGGTTTGATCCTGGCTCAGGGCTAACGCTGGCGGCGTGTCTTAGACATGCAAGTCGAACGGACTTTCTTTGTGTAGCAATACGTGGAGAAAGTTAGTGGCGAACGGGTGAGTAATACTGGGGTAATTTACCCTGGAGTGGGGCACAACTTCGAGAAATCGAGGCTAATTCCCCATACGCTCCACCAGGCGCAAGTCTGGAGGAGGAAAGGTGGCCTCTACTTGTAAGCTATCGCTCCGGGATAAGCTCCTGGCCTATCAGCTTGTTGGTGAGGTAACGGCCCACCAAGGCTTTGACGGGTAGCCGGCCTGAGAGGGTGATCGGCCACACGGGCACTGCGACACGGGCCCGACTCCTACGGGAGGCAGCAGTCTAGAAAATTGCGCAATGGGCGCAAGCCTGACGCAGCGACGCCGCGTGCGGGATGAAGTCCTTCGGGATGTAAACCGCTGTCCCGGGAGACGATGGGGTTAAGACCTAATACGTCTTGGCCTTGACGGTATCCCGGAAGAAAGCACCGGCTAACTACGTGCCAGCAGCCGCGGTAATACGTAGGGTGCAAGCGTTGCCCGGATTTACTGGGCGTAAAGGGTGCGTAGGCGGGCCGGTAAGTCTGCTGTGAAATCTCCGGGCTTAACCTGGAAACTGCGGTCGATACTGCCGGTCTAGAGGACAGAAGAGGAGAGTGGAACTCCTGGTGTAGCGGTAAAATGCGTGGATATCAGGAGGAAGGCCGATGGCGAAGGCAGCTCTCTGGTATGTTCCTGACGCTGAGGCACGAAAGCTAGGGTAGCAAACCGGATTAGATACCCGGGTAGTCCTAGCCGTAAACGATGTACACTAGGTATTGGGATTTGCTCAGTGCCGAAGTTAACGCATTAAGTGTACCGCCTGGGGACTACGGCCGCAAGGCTAAAACTCAAAGGAATTGACGGGGCCCCGCACAAGCGGTGGATGATGCGGTTTAATTCGTTGCTACGCGAAGAACCTTACCTGGGCTTGACATGTACGTGGTACGGATCCGAAAGGTGAAGGACCGGGGTTTTCCCTGGAGCGTACACAGGTGCTGCACGGCTGTCGTCAGCTCGTGCCGTGAGGTGTTGGGTTAAGTCCCGCAACGAGCGCAACCCCTGCCGATAGTTGCCATCAGGTTATGCTGGGCACTCTATCGGGACTGCCTGGGTTAACCAGGAGGAAGGTGGGGATGACGTCAAGTCATCGTGGCCTTTATGCCCAGGGCTACACGCGTCATACAGTGGTCGTTACAGAGGGCAGCTACTTCGCGAGAAGATGCTAATCCCGTAAAAGCGGCCATGGTTCGGATTGCAGGCTGCAACTCGCCTGCATGAAGGTGGAATCGCTAGTAATCGCAGATCAGCAATGCTGTGGTGAATGCGTTCTCGGGGCTTGTACACACCGCCCGTCACGCCATGGAAGTCGTGAGTGCCTGAAGATATGGTGCCTAACCTCGTGAGGGTCTGTATTGAGGGTGAGCTCGGCAACTGGGGCGAAGTCGTAACAAGGTAGCCGTACGGGAACGTGCGGCTGGATCACCTCCTTTCTACGGAATAAGTATGCGACAAGCTCACCAGGGCAACTGGATGGAATTCCCCGCGCCCCCTCTGCTGAGGGGGCGCACTTTTATATGCTCCTTTTGTCCCAAAGGGACAAAAGATCGCAGTCCCCTCTCCCTTTGGGAGAGGGTTAGAGTACTTGACAATCCCCCGTCCCCGCCTATCCTATATCATAAACTACCCCTTCGGGGCCCACGCGGAAGCGCGAAGCGATTTCGTGGGGTGTAAACGTGGAGGTGAACGTGAAATGGTTTAGCCTTTTTGCTACGATCCTTGTAGTTACTCCTTAATTAACATCCGCTCAAAAAGGGTGGTCTCGCGCTTACGCAGGGGGTAAAGGTTTATGTGTAAGGCAAACCCCTGATGGGGGTTATATTATCACTGGTTCACCGTGGACTCTAATGAAAACTGACGAATGGGGCGATACCTTATGGACACGAACCTATTTAAGTGGCGGGAATTGCGTAAACCTAACAGACGATGGTGGCTATATAGTTTCGGGGAGCTGGCTGTATAAGACTGATGCGAACGGGAATATTGGCGATGTCGGGGTAACTGAAGTTGATTCACTTGAGGATATCAACTATGGGGAGATTTACTCTGTGAGGGCAACAGTAAAAAACTTCGGTAGGACTACAGAGCCATTTCCCGCAAGGTGTGTTATTACCTTCAGAGATTTGGAAGCACCAGAGATAAGGGTGGATACAGTTTACTGGGATACGGTATTTGTAGATTCCCTAGAAGCAGGTCAAACGCGAACAATATCCTTCAAGGATTATGATTTCCCGCAAAAGGGATTGTATTGGATGTATGCAACTACAATGCTTGACGGTGACGCTAATCCAAGCAATGATGCCGCCTCTTCTTACATGGGCGAAGGCGTACAGGAGCAGCCGGTTGCGGATGCGCCGCGCTGGGAGGTGCTGGCCTCTGTAGGTTCTCGCATTGTGCTGAGGTATCAGGATTGTCAGGAAGGTTTCCACGCGTCATTGTTCAACGCCGCTGGTCAGAAGGTTGACGAAGTGCACTCAACCCAGCCGGGCGGCACGGTCTCGTGGGGCGAGGGATTCTTGCCCGGCGTTTACTTCATAGTTTCCAAAACTCAAGGAGCGGTCCGGGCGCAGAAGGTTGTGCTGATTCGTTGATCCCCCCTAAATCCCCTCTTAAAAAGGGGGGCACGGGAGATAATCCCCTTTAAAAAGGGATTGGTAAATCGTAGGGGCCGACTTTTAAGTCGGCCCGCTAATAATATCCGGGCCGGTCTAAAGACCGACCCCTACTTTCTTTTTGTTTAGCCCAAAACTTGACAATCCCAATTCGCTGAGTAAACTATTAGCTTACTGCGGGGTGGAGCAGTCTGGAAGCTCGTGAGGCTCATAACCTCAAGGTCGCTGGTTCAAATCCAGCCCCCGCTACTTATAACTCTTCTTGAGTTTTCAAGCCCCTGAAAGGGGGCTTTTTTCTTATCCCGAAAGGGGCGTTTTTTAAGAGGGGGCTTTTCTTTCAAGGGGATGCGGTTCCTGATATTCGAGTGCCTTAACCCCGGGCGAGGCCGGCTACTTCGCTTGACATTGAAGCGTAACTTAAGTGAGATAAGTATCATGAGTGCAGATATTGTCTTATTCTTCGGGGCAGGGGCTTCGAAGGTTGAACCATATGATTATCCTATTACAACGGAGTTCTTCGATCGTGTGCTTTCATTAGGCGATGAGGTTGATTCTCGTATTTTTGCAGAAATGAAAAATCTCGCTGGATTTATTTGGAATGACCATACTGACCACCCTCTTCATGGGAAAGATATAGAGGAATTGATGCACGTTCTGACAGGGTTTCGCTCATTGGGCGGTTCTTCATTTGGTAAAGGTTTGGCTGGTTACTTTGAAAGGTACGTTAATTCAATCTTAAACTTTAGGAATTTAAGTGAAATAATTACTGAACATACTGGAAGACACTACAGTGAAGTAGCTTGTCGTGGGATTACCGATTCCATCGTTTCCAAATTTAGTGACTTTGGATCATTGGATGAGTACTTATCTAAAATCGCAAAAGACATAGAGTTGGTGCTAAAACGATGGGTTCTTGAGGTTTACGGTGGTGTGAAAGACAAAGGGTTCAGCAAATGGCATAGATCGTTGATTACTGATGTTCTCGCTTGGGAAAAAAGATATAGCCCGGAATGTAAGCACATCCCCGTATTTACAGTGAACTACGATCAAGTTATAGAGGCGAGTTGTGCGGAATGGCAAGTTGATCCAGGATTAGAATTTGAAGATTGCTTTAAAGAAAATGGGGCTTGGTATCAGATGGATTTGCGCGAGCCAGATTCCGGCAAATTCCTAATCCAACTTTATAAACTTCATGGGTCTATAGAGTGGTACTTGTATAAAAATCGGGTATATAGAATGCAAGGAGAATTGCTTTTGGAAGATCCCGATAAGCATAGGCTTATATACCCTGCGTTTAAAGCTATCCCTTCCTATATCCCATATGGTCATCACAATGATATGTTTAAAAAAACCTTAGAGATGGCAATTGGTTGTATTGTAATAGGTTTCGCATTTAGGGATGACTATATCAACAGAATATTCGAGAAAGCTATGACTAAACAGTGTGAATGGAAGCCCGATCTTAAATTAGTGGTAGTAAATCCAGATTCAGAATTAATGAAAAGGCCTCCTTTTTTACAGCTTAGAAGGACTTACGGTAAAGAAAGGATAATTCATATTACCGCTACGTTTGGGAAGGATTCAGATCAACCTACAAGAGATGCCTTGATAGAGATTCTCAAACAAGGGGAGATGCACCGCAAAAAGTTAAAGGCCGGTTAACGGTAGCCTTTCTACCTTTCTTCACCTCATCGGTATCTTAACACCTTTCTCTTTCGCTACCTTCTTAGCTAACTCATACCCCGCATCTGCGTGTCTTGCAATGCCGATGCCGGGGTCGTTGGTCAGCACGCGCTCAATCCTCTTGGCCATCTCGGCGGTGCCGTCGGCAACGGTTACCTGTCCGGCGTGTATCGAAAGCCCGATGCCGACCCCGCCGCCGTGGTGTACCGAGACCCACGATGCGCCCGACGCGGTGTTAAGCAGCGCATTAAGTATCGGCCAGTCGGCAATGGCGTCCGAGCCGTCAAGCATGTCCTCGGTCTCCCGGTTGGGCGACGCCACCGAACCTGCATCCAGATGGTCGCGGCCCATCACCACAGGCGCTTGCACCTTGCCCTGCTTCACCATTTTGTTTATCTCAAGACCGAAGCGGTCGCGCTCGCCGTAGCCAAGCCAGCAGATGCGGCACGGCAGACCCTGGAACGGCACCTTTTCGCGCGCCTTGCGAATCCAGCGGTGAAGCATCTCATCCTCAGGGAACAGCTTCAGCACCTTCTCATCGGTTGCGTAAATGTCGGATTTCTTACCCGAAAGCGCTGCCCACCTAAACGGGCCCTTGCCACGGCAGAACAGCGGCCTGATGTAAAGCGGCACGAACCCCTTGATGTCGAACGCATTTTTGACGCCTGCCTTCTGGGCCTGGCCTCTGATGTTGTTGCCGTAGTCGAACGCCACCGCGCCGGCCTTTTGCATCGCAAGCATGGCCTCCATATGTCTTGCCATGGATTCAAAGCTTGCTTTGATATAGTCCTTGGGATCCTTCTTGCGGAGCGCCAGCGCCTGCTTGAGCGTCATCTTGCCGGGCACGTAGCCATTGAGTTCGTCATGCGCCGAGGTCTGGTCGGTGACTATATCGGGGATGATTCCCCGCTTTACAAGTTGCGGATGCACGTCGGATGCGTTACCAACCAGTCCCACTGACAGGGGTTCTCCAGCCTTCTTGGCCTCATCGCACCACTTGAGAGCCTCGTCCAATTTCGTAGTCATCTTATCGCAGAAGCCTTGCTTGACCCTGCGTTCGATGCGGGCCGGGTCAACCTCAACGTCCAGGCACACGCCGTCGTTCATGGTCACGGACAGGGGCTGGGCACCGCTCATCCCGCCCATACCCGCGGTCAGCGTGAGTCTGCCTTTGAGCGATCCCGCAAAGTGTTGTCTGGCAAGCTCGGCCAGCGTTTCGTACGTGCCCTGGATGATGCCCTGGGTGCCGATGTATATCCAGGAGCCGGCGGTCATCTGGCCGTACATGATGAGACCTAAAGCTTCCAGCCGGCGGAACTCGTCCCAGTTGGCCCAGGCAGGCACCAGAAGCGAGTTCGCTATAAGTACCCGTGGCGCATAGGGATGGGTTTGAAAGATACCTACCGGTTTTCCCGACTGAACCAGTAGGGTTTCATCGTTTTCCAACTGCTTCAGCGAGCGGACGATCGCCGCAAACGCTTGCCAGTTGCGGGCGGCCTTGCCGGTGCCGCCGTAAACGATTAAATTTTTCGGGTCCTCAGCCACGTCCGGGTCAAGGTTGTTGTAAAGCATCCTGAGCGCCGCCTCCTGGTGCCAGCCCTTGCAGTGTAACTTGTTGCCCCTTGGCGACTTAAGCGGCTTATACTTGAACTCTTTTGCCATAATTTCCTCCGTAGATTCACGTGTTTTGACGAATACTACTCACATATGACGCCCAGGTCAAGGGGAAATAAGGTGGACAAAAAGGGGACAAAAAGGGGACAAAAAGGGGACAAAAAGGGGACAAAATCGCGCTGGCGCGCGCAATGCAAATATCAAATTGCAAAATGCAAATTTTAAAATGATGGGACGGATGCGAAGCAGACGTCTGGGGTGAAAAACCTACCCAGAAGTTAGACAAATGATGGACAGGGGGGCGTGAGGGGTCGCGATTGCAAATATCAAAATGCAAAAGTCAAAATGCAAATTTAAGGGGCTGACGACAGGGACGCGACTGCGTCGCAATTACAGATTGAAGATTCAAGATTGAAAGATTGCAGATTGGAAGATTAGAAGATTCAAGATTGAAAGATTGCTTCGCAAGCGTCATCCTTCGGAGCAAATTGCAAATTTTAAAATGATGGGGTGAACGCGCAGGCAACGTCTGGGGTGTAAAGTTGGACAGGGTTTTTTCTATCCGCAGATGACACAGATTGACGCAGATGACAGGGGCGCGACTGCGTCGCGATTGCAAATATCAAATTGCAAAATGCAAATTTTAAAATGATGGGACGGATGCGAAGCAGACGTCTGGGGTGAAGAGTTGGGTGTAAAGGTGACGGGGGAGGGGGCGCAAGGTTGACAAGATTAGGGTAGAATTAGGGCATGATGTCTATTTAATATGTAGGGTTTTTACTCGTCCGCTTCGGCAGCCTTTCTTAATGTCAGAAATGCTTCCTTCAACGGTTGACTTACAGCAGAATCAGGTTCTGCCAAAAGCAATTCCTGATAAGCACTAAGGAAGTCCATCCGAAGGCGGTGAAAAAGGTGAAGGTAATGTTTAAGGAAACCAATGCAATCTAAAATAGCTATTTCGGTTCCCCCTGTTTCCGTATAGAAGGATGCAGCATACTCTGCAACTTTTTGGTCAATTTCGTTAGTAGTAATAAAGATGTAATTGTCGATCTTTGGTTCAACATCAGCAATCTTCTTTAAAGCCGCATCAATATCGTTAATTGTAACATATCTGTCCTTTTTCATCTCGTAAGCTGTTACCACATCATTATCACCAACTATGCAGATTTCCACGTCTCCAACTGCACCTGTTTGAAAATCTGCAGCGGTATGTGATTGAAGGGGCTTTGTGTATTCCCCTAGTCGGTCGGTTGCTGCTTTGTAAGCTGCGGCTACTATTAGTACTGGTAGACGGCTAGAATTCTTGCAAGCAAGGTGTTGTTCTATAAGCGTTACAATAGCTTCAGAAGATAAGGGAAGGCCACCTTCGCCATGCTTCAGTTCTTTCAGCAGATCCTTTAAGCGTTGCCGATTCTCTTCCCTCACTAAAAGCAGAATTCGGATCGTTTCGGCGAGAAGATCTTCTGCAGTTACCCTACCTTCATAGACATCCTGGAGCAATTGAAGTGTGTTGTCATATACTTCTCGTGGTCGTCCTACGAGATGAACCTCTGAAGTCAACGGTCTGTCAATATTGCGTAACGCAGGTGTGAGGAAGGCCGTCGTTACATTGCAAGGTAGTTGATTCTCGTTTATGAAGTGGGTTAAAAAGGCTTCATCGTAGTGTCGGCCAGAGAAAGAATCATTAGTTCCTATCTCTGTGTAAGGTTTTCGAGGGTCTACTTGAGGTTCGTGAATCTTTGCCAAAAGGCATGACATCAAAAGTCGAACACCAGCCCGGTTAGAGATACATCGGCATACATAACTGACCCTGTTAACAATCTCAGGGTCTTGAATTACTGTCTGTTGTAAAGTTGCTTCCGCTCTAGCTAATTGTTCGTTAAGTATTTCTTTAGGTGTCATTCTGATCCTTGAACAAACTAAGTTTTGTGGTTATTCCCTTTGGATCGTAGTTGGTCCACAGTCCTTCCCTACGTTTGTCTTTCGTTGAATGTATCGTTTTCTCAGGCCCCATCGTTCTAAACCATTTCGGTGATGGATAAAGCTCATTCATGAGTGAACAGTCATAGTTTGATACAGCAACCATGCCTTTGATCCTGTTTAAGACAGCGGCCAACTCTCGGTGTTCTTCGTTATTCATCTCAAATCCGTAAGCTTTATTGTCCCCTCGAGTATCGTGAACGTAAGGTGGATCGCAGTAGAAAAGGGTCTTAGGTGAATCATACAGCTTTAGGACTTCTATCGCAGGTCGGTTTTCAATCTGTACTCTGAGTAAGCGCTTTGCAATCTCAGGCAAAGCCTTGACTCCTCCGAACCAACGGCTGATAACCCCACTCATGCCAGCCCTGGATGTATTTTTGCAGTTTGCCCATCTCCCCAGGCTTGCAGTTTGTGCAAGCCCGGTTCTTACTTGCCGGGCACGAACATAAAACCTACGAGCTCGTTCAATAGGGTCAAGTGTCGGTTCAATTTCACATGCAATGCTAAATTCTTCTCTGGAGAAAGGAGTCAAGCCGACAAGCTCGACAAGCCGTTCCTTGTGCTCTCGCAAAACACGGAAAAAATTTACCACCTCATTATCAATATCGTTGTAGGTCTCCACCGGTGATGGTTGACGATTCAGAAGAACCGCAGCAGAACCTCCGAAAGGCTCACAAAAGTGATGACAGGGTGGCAGAAGCGGCAATAACCAATTCAAGTGAGAATATTTCCCACCATACCAACCAAAAGCAATTAACTTCCTTCTCCTTGGCTTTGAATTTATAGGTGTAGGGCTGTTCTTTGTTTTTACCTTACCCATCAATCAATGATATACGAGAGTGTGTTGTTGTCAACCCTTTTCGTCACCTTTCAATGTAACTCGTTAAGAGGACAGAAAATTACTCCTGCGCCAATTTATAGAGGTTGGAGTACCCCCGCCCCTGTTTCTCGGCTTTTAGGCGTACTACTACGCCCATGTCGCAAAGTTTTGCCAGGGCGCGGCGGATGGTCTTGACCGATATTTTCTCTTTCGTTTCCTTACGTATGTCTTTTATCGTTAAAACGTCCCAGCTGTACTCGAATGATTCCAGCACGAGCCTTTGCGAGGATGTCAGTGCCTGGGGAGCTTGGTCAGGTGATAGAGATGTCATAGCTAAGTTTAGCGGTGTTTGTGACGAATGCTTAATGCTCCTTTTTGCCTAGGTCAAAAAGATCGCAGACCCTCACCACTAACCCCTCTCCCAAGGAGAGAGGGAAGGGGCAGGGATTATTCCACGCGGTTATTCTTCGATTTCTTTCGCTTCTCGTTTGTATTTCGTAAGGAGGTCGTTAAGTTCGGAAAGTGGGTCGTCCTTATCCTTCACCTCCTCCTTCTGTTCCTTCCCTTTTCCCTCATCCTTACCGGACGCCAGTCTGTACTGGTGGGTGTAGCCGCGTCCATGTTTGCGGGCAGGGAGCCTTTCAATCAGCCCTAACCGGCAGAGTTTTACAAGCGCGCGGCGGATGGTCCTAAGCGTTATCTTCCCCTCGGTCTCCTTGAGTATCTCGTATACGGTCAACACGGTCCAGCTGAACCTGAAGGATTCCAGAACCTTTCTCTGCTTCTCGGTCAGGGATTGTGGGAGGAGTTTTATTGCCATGATATAATACTAGTCAGGCGAGTGACGAACACCATTAAAAGCTGAATAATATACCCCAAACGAATGCTCCTTTTCTCGCAGAGCGAGAAAAGATCGCAGGGAGATGTGCTCCTTTTGTGCTGCGCACAAAAGATCGCAGAAAGGGAACCCCTCCCCCCGGCGGTAAACCGCCGACCCCCTCCACCAGGGAGGGGGAAATTAAGGGGTGCCCCCTCCACCAGGGAGGGGGAGCTAACCACCCCACGAAGTAGCTACGTAAGTTACTCCGCAAGCGTCGTCATTTCATGTCGCGGGGACCCCAAGTTCCCCTCCCCCTTAATCCCCCTCACCCGACTCCTGCGGAGCCACCCTCTCCCAATGGGAGAGGGGTGGGTGAGGGAGCGTTCTCTACCACTTGACAAATGGCCTGTGGTGCGTTTAATTTAATATCAAGGAGGAGACTATGAAGTGTGTGGCTAAGATAGCGTTGCTCGCGGTGGGGTTGATCACTTTGCTGCCAGGGTGCGGGAAGAGGGAAGCAAAGAAGGATACGTGGAAGGAGTTCACCTCAAAAGAAGGCGGCTTTTCAGTTCTCATGCCGAATAAACCTGTCAAGCGAAAACAAACCGCTCCCTCTGATGCCGGGCCGATTAACGTTCACATGTTCACCGTCAACATGGGCGTTGTGGATTACGGGGTCATGTACCACGATATCCCGGGCAAGGTGACTGATCCTGAGAGTTCTTTGGATGCGGTGCGCGACGGGGCGGTAAAATCGGCGCGGGGCGTGCTGATGACCGAGAAGGAAATCTCGCTTGACGGAAATCCCGGAAGGGAGATTCGGATCAAGGCACGCGACAACATTATCTACACAGCGAGGATTTATTTAGTGAGACAGCGGCTTTATCAGACGATGGTGACGGTACCCGAAGGGGTGGACGTTACCAGGGCCGCCAGGAGGTTTATGGATTCGTTCAAGTTGATGTAGTTACCCCACGAAGTAGCTGCGCTCCTTCGCGGGGACCCCGAATATTTACCCCACAAGGTTACTACGTAACCTTGCGGGGACCCCGAATAAATGCTCCTTTTTACCTCCGGTAAAAAGATCGCAGGGAAACTCAATCCCCATTTATCCCCGTCAAATCATTATCCACGCCGAGAGCGTTGAGCTTTTTTATCTCTGCTCCGCAGAGCTCTTGGGAGTTTAGAAGCGGAACATCAAAACTCCGCGAATCAGGTTTTACTTCTGCGATCTTTCGTCGCTTTGCGACGAAACGAGCATCAACTTATCTTGCGTTCAACCTCACATCGCCTGAGTTAGACGTCAGGTTGATGGTGCCGGAGCCATCCCCTAATGTACCTTGGAAAACGCTCTCGGCAGGGTTCTCATCGGTCATTCCGAAGCTCGCATCAACATTTATACTACCTGCAGTGGCTGTAAGGGTAACCGAAGCGTTAACGTCTGTCTCCACCGCAACCGTGACCGGGCCGTTGTCATTACTGAACACGCATGTGCCGTCGGTCTTGGGCATGTCAACGTCGGCATCCACCACTCCGTTTGAGGCCTGACCGGTAATATCGCCAGAATGGTTGTCCACCAGCAGGTCGCCGCTAGTACTTTCAATGTCAGCAGTTCCTTGTGTGTTCTTCATATCAATGGTTCCGTCAGAGGCCTCTGCCTCGAGGTAGCCATTGTGGTTTTCAATGTTGATATCCCCACTAAGAGATCCAACAACAGCGGTTCCCGCGGTATTGGTGACGTTTATATTTCCGTTGTGTGCTTCAAGTAGGGTGAGAACTTGGTGTCCGACCGCTGTTATGTTGCCGTTAAATGTAAGGAATCCCACTTGGATATCGTCAGGCAAGGTAACATCGACGTCGCAGGAGTATTCTGGATGATCTTCCGGGATTTCTACAGCAATTCTTAAAGTGTCACTTGAGATATATTCACCGATTTCTATCAGCTCCGGATCATCACCTATTCTGGTGAAATCAATAGAAATATCACCGGATTCCATGTCAGAGGTGATGTTGCCGTTCTCTGTGAGTATTTCTACTACCGAATAATCGTCAGCAGTGTACTCCCTGGTTTCGATATCCTTCTTTTGGCAAGCAAACGCGAAAATCATCACGATAGCCATTGCGTACAACAAAGTTTTTCTCATGAAATGCTCCTCTCGTTTGGTTTTAGGTTGAGGTAGTATACGGATTGGTTCCGCTGTGTCAATTCTTATCCTGCTTTAGTTCCCCCTTGAAGAAGGGGGACAATGTAAAAAATACCTCCCCCTTGATGGTGGAGGATAAAGGTGGAGGTGACTGAATGCTCCTACCCAGAGGGCATCCCGATACTATTTGTAGGCTTTACCCACCTGAGTTGAGGTCATTTTACCCTTCGCACAAAAGATCGCAAGCCCTCACCCCCAACCCCCTCCCCCCGGCGGTAAACCGCCGACCCCCTCCACCAGGGAGGGGGAGCTAACCACCCCACGAAGTAGCTGCGTAAGTTACTCCGCAAGCGTCGTCATTTCATGTCGCGGGGACCCCGAAATAAATGCTCCTTTTCTCGCAGGGCGAGAAAAGATCGCAGGGAAGCTCAATCCCCCTCGTCGCTCGAGGGGAGCGCCGTCCCCCTTAGTAAGGGGGACACAGGGGGATCCCGAAAATCCCTTGACATCCACAGACAACACGAGATAATCAGGTTATGTTGAAAGATCCGACACGCGCAGGGATTTGGGACAAGGTCTTCACCCCACGACCTTACTTCGTAAGCTCGCGGGGACCCCGGGATATGAATACGAAAATATCAGCTAGTATTGAGGTCGCGAGATGAGGCATGATCCTACGAAGCCTGAGGTCTGGGATAGGTTTTGGGCGCAGAGGATGGACCTGGACGTGTACCCGCCGGTGACCGACATCGCATCGGAGATTTCAAAGGTCGTGCCTGATGTCCGGGGCATGAAGATTATCGAGATAGGGGCGGGAACCGGCAGAACATCTATTGAACTCGCCAGACGTGGTGCTTACGTGACCGTGCTCGACATCTCTTCCCAAAGCCTTGAGCTGGCAAAGCGGTTTGCATCACATGCCGAGCCCAGGACTCAAAAGCGGCTGCACTATATCCTTGCCGACGGGCTTAAACCGCCTCTTGAGCCGGAAAGCTTCGACCTTCTGTTCCACCAAGGGCTATTGGAACACTTCCGCAGCCCGTTTCCTTTGCTTAAAGCAAACTACCGTCTGCTCCGTAAGGGCGGGCTGATAGTCGTGGACGTGCCACAGACCTTCCACGTCTACACCCTGCTCAAACACGTCCAGATGCTCTTGGGTAAATGGTTTGCGGGCTGGGAGCGGCAGTTCACGCCGGCGTCACTTAACCGCCTTCTCCGTAGCGTCGGATTCGAGCCGGTCCACGCATACGGCGACTGGGCCCGGCCTTCCATGTTCTACCGCGTCTTGCGAATCATCCTAAAGAAAGCGAGGATCAAGCTGACCATGTATCCTAAAATCTCGGTGGACTCGGTCTTCTCCCGGTTGTGCGAGCGTCTTCGCCGCAAGAGGCTGTTTCACTGGACAGTATTGTCCTTTGGGATTATTGCCCGGAAGATTTAACCTTCCTTACCCTTCTGCGATATTTTGGCCCCAGGCCAAAATGAGCACCTCATCTTGACATCCTCCCTTTTTGCAAGTATCCTTCCCGTTATGCGAGAGCTCAGCGTCAACGTTGATCACGTGGCCAGCCTGCGTCAGGCGCGGCGTGAACAATTCCCCGACCCGGTGGAGTTTGCGTTGGAGGCCGAGGCAGGCGGTGCCGACGGCATCACCTGTCACCTGCGGTCCGATCGCAGACATATCCAGGATTCAGACGTGCGTGGTCTAAAGGACGCCATCTCAGGGGAACTTAACGTGGAGATGGCCGCCACAGACGAGATGACGCGGGTAGCCCTCGAGATCAAACCGCATCAGGTCAGCCTGGTTCCCGAACGTCCCGAAGAGATTACCACCCAGGGCGGGCTTGATCTGGCAGCACGATTTGAAGACGTCAGGCCCTTTGCAGACAGACTCACCGACGCAGGCATCCGGCTCTCGGTCTTCATCGAGGATGAGGAGGAGATGATTCGTTTGGCCTCAAAGCTCGGGGCAAAGAGGGTCGAGTTCAACACCGATCATTACGCACGGGCGTATCTCAGCGGCCTTGGTAGTTACATTGAATTCATCGAGTCTTTCCGTAAGATGGCAGGGTTCGCCGACTCGCTGGGTATTGAAGCGCACGTCGGGCACGCGCTTGACTACGATAACGTCGCTCCCTTGATGGAGATAGAAGAGATAAAAGGTGCCTCGATCGGGTTTGCTGTCGTTGCGCGGGCGCTTAAGGTAGGGATGAGGCGGGCGGTTCGTGAGATGGCAAGGCTTATGGGAAAGCAAGTTTGATGAGAGAAGAATCCGGCAAATCCCTCAAGGAGGTTTGATGAAGCGAAGCCTGTGGATCAAATTCGGGTTTTTTCTTGCGGCTGTAGGTGTTATAGTTTATGCTCTTTATCCAACACTGCGGCTATGGACTGATTCCAATATGGATGAAGAAGAACGCACGATTCTTAAAGCCAAGAAGGGGCCTCTGCTGGGTTTAGGTCTTGATCTTGTGGGCGGGATGCACCTTGTTTTGGAGGCGGATACCTCGGGCAGGGGTTTCACTACCAAAGAGGTGGTAAGCGCTACTGATAACGCAATCAGTATCATAAGGGATCGCGTAGATGAGCTTGGTGTAGCTGAGCCTAACATACAGCGGGTTGGAAGGAACCGCATACAGGTCCAGATTCCCGGGATCGCAGACAGAGAAAGAGCGCTTGAGGTGATAGGCAAGACAGGATTACTTGAGTTCAGGCTGCTTGCGAGCCCTGAAGCTACCATGAAGATATTTTCCGACATAGATGCTCATCTTTCAGATGACTCGCTTGGCGGCGCAAGGCCGTTCAGCGGGTATCTCGTTCCGGCTGGAAGCGACGCTGCGGTGGAGAAGAGTAACTATCGGGCGTTCAAGGGGCTTGTCGAGGAGACTCGTTCGGTGGTGCCCGCGGACGCCGAGATCCTCTTCGGCCCTGAGGAAGAGGCTGAGGGGCGCACCATTCGCAAGGTCTACGTAGTAAAGAAGAAGGCCGAGATCACCGGTGCCGACATCAAGGACGCAAAAGCCATGCTCTACCAGGGCAACGATCCCAACTACCAGGGAACCTGGATGACTGAGATGGATCTTCAGCGTAGCGGTCAGGCCCGCTTTGCCAACGTCACAGGAAACAATGTAGGCGAGCGTTTAGCGATCGTATTCGATAACCTGGTGAAATCGGCCCCGGTAATAAAAGAACGCATCCCACCGGGTTCGGCTGCCACGATTACGAGTAACGACAAGGCCGGGAACGAGATGAGTGATCTGGCCATATTAATCCGCCACGGTGCCCTGCCGGTTCCACTGCGTATAGTGCAAGAGCGTACTGTAAGCCCGACTCTTGGGCGCGACTCAATACGCGCAGGCGTTATAGCCATCATCATCGGTCTGGCCGCAGTTGTTCTATTCATGCTGATCTACTACACAGGCTCAGGGCTGGTAGCGGTGGCGGCTCTTATCTTCAACCTGTTCGGGCTGATTGCTGTCCTTGCCCTTATTAGAGCCACGCTTACCTTGCCCGGCCTCGCAGGGGTCGCCCTTACCATCGGTATGGCGGTGGACGCGAACGTCTTGATCTATGAACGAATACGAGATGAGTTAAGGGCCGGCAAGTTCCCGCGTTCGGCCGTTGAGACGGGCTACGGTAAGGCCTGGAAGATAATCATCGACGCCAACATCACGACGATCATAGCGGCTGTCGTTCTTGCCGTTTTCAACTCCGGGCCGGTGCGCGGATTCGCCATCACACTCATCGTTGGATTGATTATAAACATGATTACCGCGGTCTATTTCTCCAGGGGTCTATTCGATCTATACCTGTTCAGACGCCCTGACCGTAAGCTCTACATCTAGGAGAGACGATGTTCGAGATACTTAAAGAAACACGCATCCCATTCAGCCGGCTCCGTTACATCGGTTTCATCGCCTCCGGCGTGCTTATCGTGCTCACCGTTATTCTATTGCTCGTAAACGGCGGGCCTAACTACGGGATTGATTTCGAGGGTGGATCGAAGATAGGGCTTTCCTGCTCTGAACCTATCACCACTGAGGAACTGCGGTCTGTACTTGCGGACCTTGGAGAAACCAACGTCAAGATCTTTCGTATCCAGGATGTGAGCACAGGTTCTTCGTCTTTTCAGATCCAGGTCCCGCCGAAGACCATGCTGATAGAGGAAGAGGAACAAAAAAGCTTCAGTCAGCGGTTGATCGATAACCTCGAGACCAAGTACCCTGGCCTTGAGGTGACGCTTACCGGCGAGGAGACGGTATCGGCCGCCTTCGGCAAGGAACTCCAGTGGGACGCTATTCTTGCCCTGCTTCTGGGAATGGCTCTGATTCTCATCTATATCTGGATCAGGATTGACTTCCGGTTCGGTGTCGGTACGGTTGTGGCAACCTTCCACGACGTACTGATCGCCTTGGGGATTATCACACTCCTGGGTATACGCATCGACATTACCGTGATCGCCGCTTTCCTTACCATCATCGGTTACTCGGTGAACGACTCGATCGTTATCTCCAAGCGTATCCAGGAGCTTATAAAGACCCGTCGCGGCGCGACGCTTACCGAGAACATCGACGCGGGCATCAACACCACCCTTTCCCGTACCATCGTTACCTCGATCACCACGTTGTTTGTGTCAGTGGCTGTAGTGATCTTTGCATCGGGCACCGCTATCTTCCCGTTCGCAATGACCATGACCATAGGCATCATCATCGGAACCTACTCCTCCTCGTTCATCGTAGCCCCAATAGTGGTTGAGTTGGAACGGGTTTTGCCCTCCCACAAGCGCCGAACCTGAACAGGATGGCGTCAGTCTGATGGGTGACTGGGGAACCGGTTTGCGTTGATGTATGGATACTTCTAAACCCTGGCTTTTAGTGCGGCTTGGCCTGTCAGTCTTTGGGACAGGTTATGTACCTGGAGGAGGCACGGCGGCGAGCTTGATCGCGTTGGTTCCGGCATGGTTCCTTGCACCTTATCCTTTGATACTTGCGGCTGTGATTATAATCCTTTTCGCGTTAGGTGTGTGGGGCAGTTTTTACGCGGAGCGCCGCGGATGGGCGAACGACGATTCCAGAATCACCATAGACGAGTTCTGCGGCATGCTCGTGGCCTTGTTGTGGCTGCCGCTTCCTTCCTCTCCCTTGGGCTCGATCCTGATCTTTGGCATGGCTTTTATAATATTCAGGCTCCTCGACATCTTCAAGCCGCCTCCTCTGCGCTTTATCGAGCGCTTGCCCGGCGGCTGGGGGGTGTTCCTCGACGATCTGGCCGCAGGGCTTGTGACCAACGGCCTTGTCCGGTTAATCCTTCTCATACCTCTACCTTTACTCCATCATGCCTGAGCAAAAGGTCGAGCTGGTCGTCATCGGGGATGAGCTCCTTGCCGGAGTACTCAAAGACGCGAACGCGAGCTGGCTGGCCGATCGTTTACTTTCGATAGGGATCAGTGTGCTGCGGGTTACGTTTGCGCCTGATGACTTCAAGGAGCTCAAGGAAATACTCGAAGAAGCGCTTGCGCGCACAGGTTTCGTCATCTCCTGCGGCGGGCTCGGCCCGACCGCTGACGACTGCACCCGCGCGGTCGCCGCCGATCTTTTCGATCGTGAACTCTACACCAACAAACGTCTTCTCAATCTCCTTGCCGAACGCTACAAAAAGCTTGGCCGCAGGTTCGATCGTATTGCCAGGACTCAGGCTAAGGTGCCCAGGGGTGCAGCGCTCCTTGCCAATCCGGCAGGCGCGGCACCGGGCGTCGTACTCAAAGACGAAAGTCGAACACTCATCCTCCTGCCAGGTGTTCCGGGCCAGATGCAGGCGATCACCGAGACCGCACTGATTAAATATCTCAAAGAAAACTTCACTCTCAGTGTTCCTCACATCCTTCTTCTGCGCACCGTCGGCACTTTGGAGACCGAGCTTGCACAGCGCATCAGGCCGGTGCTGGCTCGATTCCCGGACCTCAAGGTTGCCTATCTTCCCCAGAGGGGCGGGGTTGATTTAAGGATCCAGGCTGCTTGCGCCGCTGAGAAATCTCAAGCTTTGAAGGAACTTACTCGTATCCTTGAAGACGATCTCTACGCGGTAGGCCGGAAGGAACTCTCAGAGGTTGTAGGGGAACTGCTTCTTAGGCGTAGTGAGAGCGTGGCGGTTGCCGAAAGCTGCACAGGCGGGATGCTTGCCTCAAGATTGGTGGACGTTGCAGGAAGCTCCCGCTACTTCATGGGCGGGGTGGTGAGCTACTCCAATCGCGCCAAACAGGAACTCCTTGGGGTTGCATCCGGGGTTCTCGAACTCCACGGTGCGGTGAGTTCACAAGTGGCCAAGGCGATGGCCGAAGGGGTTCGCGAGCGCCTTAACTCGACCTGTGGGATAGGGATAACAGGCATCGCGGGTCCTGGCGGCGCAACGAGAAATAAACCTGTGGGATTGGTCTATATTGCCTTGGCCTCCCAGGATTCGGTTCGGATCAAACGCTTCGTTTTTCCAGGCGACCGTTCCTCGATCCGCCAGCGAAGCGTTATAGCCGCGCTTGATTTGCTTCGTCGCTATTTGCGGTAGGGGCGACGGCAGGGCCTGCCCCTTGAGATGCTTGGCATCTCATAGGGTATGCCGTGCCCCTACTGAGAAAAAAATCCAAGGCTGATCTTACCTATTTCGTTCTGCGATCATTTCGTCAAAGACGAAATGGAGCATTGATTTCTTGACATCCGCAGGCGCAGGGTTATACTCCCTGAGATGAGGGTCTTCTTTGGCATAGGGTTACCCCTAGACATCCGTAAACAGGTTAATGGTTTTTTAGAAACTTTGAGGACTCGGCTTCCCCGGATGAAGTGGGTCGAGACCAAGAACCTGCACGTTACATTAAGATTCCTCGGCGAGGTTGAGGAGGCCAGGATACCTGTCGTTACCGGAGCGGCGCGCGAGACTGCATCAGGTCTGGAGGGATTCCGGACGGAGCTTGGATCACTTGGAGCCTTCCCTAATCTAAGACGTGCGCGGGTGCTGTGGTGGGGGCTTTCTGAGGGGGCTGAAGAATCCGGCCAGCTATTTGACCGGCTTGAAGAGCGTCTGGTTGCCCAGGGGATCGAAGCGGAGAAAAGACGATACCATCCTCATCTCACGCTCGCCCGATTACGCTATCCGGCACCGCTCCCACTTGAATCCTTTTCCCCACCCTCAGGGCTCTCCTTCACCGCGTCAAGCTTCACGCTCTATCAAAGCACCCTGACTCCGCAGGGGCCGATATATAAGATCGTAGAGGAGTTCAAGCTTGGCTGATAAGCCGCCGCCCCAGGCTTCATCCTCGGTCTTCAAAAGGATTCTGCGGATAGCTATCTTCGTGGCAGCACTGTATGCGTTCCTTTTGAGCATCGAGTTGATCTCCGGCTCCCTTAAGCTTCTTGGAATGCCCTTTGCAGAAGCGCTTATCAATCTGACAAATCATCCAGTGATTGGTCTTTTCATAGGTATACTCGTCACCGTTATCATTCAGAGTTCCTCAGCCACCACTTCGCTGGTTGTATGCTTTGTCGCTGCAGGGACGCTTTCAGTGGAACATGCCATCCCAATCATCATGGGCGCAAATATCGGCACTACCGTTACCAATACAATGGTATCGCTTTTCCACATCTCAAGAAAGGATGAGTTCATCCGCGCCTTTCCTGCCGCTACCCTGCACGACATGTTCAACATCCTCTCCGTGATCGTGTTTTTTACCATCGAGGTTTTTTTTCATCCCATCGGCTACGTTTCCGGTAAACTGGCGCAGGGGTTTGCCGGTGTGGGAGGATTCAAGGTGGCGAGTCCACTGGCGTTCGTGGTCAAACCGGTGGCCAGGGCAATTATCCACCTCCTGGGTTCCAGGTTCTATTTCACCCTGCCAGTTGCGGCGGTTCTCTTGTTCGGTGGACTCAAATTCATGGTGGACGGGATGCGCAAGCTCGTGGGCTCCAAGACCGAGGTGTTTATAGATCGCTATCTCTTCGGCGGTCCGGTGCGGGCGTTTCTGGTCGGGCTTACCATAACCGCGGTAATCCAGTCGTCTTCGATAACCACGTCCTTTGCCGTGCCCCTTGCCGGAGCAGGTCTTATCACCCTTCAGCAGCTGTTTCCCTACGTGCTGGGCGCGAACATCGGCACCACCGTCACCGCTATCCTTGCGTCGCTGGTTACGGGTTCGCCTCTCGCCATTCAGGTGGCGTTCGCCCACCTTTTGTTCAATATCTTCGGGACCGCTCTTTGGTATCCCTTGAAGATAGTTCCGCTTTCACTGGCGCGCTTGTTGGGAAAGATCGTGTCCAAGCGGCGCTGGTTTGCGCTTGTCTACTTAGCGGTCGTATTCGTGATCATCCCTGTGGGGCTGATCTTACTGCTTAGGAGGTAGTTATGTATCGAGATCTTTTAAATATCTGGAAGGGGTCCGGGTTGTTGAGGTTGTGCGTTGACGATCTCTTAAAGATGTTCGACATCAGCGAGATGATGTTCAGTGCCGGCTGGGAGATGATTACCGGGTCAGGCAAGGTGGAGGGTCTTTACAGGATAGACCGCCAGCTGAACGAGCTGCAGATTGCCATCAGGCGTCGGATACTCGAACATCTCGCGATAAATCCGGCGCAGGACATCAACGCATCGTTCGTTCTCGCAATACTCGTGATTGACCTTGAGCGTATCGGTGACTATGCGAAGAACCTGGATGAGATAGCCAAGCACTACCCCGAGCCTATCTCGGGCGGCGCCTTTGACGCCCTGCACCCCATGGCCGAGCGAGTCAAGGAGATGTTTGCCCAGACCAAAATCGCGATCACCGAGAGCGATGAGGAACTGGCTCGCAGGGTGATGGCAGATCAGGCCGACCTTGCCATGCAGGCCGATAGACTGATGGATCGACTCATCGAGAGCAAAGACGTCTCGGTTAAGGAAGGGATTGTGGCTGCGTTGCTTTCCCGCTATATAAAACGGGTCAGCGCACATCTCAAGAACGTCGCCTCAAGCGTGGTAAATCCCTATCACAGGATAGGCTACCGTCCGAACGAGAAAGAAGACTAGTTTCAATTAGCCGCAAGGGACTTGACAAGTACTGAATTTTGATTAAAATTACAGTAGAGATCGATAGGAATGGAAATGGAATGGAAATGGAATGGAGATGGAATGGAGATGAAGGCTTTGGTGAGAGGAAATAAGCGACGAATGAAATTCCCGTAACACACCTCCCTTCCCTCACCCCCTCCCCTGGAGAGTGCATCCCTGCCTCTCCAGGGGTTTTTTTTACCACCCTACGCAGCTGCTCCGCATCTGCGCAGGGAACCCGGTTTTTTTAGCGCCCCAAACGGTTGCGATACAACCGTCTGGGGACCCCGATAAAGATGCTCCTTTTTCGCGGAGCGAAAAAGATCGCAAGGGAAAATTATCTTGGTTTTGATGGTGGTGTTACGGGTTGACATAAATCACCCTATTCTTATAATTTCTGTATGCGTATTGGTTTAGGGTTCGATTCGCACCCTTTCGTCGAAGGGCGGCCTTTAATCCTGGGCGGGGTAAAGATACACTACGAGCAAGGCCTTTCAGGCCATTCTGACGCCGATGTCCTTTTGCACGCGATAGCCGACGCGCTACTCGGCGCGGCAGGACTTCCAAGCATCGGTGAAATTTTCCCTGATACCGATTCGGCATACAAAAACGCCGACAGCGCCGCGCTCCTTGAGAGAGTGGTGACTTTGGTACGTGACCAAGGCCACGGTATCGTTAATCTTGACTGCACCGTGCTCGCCGAGGAGCCGAAGCTCGTTCCTTACCGTGATGCGATGCGTTCACGCATCGCTGAAATCCTGGATATTCCCGAAACCTGCATCGCGATAAAACCAAAGAGGGGAGAGGGCATGGGGTTTGTGGGCCGCAAAGAAGGCATTGCGGCAATCGCCGCCGTCCTGATTGAATAGCGAATATCCTGCTCGCCCGGGATTTGTGGAAAAGAATCTCCCAGTACCCCTATATCTCTTGACAATGTTGGATGTGTGGGACAGCGGTTAGTCGCCGCTCATTCTCAAAGCGCAAGGCCATTGCTAATCATCCGATCCATCGTAATTTGCAAACTCCGCATCCCATTCCTCCCCAGGCGGTGCCTCTGATTTCGCATCTTCCTTCAGGCGGAGCGATGGATAGGGTTCATCCTCGAATCTTAGGCAGCACAGAAGGCGTCCGCACATACCTGAGATCTTCTCGGGATTCACGTAGAGATTCTGTCTTCTTGCGGTGCGCAGGCTTATCGGGCGCAGTTCTGTCAGGAACGTGCTGCAGCAAAGAGGCCTTCCGCATGGGCCCAGCCCGCCGATCAGCCTTGCATGATCGCGTATTCCTATCTGCTTTATCACTATCCTGCATCCGAGCAATGTGCCTATCTCCTTGTGCAGCTTGCGGAAGTCCAGGCGCCGTTCCGAGAGGAAGTAAAATGCGATCTTGTTGCGGTCAATCCATGCGTGAACGTCCACTACCTTCATGGGCAGGCCGTGTTTTGCGACAAGCCCCATGAAGGAAGCAAGCGCTTCTTGTTCCCACTCCCTGGTTTCTTCCCTTTTGGCCAGGTCTTCCGGGGCGGCCTTTCTGATGGCTATGGCCTTGGCATGAGGATCATCGGTTGATCCCCTTACGTAGCCTATGTCCTCACAGCCCTTGAATCGCAAGACCACGTACTCCCCGCTCCTGATCTCAAGACCTACAGCGGCCGTTGCCACGATCCTCATAAGTGGATGGCATTCCACCAGGTGGTGCTTGTCACTCATTACTGCCAGCCTGGAGAAAGGAAGCCTTGTGGATAAACAAGCTCATACTCACCGAAACCGAGCCTTTCTTCGAATATGAACTGCATCCCCAGAAGGTTGTAGGTCCAAACGATGTAGGAGTATCTGTCAGGTTCGAATGGATGGTCTTCGATCTCGTCCGGTGGGCCGAATCTCATGTATATCCTGGCACGATCCGAGAGATAGCCCTTATCCCCGTAGCCGAAGTTGCGCTCGCAGTAGGAGATCTTTGCAAAGTAGGACTCAAGCTCCTCGTTGTATTCTGTTTGCGGGGTGGGGTCTTTCAGGTGCCAGAAGCTGTCCCATGTTGCTTGTCTTGCTTGGGGCGGCACCGACTTCATTCGCTCTCGCTCGTCGAAGGTGGTTATGTATATAAGTTTGTCAACCAGTTCCTCGTATCGGCCAGGATCGAACCGAAACGGATTGCGCAGGCGGAACAGGGCCTTGCGTTCGTCTACGGCCTTCTTACCTTGAAATGCCTTCACCGAAAGCTGGTGGTCTCCGCTTGAGAAGTCTTCAAGCGTGATACTCCACGAGGCTTGGGTATCGGGTTCACTCCGGGTTTCATTGTAGTTTGTGGCACCGGGGCGGGCAATCTCAAGGCGAAGCGAATCGAGACCATCTTCATAGACCGGCACGCTCACCAGCATGGTGTCGCGGCTGTCGAAGGGGCGCTCAAGCATACGGCTGCCATTGCTGTTGGTAATCCGCAGGCTTCCCAGTGCACGATGGAATATCTCGACATCGAACTCCTTCTTGATCCGTCTTGTCGCACCCAGGGCGGCTACGCTCAGATTGGCCTTGTAGCGTCCTTCAGGTAAGACCACCTCCAGGGTTTCTGCAACAGTGTTAGCCTTCGAGTTTACAGCGTTCGGGGTGGTGACGATCACCTCTCCGAAGTGCTCATCCCCGTAGATATTCTTCCGGCGGTCCATCAGTTGAAGGATGACGTGGTAGCGTGCGGTGTAGACCGAATCCTGCTTTGTAAACTGCAGGCTGGTATGTGGGATAGAGAGGTATGCGGTGACATAGAACCCATCGGCGCGTTCGCCCTGCTCGATCACGTGAGAGAAACTGTATTCAGCCGTCCCGGTCTGTGTGAGCAGCGCCAGCAAGAAAAATAAATGCATCACCCATATCTTAACGGCGCTTATCCTTATGTCAAGGAGACAATGGGGAGATTGCAAATTGGCGGCTAGTTGAAAACTCCTTTCTGACCCCAATTTAAAATTTGCATTTTACATTTTGCCTTTTGCAATGTGCGCGCTAGCGCACGCTACTGCACGCGTCCTGTGTTCTGGTTATCCGCCCCAAACTTTGGCCAGGGGCTATCGGCAAGGCCAAGTGAGGTGGTTTGTAATGCATAAAGACGTTTAGAACAGGTGAAATAGAGCGTACCGTCTGGTCCAAGTGTTGGGTCGCTTATGTGTGATTTTACCTTATATCTCCATTTTAGAGAACCGTCGGGATTGATTGCATAAACATAGAAATTTCTATGAAAGAAGTCACGGTGTGTTCTCCAATAAGGGTATCTGTTGGAGGAACCGATATAGATTACTCCATCCGCTCCAATTGCTGGGGAAGTAAAGTCCCAAACTTTCGTTTTATAGCGCCACTTTAGTGTACCGTTAGTGTTCAAGGCATATATGTGTTTGTCTCCTGATCCGAAGTATATTGTTCCGTCTTCACCTATTGCGGCGGGAGAGATAATGAGATCATCCGTTTTGTATCTCCACTTCAGACTTCCGTCAGGATTTATAGCATAAAGACAATTATCGAAAGATCCTATGTAAATCGTTCCATCTTTATCAATAATGGGCGAGTCATATATTACGGCATCTGTCGCAAATTTCCATTTGAGCGTACTGTCAGGATTAACCGCATACAGCTTTCCATCAGTTGAGCCTAAATAGATAGTGCCATCCGTTCCTATTGCCGGCGGAGATTCAAAACGACCCAGTTCTGGGGAATTAAAAATCCATCTTGGTTCAAAATCATAGTATGATGTGTCCAGTGCAATAAGTCTCCAATATATAGCCATGAATACTGTTCCATCTTTTGCGAGAGCGAGATAGGCAGGGTGACTATATCTATCTTTAGTATCATAAAACGGCAACCCAACTTGGCTTGTATCCTCGGGATTGAATTTTCTGTGATGAGTTACAGCATATATTGAATTATCTTTTGTTCCCGCATACAGTCTACTGTCCTCTCCAATCGCGAGATTTTTAAATCTCGCGGAATAAATAGTATCCTGCCATATGATTTCACCGCTTGAGTTAACAGCGTATAATCCTCCATTTTCGCAGGCTACGTATATGGTGCCGTCTTCAGCTATTGCCGGAGGGGTACATCCTGGACCTAGCTTCAATTTCCACTTGAGCCTGGTGTCCTTTTGGCATGAGATTGAACCCAAGACAAGAAGGAACCCCAAACAAAGAAAAAACAATTTTTTCACGTCGCCTCCTTTGGGGGAATATACACAAGTTTACATTGTTGTCAAGCTCAAACCGTAGGGGCCGAGCTTCAGCTCGGCCCGCATTTTACTCCGCTTGCTCCGCAAGCGTCGTCACTTCGTGTGCAATTTGAAATTTGACTTTTGCATTATCGCTGAGCGCTAAAAACGCTCAGCAATAGACTTTCCCTGCATGAACAACAACAGATAGTCCCTGCCGCCGGCCTTGGAGTCGGTGCCCGACATGTTGAATCCGCCGAACGGCTGAACGTCTACCAAAGCGCCGGTGCACTTGCGGTTGATGTACATGTTGCCCACGTGGAACAGCCGCTTTGCCTTGGCGATCTTTTCCCGGTTTCGGGTAAACACCGATCCGGTCAGGCCGTATTCCGTCGAGTTCACTATCCGCAGACCGTCGTCAAAGTCCTTGCATTTAACGATGGCCAGCACCGGAGCGAATACCTCCTCCTGGGCCAGGCGGGCATCCCATGCAACGTTGCCGAATACCGTGGGTTCGAGGAAGAAGCCCGAGCCCTCGATAGCATTACCGCCGGTCAGAAGCTCGCCTTCGTTCTTGCCGATCTCGATGTAGGCAAGCGTGTTCTTCAAGGCCTTCTCGTTGATGACCGGGCCCATCCAGTTGGCGGTATCCTTGGTTTCCCCGACCGTGATCTTTTTCACGCGGGGAATCAGCCTGGCAACGAACTCATCGTAGACCTTCTCGTCAATAATCACACGTGAGCAGGCCGAGCACTTCTGGCCTTGAAATCCGTAGGCGGCCACGGCCACGCCTTCCACTGCCGCGTCTATGTCGGCTTCTTCGTCAACCAAAATGCAGTCCTTGCCGCCCATCTCGGCCACTACCCGCTTTATCCATATCTGGCCTTCCTGTCTTCTGGCCGCGTGCTCGATGATTCGCAGGCCTACTTCCTTGGAACCGGTGAAGCTGATGAACCGGGTCTTTGGATGGTTCACCAGGAACTCTCCGGCCACTCGACCCGGGCCGGAAAGGTAGTTTAAGACACCCGCGGGCAGACCGGCCTGGCGCATGATCTCGGTAAACAGCCATCCGATGTAAGGTGAGTCGGACGAGGGTTTCAGCACTATCGTGTTGCCGGTCACGATCGCCGCCGAGCTCATGCCGACCAAAATCGCCCAGGGGAAGTTCCACGGCGGGATGATGATGCCCACGCCCAGCGGGATGTAGCGCAGCTCATTGTTCTCGTTCGGAAAAGGTGTTACGGGCTGGTTCGGGCCAAGGCGCAGCATCTCGCGGCCGTAGAACTCAAGAAAATCAATGCCCTCGGCGGTGTCGGCGTCGGCCTCGAGCCAGTTCTTGCCTTCCTCGCAGATCATTCCGGCGTTGATTTCATACCTGCGTCTGCGCGCGATCGCGGCGGCCTTAAACAGGATGTTGGCGCGCTCGCGAAAGTCAAAGAACCGCCACTCTTCGAATGCCTCGAGGGCCGCTTTCATGGCCTGCTCGGCCAGCTCGGCGTCGGCCTTCTGAAAAAGGCCGATTACCTGATCGGCATCCGCCGGGTTGATGGACGCAAAGGTTTCTTTAGCCTTCACCTCTTTGCCGCCGATGAACGCCGGGTAGGTTTTGCCGTAGTTTTTCTCAAGTGCTGTGATGGCCTCTTCTTGCGCCTTTCGGTAAGGCTCGCAGGAAAAATCCTTGTACGGCTCGTTTTTGAACGGAAGAACCACGTTTCCTCCTTGGGTTAATTTTTCTATTAGATTTGCCTCAATCATACTTGACAGGGGAGAAAAGTCAAATAGATTGCACCCCCTCCTTTGTCTTCCCCCGTCGAGGGGGAGGTAACCGGTGGCAAAGGCGTTCACAAAAAATTCCCCTCCCCTGGTGGGAAGGGTCGACGCAAAGCGTCGGAGGAAGGGGAGTCTCGTAGGGGCCGACCTTGAGGTCGGCCCGCTGATAATATTCGGGCCGGTTTAAAAACCGGCCCCTACATTTTCGTACCAAAATCCACTTCCCTGGTGGGAGGGGTCGACGACGAAGTCGTCGGGGGAAGGGGAAAAGGAGTCACCTCGCTTCGTAGTTGCAGAAGGGTTTGTAACGGGCGGCGAGCTTTTTGGCCAGGGCTTGCCTTCTCTCCTTTGGCCAGTTGTAGGTAAGATACGCAGAGATGTAAAGATTGTCCCTGGAACCGGCAAGGAGAAGCCAGCACGGATAGGCAGGGTGGCGCTCGTCAACCCTCAGCCCGGCGAGGTTTTCCGCTTCGCCAAAATAAATCACCTGATAGCTGGCTCCGAGACTGTCAGCCACGAGAAGGGCGTAAACCCCTGATGACGGAAGCGGCTTCCACCCCACCAGTCTAATCGGCTCGCTGAACCGGTATCCACCGAAGTTGACGGTCATCCTTTTCTCCTTAGCCTCCTGATGGCATAGTATCTTAAATCTATCAATAAAAACGCACTTTGTATTGTATAGGTCTAGATGGATTTGTCAAGTGATTTTCTATGTCTATCAGGTGGAATTTGCGGACGTTCTGTTTATTCTTCTAGCATGAAAGTGGATGACGTGAAATTAGTCAGAAAAATAGGTAAGGAAATACGGCTCAGACGGAAAGCATTAAAATGGTCTCAGGAGAAGCTGGCTGAACTCGCCCGTTTGAATCCAAAATATCTTAGCGAGGTTGAACGCGGCCGATCGGGCCCAGGTGCTGCGACGCTTTTGAGGATTGCCTTGGCGTTAAAAGTTACACCCAATGACCTCTTGGATGTCGGCGCATCGGCTGAAAACACGCACGACCCCAGGATTCTTTCTGAAAAGTTGTTTGAGCTGCTCAAAGGCAAACCCAAGCTTCAGTTGGAGTTCATCAGGCGCCTCGTCGACGATGCCGCACGCCACACCAAGTAGGTGGATTGTCAGGCCGACTTGTTTATTCTTCGAATATGAATGTTGATGGCGATGCGTTAATCAAGAGAATTGGGGTAGAGATACGCAGCAGACGGAGAGCACTGGGATGGTCGCAGAAAAAGTTAGCCGAGGAAGCCGGTCTCAATCCCAGGTATGTGAGCAAGCTCGAACGCTTTCTTTCCAATCCCAGCGCTACGACGCTTTACAGGATTGCGGTTGCCCTGAAGGTCACTCCAAACGATTTGCTGGACTTTGCCCCTTCCGGCGAAACTTCCCATGACCCCAGGATTCTTTCTGAAAAGCTGTTCCAATTGTTGAAGGGAAAGCCGAAGCTTCAGGTGGAGCTTATCAAGCGTCTTGCTGAGGAGACTGCTAAGCTTCTCAAGTAAATGCTCCTTTTCGCCTGTAGCGAAAAGATCGCAGAGAAAGAATCGGTACATTCTCTTCGGGAATAGATCGCCACCCTTCCCCGCCTCTAACGAGGCGGACGGTCGGTCGCGATGACATTCGTTATCCCCTCCCCCTTACCCCCTCCACAAAGGGAGGGGGAGATAATTATTTGCTCCTTTTTGCTCCTGCAAAAAGATCGCAGGGGGTTAGTTTGACCAATTTCTGACCCATTTTTGTCCATCTTTTGGCCAGCTTTTGACCATCTTTTGTCCAGCTTTTTTGCGACGAGTTGCACTCAAACCTGACGATTTAAGGGAGGACGGCGCTCAGGTCAAACCGCTGCAGCCCGGCGTCGGTGGCGATCCAGAGATAGTTGCCGTCCACCAAGAGCGCGGTGACGTTATCCGATAACAACCCCTCCCTGGTAGTCAAGGAGATTTGAAGGTAGGTCTCAGGGTTGTATATTACCAACCCGCCGTTGCCTCCAAGAATAATCAGGCTGTCGCGGCCCGCCACCGCTTTCTGAGGCACAGGGATAAATCCAGGCGAGGTGAAATATTCCCAACCCTTTCCTGTCTGCTTTACCAACAGCCTGCCTGTCCAGAAGTAGCGGGCATGATCTCCCCTGACGATTGCCAGCACGTCGTCCATGTAAAGCTTTGAGCGCTCGTCCTTTAAGGGCTGGGGTTCGCCAGTTGGGATAACGGTAAGAAAGACCCCATCATCCGTTGCGACAAACAAAGAATCCTTGTGGAAGTCTACGTCGTATATCCAGGATTGGGTTCTGATCTCCGATAGAACTTTTTTATCAACGTTAAAGACATCCGCCTCGCGTCGCTCAAGCAGGAACAGATTGCCTTCGATCAGTTTTGCTTTCTCATAATTGGTGCGGCGCAGTTTGTCCATGATTCCCACGCCCCAGGAAGGGGTTTCATTGGTTGTCGTTCCCCAGCGGGCAAAGGGATGGTAGAGCATCTTTTCCTGCTTCAACACAAGCTGGTCCACCCCGTTTTTGCCGAACGCGTAAAGCGAGCTGTCAAAAGCGAACAGGGAGTGAACTTCGTTGGCGCGCGGACCCTGATACTCGCCGAGTTCGCGCCAGCTAAGGCGGTCAAAGACAAGATAACCGTATCCATAAATAGACACGTACGCCTTGTTGCGGTGGGTAAAGACCGCAGAGTAGGGGATCTGGTACATTCGCTCGTCAAGGAACACCCAGGGGGCAAGGAAGGGGTAGTCCTTGCGGATGTTTTGCGGGTTATATGAGCCGACCCAGACCGTTGTTGAGTCAGGCAAGGCATCTGCCGGCTGCTCCGACCGCTTATTGATCGACTGCACACTGGAGCCGTGATCGAGAAAGATATACTCGCCGCTGATGCCCAGACGCCTGATCGAGGACGTGGTGGTAAGGAATATCTTCCTTGCAAGTCCCACTGAGCTATTGAACGCGTACAGTTCGCCCATTGAGGAAACCACCCAGAGACGTGCGAGGTCGGTATCGAAGACGGCAAAGGCTATATCCCCAGGCAGTGCCTCAGCCTCGCCGTAGATGCGTTCAGGCGTAGAGGAGTCATCGTCGAGTTCGATGATTGCGTCATTCGTAACCATATACACCGTGTTGAATACGTCGGCGGTGAAGTTGCGGATATCTTCAAGGCGCGGGTAGTGCTGCCAGTCGGATGGGTTGTAGATGTATGCCAGAAGCGCAACCAGGATGCCCATTCGTCTACTCCGGTTCGTAGCTCTCTTCGTCTTCGTCGGCAAACAAGGAGCCTATAGCATCGGGCAGATAGTCCAAGAGGTCTCCTGCAACAAGCGAGTGTTCGCCCAACTCCTCAATCGCAATATCGGCTGCCGCGCCGTGGAGCCATACCCCCAATCGTGCGGCAGGGGCCAGGGCCAGGCCCTGCGCAACCAATCCTGCAATGATACCGGTCAATACGTCCCCAGTTCCACCAGAGGCAAGGCCCGAGTTGCCTGTAGAGTTTATCCATGTCTCGGAAGGACACCCTGTGATCGTGGGTGCGCCTTTGAGGACAAGCACCGCACTCCACTTCTTTGCATACTCTTCAGCAACATCAAGTCTCTTGCGGTCGATCTTTTTGGCTTCTCCTCCGATCAATCTTGCCAGCTCTCCGGGATGAGGGGTAAGGATCAGGGGCGGCTTTTTGCCCTCAAGCAGCCTGGGGTCTGTAGCGATGGCGTTGATTCCGTCCGCGTCAACAATCATCGGTTTGCGCCATTCGGCGAATAACCGCTTAACGAGCTCCACCGTTTCCGGATGCGTTCCCAGCCCCGGGCCGATCGCCAAGAGCTTTACGTCATCGGCCATCTTTAATATCTCATCTGCCGCACCCTCTGCCAGGTGACCGTCGCCTGTATTCGCAAGCGGGCGCTTGACCGTTTCCAAAAGGCTTGAATCAAACACGTCGGCCATGGTCTCCGGAAATCCCAGATACACAAGCCCTGCACCTGTCCTTGCGGCAGCCATCGCGGCCAGACGCGCAGCTCCGCTCATACCGCGGGAGCCGGCAACTATCAATACCTTGCCGAAGGTCGCCTTGTTGCCCCAGGGTGCTCGCTCGGGCAAAAGCGCTGCCGCATCCTCTGAGGTCATCAGTCTCAGTTCGCCCTCGCTGTCGATGATCGTGTTGGGGATGCCTATGTCCGCCGTCCACACATCACCGCAGTAGGAACGGGTGGGATATAAGAGGTGGCAGGGCTTGAGGTATGCCATGGTTACGGTGAGATCGGCCTGGACTGCAAGTTCGGGTTCTTCTGCCGTCCCGTCCGCCTCAATCCCCGATGGTAAATCAACACTCACAACGAACGCCCCGGATTGGTTGATCAGCCCTATTGCTTTGGCAGCCAGTCCATGGAGAGGACGCTTGAATCCGGTACCCAGCACTGCGTCTACTATCACATCGTAGTCGTCCATTCCTTCTTGCCAGTCGGCCAGCGCGTCCTCGCTCTCCACCTCATCGATAAGCAACCCCATGTCCTTGGCGATGGCGGCGTTGGTAAGGGCGTCGCCCTTCAGTTTATCAATCTTTCCGAGGAGAAGTATTTCAACCTCGGCACCGGAGTTTGCCAGATGCCGCGCCACCACGAATCCGTCCCCGCCGTTATTTCCCTTGCCCGAGACGCACAGCACAGAAAGGCCTTCCGGCTCAAAGTACTCCTCGATCGTTTCGGCAACCCCACGCCCTGCATTTTCCATAAGAATCAGAGAGGGAATTCCAAACCCTTCGGTTGCGCGCTTATCAATCGCGCGCATCCCCTCACGCCGCACTACACGCATAGAATCTCCTTATGATTTATCCAAGTGTTTCTGCGGATGTTTGGAGATCCACCACCGCTGCCCTCTTGATGTCAACCGTAGAAGTACTGGTAGGTGATCGCTCGGATAAGATCGCCTGCGCGATCCTTGCTCGTCTCCTCGATGATGTGCTCCTTGTCGTCGTAGCGCAGTTCTACGAATCCATAAGGTTTGTTGCGTTCATCGCGCCAGATTATCTTTGAAGGTTCTGCGGCGTCCTGCTCGTAGCGGTACTCCCAGGACTTGATCCTTCTGTGACGCGAGTCACGCCACTCTTTCTTTGTAAGGCGTGCGTGTCTGTCGTATCTGAACTCTACGGTATGGAGCATCTCGTTGTGGGGGTTGCGTACGATCTCTTTTGCGATCTTGTCCTGTTTGTTGAACTCGCGGTCGCATACCTGCAGGGTGATGCCTGCCCGGTCGATGTGGATTTCCTGAACGAGGACGCCGTCCTTATTGTAGATCAACTGGTGGGTTCTGAGTGGATTGCCGTTGGGGCCAAGAAAGATCATACGGGTAAGCCGATCGTTGTCGTACTCGTAGCGGCATATCTCGTGGAGACGATCGTTAAGGATAGTCCTGCGCTCTATTATGTTCCTCCCTGCTCCTGCTGGTGGAGTGGGAGGTGCTTGTTCTGTTGGTCTGCTTGGTTCTGGGCGAGCGGGCTTGCCTGTGGGCTGGGGTTTTTTCCTTGCCGCGATGGCCGGGGATACGGTAGGAGGTGCCTTTTTTTTGGTCGCCTCGTCTTCACGTTTGGGTGTAAGACGCAGGCGTGCCTCAAGGTGGGTCTCGAGATGATCTATGAGTTTTACCGCTTTCTCCAGGTTGTTTGACTCGATTACGGCCTTGGTTATCTCGTTTAGGATCTCCACCTGGAACTCGTGGGCTGCGGTCTTGATGAAATCGAAATTCACCGCCTGTCCGGCCCTCTCAAGATGCCTATTCGCCTTCTCCTTGAGCTTTCGGCGCTCTTCCAGCAGCTTGGCTATGCGGTCTTCGAGTTCTTCCTGGCCTTTGGCCAGCTCCAGATACTCGGCGTAATCCTTATCAGGATCGTACTTATCTGCCATCACGAGCCTTTCGTGTCGTCCTCATACCTGAACTATAACCCTCCAGTGCTATATTGTCAAGTGTATTTCATCCACACGAACGCCTCACGTTCGCGTGGGGACCCCGAATTGAATGTTTGCAAAGCAAACTTCTAAACTGCCCGCAGGGCAGTCAACCTCCCCCTTGATGGGGAGGAAAAAGGTGGGGGTAAATTCCATAAAGGCGCAAAATTCATTCTGATAGACGTCCCTTAAATGCTCCTTTTGTCCTTTGGGACAAAAGGTCGCAATGAGAAATTCTGTGAAAAAAGCGGACCGAACGTGAGATTCTCCTCTCCTACAGAGAGAGGAAATAGAGGTGAGGGTTTCTCCCTGCGATCTTTTTTGCCCCGGGGCAAAAAAGGAGCACTAGAAAAGCTGTATCCCTACGCTGAACCCGAGCCAGACGTCGGTGTAGGAGTCGGCGCCGTCGTAATCGCCGATACTAAGGCCGAAAAGTCTGATATCGTCTCCGTCCCACTGCTGGGAGTGCCAGACGTTCACTGTCGGCCCTGCGGTTAGCGCGAGCATGGACGCAATCTGCCAGCCGCCGGTGAAGTGCACGGTGGTCAACCCGCTGTAGCCATCCTGATCCCAGAATCTGACGCCCTCGTTAACGTTGTAGTGTACCGCGCCGATATCCACGAAGAACGGGTCAAACGGCACGTGTCCGCCAAGACCCAGACCGAACTTGCTCATGGGCGGGTCGCCTATCGGGTTGTAGCCTAAGGTGTAGACGTTGTATATCCGGCCGGTGCGAATCTTGAGCGCCACATTCAAAAGCGAGACCCCGTCAGCCCAGATGTTCGCGTGGAAACGGCTGTTGCCTGCAACGCTGATTATGCCTACGGGTACGCCGTCGTTGCGTTCGGCCACGTTCACCACGCCTAGCTGCAGGCCGCGTGCGTTGCCAGCGATGTTCACCACGCCTATCTGGGCTTCGCTGGCACCGATAGCCACGTCCAGGACCCCGAGCTGTACCGGGCAGTCGCCTACGGCTATGTTGACCGGGCCGGCAATCTGGACGCCCGAGACGTCGCCCACCGCGATGTTCGCCACACCGCCGAGCTGAAGACCGTCTACCTCGCCTGCGGTGAAGTTGAATACACCGGCCAGCTGTGCGCCCGAAACGTCGCCTGCGACGAAATTACCTACCCCTGCGGCCTGGCATACCTCGAGGTCGCCGGCAACGACGTTCAGTACGCCGCCGAGCTGGCAGCCCTGCATATCGCGAGTGTCTACGTTGAACACCGAGCCTATCTCGCAGCCCTGAACAGCGCCCACATAGCCGCCGATTATGTTCAGCGAGAAGTTGGTGAGCACCTTGTAGCCGTCAAATCCGTTTGTTGATAAGGGTGGAAAGAACGAGACCGACACCGGTCGGTAAATGAGGTCTTCCTGCGCCGACATTACGGCCGATGAAAGAACCAGCGCCATCGCAATGACGACGCAGACAAAACTTTTCTTCGTCATACTTCCTCCTTTACTGTCCAAATATAAGTCGTTGACGACTGTTTGTCAACCCCTTAAGTCAGCTATTTTCGAGTTGACAAGGAGAGAAACAAACCGTAAGATCAAGCATGAAGCAGCTTCTTTCCGACTGGCGTGTGCTTTCCGGGATAGCGATCCTGGGTTGGGGAGCGTGGGGGATACTCTTGAAGTTCGCCTTAAAGCAGCTTGACTGGCGTTCAGCGCTGCTTGTCGGCTCAATATCCGCGCTTCCCCTGGCGTTGGCTCTCGGTATCGGCCATTTCAACTGGCGCTTCGACCGCTACGTGCTGTTCGCCGCCCTTGCCGGGATCAGCGCCTTGGTTGCCGCACTGGCCTTCAACCGTGCGCTTCAGAAGGGTGGCTCTCTAAACGTCGTCGTCCCTTTGACCTCGCAGTACGTCCTGGTGATCGTGATCTTTTCCATCATCTTCTTCCGCGAGCCTTTAACCTGGAAGCGTATCGTGGGCATCGCAGCGGCCATTGCAGCGATAGTGTTCCTCTCGCTGTAGTTAGGCGAGGCATGCCTCGCCATTAGGGTATTATGTCAATAGGAAAAGGGCCGACCTTAAGGTCGGCCCCTACTTTTAGATTTTTTAACTGCGAACTTTTTGCTGTCAGGCGAAAAGGAGCATAGGTTTCAGGGGTCCCCGCGACTAATGCTCTTTTTAACCTTCGGTTAAAAAATTCGCAGACCCTCACCCCCCCTCTCCCAAAGGGAGAGGGAGTAAATAATGAGGGCTGACTTGCAAACCAGCCCTCCCATTATTGTCTTCCGATCTTTTCTCCCGCAGGGAGAAAAGGAGGATTATTATACCCAGCCTCGGAGCTTGACCGCCTCGGCCACACGGGCCACTGACACCAGATAAGCGGCCAGATGCATGTGCACGTTTTTCTCCTTATGCATCTTGTAAACCGCGTGGTAAGCCTTGGTCATGCGGGCATCGAGCTGCTTGCGAATCTCCTCAAGCGGCCAGTAGTAGTTGTAGGTGCCCTGAACCTGTTCGAAGTAGGAAACGGTCACGCCGCCTGCGTTGGCCAGAAAGTCCGGGATCACGTGGATACCCTTCTCGTGAAGGATAACGTCGGCCTCAGGGGTGGTAGGTCCGTTCGCCAGCTCGCAGCTGATCTTGGCCTTGATGCGCGGTGCGTTCTCCTTGGTTATCACGTTCTCAAGTGCGGCGGGATAGAGGATGTCCACGTTAAGTTCTAAAAGCTCTTCGTTGGTGATTTGGGTGGCGCCTGGGAAGCCGAGCACGGTGCCAGTCTCCAGCTTGTGCTTGACGATGGCTTCGGGATTCATGCCGCCTTCCACGTAGATGCCTCCGCGTGAGTCGGATACCCCCACCAGCTTGCCGCCTCCGAGGACTTCCTGATGAAGCAGAGCCGCGAACTGACCGGCGTTGCCGAATCCCTGGATGGCGTATGTTCCCTTGGGATCGACGCCCAGGGTCTTGCAGGCCTCGCGGACGGTGTAGATGCCTCCGCGTGCGGTTGCGTCGCCACGACCCTGTGAGCCGCCTATGGGGATGGGTTTGCCGGTTATCACCGCCGGATGGTTGCGGCCAACGATAGTCTCGAACTCGTCCATCATCCAGGCCATGATCTGCGGGTTGGTGTAGACGTCAGGGGCAGGGGAGTCGCGGTGCTCGCCCAACTCGCGCGCTATACAACGTATCCATCCGCGAGCCAGACGCTCCTTCTCGCCCTCGGAGAACTCCTTGGGATTACATGTGACGCCGCCCTTGCCGCCGCCCAATGGGATGTCAACCACGGCGGTCTTCCAGGTCATCCATGCGGCCAGGGCGCGAACGGTATCGATGGTTTCTGCAGGGTGCCAGCGAATGCCTCCCTTTGCAGGTCCTCGGGCATCGTTGTGCTGGATCCGGTAGCCGTGGAATACCTTGGTTGAGCCGTCATCCATCTTCACCGGGATGGTGAACTGATACTCGCGGCGCGGCCAGCGAAGAACCTCACGCATCGCCGGTTCAAGGCCAAGAAACTCCGCCGCCTCATCAAACTGTGCCTGTGCTATCTTGAAGGGATTCAGCTCTTCACTCATTAGTTATCCTCCTACTTACAGAGGGTTGGAAGGTTTGTGTTTTATCTTTCGACCTTACGCATCTACTCATGACGAGTAGACGTGAGATTTCATTAAAATTTTTCCTGCATCATACCTGGAATTCCTTAACCCGCAGCCCCTTTTGAATACCTCTCCGGACTCCTTTCTACTCGCTTAGAACCTTCAGCTCCACCCGGCGGTTCATGTCGCGTCCCAGGATCGTCCGGTTATCTCCTATCGGTGCAAGCTCACCGTAGCCCTTTACTACCAGTCTTCTCTCGCTGATGCCCCTCTTGACCAGGTAGTTTCGTACCGCTTCCGCACGTTTGCGTGAGAGTGCTCTGTTGGCCTTGGCATCACCTACGCTGTCTGTGTGCCCCTGTATCTCGACAACCATCTTCGGCCGGTCCTTAAGGAAGCGCACCACGTCTTCAAGTACGGGCACATAGCGCGGCTCGATCAGTTTTTCACCCGGTTTGAAGTGGAAGATGATCCAGTTTTTGCTCATGTTGATGTTGAGTTCCGTAGTGGAGCCGGCGCCTGCCTCGGCGGTGATCTCGTGATCAAAGTAGCCTCGCGCCTGTGCATGCAGGGTGTACTTGCCCGCTTCAAGTCCCACGATCTCGTAGCTCCCGCCGCGTGGACCGGTACGAACCACGTCATCTGTCTCGACCACGTAGACGTTTGCAATGATGCCCGAGCCCTCTTCCGCATCTTTTACAATGCCGTGAATCGTTCCTTTGTCGTGAATGTCCTTGAGGACAAGATCCTTAGCGCTTGTCGAAGAAACTGACGTAACCTTCAGCAGCTGAGGTTTGCTGCGGTATCCTTCTTGGGATGCGACGAGCGTTACCATGCCGGCTGGCACCGCACGCATCTTGTAGAGGCCTCTTTCGTTAGCGGTCGTTTCCTGGGTGTAGTTATCGCTAAAGGCCTCGATCCTGGCACTCGATGCAGGCTTACCGTCAGGGTAGACTGCCTTGCCTGCTATTTCCGTTCCCTTGGGGGCTTTATGGTAAGGCGAGGTGTAGAGATTCAACCCGGCAACCAACCTGGGTGAGTAGCTGGTAGTGGTGTCAACGAGGTTCTCAAGACGTGTTACTGCGAGATAGAGCTCCCAGTGATTAAATCCCACCTTGGTGCCGAAGTTCACGTCCCTTCCGTCGTACTCCGCGGCTACAGAAAGCCAATCCTGGTAGTTGAACTCTACTGCTCCGAAAAGCCCGAGCGCCAGTCCGGAGACCGCCTTTTCGTTGAAGATATCGGTGTTGAAGTATTTTGAGATGCGTCCGTAACCCGTGTAGCGGCCTCGACCAACACCTGCGTGGATACGGAAGTAGTTGCAGAACTGTTTTGAGGCCACAGCAAAGGCACTGAACCACTCCTGCTGTTCCCAGTAGATAAATCCTGGTTTGTCGATGATTTTATCCTCCGGATTCCAGTTACCGGAGCCAGGATTCTCGCTAAGTTCGTTGCCTCCTCCAAAGGAGCCTATGTAAGGCACCCATGTTATATCATGGACCCCTATCGCCACGGATGGGGAGTACTTATTCTCCCGCAGCAAGAGAGCGGTAAAGCCCAGAGAGTAGTTTTCAAGACCGTAGGCTGAGAGGGATATCTCCAGGAAGTCTCCTATCCCCGCGCCCAGGCAGAGATCAAAATCGTAAGGGGTGGGTATAGAATCGTAGGTGCTTAAAGCAAACGATCCAACCGCCGTCCCTTGAATCACCTTGTGCCGCAGCACGTAGGCGGTCGGGACGTCTATCAATACGGAAGAACGATTGAACTCGGCAAAAAGTGCCAGGGTTAAACCTAGGAGCCCTACCACTATCTTTTTGCCCATATCGCCTCCTTTCGACTTAGACTTTAGTAAAGTTTACCCGGAAATTACCCCTTTGTCAAGGTAAATAGAGGCGTATCCCGCCGCACGGCAAGAGCACAGGGAAAAGATTTGACTAAAGCAGAAGTCAGACGGTTACTGGAAGTCTATGGCGATCAAGCTCCCGATTGGCTGAGTCGTCTTTGCAAGGAATGTAACATACCGATTCCTGATTAACCCTACGGCTCGGTAACGTGGATGTAGTCCTTGCGGGTCATGGTATCGGCCCCGTACTCATTTCTGGCTATAAGGGTAACGGTATAGATTCCAGCGGTTTCGTAAATATAACGAAAGGCACCACCGGGGGATTCAGAAGTTTTGTATCCGTTTCCTAAATCCCATTCGTTCATCGTGTTTCTGATTGACTGGTCATAAAACCAGATTCTCAATGGTATAGAACCCGCAGTTGGTCTTCCCCCAAAATCAGCTATAGGGAGAGGAGGTAGAGTATCGGTTCCACAAAACACGGAATCGGATTGAGCAAGCAGGACCGAGTCTTCATCGTAGATCGAGAGCCAATACCAGCCCTCAGTGATGGATAGGGTAGAGGTGTAAACATCCTTCCATATGGCTGCTTCGAAGTTCCCAGACTTTCACGACAGCAATCACGCGACACAGTTCTTGACACCGTGCCCCTTTTGCTTAAAATAGAGAATAAAAGAATAAGGAGGCGTCATGCTCAAGCGTAGTTTGGTTCTGGTTCTTTTAGGGGTTGGGGTTGCGGCGGGGTTCCCTGCGATAGGGGGGAGCCGGGGATTTTACAGGGTGATCGATACAAAAACAGACGGCTATGGGATGCTTTCCCTTTCTCTACACAGCACCATACAGAATCAGGAGGTCGGTTCTACCACCTGGTACCAGTTGGCTTTGCACGGCGGGGTGACCTACGCTCCCCTGGACTGGATGGGGTTTTGGGCATCACCCACCTACGCGGGTTGGTCCGAGGACTTCAGTTTTACCAACACCAAGGTAGGCTTCTACGACACCCGGTTCGGACTTAAGGTAAGCGTTCTGGTAGTTCCCGTGTTCAAGTTCGGCATCATGGGTCTGGGTTCTATATCTACTTTGGACGAGGGGTTCGGGCTTCGCGCGGAGGACCCGGGCTTCGGCTACGGCGGCGGTCTGCTTTTGGGTTTTGATTTCGCAGACGTCTCGGTTGCCGCTCCTTTCAACCTGGTTTTCAACGCCGGATACCTTACCGGCACCGGTACCAACGTCGAAGACTCACTGCTACTAGGTCTGGGGCTGGAGTTACCTGCCAAGACCTACGCGGTTACGCTCGAAGCAACAACTGTCCAGGGAATGGACGCACTCTTTGACTTCAACGAAAGCGCGCTTCGCATCACTCCGGGGATCAAGTTCACCTTCCCATTCGGTGTCGGGCTTGATCTGGGGCTTGATATCAGCTTCGGCAACGCCCCTACCTTCCAGGGCATCTTAGGGATAAACTTCGTATCACCCTTCCTTCGCCCCGCACCACCGCCCGTGGGCGTGATCGCCGGTGCCGTACGCGACGCCGTTACAGAGCAGCCGATTGCCGCACGGGTATTCTTTGCCGATACCTCGATCAAGATCCCCGAGGTCACAACCGATCCGGCTACAGGTGTATTCCAATTCGATAAGGTCCCAGTAGGAGTGATTACCATCGTTGCCCGGGCAGATGCCTACCGGGAGACGAGTATCCCCATGGTGGTCAAGGAGGACGAGACCATCACCCAGGATATCCTCTTGATGCCAAAGCAGACCTACGGTTCCATCACCGGCGTGGTCAAGGATGCAAAGACAGGCCGACCGCTTGCTGGAACCCAGGTTAAGCTCAAAGGGCTTGAGCGTCCACCTGTCAAGACAGACGCCAACGGTTTTTACCGTCTTGACTCGGTGCCCACCGGCGTGGCCTCAGTCGAGGTTACGGCGTCTGAGTTCGTGCCTGCAATCAACACGGTTCAGATTGACGTCAACCGCACATCTAATCTGGATATTATGCTCAAGACCACCAAGGTCGTGGGGCAGTTCATAGGTCAGATCAAGGACCGCAAGACCGAGGAACTCTTAGCCGGTGTGGTGCGCTTTCCTGATACCGATATCCCACCTGTTAAGGCGGATGCCACTACGGGCGTGTTCAAGGCCGAGATCCCTGCAGGAACCTACGCCATCATAGTCTCCGCTGAAGGGTACATCGAACAGCCCTCGCCACTGGTTATCTCAGAAGATCAGGTTACGGAAAAGGAGTTCAAGCTGGTCAAGAAGGGGATGACATTTACCCTTCGCGGCATCTACTTCGACTTCAACAAATCCACGATCAAGCCTCAGAGCTATGTGGTGCTGGACGAGGCGGCCAAGATACTCAAGGAGAATCCTTCCATACGCGTTGAGATCCAGGGACATACCGACAGCGTCGGTTCCGATTCCTACAACCAGAAGCTTTCAGAGGCTCGCGCGGCCTCGGTGGTCAACTACTTCGTGATGACCCATCAGATAGATCCGCGCCGGCTGGTTCCACGAGGCTACGGCGAGACGATGCCCATAGCATCCAATATCAGCGAGTCTGGACGCGAACTCAACCGTCGTGTTGAGTTCGTTATCCTCGGCGAGATGTAGGCATGGCTCGAACGAAGCAAAAAGAGGCCAGGCAAAGGCAACCTAACTCAACGACGATTATCGTATGGGTGTTTTTTGGACTCCTGATCGTATCCGGGCTGATAAACGTCTTTACCATTCTTTCAATTCAAAGCCTTAAGCGAACCGTAAACGAGATGCGCGATCCGGTGAACAACTACTTTTCGAAAAGGCTTGACGTAATGGAAGCCGAGCTTGATGAGTTTGTGAAGATCACTTCTGAAGACGGCAAGTCGCCTTACTCGGGCGATGTCAAGAGGATGCGCAAGGATATAGAGAAGACGCGTGAGTTGTGGGCTAAGACGAGCCGCGTTAGTGGAGCACGTTGGGTAAACCTCTACTGGAAGGCGCAGCGCGCCCAGGACAAGGCCGAGAAAGCCTGGGAGAAGCTTCGCGCCAAGATCGCGCCATAGTGAGATTGTAAGGGGCGGCTCCCGTAACACGGGCCGCCACTTCTACCTGCGATCTTTTGCCCTTATTGGCAAAAGGAGCATTTACTCCTGTTCACGCAGAAGCTGGTCGATTATGAGCTTCATGTCGGAGTTGTCCTCCCGACCGCCAATGCGGGTGAACCGGACCCGACCCTCAGGATCAACGACTGCATGCCAGGGCAGGGGAGAGGAACCAAGGCCTATGGATTGGAAGATCCCTGGACCATCCCGGATGAGGTTGGTATATTCGAACGGATGGTCTTTGAAGTAGTCCTTCTGTGCCTCGGCTTTGTCAAAGGAGAAGGCAAGGAACTCTACCCCGGTTCCCTTGTAGACTTCGACCAGCTCGTTAAGCCAGGGTATCTCCTTCTTGCACGGTCCGCAGCCCAGCCCCCAGTAGTTCATGACAACGATCTTGCCCCGGTAGTCGAAGAACTGGCCATCGTTACCTTCCAGATCTCTGAACGTGAAATCCGTAGTTACTCTGAACTCCTCGTCCTCGGTCGGCCTAAGCTTCTCGTTCAGATACTCCTCGTAGCCTTGCTTGCCGTAAAGCAGTAGATGTATCCCTTTAAGGGCAGGCTCGGCGTCGGTGTATCCGGCCTTCAGGGCTTTAACGAAAGACCCCTCGGCCCTGCGGTATCTTTCCAGCCGCTGCCATACCTTGGCTCGCTCGAACCACGCTTCGCCCTGGTAATCTCCCTTCATGAGTATTGTAAAGCTGAAATCCGCCAACGCCTCGTCGTATTTTCCCCTGGAGGCTCTCAGCTTGCCTCGTTCCAGCATCCACCGTTCAAGCCACCTGTAATAATTCTGTGAGTTGACGTACATACCACCTATCTCTTTGGCGGCGGTGCCCTCCACTATCAGGGTGATTGCCTTGGTGTACTCCTCCTCTGCTGATGCAGTATCCCCGGCATGAGCGCAGTGCATAGCAAGATACGCGTGTAATACAGGTTCGTTGGGTATCTTATCTATAAACCCTTTGATTATCCGCTCCCGCTCTTTCAACCTAAGATGAGTGGAATCCTCTAACCACCTTGATATAACGTTGTGAAGAAGCCAAAACGGTCTGGTTACCTTCAACTCTTCATCTACCCAGCGGTTAAAGGTATCCAGATGAGCCAAAGAAACCAGATCAGGATTGGAAAAGGCGCTGTAATAAAAAGCGCTCAGGGCATAAACGTACTCATCCGTACCCGAGTAATTACCCCGCAAGTAACCGAGTGCCGCCCAACCGGAATCAGCTTCACCCACCCTCATATGGCCATCGGTTAGAACATAGTAGTAGTATGGATTCTCGACCGGGTTTGCACGAAGACTGTCAAGTATAGCTTTTGCCGTCTCTCTTGGTACACGACCGGCGCTCGCAGCCATAAAGATTCTGCGGATTTGTTCTAGTTCTTCTTCTATTGAGCTCCAGCCCTCCGGGGTGGTCAGAAGGATTTGAACCGTTGCGTAACTGTCCCATTCATCCAATGAGAAAAAGTAAACAATGAAATAGGAAACAGAGTCCGGCGCGGGAATCTGAACTCGAGATACATCTCCCTCTCGATCAAATTTAAAGACTTTACCTCCTTGAACATTTGCATACAAGGGTACCTGTCCCTTGATGGCGGCTTTGGGCGCGTCGTGATGATAGGTTATTGTCACCGTATCACCCCACGCCGGCATCTGTGGCTCCCAGGTCAAAACCGGCTGGGTGGTGTCAGGGGCCTGGGAGAAAAGGATCGCGGAAAGCAAAAGTATCGACATTTCCCCTCCTTTGGGATAGCTACAGGAAAAATACTATCCGGAAGATGGGTTATGTCAAGGTCTTAATTCTTTGATAAAAGGAAACTTATTCGCCTTCGGAGGGCGGAGAGGCGCGGCTTACGAGAAGGCTCGAGAACAAGATAAGCTCGGCCAAGACTCTCATGTAGATCAAAAACACCGTCACCCAGGCCAGTGCACCGTAGATCACCACCCTGCGTCCTGCGTAGCGGATCAAACCCGAGCCCAACGATACTATAATCTGCCATGCCAGCGAGGCTCCAAGCGCTATGCCCAGGGTAGGCCAGAAGCGAAGACGCCTGCGTGCAAAGAGATAGTAAAGACCCAGGAGTATGAACGCGAACATCAAGCCGGAGAGTACCTTCCCGCCCCAGTAGACAAGAGCAGGTGAAAACGAGATGGCGCTGCGGAAGTAGGTTGCGGTTGTAGAGAGTGCCGCGGCACCGAAGAATAAAAGCACCGCACCCACCATAAGAGCAAGAGATATGAGCCTGCCGAAGTGGAATTTGCGTCGTGGGGCAGAAAGCATCGTGGCGAACGCCCGCTCGATAGAGTCGAATAGCGCCACCGAGACACCCAGGAGGATTAAAATACCCAATATCCCGATAGCGCCCCAGTTACCTGCAGCGGTGGTTATGTGTGAAAGAAGCACCGCTCGCGCCTGAGTTGGTATGAAGGCCAGGAACTCCTCGGTGATGAACCGCTGTAGACCCGGGGCCACACGGTAAAGGTAACCGGCAAGAGATACGGAAAGAAATAAAAGAGGAACCAACCCGAACAAAAAGCTGAATCCCAAACCCTTGGCCAGAAGCGGGCCGTTGCGGCGATTGTATTTAGCAAAAAGATCGCCCAGCCCGCGGCCGAGGCGGGCAAAAAACGTTCGTTTCCTACCCCTTCTCATTCGTTTCCTGGTTTGAGGTGTTTTTCCAAGGCACGCACTTCGCGAGGGAAGATAAGCGTATAGATGATGCCGCCTCGTCCCACGGTCATCACCGCGAAGATGATGAGGAAGCCGATCACGCAGGTGATCCTCACAGCAAGGCCTATACCCTGTCCAAAGATCGAAAGGATACTCGAGATGATGCTTGCAAGGTAGATCGCCACAAATCCGAGGGAATAAAGCCCAATCCGGGACTCGAATGAAAATCGAAGCCACTTTTTGATCCATCCTCCAACCCACAGGGAGGCTTGTGGGATGCCCATAAGTGCAATAAAGGCCCATCCTAACACGGCTAAAGGCACAAGCAGCCATCCTATTATAGAAATCGCAAGTATGGCGAAGATTCCTCCCACTGCCAGCCGGTAAACTACCCCTGTAAGTACCGCCTTCCAGACCGTGCGCTCGATTACCAACCCCGAGCGGCGCTGCCAGCGCGGCAAAACCACAAGCATAAACAGACCCAAAAGATACAGAACGGCAATAAAGATTAGACGAGCAAACGAAGCAATAAAAACTATACCTGACGCAAACGCATGGACAGGCTTACCTGCCTCTACTCTGCCTGGTGGCGCACGACGGGAAAGAACACCTGCGAGCAGCTTGCCCAGTGGCCCCAGCGAAACCTCGGTCTCATCGCCTTTTACTGCCGCTGCAGGGTCCCTTTCAAGCTCCACGCTTACGACCGTTAGATCACCTTCAATAACTGCGGTTGAGTCAAGCGTCAAGACGCCGCTGATGAACACAGCATCTCCTTCTATATTGCCTGAAATGGCTCCTTCTCCACCGATCGCCACCAGGTCTCCCTTGATGTTTCCTGAGATGAAGAAGTTTGATCCAATCAAAACTACATCGCCTTCTGTGCTTCCTTCTAACGTAAGCGTCCCTTCAGAGATTACAATGTCGCCCTCGACAGTTCCTTCTATCGTGGCGTCGCCGGTAATGACAATGTCAGAAGGATGCACGGAGTCCGGGGGGATATGGATAGAGAGCTGTGTTGAGGTGGTATCTTCTGGAACATCGAGGCTTATATCAATTTCGGTCTCGGGAGGGGAGGCGATCAGTATTAAGAAGGTCAGGCAATACATGAAAGGGTGCATCGAGCCTCCATAACTATGCGTTTCTGGTTGTGAGTGGTTTTGTACGCACCCTCGTCAACATCCGGCTGGCGATGATACCCAGCACAAGCAGTATTGCCATTGCTCCAAGCAAGATAGATCCTAAACTGAGTATATCAGGCAGACGTCCGGCAAGATTGGGGCGCAGGTAAGAGATGAGTTTACTAAAGTGCAGTGCACGCGGAACAAGTGAAAGACCCTCCCGTGCATGGAAAACGGCGTTCTCTCCAACCAGAAGTAAAGCGACACACCAGGCACCTGCCAGTCCCAGAGCCACGCCTGCGGCCCATTTAGTCCATAAAGGCACCGTGGAAAGCCCGAGCGCACACATGAGCCTGGATTCAAATCCAAAAGAAGGCCTGGGTTCGTGCAGCCTGGCTAATTTGGCGATCATAGTCTCCATCTTGGCAGCCCACGCAGCACATTTTGTGCACGATGACAGATGCTCCTCAAATGCCTCTTTTAGCTCCGGGGGCAACTCCTCGCCATCCAACCTCAGCTGGACCCATTTTTTGGTCTCGGTACAATCCATTACATTGGCAGACGGTGTTTCGCTCATAAAAGTTTCACCTCGTCGAGTTTTTTTCGCAGCAAGGCCCGGCCGCGATGCAACCTCGCCTTCACCGTTCCCAGGACAATGCCGGTTGCATCTACAATCTCTTCATAAGTCAACTCATCTCGGTGTCTCAGGAGAAGCACCTCGCTGTAGATCGGCGGCAGTTCAGCGATCGCATCCTCAAGGGTTTCTGTTGTCGTGCTGCGATCATATGCCTGGACCGGTGAGTCCGCACCAGCTATCACCACCTTATCTATATTGATTGCTGCCGGTTTCTTGCGCCGCAGGTGATCTATGACCCGGTTGCGCGCGATGCGGTACAGCCATGCGCGGAAGCTTGATTTGCGGGAGTAGGTAGAAAGTGCGCGAAACATCTTGATGAACACATCCTGGGTCAGGTCTTCGGCGTCGGCGCGGTTGCGCATCCAGCGGTAGATGTATGCAAAGATCGGCCCCTGATAGCGGCGAACCAGCTCGCGCTGCGCCGAGCGGTCGTCTGCAAGCGCACGTTTTACAAATGCTATGTCCTCTGCGTTGATCCGGAGCCGTTCCTCCATTGGGGATGATAAGGAGCAACACGTCCCTGTCAACCCATAACACACCGTAACACACACTCCTTCAGCATGATAGGGAGGTGTGTTACGGGTGGAAGAACAATTAATCACCCCCTTCTCGCGACATCTGCTTGCCCCATTCTATTGTTCTGCTCGTCAGGTTTGAGTGCAACTCGTCACAAAAAAGCTGGACAAAAGCTGGTCAAAAGCTGGTCAAAAGTTGGTCAAAAGTTGGTCAAAAGTTGGTCAAAAGTTGGTCAAAAGTACGGGGTCCCCGCGGATTTGTGAAGCAAATTCGTGGGGTGAAAAAGCTGGACAAAACGGGGCGATTTTGGGGTATTTTTGAAGGTTTTTGGGGGATATCCCCGTCCCCTTTATCCTCCTCCACCAGGGAGTGGGAGTTAATGGATCAAAATCACCTTGTGAGTGGTAGCTGACGCGTCACCCTCAATCCTGATGAAATACACGCCAGGCGAGTGCCCCGCGCCCGAGGAATGAACGATATGGGGTATTAAGGAGTCAAAACGTAGGGGCCGGTTTTTAAACCGGCCCGAATATTATGATCGGGCCGACCTCAAGGTCGGCCCCTACGAGACTTTTGTCTTTCTCTTCGGTTTTTGATATAAGCTTCAATAAATCCTTCAGCAAGGAATCGCTGTATTAGAGTATCAACGGATTCCTCCAATCCAAGTAAACCAATAGTGAAGGAGAAATGCGTTTCGATATCCTTTTTACATTCGTTATTCAAAATGAATTCATCTTTTTTTTCAGCATCCCACATAACCATTAACAAATCTCTTTGTGTCGAGGTATCTTCTTTGAAACCGAAATCATACCTACCCCATGAAGAATCCCAACCTATAGCCCATAATCTTCTTTTTAACCCTTCAAGTAAAGACTTACGGATATTCTCAGGTAACCAATCGCTTTTGCTTGACAGTAACCAAACCGCATTAACCCAAGGTGGATAAAAAGTAGGATCGTCTGGTGTCCAAATCCCAGCTGTATCTTCACCAAAAAAATAAGAATAAGCAATAGTTGACGGGTCATAACCACCAAGCTTAGGGTGACGCAAAGCCAAAGCTTTATGACAAGAAGGTCCACGATACTCAAGTTGTGTTTTTGTATTTTCTTGTTTTTTCTTGTATTCTTTCAATGATATCTGATACAACTCTTCAAAAGTCTCCTCGAACTCACCCCCTAGCCCCTTTATTGTCAATTGAGGTGCCCAAAGTATTAGACGTTCAATCTGCTCGTGGCAAATCTTATTCAATTCGGGGATGGATTTTATAAAATCTAGAACTTCTTCGGGATGCGATATTGGACATATATCGTTTTGATCGGCAATCTCTTGCCATTTTGTTTGCATAATCCACCAAGCCAAATAAGTGCCTCTTTCTGTCGGGTTCGGTCTCCATCGTAATTTGAAATGCCATCTACCGGCTGTGTATTGGTTTCCAAGTTCTCCCCCATATGGGTTAGTTCCCTGAAACAAGACCATATCTAACCACCAATCATCAGTAACAACTGGAGGTTCGTGTCCATACTCTAAAAGGATATCTCTGGCGATAATAAGAGTTGATCCTTCAGGTTGGATTACCTTTAGTAGCTCAGCAATTATGTAATCTAATCCCTTATCGCTATGTAGCGCATATTTATCGGCAAGTGTCGGTGAGTACTCAAGTACCTCCTCATGTGTAATTTCATACCAGATTGGTAGTATAGTTTTTGCCCTCTTGTTTGTTTCAATTTGCACCAACCCATCAAACTCACGTTGTGGCCATTCCTTCTTAAAGAAATTCTTACTTAAAACGACAACCCCATAACGCGATTTACTCAACCCTTTATCAATCGACCTCCTAAGGCTATCCCCTACCTGTAGACTGAATTCGTCATACCAGACTTCAACATGTTTCTCTTTCAATTTCTCTGCAAGCGGTCTGACAAAGTCGTCTTTGTCCTCACTAGCATGGCATATGAAAACGTCGTACAACATACCGAAAATATAACCGACTGCTATCCTTTGTCAACTGAAGTCCGTAGGGGCCGACCTCAGCGTGCCCCCGTCGGGTATCAGGTCGGCCCGGTGTCGTCATCGCGACCGACCGTCCGCCTCCTCAAGAGGCGGGGAAGGGTGGCGATCTCATAGCACTGCATTTGAGATTGCTTCGCATCCTTTGGATGCTCGCAATGACAATCCCCCTATGTCCCCCTTAATAAGGGGGAATTAAAGGGGGATCGCTTCATCGGAATCTTAACCACCTTCTCCTTAGCCACCTTCCTCGTCGTGCATCATAATGACGCGCAACGGGTGGCGTGTTACGGGTTACGGGTGTTCCTGGTTGGCGTTGTAGAAGCTGCGAACCCCGGACCACGAGCCCCAGCCCTCCTTAAAAGCCGCCACGTGCCAGTAGTAGGTCCTCTGTCCGTTAAGCTGACTGGTTTCGTAGCCCAAATCCACCGTGTAGGACGTGGCGTCAATCGAGTCTTCGCTCACAGCCGTGCTCGTGAAGTACTCGTCACTGGCTATCTCCAGCTTGTAGCTGGTTGCGTCCTCGACCGCGCTCCACGAAAACGTAACCTGGCTGCCTTTGACGGTATCGCCGTCCGGTGGGTAAAGAAGGCCTGGTGCGTCCGGGCTTGCAAGGCAGGCGAGAGTTGAGAAAATCAGCACAACGAATGCGGCGGCAAAGGCTTTCATCAAAAGCTTCCCCAAGACTTGCCTCCACCGGCGAGGGTAAATGTCCAGGTCTCTGAAGCGTCACCCCATCCTTTCCCGTCACCTGAGTAGACGTGCCAGTAGTACATCGTGATGCCTGTCTGGAAAATCTCAGTGTTTTGAATCTGGTAGGTGGTGTCTGTGAGGACTTCATCCAGGATAACGTTTGCGAAGACCTGGTCTGTGGCGATCTCGAAGAGGTAGTTTTCTGCTTCAGGCACGGTTGACCAGTAAAAGGGCAGGTTGAGCAGGATTGCCCGGTCCTGCGGGTAGAGGAGCTGGGGCGGCTGGGGCCCCTCACTGCACGTCGACACTAAAAATAAAGATAGGGCTGTCGTCAGGACGGCTAAGGTTACCTTTTTCATCTTTCACCTCTCGATAATTTACAGATTAGTCTAAGCGAATTTTTACCAAGGTCAAGGGGTGCCGAACATGGCCTTTTTTCGCCTTGCGCGTTCAAGGTTCCGCTGGAGATTTGCAAAGGTCGAGTCTATGGCAAGTATCTGTTCCCAGATACGGATGGCGGTATCGTAATCACCCAGGGCGTAAGCACTGGTGGCGGCTACGTTAAGCTGTTCCAGATCGGATTGTTTGAGTTTTTCCCCCTTTTGCAGGCGTTCAAGGTAGCGTTTGGCCGTGGGATCGCCGGGGTCTATCGCAAGCACCTGGTTGAACGTCTTTGCTGCAAGATCGTATCGTCTGGAATCGAAGTAGTCCAATGCTTCGGACAGCAACTCGGAGCTTTTTCTGTGTATCAAGCTCGTTATTTCCTCTCTAAGGGTATGTGCTCGACCTTCTGTGGGGTCAATTTTGAGAACCTGCTCTACCAGCTTGAGGGCCTGAGGTAAGGCATCCCGCTCCCGTGCGGCGTAAGCGGCCAGCATGAGGCTGTCTATCTGCTCGTATCTGCGCTGAGATGCAAGGCTTATGAACGGGGTTATCTCCTCAAGATATGGGAAGCGCTCCTTGACCTCCTGCCAGTAGTCTAGCGCTTGCTTGAAGCGATCGTTGCGGAAGGCTTCCACACCTGCCTGGAAAAGCCGAGTAGCTTCCTCCGGGAGTTCCTCCCTTGATAAAAGTGGCATCTGTTTAAGTGCAAGCAGCATATCGGCCCTTTCTGAGAGTGCGAGCGCATTGTCAGGGGCTAAAGAGAGCACGAACTCGTACTCACGCAGTGCATCCAGATACTCGCCTACTTCCTGGTGTGAGCGGGCCGCGTCAAGATGCAGGCTTATCTGCCGCTCCCGTTCCTTTGCCAGGGCGTCGTTGTAACCGGTCTGGGCCTCGGGGTTATCCGGCCACCAGACTAACGCAAGATCGAACTGTTCTGCGGCGTGCTTGTAGTCCCGATTCAGCATGTCGCGCTTTCCGATTTCAACGAACGTCCGGGAAGTCTGCATCATTGTTGCCATAAGGGGGTCTTCACGTTCGGACGGAGGGAAGATTACGGCTGCACCTATGTGGTGTGTTAATCCGATTCCTGCTCTCCACACCGTGCAGTAACCGATCTGTAGATGTTTAAACTCAAGCGAGGCTCCGGCACCTGCGCGTGGACGCGTACCGTACCCGCCGCCGAATTGCAGATGAAGGAGCTTGAATAACGTTCCGTCTATCCCTGCTGATGCGTTGAACGATCCGTCAAAAGCATAGGAAATACCTGTTTGGATATTAAGGGGCAGCGAAGGGTTCCACGCAGCGCCCAGTTGGACCCTACTTGGCAGGGGCGTGGCTTCGGTCGAGAGCTTTACGTTTGGGCCAAGATCGATTATGGAAAGTCCAACAGAAAATGGTTTTTTGTTAAAGCTCGCACCTAGCGATCCGTGAAACCCTGTTGTTGAGTAACGGTAGATGTGCTGGAAGAATACCCCGGCTTCAGCGCCAAGAGCGAATCTTCCCATACCTCGTGCATACCTTAACGCAACGTCTGTATTGTATGCCGGGAAGGTCTCCGGATCGTCGTCCGGGTCGTCCCGATGCTCAAGGTTCCACACATGAAAGCCGCTCGCCCCGAACCCAAGCGTGCCCCAGGTTGTGGGTAACAGGAAGTCAACGCGTTCCCTGCGTGCTCCGACAAACCACTCGGTATGTGCAAGGTGGACGCAAGGGTAAGGCTCTCCGACAGCGAGTGCCGGGTTGGCAAGAAACGCACCCCTTTCCTGCGAGGCGACCAATGCCTCTGCGTATAGTGCCGCTATGGGTGAGGTGGGGATAAGGAACTCGCGCACACCCTGCGAAGGAACGCCCGCTATCAGAAGAAGAAAACCCCTCATCTTACCACCGCGAACACCTTCTTAACCACAGCCTTTCGGCCTTCCCCATTGGTTGCCTGAAGCACGAAGATGTAAAGTCCCACAGGCCACTGGGATACGTCGGTGGTGAATACTGAACGCTCTCCGCCCGGGGCTTCTTCAACAGGATCGGGATTCCAGACCTCGTGACCGTCTATGGTAAATACCCGCAGGCTTGCCTGCACCCCTTCTCCCGGGGTAAAGTAGATACCGACATCATCCGAGGCCGGGTTGGGGGCGGCGAAGGCCTTTTCTGGTGGTAAAAGATCACCTGAGAGAAGAGGAAAACCAAAGGTGGTGGTTCCCAGGTTTCCGCCCTTGTCCCTGCCGCCTGCCTCGCCATTGATACGTCCTGCTGGGAAACCGGAAAGATGAACGTCTACCCTGAAGAACATAGAGTCATCCGGAATGGGAACGGATAGTTGACTATAGAAAGAGTCCTGTTCTGTAATCTGGGAGAAGGCCACCGCAAGACTGCGAAGCGGTTCGTCGGAGGTAACCTCAAGGGAAAGGGTATCCCCGGTGTGAAGGTCGGTTGTATCGCTGAGAACGTCAACCTCTAATTGGGGACGGGTGGTATCATCACTTACATCCAATGTATCAATTTTTTCATCTCCCCAGTTGTTGGAACCGTCCATGGCCTTAAAAAATAAAAGGTAGGAACTATCTTCAAAGGTATCAACGTCAAGACCCGAGGTATAGAGTTCTACCGGGGAGTTATAGGTTCCGTCAGCGAGTTCCATTTCATTCGTATCAGGGGAATCATCGATGAAGAAAACGCACCTTATCGGCACGCCTCCGCCGTTATCCTCATCCGTGGCTCGAGCTTGAATATTTACCTTTTTTTGTCCTCCGGTCGGGTTGGGGGCGATAACTACAAGATCAATCACCGGTCCTTCAAGATCAGGCGCTTTACCCGTTCTGAAACTCCAAAAGAAGGTATCTGCAGCCAACCTGTTTCCTGCAAGATCAGTTATCCGCCGACGTACCTTTACGTAGGTATAGTCGTTGTCAGGTTCAAGAAGGGTTGTGGGATCGAGCATAAAACGATAGAGATCAAGCGAATCCAACGTGAACGGAACATCCATATTGTTCTGCTGCAGGATATAGTTGGTATCCGCGCGAGCCAAGCCTGGTAACATTGGTTCACTGAACTGGACGATTATGTTGGTATTGGTCGCAGCGGTGGCTCCCGGCTGTGGAATTACCCCCCTCATAACCACCACCGGCGCGGTAACGTCAACGTTAAACGGTATTCCCAACGTGTCGTTTTGCTGCGACGGTATGGTATCGGTGTTCCCTGCTGCATCTTTCACTGTCAGCCGCCAGTAATGCCACACCTCCCCAAGGTTGGCGGCGGATTGGTAGGAGGTATCCTGGGTATCAAGCAGGCTGTCCGCTTTTCGGCCCAGAAAGTCGGGACGATTCGAAACCTCTACGCTGTAGGAGCCTATCCCTGAAAGCGTATCAACCCCGGTACTCCACTCGTACCTTACAAAGGTGTCGTTCAGATACGAGTAGGCAGAAGGATGAATCAACTCGATACTGTCCGGCGGATGGAAATCCAGCTTCAATGGTGCGTATCGCAGGGGTGCAGAGACGTTGCTTACAGCATCCACCGATGAGATGAAGAAGAAACACGAGTCGCCTTCGAGATCCGTACTATCGGTCATGAAGGTATCAGAGGTTTCCACTTCATCGTCAGGGTATGCGAGGGTGTCCTTGCTCCATAGGACACTGTAGCCTGCAATACCGCTTCCATGCGGGTCTTGGGCTGCATTCCATTCGAATCTGACCAGGTTGCTCCATGCAAGGGGGTCGTGAGATGTACACCGAAGGCTCTCTGGAGGCAGGGGAGGGGTTATATCCTCGCAGGCATCTATCTTGAAAGGAAGCGGGGAACTGAAGGTGTCAAGATGGATTGAATCAAGAACCCCTGAACGCGGCCACTCGATCGTCAGCAGATGGCCTGCCGTCGTGGGGAGCGGAAGGATTTTTTGCGGGGCGTCCTGGCCTGCGTGTCCTGAGCCTGCTTGAATCTCCCAGAAACCACAAAGATCGCCGTTCTCATAAAGCCTCAGCAACGCTCCAGCGGCCATGGTGTTCGAAAGGCTCGCCGCAAGATCACGGCGTCCCTTAAGGTTTACGGTTGCCTTGTTTATACTGGTTACGTCGCTCAGGTAGATGGCGTTTACCGGTGAACCCACAACCACGGCGTCAATCCCGTTCTTCCGGTCCAGATCGGCCAGCGCCACCGCCCTGCCCTGGTTGTTGTTCTCAAAGGAGACGGTGTCGTCAGGCGCAGGGGAAAACTCGCCATCCTCAGAACCCCGGTACAGGTGATCCGCGGTTCCGTGATTTATAAACAAAAGATCAACCCCTGGTTCCCCCCAGAGGTTTCCGGCGGCAACGGCAACGCTGGGGGCGTTCACCGTATCTATCTCTTGTGATACAAATCCAGAAGAGGTTCGTTTAATCAAAAGGTTCGGCCCTGCCGAGTCCGCAACGGCAAGATCAAGCATGTCGTCCGCGTTGCAGTCAAGCCAGCAAAGCCCGCGAGGGGCCAGGGCCCCTATCGCCGTGTCCAGGGTGAAGTTGGGGCTTGCGTAAAACAGAATGCTGTCCTCGGCAGCCAAAGCGAAATCAGGCCATCCGTCAGAGTTGTAGTCGGCCCACGAGACGGCGAAGCCACTGGGGAACGTCTGGATCATCGAAAAGGAGTTCTGGTCATTCCCGTAAAGCCTTGAGGTATCGCCTGCTACGAAGATGTCAAGGTCCCCGTCCGCATCGTAGTCAACGAGTGCCGCGGCATGGCTCGTTTCGGAGGCGAAGAAGGAGTCGTTGTGATCAAAGTTCATATCGTCGCCCGTATTCACCAGGAGAAAATCCCGTCCCGGTGCGGCGACAAAGAGGTCTACGTATCCGTCATCGTTGGCCAAATCGCCTGCCACAACCGCATTGGCCGCGATTGAAGCAAGCCTTCTTGCGGAAAACGTCTCTCCCAGGTTGCGATAGTAGTCTACGCCTATATCTGAGGCTACGACGACGTCGTATAGCCCGTCGCGATCAAGATCAACGCAGGCCACGCCGTGGCACTGGCCAAGACCTACGCCTGAAATCGGATTAAATACCTCCAGGAGACAAACTAAAACCAGATACGCCCACATGGCGAAGGATAGCGGAGGAGAGGCAAATTGTCAACACCTCTTCAAGACTTGACAGGGGTGGGTTAGTTCTTATTATGGGGCGTGCCGATAACAGTTAAACCTTTTCGCCTCTTACGTGTCTAACAGGTGATGAGGAGATGCAAGATCATGAGGTTATCGAGCGAGTCAAGAAGGGGGATGCGGACCTTTTTGAGATACTGGTGCGTCGTTATGAAGGCAGGCTTTTTGCCCTTGCCTGGAGGATGCTTCACAACCGTGCCGACGCCGAGGACGCGGTCCAGGAGGCGTTCGTGAAGGCCTACCGTGCACTCAACCGATTCCGGGGCGATGCCCGATTCTCCACCTGGCTCTACCGCATCGCTTTGAACCATATCCTCAACAAGTTACGCAAAGGCTCCCGATTGCGCAGGGCCGATCTTGATCCTGACAGGATGGAAAGTCACTTGAGTCCTACGCAAGCTTTGCGTCAAAGGAAGCTGCAACTTGCCGTCGCACGTGCCATAGACGAGTTGCCGCCTCGTCAGCGCGCGATCTTCCACATGCGATACGAAGAGGAGCGTTCACACGCGGAGATCGCTGAAATCTTCGGTATCTCCGAAGGAGCCTCTAAGGCGAGTTATCATCACGCGGTCATCAAACTCCGCGAAAGCCTTGAAGGATTCGTCACCGGGAGCGGCTCATGAGTGAAGATTCGTTCCGCGAAAAGCTTGTTCGTTATCTTGACGGGCAGTTGGATGCCTCTGAACGTTCGGAGTTGGAACGGCATCTTAAAAAGTGTTACGGGTGCCGCAAGGAGCTTGAGGCACTTAAGGCTACCCTTGTCCTTACCTCCGCAGATGCGCCCCCTCGATTTACCGGCATCGAATGGCAGACCTCTGCCCCTCGCCGCGTCAGATGGTGGCGCTGGGTGTGGGCGCCGGCGGCAGCCGCAGCGCTGATCCTCTTGGCTATCTTTGGAGGTGACGCCGTCCTGAAACGCGAGGTTGAGGCCAATGAGGGATGGGTGGTGGTCGAAGATGACAGCCTTTCTGCCGATGAAGGCATGGAGCTTGCCGTGATGCTTATCTCTGAGGATGATGAGTTGGTGCAGGGCATTGAGAGTTATGAGGAGACGGTTTCTGCCGACATCTACAGCGAGATTGACGAATTAACCGAGGAGGAGGAAGCCGCCTTCATGGGGCTTCTTGAGGAGAAGTTACAGGAGATGGAAAGGAGCTAATGGTGAGACGTATATTGGTATTTGCGGCCCTGGCGGTTGCTTTGGCCTCGGCTCAGCCAAGGCATGGCGCGGGTGAGATGCCCGGCTCTGAAAGGGCAATGGAGATGATTCGGGCCATGCGCATAATGCGTATGAGGGAGCGGTTGAATCTCAGTGATGAGCAGGTGGCCGCGTTGCTGCCCAGGCTGAGCCGGCGCGATTCACTCATGATAAGCCACCGCAAGGCACAGGCAGAAGACTTTCAGCTATTGAAACAAGAGCTTGCCAGGCGAAACCCCGGCGAGGCCAAACTCAAGGAAATAATGGATCGCCTTAAGAAAGAAGAAGCAGAACACCATCAGCAGATGACGAGACTGAGGGACGAGATGCTCTCCGTGCTTTCCGTAGAACAGCAGGCGAAGTTCGTTATCTTTGAGGTTGAGTTTGAGCGCGAAATCCGGGGGTTCATAAAAAGGATAAGAGAAGGACATGGGATGGGAGAGCGGTAAACAACCAACCATGGAGGAGACGATGAAAAAGCTACTGGTGCTTCTTCCTTTAACCGCATTGATCTTCGCGGCGTTTACAGGATGCAGTAGAGATGTCGACGAGGACATCGAACTCATCGAAGAGCTTCTTCTGAACTCCTACTTCACAGGTGCAGGCTCAGACGGTGTCACAGACGACGGAACAAATAATCCTCAAGGAGAGGCCGCTTTGAGCATGGGCCTGCTTGCCCCTGTGCCTGGCGACACGGGTTCCCAAACCTGGGTGCGTAAGATAGAAAGCTTCAACCGTGATGTACAGGTGGATGTGGACGGCGATTCCGCATTTGCAGTTATCACCAATCACCTTGCAGGAACCATCTACGTCTACAATCCCGAAGATGTAGCCATCTACGAGCGTCCTATTGACGACAGTACCTGCCGCGAAGTTACGCTCAGCTGGCAGGGCGGAATCAGGCGCGGACACTGGCGCATAGAGGAGATAACCCCGGTCAAGGTATGGACGAATGGAGCCGAGCATCCTGTTGAGATCGATAAGATAGCGGTTACCTCCACCTCCGGCGAGAACTTCGAGATCACCAATCCTCTGGACTTTTACGGTCGTGATGATGTAGCGCGTTTTACTCCCCAGGACACGGTTACGGTTGAGGTATGGATTAAGGATACGGGTGTGGATGCCTGGGCTTACCTGCATCACGGACGCCACTTCCGCAGGGTATGGCGTCCTCGCCGCAAGGTGTTTGAAAGGGATGATACGGATCACTTGCACTTCACCGGAACCTGGGTTACCGCCGAGGACAGCCTCTACCACACCCCAACGGTGCGTCACGCCGCAGTTGATGTTATTCTCGCCGAAACCCTTGAAGGAGATGATTCTGCCGAATACTCTGCATGCGCCATCGGATTCCCATACGTGATAGCCGAAGAGAGCGCGGAGCTGCCAGAGGACGGTCAGGAAAGCAACGAATAAAAATCACCCCAAATGGTTACTGGGTAACCCTTTGGGGACCCTAATATAGATGGCCCAGGATTTGAGGCTGCGTTTAGGCCGCCGTAATCTTATCGGTGATTCTCTAAGGCAAGAAGAAAGCGGTAGATCGCCTCACCGCGAAGCACCTGCTTTACGTAGCGCCGGGTCTCGTCGTAGGGGATGAGTTCGGTGAAGAGCACGTCGTCTTGGGGCAGATACTCCAGCCAGCGGTTTACCGCACCTGGCCCGGCGTTGTAGGCCGCAATGTAAGCCACTTGGCGGTTGTCAAATCTTCCCTTCATCCTGCGCAGGAACTCGGCACCCAGCCTGATGCTCACGTGTGTCTCGTACAGGGAATCCACGGTCAGTGTTGTGTCCATCCCTCTCGCTGTCGAGTAAAGAAGCTGGCAGAGCCCGTATGCGTTCGCAGGAGACTTTGCCTGTGGGTTGAACCAGCTCTCCTGCCTGGTCAGTGCAAGGAAGGTAACCGGGGTTTCGGAGCGCTCGTATATCTGAAACAGATACACCGTGGGGTACTGTAAGCGCAGCACCTCAATCGGTCGTGTCCTTACACCCCTCTTGCGCGCTTCAATAAGCAGCCTTTCGATCCAGTCTATCGCGATGTTATCTGCGCCCAGGTCCGAGAACCGCCGTGCCCATTCGAATCGCAGGGGCAAGGGAGGCTCCTTGATTATCTTCAACTTACTTGAGGCCTCGTTCATGAACCCGGCATCCGCCAAAGCCCATGCCTGTTCGGTGATAACCGAGTCCTTTGACGAGATCGCGTAGCTTGTGTCACCAAGCTGGATGAACCAGTCCACAAGAGGCGGGGTGTGATCCAGTTTTCCGCGCGCGGTCAAAGAGTAGTAGGAGAAGGGGTCATGCGCATCAAGTTGCGAGAAAAGCATCTGTGCCGAATCGGGCGAAAGCCAGGTGCGGAAGAAAAGCGAGACGTCTGAATCAAGCGGGACTCCTCCGGCCATGGCCGAGCGCGCTTTTAGCGTATCACCTTCCACCAGCCACAGGACAAGGGCGCGGTGACCCAGCTCCTCATCGGGAAGCGCCCGCGCCCCTTGCGCTGCCAGCTGTGCCGCCTCGAGGTTCTTATCTTGCTCCTGGAGTATGGTCGCCATTCGCTCCCACGCCTCCTGCCGATTCGTTTTACTCCGGGATTCCTCGGCGATGCTTGCCAGTATCCTCATGGCATCTTCGGTTTTGCCGCGCTCTATCTCTACCTTTGCAAGCAGAAACCGCGCCTCGTCCGATCTCATATCTTCGAGAAGCTCGTACGCCTCGTCGTATCTCGTGAGACGGTAGAGAAGTTGTGCCCGCTCCCACCGGCAGGAGGATCGCGAATACCCCTTGGCCTCGGCCTCCTCAAAGAGGGCAAGTGATCTTTCCCGGTCAATCCCCACATAGGCTCCGGCCACTGCGAAGGTCTCATCGGCATCTGCGGGTGTGATCTCCTTGGCTGCATCCCTTGCCGCGTAAGACCAGGGAGCGGTGCGGATAAGCTTCATCTGGGTTCTGCGCTTCTTCTTAGCGTCACCCACCTCATCATAGAGTCGGACCAATGCGGCCAATCTTTCCGATTCCTTTGGAAGCCGCGCTATCGCTGCGGGAATGTCGCGCCACGCCTTTTGCTCAAAGAGCAGATCGACAAGCAGTCGCTTCTGTGAATTGGACGGATACTTCAATTTCTGCAGGAGCGCCACCGCGCTGTCCTTTTGGCCTATCTTTGCATAGACCTCGGCGCGTCGTCCGGTTGCCACTTCGCCTAACATACTTTCAGCCTTCGCGTAAAGCACCCGGGCAGAATCGGTAAGTCCTAATCTGCTCGCTGCCTCGGCGCGAAGCAGGGGGGAGGCGTCGGCTATTGCCAGTATCCGGTTAAATTGTCCTGCCCGCCAGTAGACAAGGCCTTTGTGCGGAAGCGAGTCGAACCATGGTGTCCTGCTTAGCGCCTCGGCCTGGGTAACGCAGCTGTCCCACTCGCGTGCGTCGTAGAAGACACGGTAGAGCTTTGCCGCGATTTCTGCGCGTTCCTCGTCGGTCTCAGAAAGCATCCATGCGTGGCGGTAGTAAGGCAGCGCTTCCCAGTATCGGCCAAGCGCCATAAGGCTGTCTGCTTCAAGCTCCTGAAACCTGCGGACGTCTACAATTTCTTCAGCACCTCGCGGCACACAGGCTAAGAAGGGCAGAATTATAAAGAGAAGCCCCGCAGCGAAGCTAATACCCGACCGGGGGCACGCTGAGCTTCGCGCTACGTTTGGATTGTGATTTCCAATCTTAGAATCTTCTAATTTTACAATCTTCAATTTCCTAATCCCTATTTTTCACCCCACACGATCGCTTCGCGCTCGCGCGGGGACCCCGGATTACACCCCTCGAATCTGCTTCGCATATCCGTGGGGACCCCGAATTTATACCCCACGTCTTTGTTACACAAAGCCGCGGGGACCCCGAAGAACCTTCGGGAATTTGCAGTCTGTCCATGTACATGAATCCGACACCCCATCTCTTTAGCGTCCGAAGGACGCCTGCGATCTTTTTAACGAAGTTAAAAAGGAGCAATTATTATTGGTCAATTCCGACTCCTATCTCAGTATCCAAAGGCTCCTTGGCATTAAGTCCGGGCTGGAACCAGGTGCGGTTGTTCCGTGCCGGCTTATCACGAGGATAGGTATCATTGCCGCCTCCGGTATCCATGAACAGCCCAAGGCACAGACACCTATCCCTTAGCCCGCCGCGTGAGCCGATGTTGGCAAGCCCTAACGTAGTCTTAGCCGTTACGTTATAGACATCATCACCCTGGCTATCCCAGAAGAAGCCGAACCCCGAAGCGTTGCCGCCGCCTAAAGAAAGGTTCGGGGCGTTGTAGACGTCGTTACCTGCCTCCTCCAGAAGATACCCGACCGTGAAGTCGTGCCCCGCGCCCTGGGCCATGTTCTTGAAGGCTGAATATGTATCATTGCCTGAAACGTCATTCAAGACCCCAACCGCGAAGTGCGCGCCCGAGCCCTGAACGTACCACACCCCGGAGTAGGTATCGTTTCCCTCTCTATCGGTAAGCATCCCCACCCCGTACCAGTAGCCGCACCCTTGCGCGAACACCCCGGCGTCGTAGGTGTCGTTGCCTTGCGCGTCTGCCAGAACACCTACACCGCCTGCCAATGATTTGCCGTCGGTAAAATCCGCCCTCTTGCCGAACCCGAACCCCTGGGCCATCGCGGCGTTGTAGTCCGGGGACTGGGGAGAGGGGAATGGCACGGTGTCGTTGCGGGCCACGTAGTGATCGTCACCTGCCAGATCCAGCAGCAGGCCGCATCCTTTTGTAAACCCGTAGCCCTGGATGCCCCGGATGCCGCGGTAGCGATCGTCGCCTGCCACGTCAACCAGTATCCCTGCCCCGAACGTGCCAGAGCCCTGACAGTTGGAAAAGCCCTCGTAATGATCGGTTCCTTCGCGATCGTATAAAAGCCCCAGGCCGAACAGGCCACCTCCTTCTCCTGTTCCGTTGGACTCGTAGACATCGTCGCCGCGCCAGTCTATAAGAATCCCCGCGCCAAGCACACCTGCGGCGATCGCCGGATCGTGCGAGGTATTCACGTAGCTATCCTTACCCTCCAGATCAATCACTATGCTCAAGGGATGGGCTATGTCCGGATTGGCACCGGCTCTTTCGTAGTAGTCGTTCCCGCCGGTCTCGATGAGAAGCAGATAATCTCCATCGTATTCATCATCGCCTTCCCCCGCGATCTTTACCATCCCGTATGGGGTTTCGAACTCGAAGCGGGGCAGCTGCGCCTTGAGCGAATCAATGAACGGCATCAGGGTATCCAGAACCATCGTGAGATCTTCGAGACCTGCGTAAAGCAACGAATACTCCACCCTGCCGATCGCTTCTTCAACGAAGTAAACATCCTCGGTGGTCAGGGCGGTATCGTCGCCTATGTAGCCCAGAGACTTATCCCATAACCTCTGCTGTTCTTCGTTAGACAGATCGCGGAACGCCAGGTTGCGGTAGCGGATCGCCTGTGCCGAGGCAAGAATAATTACGGATAACGCCTCCTCAATCTCCGGCGACCATTTGGGAGGCTCAAACTCGCAGGTAAAATCTTCCTGACCTGAGACCTCCTTGAGCTGATCGAGCGCGTAGGAGAACTTATCTTCTTCCTCGGCCAGTGCTTCCTTCATCGCGGCGTAGGGGTGCTGGATAAGTCCACGGCGGACAGCGGCGTCCGTTCTCAAACAAGCAAAGAACACACCCTTGGCAAGCCGGTCGCCGCCCTCAAACAGCTGGTGCACGAACAGCTGGTTGTAATAAGGAATCTCTAAAGGTCTATTCACCAACAGATCAAATATCTTCAGCCGGTAAGGCCCGCCGCCGTAGAAATCCATGAGTTCTCTGTCGAAGTGGACATCTTCTCTCGTTAATCCTCCCTTGGCTAAAACCTCGTCAATGGGATCAACTCTGCTTGCCCCCAGCACCAGGGCCCCCAGGAATATGAACATCAGTACGCGCTTCATGCAAGCCTCCTTAGGGCGTATTTTAGGCGGTCTGGAGAAGGAAGTCAAGAATATTGCGGGCCGACCTGAAGGTCGGCCCCTACGATCTTTTTTGCTCGTTTTATTCCGAGGAATAAAAGTTCGCAGTTATCGGTGTAATCGGGTTACTGTTATGAGAAAGCTTCTGAAAGATGGTGTGCGATCTTTCGTCTGAAGGACGAAAGGAGCAACTAAATCTGCGTACGCCTATGGCGAGAACGACCCCCAGAGAATTCTCATCTGCGGATAGTCAGCTTGACTTTGTAATCGCTTCGATTAAGCTTACGCTTGGCGTCAACAAAGGAGTTGGCATGCTTACACTTGGGCGGATAGCCGAGCGCAAGGCGGTTATAGGAATTGTGGGGATGGGATACGTGGGGTTGCCCCTGGCTTTGACCTTCGTGGAGGAGGGATTTCGGGTAATCGGCTTTGATATCGATAAAGCCAAGGCCGATGCCTTGAATTCGGGACGCACTTACATTAAACACATCTCTTCGGCGCGGATCAAGGATGCCCGTAAGCGCAAGCTCTTGGACGCTACCGCGGACTTCTCTTTGATCCCTGAAGCCGATGCTTTGCTTGTCTGCGTCCCCACCCCTCTTGACGAGCATCTTCAACCCGACCTGTCGTTTATCACCGGAACCTCTGAACAGATAGCTCCACATCTCGTAAAAGGTCAGCTGGTGGTGCTGGAATCGTCCTCCTTCCCAGGCACCACCGAAGAGATCATGAGACCGGTCCTTGAGAAGCACTCAGGACTCATCGCTCACAAGGATTTCTACCTCGCCTACTCCCCGGAACGTGAAGACCCCAACAATCCCGAATACAACACCAAGAACATCCCCAAGGTGGTTGGCGCCAACTCCGAGGAATCACTCAAACTGGCGGTTGCGCTCTATCAGGCCGTGCTGGATACCGTTGTACAAGTTTCCTCAGCCGAGGCCGCGGAGGCCACCAAGATTTTCGAGAACGTGTTCCGCAGCGTGAACATCGCTCTGGTAAACGAGATAAAAGTCATCCTGGACGCCATGGGGGTGGACGTTTGGGAGGTTATTGCAGCCGCATCAACCAAACCCTTCGGGTTCATGGCGTTCTACCCCGGCCCGGGTCTTGGCGGGCACTGCATACCAATTGATCCTTTTTACCTTACCTACAAGGCGCAGGAGTTCGAGATGCCCACACGCTTCATTGAACTTGCCGGCGAGATAAACACCTCCATGCCACGCTGGGTGATTTCAAAGGTCATGGAGGCACTCAACGAACGCCGCAAGGCGCTGAACGGTTCCAAGGTACTGATCCTGGGCATGGCCTACAAGAAGAACGTTGACGACATGCGCGAATCACCAGCGTTGCGTCTCATTGAACTTCTTGAGGAGAAGGGTGCTATTGTGGACTATCACGATCCCTTTATCCCCAAGATTCCGCCTACACGTCGCTACAAGTTCGACAAGCAAAGCGTGCCTTTGAGCGCTGAGAACATCGCCAAATACGACGTCGTATTAATCGCCACCAATCACGACGACGTGGACTATGCTGAATTGGTCAAGCACGCCAAGCTTGTGGTGGATACCCGCAACGCGACGGCCGACGTAAAGCAGGGCAGAGAAAAAATCGTCAAGGCATAATTATATCCTCCTTTTCCCCTGCGGGGAAAAGATCGGAAGGGAAAGCTAGATATAGGTTTGGAGAGCGGCCTCTCCAGGCCGCTTTGTTGTTGTAGTACAGAGCCGGTTGGTTTGATGCATACCCTATAAGATGTCAAGCATCTTAAGGGGCAGGCCCTGCCGTGCCCCTACGTTATGTTGACACCGTCATCCTCAAGCATATCATCTATCCATGAAACTGGAATTTACCAAAACCCACGGCGCGGGCAACGATTTTATAGTTTTCACCTACCCGGAGCAGTCTAACGAATTCTTTGCGAAAATCGCACCTTCTATCTGCGACCGCAGAAAAGGGATAGGCGCGGACGGTATCCTTCTTGTAAGAAAAGAGCCGGGCTTTGACTTCCGCATGGTCTACTTCAACGCAGACGGCTCAAGAGCCTCCTTCTGCGGCAACGGCGCGCGGGCACTCGTTCTCTTCACGTATACTGAAGGCATCGCGCCGGCAGAAATGAGATTCGTCTCAGACGCTGGCGTGCACAAGGGACTGGTCGTTGACGGCAAACCGAGCGTCTCCCTGCCCGATCCCAAGGATATAAAACTCAACCTGACGTTGCATGAGTTCGACTTCCCCCTTCACTTCGCCGACTCCGGGGTGCCGCACGTGGTGGTGTTTGTCGATGATTTGGCCTCTTTCGACGTTCATAATGTCGGTAGATCGATCCGCAACCATCCATACTTCTCTCCAGATGGTACAAATGTCGATTTCGTAAAGCTGGAAGAAGACGGTTCCATATCAGTGAGAACCTACGAACGCGGGGTGGAGCGAGAGACTTTATCTTGCGGAACCGGCGCGGTGGCGGTGGCAGCCGTCATTAACCGACTAAAAGGGATCAAATCACCAATAGAACTTAACTTCCCCGGCGGACTTTTGCGCGTCAACTTTGAGTCCGACGCGTCAAACCCGACCGAAGTGATGCTTGGGGGCCAGACCGCGATCGTTTTTAAAGGAGAGATCGAACTGGACTGATATTATGCCGCGCAAGAAAAAAACCGTGGAAAAGAAGATAATCAAACAGAAGCCGAAGCATCCCAGACCGGCAAAAAACATCCGCTGGTCTGAACGCAGGGAAGAAAAGCCCTCCTACAAGCACAAACGCAAGCAGGAGAAGGAGATTGATAAAGACCTGCTTTCGGAGTGACCTGATTTTCCGACAACAGATTTTCACTTGACGACGTCTGCTTTGCTCCTATAATCAATACGTTCAGTATGGGTGGGTTTGCCGAAAGGCAAGAGATATCCACTTAAAAGCCCGGCCTTAAGCCGGGCTTATTTTATACCCCACAAAGTTACGGAGTAACTTTGTGGGGACCCCGAACAAATGCTCCTTTTTCGCAAAGCGAAAAAGATTGGAAGAATCGAATCTGTTGAAGGTTGCCGATTAGATCTTTATGGCTGTGAAACTTAGTGGGAATGACTCTTACCCGATAAACGTTGCTTAACACCGTAATAAAAGAACAATTGATTCTGCTCCGTTTCTTGCTTTTTCTTCACCCAGTCATCATAAGCTTTGTAAGCTAGAGTCCCTACGCCTACCCCTAATCCAAGAGCTATCGCGATAATATCAGGGAGATTGGTTAGCTGAGATAACAAAACTCCTAAACCCGCGCCAGGGTCAAATAATTGAGGTCTCTCCGCGAATTTTCGACACAACTCTTTCAGATACTTGTTTGTCTGAACAGCTTCCTCGATCTCAAGAATCGCGGGTTCGATATAACGATAGAAAACCTTTTCTGCCTCAGGGGCAAAATTTTCATCCCAAGAGGCTGTTTTGATGTCGTCCGAAAAACGAATTATGGCTGATCTAAATCTCACCAAAGACTTCTTTAGTTCTCTCCGTATATCCAGAATTTCACCAACTGTAGCTTGCTCAAATACTGGAAGCCGCTCAAACAAATGGGATACTAAACTAACATGTTTACCACGTTCCGTGCTAATTTCTGAAACGTAAAATGTTTTTTCTTTCAAACCGGCTCGCACCAAGGCACTTGTGAAATCGTCGAACAGTGGATAAGTTGATCCATCGACGATAGTCTCTTGAATTGATTCCAGGAATTCCTTTACAGCTGCTGAAGACAAATCATCTGCGCTTTTCTCTCTAGATATGTCGAAGGGATGAAGTTCCAATAAACCAGATTCAATAGCCTGTCGGATTTCTTTCACCTTAGTTTCATCAGTCATATTAACTGTCTGAGCTTTGAATGGTTCCCAAATCTCTCTTTGAAACTGAGACCTTTTCTTTAATTGTTCACGTGTAGGATGTTTGCTAAGAAGCTCCCTCTCATAATTCTCTAGATTTCTCAAAGCCAGTTCTAATCTCTGTTTATCTTTTTCCATCACAGGTGCTAGTTTCTTGAGATATTCGAGTTGTCCCTTCAGGTCGAACTCTGTTAAAGATAACCGTTCTAACATCAATGAAGATTGAAAACTACACAATTCGACTTTTTCTGCGTACAAAAGTCCAGCTTTAATCAATCTCAGGTCATTCCCTAACAAATCCTTCATTCCTTGTCCCATTCTATATCCTAAAGGAGGAGATGCTTCTATGGTGATATGAAGGCCTCTTTGATTTGACAATCTGTTTTCTTCCATAGGATAGAATATATCCTGTTATTCGCCTGTGTCAACCTCTCTATCTTATTGGTATTAATGAACTTAAATTTTCACAAGTTCAATTAATGATACACCCAATTAGACACACTATTATGTGGGGTGATTATATTATCTTGCCCGGATTTAGAATTCCCGCCGGATCGAACGCCTTCTTCAGACGCTTGTAAAGCTCACGCTCCGCTTCCGAGGTCACAAGAGGCATGAACTGTTTCTTAACGACCCCGACCCCGTGTTCACCGGAAAGCGTACCGCCCAGAGAAACGACGAGATGGAAAAGCTCGTCAAGGACTCGCTCTCGCTCACGCTTCCACGTCTCCTCATCCAGCTTGCCGCGCAGAAGATTCACGTGAACGTTCCCGTCGCCAGCGTGACCGAACGCCACCACCTCCACTTTTGTCCCGTTCCTGATCCCGTCCACCCCTTTCAATAAATCCTCAATCCGTGCCACCGGCACCACCACGTCCTCACGCTCCATCTCCGGCGAGAGATGGTGCAAAGCGTCATGAAGAGATCGTCTCGTCTTCCACAGTCTCTGTTTCATATCCCGTCCCTCGGCCACGAACACGTCCAGTGCACCGTTGGCTAAACACACCTCGCCGACCTTTTCGTAATCACGCTGTACCGTTTCCTTGTCCGCCCCATCCAACCCGATCATCAGATATGCACCCGCTCCGGGCACTGGCAGTTTGGAATCCAGATACGCTTCCACTATCTCCAGTGCCCGGTGCTCCATGAACTCCATCACCACCGGTACAATGCCGGTCTTGTGGATCTCGTTGATGGTGCGCGTCGCCTTCTGGAAGCTTTCAAACGGAACCAGCAGGTCGGTCCTTACTTTGGGAAGTGGCAGGAGTCTCAGCGTGATCTCGGTTACCACCCCCAGGGTGCCCTCGGAGGCGATCATGATACCGATCAGGTTGTACCCGGTAACGTTCTTGCGAAGCTTGCCGCCGACCCGTAACACGTCTCCAGTCGGAATCACGAATTCAAGTCCAGTAACGTAGTCCCTGGTCGTTCCGTATTTCACCGCCCTGGGCCCGCCCGCTCCCTCCATAACGTTGCCGCCCACAGAGCAGCTCTCCAGGGACGCCGGGTCAGGCGGATAGAACAATCCTTTTTCCTCAACCACCTTGTGCAGTTCTCCAGTAATCACACCAGGCTGAACCACCACCATGCGGTTGGGAACATCTATCTCCAGTATCTTATTCATCCGCTCCAGGCTAAGCAGTATCCCGCCATTAACCGGCAGCGCTCCGCCCGATACACCGGTGCCCAATCCCCTGGGGGTTGCCGGAATCTCGTTATCGGTGCAGTATCTGAGCAGTCTGGACACGTCCTCGGCCTCCTCGGCAAAAACTACCGCCTCAGGCATCGCTTCAAGATTGCTGGTTTCGTCTCTGGAATACCGATCCAGGGTTTCGGGGAGAGTCGTAAACCTCTCTCCGAATAGCTCTTTTAACTCATTTACTTGCCTTTTAGTCATCCGTTAATCCTAGTCGCGCCCGTTCGTGTGTCAAGCAATGTTTATAGAGTGCAACGACCGTGCTTTACCCCACGAAATCGCTTTGCGCTTTCGCGGGGACCCCGGATGTGTCGTTGTAGCAGGTAGGGGCTACATCTTGGCATGGCGAAGGAACCAACAGTAAAACAAGGGCAAAAACAGTTCCTATGCGGAACGGATGGTTTAACGAAGCCATTGTTTTTCGCAACTTCTTTTTCAGAAGCCGCCATGCCAAGATATATTAATTTTAGTCCAAAATTGATTCTTGTCAATTATAGTCTGTGCGCCAGGAGATCGTTACCAGGTGGTGAGGGGTATGTTGAAAAGGGCGGGGGATCTCCAATATACTTACGGCCAGAGGAGGTTTATGGCCGCGCCTACGAGAATCACAGCGGCAAGCATAATTCCAATAGATTTCAAGCCGTCCTTCCAGCCCAGCTCCCGGAACAAAATCACTAACGTGGCGATGCAGGGAAAGAACATGGAAAGAACCACACTTCCTATCACCAACTGCTTGATTGTCAGATTCAATGGAGCGAACATGCCGATAGCCACGTCTTTCCTTAATATCCCTACCAGTAATGGAACGATAGCCTCCTTAGGCAGGCCCCAGAGGAAACTCATCACAGGCGCTGTGGCCCTGGCTACGTAGGCGAATACGTTGAATTGATAGAGGAGGTTAACAACAACTACCGCCCCCAACACCACTGGCAATGCTTCTTTCAAGAAACCGACTACGCGCATCCACAGCTTGGAGCCAAGTGCGCGCCAGGAAGGTGTCCGGTAAGGTGGTATCTCAATGAGAAGCTCTGGCCGGAACCCCTTGGAGGTGAACCGCAGGATCAACCCTACGAGAATCCATACCACAAAAAGGATGCCGTATATCAGAGCCACCGGCCATAACCCGCGGTCACCGACCAGGCCGATGATCATCGCCTGAAGCGCCGCGCAGGGCACGGCGATGGAGATCAACGTAGCGGTTATGAACCGCTGCCGCTTTGTCTCCAGAATCCTTGTCGCCATCACCCCGGGAACGTTGCACCCAAGACCCAGAAGAGTCGGAATTATCGCATACCCGTGCAGACCCAGCCGGTGCATGACGTTATCTAAAAACACCGCCAGCCTGGGTAGATAGCCTGTATCCTCCAAAAGTCCGAGCACGAAGTAAAAGCTTACGATGTATGGGAGCACCGCTCCCAACGGAATAAACAGACCGGAAGTCAATATCCCGAAGGACTGCATGAAGTCTATCTGGCCGCCGATGAGCTGGCCGATAAATAAATTGTGCAGGAAGCTTCCCTCACCCAATAACCCGGAGAGCTTCATCATTACAGGTTTCCACGCCACGTCGAACAACTTCTCGGTGCCGAAGGGGAGCTCGACCCAGGGATTTCCTACGATCCCAATACCCCCTCCGATCAGGAACTCGCCGATCATGCGGATTAAAATAAAGGAGACGGCCAAAACCAGCATTGCAACCAACCCGCCCCACACAGGATGAACGCTTGCGTCCTCCAGCCATTGGCCAAAGGTGTGGTGATGATGATGCAGAACCTGTACCTCGTTCACTACCTTACCGACCCTGCGCCATACGGTTTGCTCCGGGATGTGCTTGTGTCCCTTGTGGTTAGCTTCAGGGTGATGGAGTATGTGCGGATGGCCCGTAACACTCCTCCATCCTTTTTTTTCGTAACCTATTCCGGGAACCTTCTGTTTGTCGATATCAAGAGCCAGAGTGGCAAGAATCAATCGTTTGACCCCTTCACCCGTCCTTGCAACCGTGGAGATAACCGGAACGCCTAACCGCTCGGCCAGCTTGGCTACATCTATCTCTATTCCCTTATGCCGCGCCTCGTCCGACATGTTTAAAGCGATAACCATCGGCTTGCCCTGTGCCAAAAGCTCAAGTGTCAAGGTCAGGTGGCGCTCCAGATGTGTGGCGTCCACCACGTTGATTATCCTCACCGCGTCATCAATCAGATTAACGGCCACCCTTGCCGCATCGTCCAGGGGCTCAAGCGAGTAGGTCCCGGGCGCGTCCACAAGTTCGTAGTTGTCGTTGGCATACCGCATCCTGCCTGCGGTGTAGCCGACTGTGGTTCCCGGATAGTTGGAGGCGATGGTGCGGATGCCGGTCATCCGCGAGAACAAAACGCTCTTGCCGACGTTGGGCTGTCCCACAAGCAGGATGTCAGCAGATACGCGGTTGGTTTTCTTAGCGGTAACTCCGTGACAGGTTTCAGCCATTGGTGTGGTCGGTACGGACTATTATTCTTCGTGCCATACCTCGCCCAATTGCCACCTGGGCTCGGTTGATGAGGATGATTACCGGTCCACCAAAACCCACTCCGGATAGTTTTTTTACGTGTTGTCCTTCTGCCAGCCCCAATGCCCTCAGTCTGCCCTGCATACCCCGTCCGCCCCTTATCTCCACGATCTCAGCCTCTTCGTTTACGGAAAGATCGGTAAGTAATTTCTCACTCATTGTCAAGCGTCTCCTTGAGTTCGTTGGCAAATTCGTCTGATTGCTTCATCTTTTGTTCCAGGAAATCCAAAAACCTGGTTAATCTCTTAAGGGTTATCTCATCCAGGTGATGCTCTATCCCGCACGCGTTGTTCTCGGCCAGATCGTTAGGCAAATCAAGTATGTCGGTAAAGAACCGGTACAGTGTTTTGTGGCGGGAGTAGACCAGCTCGGCCTCCCTGCGGCCTTCGGGAGTGAGTTCTATGTGGCCGTAGCTCTCATGCTCTACAAGTCCAAGGTGAGTCAACTCCTTCACTGCGGCATGAACGCTCGGGCTTTTAACCCTCAACCTCTCGGCTAAATGCTTGGTACGAACGAAGCGATGCTTTCTTTCGCATAGAAGTATCGCCTCGAGATAATCCTGCAATCCTTCGGTGAGGGCGGTCATTGTTAGCCTCCGTTAAAAAAGTTAACCTGGACTAATTATAGGCCGAGCTGGATGATTGTCAAGATTGAGGAGATAAAAAGGGCCGATTTTTAGATCGGCCCTTCATTGTTTATATTGCGATCTTTTCTCCGCAGGAGAAAAGGAGGATTTTACTCGGGGTCCCCGCGAAGTTACGGAGTAACTTTGTGGGGTGCATACTCGGGGTCCCCGCACGAGCGCGTAGCGATCGTGTGGGGTATAAATTCGGGGTCCCCAAAAGGAAACGAAGTTACCTTTTGGGGTGATAATGGAGGCGAGCGGACTCGAACCGCCGACTTCCTGCTTGCAAAGCAGGTGCTCTCCCGGCTGAGCTACGCCCCCGGTAGATTGAATTATAAATGGCTAGCTCTCGGTGTCAACAGGCTGAACAGGAGGGGAGGTTGGGGGGCAGATCCCTCCGACCGCTCTTTTTAGAGCGGCCACCTCCCTTAAATCCCCCCGCCCTTCGGGCACCCCCCCTTCAGAAGGGGGGCAAAACAGTCCCCCTTTTTAAGGGGGAACTAAAGGGGGATCAACGAATCAACACTACCTTCTGAGGTGCTGCATTATCCCATTCAGGTTTGATGAAGTAGACCCCCGGCCCGTAACACTCCCCCCAGGTTATTGTTCCTGATTGACTTGTAGATCGTACTTCGTCAACTTTGCGGCCTGCAGCATCGAAAATCTCTGCGTAGAAACCATCGGGACGATCGGAATACCGCAGCACTATCTTTTGACCGACAGGGGAGATTATCTGCCAGTTCACACGAGAATCAACGATCGGTTCTTCTTCAACTGCATCTATGAATCCTTCGGAATCGGTTTTCATAAGGAACAGATCGCTGCCCGCACTAGCCCAGGTCTCGGTCGAGCCGGTCAAGATATAGCCTCCGTCTGATGTTGGTTGCACCCAGTATGCCTCATCTATCTGTGGGTTGGAGCCGTAAGTCCGCGTCCAGGATGTGTCACCGTCGGAATCGAATTTCAAAAGCCATGCGTCCCCGCCTTCTAAGCTATAATCCGCCTTCTGGTAGCAGGAGTATTGACCTGCCACTACGCAGCCGCCATCCGGGCTTTCCTGGACACACCAGCCGAAATCACGATAGTCCTGTCTTGCGTCGCCTAAGCACTTTTTCCATAAGAGACTACCTGTTGGATTCAGTTTTATAAGAAACAAGTCGTGATTGTTAAAACCTGTTGCGACGTAGGCATCGTCCGAGGTCTGCGCTACGCATTCCATAAACCAGATCGTGTCGCGGTATGTCCAGACAGTATCCCCTTTATTGTCGGTTTTCATAACTAAAATGCCGTTTCGAGTAGTTTGAGAATAGTCGGCGTAACAGGCAATAATGTAACCACCGTCCGAGGTTTGTCTCACGTTGTAGCCTACGTCGCCCATGGTTGGATTCTCTGCAGCCCAGGTTTTCGTCCACAATGTATCACCGTCTGAATCGGTCTTCAAGAGCCACATATCTCCGGACCAGGGGTCAGTAAAGCCGTCATGAGTGCCGGTAACTATGTATCCACCGTCATCCGTCTGTTGAATAGAGTAAGCCTCGTCGTAACCATAGCCGCCGTAGGTTTTTGTCCACTGGGTGTCGCCTTCTGGGTCCGTTTTGATAAGCCATATATCTTCGGCGCCTGCGCCCGCCCCCTCGGTATAGCCGGCAAGGATGTATCCTCCGTCGGCCGTCTGCTGACCCGAGTAGCAGTAGGCGAGTGCTTCGCCGCCGTAGGTTTTTGTCCACTGGGTATCGCCATTGGCATCGGTTTTTAAGAGCCATATGTCGCTCGAACCTGCAGGAGAGACGATGTTTCCAAAGACAACGTAGCCGTCGTCTGAAGTTTCCTGGATTACTCTTCCGGATTCATCCTTTTCTCCGCCGTAGGCCTTTATCCAGCCTGCCCCAAGGGGCAGAGCGGCAAAGGCTGTCACTAAGACAACCAGCAATACAAGATTTTTCATTTCTGCCTCCAACATTTTGATCTTATTATCAAGAATATACGCAGGTGGGTTGAGTTGTCAAGTATACATGCTCCTTTTGACCAAAGGTCAAAAGATCGCAGGAAGAGAGGATCTCTTAGTCATTCCGAGCAAGCCGACCTGAAGGTCGGCCCCTACGAACTTCTTCGCTATCTCATACCCCGCATCAACATGCCGAGCCACGCCGATGCCCGGGTCATTCGTGAGCACCCGCTCAATGCCGGAGTGCCGCATTTGACAGGGGGACGCGTTTGAGTAGAATAAGAGATTAAACGAAATTGGAGGACAGATGATTCTTAAGTTAGCTTTGATGTTCCTGCTTTTAGGTCAGGCCCCGCCCACTGCGGAGCCTGGACAGCCAGAAAAGCAAGCCACCGAGGCGGTTCAGCCGGCAGAAACCGGCCAGCCCGAGGTTCAGGCTACAGAAGCAGAACCGCAGCCGGCACAGCAGCAGCAACCCCTGGCAGGCGGATGTTTTGGAGGTGGGGAAGAGGGCCAGAAGCGTCCGGCATGGATCACTTGGGTTATTCTCCTGGGTATACTCGTCGTATTCTACCTCGTTATGATTTTGCCACAGCGCAGGCGTCAGAAGAAACACCAGGAGATGCTTAAGGCGTTGAACAGGGGGGATCGTGTCGTCACTAACGGCGGTGTAATCGGAACCATCTCCAGGGTGAAAGAGGAAAGCTTCATCATCAAGACCGCCGACAAGACGGAATTGGAGATCGACAAATCCGTTGTCTCACAGAAGAAGTAACCTGAAGATTCTTTACTTCGGCACCGCCGCGATAGGTATACCTCTTTTGCGGCGGTGTGTCTCATTTGGGGAGGTGGCAGGGGTTGTTACTTCCCCTGACCGGCCGGTAGGCCGCGGCAGGAAGATGAGACACTCAGCCATCAAGGAAGTAGCGTTGGAGTTGGGGCTTTTTGTCTATCAGCCGCAGGACGTCAACTCTTCCGAATCAGTCCAATGGCTTAAGTCGCGTTCGCCAGATGTCTTCATCCTTTTCGCCTACGGTCAGATACTCTCAGGGAAACTTCTCTCAACCCCGCGCTGGGCGATCAACGTTCATCCCTCCCTGCTTCCTGCCTACAGAGGTGCGGCTCCCCTGCAGCGTGCTGTAATGGCAGGGGAGGTCGAAACAGGTATTACCGTTATCCAGATGAGCGAGCGCGTGGATGCAGGAGGCATTCTTCTTTCAGAGACCATACCGATAGAACCGGATGACACCTGCGGCGATCTGGCTGAACACGTAAGCCGTGCAGCTGGCTACCTGGTGGAGAAGACAATCGAAGGGCTTCTTGATGCTACGCTTACACCCTCTCCTCAAACCACCGAAGGCATAGCCCCGGCACCCAAGATCCGCAAGGAAGAACGTATCATCAACTGGGAGAGGCCTTCATCGGAGATTCACAACCTGGTTCGTGCCCTCTCTCCTGAGCCCCTGGCCTACACCTTGTTTCGTGGCAGGCGGCTTGAGGTTATCCGCTCGCGTGTGGCTGATGAGGAAGGTGCAGGAGTACCGGGAAGCATGGCTTTAGAGAGCGGTCGACTCGTGGTTCAGTGCGGTGCAGGGTTTCTTGAGGTTCTAAAACTCAAGCCGGAAGGCAGGAGGGAGATGGACGCTCGAGCGTTCGCAAACGGCTACCGTCCAAAAGCAAACGAGATCTTAGGCACCCGTAACACCCGTAACCCGTAACACCCGTAACACCCATAACACACCACGCAACACATTCCGCAACACACACTCTTGCCCGTAACACACCTTAGGTATTTCCTTTGGTACAGAGTGTATCACAGGCGTCTATCTTGTAATCTTCATAAAAAGGCCGGCGCAGGCACCGGCCTTCAATGATCGAACTCTTTTTTAAGCATACGAGCGTACGATTGAGTCGGATTGTCTATATCTTAGACGTAATATCCCGGCAAGATGTTGCGATTTTCCCTGAACTGGTTAATCCTCTTCCGATTCCCTCTTGGAAAAGTAGATTATGTCCGGGTGTTCAACGTAGCCCAGCTTGTGGGCCAACTGAATACTCGGGATGTTATCGCGTTCAACGAGCAAGGTGATGACCTTTATCCCTTCCTGCCTCAGGGCATCCTCTGCGGCAAGAGTGAGTCTCTGGGCGATGCCCTGGCCCCGGTAGCGAGCCTGGACCGCGATTCGGTTAAGGTAGCCTTTTCTGCCGTCGCTTGAAGCTACGATCACGCCTATCAGTTCGCCTTTGATCTCCGCACCCCAGAAGAACTTTGGGTTTTTCTCCATCTGTTTGGTTAACTCTTTATAAGAGTCGCGGCCCCTGGGTCTTGCAGGCACCCCGGCACTCTCCCAAAGCTCGATTATCCTCTCGTAATCGGCCGGGGTAAGTTGCTTGATTACGATCTCCTGCACACCCTGACTCTATCCGGGAAAAGGGTTATGTCAACGCGCCTCTCCGTAGCCACTTTACCGGTTGTGAAACAGGATTATCCTTATCCTTAAGAATCCGTGGCTTTCCTTGGGATCAGGGTTCCGGAATCCTTGTATATGCGTTGTTTGGATGAGGGCCTACTTGGCACGATAATTGCTGTCTAAAAAGAGGGGAGAGGAGATAGTCAGAATCGAGAGGAGTGAGGTGAGAATCAATGGAAGGGACGAGGGTGCGGGGAAGGAGGGGGAGTTGGAAGGCAGGGGGTGAGGTGGAGAGGAGTGATTTCCTTGACCAGGCGTTTCGTTTGCGTATAGTTCAGGCAGGAGGAGCTAATGAGATTTCGTTGGAACTATCTACTTGTCTTCTTGGTTTTGTTTGCGTTGGTTTTTCTGGGGTGCGCGGCAGGAGATCCTACTCGTTGGAACGCGGCGAATCCTGCCGGTTTCTGGGCCGGGCTGTGGCATGGGATAATCTCAATCATCACCTTTATCATCTCCCTGTTCTCCAAGAACGTTAAGATGTATGAGTGCTTCAACAACGGCGGCTGGTACGACTTCGGGTTCTTACTTGGTGTTATCCTCGTATTGGGTGGTGGCGGTGGAGTCACAAGTAACGCAAGTCGGCGTGGCCGTATCCGCCGAAGAGACTAGGGAAATCCTTTCGGATAGATACCATGAGACGGAGGAGTAATGGCTGAATCCTATGCCCTGCGACGCGTGAGCGCTCTTTTGCCTTTCCTGCGAGCAAACGCTGTGCGTAGGATTCTTCAAGTGGGTGGCGGGGAGGTTGCCTCTCTTCTGGTCAGCGAGGGATTTGAAGCCACGGTTCTCGACCCATCCAAGGAATCACTCGCCGAACTTACGAAAACGCTTGAGGATGAAGGGCTTCGAGCCAGGTTGATCGAGGGGCCCTTTGATTTCGTTTTTGCGTTCAACACCCTCTACCGCTCCGATCACAAAGGGCTGAAGCGTTCGATTGACTCGCTCCTTGCCCGGCTCCGCGAGGAGGGTTTCTTTTACATAACCCTTATCTCCACCAGACATGCTGACTACGGCAAGGGGAGTGAGGTTGAACCTGATACGTTCAGCCTGAACGGGTTGCTCACTCACTACTGTGATGCCGCCGATGTGGTGGCGCTCCTGGGGGATGTTGAGATAATTGATCTAAGGGATGAGGAGCAAGCCAGGCCTGGAAGTTTTCACTGGCACGTCCTGGGGTGCAGGAAGGGCCTTTCGCCGTCCGCCAACGAAGGGTAGTTCCCCTTCTTTGCTCACTATACGAGGAAGGGGGGAGGTCAAGCTTTTGGGTAGACAATTTTACTTGACAAGCGATTTTTCTCTATGTATAGTTAATCTATGGGAAGAAGCTCGATTTATCAGCGTAAACTTTTTCCTACCCTTACAGTAGGATTTCCTTCTACGCGTTATCAGGGGAGCAAGGTGAAACTGATCGAGTGGATTTGGAGCCAGATAGCGGATTTGGATTTCAAGACATGCTTAGATGCTTTCGGTGGTACGGGTGTGGTTGCTTACCGTTTGAAACAGGAGGGCAAGCAGGTTACCTATAATGACTTGCTGAAATTTAATTATTATTTCGGGCGTGCATTGATTGAAAACAACGGCGTTCGTCTAACCCCAGAAGATGTGAGATGGTTGTTGGAGAAGCATTCAGGGATCACCTATCCTAGCTTTATTGAGGATAATTTCGCGGATATTTACTTTACTGATGAGGAGAATGCATGGATTGATCAAACGATTACTAATATTCGACGACTAAACGACCCGTACAAGTTTGCCATAGCATTTTTTGCTTTGTGTCAAGCCGCAATCATCAAGCGTCCCTATAATCTATTTCATCGCAAGAATCTTTATATTCGGTTTGCGGACGTGAAGCGCTCGTTTGGGAATAAGACAACTTGGGACAGGTCTTTTGAGGAGTGGTTTCGTATTTTTGCAGAAGAAGCGAACCAGGCCGTCTTTGACAACGGCAAGAAGAACCGTGCTTTTAACTGCGACGCTGCCTGCGTGCCTGGCGAGTATGATCTGGTGTATATAGATACCCCCTACATTTCTAAACGCGGAGTGGCGGTGGATTACTTCCAATTTTATCATTTTTTAGAGGGGTTAACGATGTATGATGAATGGAGTGAACACATAGACCATAGATCAAAACATCGGCGGTTGAAGCCACTGCCAAGTGAGTGGACGAATAAGAATCAAATTCACGGAGCTTTTGACAGATTATTTTCAAGATATAGCGGGAGTATAATCGTTGTCTCCTATAGGAATGATGGTATACCCTCTGAAGCGGATTTAACTTCAATTCTTGCAAGATACAAAGGGAATGTGCGAGTTGAACATTTTGGGAACTATAAATATGTTCTGTCTACCAATTCGAGGTGTGGGGAAATGCTTTTGATCGGGACATAGCTTCTGCGAGAGGAGTAGAGATGACCGTGGAGCAGTTCAGAGAGAGATTGTTAGTCCACTTCGACGAATTCAGGCGTAGCCTTGCCACAGATGCTGGTGACTGGACAATCAAGGGATTTATTGACGTGTATAAGAGTATTTATGCCATTTCCACCGACACAAAAGTTATGTCCAAGATTATCGAACTAATGCTCTTCCCGATCATTTCCAGCTTTTCTACAAAGCATGGCTATAAAATGATGCTTAGCGAGCAACAAAATTATTACCCCGACATTAGTTTCATAGCGCCAAATGGAACGAAGATCGCCCTTGATCTTAAAAGTACATATCGCAAGAGCGAGAAGATGGTAAGCGGTTTCACGCTGGGCGCATTCACTGGATATTTCCGGAAGCGTGATTCCACAAAGAATATAACCTTTCCCTATAAGGAGTATGCCGCGCACCTGGTTCTGGGGGTTATATATAGCCGTAATGAGGAAGCCTCTGAGGAGGTTAGAGTTTATCAACTGGATGACCTCCAGAGCATTGTATCCGTGGCTAAGGATTTTGATTTTATCCTCCAAGAGAAATGGCGCATTGCCAGCGATAGACCTGGAAGCGGGAATACGAAAAACATCGGCTCGGCAACTAACATCCAAGCCTTACTTACGGGCAATGGCCCATTTGCTGCTTATGGTTCAAAAGTTTTTGATGATTATTGGATGAACTATTTGACTAAAGACATGGCACGGGCCATTGACTCGGACGTTCCCTATAGGAATCTCGAAGGATATTGCAAGTGGCGCAAATAACCCCTTTTCATAGAAACTTCTCAGGCTTTTAATCTCCTTGTATACCCTGGCAACCGACTACTTCAGATTAAACGTTCAGTTCCTTTTTGAACCAAAGCAGGGTGCGGTCAATGCCCTCCTCAAGCCCTACCTTTGGTTTGAATCCCAGCGAGGTACAGGCGTGATGGGCATCAAGGCGCATCTCGAATACCTCACATGGAAGTTGGGGTCCGCGGACTGGTTTGAGTTCGTACGGGATGCGTTCCTTGAGCATTTCGAAGATCCGGTTGATTGCGACGCCCTCACCGGTGCCCAGGTTGTAGATGAAGTCAACGGATGCGGCGCGTTTGGTTTTTCGCTCAGGAAGTCTTATCGCCGCAATTGCCGCGTCCATCACGTCGGAGAAGAAGATAAAATCACGCTCCTGCCAGCCGTCGCCGTTGATGATAACCTGCCTTTCCTTTAGCATCCGGCCGATGAGGATAGAAATAATTCGGCCTTCGGACTCCGGGCTTTGACGAGGGCCGTAGACGTTTGCCGTCCGCAGGATAACATGATCAAGCCCGAAGTTGACCCAGTAGGAGTAGAGGTAGTTTTCGACCGTTCGCTGGGTGACCCCCACCGGCGAAACCGGATGAGTCGGGTGCTCCTCGTCACACGGTAGATACTGGGGGTTTCCGTAGACCGCAGTAGAAGAGCCGTAGATTACCCGTTTTACGTGGTATTGTTTGCACAGCTCAAGAAGAATCAGGCTGTAAAGGATATGGTCTGCGTTTTGAAGAGGTTGTTCGAAGCTGTTTACTATGGAATGTTCGTAGGCGAAGTGGCAAACGACGTCCACTCGCTCCTTCTCAAAAACTTTTTGCAGGTTTTCCGAGCGATAATCGTGGCGATATACGCGGGCTCGGGTGGTTATGAATCCTCGTCCTCCCGTGGGATCAAGCGCTACAACATCCTCGTTCTCGGCCACAAGACGATCCACAAGGTGTGAACCCAGGAATTTATCCGCTCCGGTAACCAGAACCTTCATTGGTCTCCTTTCATCTCCTCCCACAAGTCTAACTCTATTCTATTGATACAGCTTTACTTGTCAAGATTTTTACTTCCTTGACAATTCAACAGAAAGTGGTATCTTTGGGAATGTTTGGGATCAGTTCTCTAATCGAGTCACGTCTTGGGCCCTGGCTTGCGATAACAGTCGGGGCTCTCTGGCTCGTTTCCCTGATCCTTCTTGCTGTCCACGTCGTAAAACGCCGCAGCGGCTACTATCACCGACGTGCCGACAAGAGGCCGCCGTCTCGAGCGATTCTTTGGATTATAGACGGCTTGATGTTCCTTCTCGTATGTCTGCTTGCTTTTCTTGCAGTGCGGTTCTTTGCCCCCATCTTGCTCTCATGGTACTTCAGGATCGGGGTTCTTTCCGGGGTTTTTGCCGTTATCGTCATCCTTATCATCTTCAGGCAAGGCCTGGCTCTTCGAATCGCTGCGGCTAATAAGGCTCCATCAACCGCTGAGAAGGGTAACTCACGCCTCAGAAAGGCATTGAAGAGATGAGACGCGCTGGACTTCCTTGACAAGTTGCCTGAGGACTGATAAACTAACAAACATGATAGCACGGATTCCATTTAACCGAAGGTTGATCCTTTTCATCTTTGTAGCCGCCCTTGCAGGTCTGCAGATGTTTATGAAGCTGGGTCCCTGGTTTTTCGTAGGCACCGGGCTTTTCTTCATTCTGCTTATAGGCTACTCGGCTTTGATGATAGGCAAACGTGCCGAACGCAGGCCGCCGGATAAAAATTATCGCCCCTTCGTCTCGGTACTTATCCCGGCTCATAACGAAGAGGAGGTTATTGCCGAGGCAGTCAAGCAGGCGTTCAAGCTTCGCTATCATGAGAAGGGGACACGAAACTACGAGGTTTGGGTGATTGACGATCGTTCTACTGACAATACCCCACAAGTCATTGAGGGATTAAAGAAACGTTACCCTAAGCTGGGGGTTCTTTCCCGCAAGCGTGACGCTTTTGCGGGCAAGGCCGCGGCCTTGAATGAATGCCTTCCTTTCACGAAGGGCGAGGTTCTTTTGGTTCTTGATGCGGACGCCAACTTTCCCCCTGACCTCATCACCCGCGCTGTTGGTTACCTGGCTCCAAAACGGACAGGCGGGGCGCAGGTGGCAAAGCGGATCGCCAATCCTGAGACCAACCTTTTGTGTCTGCTGCAGTCGGATGAGTACAAGATCGATACAAGCATTCAGCTTGGGCGCGACTCGGTGGGCGGGGCTGTGGAGTTCAAGGGCAACGGCTCGTTTATAAAGCGTTCGGCACTCCAAGCTGTAGGCGGCTGGAGCAACCACACACTTACCGAGGATCTCGATCTTTCAACCAAGATGCTTCTGGGTGGCTACAGGATCCGCTTCGTAGCTGAGACCGCCGTGTGGGAGCAGGCCGCACCTGATTTCAAGAGCTTTTCCAGGCAGCGGCTCCGGTGGCTTGAAGGCAGCATGCTGCGCTACCTTATGTATCTTCCACGGTTTCTTAAGGGGCCGCTTCATCCGCGTCAGCGCTTTGACATGGTGATGTTCTTAACCGAGTTCGCCCTGCCCATATACGTGCTGTTCGATCTCCTGACTCAGGTGGTCTGGATATTTACGCTTGGATACCTGCGGTTGGGGAGCCTTGCCGTCATTATGGGAGCGGTTGCTATATTCATTCTGATCAAGTTGATATCGGCGTATGTACGTGAGCACCGGTACTCTATCTGGCAGATAATCGGGCGCACCTGCATCACGATGCTCTACATGTTTCACTGGTTCCCGCTGGTGATAGCCGCGACCTTCAATATTATCTGCGGGCTCGAGACCCGCAGCTGGAAGAAGGTAAAGCGCATAAAGGGTGAGGAGATAGCTAAGACCTGACGATTCTTCACAATAACAACACTCTCCATAGGCGGCACACTAGGTTCTAAAGAAGACCAACTGGTGGAGCTAAGCGTTTTCGACGCTACAGGTCGAGAAGTTAAAACGCTGGTTTCAAGCCACCACACTCCTGGACACTACGAGGTTACATGGAACGGCAAAGACGCAAAAGGTGCCAAATGTCCTTCAGGCGTCTACTTCATCAGGATGCACAATAACGAGTTCAATGCCAACGCACTGGTTGTCTTGATAAGACAGGCAAAGGGACTAAACAAATGATATTACGAAGCATATGCCTCTTACGTCGTGGGTTCAGGGGTGGAGGAACCCGTAACACCCGTAACACACCGCCTCCCTTCCCTTACTATAGATAAAAGCGTAGGGGGTGAGTTTACCTTCAGCGTATCGCACTCCAATATTGTCAGGGGAATAGTAATCTACGACGCGAGCGGGAGCGTCGTCAGGGATCTAACGATCAGTGACAATCAAACCATCCATTGGGATGGAACGGATGCTAACGGACGGTCCCTGTCCCCAGGGGTTTATTTTGTCAAACTATCACCAAACACATCTTCCCTGAAGCTGGTCTTGATACGCTAAGAGAGGTTCCGATCAGAAGCTGAAGTGCTTCTCCTCCAAAAAGACGTGCTCGACCTTGCCCTTGAGTTTTTTACCGAACCAGGGCGAGTTTTGCGACAGCGAACGGTTGGTCTCCGCATCGAACGTCCAGCTTGCGGCAGGATCAAAAACCATAAGATTCGCCGGGATTTCTTCCTTCAATTCGACCTTCTCGCCTATGACCGACGCAGGCCCTGTGGTAAGAAGCCCGAGCAGGAGCTCGGGTTTGATAACTCCTGGTTCAACCAAGCTCTCCCAGAGTACCGATAGGGCGGTCTGCAAACCAATCATCCCTGCGGGTGCAAGGTCAAGTTCTTGTTCCTTCTCTTCTATTGCGTGAGGGGCGTGATCTGTGGCTATTGCCTGGATGGTTCCGTCTTTGAGAGCCTCAAGTAGCGCCTTCCTGTCCTCCTCCGTTCTCAAGGGCGGGTTGACCTTGTAGTTGGCGTCGAAGCTTAAAAGCGCCTCGTCAGTGAGGAGCAGGTGGTGAGGTGTGGCTTCTGTCGTGACCTTTATTCCTTTGGCTCGTGCCTGACGCACCAGCTCCACTCCGCGCGCGGTGGTGATATGTGCAACGTGCAGGTGGGAGCCGGTGCAGGAGGCAAGCGCTATGTCGCGCTGGATCGCAACCTCTTCCGCCACCGCAGGTCTTACCTTAAGTCCAAGCCTTGCCGAGATCGCACTTTCGTTCATTACCCCTTCTTCACACAGGTTCGGCTCCTCCGCGTGGGTAATAATCGGCATGCCAAGCATCCCTGCATACTCAAGCGCGCGGCGCATCACTTCAGCAGAATAAATCCAGTCGCCGTCGTCTGATACAGCCACGACACCCGCTTCCTTAAGGAGCGCGTATTCGGTAATCTCCTCCCCGGCTCTGTCCTTGGTTGCGGCGCCAATTGGGAGTATGCGCGCAAGACCGAGCTCGTCCGAGCGCTTCCTGATGAACACCGCCTGCTCCCTTGTGTCGGTTGGAGGCTGGGTATTCGGCATCGCGCATATTGTGGTGAATCCTCCGGCAAGCCCGGCCCAGGCTCCCGATTCCAGGGTCTCGGTATCCTCACGTCCAGGCTCGCGCAGATGGGCGTGCAGGTCCACTAAACCCGGGGATAGGAGTTTATCCTGCGCCTCGATTATCAGGGTATCGGCCTCGGCAGGGAGCGTCTGGGCAATCCTTGCGATGCGGCCGTCCGCGATCTCAACATCCGCCCTTCGCATGGCCTCCTCTTCAGGGAAGAAGACGTATCCGCCGCGTATGAGAAATCTAGTGCTCAAGCTCGCCTCCTGCAAGTATGTAAAGAACCGCCATGCGTACCGCTACACCGGCGCGCACCTGAGCCAACACCACCGAGTTCGGACCGTCGGCTACAGCCGGTTCTATCTCTATTCCTCTGTTCATGGGTCCCGGATGCATAACCACCACGTCAGGTTTCGCCTTCTTCATCCGCTCTGTGGTCATGCAGTAGAGCTTGCGGTACTCCCTTATCGAAGGAAACAGCCCCTTGCCTTGGCGCTCAAGCTGTAACCGGAGCATCATTATCATGTCGGCGTCGGCGAGGAGCCTATCGAAGTCGGTTTCTATACTTACGTTTGGGAAGGCCTTCTTAAAATGAGGTGGGATAAGGGTCGCTGGCCCGCATACCGTAATCTCAGCACCCATTGTGGAGAATCCGTAGATGGCTGAGCGCGCCACCCGGCTGTTGGTAATATCGCCTACTACTACCAGATGTCTGCCCTCGAAACTTTCCAACCTTTTGCGGGCTGCGAAGAGGTCCAGAAGCCCCTGGGTGGGATGCTCGTGCGCACCGTCGCCAGCGTTTATCACGAAGGCGTCGATCCTTTGGGCGATGAAGCGGGCAGCACCGGGACAGGAATGACGTATCACCACCCCGTCCACACGCATGGACTCGATGGTGCGAACCGTGTCCAGAAGGGTCTCGCCCTTCTTAACGCTCGATGAGGCTTTGCTGAACCCGACCACGTCGGCGGAGAGCCTCTTTGCTGCCATTGCGAACGAGGTGGCGGTTCGGGTTGAGGGTTCGTAGAACATATTCAGGATGGTCTTCCCGCGCAGTACAGGCACCAGAGGAATGGGTCTGTCCAGCACCTCGTGGAAACGCTCTGCGGTGTCGAGTATGAAGGTTATCTCTTCCCTGGATAATCCCTCAAGACCCAACAGGTTCTTGTGAGTCCAGGTCATTTCTATCCCTCCTCTGGTTCTTTTTTCTTAATAAATATACCTTCTCGCTCATCGGTTTCTTCAAGGAATACGTCTACTATCTCACTCGTTGAAGCGGGTATCTTGCGGCCGGTGAAATCCGCTCCTATTGGCAGCTCCCGGTGGATGCGATCGACCAATACAGCCAGCTGGATTATCTTGGGTCTTCCGAAGTCAAGAATCTCAGTTAAGGCGGCCCTTACCGTGCGGCCGGTGTAGAGCACGTCGTCTACGAGCACGATGATCTTGCCCGTTACATCGAAAGGTATTGATGTCGCCTGGACTATCGGCATCTCAGCTGCAAGCTGAAGGTCGTCCCGGTAAAGGGTTATATCTATTGCTCCCACAGGAACATCGCGTCCTTCCAGACGTTTGATCTCAGCGGCTAACCTTTTAGCCAGCGCGTCTCCTCGCCGAACGATACCCACAAGCGCAAGGTTCTCGGAACCCTTGTTGTGTTCGATTATCTGAGTGGCGATGCGGGTGATCATCCGGTTTATTTCAACCGCATCGGCTAACTGACGCTCAGGCATGATCTTTTTCTTTGGGTTTTACTCGCAGCAGCAGAGCCAGCGGCACCACTACACAGTAGCCTGCAACGAGAAGGATGGGAGCAAGGGTGATGGAGCCGCGCGAGAGGCTGAAGAACCCTAAGGCTATCAGGATAATCGCTGCGGCCAGCAGAACCCAGTTAATTAGCTGAAAGCGCGGCGTCTGGGGCGCGGCCACTATCTCTTTTCTTTTCCTTTTTTTCATTTAATCTCCTTCACTTCGTTGGCGTGAATTGTGTAGATACGCACCGAGGGCTCGCTGGGATTGGTAAGGAAAAGGAGGCGTCCCAGTACCCCCCGGCGGTTCTCAAGCCCGCGGAGCGCCTGGCACAGGGAGAGATCCCTACCCTGAGTGAGTGCCTCGTATAGGAAGTTGTAGGCATCGTATCCAAGGGTTGCGGCCCAGTCAGGCTCCTTGTTGTAGCGTCTGGTGTAGTGAGCGAAGAACGTCTCGAACGGTATAGGATTTGCAATACGCCCCCCGGATGCGGCAAACCACGCCCCCTCAAAGGGCGCCCCGCCGCGGCGAAGAATCTCCGCATCCGCAAAATCATCCAGACCCAGTATGCGGACCTTCATTCTATAGTATGCCACCTGCGGAACTACCGAAAGAAGCTGTTGGCGGTCAAGGGGCAAGAAAAGAGCCTCGGCGCCCTGGTGACGGACATTGAGAAAGGTTCCCTTCATCTCTACCACGGTGTCGCTCAAGGCGTGAGAGTAGATAACCTGGCCGCCCTCGGATCGCACCGTCGTCGTGAATGCATCGACAATCGTCTTAGCCTGGTCGGTATTAGGGTAAAGGATTCCGAATTTCTTCACGCCGTGTCGTGCAGCGTAGCGGGCGATCTCGCGGGCCTCTGACTCGGCGTAGGAGTTCAGCTGGAAAAGACACTCGTAAAGGGAAAGCAGACCTGGGTCGGTTGAGGTAGGCGAGATCATAACGATACCCGCTTTGGCTGCGATTTTTGCAACAGCGTTTACTTCTGCCGAGGTCAGCGGCCCTACGATGACCTTGGCTTTCTTGCGGATTAAAACCTCTGCCCCTCTGGCGGCCTGGGTTGGATCGGAGCGGGTATCGTATATCTCCAGATGAACCGTGCTGCCTCCATTAAGGCTGTGTGCAAGTTCAATTCCTTCTCTTACCGACTGACCGTATGCCGAGAAACTCCCTGAAAGGGGCAGGAGCACCCCGCAGACGAGTTCACCCTTGAGCGCCGCCGCCGAAATCTCCCGCCCTCCTATCTTGTCAATATACGGACTGCGCGGGAAGCGCGCTCGAAGCTCGGCAAAGTAGCGCTCGGCCGAGGTATAGTTCTCCAGTTCAAAAGCGCGCATTCCCAATCGGAAAAGGAGCCACTCCGCTACCTCGGTCTCCTTATAATTATCGTAAAGATCCGTAAGAACGTTGTAATCCTGTTCCCGCCCCAACAGGTTCTTGGCCTGTGACTCCGCTTTCTTCCGCTCCCCGATGTTGTCAGAATAAAGGTAGGTCTCGAAGTATGCTAAAAGTGCAGGAACGTAAAGCCCAAGGTGCTCATAGCCTTGTGCCAGCACGATTTGAACCTTTGGGACTAATGGGGATTTGGGAAACTCCGCCTCAAGCTGCTGGGCCGCGCCCACAGCGTGCCGCCAGTCCTTTTTCTTGACAAAGGCGAGCGATGCGAGGTAGTAAGCGTCATCTACAAGCTCGGAGCGGGGATAACCCTTTATGACCGAGGTGAATGAAGATATCGCCTTTTCGTAATCGGCTTTCTTGTAGAACGCCTCTCCTGCCTGGAACACTGCCAGGGCTTCGGCTTCGTATCTGTCCCTGTTTACAAAAAGCCACGCGCATCCAGTGGCCGAGAGAAGAACACCGGTAGCCAACAACGGCCCCAAGGCCTTTCTTAAGTAACTCATCTTAGAGTGTTGGCCAGGTGCTCTTTGGTAAGCTCCACGTAGGAGCGCCCTGCCTCGCGAATCATCTCTATAGTAGACGGATCAAGCGTGCGTTTGATGACCCCGGGGACCCCGACTACCAGACTGTGCGGTGGAACTTCCATGCGCTCGCGGACCACGGCACCGGCCGCAATCACCGAGCCTTTTCCGATCTTTGCACCGTCCAATATGATCGCGCCCATGCCGATAAGACAGTCATCGGCTATCTCGCAGCCGTGAACGACGGCACCGTGTCCTATGGTAACGCGGTCTCCTACTATCACCGGTAGTTCATGGGTAACGTGCAGAACGCAGTTATCCTGGATGTTCGTTTCACGCCCGATCTTGATGTAGTTGATATCCCCGCGCAGCACCGCGTTGTACCATACGCTGGAAAACTCGCCCAGCTCGACTTGGCCTATAAGGTGGGCACCCGCTGCTATAAAACAGCGCTTCGCTACTATACCGGGTTTTGGGAAGTCATGCATCTCGTCTGGATTTTACCTTATTACCCCCCAGAAGTCAAGCGGTACTCACCCCGCAAAGTTAGAGACTAACTTTGCGGGGACCCCGACCAGGAGATTCCGTGAAGAAGTACAGTCCGGCGAAGTGCCACCGTCTGGCGGAGGATTGACGTGGACGCCGCTTCGCGTAAGGTGGGGTGGTTGCATGTAGCGCAGACACTCTTGTCTGCGCCGGGATTTAGGAACAGACAGGAGTGTCTGTTCCACATTAGCCCCTTCTCCTTCTTACTCGCCCGCACGGACTTGACTCAAAGCCCAGGATACTTATTATGTTAACGTTAATGAGAGAACCGACGTGAATAAGTTAGGGCCAGAAAAGTTGTTTAAGGCTATCTTTGAACACTTGCCGGCAGCCTCGTTTTCATGCGACGCGGAAGGTGTGGTTGTCGCTTGGAACGAGGCCGCTGAACGCCTCTACGGCTACAAAAGACAGGATGCCGTAGGATGTAAGATAGTTGAACTCATCGCTACCCCGGACAGCAACGATGAGGAGGAGGGCTTGATTCGTCAGGTATTTTCAGGGCAGGAGTTGACAGGTATAAAGCGAAGCCGCCGTTGCGCTGACGGTCGTCTGCTTGAGGTGCTGACTACCTTCTATCCCATACGTGATCTGCAAGGAAAGGTGAGCAGGGTCGTGCTTGTGGAAAGCAAAACCGTTGACCTTAGTGGCGCCGAGGCGCTGCGGGAGTCCCATGAGAGATTCCTTACCGTGTTGGACAGCCTGGATTCGGGAGTTTATGTAGCGGACATGGAAACCTACGAGATTCTCTTTGCGAACCAGAAGATGCGTAATTATTTCGGCAATATCGAAGGCAAAACCTGTTGGCAGGTCCTGCAACATGGTCAGAGCGGACCTTGTGATTTTTGTACGAATGACAAGCTGCTTGACGCCGAGGGCGAGCCGACCGGTGTTTACGCGTGGGAGTTTCAGAATACCATTAATGGATTCTGGTGTGAGATACGGGATCGCGCGATCAGATGGGTTGATGGCCGCATGGTCCGGCTGGAGATAGCCATGGACGTCACCGAGCGCAAGCTGGCTGAGGAGGCGTTGAGGGAGAGCGAGGTTCGTTATCGCCTTCTTGCCGAGAATGCTACAGATGTGATCTTTACCATGGATACGAACCTGCAGTTCACCTACCTGAGTCCTTCGGTTACTAACCTCACGGGTTACGAGGTTGAGGAGGCGATGGCTCTGGAACTGGGAGAGTTCCTGATACCTAGCTCGTTGGATGAGGTCACGGAGGTTCTTACGGAGGAGCTGGTTGTGGAGGAGACACCGGGAAAGGATCTGGGGCGGTCGAGGACGCTGGAGTTTGAGATCAAGCGTAAGGATGGTTCCACGATTTGTATTGAGGCCAAGGCTGCTTTTCTGCGGGATAAACAGGATCAGGCCATTGGTATCCTTGGCGTTGCCCGCGACGTCACCGAGCGCAAGCGGGCCGAGGAGGAGGTTGAACGTCACAGCCGGGAGCTTAGCACATTGCTTGAGGTCACCACCCAGGTTTCTGCCACTTTGGATGAGGAGGAGGTGACCCGCCTGATAGCGAAGCGGGCCACCGAACTCATAGGTGCCGACGGCTGCACTATCTATAGATTCGATCCACAGACCGAAGAACTCGTTCCTAAAACAACCACTGTCCTCCAGAACCGTGAAAAGAGGCTCGCTTACCATATCGTCTTGGGTGAGGGGATCACTGGTAGGGCCGCACTTGAGCGGCGACCGATCCTTGCCAATAACGTTCACCTCGATGATAGTGCGATACGTATACCGGACGTCGAGGAGACGCCCAGATGCCTTTTGGTTGCACCGCTCGTAGCTCACGGAGAGCTTTGGGGTGTGATGACGCTCGTCCGTTTGAGCGAAGAGGGTTTTAGAGAGCACGATCTTGAATTGTTCGGTCTTTTTGCCAACCAGGTTGCCGATGCGGCAGTAAACAGCAGTCTATTTTCTCGCCTGAGCGAGTCCGAAGAGAAGTACCGTTCCTTCGTAGAACAGGCGATTGACGGGATCGTGATCATTCAGAACGGTCGCATTGTTTTTGCGAATCGAGCCACCGCTGATCTTGGTGGGTATGCTTTAGATGAGCTTGTTGGAATGGGGTTCCAGGACCTTGTGGCTTTGGAGGTTCGCGATGAGATGCTGGATCGTTACCGCAGCCGTATGGGAGGCCAGCAGGTGCCCTCAGTCTACGAAACCAAGATAATTGCACGTGATGGTGAAGTGATAGACGTTGAGCTCAACGCAGGGGTTATCCAATATCAAGGCCGACCGGCTGATCTCGTTTTCGTCCGGGATATCGCCGAACGCAAACGGGCAGAGGAGGCGCTACGGAAAAGCGAACGCAAGTACCATCAACTTGTTGATAGTTTACACGAGGGTATCTGGGTCATCGATAAAGATAGCTTCACCACCTTTGTCAACCCTCGCATGGTCCAGATGCTGGGCTACACTCCGGACGAGATGCAGGGAAAGCATCTATTCTCCTTCATGGATGAACGTGGTGTCCAGATCTGCAAGCGCTATCTGGAACGTCGCAGACAAGGTATCAAAGAGCAGCATGAGTTTGAGTTTCTTAAAAAAGATGGGACACGCATATACACGCTTCTGGAGACGTCACCGATCACCGACGATGATGGAGGCTACATGGGGGCGGTTGCTGGCGTGCTGGACATCACCGAGCGCAAGCTGGCCGAGGAGGCGTTGCGGGAAAGCGAGGAACTTTACAGAACCCTTGTCAATTCAGCCGAGGAGGGTATAGGCCTTGTAGATGCAGAAGAGAGGTTCCTCTTTGTTAACCCGAAGATAGCAAATCTCGTGGGTTATGGCCAGGAGGAACTCATAGGAAAGAGTTTGCTTGAGCTTGTTCCATCTGACGAGGTTGAGTTCATTCGTTCCGAGAGCCGGCGACGCATGAAGGGGGAGACCTCTCGTTATGAAACAACCTTTATCCACAAAAACGGGACTCCAAGAAAGGTTCTTGTGAATGCTGCGCCTATCTATGATGCTGAAGGACAACTCTACGCCGCCCTGGGTGTGTTAACTGATATTACCGACCTCAAGAAGGTGGAGGACGAGTTGCGGCTCCGCCTTATCTACCAGACCGCCTTCGCCCAGATCATGAACCGGGCGATTGAGATCGAAAACCTGGATACATTTATCCAAGCCTGTCTTGAGATTCTCGGAAATGCTTTAGGCGTAAGCAGGGTCTGTCTTGCTACCAACCATGAAGTCTCTAAGCAGAGGGAAGGGGTTCATCCCTCAGCCCGGGAGGAACCTGGGGCGCATGTGACGCATGAGTGGCTGGATCAGGGAATCGAGACCCTTCTGGGAAGTGAATATCCCTGTTCCAGGATTGGATACATCCACAAGCGTCTTAAGGATGGCGAGATTATAGCTTCTTTGGTTTCTTCTCTTCCAGAGCCTGATTCTATGGTGTTTCGAGATCAAGGTGCGCTTTCGGTGATCGCTGCTCCTGTTTATCTTCGCAGCGGTTTCTACGGCTTTATTGGTGTCGAGGAGTGCAGGGTAGAGCGGCGATGGAGGGAGAGCGAGATTGAGGCTTTCCGCACGGCCGTGCGTTTGATAGTCACCGTTATTGACCGCTACTTCGAGCAGCAGGAGCGGCGCGTTGCAGAGGAGGCGCGTGCTCGCTCCGAGCAGCGCTACCGAACCCTGGTGGAGACATCCTCTGATATCATATTCCTGCTTTCCCCCTCTGGTAAACCTCTTTACGGTTCCCCCTCGGTTGAAAAAATGGGCTACAAACGTGAGGATATCCTGAGAGAACCGAAAGCGTTTCTCAAGGCGATTGCGCCGGATGACGTTGTGATGCTCGGGGCGCTGTTTGCAAAGTCCCTGCGTGAAGGTAAGCCCGCTCACGACATTGACTGTGAGATCTATGACAGCCGGGGGAGCAGTCATTGGTTTGCGGTGAGTTGGAACTTTATACGTGACGAGGGGGAGCGTACCCTTGCCGTTCAGGGTGTGGCCCGTGATATCACCGAGCGCAAGCAGGCAGAGAGGGCTTTGCGGCTGCGCATGGAGTATGAGAAGGTTCTTTTTGAGATATCCTCGTTGTTCTTAAGAGAGGAGGTTTCGGATTCCTCGCTTGGCGAGTTCCTTGAACGGCTGGGCAGGGTCACAGAGGTCAGCCGGGTATACCTTTTCTCACACGAGAAGGAGAACACCCGTCCATTTATGAAGCGTATCCATCGTTGGGTTTCCGAGGAGGCTTCCTGGCTGGATAACGACCGCATGGATAAGGTTTACTATGATCAAGGATTCGAGCGATGGCTTAGGACCCTTTCCACGGGAGAAGCAATTCCCGGGCTTACCGATGATCTGCCGGCCAGTGAGCGTGAGGTGTTCGAGGCCGAGGGGATACGTGCCATTCTTGTCTTGCCTATCTTTGTAGAGGGTCGTTTCTGGGGTGCCATCGGTTTTGACGAGGCAAGGCGCAAACGCGAGTGGAACGTTGAGGATATACGTCTGTTCTGGACCGCTTCACAGATCCTTTCATCCGCACTTGCTACTGAAAGCAAGGCTAGGGAACTTGCCTTGTCTTACGAGAATCTTCAGGAGCGAGAGCGTCGCATCTCAGAACTCAATCTGCGTCTGGTTAAGGCCGAGGAGGATGAGCGTCGCCGCATCGCAAGGGTGCTGCACGACGAGATCGCTCAGCTGTTGACAGGGGTTTCTCTTACCCTTTCTGCTCCCGAATTGACGCGTGAGCGGAAAGCGCAGGAACGGTTGACTGAAGCCAAAAAGATGGTTAAGGAGACACAGGACTTCATAAGGAATCTCTCCTACGAGCTGCTTCCACCCGCGCTTGACAACCTGGGGCTTGCCGCTGCGGTGCGTGCCCTTGCCCGATCCGCAGCCGAAGGAACCGGTGTTAGTTTTGTGATCCAGGGTGATGATAATTTTCCGCGCGCCGATCCTGATACCGAAATCATGCTTTACCGAATCATTCAGGAGGCGGTTGCAAACGCCTTAAAGCACGCCGAGCCGGAGGAGATTACGGTGAGGTTCGAGTATGCCGAACCTGTGCTTCGTGTAATGGTTGAGGACGACGGCAAGGGCTTTGATGTAGAGAAGATTATGTCTGTCTCCACCGGATTGGGGTTGCGTTCGATCCACGAGCGTGTGGCTCTGATCGGAGGCAGGATTGAGTTGAGTTCGTCTCCTGGCAGGGGAACTCAATTGCTGGTGGAGGTTGAAATACCCCGCAGTTCGGATAAACTCTCCATGGAGGAGTAATGGCAGAAAATATTAGGGTCATCTTGGTTGACGATCATACCGTCGTTCGCAAGGGTATCCGCGCCCTGCTTGAGCAGGAGCAAGACATAGAGGTGGTAGGAGAAGCGGAAGACGGTCTCAAGGGCGTCCAGGCTTGTATAGATCACGCACCGGACGTGGTGATTCTTGATATGGCCCTGCCCCTGCTTTCCGGTGTGGAGGTGGCCCGCAAGATTCGTGAGAAGCTTCCCGAAACCCGTATACTTATCCTTTCCATGTACGATGACGAGGAGTATATCATAGATTCCTTCAAGGTAGGGGTATCGGGCTACATTCTCAAGGATGTGGTTGTATCCGACCTCGTTGCTGCTGTGCGCAGCGTTTACCATGGATCTACCTTCCTTTCACCCTCGGTATCGGAGAAGCTGCGTCGCCAGCTCCAGGAGAGTCCTACTCGTTCCTCTCGTCATGGTCCTGCCAAGCTTACGGCAAGGGAACGCCAGATTCTCAAGCTCATAGCAGACGGATATACGAGCCGACAGATCTCGGAGATTCTTAAGATCAGCTTTAAAACGGTCCAGACGCACCGCGCTCACATCATGGAAAAGCTGGGTGTTCACTCTACGGCTGAACTGACCCGGTATGCCGTTACCAAGGGGATCGTCTAGGCCTGGACGATTATTCACCCCGCCTGTTCAATTTGACGGGTTGTGAGCGGATAAGTTCAACTAAACCATAGAGGTATCTTTCATCCCCCACATGGCATAGTTGACCGCCAATGTTCACTAAGGTTTTTTGCTTAGTTGCGAGGGTAGGGCATATGTCCGATTGACCCTGGGCTAATTTAACGCAAAATACATGCATGATTCCGGAGAGGATATGTGTAAGAGGTCGTTTTTTTGGTATTGTGAGCTGTTGTCGCCCGGTGTGTATGATTTTTACGGCGCCTGGGGTATTTGGCGAGTTCGCCGGGCGGCCATTTCGTGAGATTCTAATATGAAGCACGACGCATGGCTCGACGATGCAAAGCAGACCCTTTGGGTTCGTTTCGTAGGTTACTGTAGCGCTTCAAATGTCAACGAGTTGTGTGAGCGTTGCCAGAGTTTTATCGAAGGCCATGTCCTACACAAAGCGGTCATCGATCTCTCGGAGATTGAATCCTTTCCGGACGAGGAGCTACGCTTCCAACTCCTCGGGCAGCTTCGCAGGGCAGGTGTAGAGAGAGTGGCTCTTATATGCAGCCGACCCGAGACAAAGATGGTGGGGATTACACTTATGGCGTATCTTAAAAAGTATACAGACACCGAGTTCTTTGCTACAGAAAGCAAGGCCATTGAGTGGTTGGAGCACTCAACTGGTGTTGGTGGAGGTGAGATGTGCGGTGAGGTTATCTGAAACTAACCGTAGAGAACAAAAACAAGCGCGGCGCCAACTCGTCAGGTTTGAGTGGCACTCGTCACCAAAAAGCTGGTCAAAAGCTGGTCAAAAGCTGGTCAAATGCTGGTCAAAAGGTGGTCATTTTGGGGGATTTTTTGGGTTTTTGGGATAAAAAAACGGATAATTGCTTTACCTCTTGACAAAACCCCTTCTTTGTCTATAGTTCTAAGATAGCGGTTCGCGGAACCGGCTGCGTGTTGAAGTACGGGTGGAGGAAAACGATGGAGGAGGATGCTAGAAAGGAGGATGCTAGATTGAAGGGTAAACGTAATACGACAACGAGAAAGGGAGACGGATACAGGGAAGGGGTATGTTTATTCTAAGGTGTCGAAGGGAATTCTTGAAAACAAAGGCACGGCTTTGTCCGTGCCAGGTCTTTAAACCAAAAAGCCAAGGAGTCAAAATGCGTAAAACGCTAGTGATCCTTGGGGTGCTGGCGCTGGCCGCGGTGCCGCTCTTCGGCCAATGGCACTCCGATTGGAGGATCTCAAACACCTCAGGCACCTCCTACGCCCCTTATAACACCGGTGGATGGGGTGTAGCAGCTGACGCCAACGATGTCTACATCGTGTGGCGCGACTACAGCTTCACTCAGTACGTGCGTGCAGTGGTGTTCCCCGTCGGGTCACCGTCCGCTGCCGGTTCGGGAACTGCACTCAGTTCAAGCAGCGTATCTTACGACGCCGCGGTAGCTGCCGGTGACGGAACCAATGCCCATGCGGTCTGGGATCGGTCAGGTAACCTGTACTACAACGGCTACAACGGCTCCTCCTGGGGCTCGGAATATCTTCACACCTCTGGCCAAAGCCTGCGGGCCCAGTCCATCGCCAATAACTCAAGCGGTACGTCTTACATCGCCACCTCCGGTTCATGGTCCTACCCGGCCTTCGTGTACCGGGTGAGTTACCGGGAGCGCAGCTCAGGCGGCATCTGGGGTTCACTTATCAACGCCTGGGCGCCCAGCTCCACCGACTACCATTACTTTGTTGCGCCCTCGATTTGCCTGACCCCCAACGGCACAAGACACATCTCTATGGGCATTTATCGCTCTGCAGGACCGAGTTACACTATCGGGCATCTGTGGAGCTCCAACGGCACCTCCTGGTCACACGAGTACCTCTTGCCCGCCAACAGCGCCTACCATGTCCGTCCCACCTCCATATGCTCCGATCCTGACGGCAATCTCTTTATCGCCTACCCCAGCTATCCTTCGCCTTACGCGGTGCGTGTGTTGGATAACGTGGGCGGCTCCTGGAACACCCCGGTTCAGGTAAGTACCAGTACACAAACGATTTACTACCTCTCCATCTGCTGCGACACCTTCGGCACGGTTTGGGTAGCGTGGGAAGATCGCTCCGGTACGAACTACGAGATATACTATGCCACTCGACCTGCGGGCGGCTCGTGGGGTGCTCCCCAGGAGCTGACCCCTAATGATGGCATTGTTTCCCGTTACCCCAACCTCACCGCCGACCCCAACGGCAACGTACACATCACCTGGACTGACCAGCGCGACGGCAACTACGAGGTCTACTACAACTGGTATGCCGGCAGCGGAGGCGGTCCCGAACCGGGCGCTCGCGACCTGGCATGCACCCGCATCCTTAAACCGCTGGGCAAGATCGACAAGGTGCCGGTAACGCCAAGCGCGGTGATCGCCAACCTTGGCGGTGATGTTGACTCCGGATACGTCATGTGCCGGATCACCGGTCCGGGCGTTGCCTACGACAAGGGTAACGTTGAGGGTATCGTCTATCTTGAGGCAGGCGAAGAGGACGCCGTCTCCTTCCCGTCCTGGACACCCCCGGGCGGGGCTGGCGACCGCTACAGGGTAGAGGTAACGGTCTACCTGTGGCCTGAGAAGACCATTGCGGACGACGATTCTACAAACAACACCCAGGTCGAACACGCCACCATCGAGAGCGCCGTTCAGGTTGATCCGATAGAGGTCGCAAAGCCTGAGGAAGGCAGCGTTGTGGACACCATGACGCCTGCGGCCACCTTCAAGAACGTAGGCGCAGAGGCGGCTGAAAACTTCTACTGCTACTGCGAGATCGTATCCCTGGGCTATCACACCGCCGACTACCTCGACAGCGTGCCGGTGGCCAATCTTGATCCGGAAGAGAGCACTCCCATCGAGTTTGCCCCCTGGACCTGCGACGACGACGCATTCTACGAAGCGACGTTCTTTGCCGCCATTCCCGGGATGCCCCGCACCTTGCTTGGCATAGAATGGACCGTAGGATTCCAGGGTACGCCGTTAGTCGGCGTTGCCGAGGAAGTCGATGCGCTTCGTATCCAGGTAACCGGTTCCAACCCGTTCTGCTCAGGCACCCTTGTGAGCTACTCGGTTGGCTATCCTATCTCAACTACGATTCGGGTCTACGACGTAACAGGTAAGGTGGTTCGCACCCTTCACGAGGGTGAGCTTTCAGGTGAAGGCACGCTCTACTGGAATGGCAGTGATGACGCGGGTCAAGAGCTTGGGAGAGGTCTCTACTTCATCCGTATCATCGCTCCCGGCTTCACCAAAACCGCCAAGGTTGTGCTCCTGCACTAGGAAACTTTCCAGACTGTAAGGCGGCCCCATGTGTTACGGGGCCGCCTGCTTTTTTGTCCGCCTAGCAACCAGTGTTAATATAGAACTGTAGGTCTTGACAACTTCCCCTCTTTGAGTATATTGTAAGGGTAGGGCTATAGAAGTTTTTTTACCCAAAAATGGAGCAAGGGCGAGAAGGGCGCTAAGGAGAGAGCTTGAGTGACCTGCTCAGCACAGGGGAGAGGAAGAGAGAAAACAAGAGGGAGGTGTATATCGAGATTCCTGGAAAAACTCAAAAACAAAGCCAAGGAGGGTATTATGCGTAAAACCATAGTGATCCTTGGGGTGTTGCTTGTTGCCGCAGTTCCGCTGTTCGGCCAGTGGCAGGGCGACTTCAGGATCACCAACAACACCGGCGGAACATACACTGCCTCTTACGGAGGCTGGGTCATAGCGGCTGACGACGCAAACGTCCACATCGCATATAAGGACAACACCAATGTCCCAAACTACTACGTCCGCTACTTCACCTTCCCAATCGGAAGCCCTGCGGAAACACCCAACGGCGAAATGATAGGCGCCGACGACGGCGGCCACCACAACTCCATCCCAATCGCCATCCACGACGGCACAGTGGACATCAGCTGGTATTCCCATCCCCTCTCCCATCTCTACACCCGCGAGAAGAACGGTTCCTGGGGTTCAATAATCGAGCACGGGGTAGACGTTGATTGCTGCTGCCCTGCCATCGCCTTTGATTCCGACGGCAACCTGCACAACGTGTTCAACCACTACAGTTCAACCACTGGCGATGCCAAAGGCCGCAGCGTATACTACCAGAGAAAGAATTCGGGCGCCAGCTCCTACTCCTCGCCTGTCATGGCCTTCGATCCCCACTCGGACGGGGGTTCATCCTCTACCGAATACTTCGCCTACTACCCCTCGATCTGCGTGACGTCCGACGACGCCCTTCACGTATCCGTTGCACACAACAACGGCAACCTTCTCAAGCATGTATGGAGCACCGACGGCGGGGCGACCTGGAATAACGAGACCATAGGCGGAACAAACTTCGCTCGCTACGACCGTGGCACCTCGATCTGCCATGATAGTGACGACAACCTCTATATCGCCTACGCGGACCCCGGCAGTGCGTGTCAGGTCTACGTTGCCACCAATGCAAGCGGAAGCTGGGTCTCCACACAGGTAAGCGAGTATACCGGCAACTACGCCTACTGGCCCTCGATCTGCTGCGACACCTTCAATAACGTCTGGGTTTCCTGGGACTCCCGCTGGGGTTCCGGTTCCATCACGGAGACTCACTACAACAAGTATGATGCTGAATCCGGCTCATGGGGATACGACCAGGCCTTGACCCTTAACGACGGCAAATACTCGCGTTACGCCAACTTTGCAGCCGATGAAAAGGGCAACGTGCACATCTGCTGGACTGACAGCCGTGACGATAACAACTTCGAGGTCTACTACAACTGGTTCCTGGGCGACACCATCACGGACACCGTGCCGCCATCAGGGCGTGATCTTGCGATAGTTCGCATCCTTAAACCGCTGGGCAAGATCGACAAGGTGCCGGTAACGCCAAGCGCGGTGATCGCCAACTTCGGCGGTGATGTTGACTCCGGCTACGCCATGTGCCGGATTACCGGTCCGGGCGTCAACTACGACAAGGGCAATCTTGAGGGCATCGTCTACCTTGAGGCAGGCGAAGAGGACGCCGTCTCCTTCCCGTCATGGACACCCTCTGGCTGGCCCGGCGACCGCTACAAGGTCGAAGTGACGGTCTACCTCTGGCCTGAGAAGACGATCGAGGACGACAACCCTACAAACAACATCAAGGTCGAGTATGCCACAATCCAGAGCGCGGTCCAGGTTGATGCGATAGAGGTCGTAAAGCCTGAGGAAGGCAGCGTGGTGGACAGCATGACGCCTGAGGCCAACTTCAAGAACGTAGGCACAGAGGCGGCTGAAAACTTCTACTGCTACTGCAAGATCGTATCTCAGGGCTATCACACCGCCGACTATGCGGACAGCGTGCCGGTGGCCAATCTTGATCCGGAAGAGGTGAAGAATGTCAAGTTCGCCAAGTGGACCTGCGACGACTACGCATTCTACGAAGCGACGTTCTTTGCCGCGATTCCTGGTGCGACCCACACCCTGCTCGGTAGAAAATTGTTCGTAGTGTTCCAGGGCACGCCGTTAGTCGGCGTTGCCGAGGAAGTCGATGCGCTTCGTATAGAGATCACCGGTCCCAATCCGTTCATTGCCGGCACCCTTGTGAGCTACTCGGTTGGCTATCCTATCTCAACTACGATTCGGGTCTACGACGTAACAGGTAAGGTGGTTCGCACCCTTCATTCAGGCGAGCTTTCCGGCTACGGTTCGGTTTACTGGGACGGGACCGACGACGCTGGTGCCGAGCTTGCAGGCGGTCTCTACTTCATCCGTATCATCGCTCCCGGCTTCAGCAGAACCGCCAAGGTCGTGCTCCTGCACTAATCCGAGAAACTTTCTATACTGTAAGAAAAGGTGGCCTCGCGGCCACCTACTTTAGATTCTCAGGTAGAGTGCTGGAGTATCCGTATGGTGTGTTACGGGTCCTCGGTTTCTTCGCCTTTCAGGATTTTTTCCAAGGATGCGATCAGGCGCTTGTTCTGCTGGGGTGTGCCGATGGTTATGCGCAGTGCATCCTTATCTCCCACGGGTCTCACGATGATCCCTCGTTGCTCAAGCGCTTTGTGGATCGGGGCGGCCTCGTACGGGAAGCGCACGAAGACAAAGTTTCCGTAAGGCGGGATATACTCGAGCCCCAGCCGTTCAAACTCCTTGGCCAGATACATCTTGCCCGTTTCGTTGAGCGCCCGGCTTTCGTCTATGTGTTTCTCATCATCCAACGCCGCCAAAGCCGCTATCTGAGCCGGACGGTTTACTGTGAAGGGCAGGCGAACCTTTGAGGTTGACTGGATGATCTCGGGCTTTGCGAAGCCGTAGCCTACCCGGAGTCCGGCAAGCCCGTATATCTTTGAAAAGGTTCTTAGAACAAGCACGTTGCGGCCCGCGTGGACGTAGTGGAGAGACCGAGGGTAATCCATGCTTCCAATATACTCGTAATAGGCCTCGTCCAGGACCACGAGCACATGGTCAGGCACGCGTTCGATGAAGGCGTCCATTGCCTTGCGTCCGATCACCGAGCCAAGCGGGTTGTTTGGGTTGTCTATGAAGATGATCTTTGTGCGGTCGGTGATTGCGGCAAGGATGGCCTCAAGGTCATGTTTGTCGTTTTTTATAGCTATCTTCACCGGGACTGCTCCCGCCACGTGGGCGGCGATAGGGTACATGATGAAGCTCACCTTACTCATGATCACTTCATCGTCCGGTTCAATATAGGCGAGGGCGGAATTTAGGATGAGTTCCACTGACCCGTTGCCCACGGTGATATAATCCGGCGGGGTCTCGTGTATCTCCGAGAGACGGTTGATCAGCTCGTAACAGGAGTTATCAGGGTATAGATTGACTTCGTCCAATGCGTGCGAAAGTGCAGCGAGCGCCTTTGGAGAGGGGCCAAGCGGGTTTTCGTTCGAAGCCAGCTTGATAACCTCGCCGGTGACCCCGCATTCCCTGATAAGCTCCCCTATCGGCTTGCCGGGTTTATACGGTTTGATTCTTTCGAGCGACGCACGCGTCTTGAGCACTGAGACCTCCGGGTAGCTGTTCTTTTCCCTGACTATACAGGTTAAAATCCGGCTGTCAAGTTTGCTGAATGAGGGGGGGCTTGACAAATGCTGTTTTGGGAGTAGTTTTATACGTAAACCCTTTGTGGTCGTTCGCCATCTTGGAGGCGGGCGCTAGCAAAAAGGAGGCACATGATGCGTAAGTTAAGTCTTATTCTCATACTAACAAGCGTAGCCCTTTTGGCCGCGCCACCTGCGGGTATGACGGTTCCCCAGCCGTCATCGGGATACCGGCTACTGAGCGAGGTCACCGACGAGCCGGCCGCTTTCTGGTATCTTTGGTGGACCGGGACGGGTAATGTTTCCGACTTCCTGGTTTGTAATGCCATGCAGGGCGGCGTTTTTTCACGGCACATTCTGGATGAGCATCTGTACGAAGGTTTGCCCGCCTACTACTCAATAAATCAATATCCTGATGTTCGGGGTAATAACGGCGAATACCCTGCCGGATCCAGGCAGTTCTACCTTTACGCTATGGGCTTCTGGTTCGGTGCCTTAGATCAGGGTACGCCGAATGTCTCGAAGGCAGCCTTCTCCAGCGATATGGGCGGGATGAGCGTTCCCGAGATGGAGGTAGTCGATAGGGACACTGTTGGGCTTTACTTCAGCAATATGCTTATCCCTGAGGGATACGGTCTTGAGGGCGAAGGAGATCGTCTCTTTGCCCGCCCAGGAGAAACCCCGAAGCCGTATCAGGTCCTCTGGCCGTTTGCGGATACTGCGCTTAACAAGAATCGTCCACCTGAAAGTCAGCTTGATCCCTCGAAAGGAGACCTAGTTTCCCACGAGGACACCTATGCGGTAGGCGGCGATTGGATACCGCTTGATGACGCAACCACGATTTGGGTTCCGTCTGATCCAGAAATTGACGCCTACGATAACCAGGGACTGGGCATCCGTGTGGAGCAGAGAAGCTACTGCTGGAGGAGGAGCGCGTTGGTCAACGTGATCGTTCTTAACTACAAGATACGTAACATGAACGAGCACGTGCTCCAGGCACCTTACTTCGGCTACTTCGTAGACCCGGATATCGGCGCTGACATGGACGACCTTGCCGACTACGATGCCTCGAGGGATCTTGGATATGCCTATGATGCCGATGGTTCCGAATCTGGATGGGGTACTCCGGCGGGTTACGTCGGCGTTATCCTGGTCGAGACCTCGGGCGATGTGGGAGCCACTGGCTTCGAGGCGTGGCCCAATGACTCCGTGGCAGATATATTTACCGACTGGGGTCAGGACAGCCTGAAGTATGAGCACCTGAAGGCCACCGATTTCGAGACCTGGGATGATCCGGTAGACGTAAGAATATTCCTTAAATCCGGTCCCTATCCGGATATGGCGCCTGACGACGAGTACGACTATACCGTGGCCGTGGTGTTTGCTGAAACCCTAAGTGAGCTCCAGGCAAATGCGGATGCGGTCAAAGCGGCGTTCAATCAAGGCTTTCCCTGGATCGGGATAGAAGAGCAAAAAACCACAAGTCCTACCGATCCTCTTAAACTGAACCTTACCACCGCAAACATCTCGGATGGCTTGATTGGTCTTCGTTACTCCCTGCCCCATGCCTCAGACATCAATATTGCAGTCTTCGACGCCGCGGGACGCAGGATCGAAACCTTAAAGCAAGGATATACCCTTGCAGGAGCAGGCGAGATCACCTGGAACGCATCGGCTGCCCCTGCAGGCGTCTACTTCGTTCGGCTTTCTGCTTGTGGCTCCTCCTGCACCGAACGCGTGGTGATCGTCAGATAACCGAAATTCTGCAATCATTTGGGGCGAAGCGTAATGTTTCGCCCCTTTTTTCCTGCGATCTTTTCGCCTTACGCGAAAAGGAGCATATTATTTTGCTTGACAACATCCCCCATGTGCTTATCCTTCCCAGATGTTGAATAAACTCGCAGGGAACGTTGTAATCTGAATAGTATGGAACTTCCCGAAAACACCTCGGAGGTTTGCTGATGGAGCTTGCGTATAAGATAGTTCCTTTTGTTTGGGTGGGGCTGGCGGTCTTGTTCCTTGTGGGTGAGATCTTCACCGAGGGCTTTGCCCTGATGTGGTTCGGTATAGGAGCGGCCGTTGGTGCGGTGTTTGCTTTCCTCAAGCTTCCGTTCTGGCTGCAGATCCTTGCCGCCCTTGTGGTCGCAAGCGTCCTTTTCGCCCTCTCACGGGTGTTCTTCAAGGGGGTAACGCGGCGCGCTTCCCGGCAGGGTGTGGCCGCGGACCGCATGATAGGTAAGACCGGGGTAGTGGTAGAGCGTATTGACCCCTTGACAGCCAGGGGGCTTGTTCGGGTAGCCAAGGAGGAGTGGCGCGCGGATAGTGAAAACGATGCGCCAATCGAGGCGGGCACCGTGGTTGAGGTAGTTCGTCTTGAAGGCGTTCATCTGGTAGTAAAACCAAAGGAGGATTAAAATGGGTGTATGGGCTGTAGTCTTGCTTATAATCGTAGGGGTCTTCCTGTTTATCGTAATCCTGGCCTCTTTGCGCATCATCCGTCCCTGGCAGAAGGCGCTTATCGAACGTCTGGGTCGTTATCAACGGACGGCCGATTCCGGTCTGACGATGCTTGTTCCGTTCATCGAAAGGCTTACCCGGGTGGATATGCGCGAGCAGGTGGTGGACGTTCCGCCCCAGGAGGTAATCACCGCGGATAACGTGGTTGTTACCGTGGATGCGGTCATCTACTACGAGGTAACCGATCCTGTAAAGGTTGTCTATAACGTTAAAGACTTCCGTTTGGCGGCAGTCAAGCTTGCTCAGACCAACCTGAGAAATGTGATTGGTGATTTTACGCTCGACAAGTCGCTTACGTCCCGCGAGTCCATAAACACCAAGCTGCGTCAGGTTCTTGACGATGCGACCGACAAGTGGGGAATCAAGGTAACCCGTGTTGAGCTACAGCGCATCGAGCCGCCGCGCGACGTTACCGACGCCATGCACAAGCAGATGCGTGCGGAGCGTGAGCGCCGCGCCATGGTTCTTGAGGCGCAGGGTATCAAGGAAGCGACCATCAACAAGGCCGAGGGTGATAGGCAAGCCCGCATCCTGAAGGCCGAGGGTGAGAAGCAGAGCGCCATCCTTCGCGCCGAGGGTGAGGCCGAGGCCATCGAACGGGTTGCTAAGGCGGAACGGTTCAAGAAGATCGCCATCGCCGAGGGCGAGGCACAGGCGGTCAAGAACGTCTTTTCGGCCATTCATGAAGGCGATCCCACCAACGACCTCATAGCTATCAAGTATATTGAAGCCCTGCAGATCATAGCGCAGGGTAAGGCGAATAAGGTATTCCTTCCCTACGAGGTCTCGAGCGTGATGGCCTCTATTGCAGGCATAGCCGAGCTGTTCAAGGACAAAAAGATAGCGCCCGAGGCCGAAAAGAAGAAGTAAGACAGTAAAACCTCCATCCGATAGGCGGTCCTCAAATGCTGTGGGGTTGCTTTCTTTTTGGTTGGATAGGGGTTGACGTGTGCTGAATTTCGATAATAATTGATGGTAGAGTGTCGTTTCAGCGGCGAGTAGAACCGGACCGGCATTTAGCGTTAGTTGAAAGGATACAACAAGATGTTTAGCTTAAGGAGAGATGATGCTTGAACGTAGTGAAAAGAAGGGGATGGTAAGAGTGGCGGTGTTTTATGACGGGGGCTACCTCAACGAGGTAAGCAACTACTACAAATTTTACCACTCCAAGCAATCACGGATATCTATATACGGGATTCACGAGTTTATCCGCCAAAAGGTTTCCGAACTTGAGGATGTTGATGCAACACGCGTGCATATCGTAGAGGCTCACTACTTTCGTGGCAGATTCAGTGCCGAGGCCGCCGATCATGCAGGCAAGCTCAAGGCCGAGCGTCTGTTCGACGACGTGCTCATCCGCGCCGGCGTGGTTCAGCATTACCTTCCTGTAGATGAGCGCTCCTTCAGACCTCAGGAGAAAGGCATAGATGTCTGGCTCTCGCTTGAGGCGTTCGATCTCGCGGTTCACAAACAGCTTGACGTAGTGGCGCTTCTTGCCTGCGACGGAGACTACGTGCCTCTGGTGCGAAAGCTCAACGGCATCGGGACGCGGGCACTCCTTTTAGCATGGGACTTTCAGTACACCATGCCGGACGGCAACGAACGTGAGACCCGAACATCCCGTGCGTTGATTAACGAGGCCACCTATCCACTTATGATGCACGAGGAGATTGACGAGGCCATCGCTAAGGGTGATGAATCCATAGACATACTTTTCATAGATTAAATAACGCCCCACGCGTCTGTTCTACATCCGCGCGGGGACCCGGACTCGATTTAGGGTTTAACGCAGGCTAAGAGATAGCTTTCAGGTGTTTGATTGTGATGCTGACAGGATAAGGCTTGAAGAAAACCCCTACCCTCTCAAGTCTAACAGATGGAGATTGAGGCTCCATCGCTAAACGGAGCTGAGTGTTACGAGTCTATGGTCCGCTCGCCGGGCAGTTCGGCCTCGATGACCTTGGGGGGATGTCCAAAAATCCTGGCATACATCTGGGGATAGGCGTCCTTGCCGCCGGCAAGCATCAGAGTCATTGGCATGGCCATGCGGCCTAGATGAACCATCTCCTCCGAGATGTCCCTGATCTCGGCTTGTGCATGAGAATCCGAACGCAGCCTTGAGAAGTGGTAAAGCTCGCGAGCGTTTAATGTCACAAGCACCCTTCTGCGGTGGGCGTTGGTGAGGATATATGTGGCAGCATCAGGATTCTCACGGGCTATCTCATGATAAAGTGTAAGGCTATGTTCCATGATGTGCTTGAACTCCGCTTCTCGACCGATCCTCTCGATGGGTTCCGGCAGGCTGAACCCAAGGTCAGGATCGTAAGGCTGAGGCGATATACTCGCCATCCGGTGGCGCTTGAGCTGGGCAAAGCATGAGGCCGAGCAGATCAACTCATAACTCAGGACAATATGCTCGAACTCGCGCAGCATCGAATCATACAATTCGGCTCTCTCAAAAGCAATCTTTATTAAATCCAACCGCTGTTGGTCGGTCATCTTCTCGACAGCCTGCCTGCATGACTCGAAGGATGCAGAGCTGACGCGGTGCAGAAGTGCGGCAAGCAGTTTAAGGTCGGCATCTTCCGTTGATTCGATAAGTGTCACATCGGCTTGAGGAGGATTCCCGGACTCAAGTTTTTTTGCGCACCCGGCCAAAGCGGGATAGGTCTCCCGATCGAAGCGATTAGGCTCGCAGAAGAGAAGGATGGATGGTGCTACCTTTTTTGCCTCATCGTAGAGCCTTTGCCCAAGCCCCCTTACCTCGGCCAGCCGATGGGATGCAAACCGGCGAACCATAAGCTCAAGCTCCCGGGCATTAACGGTCATCCCAAGCTGACTCTGGGTTGCCAGTGCGGCAACGTAACGGGCGTCCTCCTTGGCCCGGTTGGCAAGGTCACGTTTGTTCTCGGCCAGAACAGGATCATGCTCTGCGTGATATGCCTTTAGATCCTCGAATAAAGAGTGATAGAGGGCGTTCTGGGCGGCTATGACTTCCTTGAACTCATCCGCCTTTCCAAGTTCCACGATCTCTTGGGGGAGCACAAAGTCGTCGCTCAACGTGATGTAGCGTTGCGATTTCTCAGTATACGAGGCAAGCCGGAATCCCTGCAAAGCCTCCACCGCTAATCTCGATATCCCGATCACGTCGAAGTTGAAGCAGGCGTGCTCGGCCACCGAGTGATGCCCCATCTCGAAGATGATGGTTCGGTTCGAGCGTCGGGCGCGTTCCACCTCCTCCCGCGCCTGCGCCCTTAGTTGATCAACCCTCATTGGTGAACGGCTGATACGTGCATATGCGGCGGATAAGGTCTCAGGCGTGATCGGCAAATCCTTGTTGCCCTCATTGAGTTCTTTTATGATCGCGGTGTCCAGGTTGAAGCCGGAGAGAATAACTTCCATGAGTGGATGATACGGATACTGGACCTTAGGTCAAGTAATTTCAAATTTCAAAATGCAAAATGAATTCACCCCACACCTTTGCTTCGCAAAGCTGCGGGGACCCCGATACAGATTACGGGAACTAATCTGATTTGGAGTACAACAACCATGTTGTTGTGATCATTCTGGAACGACGCGGTCGTTGCACTCCACATAAAGACACTTAGTGTCATTGCGAGCAAGGCGAAGCCTTGCGTGGCAATCTCATATTGAGATCGCCGCGGTCGCCTGCGGCTCCCTGGCGACGAGGAAGGTGTGAATCAAAGGCACAGGCTGGAGAGCCTGTGCCACAAACTAGGCTTCTTCCTCCTCTTCCAACATGGAAAGCGCCTGTTGTACTCGCTCAAGCTCTGCCTTGAGCTGATCGCGAAGTGCAGACAGCCGCTCGCGGCGCACGCGGCGAAGCGATCGCTCGGACGAGACACGGCACACCGCCCGCATCATCCCCTCTAACCTTACGAACTCGCGCGGGTTAAGGGAGTAGTGGATGAAGTAGCTGCGGCGCTCGTCGAAAACAAGATGCAGCTCCTTAAGCACCTTCATGTGCTGGGATACTGCACTCTGGCTGATCCCCAGTCTTACGGCTATTGTGCCGACCTTAAGCGGTCCTTCCTTCAAAAGCTCTATTATCCGCATCCGGCTCTCAGTGCCGAGCGCGCGTAATATCCGGGCGCGCTCTTCCAAAACTATCCTGCGCATCCTTCTCACTATTTAAGCGTTTACTTAAAAGATTATAGCTGGCAGGTGGATTCTGTCAAGCTGATCAGGTAAAGATACGATGAGCGTCAGGAATACAGTTACTGCTGACTTCGGTTGAATGATGGGATGTGGTTCGGTTCAGGAGGCGGCCATGGCGCGTTTGATGAGAACGTCTATCTCCGAAACGATCCGGCGTTTCACCTCGTAGGCTTCCTTTGCAAGGAGTTTTTCCTCCTCGTTTACCCACTCATCCCCCAATCTGCGCAGGAACTCGAGCTTTTTCATGGGATCGATAGGTTCGCCGTCCGGTCCGGTAGTGGTATCGGCGTAGATGAGTACCTTGGCTTCCAGGCTGAGTTTTCCCGTTTGAGGCAGGGCGTGAACCTTCACTATCTCAGCCGTCTTCTTGAGTCCTCGTTTTAGAAGGATCTCTGCACTTACCGCCGCGTGATTCAGGCCGTGGGCACGGGTGCGTCCAAGGTCGTGAAGCAGAGCCGCCACAACCACAATCTCCGTATCTATCTTGTGTTCGGCTCCTTCAAGGATATTACATACGGTTTCGGCGCGGTGGGCTACACCTTCCGCATGAACCCTTAGCTCTTCATCCAGCCCCAACTCCGCGCCTAAAGCTCGCGCCTCATCACGTGTGATTCTATTCATACACCCTGTAGTCTCCGTAAGAGTATCCCCAACCTTTCCGTTTTGTCAAGACTATCGATTGCTCCTTTTCGCTTTCGGTGAAAGGATCGCAGAACAAAAGCGGAGAGCCGATCATAAAGGTTGGCTTCTATATGAAACTCCGATCTTTCGCCCCGAAGGGCGAGGGGAGGATTAAAATCCTCGTACGTATCCAGATTAGTTGCGAGGGTACTAAAAGACTCCCATCGCTTGTTTTATCTCAACCCTTGATACCTAACTGGGGAAGCACCGCCTTTGCAAAGGTTTCCGGGTCTTCCACCACCGGGTTGTGAACCGCACCCTCGACCTTTAGGATCTTCAGGTCTTCAAAACAGCGCCCGTATAGCCTTTCGAAGGCCGCAACCTGTCCGAACGTCTTCTGAGGCATGGGAAATATGGTCGGCACCTTTACCTTGGGTCTGGCGCAGGGATCGGTGGAGCGTGCATATAGATACATCGCACGCAGGAACGCGGACATCGAAGGGGTGGGAACTGCGGCCAGACGCCTGGTGGTGTAGCCTGTGCCTTCCTCTTCCTCCAGCGGAAACATACGCATAATAAGCGCACGGCCTGGAGGTGTCTTGAAGAGTAATCTCAGTAGAACATCCCCGATTACCGGGTAGATCAGCAGGTAGAAATAGAAGGGCATGAAGCCGTGCGGCTCGTTGAGGATGAGACATTCCAGTCTGTCCGGGTGCTGGCAGGCATACTCGAGCGCGACGTTGGCCCCGATGCAGTTGCCCATCAGGTAGATTTTACGGAACCCAAAGTGTTCCCTGAAGGTATCTACCCATCTGACCATGTCGTCCAGGGTGTATCCGCCCTTTTGCAAAGGAGCCGAACCGTAGCCTGGCCAGGCAAGCTGGTAGACCGAAAAGTGCGGGTTAAAGTATGGCAGGATGGCATCGAACGTCCGCTCGTACCCGGCCCAGCCGTGCAACGAGAATAAGGGTTCGCCCCTGCCCGTCTTCTGATAACTGAGATACTCCTCTCCAACCCTGACTACGGGGAATCGATCATCCATTGGAGTGAAGGATATGTGTGAGGGAGTTGTTGTCAAGTGTTTTCTCCCCTTCCCCCGCCGCCTGGGAGTCGGCGACCCCTTCACTAGACGGTAGTGCTACGCTGTCAGGGAAGTGGAACTCTCATCGGTTCCCCCTCCCTGTGTGGAGGGGGATAGGGGGCGGGGTGCAGAATATCCGGATCAAGCTTGATGTCAAGGAACAATATGCGGTGGGGTTAATGGAGCGCAGGCTTTCTAGCCTGTGCGAAATATCCCTAAAACGTAGGGGCCGACTTTTAAGTCGGCCCGTTCTTTAATAATCGGGCTGACCTGAAGGTCAGCCCCTACCTGTCATTGCGAGCAAGGATTAGCCTTGCGTGGCAATCTCAAGGCAGTGTACTGACACACTTAGGCACTGGCGATAGTTACTAGACAAGTGGCATGAGATTGCTCCTTGCAGTTCGCCCTTCGGAATTCCGCAGGCGTCATCTTGTTGCGATCTTTTCGCGTAAGCGAAAAGGAGCACTGCTTCAATTGACATCTTCTGCCTTATGCGTATATTCTCATAAAATCAATGGAGGCATTGTGAAGAAGGTTCTCCTGTTATCCTTTATACTTGTTGCCGCGCTCGCGGCTGAGATTATCGTTGACACCGCGTGCTTTGACATCGAGCTTGGCTACACGGTTGAGTTGCCGGATGAGTTTGATACCACTAAGACCTATCCCCTGATTGTGGCCCTGCACGGGTTCGGCGACCGCATGGAAGCATACGTTGGCACTGCCCAGTCGTTTTATCCTGATGGAGCAATCGGTCTTTACCCGGAGACCCCTTACCCTGTCGATCTTGAGGGTAATCTGGGCTGGGCATGGTACATGTGGGGTGATTCTGGCTTCCACAGAAAAACCGTGGATCAGAGCACCCGCTGGGTGCTTTCCTGCATCCAGCAGGTCAAAGAGGACTACCCGGTTGATCCTCGCAAGGTTTTCCTTTACGGCTTTTCCCAGGGCGGGATGATGACCTACGAGGTCGGCATCCGGTATCCCGAACTGTTCCGCGGCCTTATCCCGGCTGGGGCATGGCTTGAGGTGGAGATAGATTCCATCAATCCCTTGGACAGCGCGGCGCTCTCCCTGCCTGTCCGCGCCCTGCACGGGGTCTATGACAATGTCGTGGATTTTGCCGAGGGTAAGGCGACCGTTGATACCCTGGCCGCATACGGGGTGCCCGCAGAGATCATGCGTTATCCTTGCAAGCATCAGATAACCCGTGAGATGATCGAGGACGCGCGGGATTTCGTCTACTGCCGGCTCTACGAAGAAGAACCCCTTCCACTTACCGCACTCCTCTGGCCGGATTCCGAGCTTGAACCTGTTGCACACGCTGAACTTCTGAAATCCATCCTCTGTCTTGACGATTCGGTGGCCGACATCGAAGCAGGACTGCTTGAGCTTTACAGAGAGCAGGAATCCACAGAACTGAGGGAACAGATCATCTACCTTCTGGGAGCGCGCCGTTGCATCGGTTCAGAAGCCCTTTTGAATCAAATACTTGCAGACGAAAGCGAACCTCAAATGCTGCGTCAGGCCGCCTGCTCAGCGTTAATCAAACTTGGTACCGAGACAGCCTGGCAGGCCACCGAAGGGGTCAAGAAACTGGTGGTGATCAAGGATGTCGTAGCGGGTACCCAGGCCGACTCATTGGGTCTTGAAGAAGGCGACGTAATCCTGCGCTATAACCATAAGAATATCAAGGTCTATCTCGACCTGCGAAAGGCGATAGCCTCGGTCAAGCCCAAAACGAAGAAAGTGACCATGGTTATCCTCAGGCAGGGAAAGCGTATTCGTATAAGACTTAAGCCGGGAAGGATAGGCATCTACCTTGACGAGGTGATTCGCTAGCTGGAACATCCCATAGGGGGTGCACGTCTTAGTTATAGAGGTACTTGATTCAGCTCGACTTAGGTTGTTATTTTATCTATTATTATATAGTGGAGATTCAGCGGACTTCAGCGGATGGCTGCGGTTCATGTTGCGGCTAAATTAAGGAGGTTATCATGAAGAGAATGGTTCTGGCGTGTGTGATTTCCGGTTTGGTATTTGGTTTGTGGGCCGAGCCTTTGGTCTCCGGCGGCGAAGGCCTGGCGAGGATAGTTGACGCCCGCAACCAGGGATTGTATTCCTGGACCGCAGGGGTTTCGTTTGCCGGTGACGATCACGCTGCCGAGCACATGAACGATTTGAACATTCGAACCTGGGATAACTCGGTATTTCGGATCTTCGGTTCCTGGGTTCCTTTTGAGCCCCTTGAACTTAACGCTGCCTGGGGTCTTGGCTACTCCTATCCTCAGATTAGTGAAGGGGCGATGCCTTCTTTCGGTCTCTGGGATCTGGGACTTGGTGCAAAGTACACCTGGCCGCTTGAGTTCTGGACAGTGGGCATTGACGCTCGGACCTTTCTGCCCATACGTTCCTCCTTCTTCGATCCCGGGGTATTCGGCGGCTCCGTCCGAGTGCTTGCCACCAGAGAAACTGAGATTTTCACAACCCATCTCAACCTGGGAGGTCTTCTGCGCGAGAAAGCGGGCGTCTTTCTGGGTGCGGGTGCGGAGTTACGCTACGACTTCTTCAATCCCTACATCGAGCTTACGTCTGAGGTGTTTGCTGATTCCTTCCCCGTGAGGTTGACGCCCGGGGTGCGGATCCTCACCGATATCGGGATAAGTTTATTTTATGCGGCTGACTTTGGGCTTACCCCTGACGCCCGCAGTATCGATCTTGAAGGGGGGGAGTATGTGAATCAGATCTCAGTAGGCCTGGCCTACTCGCCGGTTCCGCAGATCGTAAGGCGCAAGGCCTTGCTTTTTGTTAAGGCAGAAGATGCTTCTACCGGCGAACCTGTAGCCGCCCAGGTTACAATCCAAAATCACTATCCGGGCGTTTTTGTAATCGGCCCGAGCGGCGAGCGTGTTTTGGATGTGCAGAGCGGTCGGTACAAGGTGATCGTAAGCGCACCCGGATATACGCCTCAGACCTATACCCTGAACTTTACCCCTCGCCGCACCTCGGTGCTTGAGATCGGGCTTGAACCTGATCGCACCGGCGCACACCTTATAGTAAAAACTGCCGATCGCCAAACCGGTAGCGCCATACAGGGCGCTTCGGTTGCTGCGGCAGGCGTCACTCTGGCTACCGATGAGGTTGGCGAGGCACATTTCAGCATGCCCCCGGGCTCCTACACGATCGAGGCAGTTGCCCCAGGTTACCTGCCCCAGAAAGAGGCCGTTTTGGTTTCTGCGAGTATGCCGCTTGCGGTAACGATCTCGATGCTTAAGAGCGATGCGCGTATCCGCATCAGCGGTATCTACTTCCCCTCAGGAAGCGCCGTGATTCCACCGGAGACCTATCCAGCCATAGATGATGCGGTGCGTGTCCTTGAGGGAAACCCGGATATTCACATCGAGATCGGAGGTCATACGGACTCCCAGGGTTCGGCTGAGAAAAACCTTTTGCTTTCCCAGCGCCGAGCCGAGGCGGTGCGCGACTACATTATCCGGGTACATGGGATACCTTCCAGTCGTCTTCAGGCTCGTGGATACGGCGAGAGTATGCCTGTAGCGTCCAACGATACCGAAGCCGGACGCGCCCGGAATCGCCGCGTTGAGCTGGTCGTTCTGCCTTGATAGATGGCGCCTTAGCCAGGATCAGGCAGATTCGATATACCCCTTGCAGACCGCAAGTGGAGACTACCGATCCTTAAGATTGGTTGTACCCCTTGACACAACCCAAACATTAGTTATGCTATGGTGTTGGGCGTTATTCGCCCCTACGGAGCCTAAAACCGGTTCACCTTGAACCGACGCCAAAGGAGGCGTGATGAAGAAAATCTTGATAGTCCTGCCTTTAGCTATCCTTATCGTTGGTTGTGGATTGATTCCCAAGCCCCCGGACGTTGAAGGGATAGAGAAACTGCTCACCGAGGAACTCACGGTGATCGTCACTCCGGACGACGACAGCGTTACAATAGAGATCAAGGGTTTTCCAGCCGAGCTGCCCGAAGGTCTTGAAGGTGTGAGCGTCTACATTAACGTTTTCGATATGGATAGCTTGCCAGAGAGTGAACTTGGAGCACCTATTGCCTCCGGTATCACGGATAGCACGATAATCGAGCAAGGCGGATTAGAGAACGGTAAGCAGTACTATTTTGAAGGCCGCGGTGAGATGGTTGGCGACACGGTTTCCACTTTAGGATTCGGAGGCATGTTCTATCCACGGCCTTGGGGCCAGGGTTCCTACCTGGGTCATGGCCCGGGAACTCCTCCTGAAGAAGGTAAAGATAACGCCTTTATCTTTAATCGTGAGACCGGCAAACCTACTTCTATGTCAGCCGATTCAACAGCAGACTTCTTCTTCTTTACAGATGCACAAGGTGAAAATCTCTATGTTACTAGTGGGGCCGCACTTGCGGTTGGGATCGAAAAGAACGGAATTGCAGACGCACATACATATATCGACAGCTGGTTTAAGGTTCAGAACGCACCCGAAACCTACCTCGATACCATGCTGATTGAGAATGGAAAGGTATACCACTTCAAGATCGCTGATGATTACTACGGTAAGTTTGCGGTCGAGGGTATAGACGTAGTACCTGCCCTTACGTTAGGCGAGGGTGATGCCCTCAGGGTTTGGCTTCGTTATGCGTTCCAGACCGCGCAGCACGTAGGACACTACTGATCCCTCGCATAGGAATAATTTTTCCATGAAGCCCGCGCCGAAACACCGGCGCGGGTATTATTTTCCAACGTAATTCTACTGAGTTACCCGGAAGGATAGCCGTGCTCATTCCATGGACTGGGGTAAGGTTTTTCAGGGGTCATCTATTCAGAGCTGTTGGCTTCGCCTTTGCCGCCCAATTCGCTGGAATTCTTGGTGACTTCTGTGGCAGCCGTTGATATTCACTTTTTCTGTAGGCCTTTTTGTACGAAGAGATCGGTTATCGCTTTTGCGTTTTCAGACGAGAGTGAGTTGATTAACCCTTTGGCCGCCCCAGCGGCCTCCTTCTGGTGCCGGTTCCACCGACCGTATGCAAAAGGATGAAGTATGCGCGCCAGAGGGGCGGGATGTGAGGTGCCGTCTTTCTTCTCTCTAAAGTCGAGGCTTCTTGTCGCAAGCTGAGCCAGGATGAGATGGGCAGGGATTGTGAGTGCCGGAAGCGGGCGTTCACCGATCCTTTCCAGCAGATCCTTGGCGACTTCCTCGGCCTCAGCGAACGCCTCTTCGCCCTTTTTTGCCTCAGCAAGAAGCAGGAGAGCCTCAAGCCGCTCGCTTTCCCCCATCCAGTCCCCTAACTCTTTCTCTATACCTTCCAGCACCTCTCGCGCCGCAGGATACATCTTGTTTGCCAGATTGATCTTTGCAGCAGTGACACGAGCGGATACGTGGAACGCAGGATTATCCAGTTGCCAGGCGAGTTGCTGCAACTCCAAAAGCTCAGCCACGGCTGTTTCAACATCGCCTGTGCCTATAAGATTTTCGAGACGAACCGCCATTCCCATAAACGTCTGTCTCGGATTCTCGCTGCGCCGTGCCATCTCGATTGAACGATCTGCCTCGCGCAGCCCGTCGGCAAACCGCCCCAGTTTCGCGTAGATATTAGCTCGCATTCTCAGGGCATCGGTTGTCATAGGGGCCATCTCTGGGGATTGGGCTGTCTTATCTGCGAGCTCAAGGGCCTCGAGTGCTTCCTCGTAAAGCGCCAGGGTTATGTTGGAGGCGGCATACTGAAGTCGAGCGCCCGCTTCACACCAGGCGTCACCTATTTCTCTGGCGAGTTCAAGGGCTTCCTGGGCCTGAGCACGTCCTTGCGCGAACCGACCCTCATGATTATTCAAGGAAGAGAGAACGACCAGGGCATCCACCGCTCCCGGCTGATTTCCAACCTCTCTGGATAACCTATAGGCCTCTTCAAGATGGGGCAGCGCTTCATCCATCCGCCGCAGAGCCTGAAGTACATTCCCCAGACTTGCGTGCGCCTCTGCCAGGGGATCAGGCGCACCCACCATCTTGCGAAGCTGGAGCGCTCGTCCGTAGGGTTCAAGAGCCTCCTTGAGGCGTCCTCCGTAAAGGTAAAGATGACCCAGTCTCATCTGGACTTCAGCGCTCAGCTCAGGATTCTGCAACTCCTCCGCCCTGCTCTCAGCCTCTTCAATCTTTGAGCGTGCCGCTGCAAAATCCCCGCGCATCATCTCAAGGCCTGCTATCTCGATCGTGCAGTGGATTATCGTCTGGCGGTGACCTATCTCAAGGGCGGTATTCAGGGCGCGTTCGAGATAACTTTGAGCCCTCTCCCCTTGCCCCATCTGAAGCAGCAACCGTGCGATGTTTAAGAGATTGTTCGTCAGAAGCAGCTTGTTTTCCGATTTCTCGGCAACTGCTATCGCCCGCTCATAGTAGTTCAGGGATTGATTTGGACGTCCCATAGTCCTGTTCAGCGTGGCCAGGTTGTTGAGCGAGCGGTTTATGTCCTCCGCATCCCCTGACTCCTGGCTAAGGTCGAGAGCCGCCTTGAAGTCGGCTTCTGCTTTCTCAGGGTTACCTTGCTGAGCCTGGCCGGCTCCTCGTTCAAGCAGAGCAACCGCTTTACCTTGATTGTACGAGAGGGTTTCGGAACGTCTGAGGGCTTCTTCAGCGTACTCGAACAGGTGTTCGAAATCTGAAATGGCCCGGGATGCGTGGGCCAGTTTGTTCAGGGCGTTAACCTCGCGTTCAGCCAGTCCCTTGCGGATCGCGAGATTGCGAGCGGTTACGTAGTCCTTAGCCGCTTCTTCGAACCGGCCCTGATACTCTAAGACCCCAGCTCGGTCGAAGTGGGCGCAGAAAAGCTCTTCACTTAACCCCTCGCCGAAGTGATCCTCCCATATCCTTATGGCACGTGAATAATCTTCCTGGGCAGCCTCGTTGCGGAATAACCGGCGGTTCTCTCTGGCCGACCGTAAGCTGTAATTGAACGCCTGTTCCCAGTCGCCGGATTCGGTCGAGTGATGGGCAAGCATCGCAAAATAGCGATCGAGCGATTCGGCGTAAAGGGTCTCGACAGCACGTGCAACCTCTCGGTGCAGACGCTCGCGATCACCGCGAAGGATCGAGTCGTAGCAGACATCGCGCACCAGCGTTTGCCTGAATACGTACTCTGTCTCGCCCGCCTCTATGGAATAGATAAGTCCTGAGGCTGTTGCATGGGACATAAGTTCCCCCACATCACCCTTCTTCATGGCATGCGCAATGATCGTAGAGGGGAAGTGCATTCCGTAGACAGCACCCAGCCTGAGTGCCTGGCGGATCTCCTCAGGCAATCTATCCAGCCTGGAAAAGACAAGGCTGTAAAGATCGTCAGGAATCTCCGCCGCATCCACCCCTTCGCCCATTACCCACTTGCCGTCCATCTCGGCAATTAAGTTCTTATCCAAAAGATAGCCGGCCCACTGTTCAAGAACCGACGGGTTGCCGAGCGAACGCTCGTAAAGAAATTGATGAACCGCATCATCGGCCCCAGCACCCAGTATTTTCTCCGCAAGCTCCCTTGAATCCGATGCAGAAAGCGGCTCAAGCCTAATCCGATTCAAATTCCCTTGCGCGATCTCGAATCCCTCGCAGAACGTTTCTTCATACTCCGGGTTGTATGTAAAGAAGAAGGTTATCCCCTGCGGCCTAAGCCGGGGTATTGTCCGCGCAGCGAATGCAAGCATCTTTAGTGAACCTACCTCGCCTCTTGCAGGATCGTCAACCAGGAGAGCCAATGGACGCACCGCTCCTCGTCGAAGAACGTAGCTTCGGAAGGCGTCCATCAAGTTTTCCACTCGCAGCTCAGGAGAATATGTGATTATCTGCTGTTGTGCTTGCTCAAGACCAAATAGCATACCTGCGATGAACGCAAAACGCCTCAGGAGCTCGTCACCCTCAAGTTTCTCACCAGCCCTGGTTACAACATCCCTCAGATGATCTTTTAGTTTTTTATGCTTTGCATCTGTGGAGTCGTCTTCCTTGATGGAAGCCTGGCTCATGAGGATGCGCCGGAAGACCTGATAGGGTGCTCCTCTTTCATCGAGTGATACCTCAAGCACCTCGTGCGTATGAGTGAGTCTTTGGGCTAATCTGTGCAGAAACCTGCTCTTGCCCATCCCGTGATCGCCTGCAATACCCACCACTTTGCTTTCCCCCCGGGCAAGCTCAACCGCACGATCTAGCTCCGATTCATGCGTTGTCCACTCGACCAATTCCGGTCCTGCAGGCTTCCTGGCTTTGCCCAGCCTGAAGCGAGGATAGGTTATACCGCCCACTTTAACCTTTGGCATCTCCTCGATCTCATAAAGATCTGAAAGCTTCTGGGCAGCCTCTTGCGTGATTACGAACTCGCCGGATTCTGATGCTGTCGTTATCTTCGCCGCTGCGTTCACCCGCTGACCGATTACCGTGTACTCCTTCTGGTGTCCGCCTATGAACCCGGCGAAGCAAGCGCCGTATGCAAGTCCTGCCTTCAGCTTAAGCGGGGTTTTTAAATCTTTCAGATCGCAGAAGAACCCTGCAGCGTTCGCTCGATCTTGCTCATGGCTTAAAGGAGCACCGAATAGTATCAGAAACCTGCTTCCCTGGGGTGCGATGTCCACCTTGTTGATTGTTCCATGATAACTCGAAAGGAGCTTTCCAAGGCTCGTGTAGAAATCGTTGAGGGCTTGGAAGTTTGGATTTGCCGCATCGTAACCCTGGATATTCAAGAATATAGACGCCACCACACGGTACTCCCCGCCTGAGGAGAGCGAAAGCCTTCCGCTCTTGCCTGCGGGCAGGAACGCACGCGTCAACCCGGCAAGTTTTTCGCGTTCGGAGTCATTGATCACAGGATAGGCCTCCTCAGGGAATATCTCCTCGCGTAGCCCCTTCTTTATGATAAATTCACCCGGATCCAACGACTTTTCCGCTATAGCCAGTTCTTCGATTGGCTTTCCCAAGGGAAACCAGTCACTCTTTTCCTCATTCCCAAGGATCGCCTCAAAGTAGGACCCGCCTCCCACGATTGCCTTCATGGACAGGGCAAACTCGCCTCTGCGCGTTTTTACCTCAGGGTGCCCCTTGAACCAGTCCAGCATCTCCCATGCCGCATCGGTGGCGCGGTCAACGGCATCCAAACCGTCGAAACGGGCAAGCAGCGAGTCGCCGCCCAGTTTTAGTAGAATGCCATTGTAATCTGCAAGTATTCGAGAGAGTCGCCCGAAGTGGTCGTTGAGTATCTCCGTGACCCACTCAATCCCCTCTTTACCGGCGGCGGTCAACGCATCGGTAAGCGGCGTAAAACCCGAGATGTCGGTGTAAAGCAGTACGGATCTCGTTTTGGTGATTCCATGAGTAACCCTTTGGTCGCGTGCGATCCGCGCAAGCACATGCAGAGGAACCTGTGGAAGAAGTACCTCCTCGGCCAAGCCTCTCTCCTTCTACCTCAAATCGAGTTCGTATCGTAGTGAGGGCTGGAAAAGCTGATTGAACTTAGATTCCAGAAACCTATCGAGGAACGATTTACTCTTTGGAATCTTGGCAAGTTTGGGCGTGCCCTCCAGACCGCATAGCTCTGCCAGTATCCGGTGGGCGTCATCGCGCGTGCCCAGGGTATCCACCAACCCGTAGGCGTACGCCTGCCGTCCTGAGATGATTCTGCCGTCAGCTATTGCATAAACGCTGTCAAACGGCAGACCGCGGCCTGCCACAACCTCCTCCACGAACTGCTGATATACGTCCTCTATCACGTTTTTCAAAAGAAGCGTGTCCCGCTCTGTGGGCTGGCGAAATCCTGACCCTATGTCCTTGTGTTCGCGAGACTTCACGGTATAGACCTGCACCCCTACCTTATCCATGAGGTCCTTATAGACCGGAAAGCTTAAGATCACCCCGATGGAGCCGGTGAGTGTACCTGGCAGGGCCACTATCTTATCGGCGGGTGCTGACACGTAGTAGCCGCCTGATGCCGCCACAGAGGACATGGATACAACGACCTTTTTATCGGCCTTTTTCACACGCTTGATTGCCTCGCATATCTCCTGGCTTGCGCCCACGCCTCCGCCAGGGGAGTTGACCACAACGAGCACGCCTTTGATCGCAGGGTTCTCCTCAAACTTTTTCAGGTCTTTGACAATCTCCTTTGAGGAAACGATGGGTCCTTCTATCTCCACAAGCCCAAGCCCACCTGCCTTGCACCCCAGGACAAACACCGCGGAAAACATCAAAAATGGGAGTTTTTTCAGGATAAAACGGCCCATACTGACCTCCTTTTAAGCTTGATGGGCTAGCTCGCCCATTTGGTAGTGGGCCTAGGTAGAGTCGAACTACCGACCTCACGCTTATCAGGCGTGCGCTCTAACCAACTGAGCTATAGGCCCTTGACTTGGAATGATAAGGGAAATCGCCTTTATGTCAACCCAGACTCACCCCGGATAGGCGAAGACACCCGAAGCAACCTCATAACAGCAAGTGTTGAAACTTTGAGATATGAGATTGCCACCCTCCCTTTGGTCGGTCGCGACGACATAAGGGAGCTTACCGTATCAAAACTACCTTTCGAGTCACTGACGTCTCCTTCCCCTCAACTCGTGCGAAATAGACGCCGGAGGGGAGGGAGGAGGGCGGGGAGGGCGTCCAGATTCCCTTGCCTTTGATGGTTTCCTCAAGAACCTTACGCCCGTCGGCGGAGTAGAGGGTGAGCTTTGCTTCGCCCGTAACACTCCCGGACACGTCGTAGAAGAGCCGGTTGAGGGATGCCTCAAGCCGGATGACAGACTCTATAACTGGTTCCTCTTCAAGGCTCACATAGCCGAGAGAATCAGTCTTTATTAAAAGAACCTCCGTTCCTCTGCCCCAGGGAGCATAGAATTGTGTTGACCCACAGATGATATAACCTCCATCTGAGGTCACCTGAACGCAGCGCCCTTTGTCCTCAGCTTTGTTGCCAAAGGTGCGCGTCCAAAGCGTATCCCCGTGCTCATCGGTCTTTAGGAGCCAAACTCCACCTGTGAACTGCATGAGTTCCTTCACACCTGTGATGATATAGCCGCCATCAGGGGTCTGGCAAATGGAGTAACCGATGTTGTAACCTTCGCTACCATAGAGATGCGCCCAAAGAGAATCCCCGCTCACATCGGTCTTTAAGATGAATAACTTGCTTGAATCGGGCACACCAACACGCCTCGTCTCTCCGCTTATGATATACCCGCCGTCCGAGGTCTCCTGAACGCAGCAGCCCATAGCGAATGGTCTCTCCTCCCCTAAACTATAGAGGCATGCCCAAAGGGAATCGCCCTCACTATCGGTTTTCATTAACCGTACTAACCATCCCTTGTCACCAGCATATTGTTGTCCTGTAGTGATATAGCCACCATCATGGGTCAGTTGCAAGTGCCTGCTCTTCTCTTCATACAAACGCATCCAAACCGAGTCACCCGCCGAGTCGAGCTTTAGAAGCCCGTATCTCCCTGATATTACATATCCTCCATCCGAGGTCTCTCGCACGCAGGTGCCTAGAGTGGGCCGCATGGAAGTGAAAATCCTCCACCACAAGGAGTCGCCATTCTCATCAGTTTTTAAAACCGCTGTCCAGCCTACCCTTTCTCCTGCGACGATGTAGCCCCCGTCCGAGGTCTGCTGAACACAACGAGCTCCACGTTCGGATCCGTGCCCACTCGACAGGGGGGTATGGGTCCATAATGTATCTCCTAGGGAATCCGTCTTGACGAGGTAAAAATAATCCGAGTGTCCTTTCATGGAGTGACCTGCGACGATGTAGCCTCCGTCTAAGGTCTGCTCCACCCAGTAACCACCATCCTCACCTATCCCTCCATAGGTATGAATCCACCCTGCAGAGAGCGGGACGCTCACAAGCAGCAGGCTTACCGCTACAGTGATTCGTAAAACCCTTTTCATGCATACCTCCGATGTTAATATAAGATAAACTCCTTGTTTGTCAAGTGGGGGCGGGAGACCCGCCCCCAAGGTTTAAGATTCTTAATCACCAGCAAAGTCACCCCAGAAGCTGTCGCGGCATGTGTCACCGATATCGTGCCACCAGTAACCGAAGGCTGTATCTCTTGGAGGGACTCCATCAGGATGGTACGTAAGGCAGAAGTAGCCTGTCCAGTGGCCGACCGTATCGCCGTCATAGGCCCAGAATGCTGAATCCGATGATACGCTGAAGCATGTGTCTGCAGCGGTTACAGCATCTACCCACCCGAAGATCCAGTTGTCTGGGTCGTTGCCCCAGTAGCCTCGGAAATAAAAGGGCATGGTTCTGGCATAAACGGTGCCTTGCCATGGGTGCCAGGGGAAGATGTCTCCGCACCGACCTTCGGCGTCGCCTTCAAAGTGGTAGTTATCGTAGGCCAGAGCCACGGTTGCCCCGACCACGAGCATCACCGCAACCGCGGCGATGACGATTAGCGTTTTGTTTTTATGTCCCACTTTTAGCCTCCTTGGCTTAGTTGTTTTTTTGTTTCCTCTCCCGCTATCATCTCGCCCTCCGGGTAGCCGCATATAGATTATAGGATAAAGTCAGGGTCTGCTAAGGTAATTCTGCCATTTAAGCATGATACTATGTTTTTGGCATTATTTTGCATAAGCTTCTGAGGGAGGGGTAACTTAGGAGTGTAATTCTAGAAGATACGTAGGGAATTTAACGCAGGATAAAGGCTCAACTTCCGGTTGAGTCTTGTCCTACAGTTTTATCTGGCGGCTTGTATTCGTCCTTGGCAAGCTTCTCCTTTACCAGCGCCAGCCCCTCCTGTTTGGTGGTTATCTTGCGTTCCCACTGTAGTTCCTCCAATTCCCCAAGGATAACCTTGAATACAGGGCCTGGTTTAAGTCCGAGAGCGATGAGATCATACCCGTTGACCAGAGGGACAAACGCGGCGCGCTTTGCGTCCTGGATGGCCAGTTCCAGTATCTTGACGATGGTGTACTCCAGATGTCTGGTCCGGCCAGCGGTGGCGAAGCCGTCTGCAAGATCGAGCAGCATGACCTCCGAGGTCACGTCCGCGCAAATCCTTGCAAATCTCCGCATCGCACGCTCGGTAAGTTCGGGTGCGGTGGCGATAAGATGAAGGTGCATGTGCCTTGCTACTGTTTGCTCCACCCTTTCCGCGTCTTGGTTTGAGAACCGAAGTTCCTTTGAGAGTGCGCGGCGCATCTTTTTGGCCCCCTTGGTGTCGTGTCCGTAGAAGTGCAGGATGCCGTCCTCCATTCTTATGCGCGTTTCCGGCTTTGAAACGTCGTGGAACAACGCGGCAAGCTTAAGAAGCGCCGCACGGTGAGAGTTACAGACAATCTCCTCTATCCTCTCGCGGATGTGGGGAGCCCAGCGATCAGGTTTCTGGTAGAGTATTCGTTCCAGACTCACAAGAACCATCAGCGAATGTGAACGCACCCCGTAGTCCGCCCAGAAGTTTGCAAAGGGGAAGATCTGCTGCATCAGTCCGGCGACGATCATACGGTTGATCAGTGGATAGACACGTGGTAAACCCAGAATCAGCATCAGCTCGTAGGCGATGCGTTCGCGAGCCACGTTTCCAAGTGAGATGAACTCCGCTTCCCGCTCAAGCAACTGGTCTATGCTGAATCCAAACTGAGCGGCGAATCGGTAGGCGCGCAGTATTCGCAGTGGATCGGACTGGATAGAATCCGGGCCTACCTTGCGGATAAACCTTCTTTCCAGATCACTCTCTCCGCCAAAGGGGTCGATGATTGCGCTTGAGCGCTTTCCTTCCAGGATTTTATGCACATCCAAAGCCATGGCGTTGATGGTGAAATCACGGGCGGCAAGGTCTTCCTCTATGGAGCCCTTGAAGCCCTTGAAATCAAGGATCAGTTCCTTGCGGATCACCACCCTTGCCTCGTCCTCTGCTTCTGATAAGGGCACGAACGCGCCCTTCAGGTTTCGAGCAACCCTGGAGGCGAACTTGACACCCGAATCCTTCACCGCGAAGTCAAGGTCCAGGATCTTTCGCTCAAGGCTGAGATCGCGCACCGCACCACCCACAAGGTAAAGTTCTTTGTCTCCAGTCAATCCTGCTATCTGTTTGAGGATATCATGGTAGGGCTTCAGTCCTGAAAGCTTCACAATATTTCCTTAAGTACCCTGCCGGTGTAGGATTTTGTGACCTTTGCTATCTTCTCAGGCGGACCCTGGGCTACAATCTGACCTCCGTCATCCCCGCCTTCCGGTCCCAAATCTATGATCCAATCCGCACACTTGATCACATCAGGATTGTGTTCAATCACTATCACCGTGTTGCGTTTCTCAATCAGCCGCTGCAGGACCGCAAGAAGCATCTTTACGTCCTCAAAATGGAGTCCTGTTGTGGGTTCATCCAGGAGGTAGACCGTATGTCCTTTCGGTATCTTGGACAGTTCCTTTGCCAGCTTGATGCGCTGAGCCTCGCCTCCTGAAAGCGACGGAGCTGACTGCCCCAGCTTTATATATCCCAGCCCTACGTCTTCAAGCAGCCGCAGTTTGCGTGCCACGGGCGGGATGTCACGGAAGAACTCAAGCGCCTCGTTTACGGCCATATCGAGCACCTCGGCGATGTTTTTACCCTTGAAGTGCACCTCGAGTGTCTCGCGGTTGTAGCGCTTTCCCCCGCAGACCTCGCAGCGAACGTAGACGTCGGGCAGAAAGTGCATCTCTATCCTCAAGGTTCCGTCGCCAGAGCAGCGTTCGCAGCGTCCGCCCCGGACGTTGAAGCTGAACCGTCCCGGCTTGTAGCCACGGATGCGCGCCTCCTTGGTCTTGGCAAAGAGCTCCCTTATTGGCCCGAACGCCTGGGTGTAGGTGGCCGGATTGGAACGCGGTGTGCGGCCTATGGGCGACTGGTCAATGTTTATGACCTTATCTATATACTCAAGGCCCTGGATTCCGTCGTGATCGCCCGGCTTGGAGCGGGATCGGTAGAAGCGGCGGGCCAGCGCCTTGTAGAGGGTATCGGAGACCAGCGAGGACTTGCCCGATCCGGATACGCCGGTGACGCAGATAAAAAGTCCTAAGGGGAATTCTACGTCTATGTTCTTGAGGTTGTTGTGGCGTGCGCCTTTTACCACCAGTTTCTGTTCGTTAAGTAAACGCCGCCTTGAAGGAATCTCTATCTTGCACTTGCCGGTAAGGTAGCGACCGGTAAGTGAACGCCTGGCTTGCTTGATCTCGGAAGGTGTGCCCTGCGCTACGATCCGCCCGCCCGCGGCACCCGCACCAGGACCAAGGTCTATCACGTGATCTGCAGACTCTATCGTATCCCGGTCATGTTCGACAACCACCACAGTGTTGCCCAGATCACGCAGCTTACGAAGCGTGGACAACAGTCGCCTGTTATCCCTGGGGTGCAGACCGATGGTCGGCTCATCGAGTATGTAGATGACGCCCACAAGCCTTGAGCCGATCTGGGTGGCAAGCCGCACCCGCTGCTCCTCGCCGCCTGCAAGGGTGTCCGCGGTTCTATCCAGAGTCAGGTAATCTACGCCTACCTCCTTAAGAAACCCCAGTCTGTTCGAGATCTCCTTGATTACCTCCTTGACGATGGTGCGTTCGTATCTGGTGAGCTTGAGGTCTGCAAAGAACTCGGCCGCCGCGCGTATCGAGAACCGGCTTATGTCGCGGATGTTAACCTCACCGAGTCTTACCGAGAGCGCCTCTGGTTTGAGACGGTCACCGTTACAGGCCGGACAGGGCAGGATGGACATAAAACCCTCGATATACCGTCTGCGATAGTCCGATTCGGTCTCCCTGTGCAGCCGCATCAGGTTGTCGGCTACCCCCTCGAAACGCTCGTAGCCCTCGTAGCGATGGCCTGAGCGGCCAACGTATTTCACATCTACCGAATCAGGTGAACCGTAAAGGACGACATTACGAGCTTCCTCTGAGAGTTCGGCCCAGGGTGCGGCAAGATCAAAGCCGTAGTGCTTTGCTATCGCTTTAAGCAGGGCCAGCACCCATCCCTGAGGCTCGCCCCAGGGTGCGAGCGTGCCTTCGAGTATGGAGAGTCGGGGATTGACAATTAAGCGGTCCGGGTCTATCTCCATCTTGGTGCCCAGGCCGTGGCATACAGGGCAGGCTCCGTAAGGGGAGTTGAAGGAAAACAACCTGGGTGTGATCTCCCGGTATGCAAACCCGCACCGTGTGCAGGCAAGCGACTGGCTGAAGGTGCGTTCCTCCTTGTTGTCCACGAGAACACTGCAAAGCCCCTCGCCCTCGGACAGGGCAAGTTCCACCGAGTCGGCAAGCCGTTTGCGGATGTTGGGCTTCAGTACTATCCTGTCTATCATCACCTCTATGGTGTGCTGTTTGTACTTCTCAAGCGTGGGCGGATTATCAAGCTCAACAATCTCTCCGTCCACCCTTGCCCGCACGAATCCTTTGCGCGCGAGCTTGCCCCAAAGGTCCCGATACTCACCTTTTCTTCCCCGAACCTTGGGGGCAAGGATTACAAGCTTTGTTCCTTCCGGGTACTCCAGGATGGCGTCTATGATCTGGTCGGTGCTCATCTTGGATATGGGTATCGAGCAGTTGGGACAGTAGGGCTTGCCTACCCGGGCAAATAGTACTCGCAGGTAGTCGTATATCTCGGTCACGGTTGCCACGGTCGAGCGGGGATTCCGCGCCGAGGTGCGCTGTTCTATAGCTATGGCAGGGGAGAGGCCCTCGATGAAGTCCACGTCCGGTTTCTCCATAACACCCATGAACTGGCGCGCGTATGCCGATAAAGATTCCATGTACCGGCGCTGACCCTCGGCATAAAGGGTGTCGAAGGCAAGGGATGACTTGCCCGAACCCGAAAGCCCGGTTATCACTACGAGTTTGTTGCGCGGAACCCTAACGTCTATGTTTTTTAAGTTATGCTCCCGCGCACCTTTGATGAATATATCCTGTTCCATAGCGTAACCGTAATTTTAACGCTAAAATCACCCCCAGTCAAGACTGATAATCCACCTCGGCCCCCCTCGGCAGAAAAAGGTAAGGTCTTCTATAAAACGAGAAAAGATATGGGGTGCCCCTTTTAATCACTAAAGGGGTATAGGGGAGACCTTTAGTTTCCCAATAGTATAATCTTCTGGGTGATGTTTGATCTACTCAGTTTATATCCCTCTCCGAGTGTGGCAGAAAGCTGCACAAAGTAAATGCCACAAGGCAGTGAGAGCGGGTGGGTTATGTGATGCCAACCAGCTTGTCTCTCGCTATCCTCAATAACACCGACCCTCTTTCCGGCTGCGTCATACAGCTCCACTCTGGCAAGGCCGGAGGTAGGCAGGAAGAACGAAAGATCAAGCTCGCCGTCAATGGGCGATCGAACGGTAAGCAAGAGTCCAGGAGCAGACCTCGTTTCTTTATCCTCTTCTATGCCGGCGGAGTTCCCATCGGCATCGGTCTTGATAAGGTAGACATCACTTCTGCCAGCGCCAAAGGACCATGTCTGTCCGGCGATGATATAGCCTCCATCCGAGGTCTCTTGAACAGAATAGCCCTCATCCACTTCGCTGCCGCCGTAGGTCCTGGTCCAGATAGAGTCACCCGAAGCGTCGGTCTTGATAAGGTAGACAGCAGCATAGCCAGCGCCGAAGGAGCTTGTCCATCCGGCGATGATATAGCCTCCATCCGAGATCTGTTGAACAGAATAGCCCACATCAGCGTCGCTACCGCCGTAGGTCCTGGTCCAGATGGTGTCACCCGAGGCATCGGTTTTGATAAGGTAGACATCACACAGGCCATCGGCGAAGGACCGTGTTTCTCCGGTGATGATATAGCCTCCATCCGAGGTCTGTTGAACAGAATTGCCCACATCCACTTTGCTGCCGCCGTAGGTCCTGGTCCAGATGGTGTCACCCGAGGCATCGGTTTTGATAAGGTAGACATCAATCCAGCCAGCGCCGAAGGAACTTGTCCATCCGGCGATGATATAGCCTCCATCCGAGGTCTCTTGAACAGACTCGCCCACATCCCCGTCGCTGCCGCCGTAGGTCCTGGTCCAGATGGTGTCACCCGAGGCATCGGTTTTGATAAGGTAGACATCAACATTGCCAGTGACGAAGGAGTATGTCCATCCGGCGATGATATAGCCTCCATCAGAGGTCTCTTGAACAGACCGGCCCCCATCCTTGTTGCTGCCGCCGTAGGTCCTGGTCCAGATGGTGTCACCCGAGACATCGGTCTTGATAAGGTAGACATCAATGAGAGTGTCGGCAATGTTGCCTCTCTGTCCGGCGATGATATAGCCTTCATCCGAGGTCTCTTGAACAGACTCGCCCACCTCCCAGCGGCTGCCGCCGTAGGTCCTGGTCCAGATGGTGTCACCCGAAGCATCGGTCTTGATAAGATAGACATCACCACCAGGGTTGCCAAAGGAGTATGTCCCCCCGGCGATGATATAGCCTCCATCCGAGGTCTGTTGAACAGAATAGCCCTCCTCCACTTCGCTGCCGCCGTAGGTCCTCTCCCATGCCTGAGTGGGAATGGAAAAGAAGAGAAGCAGGATTAATATAACTCCTAACTTTTTCATATCTGCCTCCTTTGTTATGTAATTATAGAGATAAAACCAGACTTTGTCAAACCCTAGGAGTCTGTGCATACGTTCCCCTGAGCGCTTGACTTGGTGGACTATCTCTTCTATAATCCTCGATGCCTGCACCGCGGTTTATCCGTTGGATAGTCAAGGACTGGTGGCTTAAGCTCATAGCGCTTGTTGCCGCCGTTGTTTTGTGGCTTTTTGCCAGACTTGAGCAGGAGTATACGCGTGAGTTGAAGCTCGGTCTGGACATGTCCCTTCTTCCCACCGAATACGTGGTGGTCGAGCAAAACGTGGATTCGGTGAGCGTGGAGATACGTGGGAAGGGGAGATATCTTGTTCAACTGGGTAAATTCGAACCCAGGATTGTTTTGCCTCTCGTATCTATGAGGGAGGGTAGAGAGCGATTGAGGATCGGCCCTGAGAACGTGAATCTGCCTGAACAGATCGAGGTGCGTTCACTTGATCCATACCAGATTGAACTCGTGATAGAGCGCCGGGCCAAACGCAAGGTAGCGGTTATCGTTCGTTCGGATGGCATCCCGGCAAAGGGATTCGCGATCTCGGATATAGATTACGATAAAACGGTTGATCTATACGGAACTAAGGAGGTGGTTTCGACTTTTAGCCATCTTTTTTCAGAGCCTTTGAACGTGGATGGCGTTTCTGAGAGTTTTTCCACAAAGCTGGCGATTCAGGTCCCGGACACGGCAGGGTTGGCGACCGAACCCTCATCCATCCTGGTAAAGGTAAGGGTTGAGCCTGAGACGACCGTGGTGCTTTCGAATGTGCCTGTAAGCCTTAAGGGAGTGCCTCTTCAAGGACAGGCTTACCTCTTGAACAAGGAAGCGAAGTTGACCCTAAGGGGGCCTGTGAGTCTACTGCGGGGTTACGGCAAGGATGAGGTCGAGGTAACTATCTCGGTTTCTTCCTTGACGCGTGGCGACTACCAATTGCCTGCAGACGTTTCACTGGCTCCGGGGGTTAGAGTCGAGAGTGAGCCCGCGGTATTCCGTTTGCTGGTCAGATGATAACCCTGGGGATAGACACGAGCTGTGACGATACCAGCGTTGCAGTAGTGGGGGAGGGGCAGATTCTTGCAAACCTTGTTTCTTCACACCTTATACACTCCGAATACGGAGGGGTGGTTCCGGAGTTCGCTTCCCGTGCGCACACATGCTTGCTTTATCCTATGACGGAGCTTGCCCTCAAGACCGCTGGCATTTCCTTTGATGAGGTGGATCTGGTTGCTGCGACCGCAGGACCAGGGCTTATGGGTTCTCTTCTGTGCGGGCTTTCCTTTGCCAAGGGCCTGGCTTGTGCCTCAGGTAAGCCGTTCATCGCCGTAAATCATCTCGAAGGCCATATCTACAGTATCTTTCTCTCTCATCCTCACCTCGTCCCTCCCGTCCTTGTTTTGCTGGTATCAGGCGGACACACTGAACTCGTCCTTGTACGAGCCGAGTTTGAGTACCTTGAGATCGGTGCGACCCTTGACGATGCCTGTGGAGAGGCACTTGACAAGGTCGGTAAACTTATGGGGTTGGGGTATCCTGCCGGGGCTGCCGTAGAACGCTTGGCCAAAGAAACATCCAACCCTGTTCCGCTTCCGCGTCCGAATCCTAAGGCACTTGACTTTAGCTACTCAGGCCTCAAAACGGCGGCTCGCAACTATTTAAAGGCTCACCCCGATACCTCATTTTCCGACCTTGCCAGAGGTCTCGAGGAGGCGGCCTTTGACCATCTTACGGATCGCGTTGTGCGTGCGGTAAAGAAGTCTGGTGTTTATCAGGTGGGTTTGTGCGGAGGGGTAGCTGTTAATAAGAGATTGCGGTCCAAGCTTTCGGCTGCCGGGGATGAGGCAGGGTTTAAGCTTTACTTCCCCTTGCCAGAGCTGTGCACCGACAACGCCGCGATGATTGCTGTAGCAGGCAGGGCGCGCTACGAGGCGTTCGGGGAGAGCCTTTTTGACGCTTCTGCCTTTGACCGCGTTGCTTTTGCTCAAAGATCCAGGTCATGAAAATCTCGAACGAGTTACTGCGTTACCTTTCCCTTAAAGGGATTACCGATCCTCATGAGCAGCGTCGGTTTCTCCTTCCGCAGCTTACGGATCACTACGATCCGTTTCGCATGAACGAGATGGATAAGGCGGTAGAGGAGCTTCGAAGGGCGGTGAAGGAGCATCATAAGATACTTGTTTGGGGCCACGCCGATCTTGACGGGATTGCATCCGCCGCAATGCTCAAATTCGCGCTCGAAGATTTGGGGACAGAAGAGGTTGGGGTACGCATTCCTTCACGGGAAGTGGAGTGGTTCGGGCTGATTCCAGATGAGCTGCGTGAGTTCAAGGCGTCGGGGGTGAATCTGGTAGTTACTGTAGATGTAGGGATTACTAACGTTGCCGAAGCGGCACTCGCTCGCGAGCTGGGCCTTGATCTGATCATTACCGATCATCACGAGTTGATGGGCAAAGCGCCGGATGCGGTAGTCATAAACCCGAAGCTTCGAGAAAGCGGGTATCCGTGGCGTCAGCTTGCAGGTGCAGGCGTCGTGCTGAAGCTCGTGTGTGCGTTATATCAGCGTATGGTAGGCATGTCGGTTGAGGAACTCTGGCGTCTGCGGCCTCATTACTGGACATTTGCCGCTTTGGGAACCATCTCCGATCGCTGCCCGCTTCTTGACGAAAACCGCCTGATCGTTCGAGCAGGTCTGGATCACCTTCGTTCCGGGGCGTGGCCTTCACTTGAGATTTGGCTTAAAGAGATGGGATTTGAGGCGGAGAGATTGACCGTGTTCGATCTCTACAGCAGGGCTATATCGGTCTTTTACGCGGCGGATCCTGAGGAGGCGGTGAGGATTTTGCTCTCCAAAGATCGCCGCCGGCTTGGCGTTCGGTACGCCGAGCTTAAGGAGAGTGCAATTGAATGGCAGCGCGGCAAGCAATGGATGATCGAGGAGGCGGAGCGCTCGGCACGTCATATAGGCGGGATGGTTATCTCGGTTTCCGAGGATATCGGTCAGGCCTACCTGGGCACTACAACCCACGCTTTGCGTGAACGCTATAATCGACCGGCGATTGTTCTCGTTCCAAAAGGAAAACTGTGGCACGCGGAGTGCCGAGGCATCGAGGATGTTGATCTCCTGGAGTATCTCTCGCAGTTCGAAAGCATCTTCGTGACCTTTGGCGGACACCGTAAGGCCTGCGGCTTCACCCTTGAACCTACGGGGTTGGATGAGTTTTTGAGTGCCGTCGAAGCAAATCCCATAAAGCTGCCACCATCACAGGATAAAGAGGAGATCGTGTTTGAGCCGGATATTGAGACAGACCTTAAGAATTGGAGCCTTCTTGCTCCGTTCGGTGAAGGGAATTATCCCCCCAGGCTGTTGGCTCAGGGTGTGCGTATCGAAGAAGCCGGTGAAGGATACCGCGCCAATGGAATCCCCGTTTATCTCCCGTTTGCCCTGCGTCCTCCTCCCCAGCCTGAAGGGAAATTCGATATGGAATATACCGTTAAGGCCGATGGAACGATTAGGGTGCTTCGCCTTGAGCCGGCGGGCTAACTCCCCCCTTATCTTGATCTCCGTCGTGATTTATTCAACCCCGCATATTATCACAAGAACGGCCCGTATCACACCGCAATGCTCTTTACCCTTGTCTGCGTTCCTTTGAGAACTAAGTCCTTTCCAGATACTCACCGGTTTCGGTGTTGACCTTTAGCTTGTCGCCCACCTCGATAAACGACGGCACGTTTACCTTAAGACCCGTTGTGGTTGTAGCCGGTTTTAGTTGTGCCTGGGCTGTGGCATGTTTCAGAGCGGGTTCGGTTTCCGCAACCTCCAGCACAACCGCTTTGGGAGGCCTCACGCTTATAGCTTTGCCTTCAAAGAAGGCAACCGAGATTACAAAACCTTCAGTAAGGTAGTAGCGGTTATCGCCGATCAACCTCATCTCGATGGCAACCTGCTCGTAGTTCTCGGTGTTCATGAAGTGAAACAGTTCGCCGTCTTCGTAAAGATACTGCATCTCGCGCTCTTCAAGGGTAGCGAGTTCAACCCTATCGCTTGAGGCGAATCTTTTTTCGGTTGAAAGACCTGTAAGCACGTTGCGCAGTTTAAGTTGAATCTTGCCCGGTTTACGTCCCTGAGTCACGTGGCGGCTCTCGATCACCACGTAGGGTTCACCATCAAGAACGACGCAGTTGCCGGTTTTTACCTGAGTTGCCGGGATCAAAGAACCTCCTTGGGTTCTACGTTTCGTTCTTTAAGCTTTGCAAAGAAAAGGTCACGGATACGCTGTAACGCATCGGTGGTTTTGGCCTCAAAGCGCAATACCAGCATCGGCTGGGTATTGGAGGCTCGAACAAGTCCCCAGCCGTCGGGGAACACTACTCGCGCTCCGTCTATGGTGATGGTCTCATAGTCCTTGGTAAACTCCTCCTGCAGCGCCTTGACGACCTCGAACTTGCGGTCGTCAGGGCAGGGAACGTGGATCTGGGGGGTGTTGATGTAGGAAGGTACCTCGGCTGTAAGCTCCGATAGGGGCCTCTTTTGATTCTCAAGAAGCCTAAAAAGTCTCAAGGCCGCATACAGGGCGTCGTCGTAACCAAAATACTCGTCGGCAAAGAAAAGATGCCCGGACATCTCGCCCGCAAACGGAGCCGCCTCTTGGAGCAACTTTGCCTTAAGGAGTGAGTGGCCCGTTTTGTACATTATAGGATTGCCGCCTCGCTCCCGGATATACTCCACTATGCCCTGGGAACACTTGACGTCGAAGATTATTTTAGCACCGGCTTGATGCTCAAGCACTTCCGAGGCCAGGATAGCCAGAAGCTTATCACCGAAGATCAGCCGTCCCTTCTCGTCCATCGCACCGATCCGGTCGCCGTCACCGTCGAAACCCAGACCCAGATCAGCTCCGTGCTCCTGCACTAGCCTGCCAAGCTCTTCCATATACTCTGGAACAGCGGGATCGGCAAGATGAACAGGGAAGCGTCCGTCAGGCTCAAGATTTATGTAGGAGACGTCAAGTTTTGGGAAGCCGGCAAAAAGCCGCTCAAGCAGCACCCCGGTAGTTCCGTTACCAGAATCTATGATTACCTTTCTCGGTTCCGTAAACTCAAACGAGCGGTGCATGTAATCAAGATACGCAGGGATAGGATCGAGTTGCTCTATTCTTCCCGTTCCTTTGCTGAATCTTTCTTCCTCTATTCGTTTTTTAAGTTCCTGGATGGCATCACCGTACAGGCTTTGTTTCGCTTCGCAGATCTTGAACCCGTTCTGATCGGCGGGGTTGTGGCTTCCGGTAATCATCACCCCGGTATCCAGATCGAAATGGTGCAGGGTGAAGTAAAGCAAAGGGGTGGGTATAACGCCCAGATCCACCACGTTAACGCCTGCAGCTTTGATTCCTTCTGAGAGATTATCAAACAACCTTGGCGAGCTTAACCGGATGTCACGTCCGACCGCGACCCGCACAACCCCGCGCTCGGCTGCTCGTGATGCAAGTGCCCGACCAATTGAGGCTGCCGCCTCGTGGGTGAAATCCCGATCGGCTACACCGCGGATGTCATAGGCCCTAAAGATTGCCGGATTAATACCTGTCATCTATGCTGCCTACGTCTGGTTGCGATTTCGCAGGTTACACCCATCTCTGTGTTGCTCTATGCCCGCTTGTTTCCTCTATTGAGCAATTATACCCAGCCACTCCCTTAGAAGGAACTGAACGCGGCCTATCAGGAGCGAAACACGCGACATGACCGTAAGCCCGAAGGTGGCGCCGAATCCCAGCATGATGAATACGATGCCCACTTTGGAAACAGGGTTCAACACGCTTTTTTCTTTGCGTGAGAAGAAGAAGTATGCGAGGGTGGTGAGTATACCTATAAGCAGTATAATCGCCCAGATGCCTGGCCAGGGGTTTCCGGGTTGGAACATCTCAGGCAAAACCAGGGATGCCTTGGTATGCTCGAAGATGGTGGCCTGGAAGGTCAGGGGGATAGCAATACCAGAGAAAAAACCGAGTGTGATTGAGATTGGTATTCGTATCAACCACGAGGCCTTGGGTATGAGTCGTGTGAAGTAAAGGAGTCCAATAGCGATGGGGATTATGAGGATGAGACGCCCCTCCACGAACAAGGGCTGAAGCGCTATCTGCCACAGGGCCAGCCACCAGATCAGGGCCAGGCCGTAACCTAATGCAATGCCAACGAAGAGGTGTTCGGCTACCCTGTAGATCGGGTTGTCACGGTAGAGTATGCTGAAGATGGCAAGCGTAAGTAAGGCGGCGATCCAGACCCAGACGCTTTTTGAGACGGGAAGAAATACTATAGCCAGAACGATCAATACCACCGCGACTGCCAGGAAAATTACTGTAGGTACCCATTTCTTCATTTCTTCCTCCTGGTTGCAAAGAAGCTTATGTTGCCGAGGATCACGAACAGGATGATTACGAGAAGGGAGGCTGAGAGAGCGGGCATAGCCTGGGTGCCTCGCAGGAAGATGCTGCGCTGTATTTTCTCTTTAAGCTCCGTTGGTTGCTTCTCTTCCAGAATCTCGGTTAATTCAGTTCTCAGGATTTCTTCCGCCGTAGCTTGGGTGATTTCAGTGTAGGGAAAGTTGATGCTTATCTTATCTTTCAAGGCTTCCTTGAGTTCTTGTCTTAATCGGACTTCCGCTGGTAACTCGGCGGCTAGAATCTCAGGAGGTGGTGGTTGGAAAAGCCCGGTCAAGATATCCCTTAGCTCAGTATTGATAAGGGTATCCACTTTTGCTTTGATGGCCTCTGGTTTCTTTTGCCCTGGCTCGATCTCTAGTCTATCATCTCCAAGGATTACCCGTAGAAGTTGCTTTAATTCGATCTTTAGAATGGTGTCCAGTACGACATTGGACACATCGTAGAGGTCGGCGATCGCCAGCATCTCATCTCTGTTCAGTGCAAGCTCCTGGCCTTCCAAGGTTACGGTGGTGTCTTTGTGTTTTTGTTTTATCACCAGGTCACGGGAGTAGGTAGTGGTATCAGGGAACTTCAGCAAGACAAGGGTTTTTTCGAACTTGCCCTGAGAATCCAAAGTGTTATACAACTCATCCAGATTGAGATCGAACCGACGAGCAAGACTGACTATGTCGTTTGAATCAGCGTCATAGCTCTGCTTTTCTATGGTTACATTGTAGGAGTCCTTTCCAAGGCATTTGACCACCACGTTGGGGTAGTAACGATCCTTGACCAGCCTTTCGTATTCGGCGCCCGCCTTCATCCCGGCAAGCATCCCTACGAACTGTTTGGAACCCAGGTAGGGGTAGATATCTGCCACCGAAACCGAAGTTACCCCGGTTGCTACCGGGACACCGTAAGGTGTGTAAGCATAGACAATCCACCAACCGTAGTAACTTGACCCGGTGAAGTCCATAACAAGACCTACGTTGTCGTAGTTCCTTATTCCTTTCATGACGGGTAGTTCAGCCAAAGGGGTGCCGAAGTAATCGGCGGGGAAGACCTGGTCGATGAAATTACCCATACCGAGTATTACCGCCACCGGACTGGGTTTCCAGCCTAGAAGAACGTAATCTTTGCCGTATTCCTTGTTGTGTTCTTCAGCCAATCTTGTCAGAACCTCAAGGCCGATATCGGTGCCCTGGATAGGAAGGGCCATAACCAGCAGCGGGATATTCCGAGCGAAGGCGTGACGGATAATCGCTTCGAACTGGGGTTTGAGCTCGGGTTCGGTCTGAGGATCGAAATCAACCGACAGCAAGATGGCCTTGCGTTCGCCATTGGGGTCTATGTTCTCGATGTGATCAAAAATGCTTTTTGTTCGGGGCATGGCGCGAACCTTGGACGGGAGTTTCACCGTGAGTATAAGGGGTACGATCACTGCAACGGCCAGAACCATGTAGATGATGCGGCGATCTATCTTACCTAGTTTTTCCCAGAAGCTCATTTCGTACCTCCGATGTAGCCGCGTTCAATGCCCAGGATGATCTTGAGTGAGGTTGCGATTCCGCCGAGGCTTGCCCCAAGGAGTATTCCGCGCTTGGCAGCCATGTTGGGTACGGAAAGCAGCCATTCTCCAAAGTCTCCGAGAGGTAGCACGTTATAGAAAATGATGGCGAGCATGATGATGAATGCCGCGATCAGAAGAAGAATGGAAATGAGCGACTTTGCACGGAACGAACGGTAAGCCGCAGATGCGATGTAGAAGGCAAGCACCGAGAACATCGTGGCTCCTAGAGGAACCATCATGTAGTTGTAGAAGTTGGCGAAAAGGTAGGTGAAGACCGAGATCTGCTGTCCCTGAACGGTTACGGGAAGCCAGTTCATATTGGGAGCGCGTCCGATTATTCCAACCACCGCCATAATCACAAGGGCACCAAGTGCTATTGGGCTGTAGGCCCATCCTTCCTTCTTGTGCCTGATCTTGGTCGCGTGGTGGGTAACGAAGCTTGCAAGTCCTATAATGAAGGCGAATGAACCCATAACCCTGAGCCACTCCAGGGCGGTGTTTTTGAAATCCTGGGAAAACTGATGAGGAATGAAGAACTGGATCATCATCACGATACCAAGCACCAGGGTTATAGTTAGCGGTATTCTGCGTTTCATACCGTCCCCTTAGACCGAGGTGACGATTTTGGTTGCGAATTCAAGACCGAATAGAGCGAGGATAGTGAGTACAACAAGGAGTATGCCGATGGTGGCTTTGCCCCAGTCCTGGCCCTTGATTGTTCCCACAAGGTTCGGCTCACGCGACAGATATGCCGATGCAGCGTAGAGCTCCTCTCCGATGATGGTATAGTCGCAGGCGGTGATGAAGAAGGGCAGCTGCGCCGAGGCGTCGGTGCCCGCGATCTGGATCGCACCCGATATGTTGCCGGTCTCGGCAAGGAGCAGCGACTCAGCCCAGAACATCCCGAGGAAGAAGTTGGTGGCCGGTTTCTCACGGAGCATGATACCGTTGACTGCGGCCACGTAAGCGAACTGGCTCTGGGTTACGAAGAATACACTGTCGGGATTGAATGCGTCAGGACGACCTGCATCAGAGTAAGCTTCTTTAACGATTTCCCGGGCAACGGTGTATACGATTGGGTCACGGTTGGGAACGATGATCGGGGTGTCGTACTGCGCCGCCTTCTTGGCTATACCTTGCAGGATATTGAGCGCCGCGATGGTAGCAATATCACTGATGTCCGAGAGACCAGGGACGAACAGTATGGGTCGTCCCATCTCGGTGGCGCGGCCTACCGCCTCGTCAATGGCTTCCAAACCGGCGATCTTTCTGAGAAACAGATTCTTGCCTTGCTTCGCCTGAGAGATGAAGAACGTAACCAGAGAGAAGAAGAAGATCATCGCAACCAGAACGTTGACCCTGCCTATATGGAACCACTGTCCAGCGGCCTGGGCCGCAGCCGAGGGCTCTGATACAATCGTTTCTTCCCCGCGAACCGCAGCCACCTTGTAGGTATAGTCCGTGAAGTTTGCGATCCCTCCGTCATCCACGATACTATCCGTACCTGGTGCGATAACCGCCACCGCTTGGAACTCTCCTCCTTCTTTAGAGCGCAGGATTACATAATCATCCAGGAGCTTGTCGTCCGGTGAAAGCTTCCAGCGTACTACCAGCTGATGACCTTCGTCATTGGGAAAGTCTGAGACTTGGACTTCTGTCGCCGGTCTGATTGGCGGCAGGATATCTGCCAGCGAGTCCACTGGCGGTTCCGCCTGGGAGAGGAGAAGCGGAATTAGCATAAGTAAGGTCAAATGCCCCTCCTATTTAAAGGCTTCTTTACATTTGCACGGCTTTGACCCGCACCGCGGGCAGCCCTTTCCGTATTTTGCTCTGCCTTCTTCCTCAAGGTCTATTCCAGCAAGATTGGCCAAAGTGCACAGCCACGCGAGAACGTCGGCAAACTCCTCCCCTTGAGCCTTTTTGTCTGCGTACCTTATTGCCCGTGCCAACTCACCGACTTCCTCACTGAACCACACAAACGTTCGTGCCAGCCCACGGCCAGAATCCTTGTGGAAGAACTCTTCCTTAATCAAATCTTGAAACTCACGTACTCCAAGCTTATCTTCCATTGGCGCTTATGATACGGTTCAGCGGCGCGTTGTCAATACCTACGATCCTTCATGGCTGTTAGACGAATTTTAGCTGAAACGGGTTTGCAGCTGCAATGTCAGTTTAACTTGAAAGAAAGTGTATCTCGATGGTGCGCAACACCCTGGGCAACGCTGGGGAGCTGTCCGATGGGTAAGATCAATACAGGTAAAGCGTTCTATTCGACCAGTATGACCTTTCCTGCGGTCGCACTGCCCGAAGAGGAACGGATGAAGTACACCCCCGGCCCGTAACACCCGTAACACCCGTAACACTTCCCCCAGGTGATCATTCCAGACGCCCCCGTAGCGTGCAGCTCGTCCACCTTGCGGCCAGTTGCGTCAAAGATGGAAGCATGAAAGCCTTGTGGGTGATCCGAGTAGCGCAGTACAATCTGTGGGCCGATGGAAATTACCACCCCCCAGTTTGGTGCTTCAACAACCCGATCCTCAACAACACCTTCCACGTAACCCAGGGAATCGGTCTTGATGAGCCAAAGACCCCTTTCCTCTACACCAGAAGGGTGAGTAGACCCCACGATGATATAACCCCCGTCGCTTGTTGCTTGAACACAGTTTCCATAGGCATGGCCTTCTCCTTCATAGGTTCTTTCCCAGCGAGGAACACTACCCAGATTCGTCTTAATCAAAACCGCCTCATCCTCTCAGGGTTTGACGCCACTATCACGCAGCCATCAGAAGCCAGGGCCATCGAATTGTACCAACCGTCATAATCTACCCAAATCTGGGGCGTAGGGTATATGTAGCCATCTTCATCCGCTAAGAATAGGCCTAAGGCAAAACGCATAGGCATTATTTCCCAAACCCCACTAATCATGTAATCTCCATCTTCTTTTTCACGTACCACAAACCCTTCCGATGCCCCTCCTTCAATGTCATCAAAGGCAGCCGTCCAAAGGGTATCTCCATGATCGTCAACCTTTAAAAGCCAAATATCATGTCCATATTCTGCTAAGCTGGAGGTATAGCCCGTAACTATATACCCACCATCAGAAGCCTCTTGAACGCAGTGGCCTTCATCATACCATTCTCCTCCATAGCTCCTCTCCCAAAGAATCTCTCCAAGCGAATCCAGTTTTACTAGCCAAAGATCGCCGTGTTTTCCGCCAGTAATGATGTAACCGCCATCTGTGGTTTGTTCTATCCAGTTACCTCCTTGTCCCCAGGAGCCTGTTCCCTCATATGTTTGAGTCCACAAGGTGTCTCCAAGGGAATCAGTCTTTAGAAGCCAGGTTATGGGTGGTTCTGAATCAACCGGGAAAGTCCCTCCAAGGATGATGTAGGCGCCGTCAAAGGTTTGACGCACCCGTAACCCCCAATCCCGGTTCTTGCTTCCGTATATCTTTGTCCAGACCGTATCCCCCAAAGGATCGGTTTTTAAAAGCCAGAGATCGCTCTCTCCTGCACCGAATGACCCAGTATATCCTGCGATAATGTAACCTCCGTCATCTGTTTGCTCAACACATCTACCTGAATCGAAACCCACACCGCCGTAGGTGCGGGTCCAGCCGGCGTGGATTGTCTGAGGGATGACGGCAAGCATCGTTGCCGCCAGAATAGAAGCTAAACACTTCCTAACCATGATAGAACTCCTAGTTTTTACCGGTTGCCCGGCGTTTACCTAAGCAAAGACCATCTTGTAAAAACCGCTCTATGTCATTTTATCTATAATAGGTTGATTTTGGGGCTTGTCAAGTAGGAAAAACCCGAAATTGCCAGAAAAGCACAGCAGATGAGTGGGGTGAAAAGAATGTTGACAACTTATCTTGACGGAGTAGAATTCCCATAGACTATGGCGGAGTAGCTCAGTTGGCCAGAGCAGCGGTTTTGTAAACCGGTGCGAGACTATTTAAGCCTTTTCCTGTAAAAGTAGCGTGGACTTTACAAATCGATAAGCGCCGTGTTTTCTAGACTTAGGGGATAGGTATGTCTTTTTGCTTAGGGCGCATGGTTGCTTTTGTTTTAGTGTTTCCTAATATAACCTGCCCAAAATCAAGGGATTGGTGCAAAAGTGGTGCAATTCTGGTGCAGTGGTTTAGGTTAAAATTAGGGCATGATTCCTGACACACTTTTTGACACACAAAAGGACGTTGACAACCAGCTAATTCCGAAGAAACTACACTATGGACATGGAGACGACGTGGATGCAATAATCAGAGCAGAGGCAAGGAAGTTGATTCGGGATGCGGGGCTCAGTAAAAGCCTTATCCAACACGCGGAGGGTGTGGCAAGACGTGCCGAGTCGGTGTGTCGGATGCTTGAGGCAGGTGACCACACCGTCCACATAGAAAAGGTTGTCATAGCGTCACTCCTTCATGATATCGGACTCAGCCGTCCCCACGGTCTTGACCATGGCGAAGCAAGTGCGGAGATTCTTGAAGAGTTTGGCTTAAATAATCTTGCCGAACTCGTCCGCGTCCATGTTTTCCCCCAATCATCCTACCTTTCCCTTGAAGCGAAGATACTTATCTACGCCAATCTCACCACAGGTCCTGAGGGCAAACCGATTGATGCGGGAACCAAGCTTCACTTTCTCCGCCAGTTGGCTTACAACTGGAAGGCCGAGAAAGAACGTTCGCTTGCACTAAAGTCTCTTCAGGTAAAACACAAGATAATTTCGGAGATAGAAGCACTTATTGAAAAAGCCATGGTCAACAGGTAACACAACCAACACGGCCTTATCATCCAGCTATGATGTAAATGTTACTCCACCATTACGAAGACCAATCGTCGTTACGGTACCCTGAGGATATCGCTTGACATCCCGAGTCGGTTCGTTAGGATATGTCCATGAGTGACAAACGCTCAAAGCTGGTTGACAGTAGCAAGACCGGGCACAAGAAGCCTCAGGACTTTTCAGCGCTGTCACGCAAAATTCTGAAGCTTGCCAACCGCGGCGCGCCGAGGATTCAGTTCCTTCGGGAGCTGTCCAGGATGCTCATTCAATTTTCCGGATGCGATGCGGTTGAACTGCGCATCACCGACGGCAAGTTGAATTACCGATGGGAAGCGAGAGACGACGGAAAACCGAGTTTTGAGATACTCCCCTCCACAACCAGCGAGGAAGGCAACATCATACCTTGCTCTTATTCGAACTCAGCTACCGAACAGCTCTGTCGGATCATCGCGAGCGGCAAGCCTGACCCCTCCCTGCCCTCCTTTACAAAAAACGGAAGCTTCTGGACCCCGGACATCTCAAGAACCAGAGACCTGCAGGATGAGGTGGCCGAGGGGCTCCAGCATGAGGACGGCTACCTCTCCATTGCCATGATACCTTTTGTTATAGATAAGAATAACTCAGGACTTGTCCAGCTGAAAAGAAGTAAGAAGGACTTCTTTACCCTGAAGGAGGTAGAGTTCTACGAAGGCGTTGTCCAAACCATGGGGATAGCAATTGCAGGGCGCAGGGCACAGGCTAAACTGCGAGAACGCGTCAAGGAGTTAACCTGTCTTTACGGGATAGCCCGGCTGGTTGAGGAGCCAGGCATATCTCTTGAGAAGACCCTTCAGGGCATAGCCGATTTGTTGCCACCAGCCATGCGATACCCGGATATAGCCTCGGCTAGGATAATTCTTGACAATAAGGATTACTGCTGCCTGCCGGAATGTACCGAAACCCGCTACCGGCTGGCCGCCGATATCGTAATCGAGAGCACAGAAAGAGGCGTGGTTGAGGTTTTCTACTCCGAGGAAAAGCCTGAGCTGGAGCTTGAGCTTTTTCTTGCCGAAGAGCAGAGTCTTTTGGATACGGTGGCCGCTCAGATAGCGCTCATAATCGAACGCAGGCAGTGGGAAGCCGAACGTACCAGGCTTGAGGAACAGCTTCGTCACGCGGATCGCCTGGCTACTCTGGGCCAGCTTGCAGCAGGCGTGGCACACGAGCTTAACGAACCCCTGGAAGGTGTGCTTGGGTTTGCACAGCTTGTTCGCAAGTCCGATGGTCTATCACAGCAGGCAGGAAAAGATATCGAGAAGATCGAAAACGCAGCACTTCACGCCAGGGAGGTGGTAAAGAAGCTTCTCATATTCGCCCGTCAGATGCCCGCCCATAAAACACTCCTCAACCTTAACCAGGTGGTGGAAGAAGGACTCTACTTCCTTGAGAGCCGCTGCGAAAAGGAGGGGATCGAGGTGGTGCGCGATCTTGCCGAGGAGCTGGCGGAGATCACCGCCGATCCGTCACAGCTGAACCAGGTGTTTGTGAATCTGGTGGTCAATTCCCTGCAAGCAATGACTGCCGGGGGAAGACTCACCATAAGAACAAGGGACAAGAAGGATTCGGTTCTCTTAATCGTGGAGGATACGGGTACGGGAATGGACGAGGAGACCCTGAAACAGATATTCCTGCCCTTCTTTACCACCAAGGAGGTCGGGCAAGGAACCGGTCTTGGGTTGGCCGTGGTTCACGGAATAGTCAGCGCCCACGGCGGGACGATCGAGGTTGAAAGCAAGAAGGGCAAGGGATCACGCTTCACCGTAAAACTCCCCCTCATGGGGACGCCCACAAAGGAGAAGACCCATGACACCCCCACCTAAGAAGGAGCGCATCCTGGTAGTAGATGACGCTGTTGATACCCTGGAGGTACTACAGCGTAATCTGGCATCACAGGGATACGTGGTCTTTACCGCGCAAAACGTGCCGGAAGCCTTAAGGTTGCTTGAAGACACCCAGGTTGATCTGGTGATAACCGATTTAAAGATGCCCGGGGCAAGCGGGTTGGATCTGGTGCGATACGTGCGGGAGAACCTCGCGGACACCGAGGTGATGATGATTACAGGATATGCCACCGTAGAGGGGGCTGTTCAGGCGGTAAAGCAAGGGGCCGAGGAGTATCTTTCAAAGCCCTTTACCGACGAGGAGCTTTTCTTGGCGGTAAGAAATGCGCTTGACAAACTACGTATGCGCAGGGCCGCGCAGGTATCATCCGAGGATATCCCGCCGCCTCACGGGATAATCGGCTCCTCAAAGGTCGTGCGTGAGGTCTTCGGCGCCATCCATAAGGCGGCGTCAACCCCGGCTACGGTGCTCATCACAGGGGAAAGCGGCACTGGCAAGGAGCTTGTGGCCAGGGCTATCCACTACTCAAGCCCGCGTGCCTCACCACCCTTCGTGCCTATCAACTGCGGGGCGATACCGCATGAACTCCTGGAATCGGAGCTCTTCGGGTATGTTAAGGGTGCGTTTACCGGCGCGGCAACGACCAGGGCAGGTTTCTTTCAAACCGCAGACGGCGGCACCATCTTTCTTGACGAGATCAGTGAAACAAGTCCGGCCATGCAGGTTAAGCTCTTGCGGGTGCTGCAGGACAAGGAAGTTTTCATGCTCGGCTCACGAAAACCCGAAAAGGTTGATGTGAGGATTATTGCCGCAACCAATAAAAACCTACAGGCTCTTGTCAAAAAGCAAAGCTTCAGGGAGGACCTTTACTACCGCCTCAACGTCATTACCATTGATCTTCCACCGCTGCGGGAGAGAAACGACGACATCCTCCTCTTGATTCGTCACTTTGCTGCAAAGTATGCCGAAGAACTTGGTAAACCCGCGCCTCGATTCTCCGACGAAGCCCTTGAGGTTCTAAAGAACTACCACTGGCCCGGTAACGTGCGGGAGCTTGAGAACGTAATCCAGCGGCTGGTGCTTATGGTGGAGCAAGATACGGTAGAGGTTAAGGATTTGCCATCACTCATGCGCTTTCAACTCCCAAAGGAGCAGGGTCTTGCCAGAACCCTGGCAGAGGTGGAAGCCGAGCACATCCGCAACGTATTGGCAAGCGTGAACGGGAACAAAACAAAGACCGCAGAGATACTGGGGATTGACCGAAAGACCTTGCGCGAAAAACTCAAGAAGATGGAAGAATCCGAATCCCCGCAGTAAGAGTCCGTTGAAAAATCAACCAGAGCCTGCCCCTTGGGATGCCTACTTTACTGCATCCCATAGGGTACAGAGTCACAGAGACTCCGAGCTTGCAGTTTGTAGGACAGACGCTTGCGATTCGGAGAATCACTCTTGTCTGCCCCATTGATCTCCCAGGAGTTCTAATCTGCGTAATCTGCGGATTTAAGTTTTTATTCGGCAAGCTCAGAAGGTGGGGCGTTTCTCCCCACCGGGGCATATCTTCCCGCCAATTTTAATCCAGGGGGAGATTGAAGCTGCACCCCGAAACCCATCCATCCACTTCTAACTATTTAATCTAGCTTGACTTAACTAAGCCATCCTCATCGTAACTCACACTTAGGCTAGCCTGGCACGAATATTGCTCTCTATCGGTTGAGTCGTTCGAAAGGACGACTCCTGGAAAACCTCGTGAAAAGAAATCACAAGCAAAGGAGGATTTCATGCAGACATCAACAGTTCAAGAGACCAAAAAGGCTGTTAAGCCGAAGTATCGGGGACTTTGCTCCACATGCAAGAACGCTGCAACCTGCACCTTCCCTCGTGACCCCGCTCGTCCAATAATGCACTGCGACGAGTTCGATGGCTACGAGGGTCCAAAGACTAAGGTAGTCCCAAGGGTTGCCAAGCCAGAGGCCGCCGACGAGGTGGAGTTCAAAGGACTGTGCCGCAACTGCGAGAACCGTCATCACTGCGTCTTTCCCAAGCCTGCAGGCGGTGTTTGGCAGTGCGAAGAGTATTGTTAACAGGGTAGGGTGTGACAGCGGTCGTTGTCTGATAAAACCTGCGGCAGCCGTTGTTGCAAACAACCCAAAATTCAAGATTAAGCGATGAAAAAGACGAGCGTTTACGATAACGTAACCAAGCAGTTTAACAAGGCTGCGGATTTGATGCATCTGGATCCTGAGATCCGCAGGATACTTGCCAGAACCAACAATGAGGTAATCGTCAACTTCCCTGTCAAGATGGACGACGGGCGCATCGAGATGTTTACCGGCTACCGGGTGCAGCACAACAACGCCCTTGGTCCTTACAAAGGAGGACTGCGTTATCACCCTGCGGTGGAGATCAATGAGGTTCGGGCGCTGGCAACCTGGATGACCTGGAAATCAGCCATAGTCAACATTCCCTTCGGTGGAGCAAAAGGCGGCATCCAGATCGATCCATTCAAGTACTCGGCAAGCGAGCTTGAGCACATCACCCGCCGATTCACCTTTGCCCTGGGCTCAAACATAGGGCCTGAGTTCGACATCCCTGCACCGGACGTAAACACCAACCCTCAGATAATGGCCTGGATCCTGGATACCTACCTCTCCACCATGCCTGCCCACGAGCGTCAGGCGGCAGTTCACGTGGTTACCGGCAAGCCTGTCGAGTCGGGTGGGAGCATAGGCCGCAACAAGGCTACTGGCCAGGGTGTGGTCTTTACCATCGAGCAGTGGGCCAAAGATACCAACTTTGATCTTGAGGGTGCGGCATACTTCGTTCAGGGGTTCGGGAACGTGGGTTCCTGGGCGTCCCGTCTCCTCAAACCACACGGTTCAAAGCTCGTTGCTGTCGAGGACGTAAGCGGGGCTATTGCCAATCCAAAGGGGATCGATCCCGACGACCTTTACGAGTATACGCAGAAGAATAAGGGATTGATTGGCGGCTACGCAAAGGCCAAACCTATTGATCACGAAACCTTCCTTGCGACCAAGGCCGACATCTTCATCCCGGCAGCGCTTGAGAACCAGATCACTAAAAAAACCGCTCCCATGCTTAACGTGAAGCTGGTCGCCGAAGGAGCCAACGGTCCCACCGATCCCGAGGGAGATGCGATTCTTCAGGAAAGAGGCATAGACGTACTTCCCGACGTTCTATGCAACGCGGGCGGCGTGATCGTAAGCTACTTCGAGTGGCTGCAGAACAAGCGCAGCGAGTTCTGGGATCTTGAAGAGGTGGATGGAAAACTGCACCGCAAGATCGTTGCAGGCTACGAACGCGTTCGCGATACGGCTCGAGAGCACAACATAGACTGGCGAACCGCGGCCTACATCGTCGCTCTCTCACGTCTTGAAACGGTATACAAGGAACGTGGGATCTTCCCATGAGCAGCCCCGTAACACCCGTAACACCCGTAACACCCGTAACACCCGTAACACACGTAACACACGGTAACAGCAAACCGTAAGGAGTGATGATGAAGAAGGAAACCGGTTTCTACGGCGACGTTCTTGAGGGGCTCCATAATGCCGCGGATTTGATGAAGCTAGACCGTGAGGTTCTCAAAATCCTTACCAAGACAACCAACGAAATTATCGTCAACTTCCCGGTTAAGATGTCAAACGGTCTGGTGGAGATGTTCACTGGCTATCGTGTGCAGCACAACAACGTGATGGGTCCCTACTCGGGCGGACTTCGCTTTCATCCCTGGGTTGATCTGGGAGAGATGCGCGCGCTTGCTACTGTGATGACGTGTAAGGCGGCTATCGCCGGTATCCCATTCGGCGGGGCTGCAGGCGGGGTCCAGTTCAACCCCTCTGACTACAACTCCTCTGATGTGGAACGAATCACCCGCCGCTTTACCTACTCCCTTGGCTCGAACATCGGAGCGGAGTGCGACATACTCACCTCGGACGTGAACACAAACCCCCAGACTATGGCCTGGATACTGGATACCTACCTCTCTACCATGCCTCCGGAAAAAAGGCAGGCCAAAACACACGTGGTCACCGGCAAGCCCATCCATCTGGGTGGCTGTGTTGGTCACGACAAGGCCGCCGCTCAAGGTTTGGTATTCGCTATCGAGGAATGGGCCAGGGATCGGGCCTTTGATCTTGCAAATGCTACCTACACGGTGCAGGGATTCGGAAGCGTAGGCGCGTGGGCGTCCCTGCTGCTGAAGCAAAAAGGGGCGAAACTGGTTGCAGTTGAGGATGCATCCGGTCCTATCTATAACCTGGATGGAATCAATCCCGAGGATCTTCTCACCTACCATAAGGAGAACGGACACATAGCTGGCTATAACCAGGCCAAATCTATTGACCATGAGGCTTTCCTTGCTGCCAAGGCCGATATCTTCATACCCGCTGCATTGGAGAACCAGGTTACTGCTCAGACCGCGCCCAAGCTTAACGTGAAGCTGGTTGCCGAAGGAGCCGACTGTCCTTGCGACCGTGAAGGAGACCGGATTCTGCAGGAGAGAAAGATCGACGTGCTTCCTGACATACTCTGTAACTCAGGCGGCTTGATAGTAAGCTACCTGGAGTGGCTTCAGAACAAGCGAAGCGAACTGTGGGAGCTTGAAGAGGTGGACTGCAAGCTGAAGGATATAATAATGGACGCCTACCATCGGGTCAGAGATAAGGTTGAAAAGTTCGATACCGACTGGCGCACCGCCGCCCGCATTGAAGCGCTTGAAAGGCTCGAACGCATCTACAAAAGACGAGGTATTTTCCCATAAATATCCCTGGCTAAAGGGATTCAGCTCAAAAACAGGTCGGGGCGTCGGCCCCGGCCTGTCAAGGGAATCTCATTCCAGAGTGCATCTCTTCGGGGGAAAGAAATTAGGCAAGAGATGGCTCTGATTAACCGTAAAACCAATAGAGCTACCTCCACCGGTTAGACAAACCACTCGTCCATCATGCGGTAAAATTATCCTCGGGATGATGAACGAGCCTCGGGCAAGTCAGGTTTCCGATTGCCTTCCACGTTTATTCTACAGCCTATCAAGCACCGACATTCACACCGCAGCACCGCGCTTTAGTTTACCACCGACCTGCAAGCGTGAGGCGGGGCTGATGCGGGGCGTGCAGGTTCTAGGGGCGGTGCGCCGAGAGGTCTCGGATGCTTGCACCGGATTCAAAAACGAGTGTGCCTGCCGGTTTCTGCGTGGCCGAGGACAGCCCATGGCTAGCTGCCTGTCTAAAAAGTGTTATAAGACTCAAGCGAAAACTGAATTTAAGAAGATAGAGGACGAGGTTAAGAAAGCAGAAGATGAGGAAGCTAGGCTTGTCAAAATACGCAAAGAATAAGGCAAGAAAACCTGGGCCAAGACTTTATTATTTGAGATGATTAGATTTAAGGAAATAAAAATGTCCATAAATAACTGCCAAGGGAAGGAATTATTAAGTCACGTAAGTGCGTCACTTATCGAACACACGGACAAGTTTATTGGGGCTATTAAAAAAGATGGTTGGATAAAGCTATAATTAAGGAATAAACACGGCAAACTCAAGACGCTACGTCTATTGCCATCCCGTATTGATGATACCCTTCCAGCTTTATAGCTTTTCTTTCCCTCCGCACTTCCGAGCCTGCTGATTGCGATCACTTCGTGGCATACTGTTTTAATGAAGAAGAATTAAAAAAAACGCTCAAGTTTGATAAATATACCATAAGATGCTTAGGTGTAAGGTGGGTGTAAAGGGACTTGACACGAGGGAAGTAGGGACTATTCTTATATCAATAATGGGAATTAGAATGAGTAAACGACAGATTTTTTTCATCATCGCGATAGCCGTTGGCATACTGTTGCTGATTCTCTTTATAGAGAAGATGGGAACGTTTACGGATCAGCCCATACTGCGAAGGAAACCGAGGCACAAAAGGATAGTCTTAAGACCTAGAGACCTTGACTTCTCAATTAAAGGAATTAAACTTAGTGGTAACGTGAAAGTATATCAGCGTGATAACGGACGCTGGTATGTAAGGTTCACGCTAAACGGGAAAAGACGGATGCTCTCCACAGGAGAGACCGACAAAACCCAGGCTCTATTAAAACTTGGAGAGATTGTCAAGGCGGCTGAATGCACCAACGCCTTTGGGCCGCCCCTCAAGCGTGTCTCAACGTTCCGAGAGTTAGCCGAGGAGTATATTGCTTACGCAGAGGCTAACAAGGCCTCTTCTACAATCCAAAGGGATAAACGCAGGCTTGGCAAGCTTTTTGCGGCGTTCGGTTCTAATCGGTTAACCGACATAACACAGCGCAAGGTTGAACTCTACATGCAGGAGCGTGAAAAAGAGGTCAAGCCCGCAACCGTCAACCGTGATTTGGCTCTACTTAAGCACATGCTGAACAAGGCGGTTGACTGGGAATACCTAAAGTCCAACCCTATCAAGCGGGTAAAGTTCCTTAAGGAGCCTCCAGGACGGACGCGGTATCTTAACGACGCTGAACGTGAGCGGTTGCTTGACGCCTGCAAGCACAGTGATAGCGATATGCTGTATCCGGTAGTCCTAACTGCCCTCTTGACCGGAATGCGGAGAGGCGAACTGCAGGAGCTTACTTGGGATGATGTCAACTTCCCAGAGGCCCGCATAACGGTAAGGCGTTCAAAGAACAATGAAATGAGGCATATCCCGATTCATGAAACCTTGCTCGAAGTGCTCCAGCAACTACACAACCGCTATCCCTACGCGCAGTGTGTCTTCTGCAAACCTGATGGCAAGCCTTACGGAAACTGGAGAAGAGCCTTTGAGACTGCGTGCAGACAAGCAGGCGTAGCGGACTTCCGGTTTCACGATTTACGTCATACCTTCGGAAGCTATCTCGGTATGAAGGGATGCAACGCCTACACGATTATGCGTCTCATGGGCCATAAGACAATAGCTATGAGTGCTCGGTATACCCATATCTCGGAGGAACAGCTTAGGGCCGCTGTAGACGAAATTGGTGCAAAAGTGGTGCAATCCCCTCAAGCCCAGACTTGGTAATCCCCCAAGTTACGCAAATACGTACGCCGGAGTAGCTCAGTTGGCCAGAGCAGCGGTTTTGTAAACCGCAGGTCGGGGGTTCGACTCCCTTCTCCGGCTTTCCTTCTCGGTTGACAATCCTGTCACCTGGTGTAAAATTTAGGTCCGAATAATCTTAAATGATCGGGTAGGTACCCAAGTGGCCAAAGGGGGCAGACTGTAAATCTGCTGGCGAATGCCTTCGGGGGTTCGAATCCTCCCCTGCCCATTATTCTTCCTTTCAAAAGATGTGGCAAATAAGCTGGTCAAAAGCTGGTCAAAAGCTACCCAAAAGGTGGTCAAAGTTCGGGGTCCCCACGAAAATGCGAAGCATTTTTGTGGGGTAAAAAAGATGGACAAGAACGCGACTGCGTCGCAATTTCAAATTTCAAAATACAAAGTTCAAAATGCAAAATTAAGGGGGCTGACGGCTGTCGGCTGACGGCGAATCGTGTGGGGTGACGAGTTGGATGTAAAGGTGATGGGGGCTTGACAAAGGCTAACTTTTAACTTAAAATTATGCGAAATTGTGATGTTTTAGAGGAGGAAAAGATGGCATTTCCAGAAGATGTAGTTTTAAAAGCGTGGAGGAGATCAGGTGGTAGGTGTGAGTGTAAGAATACCACTCACGGGCATTCCGGGAGATGTCCCAAACAGCTTGACTGGGACACAAGAGGAGAAGAAGAGATGCCAGGCGGCTGGGAAGCTCACCGCATAGTTTCTATTGAAAGACGTGGATCAGATACTCTAAGTAACTGTAAGATTCTTTGTTGTGATTGCCACAAAAAAACCCAAACTTACGGAGGTTAATTCATGGGTAAAACCGTAACGTGTTCTTATTGTAGCGGAAGAGGAAGTGATCCTTATTTAGACTAATGTATTATAATTAGGTGCTTAGGGAGAACTACAATGGACCCAAAAAGACTCAGGGAGCTGGAAGGTTGTTATAAGAAATGGTCGACCGAAGACCTTATCCGAGCCACTAATGTAGATAGGCTGCAATACGAACCTGAGGCTGTTGAGCTTATGGAGAAAGAGTTGGGAAGCAGGATTCTCTCAGAAGAATCTACAGGGAAGATGTTAGAAGAACTTTCCAAGGGATTGCGCACAGAAGAGCTTGTTCGGGCAACTGCTTTTGAAAAAGATAAATATAAACCCGAAATGATAGAATTTATGTCTAAAGAACTGGAGAGCAGAAAACTCCCGAAGGAAGAAATTGAAAAGGTATTGATTAAGGTAGAACAAAAAATACGTGAAGAGAGATCCTTGGGTGGGTGGCTACTTTTATTTGTAATAATCCTAACATTGAATTCTATTAGAGCTGTCCTTGAAATATTTACGGGAGGACATCCGGTAAATATATTTATATCTTTCGCTATCGGAGTCTATGGGTTCGTTGTGCTATGGCATTTAGTTAAAAAGACGAAAATTGCCCCTTCTCTTGCGAAGATATGGATATGGCTGGTATTTGCAGCGAATATCTTCGCTTGGTTCTTTGTTCTAATGTATGCACCTACTCAAATAGTGTGGATTTACTTGGGTGCTACAATTATCTTAAATATGATTTTGGTGCTGTGGCATTTTTATTTTTCACGGTCTAAGAGAGTTGCGGCGACATATAACGGAGATTCTCAAAAAAGTTCGTAGGGACCGACCTTCAGGTCGGCCCGCGTTATGTTTTCGGGCCGGTCTGAAAACCGACCCCTACTTTTTACCCCCGTGCTTGCAGCGTTCGCTGGAAGCGCATACGCTCGGTCAATGCGGCCTGGCCTCTGGAAGATTAATCCCCCTTTGATTTCCCCGCCCCCTCAATCCCACTCCGCCGAGGGGGGGGAGGGTTTCAGCATAAACGCCCGAATCCCGGCGGGTCAGGGGACCACGACCAGGATTCGAGCACTCGGCTGTGTCGGTGATGTGGGAAGGGTTATAAATTCATCCGTCTGTAAAGCACCTCGATTCCCTCAAGGTAGCGCTCAAGCGAGAATATCTCGTTAAGTTCGGCCTCGGATAACTTCTCATTGATCTCCTTCTTCTTGCGCGCCAGAAGATCGAACGATTGCCCTTGTTCCTTTGCCTTGAAGGCCAGCTTCTGCACCAGCTCGTAGGCCTCCTGACGCGCCATGCCTTTTTTAATCAGTGCAAGCAGAAGCCTTTGCGCAAAGAAGGCACCCCCTGTACCATCCAGAATTTCCTTCATCCGATCCACCTCTACCTTCAATCCCTTTATAACACCCTGCATCTTGCGGATAAGGTAATGCGCGAGGTTGAACGAGTCAGACAGTATCACCCGCTCAACCGATGAGTGGGAGATGTCGCGCTCGTGCCATAAGGCAATGTTCTCAAGCCCGGCCTGCACGTTTGATCTAAGTATCCTTGCAAGCCCGCACACCCTTTCGGTGATAACCGGGTTGCGCTTGTGCGGCATGGCCGATGAGCCGGTCTGGCGCTCCCTAAACGGTTCAAACAGCTCATCCAGCCCCTCAAGCTGTCCCAATCTGATGTTTAACGCGATGCGCTCAAGCCAGGTTCCGACCAGAGCCAGTGCAAAGAGCAGGGTTGCGTGGCGGTCACGCGGTATCACCTGCGTTGCCACCGGTTCAGGCTCAAGTCCAAGCTCCTCGAGCGCCAGCTCCTCGCAGATAGGGTCAAGGACGGTGAACGTTCCAACCGTCCCTGAGATGCGGCCCCGGGCAGACTTACTCCGCGCATGCGTCAGTTCTTCAGCTACCCTTAATCCCTCCGAATACCATGAAAGCGCGCGTACCCCGAAGGTTATTGGCTCTGCACCCCTGCCGTGCGTGCGACCCAGCATTGGGGTATGCTTGTGCTTTATTGCCAGATCGGCAAGGATTTTATTGAGTTCGGCGATCTCGGTCTCCAGCACGTCGCACGCCTCAAGTATCCTTAAGGTAAGTGCTGTGTCCACAACGTCATATGATGTAAGTCCGTAGTGCAGGTACTCCTTTGAGCATTCTGCCTTCTCCCATACAGCTTGAAGGAAAGCGGTCACCTCGTGCTCTGTCTCTTGTTCAATCTCTCTAACCCTTTCAGGGTCAACGTCTACAACATCCTCCAGGCACTCACTTAAGCCTTTGGGGACGATCCCCAGTTCTTCCTCGGCGCGTGCCACCGCTTTCTCGACCCTTAACCAGTATCGGAAACGGCGCTCATCAGCCCATATCTCGGTCATTTCCGAAGTGGAGTAACGTTTTATCATTTTAAAATCCACGGTAAAGTCGGTAGCGGCCTCCGTCGCGTTCGATCACCAACGTGCGGGGATCTTCCACTGAGCGCACCGCCTTTTTTAGTTCCCTTATGTTCGGGGTTTCTGTGGAGCCATAGGCCAGGATCACGTCGCCTTCGTTAAGTCCGAGTTCAGTACCTCGACTGCCCCGTTCGATCTTCAGCACAACCACCCCTTGCAGGCTGCGGATGTTATACCGATAGCGAATTGCCGGGTCGAGATCCATCGCCTGGATGCCCAAAGCAGCTATTCTTATCGGTGCTGGAGTGATGTACTCTATCGCTTGTAGGGTGCAAACAAAGGGCTTACCTTCGTCCGTTATTCCTTCAAGCCGAACGCTGTCAGCTACAAAAAGGCCCTGCTCCATCATCTGCCAGTCCGATTCACTGGCGTAGTTGATCCCGTTTGCTTTGGTTATTACCCAGGCCTCCTCCAGCCCGGCTCGTTGGGCCGGAGTATTTTTGAATATCTGGGTGACGATGATTCCTCTCTGTCCTGGGATTCCCAGTGCGCGGGCCATGTCCGATGTCAGGGTCTGCACACCCAGGCCAAGCCATGCGATGCGTCGTTCGGAGTGGCTTTCAAGTTCGTATATGAACTTCTTCACCCGGTTCGCGGGTATGGCGAATCCGATGCCCTCCGAGCCGCCGCTTTTGGTGAAGATGAAGGTATTGATGCCTATGACCTCTCCGGCGATATTTGTAAGAGGACCTCCTGAGTTTCCAGGGTTGATGGCCGCATCGGTCTGGATAACGCCTGAGTAGCTGAAACGTTTGGCTTCGCCGACCTGCACCCTGCGGCCTGTGGCCGAGATAACCCCGGCCGTAACGCTTGGCTTGGCGTCGGCGATAAGGAACCCGAAGGGATTGCCCAACGCTATCGCCCACTCGCCGATCATGAGATCGTCGGAGTTGCCGAGCCTGGCGGTTTGAAGATCATCCGGCGGGTTGACAAGCTTAAGAAGGGCAAGGTCAAGGCCCTCATCTATACCCATAACGTTGGTATCGAATGTTCTGCCGTCTGCCAGGGTTACCTTTATCTTGGTTGCGCCCTTGACCACATGGGCGTTTGTTACGATCTTGCCGTCGGACGAGACTATAAGACCTGAGCCCAGTCCCTGGATTTCCTGCTTGTACTCGCGGGGGAATGCGGGTCCGAAGAACTCCTCGAAGAATGGGTCGAGCCAGAAGGGGGAGCTGTAAGTACGTGTTTGCAAGACGGTTATGGAGACGACCGCGGGCATAACCCGTTCTGCGGCTATAACGATCCCTGTCCTGCGGGCCTGGGCGGTCGCAGCCGCCAGCGAATCCCGCTCTTGCCCATGTCCTGTTGGAGGCAAGAACAGGGCAAGTCCCAGAACAACCCAGGCAAGGGTCTTGATCCGGTTCATCATCCTTTAATATTAGTCAAAAAGGATGATGCGTCAATCGAACTGCCTGCGCAGGAAGGCAGGGATATCCAAGTCTTCGTCAGATAGGGGCTTGGGCTCTACCTTTTCGAAGCCGCGCGGCACTTTACGTTCGCGGCGTATGAAGGTCGGCACCTTGAGGTCTTGCGCTCCATGCGGCATTAATCCTTCGACCTTCTCTACACGCGGAGGCATCTCTTCGATGCCGGTGGCTATCACCGTGACGCGGATCTCATCTGAGAACTCTCCATCCTGGATGGCCCCGAAGATGATGTTTGAGTCGGCGTTGGCGTATCCGTAGATGATGCGTGCAGCCTCGTTCACTTCATGCAGGGTTAAGTCTTCGCCTCCGGAGATATTTAAGAGGATTCCTTTGGCACCGGAGATCTCGAAGTCTTCGATAAGGGGCGATGAGATCGCCTTCTGCGCCGCGTCCACCGCCCGGTTCTCGCCCTTGGAGGAGCCTATGCCGATCACCGCACTTCCACGATTTGCCATGATGGTGCGCACGTCTGCGAAGTCCAGGTTGATCATGCCGTTATGGGTGATGAGGTCGGTGATACCTCTTGTGGCGTTGAAGAGCACGTCGTCGGCCATGCTGAAGCTGTCTTTGAGAGTCATGTTCTGGGGTACCACGGATAGGAGCTTCTGGTTTGGGATCACTATGAGGGTATCCACGCTCTGTCTGAGTATGTTGACTCCCTCTTCAGCTTGCCTTTTTCGCACCGGTCCCTCGAAGTCGAATGGCCGAGTCACCACTGCTACGGTGAGTATTGAGAGGGAGTTTGCGAGTTCGGCAATGAGCGGGGCAGCACCGGTTCCGGTTCCGCCGCCCTCGCCTCCGGCGATGAACACCATATCCAGATCGAGAAGTACCTCCTTTATCTGGTCAAGCGACTCCTCGGTGGCTCGTTTGCCTATCTCGGGGTCGCCTCCGGAACCCAGTCCGCGCGTAAGATTCGGTCCTAGTTGTATCTTGTGTTCGGCCGTACTCTTGTCAAGCGCCTGAAGGTCGGTGTTCAGGGTGTAGAAACGCACGCCCGGCATGCCCTTCTCTATCATATGGTCGACTGCGTTGCCGCCCGCGCCGCCGAGACCCAAGACTCCTATCTGGGCTTGATAGCGATTTTCCTCAACTGGTTCGAACATATCTCCTCCTTCGCTTAAAAGAATTCCTTCAGCCAGTCGCGCATACGGCTGAGGATGTTTCCGAAAAGCCTGTCCTCTGTGCCCGATGGCAGAAGCGTCAGGTTTTGTTTTCCGATTCCATAACGGACCAGCCCTACCGATGTGGCGAATATGGGGTCGGCGATGATATCCGTGAGTCCCGAGGTGCCCCACGGCTTTCCTACCTTGACCGGAAGGTCGAATATCTGCTCGGCTATAGTCTCTATTCCTTCCAGGTGAGCAGAGCCGCCTGTGAGCACCACGCCTGCGGCCAGAAGCTCACCGAACTCGGTCTTCTTCATCTCCCGGTTGGTCAGGGTGAGAATCTCCTCAACGCGCGGCTCGATGATCGAGGCAAGTATCCTTCTCGATACCTGCTTCTCGCTTCGACCGCCCACGCCCTTCACGGTGAAGGTCTGATCCTCATCCACCAGATTGGCCAGCGCACATCCGTAGCGCTTCTTTGTTTCTTCCGCTTCCTTGGTGGGCGTCCTTAGACCGATGGCTATGTCCGAGGTGATGTGTTCTCCGCCGATGCCGAGTACCTGTGTGTGTCTTATTGAACCTTCCTTGAAGATGGCCATGTCCGTGGTTCCGCCGCCTATGTCTACAAGAAGCACCCCGAGTTCCTTCTCGTCCGCCTCAAGCACCGCGTTTGCCGATGCAAGGGGCTGAAGGACCAGGTCCTTGACCCGCAGGCCGGCCCGCTCTATGGAGCGGTATATGTTCTGGGCCGAGGTTACAGCACCGGTGACGATGTGCACCTCGACCTCGAGCCTCTTGCCGAACATCCCCACCGGGTCCAGGATGCCGGGCTGGTCGTCCACTATGAACTCTATGGGGATCACGTGGATGATCTCACGATCCAGTGGCAAACCGATGGTCTTGGCCTGCTCGATCACCCTTGCCTTATCCTTTGGGGTGATCTCACCGCCAGCCTTTTCCACCGCAACCACACCGCGGCAGTTCATTGACGATATATGACTGCCGGCGATGCCTACGTAGCATGAGTCCACCTTGCAGCCGGCCATGCGTTCCGCTTCGCCAACGGCCCGCTTGATGGATTCAACGGTCTGCTCCAGATTAACTACCGTGCCTCTGCGCATTCCGTGGGAAGGCGTTAAGCCGATACCCACGATGCGCGGCTCGAGGTTCTCATCCAGCTCGGCGATCACCGCGGCGACCTTGGTCGTCCCGAGGTCAAGACCCACGATTCGTTCGCCTTTAGCCATTATGTTCCTCCATTCGTTTCTTTTACAATCTTTATCTCCTCCTTCAAATCGTATCCAAACCTCTCCTTCACCGCCTCCTTTATCTCACGGATCAGAGCGAGAACGTCCGATTGGGTAGCCTTGCCGACGTTCACGATGAAGTTTGCATGCCTGGGTGAGCACATTGCGTCGCCGATCCTTCGCCCCTTGAATCCCAGCTCATCTACCAGCCTGCCGGCGGTAACCTCGGGCGGTTTTGGATTTACGAATACGCATCCCGCCGAAGGTTCTTTAGGTTGTTTGGCCATACGCTGCGCAAGGGTGCGGGAGATCTGATCCATGCACTCCATAACCGGATACGTCTTAAGTTCCAAGACGATCTCATATATGAAGAAGGTGGGGGGGATGTTCGTTTTCCGGTACGAGAATTCGATCTCATTCCTTTCCAATTCCTTCACTTTTCCTTCTGAGAGATTAAACATTCTCACTTTATCCACACACTCCGATATCCATCTTCCGAACGCCCCGGCGTTTCCCTTGACAGCGCCGCCGATGCTTCCAGGTATCCCTGCCAGGAAATCCATGCCGCCCAGACCCCACTGTGCTGCCTGCCTGATTACATCCATCAGTTCGGCGCCTGCACCGGCGAGTATCTTATTACCCTCATGTTCGATCTTCGATAGTCCATTCCCCGGATGGATCACCAATCCACGGTAATGCTCAGGATACAGGACGTTCGAGCCGCCGCCAAGGATCTGATAGGGAACATCCTTATGTCTGGTAAGGAACAGGGAGATCCTTTGCAGATCCTCCACGCTCTCCGGCTCGATGAACACGTCTGCCGGGCCGCCGATCCGGTAGGTGGTGTGGGGAGCGATCTCCTCACCCATGATCACATTGCCATCTATGAGCGGTTTGAGAGTCTTTCCAATATCTCTGCGCCAATCTTCCATACGTCGCCTGCCCCCAGGGTCAGAAAAACGTCACCTGGCTTTAAGGTTTTTACAAAGTAATCAACGATCCCTTCTCGATCGGTAATGATCTGCGAGGCCACATTCGGCGAATCCTTCTTTATACTCTCCAGTATCAGCTCCGGCCCCACACCCGGTATGGGTTTCTCACTTGCCCTGTATATATCGGTCAGCACTACCTCCGAGGCGTCCTTGAACGCCGGACCGAACTGCGCGTGGAGGTACTTTGTCCTCGTGTAGCGGTGCGGCTGGAATAGTACGCGCAAAGGCTGACCGTTGAATATCCGGCGAAGCGAGGAAACGGTGACCGCAATCTCCGTAGGATGATGGCCGTAGTCGTCAATAAACGTGATGCCTGCCATCTCATCCACCTTTTCCATGCGTCGGCGGACGCCGCGGAATCTTGCCAGAGCCTCCTTCATAACCGTCGGAGAAACCTTTAGTTCCCGTCCCACAGCGATAGCGGCAAGGGCGTTCAGGATGTTATGCTCTCCTGGAAGGCTAAGCTCGAACTCATACAGCTTCCCATCGAGCTTCAAAACAAAGCGGGATTTCCAGCCCTCGTTCCTGCGCCACATAGGCCTAAGGTCATTTTCTTTGCCAAACCCGTACGTCATCCTGCGGACCGTGATATCCTTAAGGATCGCCTGCACACCCTCGTCGTCACCGCAGAGTATTGCCAGCCCGTAGAAGGGTATCTTCGCCACGTACTGCTTGAAACAGTCCTTGATATCCTCAAAGCTTGAGTAGTAGTCCATATGTTCAGGCTCGATGTTTGTGACCACCGCTACGGTGGGAAACAGATGCAGGAACGAGCGGTCCGACTCGTCCGCCTCGGCCACCAGGTACTCGCTTGCGCCCAGTTTGGCGTTTGAACCCATCTCAAGAACCTTGCCGCCTATGATCGAGGTGGGGTCAAGCTCGGCAAGCTCCAGCATGAAGCTTATGATTGATGACGTGGTGGTCTTGCCGTGCGTTCCTGAAACCGCTATCGAATACTTCATCCGCATAAGTTCGCCAAGCATCTCGCCCCGGCCTATGATCGGTATGCCGCGCTCGCGTGCCGCATCAATCTCCGGATTGTCAGGCTTGATCGCAGATGATATCACCACCACGTCCGCTTCCTTAAGATTTTCCTTTCGGTGTCCGATCTCGACCCTGATTCCTGACTGCTTGAGCATCTCGGTTACCTCCGAACGCACCAGGTCCGAGCCTGCCACCTTGAACCCCAGGTTGTGCAAAATGTGGGCTATTCCGCTCATCCCTATGCCGCCGATGCCTACCATGTGTATGTGCTTCACGCGGCCAAACATTCCTCGATCCTTTCGGCTATCTGCGACGCGGCGTCGCAGGGCACCAGGTTCCTGCCGGCAACACTCATCAGCTCTCGACGTGTTTTGTCCTGAAGAAGCTCCCTCAGCGCTATCTCAACGCGTTCGATTTCTTTCTCAGGTATTAATACAGCCGCACCGGCTTGCGCTGCCCATCTCGCGTTAGAGGTCTGATGATCGTCCACCGCGTAGGGGAAGGGCACCAGTATCGAAGGTATCCCGTTAACCAGAAGCTCGCTCAACGCGATCGCTCCTGCACGCGAGATGGCAACCCTGGCGCGGGCGTAAAGCTCCTCAGGATGCCCGGTGAACTCAAAAAGCTCAATATTCGAAAGTCTGGGTCTGGCACACATCTGTTGATAATCCCTCCTGCCTGTGAGTATAATGAACCTCTCCTCAGGCATTCTCTTTGCCAACTCATATCCAAACTGGTTCAATCTCCTGGCACCACCGCTCCCGCCCTGGATAAGGATCTCACCGCCCTCCTTTCGATCCGGTAAGATCACCGATCTCCTCAGCACGTTGCCGGTTACCACGACCTCGCCTCTGATCCGGGTGGTGGGAGGAATCCCGCAGTATACCTCTTTTGCTCCTCCTGCCGTCATCCTCGTTACCCTGCCAGGCACCGAGTTCTGTTCGAGCAGAAAGTAGGGGACTCGCTTTGCCTTCGCGGCCCGTATCGGCGGAAGGCTTGCGTACCCTCCCGCACCTATCACCGCGTCCGGTTTAAATTCGTCTATTAACTCCATACTCCTGCGTCTTCCCTTCAGGTATCCTCCAACCGCCTTGAGTTTGTCGCTTAGCGAGCGTCCGAAGAATGCGGTGGCCGGTATAACCTCTGCCTTCACCTTGCCTTGCACGAAACATAAGCCGCGCTCATCGGTTATAAAAAGCACGTCGTGTCCCCGGTTCATAAGCTCACGAGCGAGGGCTAGTGCTGGGAAGATATGGCCGCCTGTTCCACCGCAGGCGATGATCAGTCGCATAAGCTTTCTCCTTTGCGCGGCTTATGTTTAAGAGGATCCCGACACCTAATAAATTGGATGTTAGGGCCGATCCTCCGAAACTTATAAAAGGAAGCGGGAGTCCGGTAGTCGGTAACAGACCCATGCTGACCCCGGCATGAACGAGGAAGTACAGGAATATCATCACCACGAGTGATGATCCAAGGTAGCGTCCGAACGCGTCGTCGGTTTTGGCTGCCAGATTGAGTCCCTTGTAGAGGAAGAGCACGAAGAGAAGTATGAGTCCTGCGATACCTGCGAATCCCAGCTCCTCGCCGATTACCGCGAATATGAAATCGGTGTGCGGCTGGGGCAGGAACAGGAATTTCTGACGTCCGCCACCTAATCCGACACCGAACAGACCTCCAGACCCCATGGCTATGCGCGCCTGTTCGAGCTGATAGTTGCCGTTGCCTAAGAATCCTGTCACGCGCGCCTTGGCGTGAGGAAAGATCGTGATCAGAAGCACAAACGCGCCTGCAGCCAGCACGCTCACAAGCAAAAGATAACGCAGGCGCACGCCGGCTACGAACATCACAAAAAGCACAAGTATTCCAATGACCGTCGCGGTTCCCAGGTTTGGCTGAAGCGCTATAAGCAGAAGCAGGATACCTGAGGCAAGGAGCGGCGGAAGCGTATAGTGTTTGAAGTCACGCTTGGTATCCTCGCGTTTGGCGTAGAAGTTGGCAAGGTACAAAAGCAGAGCAACCTTGACGAACTCTGCGGGCTGCAAAGAAAAGGTAAAAAACTGAAGCCAGCGTGTGGCTCCACCGGCCTTGCGTCCAATGAAAAGAACTGTGATGAGAACAACCATTGATATGATAATAAAGATGCCGCCCATCTTTCGCCAGAACCGGAAGGGAACCTTGAGTCCTATGAGAAAAAACCCCGTTGCTATCGCGATACGGATGGCTTGATTCTTGAGGAAATACAACGGATCGTTATTGGCGAGATAGAAGCTTGAGGAGAATACCATCACCAGGCCGAAGCCCACCAGAAGTACGATGATGGCCAAAAACCCGTAATCAGGCTTGTCTGATCGCTCTATAGGCTTGGATGAATGCATTTCCTCTTTCCTCGAAGTTTCTGAAGTTTCCAAAACTGGCAAATCCGGGTGAGAAGAGTATTCTGTCTCCTTCCGAGCTGTGGCTGAGGGCTGCCTGTAGGGCAGCCCTCAGCGATTCGACCGTGACGCAGGAGGAGAAGCGTAAATTTCGTTCAAGAATCCCTTTCAGACTCTCGGCATTCTCGCCGAAGAGTACTACAAACCTTGCCCGCTCCCTTATTCCCTTGATGAACGGTTCAAGGGAAAGGCCCTTTTCTCTGCCCCCGGCTATGATCACCGAGGGCTCATCAAACGAGAGTACCGAGTGATAAAAGGCCACCGGATTGGTGCACATGGAGTTGTTGTAGACCTCTCTGCCTCTGAGTTTGCCCAGATACTGCATCCGGTGGGGCAGGCCCTTGAATTTCATAAGCCCCGATCGTATGGCCTTTTGTGGTAAATTAAACACCCCGGCCACCGCTATCGCGGCAAGGGCGTTGGCTGCGTTGTGAAGACCGGGAAGGAGAAGATCGCCTCTCTTGATGATCTCGGTATCCTTAAGGTATAGCGCATCACCTTTAAGTGAGGCATCAACGTCGGTCCTCTCGATAGAGAATAGTACCCGCTTGCCCTTGATCTCTTCAAGCCTTGCTTTGATGTTCTCATCGTCCGCGTTCAGCACCGCCCTGTCCAGCTCAGTGTGATTCTTAAACAGGGAGAGCTTGAGGTTGACGTATTGCTCAAGCGAATGCCGGTTGAGGTGATCTAGGGTGACGTTCAAAAGCACCCCAACGTTAGGTCTGAAGGTTGGACAGCGCTCAAGCTGGAATGTGGAGATCTCGATGACGTATGCGTCGTATTTCTTATCGCTTAGAGCTTCGGAGAAGGGCCTTCCTGGTGAGATGTTCCCGCCGCAAAACACCCGCTTTCCTGCGGCTTTCAGAACCTCTGTTATCCATGCGGTGGTGGTTGACTTTCCGTTGGTGCCGGTGACCGCAACCGTTATCGGTTGTCCCAACTCGTTCCACACGTACTCAATCTCGTCAATCATCCGTACACCTGCGGCGTCCAACTCACGTATCCAGCCGGCTTCATTGGGTATGCCCGGACTCTTGAGCAAAAGATCGGCTTGTTTAAGCTCGTCTGGATCCTGGATTCTTCTGGCACTGCCTTGCTTTATGGCAAAGGCTACCCTGCGGTGGGCGAACGCGGCGGGATTCTCGTCGTAGAGCAGTATCTCCGCATCCTTATCCATAAGATATGAAAGCAGGCTTCGTCCCACACGGCCCAGGCCCAGGATTGCGATCCTTCTCATCATCTCACCTTCAGGGTTGCCAGCCCTGCCAGGGCAAAGAGGATTCCCCAAATCCAGAACCGAACCACTATCTTTGATTCCGGCCAGCCCTTCATCTCGAAATGATGGTGCAGGGGCGCCATCCTGAAGAGCCTTTTCTTTCCCTTGCTTGCATGAAACCAGATGACCTGAAGGATTACCGATACAACCTCCAGCACGAACACCCCGCCGATGATCGCTAAAAGGATCTCCTGTTTGACCACCACCGCGATAAAGCCCATGAGCGCACCCAGGGGCAGGGCGCCGGTATCGCCCATGAAGATGGATGCAGGATGCGCGTTGAACCAGAGGAAACCGAGCCCTGCTCCCACAACCGAAGCGCTCACCACAGCCATCTCGCCGGCCTTGGCAACGTAAAGAACGTTCAGGTAGTCCGCAATCTTTACATTCCCTCCCGCGTATGCGAGCACCGCATAGGCTCCGGCAACGATCGCCAGAAGACCGATCGCAAGCCCGTCAAGGCCGTCCGCGAAGTTCACCGCGTTGCCCGCACCCACTATAACGAAGCCGCTCAGGAGCACGTAGAATAACCCCATCTGGATCACGTAGTTTTTTAAGAACAGCACGTTGGTGCTGGTACGCAACGCGTCGCTTTCAGGGAAGAAATAAAGATACAGGCTAACGCCCAGGGCCAGCAACACCTGGGCAAGGAACTTCCAGCGTTTCTTGATGCCCCGCTTGTGTTTGTGCAGCTTTACGTAGTCGTCAGCAAAACCCACAATTCCCATACCCACGAGTATCACGAGCGAGAGCAGCACGTAGGGATTGGTGAGGTTGGCAAAGAGCAGAAGTGAGACGATGATTGCAGAAACGATGAGAACCCCGCCCATCGACGGGGTGCCTGCCTTCTTGCGGTGACGTTCGGGCAGCTCCTCGTAGATCTCCTCGCCCAGAGCCAGGCGGTTGATCATCCTGACCACCGGTCTTCCGAAGATCATAAGTACGAGTATTGCGAATCCTGCAGCCAGAGCCGCGCGGAAGGTGATGTAGCGGAAGAGATTCGCAGGTGAGAAGATGGGTTGCAGGGTGCGGGCGAGAAGGTATATCATGCGCCGCCCCAGAGCCTGGAAACAACGTCTTCCAGGGCACAGTCGCGCGAGCCCTTGATGAGGACGCTTGCTTCGGGCAGGAGTCTCTTGTGGATCTCTTCGGCTGCCTTGCTCTTATCAGGGATAAAGAGCACGCCTTCGTGTTTGGGGTAGAAATCGGAGTGGGGACCGGTGATTATCACGAGATCGGCGGTATCGCGCGCCAGTTCCAGTATCTCGTGATGGTAGCGTTCCGACTCTTTCCCCAGTTCCAGCATCGCTCCCAATACCGCTATGCGGGGTGAAGGGAAGAGTGTAAGAAGTCCGAAGGCCTCCCTCATGGAGACAGGGTTGGCGTTGTAACAGTCAATCAAAAGATGCAGATCGCCTACCCGCCTGTGTTCCAGCCTCCAGCGCTCGGGTTTGATTTCAGAAAGGACACTCCTGGCCTGGAGCAACGAGACCCCGAATTCTCCCACCGCCACCGACAGAGCAGCCACGGCGTTAGAGAGATTACCTGCTCCTAAAAGAGGGAGATGAAATTCCTGTTCATTAAACTTGAACTCCGTACCGTCCATACCATAGTGCACATCGGCGGGCGTGAACTCAGCCTGGGCTTGAATCCCGAAGGTTTTGTATGTGATTTTTTCCGTCCTCGCACGTCTCAGGAACTCGGGGTAGTCGGCGTTCAGATAGAGCCTGCCTTTTCTTGACCTTATCGCCTGGGCTAACTCCCACTTAGCCTCGAAAACGTCCGCAAGCGTTCCAAGCCCCTCAAGATGTCCAGGGCCGATGTTGGTCAGGAGTCCGTGGGTAGGACGGGCGATTTCGCAGAGCCTCTCCATCTCGCCTTTCTCGCTTATACCCGCCTCAAGCACTGCTATCTCGTGTTTCGGTTCAATCGCAAGCACAGAAACAGGCAGACCCACCAGGTTGTTGAAGCTGCCTGGATTGGCATATGTTTTGTATCTTAAAGAGAGCAAATCACTCAAGATATTCTTTACCGTGGTCTTTCCGTTGGTTCCGCTGATGAGCACGACCGGTATGTCAAGCCTCATCCGGTAAGCCTGAGCAATATCACCAAGGGCACGCAGGGTATCGGCGACCCTGATGGTGCGGGCAAGATGCAGGTCTTTTGAAACGAGGGCTGCGACGGCTCCCTTCTCGAACGCCTGCTCCAGGAAGTCGTGTCCGTCGAAGTTTGGGCCTCTAAGCGCCACGAAGAGTTCTCCCTGCTCGAGGGTTCGGCTGTCGGTGGATACACCGGTCGGGGTTAAAGCAAGGTCATCTATTCCATTGGGGGTTCCGCCGGTTGCACGGATAATCTCGTCAAGGGAGAGCATCCAGCGCCTCCTTTAAGACCTCTCTATCGTCAAAGTGGATCTTCTCTGTGCCCAGTATCTGGTAGTCCTCGTGTCCCTTGCCTGCGACCAGGAGTACGTCGCCAGGCTTCAGGAATCTCACCGCCTCGAATATCGCCTCCCTGCGGTCAACGATCACCCGCCTGGCACCACTCTGGACTCCCATAAGGATACCCTGGATTATCGCCTGCGGGTTTTCGGTTCTTGGATTGTCCGAAGTGATGAAGACGTAATCGGATAACTCCGAGGCTATTCGCCCCATCTTCGGGCGCTTGGTGCGATCCCTGTCGCCTCCGCACCCGAAAAGGGTCACCACGCGTCCTTTGGCAAATTCTTTGACGGCAAGGATCAGATGATTTAACGCATCAGGGGTATGCGCGTAGTCTATGAATATAAAAAATCCTTTATCATTGGGCACCGGCTCCATGCGGCCGGGTACCGAGTTAAGGGATTCAATTCCTTCCTTGAGATGCTCAGATTCTATCCCCAGCGTCAGCGCCGCAAGCGAGGCCGCGGCGACGTTGCTTATGTTGTGCAGACCAGGCAGATGGATAAATACAGGCAGGGCCAGTCCCTGGTAATGTATAACTAATGCGGAGCCTGCAAGGTTTGTCTCTTCGACCTCCATCCAGAGATCGGCGCTGCGGGCGCTGCGGGCGTTACGGGCGTTACGGGCGTTACGGGCGTTATTGGTGTTACGGGTGTTAGGGGTGTTAGGGGTGTTACGGGTGTTACGGGCGTCGCACGAGTAGGAGATTGTGGTGCGGTCTTTGATTCTTTCAAGAAGCTCTCGGCCTGCCGGATCGTCTTCATTGATAACTGCCAGTGCCTCTTTCTTTATCTCATTGAAGAGCCTGAACTTCGTTTCCTTGTAGGACTCCATATCCTTGTGGAAGTCCAGATGATCCTGGGTGAGGTTGGTAAATATCGCCGTGTCAACGTCCAAACCCCATACACGCTCGAACGCTATGGCATGGGACGAGATTTCCATCGCCACCGCTTTTGCACCGTTTTCTTTGATTTGCTTGAGTATGTTCCACAGATCGGTGCTCTCAGGTGTGGTATGTGATAACTTCTTCCATCTTTCTCCGTCGTAGAAGCCAGTGGTGCCGATGACGGCGGTTTTTTGCCCTGCGGCCTTCAGGATACTTTCAAGAAGATAAGTAACGGTAGTTTTGCCGTTTGTGCCGGTGACCCCGATAACGGTCATATCCCGGTCAGGATACCCCGTGATTTTTGCAGATACTTGAGCCAGGAATCGTCTGGAATTTGGAACATCTATCAACGCCACACCCTGTGGAAGGCCTTGGATGCCTTGGGCGGCTAAAGCCACCGCTCCACGAGCCAGAGCATCCTGAGCGAAGAGGCGGCCATCGAACCTGACGCCTGGAATTGCAACATATAGCGAACCCTTCTCAACCCGCCTTGAGTCATAACTTACCGATGTAATCTCAATATCTCCTGAACCATGGAGGTTTACACCTTGGATTCCGGTCAGGAGTGCTGCAAGTTTCATTTGTTGTGCTCCTTGGTTAGAGCGAGTTGCTCTTGATTCTCAAACGCCTTCATCCTGATCTCGCGATATTGTGGAAGGCGCAGGATGCGTTCCATGATGCGTTGGAATGCAGGTGCGGCGATCTCGCTTGCGAAACGTCCGTGTGACGGCTCGTCAACCACCACCACAGTGAGAAGTCTGGCATCCTCGCGCGGGAGAAAGCCAATGAACGATACGACACTTGAGGAGGAGGAATAGCCCATTCCCGGGATCGACTTCTGAGCCGTGCCTGTCTTGCCGCATACTTCGATGCCTTCGATCTGTGCCGCCTCACCCGTCCCTTCATCAATAACCTTTTCGAGAATCTCGCATACGTCGGCTGCGGTTTCCTCGCTGAATACCCTTCTAAGCTCCTTGGTTTTTCCCTTGAATATAACCCTGTCGTCGCGGTCTATCCGTTTGACGATGTGTGGTGCGTTGTAAACCCCGCCCGATGCGAAGGTAGCGTAGATCACCGCAAGCTGCAGGGTGGTCAAGGAAAGCCCCTGGCCGAATGCGTTGTTGGCAAGACGCAGTTCGGTCATCTGGCGGGATCGATCTATCTTTCCTGCAGCCTCACCAGGAAGCTCGATGCCGGTGGGTACACCAACGCCAAGCAGGCGTGATACCTCGTAGAAGCGCTGAACCCCGCAACGCAGGGCAAGCTTTGCCGCACCTATGTTGCTTGACTTAACGAACACGTCGTCGAACGTGTAGCCCGCCTTGCCGTGAAGGTCTGTGATTCTGCGCCCCTGCACCACGATGCCTGAACCGGTAGGTATCCACTCGTTGCGTAGAGCCAGGCTGTCCTCAATGCAGATGGCGGCAACCACCGGTTTATACACGGAGCCCGGTTCAAACTCGTCTGCAACCGCACCAATCTTCCAGGTTTCACGTGCGTACCGGCTGTAGCGAGCGGGCGCGAAATCCGGGTAGTCGACCAATGCAAGCACCTCACCTGTCTGAGGGTTCATCACCACGCAGTATCCTCGCTTGGCCGCAAACTTCTCGCACGCCGCCTTCAACTCTTCGTAGGCGATAGCCTGTATGTCGAGATCTATCGTCAGGGTAACGTCACAGCCGTCCTTTGCCTCCTGGACAGGGTAGGCGGGGGAGGGATGATCGCGTCCCAACGCGTCCCTCTGATAGATCGCCCAGCCCGGTTTGCCTGCAAGCAGGGAATCTAAAGCGTACTCGATTCCTGCAAGCCCGGTGTGTTCCGTACCTACGAACCCTACAACGCTTCCGGTAACCTCATCCCAAGGGTAGACGCGTTTTGCCTCTTCTACTATATTAATTGCGTTGCCTAAAGATGCTTTCTCCAGTTCGGCCTTCAGGGCGTAGGCCTTCTCGTAGTCGAACTTGCGGCGAAGCCAGAAGAAGCGCTTACGGGTGCGCAGGTAGCGTTCAAGCCTTGTCGGGGTGCCCAGCTTGTAGCTTGAAAGTATACGAACCGCTGCAGGTACATCCTCTATGTATTGAGGAAGGACGTAGATAGAGGCCGCTTTCTCGTCTGTAACCAGGGGTATACCGTTGCGGTCGTAAACCTTCCCTCGTTTGGACAGGAGCTCTATGTGTTCCTCGTGCTGCGAACGTGCACGTTCGGCGTATCGTGGTCCAAGTATCACCTGTAGATAAAAGGCATATCCCAATACACCGACGGCCAGTACGGAAAGAACTCCGCCTGCGAACTTAATTCTGCCCATTTTTCTCCCATGGGTAATACAGTCCAAGGGTCTTGGCGCGCGGCTCAAGATTGGTCACTACAAGTTTACGGTCAAGCGATGTGCGTTCGCGCTCGAGTTTGGCTTGGAGTATTTCGGCCTGACGCTCGAGCTCAGTCACTCGCTCTGTCAGCCGGTTGTTGATCGACCGCATCCATACGTAGCCCAGCATAAGGCCTACTGCCAATATAACCAAAAGTATCTTTTTCATAACTTCTCCAACACTCTCAACCTGGCGCTTCGTGCGGCAGGGTTGGCTTTCACCTCTTTCCCGGATGCAAAAATAGGTTTGCGATTCAGACGCTTGAATTCTTGCTCACGTTCTGCTTGTCTGTATCTATTTTTGACGATCCGGTCCTCTAAAGAGTGATAGGCAAGCACCGCAACTCGTCCACCCGAAGCAAGACGAGCGATGGCCGCCTCAAGACCGATCCTGAGACTTTCAAATTCGTCGTTTACAGCGATGCGCAGCGCCTGAAAGACCCTCATCGCGGTCTTGCGAAAACCCCTTGTCCCGACAACCTGTCGCAGAAGATCGGCAAGATCCGCCGTAGTCTTCAAGTCCCGCCTGTGTTCTACGATCGCTTGCGCGATCCTTCTTGACTGTGGCTCCTCCCCGTAATCTCTAAGTATTCGTTCTATAGACTTTTTGGGTTCGCTTCTTATGATCTCAAGGGCGGTACGAGAGTCAGATTCAGCATCGAACCGCATGTCAAGCACGCCCTCGCCCTGATAGCTGAAACCGCGATTCTGACCTCTCACCTGATGCCAGGAGAGCCCGAGGTCGAATACTACGCCTTGGACTTTATCGATCCCCTCTTCATCAAGCACCTCATCCAGATAGCGGAAGTTGGAATGATGGAGGGAAAGCCGCTCGGCAAAGCGAGTCATTCTCAGGCCTGCATAGGCGAGGGCTTCCCCATCCATGTCCAGAGCAATTACATTTCCGGCACCCGCTTCCAGAAGCGCGGCCGTATGCCCGCCCCCGCCAAGGGTCGCATCCACATAGACACCCTGCGGCCTGGGGGAGAGGGCTTTCACTATCTCCTCGCACATCACCGACCGATGGAACTCATCCACCGGCCGTCATTCTGGCGATACTCTTGAGCACCGCCCTCCTCGATGGGTATATATCGAAAGGATGAAAGCCGTATAGACTGAAAAGGGAGTTGATATAGTCCGAAACGTTAATGAGCTTTATGTCGCCTCCTCTTTCGTTGAATCTGCGCTTGAACTCTATAAGTTCAGGAATAAGAGGTGTTTGTATATGGGTACAACCTGCAAGATTGACAACTACGCTTGCTTCGTTTGCCGAAAGAAGTCCCTCGAAAAGGGCACAGACCTCGTCGAAATCTTCCTCTCCGACCTCACCCGAAAGGTTCACAAATGGTACCTCTTCTACTCTTTTAAGTACGGTTTTCATTCTGATCTCCCTTCATGTAGATATTTTTCAAGGTTTTCAGAATCATTTTCCTGATTGGTCTCCGATTCCTCTTCGAACCTCTCGAAGGCGGAAGGATTCCATATCTCAAAATGACTTATGGCTCCGGTGATGACCGCCTCGCCCTCGATCTGCGCATACTCAGCAAGATGGCGAGGGAGCATGATGCGGCCCTGTGAGTCCATATCCACCTCGGCGGCGGATGCGGCCCTGCGGCGCATAAAGCGTCTTGTTTCTCGTTTGTATCTGGGGATGACAAGAAGGGTTTTCTCCTCGAAACGCTCCCACTCTTCAACCGGATGCACCTCTATCTCGCCGTCGTATCCTTTGGTCAGGACAAGGGTGCGCTGATTGGCAGCCTCTAAAGCGCGGCGAAAAGCCGCAGGGACGGCAATCCGTCCCTTATGGTCTACAGCGTACCTGAACTGTCCACGGAATCTCATGATAGCCCCACGATTCACCACTCATAACCACATTTTATACATTTTCCACCACTTGTCAAGGGGGTAGAGGCTAATTCACGATTAATTCACTCGGAATTGCTTTTGCCGTTAAGTTAAGAATTATCAGTAGCTTAAACTTAAAAACTCCGATTTTGAGAGGTGGATCAATTCATTACTTCATCGAACACGTTTCCCACCCGTACCTCATTTCAGCTTCTGGATAGGGATATTTTCCTACCGTGCCCATACAGCTTGGCAAGACTTGGGTGGTGTAGGTAGGCAAGTGGTTGTTTACGGTGGAACCTAGGGAATCCAAAGAGAAAGATTAGACTTAGGCGCTTATGGCTCAAGTCCGTCCGATTATAAGATGCACCATTTAATAATCCCACTCCCTTGGTGGAGGTGGTAAGTGGGAGGGGTAGTGAACTTGAACACGATAATCAGAACACAAACCGAGCAGTGGGTTAAGGGGTTAGCCTCATAGGGGAATACGTTCGCAACCGGGTTTGCGCCTTTAGACTAATAATCGGGCCGACTTGAAAGTCGGCCCCTACGAGATACAAACCAGAGATGGTTAACAATCCAGGAATTATATAGAAGAGAGATTTAGCCTGATTATGCTCCATTAAATAATCCCCCTCCCTTGGTGGAGGGGGTAGGGGGAGGGGTACGCCGGCACATGCTTGAAACCGGTCAAGTGTCCGTCGAGGGTCAAGGGTATCTCCTATGAGGTTGTTCCCTGCGTTCACCCTTCGGAGCTTCGTTCACTTCGGTTGCTCGCAACGACAGGAGTATTGGACAGACAACCGTCCGTTCTTTGGACTAATTATCTAAATAAAATAGAAGAAACTACTCGGGGTGGTCTTTTTTGATGAGGCTGATGAGCGCATCAAGAAGCCTGGATTCAGGTAAGGTGGCTACGATCTTGCCTTTGCGGAAGATGATGCCTTTGTCCTTGCCCCCTGCGATGCCGTAATCCGCCTCCTTTGCCTCGCCCGGGCCGTTCACCACGCACCCCATCACCGCCACTGTCAAGGGCTCTTTTATCCCTGCAAGACGTTTCTTTACCTCACGGGCTAACCTTTGGATATCTATCTCAGTCCTTGCACATCCGGGACAGGCGATGAGCTTTACCCCTCTTTCCCTTAACCCCAGGCTACGCAAAAGTTCCCAGCACGCCTCGATCTCTTTCTCTGCCGGTCCTGTTAATGATATCCTGATGGTATCACCGATCCCTTCCAGCAATAACGGAGCCATCGCAGCGGTCGAGCGTATCGCACCCTCGAACGGCAGTCCTGCCTCGGTTACACCCAGGTGCAGGGGATAGCCGAACTTTTCGTGCATCGCACGGTAGGCCTCGATGGTGGTCAGCACATCCGAGGACTTGGCAGCAAGCACGAGATCGGCAAATCCAAAGTCCTCAAAGAGCTTTACCGAATCGGAGAGTGCGGCGATCATCGCCTCAGCTGTTGGGTGCTTGAATTTCTTGATTATAGCAGGCGGCAGGGAGCCGGAGTTGATGCCTATGCGGATGGGTATGCCCCGATCCTTCGCGGTCATAGCGATCTTTTTCAGGTCTCTCTTTGACCTTATATTCCCTGGATTGATCCTTAACTTAGCAGCACCCGCCTCGATTGCTCCCAGGGCCAGCTTTGGTGAGAAGTGCACGTCGGCGATCACCGGCAGGGGAGATTTTTTGATGATCTGTGGGAGGTCTTTGAGTGTTTCTTCATCCGGTACTGCGACCCTTACCAATTCGGCGCCGGCCCGATAAATCTTCCTGATTTCTTTGATTATCTGAGGTGTATCGTGAGACTTGGTCATGGTCTGCACCACCACCGGTGCACCTGCTCCGATCCTCACCCCGCCAACGCTCACCCAGCGCCTGCTCATTCTTCTCCCGGTGCCGAAATTCTTTCGATCTCGGCACCAACGCTTGCGAGTTTATCCTGTAGTCCTTCGTAGCCTCTATCCAGATGGTAGATGCGGCTGACTGTTGTGGTTCCCTTTGCGGCAAGACCGGCAAGTACAAGGGCCGCCGATGCCCGCAGGTCGGAAGCCATCACCTGGGTTCCTGAGAGATGATCGGTTCCTTCAATCACTGCGGTGTTTCCCTTGATGGTAATCTGCGCTCCCATGCGCTGAAGCTCCATGGCCTGCATGAACCGGTTCTCGAAGATGTTTTCGGTTATAAGGCTGGTTCCTTCACCTAAACTCAACCATGCCATGAGCTGAGCCTGCATGTCTGTTGGGAAGCCCGGATATGGAGCGGTGTTGATTATAAGGGGTTTCGGGCGTTTCATCATCGATACGGTTAAATGTTTGCCGCTTGCCTCAATCTCCGCACCCGCCTCAAGCAACGGCTGGATAACGTTGCCCATGTGCGCGGATGGGGCGTTTTGCAGAATCAGCCTGCCTCTGGTTATGGTCGCGGCCACAGCGTAGGTGCCTGCCTCAATCCGGTCAGAGATATTGGCAAACTCGGTGCCGTGAAGTTTTTTGACCCCCTGGATGGTAATCTCCCTGGTGCTTTCCCCTGAGATAGAAGCACCCATCTTGCGCAGGAAGCGAGCGACCGTGCATACCTCCGGTTCCGCCGCCGCTCCTATTATCCTGGTGGTCCCTTTTGCGAGCACCGCGGCCATCATCACGTTGATCGTCGCGCCTACGCTTGGGCCTTTGGTTCCTTCAAGGAAAATCTCTGCTCCCTTGAGCTTTGTAGCGTTAGCGTTAACGTAGCCTTCTTCGACCTTTACCTCGGCACCCAGCTTCTCCATTCCCTTTATGTGTAGATCAATGGGACGCGCTCCTATGGCACATCCGCCGGGCAAGGATATGCGTGCGTGGTGAAGTCTTCCCAGCAGAGGGCCGAGCGCGTAGTAGGAGGCCCTCATCTTTCGTACTATCTCGTATGGAGCCTCGCCTTTGGGATCACGCGCCTCGATCGTTATCTGATCCGCGTCCCTTCTCACCTCAATGCCGAGATGGGTAAGGAGTTCGGTCGTGGTAGATACGTCAACCAGGCTGGGGACGTTGGTTATAACGCACGGCTCGGGGGTCAAAAGACAAGCCGCCATCAGTGGCAGGGCGGCGTTCTTTGAACCCGAGATTGCAACCTCCCCGTGCAGGGGGTGTCCACCTGAGATAACCAGTTTATCCACGGCTTATCCTCATATGATTAAGACGCAGACCAGTGGAATGGGTTAACCTACCTCTATTTATCAGAGGAGAAAGAAATAGCGCGCCCGATAGGACTCGAACCTACGGCCTTCACGTCCGGAGCGTGACGCTCTGTCCATCTGAGCTACGGGCGCACTAATGGCGTCTCTTTCTCATCAGCTTACGTCTTTTCTTAAACTTGTGACGCTTTACTTTCTTTAGTTTACGTTTACGACCACAGGGCATTTATTGAACTCTTCTCCTTTATTTTTGCATTACTATCTGTTTGAGTAGTTTGGAGGGCTTAAAGGCGGGTACCAGGCGTGCCGGTATATGTATCTCCCTGCCAGTTCTTGGGTTACGAGCGATCTTGGCGTTGCGCTGCTTTGTTTTGAAGACCCCGAATCCACGGATCTCGATTCGTTGGCCCTCGGCGAGCATACGAGAGATGTCCTTAAGGAAAAGGTTTATGACGATGGCGATGTCCTTCTTGGTAACCCGTGGACCTATCTGCTTCTCGATTTCCTCCACTATATCCGCCTTACGTACGCTCATGAGGCTCCTCCTTTTTTCCTAAGGCGCGGTAGTGCATCATCGGTCTCCTAGTAACTTTCCTTGCGCATCTTTTGCGCTGCTCCACGTTACAGGAAAAGCGAAACTTATCTATCACCACGGATTATATCCACAAGCAGGGGACGTGTCAAGTCTTAGCATTGCTTTCCAAAAATCCACCTGGGCGTTGCTTTTCCTAAGCTGGTCAAAAGCTGGACAAAAGCTGGACAAAAGGTGGACAAAAGATGGACAAAAGGTGGACAGGGACGCGACTTCGTCGCGAATGCAAATATCAAATTTCAAAATGCAAAATGGTGGGACGGACACGAAGCGAAGCGGACGCGCAAGCGACGTCTGGGGTAAAAAAGTTGGTCAAAACCCCGGGGTCCCCGCAAAAGCGCGAAGCGATTTTGTGGGGTAGAAAAAGGTGGACAAGGGCGCGACTCCGTCGCGATTGCAAATTGCAAATATCAAACTGCAAATTTCAAATTGCTCCGCAAGCGTGATCCTTCGGTGTAAAATGGATTGACGGTTTTCGGGGTAAAGTGACGAATTGGATGTAAAGGTGACGAATTGAGTAGAAATAATCCACCAGGAATATTCCTATCCACACAGCAAAAAGTAGGAGAGCAAAGCCGAAAGCGATACCTATGTTCGTGATTTTCTCAAGAATGAAAACAGCCAAACCCAAGCGCAAGTATTACGGTAAAGGCCAGGGATCGATATTTCATCAGCATGTCGTTAAAATGCATCTGAGTCTCAAGAACCAACTTATATTCTTGGAAGACCCTCTTGACCTTTTCTTTGGGGGTTTCTTTGAATGATGTTATGTTCATCTCAAACACCCAACTTTCCCTGTTTGTCTTTATCCTTAGTGATCCGCTCCGCCCGCTTGAAGGATTTTTATTTTCCTCCCCCTCCCTTTTATCAGCCAAAGGCTGTCCCGTCAAGGGAGGGGTACTTTGTGATACTGATAAGATCCCTTCTCAGGTAACTGGACAGCGGTTAACTTTTTTTAGGCTTAACCGACTTACTATCTTCTTTGCTATAGGTTAGGATATCTTTGTCGGTGGGGTGTGGTTTTGGCGTTGGAGTAACCTTCGTCGTTTCCTTTGGTTTTTCCTTGTCTTTTTCCGGCACCTCAACCTCTCCTATTGTTAGGCGCAGCTTGCCTAGGCGGAGGTTCCGGACGTCTTTCCAAGGGGTTATCAGCAATAGGGTTTGGTTTTGGGGTAGGCAAAGGTTTTTCCGGTTTGCCACCCTGATCGGGTTTTTGACTAGGCATGGAAGCCTCCAGTTGAAGCAATTATAACCAACAATATAACGGCAAGGCCCAACCCTAACCCTTCAAATACCAGCGACCATTTAAGTAACCTTGATTTTAAGTATACTTCTTTCCTATTCTTTTCAAAGGCGCTACGTATGTCTGCGGCTATCTGAGCAACCGACCCAGTTGTAGAATTGACAGTTGGCGTTTCTGGTTTCCTTTTTAGGTAGTCCTCAAGCAAGACTTCAGGCGAAGGGTTAAAATACCATCCACGTGGCCAAAAAGCTAAAATCGAAAACAGGAAGCCCAGTAATAGAAAAAGTATGGCAGGAGAAAGAAGCCAAATTGCTTTTGGTTGGAGCTTAGCGATACTTAAACCTGCACCGACTATTGAAACGATCGTTCCGGTTGCCCCAAGGATCGTCGCCAGTTTTCTATCAATCGCATCGATAACATTAGTTTGAAGAGCTATTTTTTGGCGCAACTCTTCAAGAACTTCTCGCTCGCTTGGGTAGATGGACTTTGCCATGCAATTATTTTAAACCGAAGTTTACCCGTGTCAAGTCTTTCTCTTCAATGGAGAGAAGACTATACGTCCAGCTTGCTCTGCTTATCCTTATTCTTTTCAATCTTCTCTGCTCTCTTAAACGTTACGTCGTCAGGCGCTATCTGCGGAATCTTCAGCCGCTCGGTGCCCTCCAGGAGCCCTTTGACCGTGAGCACCTGCACCTTGGGGTAGTCCTTGTTCATTATCTCCGAGTGGTAGAACCCTGCCGATGCCGCCTCGGAAGGAATGTCTGAACGATCGGAGGGTAAAAATGTAGGGGCCGACCTTTAGGTCGGCCCGCTCTCCTAACGGATTGGCCGACGTTAACGTCTTCGACGTTCGCTACGCGTCAGGTCGGCCCGCAATTCCTATTGGCCGACGTTGATGCCCTTGGCATCCGCTACGCGTTAGGTCGGCCCGTTATATTTCCCTTGGCCCTGAGAAAGGATAATCATCTATAGATTCGACCAACCCTCCGCGTACAGGATTACCCCAGATGTAATCGGCAACGATTTTCAAATCTTCTTCTTTCCTTAGGATATGCTCGTAGTACCCACGTTGCCACAAAGGAGTTCCGTGACTCTTTCTGAACCTGTAGGACGAGATTTGCTTAAAAGCTTTCATGTTTTTAACTAAATCGTTCTTTCCCTCGCCTGCCAAAAGAAGATGAAGATGGTTGGGCATGAAACAATAAGCCAAGACGCGGAATTGCTCTTTTGAGCAAACCGAATATAGAGATTCTAAAACCAGTTTAACGACTTGCTCATCATCAAAAATCGGTGTGTCATTATGAGCACAGATAGTTATGGAATAGGCATATTGCCCCCTGTACTTGAAGCATTTGAGTCTTGGGGTCGGTTTTCGTTTAGAAAGTTCCTGAGTCATTTAATCATTATCGGGCCGACCTAAAGGTCGGCCCCTACGGGTTCTCCGTAGAATTCTTTTGATATCATCCAAATCTTCTTGTTCAACCCTACTGCCATACTTGTTTAACCATTCATTGGTTCTGTCTGAAAAATCTTCAAAGATAGATGTGGGGTATCCTTTAGGGGTATCTGCGCCGAAGACGGACGTAAACTCTAATACAGCAATAATTGCATACTGTGCGAGTGTTGCTAGATACGCTTCTAATAATTCCAAATGGAAAAAAAGTTCCATCTGTTTCTTACCATCTTTAACAAATAACCGGTAGTCTTTAGGCGAAGGATGTGTACCAAATTCGCACAGGAACTGATTGTATACATCGATAGCATTGCGTTCTACTTCATTATCGTATAGCCTTTTAACAGACCCACGAAAACTCATACTTCTGAGTTCCTCTAAAGAAGCTTCTTGCCATTGTTGTATACGGGGACGATCTTCGTGGAAGAAACAGAGAAGATAATTGCTTTCTTCAATGCTTCGGATAAGCATCGAGACAACATGATAATAACCAGCCAATAAAAGATTGACGGCGGCTGTAAAATCCTTCATCAGTCTCAGGCTACGGTTAACGAGAATTTTTTCATCATCATTGTGATTATTCCACTCGATAGAAAACCCTCCAAGAATATTGATTGCACAATCGATCACTTGAACATGTTCTTGAAGTTCTGTGCTATTTTCTACTTCCGTTATCGACTTTTCTCGAATCTTGTTCTCCTCAGTCAAAACACTCAAAATGTTCTCTGGCATGCCTGTCATTTTTGTTCCTCCATTACATGTGCGGGCCGACCTAAAGGTCGGCCCCTACGTCAATAAACGGCGGATCGAGGTACACTAAATCAACCGACTCCGAGGCGATATTCTCCCTCAAGACCTCCAGATTATCCCCGAAGTATAGCTGGTTGCGCGGCTCCTGATTCACAGGTAAGGATATAAGGTAGATTAAGGTTTGTCAAGCCTATACCCACACCCTGCTAATCCTTTAGAGATTGCCTCAGGTACTTTCCGAGGATTTTACCTCTTTTAACTTAACCCCAGGATACTTGACCTGTGATGGATTCTCCCTATTATTAACGTGAAGGAGGAAGCAATGCGAAAGGCGCTTTTTATAATCGCGACAATGATTTTTATCCTGGCAGGGGTAAGCTGCGGGCCAAAAGAGCAGAAAGCCGAAGCACCGAAAAAAATCTATGCCGCTATCGAGGTAGAAGAACGCGGCATAATGTGGTTCGAGCTGTACCCTGAGAAGGCCCCTAAAGGGGTGGCACAGTTCACGAGGCTTGTCAAGCAAGGCTTCTACGACGGCTTGCTTTTCTGGCATATCTCCGATAAGGGGCTGGTTCAGTCCGGCTGCCCGAACAACGACGGAAGCGGTCACGCCGGCAACCTGATTAAGGAGGAAATCGAGGAGACCCTTCACCATGAACGAGGAACCCTTTCCATGATTAACTTCGGCAAACCCTGGACCACCTCCTCGCAGTTTATCATCTGCCGAAAGGCCGTGCCGGAGCTGGACGGACGCTACACCATAATAGGCAAGCTCATGAAAGGAGAGAAGGTCCTTGACGAGATAGAGAGGAATGATAAGATCAAAACGGTAACCGTCAAGGAAGAGTAGGGCGCTGGCCAGGCAGAGAGCGAAGAGGGTTGACATCGAAGGGGGAAATTCATATAATTATAGTATGATTATTGAGAGTCTTGTGAGGGGTATCCCGTGAGCAAAGCAGGGCTGTGGGTCTGGACGGCCCTTTTGGGGATACTGCGCGAGTCGTGGAACCTTCTGGCCGAGATGGCACCTTACCTTATAATAGGATTCATCTTCGCCGGGATTTTGCACGTTTTCATTTCGGTACAGCGCATAGCTAAGCATCTGGGCGGCGCAAGCTTCTCATCAGTCTTGAAGGCAACGCTTTTCGGGATTCCACTTCCATTATGTTCTTGTGGAGTAATACCTGCTGTTGCTTCGCTCAGGAGAAGCGGGGCAAGTAAAGGTGCCACGCTTGCGTTTCTCATATCCACGCCCACGACCGGAGTTGACTCCATCCTTGCCACCTACTCGCTTCTAGGGCCTGTATTTACCATCTATCGAATTGTCGCCTCCTTTGTTGCCGGGCTGGTTGCCGGATTGGGTGCGAACGTCTTCGATCGCCGATCCACTGAGGATGAGTCCACGAAGGAGCCTCGCTGTGCGGTGTGCGGTGAGCCGGATGACGGTCACGATCACGGCTTTGGTGCCCGGATGCGCGCCATGATCGCCTACTCCTTCGGTGAGCTGGTCGCGGATATCGGCAAGTGGCTCTTGATCGGGATACTGATCGGAGGGGTGATCTCCTACTTCCTTCCTGCAGGGCTCATCACCACCTATCTCGGTTCCCCCATTTTGCAGATGCTTTTAATGCTTGTTTTAAGCATCCCGCTCTACATCTGCGCAACGGGTTCTCTGCCCATAGCTGCGGCCCTTATAATGAAAGGGATCTCGCCCGGTGCGGCGCTGGTGTTTCTCATAGCAGGCCCTGCGACCAACGCGGTAACGATCACCGTGGTCTCAAAAACCCTTGGCCGCCGCTCGCTTGCGATCTACCTTGTCTCCATCATCCTTGTTTCGATAGGCATGGGACTGCTTTTCAATCTTATTGTCCCTCGCGGTCTGGCCGCTCCATCCAACGGCAGGATCATCGGGATGTTTGAATTTCCTGAGATAGTGAAGATCGTGTCAGCGGCGATCGTTCTGGGTCTGATCGGATACCAGTTCGGTCTCAAGATTTTTAAGCGTAGCCGTAATCGCAGGCAAGAGGAAGCCGAGTGCGGCGGTGGAAGCTGCATTCAAACCTCCACGAACCGGTGCACAAGGATTAAGATAAGGCGCTAAGATCAACACCTACGCCATCTTCCCAGGTCAGAGGAGATTGTCATTGCGAGGGGCGAAGCCCCGAAGCAATCTCATGGCGATAACTGTGAGATCAAAGGTATCTCAATTCGTTTTTTTCTTGCAATGACGCTTGGAAGTTACGTTGGAGGCGTTCTCGAAGACTGAGTCAATCTCTTAAATAAGTTCGTAGGGGCCGACCTTCAGGTCGGCCCGTTGTCATTGCGAGCGACCGGAGGGAGCGAAGCACCGAAGGATGACTCTTCCGGAATAATCTCATATCTCTACGTGTTAAAACTTTCTGCTATGAGATTGCTTCGGGTGTCTTCGTCACCCTCGCAATGACACCGTCCCCTTCTCACGTATGGTATCCGGTTAGGGTGCTTTTAGTCGTGGGGTGAAGCCAGCTGCCCGCAGCCTGCAAGGATGGAGGCGCCAAGGCTCTTGCGTAAGGTGACCGCAGGAAGATCAGGCATAATCCAGTTGGCAAAGCGCTCAACCTGCTCAGGACTGGGTGCTTCAAATTGCGCTCCAGGATAGGGGTTGAACGGAATCAGATTGATCTTGCAGTGTATGCCGGCAAGGAGCAGTGTAAGATTCGCAGCGTCCTTCGAGCGGTCGTTTATCCCTTTGAGCAGAACGTATTCGAACGTCACCCGCTTGCCTTTGATCTCGATATACTTCTTAACGGCAGGGATAAGCTCCTTCAAGGGATAACGCTGGGCGATTGGCATGATGCGTTCTCGCGTCTCCTGATCCGCCGCGTTCAGTGATACGGCCAGCTTGAACTGCTCAGGCTCTTGGGCGAATTCCCTGATCTGCGGAACTATTCCCACGGTGGATATGGTAATCTTGCGCGCGCCTATGTTCAAGCCCAGGTCGTGGTTCAGGATTCTTGCCGCGTCAAGCGACGCCTCGTAATTTAAGAACGGCTCGCCCATCCCCATGAACACCACGTTGGTTATTCGCTCGGACTGGCCTTTGGAGATTACAAGCACCTGACCCGCGATCTCGCCCGGAGTCAGATTGCGCACAAATCCCATGCCTGCGGTGCGGCAGAATTCACAGCCAAGTGAACAGCCGACCTGGGTGGAGACACATACGGTACGTCGGTTTCCACACTTGAGCCAAACAGATTCGATCTGGTTACCGTCGGAAAGCTCAAACAGATGTTTGACCGCACCTTCCTTAGCCGATCCCACACGAGCCTTGAGCTTGAGGCCCGAGATGCGGTAGCGTTCAGCCAACCGCTCGCGCAACGGCTTGGAGATGTCGGTCATCTCGCTCGTGTCTTTCACCCCCTTCTGCCATATCCATTTGAATATCTGGCGTGCACGGAAGCTCGGCAGATCGAACTTTCCAAACTCCTCCACCAGCCGGGAAAGGGTCAGGTTCTTGATATCTATCTTCACTTCACTATTCCTGTTGTTCCTTCAGGTGTGGCCTCGGTTATTTTGACATCAGCCAGTGAGCGCACCGGTCTTGATGTATGGGAGATGCGAACGTCTATGTAGTTGTCGGTCAGCGCACGGGTGGGGGAGAGCAGGACAGCCTGTCTTGTTTTGCTCATGAATCTCCTTCTGAACTCCAGCGATTTCTTAACCCCCTCTTCTCTGAGGATTCTTGTTTCCTCTCTTGGATTGTGCTTGCATTTGCGGCGTCTTGCGAACATCGGTGTTCCGGGCCGCGGCGAGTAGGTGAAGACGTGCAGGTACGAAAAAGGCATGGCGCGCACGAACTCAAGGGTGCGAGCAAAACTTCCCTCATCCTCACCAGGCGTGGAGGTTATGATATCGGTGCCTATGCACGCGTCAGGGAACGTACTTTCCACTTTATCCATCAGTCGAGCAAACCCCTTTGTCCGGTAGGGACGGCCCATCTCTTCAAGTATCCTGTCGTCGCCTGACTGCAATGGGATGTGCAGATGCGGGCAGAATCTTGGGCTTGAGGCCAGCACCTCCAGAAGCTCATCTGTTATCGTGTCAGGCTCAAGCGAGGTCAGGCGGATTCTAGGCGCCCCCCCTTCTTCTTGCTCAATCCTTTTAAGAAGCAAGGTTAGACTTTCGCCTCGTTCTTGCCCCCAAAGCCCCAGATTAAGCGCCACCAGTACCGCCTCGCCGAAGCCTTGCTTCCGTAAGGCATGGAGTTCCTCAAGAATCGTCTCTTTAGGCTTGGAGCGGACAGGGCCGCGGATCCTTGAAACCACACAGTAGGCGCACCCGCGGTCACACCCCTCGCCTACGCGAAGAAAGGCGCGGTTACGAGAGATGACGAATACATCACAGCTATCCTTTCCGTAACGCAGAGGTGCGATCAGGCGTTCCTTTTCCTCATATCCTATGATCCGGGTTACACCAGGTAGAGCGGCCATCCGTTCTGGTATGCGCGTTGCGCCGCAGCCCGTGACCTTTATCTCTGCATCCGGGTATCTGCGATGGAGCCGGCGGATAAGAGCCACAGAACTCCTGTCCGCCCGTCCTGTTACTGTACACGTAGTCACGAGACAAACCTCGACACTGGCCTCTTGGTCCGTATCCCCTGTGAGTTCGTATCCATTTTGCACAAACCAGGTTTTCCAAAGGTCGGCCTCGGCCTGATTGAGCTTGCAGCCTGTGGAGGCTACCAATACCTTAGATCCAGGCATGATTGATCCTCAGAATCCGGGGATCTGATAACTTCAGGCAAGTAAGGATGATTCCTTACTTTTCCCCTGTCTCTTCCTTCTTCTTTCTGGTGCGCTTCTTTGGTTTTTCCTCAGTCTTCCTGGCTTCGACGTCCGGTTCGGCTTTTGCCTCACCGTCGGCTTTCACCTCAGCGTGTGGTTCTTCCTTTTTCGCGGTCTTCTTCCTGGTAGTTTTCTTCGGTTCGGCTTCCGCCTCACCGTCGGCTTTCGCCTTACCGTCGGCTTCCGCCTCGGTAGTGACCTTCTTTTTGCGAGTAGTAGCCCTTTTCTTCGGTTTTTCTTCCTTTTTTTCTTTACCTTCAGCCTTTGCTTCGACTTTTTCTTCGGTTATGGTCTCTGATTTGTCCTTGGCAGCTTCTTTGACTTTGGTTTCCGGCTCTTTCTTCTCGGGTTTTTCGGCGGCTTTGGTAGTTTGCTTTGTTGCCTGGGTGCTTTCAGCCGCTTCTTCCAGGGTGTTTAAGGAATCGGCAAGATGGTCCTTAAGTGAGAAGCCTTTTGGGGCCTTGATGGATTCGGCGTGATGACGCTCCTTTGCCTCGGTCTTCCTGTAGTAGTCGCGTTCAGAAAGGATCACCCTGCGGCCCTTGGGGTCGATTCGACGTATGATTAGCTGGAGCTCCTCGCCCAGCCTGTAGTGGTCTTTGATCTTCTTTATCTTGCGCTTGCGAAGCTGCTGTTGGGGAACGAAGCCCTCGATCTCCTCGGTAAGCGCAACGACCACACCAGAGGAGGGCATGTCGATGATCTTGCCAAGCACGTGCTGGTCTTCTTCGTGTTCCTTTGACCAGCTGTAGAAGGGGTCTTCCTGGGTCTGCTTGATGCCGAGGGTTATCCTGCGGCTCTCCTTGTCCACATCCAGGATGATGGTTTCGACCCGCTCTCCCTTCTTAAGGATCTCGCGAGGATGCCTGATGCGTTTGGTCCATGAAAGATCGACGTTGCGCACAAGACCCTCGATCCCCTCCTGGATCTCAACGAATGCCCCAAAGTTCTTTAGCGACGTTACGGTTCCTTCCAGGTGCTGACCGATATGGTAGCGTTCGTCTATCATAGACCATGGGTCGGGCGTGGTCTGTTTGAGCCCTAAAGAGATGCGTCTGTTATCCTTGTCCATTGATAAAACGATTGTTTCCACTTCCTGACCCATTTGCAGTATCTGAGCCGGGTGACTTAGCGTGCGGGTCCATGACATTTCGCTGATGTGGATGAGGCCTTCGATGCCTTTTTCTAACTCAACGAAAGCACCGTAGTCGGTGAAGCTCGTAACTACGCCCTTGACGCGGGAACCTATGGAGTAGCGCTTGTCAACGTTGTCCCATGGATGCGTGGTAAGCTGCTTTAGACCTACGGTTACGCGGCCTGTCTCCTCGTTCTTAGTGAGAACCTTCACCTTGATCTTCTCTCCGACCTTCAGGACCTCGGCAGGATGCACGATCTTATTCCAGCTGATGTCTGAGATGTGCAGAAGGGCATCAAGGCCGCCCAGATCGATGAAGGCGCCGAAGTCCACGATGTTCTTCACCATCCCTTCGACCAGCTCGTCTACGTTAAGCCTGTCAAGTGCCTCCTTGTGGAGTCTGGCCAGTTCTTCCTCTAAAAGCATCCGGCGCGAAACAACGATGTTGCGCTTGTTCCAGTTTACCTTGATTATTTTGACCTCGATCTCCTTGCCGATGTAGGCGTCGAAGTCGGTTACCGAGCGAATGTCAATCTGGGAACCGGGCAGGAATGCGTCGAGGCCGAAAACCTCGACCTGCAGACCGCCCTTGACCTTTTTGCGAACCAGGGCAGGACAGGATTCCTCCGCCTCCAGTTTGCGCTTTATGGTATCCCAGGCCATCTGGAAGTCGGCCTTCTTCTTTGAGATCACCGGAAGCCCTTCGCGGTTCTCTAGTGACTCCACGAATACCATTACCTCGTCGTCCAGCTTGATTCCCTTAGGTTCGTTAAACTCGGTGATGGAAAGCACCCCTTCAGACTTCCAACCCAGGTCAATGAGCACCGAGTTGCCCTCGATCCGGGCTATCTTCCCCTTGACTATCTCACCTGCATGTAAGCTCGATAGCGACTCGGAGATTAGTTTTTCGAGTTCTTCGCTTGTTGGATCTTTGACTACGTTTTTTGACATCAGGTTTTTCCTCCTAGTCTAGAGATTTACCTGGATATCCCAATCTGCCTTTTTGCGTGCAGAAAGGGTTTGGTTTTCAGGGTTTACAGATTTATGTGAAGCTTTGCTTGCTGCTTCACCGATTTTCTTCGAGTTCACCCTGCCGTGAGCGATTGACGCCAGGCGATGCACCTCGCGTTCGATGCGAAGGGTAAACTTCTCGTAAGCTTCCTTATCCTTGGATGGGCACTCAGGGTAGATAGGCTCTGCAAAGAAAACCTCTACCCTTGAACGTCTGGTTAACCACTCATGCCAGGGACGATGGGTGTTCTTTATGTACGTCGGAACCACCGGGATGTTGTAGCGCAGGGCAAGCATCCCGACGCCCGACTTGAAAGGCAGAAACGTTCCCTTAAGACTCCGTGTTCCTTCAGGGAAAAGGGTTATCGCCTGTCCCTTCCTGATAAGCCGGTCTATCTTCCTGAAAAGTTGTATGTCGAAAGCCTTGCCGCGTTTGATAGGGATGGCGTTGAAGCAGGCGATGAGCCAGCGGAAGAAGCGCGACTGGGCAAAGAGTTCTTCCTTTGCCAGAAAGAAACACTCGCGCTTGGCCGCATGACCCATCAAAGGCGGATCTGCAAAGCTCATGTGGTTAGCGGCAATGAGCACCGCTTTCTTCTTTGGGATAAGCCTGCGGTCGTGCACGTGGATGCCGAAGAGCCAGCGGAATATGGGATAGGTAATAACCCAGGTCAAGCCCCAGCTTGATTTCACTTCCCCTCCATCCTTTTACGAACCTCGGCCTCTATCAGTGCCACCTGTTCCTCTATGGTAAGATGGGTGGTATCGATGTAGAATGCGTCCGTGGTTCGGGTAAGGGGGCTGAGCTTGCGGGTGGAATCTATCTCGTCTCTTTTTTGCAAGTTGAGTTTCACCTCTTCGAATCCCCGTTCAATGCCCTTCTCTGTAAGCTCCTTCTTGCGTCTTCGGGTACGTTCTTCCAACTCGCAGGTCATGAAGACCTTGAGTGCTGCGTCCGGGAAGACCACCGAGCCGATGTCCCTGCCCTCGCAGACCAATCTGCGGCGCTTACCTATCTCGCGCTGTTTGGCCACAAGGAACGCTCGAACTGACAGGTGTTCGGCAACAGGGGAGACCCAGCGATCTACCTCGGGCGTGCGAAGTTCGTTTTCAAGACGCTTGCCGTCAAGGTAGACGTAAAGTTTCCGATTGAGTATCTTGAACTCAAGGGGGGAGTTAAGGAGGATCTTTTGAAGAAGCCCGTCCGAGGCCTGGAGGCCGTCTTCTTGCAATAATAGGTAGGTAACCGCACGATACATCGCGCCGGTATCCAGATAGGTAACTCCCAGCTTTTTTGCGAGAAGTCTTGCGGTTGTGCTTTTGCCTGAAGAGGCGGTTCCGTCAATGGCTACGACAAACTTCAAGTCAAGTAGTTTCTCCTTTTGTTAATCTTTACTGTCGACGGACTGTTAATCCATGCAGCGTACAATTATAGGCGATTTATGATACCTCGTCAACCCCCCGATCAGGAGATTCCGTGAAGAAGAACGGTCCGGCGCAGTGCCACCGTCTGGCGGATGATTGACGTGGACGCCGCGTGGCTCCGAAGGATGACGCTTGCGGAATAATCTCATATGTGGCAGGGTCCGAGGATTTGCCTCTAAGTGTCGGTCACCCAAGGGGGATGTAGAACAGGCTGGAAGCCTGTTCTTTAATATCTGCTTAGCCTGGAGAGGCTGAGCCACATTATCTTTTGCGATCTTTTACCCCTCCGGGGCACACGTGCCCGGAGGGCAAAAGGAGCACGATGACAAATGGTGCTGGTTTAAAGATTACCCGCCTGGATCTCTTTCCTTATAAACGCGTTGAATGATGAGCATTTCTCCACCTCCCGCTTCAATCCTTCCGGGTCTTTCCGCGCTCGTTTGGTCATGTAGGCGTTGACCCTTTGTCTGAGTTCGTCTGGTAAGGGTCTGTCTTTCCCTTTGGCGTAGCCGGTATCGGCTGGGTTGCCGAACATTGGGCGGATTTCCCAAACCTTTTTGTTCGCCTCTTCGGGAGTTAATCCATCCTCCTTGGTGAACTTCAAAAAGAGTGCGTAGATGAAGACCTCATCCACCTTGGAAATCATCCTGCGTTCAAGATCGTGCATGTTCCACCACCAGCAGATGTCTTCATCCCGAACACCCTCGCCACTTTTCTTAGCCAATAACTCCCTGACCTTTTTATCTTCTGCCTCTCTTTCCAGGAGCCGGTCTCCAAGGTCAGGCGGCAGGTTCAGGGTGTCTTCTTTCCTTGCTTCTTCGGTTACCTTTTTATAAAGGTCCTTGAAGGTTCGCTTCGCCTTTGCCATGGACATCCCCATCATCTTCTGGAATATGGGCAGGTATTGATCTTTCAGGTGTTTTTCAAGCGTGGAAGTTTTTGCCATGTCCGTCTCCTTAGATACTAACCTACGCCTGATCGGCGTCTTGTCAACTGGTTTACCCCGGCACGTGTAGGGTTACGGAGTAATAGTACGAGTTGGCACAATGCCTTTCTACCACAAGGGTTTCACGCAGATAAAGAGCTTCACGTTTTCGCCCTCCAAGACCTCATTCCGTTCATGCACCTCGAATCCTGCGGCTCCTAGTGCTTTTCTCCACGTATCCAGGGTGAAAAGACCCAAAAGGTGAAAGTCATGTTCTATCCTCAGCTTGCCTTTCTCTCTGATCAGGTAGACAAAGGTCGTCTCATAAGTTGTGTCCCCCGGATCAGGATCGTAGTTGTTCTCGATAAAGGTCACGAGCGGTTCATCGGTAATAGAGGTGAAAACCTTGGTCTGGTTCTGCTTAAAATGGCCTTTGTACTCCTCGGCACAGGTAACCATCACCCCGCCGGGCCTCAGATGCTTGAACGCTGTCCTGAACGTTGCTTCAAGATCCTCTGAAGTAGTTATGTAGGGAATTCCATCGTTGATGAGTATGGAGTCGAACCGGGTATCCAGAGAAAAGTCGCGCATGTCGCCGATAACGTATTTGCATTCCGGATTGAGCTTGCGGGCGTTTGCAAGCATCGCCTCGCTGGCGTCCAGCCCGGTAACCTTGAGGTATCTCTTCAGGGTGAAGTCGTTCTTGCCTCCGCCGCAGCAGATATCAAGGAGCGACCGGACATCTATCCTGGCAAATTCCTTTACATGTCTTGCGACAGCCTCACTCTCCGGCCGATACTCCTCAACGCTGCCCCAGAGCGGCCACAGCCAGGCAAGGTCGTTGTACAAACGATTGATAGGGTTTTCCATAATCTCATAATATCGGGGGTTCAGAAGGTGTCAAGTGCTTGGAGTTGACATTCGCATCCCTCCCGTTATAGTTACGTTATGACTGATGCTGTTATGATCAAGGGGTTAAGTACTGAGGAGATGTCTCTTGAGATCAGACAGCTGGCTCGTGAGAAGCAGGCGCTTATGTTGGTTCACAACTACCAGATACCCGAGATTCAAGACCTTGCCGATTTTCTCGGCGATTCGCTCGACCTGGCCAGGCGCTCGGCTGCGACCGATGCGCCTTTGATTGTTTTCTGCGGGGTTCAGTTCATGGCCGAGACCGCCAAGATCCTTTCGCCTCGAAAGACGGTTCTTCTGCCCCGGCCCGACGCAGGCTGCCCCATGGCCGACATGGTCGACGTGGAAGGATTGCGCAGGCTCAAAGCCCAGCATCCGGATGCCAAGGTGGTGGCCTACGTTAATACCAACGCCGACATCAAGGCAGAGGTTGACGTGTGCTGCACCTCGGCCAATGCGGTTAAGGTCGTCCAGGGGGTCGCCGCGGATGAAATAATCTTCGTTCCTGACTGCAACCTTGCATCCTGGGTCCAGCGATTTACGGAAAAGAAGATAATCCCCTGGGCAGGATTCTGTCCAGTGCACCGCCGCTTCAAGGTCGAAGAGATAAAGGCCGTGCGCGAGCGCTATCCCGACGCCCTTATCATGGTCCATCCTGAATGCGATCCTGAGGTCATCGATCTTGCCGACGAGGTGGCTTCAACAAACGGGATGGTACAGCTTGCCAAAAAATCCGATCGCAAGCGCTTCATCGTTGGAACCGAGGAGGGGCTCATCTACCGTCTGAAGAAGGAGAATCCTGCCAAGGAGTTCTACTCGCTCGGCGCGCCCAAGGTCTGCGAGAACATGAAGAAGATAAGGCTCGGGCACGTCCTGGAAGCACTGCAAAGAAATCAGTACCAGATAGAGGTGGAGCCGGAGATCGCTTACAGGGCCAAGAGAGCGCTGGATGAGATGCTGAGATACGTGTGAGGTTCCACGAAATCTATCCTCCCTTTTTCCTTCGGAAAAAGGATCGGAAAAAGAATGTCTGTGTAGAACACACTCTTGTCCGGTCAAAAGGCGGTGGATCTCTTTTCTCAGTTCTCTTCTCGTAAGTCTTAAGGGAGATTCCGTTTTTCCTGATAACATCCTTGCTCGCCTACCCCAACCCTGGTAACTATCTTTTGGCGCATGACCCGCAGGACTTGACATTCAAGGAGAAAAGGAGTAAAATCCCGAATAGGATAGTTAAGGTAAAAGGAGGAACCTTATGAAGAAAAGTGCTATCGGTGCACTACTTGCGATTGTGTTCGTGGGTTTGACCGTCACTGGATGCGATGCCCTGAGGCGAACCGTTGAAATCCCCGATCTGACCAACTCTACTCTCGATAACGCGAAGATCTCCCTTGAGAAGAGAGGACTACTTGTCCTCGTCGGAGAGAATATTGAGTCCGAGGAGATCGATAAAGGCCTTATAGCCAAGCAGGAGCCTCTTCCACTTTCTGAGGTCAAACGGGGTTCCTCTGTAAAGGTGTGGATTTCCAAGGGCTTAGTCAGGGTTGAAGTTCCTGCTCTTGAGAATGTTGCTGCGAGTGCGGCACGCGCTAAGTTGAGCAAGCTGGGACTTGAGGTTGACGAGGAGGAGGTATATTCCGAAGAGATCCCCAAGGACTTCGTGGTATCATCGGATCCTTCCCCTGGCATGATGGTCCAGAAGGGCACCACCGTGAATTTAAAGGTAAGCATGGGTCCAGAGCCGCCCAAGACAGCCGTGGTACCTAAAGTAATTCGCATGGGCAAGAGCTCAGCGCAGAAGAAGATCGAAGAAGCAGGTCTGGATGCGAAGTTCGTCTACAGGGTAAGTACCGAGTACTACGAGGGCACCCTTTACTATCAAACACCCAAGGCGGGCAGCGTGGTTCCCATGGGCTCTACCGTAACCGCATACATCGCGACCGTCCTGGATTAGAGGAGATTTAGGGATTTTAAGGGGCCGGCTAAACCGGCCTCTTTTTTTTACCCCCAAACGCTTACGAAGCAAGCGCTTGGGGACCCCTTTTAAGAAGGATGTAGGTTCGTCCCTCTCCGCAAGGGAGCACCAGACTCTCCATCCGCGACTTCAGCCCGTAGCGCTCGATCAGCAAGTCCGCCTCATCCAGCTCAACCCTGCCTCCGGGTCCCTTGTAGAAGAGAACCCCACCATTCTCTTCAAGATGATCAACTACTATCGGTAAAACCTCAATAATCGTTCCTATTGCTCTGACGGTGATAAGATCAAAACGCTCTTCTAGATTCTCGCCTCGATCAGGAAAGAGTGAAAGATTACTTAACCCCAGTTCCCTTATCACACGCAGCAGGAAGGCCGCCTTCTTCTGTCTGGATTCCACAAGCATCACCTCGAGATCGGGTCTTGCAATGGCCAGAGGTATGCCGGGAAGCCCAGCACCCGAGCCCCAGTCCGCTAATTTGGAATCTGCAGGAATCATATTTACCGGGGCGAGCGAGTCCGCGAAGTGCAGCTCCTCAAGACGTTCCAGATCACCCTTGGAGACCAGGTTGATGTTTTTGGAGGCATCAAGGATCAACTCCTTGTATCGCTTGAGCTTATCCCGTTGATCCGCCAAGAGCATGATTCCTTTGCTTGTGAGGAACCTCTCAAGTTGCCGGTTCATACATTATCCTTGAGGTTCGGGTCTTGCGTAGCGTCGGAAGAAACGCTTCAGTGTTACGGGTGTTGCGGGTGTTATGTCCTTGATTAAGGGGCGTTAGCCCCAGGAAGTTATGGAGATGCCCCGCAAGGGTATGTCCTTGATTAAGGGGCGTTAGCCCCAGGAAGTTATGGAGATGCCCCGCAAGGGTATCTCCTTGTGAACGAAGCGCAAGCTCCGACCGTAACACACCATAATTATGAGAATGCCCCACTTGTGCCAACATCGGGTAAAGGGGTACGTGTGTTACGGGGGTGTTACGGGTGTTACGGGTCACACGTCGCGTTCAAGGTAGGTGTCGTGTTCCAGGTAGGGATGATACTCGCTCCACCGCTCGCCCGCATTGCTGCGAGCCGCGACCTCATCATACATCGCCCGTTTGGAGTCGAGGTTGTCAAGCTGGTGCAGGATTTCCGCTTCCAGGAACAGAGGTCTGCGTGGCGAACCGTACTCCATGAACCCGTGATGACTGATGACCATGTGTAAGAGCTTGCATGCAAGCTTTTCAGGAAAGCGAGGGATGCGTTCTATCTCGCGTTCGATCATCCTTGTCCCTATCACGATGTGTCCCAGGAGTTTGCCCTCGTCGGTGTTGTCTATTGTGCGGGTGTATTCGTATTCGCGTATCTTGCCTATGTCGTGCAGGAGTACCCCTGCGAGAAGCAGATCCTTGTCCAGATCTGAATTTAGTTTGCAGAGCGCTTCGGCTGCGGTAAGCATGTCGTACGTATGGACGCACAACCCACCGAGATAGGCGTGGTGAGCGCGTACCCCTGCCGGTGCGAGTTTGAACTGACGTTCGAACGCGGAGTTATCGTAGAAGGCGGTTAGAAGTGCTGAAAGCGGATCACGCAGCCGATTTGCGGTCTCACGGAGCCTGATGTAGCAGGCTTCAACGTCCCTCGCGGTCTTTGGCAGGAAGTCGGTGTAGTCTATCTCTGCTTCCTTTATCTGCCGAATCCCCTCTATCTTCAGGTTAAGACGTCCGTTGTACTCTGAGAGACGGCCTCGCAGACAGGCAAAGACGCCTTTGGGAAGATTGCTTGAAGACGCAGGCTCAAACATGATTGCTTTTAAGATGCCGGTTCGGTCGCGAAGCTGGAAGATGATGAAATCCTTGCCATCGCGTGTCTTCCGGGTCTCCTTTTCGGCTATGTAGAAGACGTCGTCTACATCGTCGCCGGGATGCAGATTCTCTATGAACTGTTTCTTCATCAGAACCGGTATGAGATGGATATGCGGTGAAACAATCCGATGTCAAGGCCAGGGGTCACCGCATAGTCTACAGATACCCCTGCCAGATCGTGTATTCCCAGACCCAACGATAACCCGGCAAGGATGTCAGCGCCTTCCCCTGTTTTCCATGCCGAACCCTGGGTTGAGTAGCCTGTACGAAGGGCGAGAAGGTCTATGGGCAAGAACTCGACCCCGCCCCTGATAATCAAGGGTGCGTCGAAGGGCTTGGAAACGTCAAGGCCCAGAAGAAGATTCTTCACCCCTGCATAGCTTACCCCGCCTCCTACCCCCAAGGGCATCTTGGAGCGCTCTTCAACAAACGGTGTTATCTCGTATGCGGCGTTCTGCAACGCAACGCCTATAGCAAGGCCGGGCAGAAGATCGGTATACATCAATCCAACATCAGCAGCTGCTCCTATCTGGGTGTTCGAGTCGGCCACAGCAAGATGCGCCTTCAGGTTGGCTCCCGCACTCAGGTTTTCAATGATGGAATAGGCAACGGTTCCGCCCAGGTTGATCACGTGGTAGCCGAAAGTGCCCAGGTCCTCGTTGGTCGGCGAGGTCTTTGTCATGGTTCCGGAGTTGAGGTAAAAGGCACCGGCTGAGAATCTTAACGACCCTGAGGACTTGGGCTTGAATATCACCGACCCGATATGTATGCCTGCCGGATAGGGGAGGTAGTTGGCAGCAAGGATCATATTTTCGCTTGAGGATAATCCCGCCGGATTGGCGAAGAACGCCTGTGGATTCTCCGCTACCCCTAATGAGACACCGCCCATCCCCTGGCTTCTGGCGTCGGGCTGGATTCTTAAATGATTCAGCCCGGTCTGGCCCACCTCGAGAGCCATCACAGCCCCGGCGATGAAAAGGATTAATGCTATTGTACGTTTCATCACCAGAGTTTAACGCGATCTTGGATTATGTCAAGACTATGCGTGCTTGTGTTTGCTTTGAAAAAAAAGGATGCCTATACTACAAAGTTGAGGAGTCTGTCAGGAACGAAGATGATCTTGCGTGGCTCCGAGGTAAGATATTTTTTGACCACGTCATCGGCACGAGCCATTGCTACGAGCTCCTCTTTAGAGATCCCTTTTCTAACCGCAATAACCGCCCGTAATTTACCGTTCACCTGAATCGGTATTTCAACGACTTTTTCAATAATCGCCTCAGGATCGAATTCAGGCCATTTTGATTGAAAGACGCTTTCCCTATTACCTAGTCCTTCCCAGAGTTCTTCAGCGAGGAAAGGAGCGAAGGGGGCCAATATCTGTACAAACTTAGTTACGGCGTATCTCACAACTGCATTTGGTTCGAGAGGAAGCATCGTAAAGCGATTCATGAATTCCATCATCCTTGCGATAGCAGTATTGTAACTCATGGTTTCTGTATCGTCAGTGACCTGTTTAACAGTGCGTTCTATGACAACGTATAGTTCGTCATCAGGCCATTCAAGCGTCAAGCGGTCAAAAAACTCAGGTTGAATTGTGGTAGCCTTAGTGATTTCTGAGTACACACGTTCCAGGAATCTTGTCGAGCCTTTAATGCCCTTCTCTGACCACAATACCTCCCGGTCGGGCGGGGTGAAGAAGAGCATGGCTACCCTGGCCGCATCCACACCGATACGGTCCATAAGTTCACGGGGCGAGACCGCGTTGCCCTTGGATTTGCTCATCACATCGCCATGCTCGTCTAAAACCATCCCGTGATTGAAGAGCTTTGTTACCGGTTCCTGGACCGGACAGATGCCTAAGTCATACAAGAACATGGTTATGAACCTGAAGTATAAAAGGTGTCCGGTTGCATGCTCGGCACCGCCGATGTACAGGTCGATGGGTATCCACTTTTCGGCCTCACTCTTACTGAAGATCACCTTCTCGTTGTGTGGATCTACGTAGCGCAGGTGATACCATGCCGAGTCCACAAAGGTATCCATGGTGTCAACGTCGCGCTTTGCCTCTGTACCGCATTTCGGACACTTAACGTTGACAAACTCTTCAACCGACTCCAATGGCGAGCGTCCCTTGGGCACGAAGTCCACCTTCTCCTCATCAGGCAGAAGCACGGGCAACTCCTCATCCGGCACCGGCACTATCCCGCATTTGGGGCAGTGTATCATCGGTATGGGCGCGCCCCAGTAGCGCTGGCGGGAGATGAGCCAATCCCTAAGTCTATAAGAAACCGCAGGCTTGCCGAAGCCCTCCTCAGCCGCATACTCCGCAACCTTCCTTATTCCTTCCACCGAACTGATGCCGTCGAACGGTCCTGATGAAACCATCACACCCGGATCAACGTAGGCAGACTCCATCTCGGAAAGCACGAGCTTGGAATCCGGCGGTTGAATGACTATCTTGATCGGTATCCCGTAGCGTTTTGCGAACTCGAAGTCGCGCTGATCATGTGCAGGCACCGCCATCACCATGCCTGTCCCGTATGATGCCAGCACGTAATCCGCAACCCACAGCGGCATCCCTTCATCGTTGAACGGGTTGCGCACCTTTAACCCGGTATCCACCCCGTCCTTCTCCCTGTCCTGGGCCAACCGCTCGATCTCCGACTTTGCAATGGCTTTATCTCTGTAGGCCGCAACCTCCTCCTTGTTGGGCATCCTGTCAAGCAGCTTGGAGACCAGCCTGTGCTCAGGTGCTATCGCCATAAACGTAACGCCGTAGGCGGTATCCGGCCTGGTCGTGAATATCGGCAGCTTGACCGAAGGATCATCCTTCAGTTCAAACACAAGCTCCGCGCCCTCGCTTCTGCCTATCCAGTTGCGCTGCATGATCTTCACGGGTTCGGGCCAGTCTTTCAGACGATCCAGGTTGCGAAGCAATCTTTGGGCGTAGGAGGTGATCTTGAAGAACCACTGCTCCAGTTCCCTTTTTTCGACCACTGCCTCGCAGCGCCAGCACTTTCCCCCGATTACCTGTTCGTTTGCAAGCACCGTATTGCAGGATGGGCACCAGTTCACAAGACCTGTATCCTGGTAGGCTAATCCTTTCTCATACAGTTGAATAAAGAGCCACTGGGTCCATTTGTAATAATCTGGATTGCATGTCCTTGCCTCTCTGGACCAGTCGTAGCTGAAGCCCAGATCCTTGAGGGTCCGGGTGCCTTTTTCAAGGTTCTTCTCCGTCCACCTGCTGGGCGATTCGCCTCTCTTTATGGCCGCCTCTTCGGCTGGCAGACCGAACGCATCAAAACCCATAGGATGAAGCAAATCGTATCCGTGCATCCTCTTGTATCGCCACACCAGATCGCCCAGGATGTAGTTGCGGAAGTGCCCGATGTGGATGTCTCCGGAAAGGTAGGGGAACATCTCCAGGATGTAGAACTTATGAGCTGGCTCATTGGGTGTATCGTGTAAGCGCCATTCCTTCCAGCGCTTAAGCCACTTGGCTTCGATTTCCTTATAAGAATACTTCATCAAACTCCTCAATACTAGTAGGTGCGAGATTTCCGATAACAATCTGCTCAAGCATCGCCTCTGCATCGCGGCCGGAGGTGCGAACTGCCAAGTCAACCTCAGCCAAACGCATAAGAAACCGATGCAATCTCTCCTTAGGCCAGTTACGAATCCTCTCAGGATACTTCTGTTCCAAGAGCCACTTTTTTGCTCCCAGCCTCAGTTCTTTTGCTATCTCATCCTGCGAAACTCCTTTTGCCCGAAGCTCTTCATACTTTAGGAGGGCAAACGCTTCCTTTGAGAGGGTGCGAACGATCTGCAGTATCCCTTCCCTGGGATCGAAACGCAACACACGATGCAATTCTCTTGATGCCTTATTCCGATCTCTGGCAAATACCGCCCTAACACAATCATAAACCCCCTTCTCGAACGAGTCGTGCAGAAGATCCTCAACTTCCTTAAGTCCTATCCGCTTCTTTTCTCCCCGGAAGAGATCGAGCTTGGTAAACATCTGTGCCAGCGCCATCAGGTTGCCTGCGGAAAGATCGACCATGAAATCTACGGTTCTATAGTCAAGCGAGAATCCCCTGGACGAAGCCTGGGTTTTCAGCCACGATGTCAATTCACTGGGCTTGGGCGAGGCTAGATGACATACCGTAATCTTTTGTTCTTTAGCCCATTTGAGAAGGTTATCAGTTGCTTTCAGTTCGGCTTCGGCCATCATAACCACGACCCGTAACACATCCCGTAACGCCTCCCGTGACACCTCCCGTGACGCCTCCGGTGACACATCCCGTAACACCTCCCGTGACGCCTCCGGTGACACCTCCCGTGACGACTCCCGTAATGACTCCCGTGATACCTCCCGTGACACCTCGCGTTCCTTTGCCGGATGTGCGGCGACCCGCTCCAGCGCCTGGAGCTGATCTTTCTTTAACTTGTGCGCCGAGCGAATAACCGTTGCCTTAGTTCCTCCTCCGAACGAAAGGGTTCCAGCCGACGCCAGTAGCTGGGCAGGATCAAGAGATGCGGCATCCACAACCTCGTACCCCCAACCGCCTGCGTCGGCGTAGGTCTCACGAAGCAGATCAAGGATCTGCTGATGAAAGAACACCTCTTTGCCGTAACAAAGCAAACCTCCCGATAAATCCCGCGCCTTGATACGCTTAATCAGCTCTTCTCTCGTGATGCGCATCTGTAATGATATTTAGTTAGACCACTTATGTCAACCGTACTCCTGTAACACCCCGTAACACCCCGATAGAACTCAAGTCCCGCAAGATTTGACGTAGAAGCCCGCTTCCCTCAGTGTAGTACTACCACCTTACCGGTTGCACTACCGCCGTCGTTTTTAACCCTCGCAAAATAAACCCCCTGCGGAAGTGTCGCTGAGGCGTTCCAGACTCCTTGACCTTCGACTGTTTCGGTTAGCACGCGGCGGCCGTCTGCGGAGTAGAGGGTAAGCTTTGCCTCGCCCGTAACACTCCCGGACACGTCGTATGAAAGGCGGTTGAGGGAGGCTGAGAGACGGATAGGGGATGGGGACTCAAGTGAAGGCTCTAAGACCCCAACCCCCATGTCCCAGTCGGTGATCATTGCATAGGCCTCGAAGATGGTGTCGGTGTTAAGACGGGAGTATACCCAAACGATGCGGTCATCGCACGCACCAACCGCAGGGGGTTGTTCGTGGGTCCAATTGTTAAAATAACTGTTCACGGTATCCACTCCCAAGGGCGGTGTGTACTCGAACAGGGTGGTGCGGCGCCAGGGCTCGTTATCTTGTATGTATCCCAGTATCGCCCCACCATGATCCCAGCAACGATACTTCCACGGATCAGATGTATCAGGATGGTCAGAGTAACTCCTTATGTGCGTCTCTGCAAAGCGCTCATCGGACGAGAGGGCAACAGCAAACTGCCCTCCGGGATCAGCCCAGGTACATCCGAGGGTATCGTGCACCAGCCTGCATATGGGGTAGCGCGTTAAGCCCCTATCCGCAAACACACGCCCAGCTATATTCCAGGGCCAGACATGATCAATCCAGAAGAGCATAAAGCGGTCGTTATCCAGCCAGTAAGGCTCAACCCGGGTGCCACCAACGCTATCATCAGTCACCAGATGCCCCATCGGCTTCCAGCCAAGGATAGGTTCATCCTCGGCATCGAACACCTGGAACTTGAGATAACCATCCCCATTCGTGTGAAATTCATACCAGGTTACCGCCAGGTCGCCTGCATCGCTCAGCGCCACACCAGGATAGTCGGAATAGACATCATCAGGGAGATCGTCGTGAACCCTGAAGGAATCACCCTGCGGACCGCTATCGAAAGAATAACGTCTGGCGCAAAT